>ERZ869936.9-NODE-9-length-459882-cov-8.489206_pt1 | contig 459882 bp, 322 predicted proteins | sample MGYA00520876_ERZ869936 | MGnify/ENA primary metagenome ERZ869936 (study PRJEB32218, sample SAMN09650985) | biofilter metagenome | isolation source: enrty point of leading RO module | place: Saudi Arabia: Thuwal, RO plant located on Red Sea | collected 2016-02-17 ...
CGCATTCAAGGACTCCCCAAACGCGACGCGACCTCCCTTTTCATAGCTTCACCCGCGCACGAGAAAACACAAGGCTGCTACACACCATGAACCGCCACTCCATCCATCGCCGTGATTTTCTCATGCGGTCGTCGGCGGCGCTGGCGGGCGGGTCGCTGTATGGCGCGCTGAGCGTGGCGGCCGAAATGGGCGGCGGGCATCCGCTCGCGCCGCGGCCGAGCCATTACGCGCCGAAGGCCACGAACCTGGTGTTTATCTTCCTGACCGGCGGCTTTTCGCACGTCGACACGTTCGATCCCAAGCCCAAGCTGACCGCCGACAGCGGCAAGCCGGTCAGCGCCGAGAGCCTGCGCGACGTGTCGACCCAGCCGCTGTTGGGCTCGCCGTTCAAGTTCGCTCCCGCCGGCCAGAGCGGCATCGAGATCAGCGAGCTGTTTCCGCACCTAAGCGGCGTGGCCGACAAGCTGTGCGTGATTCGCTCGCTGCACACCGACATCGTCGAGCATTTCCAGGGCACGCTGGCCATGCACACCGGGTCGGCCACGATCCCCCTGCCCAGCCTCGGGGCCTGGCTCGGCTATGGGCTGGGCACGTTGAACGCGAACCTGCCGCCTTACGTCGTGCTGGCCGAGCACACGCCCTATGCCGGGGCGCAAGTGTGGGACAACAACTTCCTGCCGCCTTACTACCAGGGCGTGCGGATCAAGCCGGGCGACGAGCCGATTCCCGACCTGCGTTCGCCGGCGCGCAACGTCCGCCTGGCCGAGCTCGAAGCCCGGATGCTCCGCGACCTGAACGAGCAGTATTCCCAGGCGCGGCCGAGCGACCTTGACGTGAAGGCGCGGACCAACAGCTTCCAGGTGGCCCGCGGCATGATGCAGGTGGCGCCCGAGGCGTTCGACCTGGGAAGCGAAACGCCGGCCACGCTCTCAGCCTACGGCTCGCAGACGGGCGACCGCACGTCGTTTGCCGCGCAGTGCCTGCTGGCCCGGCGGCTGGTCGAGCGCGGCGTGCGCGTGGTCGAGTTGATCGACAGCGGCTCGTCGGACAACTGGGATGCCCACGGCGACATGCAGCAGCATCGCGGCAAGGCCGCCCGGGTCGATCAGCCCATCGCCGCGCTGCTCAACGATCTGGAACAGCGCGGGCTGCTCGAGTCGACGCTGGTGGCCATCTGCACCGAGTTCGGCCGCACGCCCTGGAGCGACAACGGCAAGGGCCGCAACCACTGGCATCGGGCTTTCACCTCGCTGTTGGCCGGCGCCGGCGTGCGGGGCGGCATGACCTACGGCACCACCGACGACTACGGCATCCTCGTGGCCGACGAACCCTGCCACGTACACGACTACCACGCCACGATCCTGCACCTGTTGGGCCTCGACCATACAAAGCTCACCTACCGCTACGCCGGCAGAGACTATCGCCTCACCGACACGAGTGGGACGGTGCTGGAGAAGGTGTTGGCGTAGTGCGCTCAAGCGGTAGTTGCCATGACGCAAGCGGCGTTGGTGTCGTCAGCGCGTCCCAGGGCCAACGGCCCGCTCTGCTTAAGCCAGGGGCAACGCCCCTGGACTCCGTGGGACCGGAGGGATTTCACAAGCCCTGAAGGGGCGTCCTGTGATGCGGCAGCGCGCCCCGTTGGGGCTTGGATGATGTTCGCCGGACCGAGATCCAGGGGCGTTACCCCTGGCTTAAGCAGGTTGGGCCGTCGGCTCACAATTCCGCGCGTGCGTGGCGTTGTCCTCATGTCGTATGGTCGTGTGGCGTCGGGCGCGACGCGGACATCGGGCCTCTAGCGTCAGGCCAACGGACCAACCTAGTTCTTCAGCAACCCTAGCCGGATGAGGCTTTCGGCGGTGGCGACGATGGCGTCTTCGCGGGGGCGGGGGTTCCAGGCGAGTAGTTGTTGGGCTTTTTCGCTGGTGGCGTTGCGGTTCCGGCCCAGCTCGGGCAGGATCTGCTTCACGGCCGGATCCATCAGCGACGCCAACCGCAACAGCCAGTTGGGCAACTGGCGCGTGGGCACGCGCTTGGCCGCCTCGCCCAGGCGGCTCTTCAGCACCCCGGCGATGCCCCGCATCGATAGAAAATCGCCCGAGATGGCCAGGAACCGTTCGCCCCGGGCCGCCGGATGGGTCATGGCCCGCAGGTGCAGATCGGCCACGTCGCGCACGTCGACGACGCCGAAGGCCAGCTTCGGGCAGCCGGGCAACGCACCGTCCATCAGCCGCTGCACGATCAGAATCGAGGTGGAGTAATCGGGGCCGAGCACGGGGCCAAAGATGCCCACGGGATTGACGACCGACAGCTCCAGGTCGCCCCCTTCGCGCTCGATGAAGTCCCAGGCGGCCCGCTCGGCCAGCGTCTTCGACTTGACGTACGGCTGCACGTCGGCGCCTGCCGGATCGGTCCAGCTCGTCTCGTCGAACGGCCGGTGCTGCTCTGGGTGGCCGTAGCCGATCGCCGCGAACGACGACGTGAGCACCACGCTCTTGACGCCCGCATCGCGCGCGGCGCGCAGCACGCGCAGCGCCCCCTCGCGGGCCGGCACGATGATCTCGTTTTCGTCCTTGGGCACGTGCTCGGGAAAGGGAGACGCCACGTGCAGCACGTAGTCGCAACCGGCCACGGCTTCCCCCCAGGCATCGTCGCTCTCCAGATCGGCCACCACGAAGCTCAAGCGATCGCCGGCTTCGGCCCCGCCTTCGCGGAGCATCGCGCGGACGTCGTCCTCGCGCTTGGCGCTGCGCACCGTGGTGCGTACCTGCTGGTCTGCGCCGAGCAGTTGCAGGATGCAGTGACTGCCGACGAAGCCCGATCCGCCGGTGACCAGTACCGTGCTCATCGTTCCCCCCTTCGCGGTGAACGCGACATCGAAGCGGCCGTTTGGGTCTCCAGTGTACCGACAATCAAGCGGCAAGGTTGCGATTTGTTACGATCGTGTCCCCGACGCGTTCGCCTGAGCCCGCTCACTTCAGGGGCGTAGCTGCGACGGCTCAAGTGTAGCAGGCTCACTCCGTGAGCCGTTAAGCAGAAGCCCGGCGGCGATATGTCTGCCAACTCGGCTTGCTGCGCGTCGAGCCTGTAGTGTGATTGCTTCAAAGCGGGTCGAGGGGCTGCGACGGCTCACGGAGTGAGCCTGCTACAATCGCGGCGGCTACGCGGCTTGCGAGCCTGATGATAGCGGATCGTCGTGCATCATGAATTGAACGACGATTTTGAAGGCCGAGCCGGGATGGGATTGCTTCTGCGCCGCTTGGCAGCCGCACGCATTCTATCCCATCGCCGGCTGTTGGCCCTGGTGCCTACTCCTCTCCCGACCCCGGCAACTGCACCAGCAACTGCGGGCCGCTTTCGCCGGCGCCGAGCTGCATCAGGTAGGTGGGATACTTGCCGTCCCACTTGGTAATCCGCTCTTGCTGCACTTCCAGCATCTTGAGCTGCAAGAACAACGGGTCGGACTGCGCCTCGCGGGTGGCTTCGGCCATCTTGCGGATGGCGTCGGCTTCGCCCTCGGCGATGGTGCGAGCCTTGTTGGCCATGGCTTCGGCCTCGAGCTCGACGCGATCGTTCTCCTTCTGCTGGGCGCGAAACTTGGCGTCGCTAATCACCTTCAACTGCTGGGCCACGAACGTCTCGTCGATGGCTTCCTGAATCTTAGGATTCTGGTAGGTGAAGCCGCCGAACATGCCCATCGTCGTGATCGTGATGCCTCGCTCGGCAAAAAACGGAATCACGTCGGTGCGCACCGCGTCGATGATCTCCTGCTTGCGCGAACGCAACTCGTCGAGGTCGTACTGCGCGGCCACTTCGGCCGCCACCGACTGCACGCGAGCGCGGGCTTCGGTGTCCATCATTTCGGCCAACGACTTGTTGCGATACATGTACAGGAATCGCGCGGTGTCTTCCTCGGCAATGTGGGCCGTGCAGTCGAAACCGACTGAAAAGCCCACCGAGTCCTTGCTCTCGATCCAAATAGCCTGATTCAAGGACGAGGTGCCGCTGCTCGTATCGGCGGTCCACTGCCGCGTGACCGGCGAGCGGTCGACCTTGACCAGACGCACGACGTCGACCCAGTCGCCGCTCCAGTAGGGGCGGCCCGTCTGCACCCAGCGGTGCGGGATCTGCACGCGCTTGGTGGCCACCTTGCGGTCTTGCAGGTAGCGCTCCGATTCGAATTTGGCCTGGTCGTCGGTGTTTCCTTCCAGCGGAATCAGGAAGCCGGTTTCCGAAGTATCGATTTCGATGAACTCCGGAGTGTCATACGGCCGGCATCCGACAATCGCCACCGGGAGAGACAAGGCGAGTAATAGCTTGAACGTTTTCACGACATACCCTTTCTGCGTGGATACGCCACAAGAGAATGCGCGCCCTCGGCGCGCGGGGAGTTTCTAGGCGAACGTGCGCTCAAACCACTGCACCCAACGGCGCGGCAGCGGCACGAAGGCAACCAGGCCGGCGGCGGCAATCAGGCCGCCGGACACGACCGGCAGGATGTGGCGGGCCCACTCGAACACGCGCAACGATTCGGCGGCTCCGGTGCTGGGTTGCAACTGCCGCACGGCCAGGGCCGCCGCGGTCGTGGGCAACCACCACGACTCGAGCGCCTGCTCTAAGTCGAGGATCACGACCACCAACGCCAGGAATATCAGCGCGCGCCAGGGCCAGTGGATGCGGAACAACAAACGACCGTCACGGGTGTGTTTCACCAAAACCTCCTTTGCGTCAGATCGAGCCGCGTGGGAACGCCCAACTCCGTCGGGGTACTGAATGCAACCGTCGTGCCAGCTACGCGCATCCGCGTAACGCCTTATTTTCAAGGCACTTGCAAAAGAGACCCCGACAGCGATATATAGCCATTTTCGCTAGATATGGTGAATTTCGCTACATCGTGGGGTACGTTAAGAACATGCTCCAGCACGTCATCATTGCCGGCCCGGGCGACCATTCGGTCGACGACCTGCGCGAGCAGTTCGAGTCGCTGGTGCCGGAGGGGTGCCAGGTGGAAATGATCACCAGTGGCGACGCGCTCTTGCGCCGGCTGGAAGACATCGACACGCACTCGCTGCTGCTGGTACACGGTGAACGCGGCGACGGGCGCTCCAGCGGCAAGAAGCTGATCGCCAAGGCGCGGCGTGCCTCGCCCGAGTTGCCCATCGTGGCCTTTGCCGATCACGGCGACGTGCGCTCGGCGGCCGACATGATCGAGGCCGGCGCCAACGACTTCCTGGTGCGCGGCGACGATCTGCACGCCCGCACGGCCACGCTGCTGGCCAAGATGCGCACGCTGTTGCGGGCCATCGAACGGGTGGAACGGCTCGACCAGCGCAACACCGAGCTGCAGCGCGCGATCCAGGCCCGCTTTCGCATCGTGGGCGAGTCGCCCGAGATTCAGGAGCTGATCGCCGGTGTGAAGCGCATCGCCCAGGTGCCTCGCCCCGTGCTGATTACCGGCGAACGCGGCACGGGCAAGGAGCTCGTGGCCCGGGCGATCCATTTCGCCGCCTTCGGCGAGTCGCAGCCGATTGTGACGGTGAACTGCGCCGCGTTCTCCGACGCGCTGCTGGAGAGCGAACTGTTCGGCCACGAGAAAGGAGCCTTTACCGGCGCCGACGAGACGCGGCAGGGCAAGTTCGAGCTGGCCAGCGGCGGCACGCTGTTTCTGGACGAGATCGCGCACATGAGCCCGCCGTTTCAGCAGAAGATCCTGCGCGTCGTCGAGTACGGCACATTCATGCGCGTCGGGGGGCAGCAGGAACAAAAGACCTCGGTGCGGATCATCTCGGCCACGAACGTCGATCTCAAGGCCCGCATCCGCGGCGGCCGTTTCCTGGGCGATCTCTACGACCGGCTGGCTTTCGAAGTGATCCACGTTCCGCCGCTGCGCAGGCGCTCCGGCGACGTCGATGTGCTGGCGCAGCACTTTCTGGATCAATTCTCGCTCGAGATTCCGGCGTTTAAGGGCAAGTCGCTCGCACGCTCGGCCCTGCGGATGCTGCGCGATTATTCCTTCCCCGGCAACGTGCGCGAGCTGAAGAACATCATCGAGCGGGCCGCCTATCGCGACACGACCAACGAGATCACGCCCGAGGACATCGGCATGTTGCCCAAGCCGCGGCGGCAGGATCACGGCGCGGGCTTTCAACAGCGCGTCGGCGACTACTGCGCGCAGTTGATTCACGACGCGATGAAGCAATCGGGCGGCAACCAGGCGCAGGCGGCGCGGATTCTCGGTTTGACCTACCACCAGTTTCGCCACTACCGGCGGAAGTATACCGAGCCGACGTAAGCCAGGGCCGCGGCGGCAGGCGTTTTACTGCGAGTCGTTCGGACCGCGATCCGTCCACTGCTTTTGCGAACCCTCGATACGTAGCGTCGCCACCGGCCGATCGTCGCGCAGGACCACGTAGGAGTCGGCCCCCGCGACGCTGTCCCAGGCCAGAGTGGCCAGGCCCGCCGCCGTTGTCGATGGAGAAGCCTCCGAGCGACGACCTTGGGGGCCCACGGCCAAGAGTGCATAGCGGTGCGGCCCCGAACCGTCATCGGAGACGACCCGGGGAGCCTCGGGCGCCGTCACGGGAGTCTCGCGCAACTGGCCGCCCCAGAGTTGCAGCACTTCGTCGGGAAACGGCAACCCGCCGCCGCCATATCCGCCGCCGCCGAGCGACATCATCCCCTGCCCCAGCACCGCATCGGTCAGCGGCTCGTCGTGGCCGGGTCGGAACGACTGAAAGCGAAGCCGCCCCGGATGGGTCGATCCGTTCCAGCGCTCGGGCGGCACCTCCGACGGATCGAGTCCCTCTCCCTGCACGATCGCCATCTGCCGCCAGGCCCCGTCGAGCCAGGCGTTCCAAGAAATGTGTCCGGGCACGCCGCGCAACTGGCCGTTGCGCTCCAGGGCGTGAAAACGGTCGTCGAACGGATCGTCGAGCTCGCACTTGATGATGCGGCTGCGAACCCACAGTCCAGCCACGCCGTCGGACAGCGTGCGGGCATAGAGGCCGCGTGGAATCTCCTGGGCTTCGTAGCCGGCCTCCCACTTCTCGCCCGTGTCCGAGACGATCAACTCCTTGCGCACGATCAGGCGATCGACTTCGAGCTCGCGGGGCGACGGATGCTCGTCGGTCAGCTTGACCAGGGCGATTGTCGTGGTCATGGTCAGTACGATGGTGAGGAGGTGGTCTTTCATGGCGCGTTTCCTGGTTGGAGGTTTCGCACTTGAGCGCGTGCGCTGACTAGCGAGAATGCACGGTGCGTGCATTGTAGTTCGCCGGGATCGAACCGTTGGCAGGAAGAAGCTCAGATGGCCAAAGACAACGAAGCGAAAAACATCGTCGTCTCCGGCGCCAGCCGCGGGCTGGGGCGGGCGATGCTCGACGGATTGGCTGGCGCCGGGCATACCGTGTTCGGCTGCAGCCGCAAGGACGAGAGCCTGGCCCCCCTGCGCGAGCAGTGGCCGGCGCCGCACGGCTTCGACGCGGTGGACGTGGCCGACGATAAGGCCGTCGCACGCTGGGCGGATGCGGTGTTCGAGCGGGCCGGCCGGGTGCACCTGGTCGTGAACAACGCAGGCGTGATCAACGAGAACGCGCCGCTGTGGGAAGTGTCGGCCGACGAGTTCGCCCGGGTGATCGGCGTGAACGTGGAAGGCGTGGCCAACGTGGTGCGGCATTTCGTGCCGCGGATGATCGCCGCCGGCGGGGGCGTGGTGGTGAACATGAGCTCGGGCTGGGGCCGAACCACGTCGGCTGACGTGGCCCCCTACTGCGCGAGCAAGTGGGCCGTCGAAGGACTCACCCGGGGCCTGGCCCAGGACCTGCCTGCGGGGATGGCAGCGGTGGCCCTGAACCCGGGCATCATCGACACCGAAATGCTGCGTACCTGCTTTGGCGGGGCCGCCTCGAGCTACCCCGACCCGCAAGATTGGGCCACGCGTGCGGTGCCGCTGCTGTTGGGGCTGGGCCGGCGAGATAACGGCAAATCGCTCGATGTGCCGGGGCGCTAGACGACAAGGCGTCGCTCTCCCCGGCGATCCCCCTGCCCCGGTGGCAGGTGGGCTCGCGCCGGCAACCCGATGTCGGGGCCGTTTGGCGCGGGGATTGCACTTCTTTAAATTTGGAGGTCACTGCGATCGAGGTGCGCCTCGGGGTCAGGAAACATTGATGGTTTGCCAGCGAGCCTAGTTTATGAAGCGGATTGCCATTCTCACCGCCGGCGGCGACACGCCCGCGCTCAACGCGAGCATTCACGGGGCCGTGGTGCGGGCCAACCAGCTCAAAGTGGAAGTGCTGGGGCTGATCAAAGGATTCAATAGCCTGTTCAACCCGCGGGTGCCGCACGTGCACCTGAATCCGCTGTTTTGCGAGATTCCGGAGCTCGACCCGACCAAGGGCGGCACGATCCTGGGTGGCTCGCGCGACTACGTGAATCCCGAGGATCGGGACACGCTCGAAAAGATCTTCGGCTATTTCGACCGGCTGAGGATCGAGGGGCTGCTGTGCATCGGCGGCGACGGCACGCTCAACGGCTTGCAGCCTTTCTGCGAACGCCTGCCGACGGTGCTGTGCCCCAAGACGATCGACAACGACCTGGGGCTCAACTATGCCAGCGAGGTCGACGAATGCGTGCGCGAGCCGTGCGAGGAGCCGCCGGGGCATCGCTATCGCCGCCTGCCCTCGCGGATCGACATGGACCTGGAGCAGATGATCAACTACGTGACGCCGGGCTACGCCACCAGCGTGTTCGTGTCGGCCTCGGGCGTCGAGCGCGTGCGCACCACGGCCGAAAGCCACCGCCGCATTGCGATCGTCGAGGTGATGGGCCGGCACTCGGGCTTTATCGCCCTGGGAGCCTCCTACGGCCAGCCCGACCTGGTGCTGCTGCCCGAGCATCCGGTGAACATGCCGCTGCTGGTCGAGCGCGTGAAAGAGCTGTACGAGCTGCAGAAAAACGTCGTTATCGTGTGCGGCGAGGGAATTGTCGACGAGGCAGGCGTGCCGTTGGGGGCGGCCAAGCGGACGACCGATCCGGCCGGCAACATTTCGCTCTCGGGAGCGTCCGAGTCGTTGCGGCAACGCCTGATCGAGGCCTTGGGCGACGACTACTTTCGCAGTCACCGGCGGGGCCACGCGGCACACGAGGCCATCTTCACTCGAAAAATCGGCCACACGCAGCGCGGCGGCCGGCCACTGGCGTTCGATCGCTTTCATGCCGCCCAGCTCGGCGGCAAGGCCGTCGACATGCTGTTCGAGGGGCAGAACGATTCGGTGTCGATCCTGCAGCACAACTCGAAGCAGGGTTTCTACCTCGACAGCGTGGGCGGTCACTCGTTCCGCGACCGCTGGGGGCACATCCACTCCCGCTACGTGCACGAGTCGTTCTACGACGCCGAGAAGATGAAGCCCTCGCCGATGGGCATCGAGTATCTGCTGCCGATCTTCACCGACGCCATCGGGCTGGACGACCTGGAGCACACGCGGGAAACGCTGTTCGACTCGGGGAACCTGTTCCGGCCGTATCACTCGGTGAATACGGACATCAACAAGCGGATCCGGTTCCTGGAGAGCTGAGCACGCTCCTCGTCGTATGCGCCCCGCATCGTGCGCGACGGTGCCGGTTAGCCCGGAGCCACCGGCGACGGCGTTTCTGAATCACACGTTGAATTCTGTGGAACGCGGGTGCGGGCTGATCCGTTCGGCTCGCAATGCCGGTACGTGCGGGCGACGCGCCGTCGCCGGTGGCTCCGGGCTAAACGGCGTGCGGCGATGTGCGCGCACGAGTATTGCCGCAGGGCAAACGTTGGGGGTGGGAAAGAAAGAAGCTTGAGGAACCCCGACTTGAGCGGGCCGAAAACGACCCGCTCAAGTCGTGTGGGGCGTCTCTCTGGCTAGGCGGAAACCAGAGATCCTCGAGGTAGTTCCCAATTCGCGTCGGCTGTTCTGGCGGAGGTCCGGTGGACACCCCCGGTACCTCGGCTCGACTGCCGTGAGGCAGCCGAGCCGAGGCGAACCAGGAGTAGCCAACCAACCATCATCCATCCAGACCACCACGAAGGTGCGACAAAACGGTAGCGTCCACAGTTCCCGTCTTGTCCATCGTGGCGCTCCAGCTCCACGCGCTTCAAAACTCGCTTGTATCATTTGGGTCGCGAGGTTGCCGCCGCAGCCGCTGTCAACGCGGCAACCGGCGCAGTTGCTGCCACGTTTACGGCGGCCGCGGGCGGCGGGCTCGCTTCACATTTGTCTTCCGTGTTACTCGTTCTCATGCACTCGCCACTCCCTGCAAGCGTGGGTCAACGGTATCGCAATCACTATGCCAAGACGTGCCGCGAACCGCGTGCGCAATCACGCAAGATCAACCGAAGCGCATGATAAATAAGCGGGTTAGAATTTTTGATTTCCTTGCGCCGCGCCACGACGCTAGCACCGCGGCCGCTCGCCCTGCCTAGAGTGCGCGCACGCCATGACAACCGTTTGCGCAACAAGCGCTTCGGGTTGTGCCAATCGAACGGGAAACGACGCCCCGCCGTAGCCGGCAGCCACCGGCGACGGCGCGGCTGCCTTTTTTCGAGAGGTTCCCAATGCCGCGAGCACTTGCCCGGCGATGCCCCGCGCTCAACCCGTGCGCGGCGGATCGTGCTCGTCTTCGATTTCGCCGACGATTTCCTCGACGATGTCTTCCAGCGTGATCAGGCCCAGCGTGTGGCCCTGGGCGTCGCGCACCACGGCCATCGGGCGCCGCTGCCGGCGAAACTGCCGCATCACTTCCGAGATCGAACGGTCGGGGTCGACGAAGATCGGCGGATACATGGCGTCGTCGAGCACGACCATGCCCCGCAGGCTGAACAGGTGGAACAGGTCCTTCGTGTTGACGATGCCCACGATGTTGTTGAGGTCGTGGTCGTAGACCGGCATCCGCGTGTGAGCGCCGGCCCGCACCGATTCCAGGATCTTCTGCTCGGGCATGTGCAGTTCGAGGGCAGCCATCTTTTCCAGCGGCACGAGACAGTCGGCCACCCGTTTTTCCGAGAGGCGGAACACGTTGTGGGCGTACTCGGCCTCGTCGCGGGGCAGCACGCCGGCCTGCTTCGTCTCTTCGATCAACAAAGCGATCTCTTCGACCGAGTGCACCATCTGGTGCCCGCTGATGGGCGTGAACCCCAGCAGCCGCACCACGCCGTTGCCGGCCCCGTTCATCACGACGATGAAGGGATGGGCGATCCGCGAGAACCACAGCAGCGGCTGGGCCACGAACAAGCTGACCCGGTCGGGCCGCTGCAAGGCCACGGCCTTGGGCGCCAGCTCGCCCAGAATCACGTGCAGAAAGGTGATCGCCGTAAAGGCCAGAATCGTGGCCACGCTGTGGGCTGCGATCCAGGAGCCCCGCTCGGGCAGAAACGAGAACAGCGGCTCGATCAGGCTGGCGACCGTGGGCTCGCCGATCCAACCCAGGGCCAGGCTGGCCAGCGTGATCCCCAATTGCGTGGCGGCGATGGCATCGTCGAGATGCTCGATGGCGTGGCGGACCGCCGTGGCCCCCACCCAGCGATGGTTGACCATTTCGTCGACCCGCGTCCGCCGCACGGCCACCAGCGCGAATTCGGCGGCGACGAAGAATGCATTGAGAAGAACCAGCAGCGGCACGGCCAACAGGCCCAGCACGCTGAGGAACAGCTCCGTGTTCACGTTCTTGCTTGTCCTCCTCGATTTCGCCCCATGCCTACGGCGGCGGCCCTCGTGTCGGCGGGGGGCCGCCAGTCAATTTGTAGCAAGAGCGACGCTTTCCGGCTACTGGAAGCGGCACCGGGGCGCGTTTCGGCGGGAAAGCACGGTGGTTGTGCTCCGCGGGCCGGACGCCTACATTGCCCGAATCGAGCGCTTCGGCCCCCGGAGCGCTCGCATTTCACGAACCCCAGGAGCGTGCCATGAGCGAAGCGGCTCCCGATCCCTCGCAGACCGAGGCGGCTCCGCGCTGGCAGCCGCTGGTCGCCGCCGACCGCCGCGTGCTGGGCGTGCTGGTCGAAAAAGCCAAGACCACGCCGGAAGGCTACCCAATGTCGGTCAACGCCCTGCGCACCGGCTGCAACCAGAAGAGCAATCGCTATCCGCTGATGGAGCTGGAAGTCGAAGACGTCGAGGAATCGCTCACCCGGCTCCGCGAGCTGGGTGCCGTGGGCGAGGTGCACGGCGGCGGTCGCGTGCCGCGGTATCGCCACTATCTGCTGGAATGGCTCGGCGTCGACAAGGCCGAGCTGGCCGTGATGGCCGAGTTGCTGCTCCGCGGCGCCCAGACCGAGGGCGAACTGCGCGGCCGCGTGGCGCGGATGGAGCCGCTGGCGGACCTGAACGCCCTGCGCCCGCTGCTGGTGTCGCTCAAGCAAAAGGGCCTGGTCCTGGCCCTGTCGCCCGAGGGTCGCGGCCACACGGTCACGCACGCGCTGTACCAGGAGCAGGAGTTGGAGAAAGTGCGATCGCGGTTCGTATCCGGTGCCGAGGGCCAGCCGCCGGCCGCCGCCGCTCCCGTCGCCGCGTCAGCCCCCGTCGCCACCGCAGCGGCGCCCGCGGCGGCCGACGAAACGGCACTCGACGAGTTACGCGAGCAATTGGACGCCGTGCGCGAAGAAGTCGCCCGATTGCGCGAAGAGCTCACCGAATTGCGCACTGCACTCGGCGCGTAGCGGCCCGCCCTCGCCGTTTAGCCCGGAGCCACCGGCGACGGCGCGTCGGTTCGGTCCACCGCATTCGCTTCTCAGACGACACTCGCCCGGTTGGGATCGAGATAGTCGAGATCCGCCCGCTCGAATTCTCGCTCGAGCGCATCGAGCCCGTTCTGCTTCGCGAAGGTTGCTTCGTCGCGAGTGATCGGCACCAACCACAGGCAGCGCACCGGCGTTGTCGCTGCCGACAACTCCAAGAATTCAAGTTCCTGGCCGTCGAGATAGGGCCTGGACAACACGCCGAATTCGCATGCAGATCCTGGCAACCAGGGACGTCCGAAGTTGACCGTATGCGCAAGCCCCAATTCCCTTCCAGTCCGATGGTAGTGGGCAATCACCGTCAACAGCTCCACGTGCGATTCTTCCTGTGTTGCCGAGAATAAATGAATCTCAATGGGAGCCGCATCCGCCGGTTGCGACATGCAGCAAGTGGCATAGGTCCACATGCCGCGTGCATCCGAGGGCGGAAACTCCAACACGAGGAATCCCGGTGGCAATTCGTTCACAGGGCCCTGCCCCCACGAACGCGGAACAGCAGAGTTTGCCCACTGCCGCTCGTAGTGACGCGATATCTCGGCGCAGCGTTCCATCGGCATTACTTTGCAGTACGAGCCAACCCGACGGCGCACAGCGTCGTTGCTACGCCGACGCGCCGTCGCCGGTGGCTCCGGGCTAAACGGGTAGCATCGCCAATGCGCCGTCGCCCGTGGCTTCGGGCGAAACGGGAGGTTATTTGGCGTCTTGGGTGGTGATGGGGAAGCTGTCGGTGCGGAAGGACGAGGCGGGCAGGCCGGCCTCGTTCCAGAGGTTGCCCTCGGGGAACGGCAGCCAGGCGTAACGCACGGCCACGGGGTTCTGCACCTTGTCGCTCCACACTACGATCGTGTCGCCGTCGATCTCGGCTTTCGCGGGGTGAAAACGCTGGTCCTCGCCGGCGATCGTGAAACCGGCCAGCGGGCCGTCCTTCGACACCAGGCCGCCGCTGGTGTGCTTGAACCGCAGCCGAATGCGATGGTCGTCAGCCGTGCTCATGCTGTCGTAGATCGGGCCGGAATACTCGAGGTTTTCGCCGTAAGCCACGCCCCGGGCCGCCAGCGCCAGCCGAGCGCCCACCGGCTCTTTCTTGCGCGGATGGATGTCCTCCTCGTCGCCGACGTCGATCGTCACCACCAGCGCCGAACGCGGCACGGTCTGGCTCACGTAGAGCTGCGAGTCGCGGATCTCGGACCACTGGTTATCGGGCGAGCGGGTGTGCTCGCGGTCGTACGGGGCGATCTGCACGATCAGGAACGGAAAGTCCCCCTGCCCCATCGTGTCGCGCCAGTTCTTGATCATCGCCGGCAGCAGCTTGCGATAGTGGAACGCGCGGCCCGCGTTGGACTCGCCCTGGTACCAGATGGCCCCTTGAATCGCGTACGGCGCCAACGGCGCAATCATGGCGTTGTACAGGCGGCTCGAGCCGCGCGGATGCTCGGAAGTGCCTTCGAGCTCGGGCGTGTTCTCGAGCACCTCCTGGCTGGTCCACTCCTCGGCCGCGGTGCCGCCCACGTTGGACGAAATCAGCCCCACGGGCACGTCGAGGTGCTGTTGCAGATCGCGTCCGAAGAAGTAGCCCACGGCCGAGAAGCCCGGCGTGGTTTGCGGTCCGGCGACGACCCACTCGGCGTCAACGTCGCTGCGGGGTTCGTCGGCGGGCTCGCGGGGGATCGTGATCAGCCGCAGCTTGTCGTTGGCCGAGTTGGCGATGGCTTCGCTGCCGCCGTCGCTGTTGGCCAGCGTCCACTGCATGTTCGATTGCCCGCCGCAAAGCCAGACCTCGCCGACCAGGATGTTCTTCAGCTCGAGCTTGTCGTCGCCCTGGGTGATCGTCATCACGTGGGGCCCGCCGGCGGTGAGCGGCTCCAGCTCGACCTTCCACTTGCCGTCCTCGGGCGTGGCCTCGGCTTGTTGGCCGGCGATGCTGACGGTGACCTTGTCCTCGGCGTCGGTCGTGCCCCAGACCGGCACTTTCACCTTCTGCTGCAACACGGCATTATCGGTGAACAGGCCGTGCGGCCGGACGGCGGCCTGGGCGGCGGTGGATACGGCGAGGATCAGGGCGACGGCGGAAACGATCATCCAAGGGGCTCGGCGGTGCATCGGGCGACTCCTATGAATTGTGCGGGGATGGGTTCTTCGGGGCTCGCGTTGGGGCGACGTCGCCGATGGCAAAACGGGCGAGTGGTTGGGGTTCTGTGGGCAATCGTACCTTTTCGGCGAGCGGTTCGCATCCGTGGGCGGGGGAAAACATTGGGGGCGCCGCGGGCGACGGGAATGCGGTGCTTGCGGGGCGGTGGCCGGCAGCCCAAAATGATCGCTGACGGCTGTCGATTTCACTCGTGAGGCGGAGAAAAACAACATGCAACGCACGCTGCTGGTGCTGGCGATCGCGATCGGATGGGGGTTGGTTTCAGGCGCGGCGCTGGCGGCCGAGGGCGACGTCTCGGGGCCCAAGCATCCCGACTTCAAGATCCAGGGCGAGTACTCCGGCGAAATCGAATCGCCCGACGGCTCGGGACCCATCAAGCTCGGCGCGCAAGTGATCGCCCTGGGCGAGGGCAAGTTCCGCGGCGTGGCCTACGTGGGCGGGCTGCCCGGCGACGGCTGGGACGGCTTCACCAAGTTCGAAACCGAGGGCGAGGTCGCCGACGGCAAAGTGACGTTCGAGGGCGACGAAGCCACTGCGAAGCTCGAGGACGGCGCGATGGTGCTGCTGGGCACGGGCGGCGAAGAGCTGGGCAAGCTCAAGAAAGTCATGCGCAAGAGCCCCACGCTGGGCAAGCAGCCGCCCGAGGGCGCGGTCGTGCTGTTCGACGGCACCAGCGCCGAGGAGTTTCAGCCCGGCAGGATGAGCGACGACGGCCTGTTGATCGCCGGGGCGGCGAGCAAGCAGAAGTTCGGCGATTGCGAGTTGCACGTCGAGTTTCTGTTGCCGTTCATGCCCGAGGCGCGGGGCCAGGGGCGCGGCAACAGCGGCTGCTACCTGCAGGGGCGCTACGAGGTGCAGATGCTCGACTCGTTCGGCCTGGAGGGCGAAGACAACGAGTGCGGCGGCATCTACGGCATCCGCCGGCCGGACGTGAACATGTGCTTTCCGCCCCTGTCGTGGCAGACCTACGACATCGACTTCAAAGCCGCCGAGTACCAGGACGGCAAGAAGGTAAAGAACGCCACGATGACGGTCCGGCACAACGGCGAAGTGATTCACCGCGACGTCGAGGTGCCCGAGGCAACCCGCGCCGCGCCGGTGGCCGAGGGAGACTCGCCCGGCCCGATCTACTTGCAGGATCACGGCAATCCGGTCCGCTATCGCAACATTTGGGTCGTCGAAAAGTAGCCGCCCATCTCGGTCGAGAGATCGCTGGTGCGCGCCGGCGCCCCAGTGCGCGCCGGCACCCCCGTGCGCGTGGCAGAGAGCAATATGAGTAAGCGACGCGCCCCAGCATCGGCCCCCACGGTCTCCCGCCGCAAACGGGGCGCGGCGCCCGAGGTCGTCACCCGCGACGAAGAGTTCGACCTGCTCAAGCGGCTGTGGAACTTCCATGCCCAGCAGCGGGCCACGGGCGACGCCGAGAAAGTGCTCACCGCGGCACTGCGGCTGAGCCTCGATTTCTTCGGCGCCGGCGAAGGATGCGTGGCGGTCGTGCGTCCGGGCCGGGAAGAGGCCGATATCGTCTCGTCGTCGCCGGGCGGCGCGCGCTGGGATCGGGCGCTGGTGGCCGGCTTCTTGCGCGGGCACAAGGTGAGCATTCCGCAGGAACTGATGCTTGCGCGCATCCGCCGCTACGACCGGATGTGGGGAGCGCTGGTGGTGCGCGGGTCGGGCGTCGAATATCACTGGGATGCCCGCAAGGCGTTTTCGTCGATCGGCACGGCGGCCACGCAGTTGATTGAGCGGATCGACGAGCAGCGCGTGGCCGAGGTGCGCAACAAGATCGACCACAAGATCCTCGACCAGATCGGGCCCAAGGACCTGTTCTATCAGATCCTGCACGGCATTCGCTCGCTGATCGCCTACGATCACTCGGCGGCGCTGTTGACCTGCGATCCCGACGAGCGGTCGCTGGAGATCGTCGGCGAACAGATCACGTGGCGCAAGTCGAAGAGCCAGAAAGTGGGGCTCAAGCTCGCCTTGAGCGAACAGGCCGGCGAGCTGCTGAATCACAACGTGGTGTTCGGCTTCAATCGCGACGGCCGGGCGTGGGTCGACTGGAGCGATACCGAAGGCACGCCGCTGGCCGAACTGTTGGACTACAACCGCGACGATGGCACGCTTTCGGCCGAGGGCACGATGCTGTGCGCCCCGCTGATCACCCGGCACGGCCTGGTGGGCGTGCTCAAAGTGGCCTCGGTGCACGCGGGGGCGCTGGGTGCCTATGAGGTGGAGATCATCTCGCAGTTTCTGCCGCAGGTGGCCGTGGCGCTGTTGAACATGCGCCGCACCGAGTCGCTCGAAATGCGGATGCGGGCCGCCGAACGCAAACAGGCCATGGCCGACCTGGCCCGGGCCGTGTCGCACGACGTGAACAATGCCATCGGCGCCGTCGTGCCGCTGGTGCAGCAGATGCGCGAAGATCTCGAGACCGGCGAGCTGACGGCCGACGTGATGCGCGACGACCTGCGCGAGGTGGAACGCTCGATGCAGATCTGCCGGCGAATCTTCGGCGGCATGCTGGGCTTTGCCCGCGGGGCGGCGCGCAACGCCTCGGAGGTGCACCTGAAGCACGAAGTCGACGCCACGCTGGCCGTGTTCAAAGAAGGCTTCTCGCGGCTGGGCGTCGAGACCGTGGTCAACGTGCCGGCCGATCTGCCGCCGCTGTTGGGCATTCAGGCCGATATCGACCAGGTGCTGCTGAACCTGGTGGGCAACGCCCGCGACGCGCTCGACTCGGGCGGACGCCTTTCGATCGAGGCCACGCCGGCCGAGGGGCGGATCGACCTGGTGATCGCCGACAACGGCCACGGCATTGCTGCCGAAAACCTGCCCAAGGTTATCGAACCGTTCTTTACCACCAAGCCGGCGGGCAACGGGCTGGGGCTGTCGATTTGCCGCTCGATCATTTCGCAGTTGCGCGGCAAGATGCGCATCGAATCGACCGAGGGCCAAGGCACCACCGTCCGGCTTTCGCTGCCCACCCGGCAAGAGAAGACTGCATGATTTCTTCGGCCAAACGATCGCGGATGCTGATTGTCGACGACGACCCGGGCATCTTGCGCGCGGTGTCGCGGATCTTTGCCGCGCAATACGACGTGAAATGTGCCGACGGCCCGACCGCGGCGCTCGAGCTGGTCTCGAAGGAGCGCCCACCGGAAGTGGCCGTGCTCGACATCCGCATGCCGGAGATGAACGGCTTCGAGCTGATGCGGCGGCTGCGGGAAGTGGTGCCCGACCTGGACGTGATTCTGATGACCGGCAATGCCGAGGAGCCGGACGCCAACCTGGTGGAAGCCATCGACGCCGGCGCGTTCTATTTCATCCAAAAGCCGTTCGAGCGGCGGGTGCTGCTGGCGCTGGTCACGCGCTGTTTCGAACTGCGGCGGTTGCGGCTCGAGATGCAAAAGCACACGCGGCGCCTGGAACGCGAGCTGGAAGAGGCCCGGCAGTTTCAGATGAGCCTGCTGCCCCCGCCGGAAGCGCAGTTCGGCGGGCTGTCGATCTCGGCCCGGTACTCCGCCTGCACGGAGCTGGCGGGCGACTTCTACGACTATGCCGAAATGGGCGACGGCACCGCGGCGCTGCTGATTGCCGACGTCGTGGGGCACGGCGTCTCGGCGGCGATGATGACCGGCATCGTCAAGGCGGCGTTTCACACGGCCCGCTCGCGGGCGTTCGACCCCTTGGACGTGGTGAACCGCGTGCGCGAGGCGGTGCGGCCGCTGGATGCCGGCCGGTTCGTGACGTTGTGCTGTGCGCGGGTCGACTTGCAGCAGCGCGAGCTGACGTACGTCAACGCCGGGCACGAGCCGATGATCCTGCACCATCGCGCCGGCGGCGTCGAACTGCTCAACTCGACCGGCCCGTTGATCTCCTCGGCGCTGGTGGACATTCCCTGCGAACAGGAAGTCGTGCCGCTGGTCGATCAGGACTTTCTGTTGTTCTACACCGACGGCGTGGCCGACGTCGTGGGCCCCGAGGGCCGCTTCGGCCGCAATCGCCTCGAAACGCTGCTCGCCTCAGCCGACCGCGGCAGCCCCCAGCAGACGCTCGATAGCATCCTGCACGCGGTGAGCGAGTTTGCCGGCGGCCGCGAGGTGAAGGACGACATCACCCTGCTGGGCGCGGAGCTGAAGTGACGAAACGCCCGCCGCGTCTACGGCCACACATCACTGTGACTCGCTGCCCATTGTTCGAACCAAGCGTTGACGGCATCGACGGTTTGCTGTTGTACGGCAGGATCGGTTGATTGGATCCCCTCGAAATAGGCGCGTCGCGTCGCTTCATCGGCCTGCTGGCAGTACCACAGCAGCACGGACGGCTGAAGGATTGCCACCGGATGAATGCGCCCACACGCGAAATAGGTCGGCCAACCGATCGCGGAAATGCCGACCGTGCAGCCTGAGCGCCTCCAGTCGTGCTCGTGACGAGGATGGTGCGCCAGGTACCACTCTGCGAAGTCATTGTCGCGGTCTGTGTGAAACGCGATGCCGAGAAGCGAGTGCTCTGTGCGCTCCATGCGACATACGCAGCAGCCGAGATGGCCGCGAGTGCGAATCGTGAGCGGGCCGAACAGAACAAACATCCCAATGACGGTGGCGCCTGCAACCGCGATACGTTTGCGTTTGACCATCGTGAGCACTCCGCCTTGAGCAGCGATGCGGTCGACGGCGCGATCGCTATCGAAGCTGGAAAACGCCTGTTTCTCCATTGTAATCAATCTGGTCTTTCGAACCGTGGTAGAATGCGGGCAGCCAGCTTTCGGAGACGGGCATGAAGTGGCGACTCTCCACCGAAGTAGCCGCGGGCGTTGCCGGAGCCGCGATCTACCTGCCGATCGGATTGCGCGGCACGCTGTTTGCGCTGTGTCCGGCACTGGCCGGCGGACGCCGTCGCCTGTGGGTAATCGCGCCGGTCGCGGGTTTCGTGCTCGAATGCGTCTACCAGCTCGCGTGGCTCTGTCTGCCACTCGTCTGGGAGCCGCGCGGCGAATTCAACGAAGCACTGGCCCTCTACTTGCCGCCGATTCACAAGATCGTGACGCACCATGGATGCACCGTACCCAACTCGGTGCAGTTCGTGGCAGGTCTGGTCGGTTGGACGGGATGCTACTTTGTGCTGTGGATGCTGCTGTGGCCAAGGCCTCTGCCGTGGCGGGCCAGGTTCGCGGTGCCCGTCGTGGGAATGCTGCTGGTCGCACTCGCGGGAGCAGGGCTCTGGCGAATTGCTCCGCTCGATGAATGGCACGGCCGATTTGCATTCGCCGCCGAGAAGGTCCCGCAAAGCGTGTTCGCCTTGGCGGTAGTGTTGTCCATGCCGGTTTGCACGTTCGTGCTGGGCCTGTTGATCCATGTCTTCGAGCGGCGGACGACGCGAGCCGACAATCTACCACCACCGCCACCCGAGACCGGCATACCATCGTAGCCAGGCCGAGCAGTTGCGCGTCGGGCCAAGCGTCAATCCTGCTTCCATAGCGTGTCGGCTGGAATGGTGGGCGCGGTGTCACGGGCGCGACGCTCAAGCTCGTCAGGGAAACCTGGATCGTCTGCAGACAACCCTGGGTGGTCGGAGGAAAGCGTTTCCAACAAGCGGGCCACGATCAGGAAGCGTTCGGATTCCGACAGCTTGAGCGCGAGAATTTCATCAGGATTGGATGCCACGTGCTAGCGGCCGCCGAGTCGTCGATGGGTGACGCAGCATATTTACAAGGTCCCACGACGCCGAGACAACGTCGTGGGACCGGGACCACAGAGTCAGTGTTACTCACTCGATCGGCATCGTGTAGCTGATCGCGCCGATCGGCTCGCCGGGGGCGGCGTCGGCGTAGTGCGGGTGGCACATCACGCACTTCTTCATCACCACGGGCACCGGCGTGAGCACGCGCAAGTGGGGCTCGCCGTCGTCGTACACGACCTGTTCGTACGTGGCGTCGCCGGCCTTGAGCCGCTTCACCCCCTGCCGCTCGAACTCGTCGCGGGCGACGTTGTTCGGCTCGTAGGGTTCGCCGCTGGCATCGATCAGCCGCACCTGGTGCGAGCCCGTTTTCGAGATCGCGTCGAACCAGGCCACCGCGGCGCTGCCGGCGGGGAAGTCGTCCTCATCGTGGACGTACTTGTCGGTGATCAGCACGATGGCCTGCTTGTAGATCTGATCCAGCATCTGCACCGTCTTCCGCGAACGCTCGACGGCCGCGGCGTCGGGGGCGGCAGGCGCGTCCTTATCGGCCGCGAGGGCGGCCACGGGGCTCTTGAGAAGCGAGAGAGCAGCGATCATCATGACGATCACAAGACATGACGTGAAGGTGGGCAGCTTGGTCATGGCGTGTCCTTCGTTGGTTGAAACGGGGTGGGAATCATGGCGGGAGGTCACGCCGACGACGCGTCGAGGCGAGCCAGTTGACGCCGCGTGGGAGCCACGTCGGCCAGCGTGATCTGGTTGAAGTAGTCCAGTTGCAGGCGCTCGGCCTCGGCCAGCACGCCCTTGAGCTTGCAGAACGATTCGATCGCACAGACGTTGTCGGTGGCCACGCAATCGAGCAAGTGCATGTTGCCCTCGAACGCCTCGATCACGTCGCCCAGCCGCACCTCGCGCGGCTCGCGGGCCAATTCGATGCCCCCGCCGATGCCGCGGACGCTGCGCACGTATCCCAGCCGGGCGAGGTTGTTGACGACCTTGCCCAGGTGATGGGTCGAGATGCCGTACAACTGGGCCACCTGGCCCGCCGTGGCCCGACCGCCCTGGGTGGCCAGGTACATCAGCGTGCGGAGGGCGAAGTCGGTGTGCGTGGTGAGTCGCATGGGCCGTCGATGGATAAACATGCTAAATGCGTACGTGTAATGCGTATTTATAGCCGGGGCGTTGCTCGGCGTCAAGACGACCGGGTTGACGCGTGACGTACCACCTCGCGCGGCCGGAGACCGCTGGCCCCGCACCGCCGACACGCTTGCCCCTCCAGCTTGCCGCGGCACGCAATTTGCCAGCTTTCCCCCGTCGAGATCAAACGGTCGGGTAGCAAGAATCACAGGCAACATGGGCACACAGCACGAGCAACTCGGCATGGGCTCCCGCGGCGTTACGCGACCCATGGCCGAAGGCGAGCAGCGCAACGGAGACGACCACGGCTCGCACGAGCACGGCGGGCACGAGATGGACCGCGAGCAGCGACTGGGCATGCTCCAGATGCACCACCGGCACACGCTGTGGGTGTACTGGACGCTGCCGGTGCTGGGCTTGTGGCTGCTGTTGGCGCCCTTCACGTTCGGCTATCTCAACGAGACCCTGTGGGTCGACCCCAGCGGCGGACGCGGCCCGTGGTTCGCCGAGCAATCGACCCCGGAATTGCGCGAGCTGCGCGCCTGGCTGATGACCGGCAGCGACGTGGTGTGCGGGCTGGTGCTGCTGGTCTTTGGGTGGCGGTCGCTCACGCCGAATCGTCCGGTGAGCCTGTGGATCTGCTGCGGCGTGGGGGTGTGGCTGACGCTGGCCCCGGTCGTCTTTTGGGCCCCGACCGCGGCGTCGTATCTGAACGACTCGCTGGTCGGCATCGTCGTGATGGCGCTGACGATCCTGATTCCCGGCATGCCCAACATGATCATGTACATGCAGCACGGGCCGCCGACGCCGCCCGGCTGGAGCTACAACCCGTCGAGCTGGCCGCAGCGGTGGATCATGATCGCCACGGGCCTCTTGGGGTTCATCGTGTCGCGGTACCTGGCCGTGTTTCAACTGGGATACGTCGACTACGTGTGGGACCCGTTCTTCGGGTTCGCCGAGGGCACAAAGCGGGTGCTCGATTCCGACCTGTCGCACATGTGGCCGATTTCCGACGGCGGACTGGGGGCCGTGTCGTACACGTTCGAATTCATGATGGGCTACATGGGCAGCCCGTCGCGCTGGCGGACGATGCCCTGGATGGTGGCCTTCTTCGGCTTTCTGGTTATCCCGCTGGGGCTGACGCACATTGTGCTGGTGATCTCGCAGCCGGTGATCGTGCATCACTGGTGCACGATGTGCCTGCTGGCCGCGGCGATCATGCTGCCGATGATCCCGCTGGAAGTCGACGAGGTGGTGGCCATGTTTCAGCATGTGCGGCAGGCCAAGCGGCGCGGCGATCGCGGCGGCTCGCTGTGGACGATCTTCTGGAAGGGAGGCCAGGCCGACGGCTGCCAGCCGGACGAGCGAACGCCGGCCCTGATCGACATGCCCCAGCACCCCTGGCAACTGTTCAAGGCGTCGATCTGGGGCATGAGCTTCCCCTGGACGCTGGTGGCATCGACGGCCGCGGGCATCGCCTTGATGTGCTGCCCCACCTGGTTCGGCATCGACATCGAAACGACCGCGGCGGACCTGGGCCACCTGGGCGGCGCGTTGATCGTGACGGTGTCGGTCATCGCGATGGGCGAAGTCGTGCGGATCGGCCGCTACGCGAACGTGATTCTGGGGCTGATCGTCGCCGGCGGCGTGTGGCTGGCCGGCGATGTCCCCTCAGGTTACGCCGCTGCCTGTACGCTGCTGGCGGCATCCGCGGCAGTGCTCTCCCTTCCCCGCGGTCGCATTCGCGAGACCTACGGCGCGTGGGATGCGTACGTCCGCTGAATGTCCGAGACGGCTAGCCGCGCGGCGACAACGCACATTCCAGAAGCACGGCCGCTGCCAGAGCCACGGCGAGCGCGATCACCACGCGAGTGTCGATCGCTCGCTTTGCCGGGCCGAACCCGAAGTGCGGCCCCAGGCCGTTCCATAGCCACAGGCCCAGCAGACTCACCGGCAAGCCGAACAGCCAGAGTTGCCAGCCCGCGGCACCGTGACGGAGCAGATCGCCGGCGTCGCCGACACCTTCGACGGATCCGGCGGCCAGGTACAGGCCGTTGGCCAGGCAGCAGAAGCCGGCAAAGAACCTGGCCAAATACGTGTACTTGTCGTTGGCGAGACGGACAACACCGAGCAGCAACAACGGCAAGATCGTGCCCCAAATGGCCCCGCCCCAGGCGACAAATCTCGGCCGCGGATTGGGCGAAACGTCGGTTCGCGAAATCGCCAGCGGATGCAGCACGACGCGTTCGACGCGACCACCGCTGAGCCACGCATGCAGCACGTGCCCGGTCTCCTGCACGGCCATCATCGCCAGCCACGATGCGGCTGATAACAATCCGAGCAACAAAGCCTGAGCGATGCGTGGTGGCAGGGTCGTCATCTTGCTTGCGCCGCGATGCGGCTTATCTGCGTATCGGCACGATCGCGCGGATGCGGGCGTCGCGCAGGTAAAGCCCCAGCCAGAACAGCGCGCCGAACAAGACGGGGAACAGCATCTCGAACCAGCCGTCGCCGTGCAGCACGTGGGTGGCGACGGCGCCGCCGAGGTAGCCGGTGAGCAGAATCGCGCCCAGCACGGCAGTATAGGGAATCAGGTAGAGCACCGAGCACGTGACCATGATCACGCCCAGCGGCACGATTACGCTTTCGGACATGCCCATCTCGGTGGTGCCTTCGACCACGAACGGCGGCTTGGTCACGCTGATCGCGCCGTTGACGATCATGAACAGCGCCGGCAACGCGCCGAGGACCCAGCCGGCAATCTGCAGTGCCAGCGACGTTCTCGGTTTCGTTTCGGCGGGAGGGGGTTCGCTGGACATGGTTTTTGGTTTCCTGGGGAGGGTTGCGCCGGTGGATCACTCCGCGTACAACAGGCGGCGCACTTCGATCGTGCCCCCGCTGGGCAACGTGGGAATGCGCTGGGCGATGGCCACGGCTTCGTCCTGGTTTTCGCACTCGATCACGTGATAGCCGCCGAGTTGTTCCTTCGTCTCGGCAAACGGGCCGTCGGTCACCGACGCCTGGCGAACCGTCACGGCGGTGGAGCAGTCGTCGAGCTTCGCGCCGCTCATCAGGTGCCCGCTCGCTTTGAGCGATTGCATCAGGCCGTGGTACTCCTGCATGATCGTGTCGCGTTTCTCGGCAGGCAGGCCGTTCCACTTCTTCTCGTCGATGCAGCACATCAGCATGAATTGCATGGTTGGTGACTCCGCATGAATGGATAGACGAAGGCCTCGCAAGACGCGCCTGCATTGTCAGACCTCGGGCAGTCCGGGCACTTCCAGGACGGGGCGGATTTCGACCGTGCCCTTCTTGGCCGGCGGGAGCTGGCTGGCGACCTCGATCGCCTCGTTCAGGTCCGGAGCGTCGATGAGGAAGTAGCCCCCGAGCTGTTCGCGCGTCTCGGCAAAGGGGCCATCGGTCACGTTCGGCCTGCCTTCACGCACTTGCACGCTGGTGGCCGTGGCCACGGGATGCAGCGGGTTGGCCGACAAGTACTGCCCCTTTTCGGCGAGCTGTTGGGCCACTCCGGCCGACTCGACGTAGCACGCCTGGTACTCCTGTTCGTCCATCGCCTGCTCGTCCATGTAGATCAGCAGCAAGTATTTCATGATGGGTCCTCGACCGTGAATAACCTGCGGACATTGTCTATCGGTCCGCCGCCTGATGCCAGCACCCGAGCGGTGCCTCCAGAAACAGGTCGAACGGCCAGCGGCCGCATCGACATCCTGGGGCAGAAAAAGTGCGCTAGCCGTTCGGGCCGGCGGGCACGAGCGGTTGCCTTGTCGCCTCGCAAGAAACCTGCAGCCGGCGCCACAGCCGCCAAGGCTCGTCGGGCCCGGCCAGGCTTCGCCGAACCCAGCCCTCGCTTTCGGGGTCGGCGAGGTATGCCTCGGCGTCCTCGATCATCCGGCGCCGGCGCTCGTCGAGCGATACGGCGGGACTGTCAAGATTGCCCCTATTGTGGTCGGCTGCGGCCCGATCGCGGTCGTCAACGACAATCGTTTGCCGTGCGGGCTTGCGCAAAACGTCGCAGCGGGTGACGTCGTTGCGTACCAGGGGGTCGATGCAAATCATTATCATAGTCTTGTCCTCCGCCCTAAAGTCGAACGGCGGAGGTGGGGATCGACACTCGCAGCGCGAAATCCTTTATTATCGACAGCATGTTTTCGACGGCGGACGCCACGGTCGACGAAGTCTATCGCCACGATTGGGGTCGGATCGTCGCGCGCTTGATTCGGCTGTTCGGCGACTTCGACCTGGCCGAAGAGGTGGCCCAGGAAGCGTTTACCGCGGCCGTGCATCAATGGCGGGCAACCGGCGTGCCCGATGCGCCGGCGGCCTGGATCATTCAGACCGCGCGGCACAAGGCCATCGACCGCATTCGCCGCAAGGCGCACTTCGACGAGAAGATCAAGCCGCAGGTGGCGGCCGATCCGATCGACGCCGCGGCGGCACTCCAGGAAGACGACATTCCCGACGAGCGGCTGCGGCTCATCTTCACGTGCTGCCATCCGGCGCTGGCACACGAAGCGCAGGTGGCGCTCACGCTGCGCATGCTGGGCGGGCTGGAGACCGACGAGATCGCCCGCGCGTTTCTCGTTCCCACGCCCACCATGGCCCAGCGACTGGTGCGGGCCAAGCGCAAGATTCGCGATGCGGGCATTCCTTACTCGGTGCCCGAGCGGCACGACATCCCCGCGCGGCTGGCGGCCGTGCTGGCGGTGATCTACTTGATCTTCAACGAGGGTTATTCGGCCACGCGGGGCGAGTCGCTGGTGCGCACCGACCTGTCGGCCGAAGCGATTCAACTGGCCCGGATGCTGCGCTCGCTGATGTCGCCCGAGGCGCCGGGCGAAGCGACCGGTTTGCTGGCGCTGGTGCTGTTGCACGATTCGCGGCGGGCGGCACGGCTCGACCCCGGCGGCGACCTGGTCGTTCTCGAAGATCAGGACCGCAGCTTGTGGAACCGCGAGCAAATTGCCGAGGCGCTGCCGCTGGTGCAGGAAGCGCTCGCGCGCGCGCCCGGCCCCTATGCGCTGCAGGCGGCCATCGGTGCCGAGCATTGCCGCGCCGCTCGCGCCGAAGACACCGACTGGCAAAGGATTCTCGGCCTGTACGATCTGCTGCTGCGCGTGCAGCCGTCGCCCATCGTTTCGCTGAACCGCGCCGTGGCCGTGGCGATGGTTTCCGGTCCGGAAGCCGGGCTGGCGCTGGTCGACGAGCTGGCCTCGGCGGGCGACCTGGAAGGCTACCATCTGCTGCACGCCGCGCGGGCCGACCTGTTGCGGCGGATGGGCGCATCGTCTGAGTCGGCCGCCAGCTACCGCCGGGCGCTCGAGCTGGTGACCAACGCCAGCGAACGCCGCTATCTCGAGCGCCGGCTGCGCGAGGTCGGCTAGGTTGTGTCTCGCAAGTAGCATCGGCTCGACACCAGCCTGAAGCGCAAGCGAGGGTTTCCTGTCTTGCGCGTTTCGACGAAGAACCCTCGCTTGCGCTTCGGGCTAGTGTTTGTTTCTCCCTCGCTTACGCCTCGGGCTAGTGTCTGTTTCTCCGTCGCGTGCGCTTCGGGCGGGTGTCGGCAAGGTACGCTCCGCATCTCCTGCCTTTGCCAGCGGTGCCTTTGGAAAGTAGGCTTAGGCAGCGTTGCGGCCCGGCAAACAAACGCGGCATCTCCCCTGCCCCGTTTCGGGACGTCTCTCGGTTTCGCCACGCGGAGGGTGCGTCGTGCGTTGCTTGCTCGTCACGGGCGGGGCCGGCTTCATTGGAAGTTGCCTGGTCCGCCATCTGGTGCAGAACCGACTGGCCCGCGTCGTCACGCTCGACAAGCTGACCTACGCGGGCCATCGCTCGTCGCTACGCGCGGTGCTCGACGACCCGCTGCACGAGTTCGTGCAGGGCGACATTGGCGACGCACCGCTGGTCGCATCGCTGCTGGCGGCCCATCGGCCGCAGGCCATCCTGCATCTGGCGGCCGAAAGCCACGTCGACCGCTCGATCCTCGCCCCGGCGGCCTTCATCGACACCAACGTCACCGGCACGTTTCGGCTGCTGCAGGCGGCGCTGGACTATTGGCGCTCGCTCGATGCCGAGGCCCAGCAGCGATTTCGCTTCTTGCAGATCTCCACGGACGAAGTGTTCGGGTCGTGCGACGAGCCCGGCCGCTTTGCCGAGGACGCGCACTACCGGCCCACGTCTCCCTACTCGGCCTCGAAGGCCGCCGGCGATCACTTGGCCGACGCTTTCACGCGCACGTACGGCTTGCCCACCATCCGCACGTACTGCTCGAACAACTACGGGCCGTACCAGTTTCCCGAGAAGCTGATTCCGCTGATGACCGTGCGGGCGGTGAGGCGACAGCCGCTGCCGGTGTACGGCGACGGGCAGCAGGTGCGCGACTGGCTGCACGTCGAGGATCACTGCCGGGCGCTGCTCGCGGTGCTCGCGCGGGGAACGGTCGGCGAAGCCTACAACATTGCCGGCAAGTGCGAGCGGACAAATCTCAGCGTGGTGCAGCGCATCTGCGAGATCATCGACGAGCTGCGGCCCGAGACCGGACAGCCGGCCCGCGCGTCGTTGATCTCGCTGGTGGAGGATCGCCCGGGACACGATCGGCGGTACGCGCTCGACGTGCGGAAGATCGAGCGCGCGTTGGGGTGGCGACCGACCGTGGATTTCGACCGGGGGCTGCGCGAGACGGTGGCCTGGTACCTGGAACACTCCGAGTGGGTCGCGGAAGTAATGGTCGACGTGCAGCCCGGCGAGAGCGTTGCGCCATGAGTGCGTCGTATTTCCAGAAGGGTATCTTGTTGGCCGGCGGCTTGGGCACGCGGCTCGATCCGACGACGCGCGCCGTCAACAAGCAGTTGCTGCCGGTCTACGACAAGCCGCTGGTGTACTACCCGCTCTCGACGCTGCTGTTGGCCGGCATTCGCGACGTGCTGTTGATTTCCGCCCCGGGCGACGTGCCGAGCTTCGAGCGGCTGCTGGGCGACGGCTCGCAGCTAGGCATTTCGATTCGCTATGCCGTGCAGGACCGTCCCCGCGGGCTGGCAGAGGCGCTGTTGATCGGCCGTGACTTTGTGGGCCCCGAGCACGTGGCCCTGGCGCTGGGCGACAACGTGTTCTTTGGCCCGGCGTGGCACGAGGTTCTCGCGCGGGCCTGTCGGCGCGAGCACGGGGCGACCGTGTTTGCTTACCGCGTGGCGGAGCCGAGCCACTATGGCGTGGTGGAACTCGACGGCGGCGGTCGGCCGGTTTCGATCGAGGAGAAGCCCGCTGGGCCGAAGTCGGACTTGGCCGTGACGGGGCTCTATTTTTACGACAACCGCGCACTGGAGATCGCGGCCGGTCTGCAACCTTCGGCCCGGGGCGAGCTAGAGATCACCGACGTCAATCGAGGCTACCTGGCCGAGGGAATGCTGCACGTCGAGCCGCTTGCCGGCGACGTCACCTGGCTCGACACGGGCACGCACGACGCGCTGTGGCAGGCGAGCAACCTGGTCCAAGCTGCCCAGGCACGTTTGGGCGGCAAGGTGTGCTGCCCTGAAGAGATCGCCTACGCGCAGGGGTTGATCGATGCCGCGCAGTTGGAACGCCTGGCGGCCAACTCGCCCGGCGAGTACGGGCAGTATTTGCAGCGGCTCCCGAAAGATTGAGCCGGTTCTTACTCCGTCTCCCAGGAGTAGATCTCGGGGGGAGCTTTCATTGAATGGTCGACACCGAGGCTCCAGAGTGTCTTGCCATCTTTCGAAAAGCTGAGCCCCGCGATGGCCTGGTGGTGGCCCCGCAGCCAGAGCATTTGCTGGCCGGAGGCCACGTTCCATAGCCGAATTGAACCGCCGCCACTGGCCGTAGCCAGCGTCTTGGAATCGGGCGAAAACGCGACGGAGTCAACGGCATGTCGATGGCCCCCGACGCGGTACCGTGGCGTCAATTCGGGAAAGTCGAACAGATAGGTCTGGCGAACGGTTGTCACCGCGAGCATCTCTTGTTGCGGCGACAGGCTCACCGCGCGTCCGGTTGCCGGCACCGTGGCAGAACTGACCTGGCGACCGGCGTACGGGTCCCAAACGGAGATGTCGTTTAAACTCATCGTGAGGAGCTGCCCACCGGCGAGAAAGTCGACGAAATGGGTTCCTCTCGTCGGCTCGAAGGCGAAAACGGTTCGGCCGTCATCGACATCGAATACCGAAAAACCCTCCGGGCGGTTTTCGAAGTTATGGAAGTCGCGCTGGCTTGCGCCTTGCGTTCGGCTGCGATGCGCCGCGTCCCACAGCACGGGCTTCTGGCCTGCCAGCCACCACGTCTCGAGCTTTGGAACCTTTTGAAGGACCAAGAAGCGACCATCGAGCGAAAAATGCACGTGCTGCGGCAGCCACGAAGAGCTGCGGGGAAGCTCGCTTTGTCGTCCCCCTTCGCCGACATCGCGCACCAAGACGCGACCGTCTTTGTAGGCCAGCGCGAGCTTCGCCGAGTGACCGTTCAGGGCCGCTCGGTGGATCTTTCCTTGCGGAACCGCCACGCGCTGGAAGATTTCACCGGGGTTTGGTCGATGGACGTCGGTGAGTACCGCCGCACGATCGGCGCCCGAGGTAAGCAGGTAGTTTCCAGAGGGAGAGACCGCGACGTCGGTAATGCGGTCTTCGTGCCGCGGCAGCGAAGCGATGACGCCCTCGCCTTCCTTCCAGACATCGACGACGCCCCGGTGGGTGGCGCAGTAGAGGTAGAAGATGCCGGCACGAGGGCCGGCGGCCAGGCAGTGCGCTGGGCCGTGCGTGTTGAAGGTTTCACGCAGTTGTCCATCGGGAACCGAGACGAGGTGTACCGCGTCGTTCTGCACGGCAATCGCCAACAGCGGTTGATCGCTGCCAATGTAGCCGATGAAGTCGACCGCCAGCGCATCGCCGCATTGAATCTGGTTTACAAGCTCGCCGGTTTCGGTATTCCACAATCCGACCCACTCCCCTTGCCCTCCGGCCGCGACGAGTGAGCCATCGGGACTGACGGCAACGCATTGCAGGCCGACGCTCGCCTCGAACTCATGCTCCAACTCCCCAGTGGCCGCGTTCCACATCCGCGCGATCATCTCGTCGCCGACGCTGAACACTCGGTCCCCTTGCGGGCTGAAGCGGATGGCACGCACCGGACCACCGGGATTGTGAAACTCGCGCACCATTTCGAACGACTCGGCATCCCACAGCCGAATCTTGCCGTCGCAACTGGCCGTGGCCAGCAGCAGCCCGTCGGGCGAGTAGCGAACGAGATTGGCACATTGCTCGTGCGAGCGGAAGCGGCCGATGGGCGCGCCATCAGGAGCCGAGCGAACTTCGATCATACCGTCGCGGCTGGCGGTGGCGATCCGCCGCTCGTCGGGAGAAAAAGCGACGCCGTCCAGCTCGCAAGCGACGGTTGGATACAGGCGCCCCAGCGAATTGCGATGCTTTAAATGGTGCCACTCGAAACCACGCAGATCGCTGTCCGCAAACTGATTGACAATCGAATTCATCTCGCGATAGTTCAAACTCTCGTACGCCCACTGCGCCGTCCGCATGTTGCTCGCATAGGACTGTTGCCGCACGAGCAGGTTGCTGGCCTCGGCCTCGGCTTGCAGCCGCTGGGCCGTTGCCCGGGACTCGCGCAAGTGCCGCGTGTACTCGGCCGTGAGCGCCACGATGACCAGCAGCGCGGCGGCGGACACCGCGGCCATGCCGGCCAACGTCGGACGGCGGCGGGCCCACTTCCACAGGCGACGCGCGGGGCTGGCGGGCCGGGCCTTCGTCACGCGTCCGCTGAGCCAGCGATCGAGATCGTCGGCCAGCGCCCCGGCCGATGCATACCGCCGGGCCGGGTCTTTCTCCAGGCAGTGAAGGCACACCGACTCCAGATCGCGCTCGATGCGGGGCTGGAGCTGCGAGGGCGGAGTCGGCTCGTGCTGGCCAACCTGCATCAGCGTCTCCGACGTGGTCGCACCCAGAAACGGCGGACGGCCCGTGAGGCACTCGTACAACATCGCCCCCAGGGCGTGCACGTCGGTCGCCGGGCCGATCGCCTGACCGGTCACTTGCTCGGGCGCCATGTAGCTGGGCGTGCCGGGCGTGTCGCCGCTGGAAGTGAACGTCCAGTCACCCTTGAGCGACTTGGCCAGGCCGAAGTCCATGATCTTTGGCTGGCCGTCGGTCGCGATCAGCACGTTCGACGGCTTGATGTCGCGGTGCACGATCCCCTGCCGGTGCGCGTGCTCCACGCCGCGGGCGATGTTGGCGATACACGCGGCCGCGTCGCGCGGCTGCATGGGCTTGCCGGCCATCCGCTGCTTCAAGTTCGCGCCGGCCACGTACTCCAGGGCCAAAAACGGCGTGCCGGCCGCTTGCCCGAACTCGTAGATCTTGACCACGCCGGGGTGCGACAGCCGGGCAATCGCCTCGGCCTCGGCGCGAAACCGAGCCACCAGCGTGGGGCTGCCGAAGCGTCCGGCCAGCAGAAACTTGAGCGCCACCGTGCGGTTGAGCGTCAGGTCGCGGGCTCGGTACACCACGCCCATGCCGCCGCGGCCGATCAGGTCCAACAGCTCGTAGCCGGGAACGTGCTGGACTTCGCCGAGCGGAACATCCACGACTCCGGCAATCAGTTGATCGACCTGCCGCATGCGCTCGAAGCGCCGCCCGAGTTCCTCGCGCAGGTTCGGATCGTCATCGAGCAGGTCGTGGAGTTCCCGGTCGGCCTCGCAGATCGCCTCGACCGATTGTCCCCAGCCTTGTTCGCTGCGCTGTTCGAACAAGAGCAACAAGTCGTCGAGTTGCGAATCATCCCACATCGTGGCCGTTCCCTTGACGTGCCGCAACGGGCCGCCGCGCGTGAAGCGCGTCGGCCAGGCGAAGCCGAGCCCGTTGCCACCTGCGCCGCACGGTGCGCTCCGAAACTCCAACCACTCGGGCAACCTCGACGGCGGGCAGCGCGTGGAACCACATCAGTTCGGTCACCTCGCGCAGCTCGTCCGGTAGCTGGTCGACCTGGTGCTGCAGGCGCAGCCACTGTTCGTGACGCGACGCCACCTGGCTGGGCGTGGTTTCTTGTAAAGCGGAAGGGCGCGCGTCGTTCTCGAGCGAAAGCTGCGGCCCGGCCTGATGGGTGCCCATGCCGCGCGGCCCAAAGTAGTGGCGGGCCATGCCCAGAATGGCCCGGCGGATTTGGAAGGACGCGATCCGCAAAAAGTCGCGCGCCGTCGGCGGCCGCAGACTCGACAGCGAGCGATGCAGTTGCACCAGCGCCTCTTGCATCACGTCGTCGGTCTCTTCCCAGCGGCGGACGCGATCGCCGGCGAGCATGTTGTGAGCCAGGATCCGCAGACGGTCGGTGGCCAACTCGATCAGCCGCTCGCGGGCCGAATCATCGCCCGCGTTCAAGCGGTCGAGCCACATCTGCAACAGGTCGACCTGACTGGCCGTCGGTTCGACACGGATGCGCGCATTTGCTCGGACACCTTCCATGTCGTGAGATCTTAGTTGGTCGCCGGCAAAGAATCTACGAATTCGATGCAATCGCGGCGCGCGCGGGGGCGCGGCCAGAATTGAAGGGCGCGCGGCCGGCGCGCAACAACGGCGCAAGCGGGCGCGATTTTGTCGGCAGCGACCGCTGGGATGCAAACCGCGGGCATGAAAAACAGCCCCGGCTGCGCTGGGGACCTGCGCGCCTGAGGACGGTTCGGACCTGCGCAGCTCGGGGCCGCACCGACCAGGGTGTACGCGCTTCGTGGAGCTTACGCCAAGCCTGGGGGAGGTGCCAACGGAATCGATCGGAGAACGGTTGGAAACTTTTTTTCGTGAACCGGACGCCCTCTTTGGGGTTTTTTTCTAGGCCGAGGCCTCGGCACCGGCGCGGAGGGCGGCGGTGATCTGGTCCAGGCCCGAGGCCCGGGCCGCGCGCTTATGGAAGTCGCAGTCGATCGCGATGGCGATGACCGCCTTGCGAATCTCGCGGAGCAGCCCGTCGGCGTCTCCTTGCTCGACAAGCTGATCCAGCCCCGGAACCAACGCGTGGCGATTTTCGGCGTACATTCCCTGCCTCCCCGTCAAAGGGTTCGACTACTCCAGTTCGATCCCTGCCAGCAACGAAGCCAGCAGCTCTTCGTCGACGCCGGTCGATTCGGCATCGAGGCCCGACTCGGTCAGCAGACTCGCGGCCACCAAATCCTCGGCACTCGCGGCGTCGCCGGACAACTTCGCCGGCGAGCCGGCCAACTCGCTGCTGCCGACTTCGGGCAACGTCCAGACCGTTCCCCCCGCTTCGCCATCGGTCGACTCCGGCAGGCTCAGGGCCAGCGCCACGCCGGAGAGGTCGGCCGATGCGCTCTGCGGGTTGGCCAGCGGGGCCGGGGGCGGGTCGGTGATGTCGATCTTGGTGAGCAGGCCGACGTTGTTGCGGGCGATGATCTCGTCGGTGGCGTTCACCAGGCCGCTGCGGTCGAAGTCGTAGAGGTTCGTGATCGATGCCGCCAGCCCGACGTTGGCGCGGGCCGCCACTTCGTCCGTGGCGTTGGTGATCGCCAGGTTCGGAGTGCCGCTGCCGGTCTCGCCGATGCGGTTGCCGAAGTAGAAGATGTCCGAGGCGTCGAGACCCGTGTCGGTGTTGAAGCCACCGGTGGCGTCGTTGCCCTTGACGATTACTTCGAGCCAGGTGTTGGCGATGGCGCCGTCGGCCCAGATGATCTCGACGCGATCCGCGCCACCAGGCCCGGCACCGGGTCGCACCGACACGGTGACCGGATCCGGGGCGGCGGCCCACGTGCTGGGGGTGTTGTTGTTGCCGACGCGGAAGATGAAGTCCTCGTCGGTCAGGTCGGGGCTCACGCCGGCCAGGTCGAGGATGATGCCGTTGATGCCGCGCGAGTAGCTCGAGATGTTGTCGAACGTGGCTTGCCCGCCGCCGGGCAACAGCGCCGTCTTGTCCGTGGCGATCGCACCGTCGTCGCTGGTGCTCACGCCCGGCGTGTTGCCGTCGTATTTCGAGTTGTTGTAGAACAACTGCCGGCCGACCACGAAGTTTGGATCGATCTGCACGCTGCCGTCGACGTTGGTCCAGGTCAGGCCGCCTTCGTTGGGGCTGACCGGCTCGATGTCCACCGGCGAGGCGCCGTACGGGGCCGAGCCCAGCACTTCGAACTCGAGGTTCGCGATCACGCCCGCGCCCACGGGGCTGGTGCTCGAGCCGTTGGCCAGGCCGACGCGCACCACGCCCGGCGAGGTTTCCAGGGCCAGCATCGTCCAGCCGTCGCCCGACGACCAGAACGCGCCTTCGCTGGCGCCGACGTAGCTCATCACCGCCGTGTCGTAGGTCACGTCGAACGAGGAGGAGATCACCGACTCGGCCGGCAGCACGTCGATCGACACCGGCAGCACCAGGTCGTCGTTGCGATAGCCGACCAGTCCGACCGGCACGCTCAACTCCGGATCCACGCCCGGCGTGCCGGGGATCAGCACGATGCCCGGCAGGTTGGGGATTTCCGGACGCGGGAAGCCGACGAACTTTTGCAGCACGTAGGAAGCGTCCTGCCCGTCGATGTCGCCGTTGCGGTCGGCTTCGGCGACGATCATCGGGTCGGTCCAGTTGTGGGCATCGAAGCCGGTGTCCAGAGCGACCGCCACGCGGGAGATCAACGCCGAGTCGAACGCCAGGTAGATGCCGTCGCCGTCGGCGTCGCCCAGGTAGGCGTTCTTGTGCACCGCGTGATCGGCCTTCGACGAGATTGCACCGCCGTTGAGCTTCACGTCGACCAGCCGCAGCACTTCGGAATTACCGTAGGGAGCCGAGGCCGGAACGTTGGCCGTGAGCACGACCACCGGAACGTCGCTGCCCGAGAGAGCCGTAAAGCCGGAAGCGGTGACCTTGATCACGCCGGGCGAGATCGGGTTGTAGGTCGTGGTCCAGCCGGCGGGAAGTCCGGGCGCCACGCTGGCCGCCGTGATCGACAGCAGGGCCGGGTTGTAGTGCACCTCGAAGTCGAGGGCCGTAACCGACGTGGCGTTGGAGACCCGCACGCCCAGCTTCGAGCCGGCGGTTTCGGGGGCATCGTCGACCGATTGGCCGGGGCCACGGGCGAAGTCGCGAATGCTGACCACGCGGGCCGCCGAGGGGGCCACGACGAAATTCTGGAAGTAGTGGTCCGCCACTTCGTTGTCGTCGAAGTCGCCGTCGCCATCCAGCCAGCCCTCGCCGGGCGTGCTGTTGGAAAGATCGGCAAATGCGTTGTCGCCGCTGAAGATCGTCACCACGTAGCTGTCGGGGGCCAGCACGCCGCCGGTCTTGATGAAGCTCATCGTGTTCGTGGCCGCGTTCCACACGATCGAGCCGGGCACGTCGCCCACGGTGTTGCCCATCAGCGACACGTCGGCGGCGATCGGGCCACTGGGGAAGCCCGAGTACAGGTTCAGGTCGTCGAGCTCGGGGGCGCGGTTGAACGTCACGTCGAAACCGCTGGCGTTGGTCTGGAAATTGACCACGCGGAACGTGTCTTCTTCCACCGTCACGTCGAACGTGTCGGAGTGGATACCGCCGTCGTGATCGTCGACCTGCACCGTGACCGTGTAGGTGTTGCCGATGTCGATCGCGCCGTAGGTGTGGTTGATGTTGAAGCTGTGGGCCGAAACGTTGAACACGTCTTCGAAGCCCGGCAGGCCGTCCCAGTCGACGCTGACGGTCCACATGGCGTCGTTGCCCGGGTCGGTGAAGGTGACGCCCCGGGTGAAGGGGACACCCGCAAACGCGGTAGCGTCGGGACCCGCGTTGACCACCGGAGCCACGTTGTTGACGGTGATCGTGGTGAAGTACTCGGTGAAGCCGCCGTCCTTGTCGTGGATCAGCATCCGGATCGTTTGGTCCGGATCGTCGTCGAGATACGTAGCCGGCACGTTGACCGTGCTGAGCGTCGTCATCGACAACTCGCCGGCGTCGCCGAAATCGCCGTCGTTGTTGAAGTCGTAGCTGTAGGTGAAGCCGGTGGTTGTGTCGTTATTCGACGGATCGAACTGCCCGACGAACAGCACCTGGCCGACCGAGCCTTCGTTGACCGGGCCGCCGTTGAGCGGCACCGCCGTGGGAGCCACGTTGTTGACCGTGCGAGCCCACACGCCGGCCGACGGATGAGCGCCGTCTTCGTCCACCAGCGTTACCGTGATGTTGGGATTCACCACCAGGGCATCGTCGTCGTAGGTGTGCGTCTTGATGCCGTTGGTGCTGTACGTGTCGGACGTGCCGTCGCCCCAGAACACGATGTAGCCGTTGACCGGAATGATCGTGTCGTCGCCCGGGTCGGTGACCGGACCGAGCACCAGCGAAAAGACCGAACCCTCGTTGACCACGGTGTCGCTGCCCGACAGATCGATCGTGGGCGATACGTTGGTCACCGTGATAATTGCCGTGTCGGTGTCCACGCCGCCGTCGTCGTCGGTGACGGTGAGCGTGACGGTGTACGTGCCCTCGTCGTCGGGCGTGAACGAGAAGCTCGGCGAGGCGCCGTTGGGGATTACCTGGCCGTTGGTGCTGCTCACTTCCCACAGGTAAGTGAACGTATCCAGTGTGCCGGGGTCGGTGACCGACGAGCCGAGATTAATCAGCGTGCCTTCGGGGCTCGAGCCCGGAGCGCCGGTGATCGCCACCGTGGGGGCGACGTTGTCGACCGTGATGCTGGCGCTGTCCGTGTCGATGTCCGAATCGTCGTCGTTGAGCCGGACGTTGACGTTGAACGTGTCGGAGATCGTCCCCGTCGGGTCGTCGTCGAGATACGTGTGATTGATGCTGAACACGCCGCCGGTCACCACCACGCCCAGCTCGTCGTACACCAGGTCGCCGTCCCAGTCGATGTCGATCGTGTGCGTGTCGGCCGAGCCGGCGTCGCTGTAGGTGCCGCTCAAGGTGGCCACATCGTTCTCGTTGATCGGGCTGGTGATCGAGATCGTGTCGATCGAAGGCGCGACGTTCGTGACGGTGATGATCGCCGTGTCGGTGTCCACGCCGCCGTCGTCGTCGGTCACGGTCAGCGTGACCGTGTAGGTGCCGTTGTCGTCGGGCGTGAACGAGAAGCTCGGCGAGGCGCCGTTGGGAATCACCTGGCCGTTGGTGCTGCTCACTTCCCACAGGTACGTGAACGTGTCGAGCGTGCCGGGGTCGCTGACCGACGAGCCGAGGTTGATCAGCGTGCCTTCGGGGCTCGAGCCCGGAGCGCCGGTGATGGCGATCGTGGGCGCCACGTTGTCGACGGTGATGCTTGCGCTGTCGGTGTCGATGTCCGAGTCGTCGTCGTTGAGCCGGACGTTGACGTTGAACGTGTCGGAGATCGTCCCCGTCGGGTCGTCGTCGAGATACGTGTGATTGATGCTGAACACGCCGCCGGTCACCACCACGCCCAGCTCGTCGTACACCAGGTCGCCGTCCCAGTCGATGTCGATCGTGTGCGTGTCGGCCGAGCCGGCGTCGCTGTAGGTGCCGCTCAAGGTGGCCACATCGTTCTCGTTGATCGGGCTGGTGATCGAGATCGTGTCGATCGAAGGCGCGACGTTCGTGACGGTGATGATCGCCGTGTCGGTGTCCACGCCGCCGTCGTCGTCGGTCACGGTCAGCGTGACCGTGTAGGTGCCGTTGTCGTCGGGCGTGAACGAGAAGCTCGGCGAGGCGCCGTTGGGAATCACCTGGCCGTTGGTGCTGCTCACTTCCCACAGGTACGTGAACGTGTCGAGCGTGCCGGGGTCGCTGACCGACGAGCCGAGGTTGATCAGCGTGCCTTCGGGGCTCGAGCCCGGAGCGCCGGTGATGGCGATCGTGGGCGCCACGTTGTCGACCGTGATGCTGGTCGTGTCGTTGAGCGAGGCGCCCGCGGCCGGGAAGCCTTCCTGCACCGTGACCGAAATCGGGTACACGTCGCTGGGCGTGGCCGTCGGATCGTCGTCGGCATAGGTGTGCGGCACGCTGAAGTTGAACGTACCGGGCAGCAGGTGGATGACCTCGATGTTGCCGTCGCCCCAGTCGATGGTAAGCGTATGGTCCTGCGGATCGTTGGTGAACGACCCAATCATGGTGACCATGTCGCCTTCGTCGATCGTGGTAGCGCTGAAGTCGGTGATGGTCAGCGAGGCCAGTGCCGCGAAATCGACGAAGCCGACCGTGGCGTCGTCGGCGTCGTCCCAGATGACGCCGGCAATCGCGCCGGGCGAGGTGAGCGAGGCGTCGAACACGTTGCCGAACGCTGTCGTGTCGTTCGGGTCGCCCTGCGGACCGCCCAGATCGTTGGGCGAGTTCGTGTTGAGGTTTACGATGGCGCCCGAGGAACTCGTGGCGGCCGTGGTGCCCCAATCGGTGAAGTCGTTGCCGCCGCTGCTGATGCCCAGTCCGGTGAAGTCGGCCGGCGCCGGACGGCCCGTCTGGCCGGCATCGACGATCGCGCCGCCCTGCACCAGCAGGCCGATCGTGGTCGCGTGGAACACGTTGCTTTCGAGCATCGCCGTCGCGCCGTCGACGTCGACGTCGGTGGCGTTGTCCGGATCGGCCGCGCCGTCGAAGTCGTTGCCCGTGATCGTGGCGGTGCCGCTATTCGAGACGCGGATGCCGGTGGTGTTGTCGTAGATGTGGTTGCCGCTGATCGTGGCGGTTCCACCGTCGACGTCGACGCCCACGGCGAAACCGTGGATCGAGCTGTCATTGTTCAGGATCGAGACGACCGAGCTGCTCGGGTTGGCGTCGTCCTCGACGAAGATACCCTTGCTGCCGACCGCGGCCGCGCCGCTGATGTCGTTCTCGTCGCCGAGGCTCGCGCCGCCGATGGTCACGGCGAGCGTTTCGGCGGCACCCTCGTCGTCGACGCTGCGGACGTGCACGCCGTAGAACATGCCGTCGATCGTGTTGCCGCGAATCTCGACATTGGCGTCGTTGTCGGTGCTCGACTCGCCCAGCAGTTCGTCATCGTCGGTGATGAAGATGCCGGCACCCGAGCCCGCGCCCGAGCTGCTGCTGGTGGTGCCGGTGATCGTGTTGTCGAGAATGAGGACCGGGTCGACGCCGGTGCGGAAGATCCAGATGCCGCTGTCGCCGTCGGCCGCCAGGATCTCGTTGCCCTGGATGGTGACCGTGCCCGGCGTGAAAGGCGAGTCGCCCGAGAACGTGACCAGGATGCCGATGTCGTCGGAGCCCAGGCCCGTCAGGTCGACGGTGTTCTGGTCCGCCAGTGCCGGTCCGCCGATGATGCTGCCGGCGTCCAGCGCCGCCAGGTTCATGCCCAGCGGGGTGTTCGAAATGTCGTTGCCCGTGATGGTGAGCAGGGCCCCGAAGTTCGAGACGATGCCCTCGGCCGCGGTGTTGTTCACCGTGTTGTCTTCGACGCGGGTGGCCAGCGCCGGGGAGGCGTTGCCGCCGAAGACGGCGATGCCGGCGCCTGCGCTCGACAGCGGGCCCGTGTTCTGGGTGATGACGTTGTTGCTGATCTCGTTGTTGCTGCCCGACCAGGTGATCTGAATGGCCCGGCGATAGATGTTCTTGACGGCCAGGTCGGTGAACACCAGGTTCGAGCGATCGATGGCGTCGTTCGGCGTGATCACGCCGCTGCGGAAGTCGTTGTTCGCGCCGCCGTCGATGGTGAGCGTCGAGACCGTGACGTCGTCGGCCATTACGATGATGGCCTGCAACGGGCTGCCGGCGAACGAGTCGTCGACGTGGGAGTCGACGCCGTCGGGGACGCTCGTGGCCGCCTGCGACTGACCGAGCAGCGTGAGGGCCTTGTCGATCGTGATGTTCGACTCGGTGTAGGTGCCGTCTTGCACGTTCACGGTGAACCCGGCGTCGGCCGCATCGACCGCCCGCTGAATGCTGGGCGTGGTCGTGCCGAGGAACGTGGGGTTGAAGCTATTGGGCGTGACGTACAGGTTGTCCTGCACGACCAGGACGCGGCCAACCGTGGGGAACAGTCCAATGACCAGCGGCGTGGGCGTGGTGCCGTCGACCAGGTGCAGAATCGAGTCCTCGATGGCGAATTGATCGGCCAGCGAGGGCGAGTGCAGGCTCACGCCGTTGAGCGTGTTGCCGGTGAAGGTCGGATTCGTGGTGATCGTCAGGTCGAGCGTGTCGGGACCGCTGTGCGAGATCGACGCTCCGCCGGCGACGTTGGTGATCGTGTTGTCCTGGAACAAGGTGAGCAGCCCGGCGCCATTGTGCCCCACGGCCATGCCGGCCAGGTTGCCCAGCAGCATGTTGTTGGTGATCGTCAAGCCGGAAGAGGTCGGCCGGTCGAGATAGGCGACGAACGCCAGTGCGGCGCCGGCCTCGTAGCCGGAGATCGCGTTGCTGTCGATCGTGGTATTGGCAAACTGGCCGGTGATGCCGCCGCCGCCGATCAGCGACGGGTTGCCGAGAATCTCGTTGTCCTCGATCGTCGAGTCTTCCAGCCAGGCATTGATGCCGACCAGCGCGTCTTCGATCTTGTTGTCGTGGATGTGCACTCGGGCCGTGATTGGCGTGCCGGCCGGGCTGCCCAGCCCCAGGTGGATCGCGCTGCTGTCGGCCACGGTGTTGATGTTCTTCAAGTAGTTGAAGGCCATCTCGTTGCCGGCGCCGTTGCCGATCCGCAAGGTGAAGAAGCCGTAGGCACTGGCTGCCCCGCCCTCGACCAGGTTGTTGAGCAGCTTGATATTATTGCGCCCGGTCGTGCCGCCGGTGGTGGTTACCGCGTACGAGGCGTTGTCGAACAGGAAGCCGTCGATCGTGACGTTGTCCGATTTGATGTCGAACGCGCCGGCTGGGCCGGGGCCGGTGTACTCGAGAATCGTTTCGGGCACTGCCGAACGCGTGCGGGCATCGACGCCCCACTGAGCCCCGCGAATGACCAGGGCCTTGTCGACCATCACGCCGGCCGCGTAGTTGTAGGTGCCTTCTTCGACGTACAGCGTGTTGCCCGCGCTGGCCGCGTCGACGCCCCGCTGAATCGAGTGGTCGGTGCCGCCGTCGGTGACGAACAGCGTGTCGGCCACCCAGGTGATCAGGCCGTTGGAGAGCGGCAGATCGGTGTCGACGCGGTGGTGCATCTTGTCTTCGATGCGGAAGTCGTTCGTCTCGTCGAAGGTCGTGCCGTTTGCCGACAGGTCGTAGCTCTGCGTGCTCTGGTTGTCGATAAAGAACGTGTCGCCGGCGAAGGCGTTGTTCGCGCCGATCGTGACCGTGCCGGCCGTGGCGTCGAGGAACAGGTCGGTGTCGTTGTCGGCCGGTCCGACGAAGTTGTTGTCGGCCAGAGACCCACTGCCGCCGTTGATGAAACGCACGCCGGTGCCGTTGTCGTAGATGTGGTTGTTGTTGATGGTGGCGCTGCCGGTGTCGACGTCGATGCCGATGAGGTTGCCGTGGATGGAGGCGTCGTTGTCGAGGATGTCGGCGCTGGCGTCGGCTCCTTCGACCTTGATGCCGGTGCCGGTGCCGCCGGTGGTGATCTCGGTGTCGCCGGTGATCGTGGCGAACACGCTCGAGCCGTTGGTGTTGCTCGGGCTATCCAAGACGTACACGCCGATGTCGGTGGCCGTGATGTCCACGCCGTCGATCTTGATGCTCGTGTCGCTGGCGTTGCTGTTGTAGCCCTCGTAGTTATTGACCCACACACCGTAGTTGACGCCGCTGACTGTGCCGCCGGTGATCGTCAGGTCGGCCGTGGTCGGCGTGTTCCACACCGTGTAACCGGTGGCGGTGGTGGCCGCGTTGACGCCGCTGCCGTCGATCGTGTTATTCGTGATCGTGGCGTCCACGGCCGTCTGCTGCGAGCTGATCAGCATGCCGAACCAGTTCGGCACCGAGGCGTCGTCGGCGGCGCTGATGGCGTTAGAGTCCAGCGTCCACGGCGAGGCGTTGCTGTAGTGCAGGTTGTAGAACACGCCCAACCGTCGGGCGTTGATCTCGTTGTTCGAGATCGTGGCGGCCGCGCCGGGATTCGCCTGGTAGAAGTTGCCGGTCTGCACGCCCACCCGCACGTCTTCGATCAGGTTGTCGGTGATCTCGGCGTAGAAGTTGTTGTAGACCAGGATGCCGATGCCCCAGCCGAACGCGCCCAGGTTCTTGATCCAGTTCTGGGTGATGACGTTGTCCGAGGTGGCTCCGCCGCTGTTGTTGTAGTTGTAGAAGTCGAAGCCCGAGTAGCTGGTGTTCTGGACGATGTTGTTCTGCACCGTCAGGCCGCCCACGCCCTCGTACGAGGCGATGGCTTCTTCGGCGTCCAGGTCGGCGCCGTTCAAGATCACGCCGCTGGTGAGCGCCGGGTTGTCGCCGTCGAACGTGAAGCCGTCGACCGTGACGTTGTCGCTGGTGATGTAGAACAGCACCGGGTTGGGGGCCGTGTTGGGGTCGGGGTCCGACACGTCGGGCATCACGATCGTCTCGGGCACGGCGCTACGCAGGCGGGCATCGACACCCACTTGCGCGCCTAAGAGCATCGCTTCCTTGTCGATCTCGACCTGCTCGATGTAGGTGCCGGCCTTCACGTCCACCACCCGGCTGGCGCCGGTCAGCAGGCCGTCGGCCAGCAGGTCGATGCCTTCCTGGATGCGGCCCGTGGAACCCGACTGCGGGCTGTCGTCGTCGACGTGCAGGTAGGAGAAGTCGCCCTGGAAGCCGGGTGCGGCGCTAGTGTCGGTGCCCACGTCGAGCCAGGGCGTGTAGTCCACGCCCGCGGTCACCAGTCCGGCCACGCCGGCCGCGGCGTTGGTACCCCACCAGTTGCCCGAAGCGTCCACGGTGGTCGTGGCGCTACTGTTGGAGACGCCGAAGGTGTTGCCCGACAGGTCGTTGTCGAAGATCACCGCGTCGCTGGTATCGGCGCTGTCGAAGCCGACCGCCACGCCCGTGGTGTTGCCGGTGATCACGTTGTTCGAGATCGTGGCCTGCGTGCCGGGTCCGAAGAACGTGCTGACCAGGATACCGGCCGAAGTGGACGAGTCGCTGGAGGCGACGCCCAGGTTGCCGCTGATCGTGTTGGACAGGATGTCGATCTGGGCCCCGTTGCTGACGTCCAGCGCGTAGTCGAGCCAGTCGCCGGCGCCCTTGCCGGTGTAGGTGTTGCCCTCGAAGGTGCCCGTCGTGCCGGGACCGAAGTACAGCACGCCGATGCGGCCGATGTCGCTGAACATCGAGTTGGTCACGTCCACCGGTCCCACGCCGCCGAAGGCCGCGATGGCCACGCCGTTGTAGTGGGGGCCGCTGGCGTTGAACTGGATGTCGCTAAACGCCACCTCGTCGATCGTGCCGGTGCCCTTGTGGCGGATCGCCTGCCAGATCTTGTACCCGTCGCCGTCGAGGGTCACCCCGCTCAGGTCGAGATTGATGCCCGTCTCGACCAGGAACCAGCCGCGGGCATCGCCGCTGGTGCCGGTGTCGGCCGTGGGATTGATCGTGACCAGCGCCTTGCCTTCGCCGACGATCGTCACGTCCTGGTCCACCACGATCTGCGGGCCCTCGGCATACAGACCGGCCAGCACGTGGGCCGTGCCCGCGGCGGTCAGGGCATCCAGCGCGTCCTGAATCACGTCGAACGCGTTGTAGCCGAAGATCTTGCCGGTCACGGTGCCGTTGTCGCCGGCTCCGGTGTTCTCGACCGTGTCGCCGTACGAGAGGCCGCCGGGGCCGATGTCGTTGCTGATCACCCAGTTGTCGTTGACCCACACCTCGCTGGGATTGGTCACCGTCAAGGTGACGTCGTTGCCGGTGCCGCCCACGTAGCTGATCGTGAACGGAATGCTGTCGATCGTGACCGTGCTGCCTTCGGCGTACCCGGCGAACGTGCCGGTGACCGCGTCGGTATCGTCGTTGTCGACCAGCGTGAACGTGTCGCCGAACGTGGGATCGAAGCCCCGCGTGGCCGATAGCGCGGCTCCGCCCAGGGTCACCGCGCCGGTGACCACGAAGTTGTCGTAGTCGCTGGCCGCATTGGTGCCGTCGATCTCAATGGCCAGCGTGTCGTCGCCATCCAAGGTCAGGTTGCCGCCCAGGATCACCTGGCCCGGACTCGAGCCGGGCGCCAGCGTGACGTTGTTGCCCGAGGTGTCGATCTCCTGGTCGTAGGTGCCGCTGGCGATGTGCACGGTGCCGCCGGAGCCGACGATCTCGACGGCGCGGTTGACCGAGCCTTCGCCCACCACGCCCGCATCGGGCGCGTCGGTCACAAACGCCTGCAGCGCTTGCACATCCACAAAGCCCTTGTAGCCGCCGTAGGTCACCCCGTGCGCCGGGTGCAGCTTGTCGACGTAGTGCAGAATCCGGTCTTCGACGTCAAAGCCCTGCGAGACGCTTAGCGCGCCCGCCGCGAAGTCGGTCCCGCCGATGTTCCAGGTCGTGCCCGTGGCGTCCACCCGCAGGAACGTGTGGGAGTTATCCGGCGCGAACTCGATCTCGTGACGCTGGGCGCTGGTGCCGTCCAGGCCGCGGAAGTGCGTGTTGCCCAGGTTGAACGTGCTGGGCGAGGAGGTCGTGCCGTCGCCCACCGCGTCGATCCGCAGGCCCGAGCCGAAGCTGCCGGTGATCTCCGAGCCGACCCCGCCCAGCTTCACGTCGGTCATCGTCAGCCCGGCCAGGTCCGAGTACCGCTGCAGGCCGATAAACTGCCGCACGTAGTGCCCGCTGATGTCGATATCGTTCAGCACGACCGTGCCGATCGGCTGGTCGCCCGTGCCCACCGCGTCGCCCGTGCCGCGCAGTTGGATACCCGATTGGATGCCGGCCCCGCCGCTGCCGCTGCCCACCAGGTCGAGGTTGGTGAGCGTGGCGTCCCCGTTGTACGTAAACAGTTGCACGTCGGCGCTGCCGCCGCCGCCGGCCGTGCCGTTGCCGGCGAACGTCAGGTTCGTTAGCTCCACGTCCTGCACCGACAGGCCCGTGGTGCTATTGCCGAACACGATCACGCCGGCGAAGTCAAAGCCCGAGAACGAGCCGTCGGAGACTTCCAGCTTGGCAAAGTCGGCCGTGCTCTGCACGCGGATACCGCGATCGGCCAGGCCGGCCTGGCCGTCGAAGTCGATGTTTTGGAAACGCACCGTCTCGTCGTCACCGAAACCGCTGCCGTTGATCTCCACCAGCGACGCCGTGGCCACGCCCGCCTGCAACGTCGTCGTCCCCAACACACCCACCACGTCCACGTCCTTGCCAACACTAATCAATCCCGTGTACGTGCCACTGTTCACGTTTACGGTATCCCCCGCCGCGGCGGCATCGATACCGCGCTGCACACTGGCGGCGGTGGTGTGCGGAGCGAGGAAGCTATTGGTGGTGACGAACACCTGACCCGCCACGACGGTCACGAAACCGAGGGCGGCCACGTCGATGGCGTGGACGATCTTGTCTTCGAGCTCGAACTGCTCGGAAAGCGTCATTGCCGACGGCAGCTTGGTACCGCCGGAGACTTCGAAGAAGTTGTCCGACGCGTCGAGATCGTCGGCCACAGCCCCGCCGGCACCGGCCGGATCGAGCTTGATGAACGTCGTGACGCCGAGGTCGAACGTATTCTCGTTGCCCGCGCCGCCCAGCACGATGCCCGCAAAGTCAGGGGACGCCGACGCCAGCGCCGTGTTCGAGTCGGCCAGCACCAGGGCGGTGCCGTTGCCCGTGCTGCCGTGGAACATGTTGTTGGTGATCGTCGCACCGACCGGCTGCAGCGGACCAACGCTGGTCGAGTCGAAGCGGTTCGTATCGAGCACGATATGAGCGTAGTCGACCGCCGCGTTGGAGGCGGTGAACTCGTTGTCGTCGATCACCACGGCCGAGCTGGCATCGACGACGACGCCGGTGGTGTGGCCGGTGAACGTGTTGCCCGAGACGGTGACAGTCGAGCTGGCGTCGTTAATGGCGCGGATTAACAGCGACTGCGGCACCAGTTCCGACTGCATGTCGAACAGGTTGTCGGCGATATTGACCGGCGAAGCGGCGTTGGAGCCACTCACGTCGACGCCGGCGGCATTGAACGTGTTGCCGATGATGTCGGTGGTTCCGCCCGAGGCGAACTGCACGAGCAGATCCTGGGCCAGACCCTGCAGGGTGTTGCCTTCGCCCACTCCCGCTCCGCCGACGGTGGCCTGTACCTGGCCGAGATACAGACCGCGGGTGAAGATCGAGATCCCCAGCGGATTGGGGCCGGTGATCGGCGCGGTGCCGATCGTGGCCAGCACCTGGTTGCCTTGCAGCAGCACGCTGTGCACCGGGCCGCCCTGCCCGTGCAGGACGATGCCCATCGCCGAGGCGGGCAATCCGCCGGGCAGCACGAACGCGCCGATGTTGTCGCCGACCGATTCGACGATGTTGTCCAGCAACGTCAGGTTGGCGAACGAGCCGCCGGCCACGTTGACGCTAGGGATCGCCGAGTTCGAGGCCACGATGCCGCCCGCGGCGAAAGCGCGATCGACGATCAGGTGGAAGTCGATCATGGTGACGTCGTCGGCCTGGACCTCGACGAGCACCTTGTCGTTGGTGCCGGAAGTGGAGGTGATGGTTGCATCGACGGCACTGTTGGGATCGATCGGCTCGGACACGGTGTCGAGATGCTCGAGCGTCAGTCCCTTGTCGATGACGATCGTTTCGTCGTAGGTGCCGTTGAGCACATAGATCGTGGCGCCGGCGCTAACGGCGTTGATCGCGTCTTGAATCGTGGCGAAGGCGTCGGTGCCGAACGAATTGCCGTTGGCGTAGCCGCCGTCGGGATCGCTGGCCAGGGCCGTGCCCGCCCAATCGTCGTTGACGTAGACCACGCCCGGAATCGCCGTGCCCTGGGCCGGCGTGAACTCGACCAGCGTATTGGCGGCGTTGTCGACCGTGTGGTAGACGACCTGCTCGATGACGCTAGCGACGATGCTGCCGAACAGGTTGTTCTGCGCCTGCACGTCGAACTCGGGATCGAGATTCAAATCCTCGATGGCGAAGTTGCCGGCGATGCCGGTGTAGCCGGTCAGCACGTTGTTGCCGGCGCTCGAGCCGGCGGTGCCCGTGCCGGTGCCCAGACCCGTGACGTTCGCGCCGTCGGTGTCGCCGGCGTCGACCAGACCGTTGTTCTGCACGCGAATGCCGACGCCGTTGCCGGTCAGGTCGTTGTCTTCGATCAGGGCCGTGCCGCCGTCGACGTCCACGCCGACGCCGTTGGCCGCGGCCGAAAAGTCGTTGCCCAGGATCGAGGCGGCGCCACCGTTTTGCACCAGGACGCCGGTGCCGTTGTCGTAGATGCTGTTGCCGCTGATGGTGGCTGCGCTTCCGTCGACGTCAATGCCGATGAGGTTTCCGTGGATGGAGGCGTCGTTGTCGAGGATGTCGGCGCTGGCGTCGGCTCCTTCGACCTTGATGCCGGTGCCGGTGCCGCCGGTGGTGATCTCGGTGTCGCCGGTGATCGTGGCGAACACGCTCGAGCCGTTGGTGTTGCTCGGGCTATCCAAGACGTACACGCCGATGTCGGTGGCCGTGATGTCCACGCCGTCGATCTTGATGCTCGTGTCGCTGGCGTTGCTGTTGTAGCCCTCGTAGTTATTGACCCACACACCGTAGTTGACGCCGCTGACTGTGCCGCCGGTGATCGTCAGGTCGGCCGTGGTCGGCGTGTTCCACACCGTGTAACCGGTGGCGGTGGTGGCCGCGTTGACGCCGCTGCCGTCGATCGTGTTATTCGTGATCGTGGCGTCCACGGCCGTCTGCTGCGAGCTGATCAGCATGCCGAACCAGTTCGGCACCGAGGCGTCGTCGGCGGCGCTGATGGCGTTAGAGTCCAGCGTCCACGGCGAGGCGTTGCTGTAGTGCAGGTTGTAGAACACGCCCAACCGTCGGGCGTTGATCTCGTTGTTCGAGATCGTGGCGGCCGCGCCGGGATTCGCCTGGTAGAAGTTGCCGGTCTGCACGCCCACCCGCACGTCTTCGATCAGGTTGTCGGTGATCTCGGCGTAGAAGTTGTTGTAGACCAGGATGCCGATGCCCCAGCCGAACGCGCCCAGGTTCTTGATCCAGTTCTGGGTGATGACGTTGTCCGAGGTGGCTCCGCCGCTGTTGTTGTAGTTGTAGAAGTCGAAGCCCGAGTAGCTGGTGTTCTGGACGATGTTGTTCTGCACCGTCAGGCCGCCCACGCCCTCGTACGAGGCGATGGCTTCTTCGGCGTCCAGGTCGGCGCCGTTCAAGATCACGCCGCTGGTGAGCGCCGGGTTGTCGCCGTCGAACGTGAAGCCGTCGACCGTGACGTTGTCGCTGGTGATGTAGAACAGCACCGGGTTGGGGGCCGTGTTGGGGTCGGGGTCCGACACGTCGGGCATCACGATCGTCTCGGGCACGGCGCTACGCAGGCGGGCATCGACACCCACTTGCGCGCCTAAGAGCATCGCTTCCTTGTCGATCTCGACCTGCTCGATGTAGGTGCCGGCCTTCACGTCCACCACCCGGCTGGCGCCGGTCAGCAGGCCGTCGGCCAGCAGGTCGATGCCTTCCTGGATGCGGCCCGTGGAACCCGACTGCGGGCTGTCGTCGTCGACGTGCAGGTAGGAGAAGTCGCCCTGGAAGCCGGGTGCGGCGCTAGTGTCGGTGCCCACGTCGAGCCAGGGCGTGTAGTCCACGCCCGCGGTCACCAGTCCGGCCACGCCGGCCGCGGCGTTGGTACCCCACCAGTTGCCCGAAGCGTCCACGGTGGTCGTGGCGCTACTGTTGGAGACGCCGAAGGTGTTGCCCGACAGGTCGTTGTCGAAGATCACCGCGTCGCTGGTATCGGCGCTGTCGAAGCCGACCGCCACGCCCGTGGTGTTGCCGGTGATCACGTTGTTCGAGATCGTGGCCTGCGTGCCGGGTCCGAAGAACGTGCTGACCAGGATACCGGCCGAAGTGGACGAGTCGCTGGAGGCGACGCCCAGGTTGCCGCTGATCGTGTTGGACAGGATGTCGATCTGGGCCCCGTTGCTGACGTCCAGCGCGTAGTCGAGCCAGTCGCCGGCGCCCTTGCCGGTGTAGGTGTTGCCCTCGAAGGTGCCCGTCGTGCCGGGACCGAAGTACAGCACGCCGATGCGGCCGATGTCGCTGAACATCGAGTTGGTCACGTCCACCGGTCCCACGCCGCCGAAGGCCGCGATGGCCACGCCGTTGTAGTGGGGGCCGCTGGCGTTGAACTGGATGTCGCTAAACGCCACCTCGTCGATCGTGCCGGTGCCCTTGTGGCGGATCGCCTGCCAGATCTTGTACCCGTCGCCGTCGAGGGTCACCCCGCTCAGGTCGAGATTGATGCCCGTCTCGACCAGGAACCAGCCGCGGGCATCGCCGCTGGTGCCGGTGTCGGCCGTGGGATTGATCGTGACCAGCGCCTTGCCTTCGCCGACGATCGTCACGTCCTGGTCCACCACGATCTGCGGGCCCTCGGCATACAGACCGGCCAGCACGTGGGCCGTGCCCGCGGCGGTCAGGGCATCCAGCGCGTCCTGAATCACGTCGAACGCGTTGTAGCCGAAGATCTTGCCGGTCACGGTGCCGTTGTCGCCGGCTCCGGTGTTCTCGACCGTGTCGCCGTACGAGAGGCCGCCGGGGCCGATGTCGTTGCTGATCACCCAGTTGTCGTTGACCCACACCTCGCTGGGATTGGTCACCGTCAAGGTGACGTCGTTGCCGGTGCCGCCCACGTAGCTGATCGTGAACGGAATGCTGTCGATCGTGACCGTGCTGCCTTCGGCGTACCCGGCGAACGTGCCGGTGACCGCGTCGGTATCGTCGTTGTCGACCAGCGTGAACGTGTCGCCGAACGTGGGATCGAAGCCCCGCGTGGCCGATAGCGCGGCTCCGCCCAGGGTCACCGCGCCGGTGACCACGAAGTTGTCGTAGTCGCTGGCCGCATTGGTGCCGTCGATCTCAATGGCCAGCGTGTCGTCGCCATCCAAGGTCAGGTTGCCGCCCAGGATCACCTGGCCCGGACTCGAGCCGGGCGCCAGCGTGACGTTGTTGCCCGAGGTGTCGATCTCCTGGTCGTAGGTGCCGCTGGCGATGTGCACGGTGCCGCCGGAGCCGACGATCTCGACGGCGCGGTTGACCGAGCCTTCGCCCACCACGCCCGCATCGGGCGCGTCGGTCACAAACGCCTGCAGCGCTTGCACATCCACAAAGCCCTTGTAGCCGCCGTAGGTCACCCCGTGCGCCGGGTGCAGCTTGTCGACGTAGTGCAGAATCCGGTCTTCGACGTCAAAGCCCTGCGAGACGCTTAGCGCGCCCGCCGCGAAGTCGGTCCCGCCGATGTTCCAGGTCGTGCCCGTGGCGTCCACCCGCAGGAACGTGTGGGAGTTATCCGGCGCGAACTCGATCTCGTGACGCTGGGCGCTGGTGCCGTCCAGGCCGCGGAAGTGCGTGTTGCCCAGGTTGAACGTGCTGGGCGAGGAGGTCGTGCCGTCGCCCACCGCGTCGATCCGCAGGCCCGAGCCGAAGCTGCCGGTGATCTCCGAGCCGACCCCGCCCAGCTTCACGTCGGTCATCGTCAGCCCGGCCAGGTCCGAGTACCGCTGCAGGCCGATAAACTGCCGCACGTAGTGCCCGCTGATGTCGATATCGTTCAGCACGACCGTGCCGATCGGCTGGTCGCCCGTGCCCACCGCGTCGCCCGTGCCGCGCAGTTGGATACCCGATTGGATGCCGGCCCCGCCGCTGCCGCTGCCCACCAGGTCGAGGTTGGTGAGCGTGGCGTCCCCGTTGTACGTAAACAGTTGCACGTCGGCGCTGCCGCCGCCGCCGGCCGTGCCGTTGCCGGCGAACGTCAGGTTCGTTAGCTCCACGTCCTGCACCGACAGGCCCGTGGTGCTATTGCCGAACACGATCACGCCGGCGAAGTCAAAGCCCGAGAACGAGCCGTCGGAGACTTCCAGCTTGGCAAAGTCGGCCGTGCTCTGCACGCGGATACCGCGATCGGCCAGGCCGGCCTGGCCGTCGAAGTCGATGTTTTGGAAACGCACCGTCTCGTCGTCACCGAAACCGCTGCCGTTGATCTCCACCAGCGACGCCGTGGCCACGCCCGCCTGCAACGTCGTCGTCCCCAACACACCCACCACGTCCACGTCCTTGCCAACACTAATCAATCCCGTGTACGTGCCGCTGTTCACGTTCACGGTGCCGCCGGCGTCGACGTCGTCGATGCCTTCCTGCACGCGGCCGTCGAGGCCCGTCTGGAATCCTAGCGAAGTAACGTAGACGGCCGAGAAATCGCCTTCAAAGCCGACCGCTGCGCCGTTGCCGTCGGCGCCGCTGGCCAGATAGGGAGTGAAGTCGACGTCGCCCAGCGTGGCAGCTTGGACGACCGCTTCGTCGGTCGAGCCCCACCAGTTGCCCGAGGCGTCGACGACGGTGGGATTGACCGAGGCGTTTTCGACGGCGCGAATCGAGTTGCCCACGAGCGAGCTACCGGCAACCGAGGCGGTGCCAGTGCCGCTGACGAGCAGACCGCGCTGACTGCCGGTGAGAATGCTGTTGGAGATATCGGCGTTGCCGGCCGACACGTTCACCGCCGCGGCGCCGGTGGCGGCGGTCGAGACTTCGCTATGGTCGATCGTCACGTCCGAGGCGGCGCCGCTGACCTGGATGCCGAAGACGGCGGCCCCGGCCACGGTGGAGTTGGTCAAATCGAGCGTGCTGCCGTTGACCGAAATGCCCGTCAGACCTCCGGTCAATTGGATGTTGTCGATGGCGACCGGCGTGGCCGAGGTGACATTGATCGCCGCGGAAGCGAGTCCGCCGTTGATGCTGACCGTGTCGTGGCCGAGAAGGTCGACGCCCTTGTTAATTGCGGTGGCGCCGGAGTACGAGCCGTTGAGCACGTGCAGGGTTCCGCCGGGGTCGAGGCCGGCCAGGCCGCTGGGAATGGTGCTGAAGGCGTCGGTGCCGAAGGTCTTGCCGGTGACGGGCCCGCCGCCGTCGGAATCGGTCGTTGAGACGGTATCGCCCGCCGAGAGCCCGGCCGGGCCGGTATCGACGTCGATGGTCCAATTGTCGTTGACCCAGGCCGTGGCGACGGTGAGCAGGTGCCGCGACTCGAGCGGCTCGACCGAAAGGGGCTCACCGCCTGCCCAACTGCGCGGCGCCGCGGAGCGTGCCGACCCCGGACGTCGCCGCGAACCTCCGAACAACGATCCCAAGTACGACCGCACGCCGGATCGGCTGCCGGGCGAACGCCGCTGGGGCTTGCTGCGCGGCTTTTGCTGTCTCAAGGAAGGAGAGTCGGCCTGCGGCTCGCGGGAGGTCGGACGAGGGTTACGTGCCATGGTCGGACGTTCCTTTCCAAGGGGAAATCAGCAGTGGTGTGCGGCCTTTTGGGCAGTCATCTGGGATGCCGGGTCGGTCACGCGGGGTGGTCGGGCGGCGGAATCGCCAGGGCCGTCTCGGCGGAAAGCGAGACCAGCGCGGGCGCTGCAGAAGGGTCCGCCCAAGGCGGACGCGGGTCGTGTCGGGGCGCCGAGCAGTTGGCAAACGTGGTGTCCACTTAGCGCCTCGCGGCTGCGTACGGTTTCTGTTGTGTAACCCGTGGGAGCGCGCGCAATGCGGACGATCGCCCCAATCCCTTAAGGCGTTAATCGATGCCAGCAGCGGACGCGCAAATCGGGAAAAAAATGTGAAATAAGTGAATATCGACAGGCGCTAGAAAATCTTTCCCAACGCGGCCATTCGCTAACTGACAGGAAGTAAATGCTTTACATGGCCCTCACTCTTGGCTTGGCGAGAATTCTTGTTCAATCAGGCCGTTTTTCGCGTCCGCTTTCGCCGTTCATTTGCACCTATACCCTGAGAGTGAATTTTCTTGCCGGCATCTGTCCGGGGCAGCATGCTGACGTCACGCAGGCAGTGGGTCGCCAGAGACGCCGGCTTTTTCGCCGACTTGCAGCGCGACCAATGAGTTCTCTGCGGGCTAAAGGGATCGCCTTGAAGGACCTGAAGCAGGGTGAGGGTGACGCCGAGCAGCCGCGTCGCCGAGCCGACGATATCGCGCGGCGCATTGCGGCCGCACGCGATGGGGATTCGGCGGCGCGGGCCATCTTGTTCGATGCTTGCCGCCAATACCTGCTGATGATTGCGAATCAAGAACTCGACGAGGAGCTCCGCCGCAAGATCGGCCCGTCGGACATCGTGCAGGAGACTCTGGTCACGGCTCAGCGAGGATTTCGGCGGTTCAAGGGCGACAGCGAGGAGGAAATGCGCCGCTGGCTGCGTCGCATTCTTCGCAGGAAACTGGCCAACGCCTGGCGCTACTACGGCAAGACCGCCAAGCGCGACATCCGTCGCGAACAATCGCTCCCCGAATTACCACTCCCCGGAGGAAGCGATGCCCTCTGCGACCCGGCGCCGACGCCCGTTTCGACGGCGATCAGCGACGAGCAGGCCCGCCTGGTCAAGAGCGTGATGCAACACCTGCCCGAGCACTACCAGATGCTGATCGGCATGCGCTCGTTCGAGCGACGCTCGTTTCAAGAGATCGGGATGCAGATGGACATCTCGGCCGATGCGGCCCGCAAAGCGTGGGGTCGGGCGATCGCCCGATTCGTGCGCGAGTGGCGCAGCCGGTACCGCGATCAGGGACAGGAATAGGCTTCATCAGGGCCACAAAAAAAATTTCCAGGAATCCGCGTCCGGTTCGGAAAAATAATTGTCCAGTTAGTTCAGCGGGATTTTGCTGGACAGCCAATCGCTAACGGGTAAGGTAGTCGACGCGGCTGAGTTCAGCCCCCAAGGCGGCAACCAGGAGCAAGCTAATGAGCCGGAACCGACAACGCGACCTGATTCGGGTCGCCCTCTTTGTCTGCCTGGCAGCCTTGGCTGCCCCGGCTCTGGCCGTGCCTCTCTTTCCGGGCGCTACGGCCTTTGCTGTCGGCGAACCAGATCCCATCGGTGGGATCGTCGTGGCCGGCGGCGTTCCTGTGCCCTTTGCCACCGCGCAGTACAGCGGAACCCTCACCTCGACCGTGCTCGCTGGCGATGCGTCGAATCCCTACGGCGGGCTCACGTTCACTTACCTGCTGACCAACGATGCGGTCAGCTCCGGCGAGATCGAACGGCTGACCATCAACGACTACCTCGGGTTCCTGACCGACGTCAGCTTCCAGATCCCCACGGTCGACATCGTGCCGACGCTGAACAATCGCAGCATCGCCGGCGACGTGTTGGGCTTCACGTTCATCGGGGCCCCTGTCGGCGCCGGCACGTTAACACCGGGCACCACCTCGGCGTTGCTGGTCGTTCAGACCGATGCTCCGCTGTTTGAGCCCACGTTCGCCTCGGTCATCGACGGCACCGTGGTCTCGGTCGCATCGTTCGGGCCGCTGGTGCCCGAGCCCAGCACGCTGGTGCTGGCCGGCATGGGATTGGCAAGCCTGCCCTTGGTCGCGCGGATGCGCCGCAGACGCCGGCGCGGCTAAGATCGGCCGGACGATCATTCGATGCCCGGTAGGACAATGCGAGTTGCTTGGCGCGCGTGGCGTCAATGGCACAATCCCATTGGGTCTCCTACCGTGTCGGCCGGGAGGACAGCCTCGTGACACGTCGCCGTCGCTTTCAGGGTTTCGCTCCGCGCGGGCGAGCAGCGCGCCGATCGATGCATTTCGAACCGCTCGAGCAACGACGACTGCTCAGCGGCGTTCCGCTCGGCGGCGACTTTCTGGTCAACTCGCACACGCTGCTCGATCAACAAAGCGCCGCGATCGCCGCGGACCCGGCCGGCAACTTCATCGTCGCCTGGCAAAGCCAGGACCAGGACGGGAGCGGCCAGGGCATCTATGCCCAGCGGTTTGGCGCCGATGGGGTGCCCCAGGGCGGCGAGTTCCGCGTGAACTCCTATACAACCGGCGATCAAACGTCCCCTGCCCTGGACGTCGACGACGACGGCAACTTCGTCATCGCCTGGCGAAGCGAGGACCAGGACGGCAGCGAGGGCGGCATCTATGCCCAGCGATACAACGCCGCGGGCGGGCCGCTGGGTGGAGAGTTTCGCGTGAACACGCAGACCGCCGGCGACCAGGCCATGCCCGCGGTGGCCGTCGATCCGACGGGTGATTTCGTCGTCGCCTGGCAAAGCTACGATGCCGACGCCAGCGGCTTTGGCGTCGTCGCCCGGCGGTTCGACGCGGTGGGCGTGCCCGAGGGAGACGAGTTTCTGGTCAACACGGGCTACACGTCGTTCGACCAGTCGCATCCCGACGTGGCCATCGCGGCCGACGGCAGCTTTGTGGTCGTCTGGCAAAGCTCGTTCGAGGACGGAAGCAGTTGGGGCGTGTACGGGCAGCGCTACGACGCGGGAGGCGGCACCTTGGGCGGGGCCTTCCAGATCAATACCTACACCACGAGTTTTCAGCGCTCGCCGGCGGTGGCCATGAACGATGAGGGCGACTTCGTGGTTGCCTGGTTCAGCGTGTTTCAAGACGGCAGCTTCGACGGCATCTTTGCCCGCCCGTACGGCGCCGACGGCACGCCCCAAAGCGGCGAGTTCCAGGTCAACACGTTCACGACCGGCCAGCAGAACGAACCGGACGTGGCCATCGAGCCGGACGGCGATTTCGTCGTCATCTGGCAAAGCGACGGGCAGGATGGCGACGGCTACGGCATTTACGCCCAATGCTTCACGGTGGCGGGACTGCCCAAAGGCGAGGAGTTTCGCGTCAATTCGGTCGCCGAGAACGCACAAGTCGCGCCTGCGGTGGCCATGGACGCCGACGGCGATTTTGTGGCTGCCTGGCACAGCTACGACCAGGATGGGAGCGGAACGGGGATCTATGCCAGGCGCTTCGAAGCGGCGGCGGCCGTCGTCGGCCGGCAAGTCTTCTACAACCAGTCGTCGTTCGATGGATTCGGCACGGCCATCAATGCCAGCGACGACAACGCGATCGCCCCCGACAAGTCGGCCTACCTGCCGGGCTCGGGCCTGGCCACGTTCGACAACATCACCAGCTACTCGCGCGGCATCAACGGCATCATGATCGACGTGGCCGGAGCCGAGGGCCCGCTGGGCGTCGACGACTTTACGTTCAAGATGAGCGCGCAGACGGTGGCCAACAACATGCCCAGCTTGTGGCAAGCGGCCCCAGCGCCCAGCGGCTTCAGCGTTCGGCCCGGCGAAGGTGCCGGCGGCAGCGACCGCGTCGTCGTGGTGTGGGCCGCCGGAGCGATCACCAACCGCTGGCTGGAAGTCGTCGTCGAAGGCAACGATGCCGCGGGAGGCAACAATACGAACACGGGCCTGGCCCAGAGCGATCGCTTTTACTTCGGCAACCGCGTCGGCGACGCCGGCAGCGGTACGCCCAGCTTGGCGATCACCAGTGCCGTCGATGAGATCGCGGCTCGAAACAATTCCGGCTTCGGCGCGGCCATCACCAACCTCTACGACTACGACCGTAGCGGCCTGGTTAATGCGGTGGACCAGTTGATTGCCCGAAACAATGCGGGGACGCTGACGAAGATAAACTTGGCGGACCCGCCGGCGGCGCCGCTGGCGATGGTGGGCCTGGAGCAACCCTCGGCGAACGCGTCGCAGGCGAGCGATGGCGGCGCGCAGGAGCCCTCGCGCCCCATCGAAATGTCCCGGCGACACCCCGGCTCGGGCTGGGGGCGTAACGCGGCATTGGCGGCCGCCGAGAACACGGCTCAGCAGCGGGGACCTTCCGCGGGTGGTACCGACAGCGATCTCAGCGGGACGGGAGAGGGGGAAGAATCTAGCGAATTTCAAGAATTTTCCGATTTTGCGTCCGGATTGTCGGTCGACCCGCCCCTTAGAGAGTAGGAGGGAGCTGCAAGGACGACACCCTCGGCGAGACGGAGCTCGTTAGGCGTTTGCTGAATTCGACTTACAAAGACCTAAGCATCAAGCGATCTAACGGAGTTCACGCTAATGAGCCGGAACCGACAACGCGACCTGATTCGGGTCGCCCTCTTTGTCTGCCTGGCAGCCTTGGCTGCCCCGGCTCTGGCCGTGCCTCTCTTTCCGGGCGCTACGGCCTTTGCTGTCGGCGAACCAGATCCCATCGGTGGGATCGTCGTGGCCGGCGGCGTTCCTGTGCCCTTTGCCACCGCGCAGTACAGCGGAACCCTCACCTCGACCGTGCTCGCTGGCGATGCGTCGAATCCCTACGGCGGGCTCACGTTCACTTACCTGCTGACCAACGATGCGGTCAGCTCCGGCGAGATCGAACGGCTGACCATCAACGACTACCTCGGGTTCCTGACCGACGTCAGCTTCCAGATCCCCACGGTCGACATCGTGCCGACGCTGAACAATCGCAGCATCGCCGGCGACGTGTTGGGCTTCACGTTCATCGGGGCCCCTGTCGGCGCCGGCACGTTAACACCGGGCACCACCTCGGCGTTGCTGGTCGTTCAGACCGATGCTCCGCTGTTTGAGCCCACGTTCGCCTCGGTCATCGACGGCACCGTGGTCTCGGTCGCATCGTTCGGGCCGCTGGTGCCCGAGCCCAGCACGCTGGTGCTGGCCGGCATGGGATTGGCAAGCTTGCCCTTGGTCGTGCGGATGCGCCGCAGGATGAAGACGGGTCGTCGAGCCTCTGCTCATTCTCACTAATCAAGCACGCCCCGGCTCACTAATCAAGCACGCCCTGGCTCGCTAATCAAGCACGCCCTGGCTCGCTAGTCGAGCACGCCCTGGCTCGCTAGTCGAGCCCTCCTCGGCGCAGATTGGCCGGCTGTTAGAGCGACTCGAGCCTATGGGTCGCGACCGACGAGCAGTTCGTCGATGGGCACATCCCGCAGCGTCGCTTGATCCTTGTCGATGACGATGCACGACAGCTTATCGTCTTCGACGATGAACGTCGGAAAACCCGAGAGCCGACCGTTCTCGACGGCCCACGAGTGCACCCGACGGAAGACGGCCTCACCGTCTTCCAGAGCTTCGATCTCGTCGAGCGGAATCTCGCGCCGCTTGTAGGACTGGCTTCTCAGCAACGTCACTTCGAAACGGGGCTCGCCGTTCTCGCTCGTTTCGGCAAAGAAGGCAGGCAACGCGGCTTTGTAGCCTCGGCTGTGGAACCAGGGATCGTGAGACTGCAATACTCGCGGCACCATCTGCGGGGCATACCGATTGGGCTCGGCAGATGCCATGGCCGTGCAGAATTCATCGAGCGACATGGAGATGGTTCGCGCATTCTCGCCGTTGAAGAGCACGACCCGCATGGTGCCGGTCGTCCCGTCCTGATCGCGGTGAAAGGTCGGATAGCCCGTGACGAAACCCGCCTGGCGAGCATAGCGGTGTGCGGCTTGCATCGTTTCGAGCAACACGGCATCGCTTGAGGAATCCGGGTGGCCGAACATTGCCGGACGCAGCGCCACCGGCTCGCGTTCGTCGCTTTCGCCGAGAGGATCGGGTTTGTCGAGCGACCACTCGGTCAACTTTCCGGTTGCCGAGGCCGCGATCACGGTGCGGCCGTCCGGCGTGAAGGCCAGCGCGTTGACCGTGTCGAGCGCTTTTCCCGTGCTCAGCAGCGGCTGCCGCGTGCGAAGATCCCAAAGCTGCAGGAAGGCGGGTTCGGAACTGCCGCTGACGAGGTTGCGACCATCGGGACTGATCGCCAGGGCCTCGATCGCCGCGGACTGGCCGACGAGCGTGTCGATCAGCGTTCCCGAGGCAATGTCCCATAGCCGCACGTCCTGATCGGAACCGCCCGAGGCGAGCATCCGGTCGTCTGGCGAGAAGACGAGGCAGAGCGTGCGGTTCGCGTGGCCGGCAAATTCCTGCAACCGCTGGCCGCTGGTGGTGTCCCACAGTTCGATTCGCTCGCCGACGCCGGCCGTGGCCAAGAGCCTCCCGTCGTGCGACAGCGCGAGTCGCTTGACGGCCAGCGAACCGGTGCGAATCTGGCGCTTGATGCTCCCCGACGCGGCATCGAGCACGACGGCGGTGGACTGCTCGCAGCCCACGGCCACGGTCGCACCGTCGCCGGAGATCGCTTGCGCGTAAGCAAGGTCGGGAAGCTCAGCCAGGTGTGTCAACTTCCCGTCCGCGAGATTCCAGCGATGGACCCCCGAATAGGCGCCAGTCGTGATCGCCGCATTCCCCTCGGGCAGAACCGCGACGCCGACCACCGCGTCGTCATCGACCGAGACGTGGTGTTGAATCCACCGCCTCGATCGGTTCCAGAGGTGCAATTGGCCCTCTTCGTCGCCGGTCAGAAGCACCATGCCGTCGGGCGATACGGCCTCACAGCGAATGCCCGCGGTCAGCGACGGATAGGTGCGGCACCACGGGCGGACGCGCGTGCCGTCCCACAACTTGATCGAGCCGTCGGACGCCGCCGAGGCGAGCATTCGGCCGTCGGGCGACCAGGCCACGTTCCACACGCGCGAGCCGTGGCCGGAAAGCACGCGCGCTGGAGTCAGTTGGCTGGCACCAGCATGCCAAAGTTCCACCAGCCCGTCGCGACGTCCCACAGCCAGCGTGTTGTCGCGCGGCGAGAACGCAAGCCCATGAATCCCGATGGCCTTCCGATCGAGCTCATCCGAGGCGACTTCACGCCAGCCGGGCGCACTGTGCCGATGGATCCCCAGGGTTCCAAGCCTTCCGGCCACTGCCACCCGGGAGACGACCGGCGAGTAGGCCGCCGTTACTGGAGCCCCTTCCTTGTCTCCGATCCCCTCGTGCACCAGGTCGCCGTTTCGCGTCCACCAGCATACGCTGCCATCGCTGTGTCCCGACACGATCGCTTCGTCGCGCGGGGAGAAGGACAAAGATTCGATCGGCGAGAGCTTCTCGCGCGACCACTGCTGCTCGCCGGTCTTCAAGTCCCACAGGCGAATCGTTCCCGCCTGATCGCCCGAGACCAGCCAGCGGCCGTCGCTCGTGACGTCCATGCCGAACACGATCGCGTCGTGTCCCTCGAGTCGTCGGACTTCGTTGCCCGAGTCGGCATCCCAGAGGCGCACCGTGCCGTCATCGCTGGCCGAGGCGACCAGGGCGGCGGAAACGGCGGCGACCGTATTCACTTCGCCTTGGTGCCCGCGGAACGTGCGCAGCAGCTTGCCGCTGGCGGCCTCCCACGCACGAATCGTCCGGTCCTTGCCGCAACTAAACAGCGTTTCGCCGTCAGGCGCAAACTGCACGCAGTAGACGTCGCCCTGGTGTCCGCGGAGGGTCTTCAATTCCAGGTCGCATTGCCGGTACAGATAGTGCCAGCCAAACTCGCGCAAGTCGGGCTCGCCGCCGCGGGGCACGTGCTTCGAAAGGATTCGCATGCATTGGCGAAACTCGTTCGCCTTCCAGGCGTCTTGCGCAAGCCGAATATCGGCCGAGTAGAGTAGCTGTTTCCGCTGCGTCGATTCCCGGTAGGCGTAGTCGAGCGCCGCCTCGAGCCGGGCGTTGTAGGCGGTCGTGCTGACAAAAACGACAATTAAAGCCGCCAGCGACACGGCCACCAGCGCCGTTCGGGCCGGATGCTGCTGCATCCATCGCCAGGAAACCGCCCAGGGGCTCAGCCTGCGGGCCACGGTTGGTTCGCCAGCCAGAAAGCGCTGCAAGTCCTCGCTTAATGCGGCCGCCGAAGCGTAGCGGCGCGGGGGCTCTTTCTCGAGACACTTCAGGCAAATCGCGGCCAGATCCGATGGGATGCGCGGCTGCAATCTTCTTGGCGACAGCGGATCGGCCGTTGCGATGAGTTGCAGCGTTTTGAGCTTCGTCGATCCGCGCAGCGGCGGCTCTCCGGTCAGCAACTCGTACAGCATCGCTCCCAAGGCATGCACGTCGGTCTGAGCGGTAATCTCGCGCACGCTGCCGCGGGCTTGCTCGGGCGACATGTACAACACGGTGCCGAGGATCGCGTTGGACCTGGTATCGTCGTCGGCATCGTCTCCAAGCTTGGCCAAACCGAAGTCGGCGATCTTGGCGACGTAATCCGATAACGAGGCTTGCCCGGCGTCGACGTTCGGTCGCTTGGGAACGAGCAACACATTCTCGGGCTTGAGATCCCGGTGCAACACGCCTCGTAAGTGGGCATGGTGCATCGCGCCGGCAAGCTCGACGATCAGTCCGGCCGCCGCGCGCGGATCGCAGGGGCGCCTCTGCAATTCGAGCAAAGCCGCCAGGCTTCCGCCGGGGCAATATTCGCTGGCCATGTAGCACACCGGCCCAAAGTGCGATACTTCGTAGATCGTCACGATGTTCGGATGGCTCAATCGGGCCGCCGCCTCGCCCTCGCGCATGAACCGTTCGACCAGATCGTCGCGGCAAAACCAGTCCGGCAGGGGAACCTTCAGCGCCACCAGCCGATAGGTCTGCGGATCGCGAGCCAGGTACACGACGCCCGAACCGCCCGCGCCCAGCCTGCGCACCAACTCGAACCGGCCGAACCGCCGCGCCTGCGGAATCTCGTCGGTCTCAGCGGGCGGCGGCGGCAACTCCTCGTTCGACTCGCGATCGCGCGCGCCGGCGAGCAGGAACAGGCAGTCTTGCACGTCGCGAAAGCGCTTGCGCTCGTCCGCCGACAAGGCCGCGAACGGCACGTCGGTTTCTCCTCCTTCGAGCGATTCGTCGAGCGCGACGATTTGCGCCAGAAACTCCTCGTCGAACTCGTCCAGGCCGTCGTCCGCGCCCGGCGGAACGCCGTCGTCGGGAAGCTTGTCGTCTGGTGTCATGACTGCATTGCCGGTGGAGTGTGGCTCGCCAACCGCTGGCCGCGTCCGGGAGCTTGTCATGTACCATTCTGCACCGGGCCCGATCGCCGAACAATGATGAATCCCCGTCTTCGGATGAGAGTCCCCAAGCGCCGGCGTGTAGAATGGCGCGTGCGATCTCACGTTGGGCCGTATCTCGCCAGCGGACGCGAGATGCCAAGCGCCCGCCCCTCTCGAACGCCAGACCTCCCAAGGGGTGCCAGCCATGTTGCGAAGAATCGTTTTCCTGTACGCCGCCCTCGTCTGCCTAGGGTGTGCCGGAGCCCAGCTGTGGGCCGCCCCCGCTTCGGCCGAAGCCAGGCCGAACATCGTCATCTTTCTGGCCGATGATCTCGGCTATGGCGATCTGGGCTGCTACGGCCATCCGATCATTCAGACGCCGAACCTCGATGCGTTCGCGAAGCAGGGAACGCGGTTCACGCAGTGTTATGCCGCCAGCGCCGTATGCAGTCCGTCGCGGTCGTCGATCGTCACCGGGCGGACGCCGTATCGCAACGGAGTGTTCAACTGGATTCCCGCAGGCAGCGAGATCCATTTGCAAACCAGCGAGGTGGCGCTACCCAGGCTGCTCAAGGAGCGCGGCTATGCGACGTGCCACGTCGGCAAGTGGCACCTCAACGGGCACTTCAACGAGCCCACGCAGCCGCAGCCGAACGATCACGGCTACGACTGGTGGATGGCGACGCAAAACAACGCGGCGCCCAGCCACGAGAACCCCAGCAACTTCGTCCGCAACGGTCAGCCGGTCGGCACGCTGGCAGGCTACTCGGCTCCGCTCGTCGTGGAGGAAGCCATCGCCTGGCTCAAGCAGCATCGCGACCAGTCGCAGCCGTTTCTGCTGTCGGTGTGGACCCACGAACCTCACTACCCCATCAAGTCCGCGCCCGAGTTCAAGGCCCGCTATCCGGACCTGACCGACGAGGTGCAGCGCGAGCACCACGCCAACGTCACGCAACTGGATCACGCCTTCGGCACGCTGATGCAGGCACTCGACGCGTTGAACCTTGCGGACGACACGGTTGTCTTCTTCACGTCGGACAACGGTCCGGAAGGGGACGGCATCACCACGCCGGGCCGCGGTTCGACCGGCGGCCTGCGCGGTCGCAAGCGCTCGGTTTACGAGGGCGGGATCCGCGTCCCGGGAATCGTGCGGTGGCCGGGCAAGACCCAGCCCGGCACCACGTGCGACGTGCCGGTGATCGGCTCCGACCTCTTCGTCACCGCCACCGAGATCGCCGGCGGCACGCCGCCCACGGATCGCGTGCTCGACGGCGGCAATTTGCTCGCCGCGCTCGAAGGCCGCCCCGTCGACCGCGCCCGACCCCTTTACTGGCGATGCCCCATTGCCCGCGAGCCGTTGAAGACCGCCATGCGCGTGGGCAACTGGAAAATCCTGGCCGACGAGCCGCTCACGAAATTCGAACTCTACAATCTCAAGGACGACCCGCAGGAGACCCAGAACCTCAGTTCCACGCATCGGTCGAAGCTCGCCGAGATGAAGGCGAAGCTCGTGAAGCTGAATACTGAAATCGAAGCCGAAGGCCCCGACTGGTGGCAGCGGGCGACCGATAGATAAACAAAAAGCCGAAGGCCAAGAAGCAGCCAGCCAAGGACTGACCGGCAAGAGTTCCTCCGCTGCAAAGCGCCGACGCACCTGCGGCGATTTCAGCCCTTTCGCCAATCGGCTAGACTGAAGCACCCAAGCGCCCGTAGCTCAATCGGATAGAGCAGCGGACTTCTAATCCGCAGGTTGCTGGTTCGATTCCAGCCGGGCGTGCTCGACTGAAACGCCGAAGTCTTGCCTTAGACTACCTGCCGACGGTCGGCAGCGCAAGCCTACCCGCACCATCGAACGGATTCGATTGGCCGTCCGCGATGCTCCCAATCCTCATGGGCCAGCGGGGCCCGGTTCAACATCGCGCGGTGGGTTTGCCTCTGGTATAGGAACTGGTCCATGCAGGCCCCGAAGCGCTCATGGCGGTGTGAGCGCAGAGGCTGGAGGAAGGATCTGGCGTTTCGTGCTGGCAATGAAAGCTGATTCTGGCCACAGATTACCTCCGCAGGGCCATTTTCTTGATGTCGCCTGACCGCCTAGACCGAACAAATTCTACAGTCGGTTTCGTTCCCCCGTTCCACTTTCGAACCTGGCGCTACGCGTTCCGGGCGTCTACTCGCACGACCCATGGCGATGCCATCTTGGATGTTTTGGTCGAGCGGACTCTGCGTGCTACTGCTGGGATGCGCCTCCTTCCCGGACCACACGGCCGCCGAGAGGCTCGATTCGGGCTACACGCTCGTGCTGCCCGGCATCGACGGTCGGAGTTCCGCGATCCAAGGTTTTGCGCAAGGGCTCGTCGACTCCGGCTTGCCGAGTGCCGTCGAAATTTACGATTGGACGAGCGGCAACCCGCTGATGATGGGAGTCCACCTGCACGCTCGCGACGACAACATGAGGCGCGCCGAGAAAATCGCCGACAAGATCGTGGCGTATCAGAACAGCTACCCCAGGCGGCCCGTCCATTTGATCGGCCACTCGGGAGGCTGTGCCCTGGCACTGTGGACGCTCGAGAAACTTCCTGCTGAACGCCGCGTAACCGACGCTGTCTTGCTCAGCGCGGCCGTATCGGCCGACTACGACACGTCGAGCGCGCTGAACCACACAGAGCGAGGCATCTACAACTTCACGGCCCCGGCAGACATTATGCTCGTTGCGGGAACGACGCTGGGAGGAACGATGGATGGTGTGTGGGCGCCTGGAGCCGGCGCTTTCGGATTTGCTGAACCGCCGGACCACCGCGACTCGCCCGGCGTTCCGCGTATCCAGGAAATAGCGTACGAACCTCGCATGGCCTTAAGCGGTCACTTGGGCGGCCACTGGGGTCCGTCGAGCCGGGCCTTTGCGAGAGACTACGTCGCTCCAATTCTCGCGCAGAAACCGCGGCGGGATGGGCTACGACCACGAATTTCTCAACGCCTGCCCGCGGATCGGTTCGCCGAGGGCCACTAGAGCGTTGTTGAATTCCTCGCGACGGCAGGCCATGGATATTGTGGCGAGCGATGTTGGCCCGCGAGGTCACCGAGTCGTGGTTGCTTGAGTCCGCGCACGAGCGGACCGTATTCCTTCGGCTCGCAGTGCATCGAGATAGTTTCCCAACCGCGCGATCTGCGTGTCGTCGGGCACCCCGGCCAAGCGGTGCCGCTCTCTCCCCTGTGTGTCGAAGACAATCAGATTGGGAACCCCGGGAGTCAGGGTGTATCGCGAGCGCATCGTGTCGTTCAGATCCAGCCAGACCACGGCGTCGGGAGACACGGAGCGAAAGCGACTGCGGACGAAGGGGCGAATGTAGTTGGGGACATCACCGATGCAAGCCAGCGGAATCATCTTTGCGTCGGGTGTCTGGGCGCCAGGCGGCTGATTCGCCAGTGGGCGAACCGGAGCCTGCATGGCGACTTTGGGATCTTTTCCCTTGGCGGTAGGGTGCATCATCACGTGCAGCTTTTCGCCGAGCTCGCGACTGGCCTCGGCGCCTCCGCGGTCCGAGTAAATCAGCACGACCACATCGCCCCGCAGATCGTCGATGGCCCGGCGCTTGGCGAATTGATCCTCGAAGACGAGGGGCTCCGCCGCGTTCGCGCTAGGCTGGTACGCGATAGCACTTGCGGCGATGGCGAGCAGCCACACGCTGATATGCTTGGCGAATCTCGCTGACATCGAAGTCCTCCTGCTAGGTCGTTTGGGGGCGGTTGAGTACCAAAAAGTGCCTTGCCGAATCAAGCTCAAACCCACCCTTCCTCCCGGGCCGCCGGCCGAGATCCATGCCATCTCGCTATGCCATCTTGCCATCGTTGCCTGCGCTCAAGATAATCGCAGGCGAATGAGCGACCCGAGCGCAACAGCCGGCTTGCCGGCACCGGCCGATGGAGGCCCCACGGTGAACGCAAATGGTTCGAGACCCGGCACGGCGCGACGGCAACGCGACCCCGCCGAGCTGTCCGACCCGAACCGACAGGAAGATGTGCCACCGGTGTCCGCCTGGTGGTTTCGCAAGTTCAGCAGCTATGCGAAGCGCTACTTGCGTCGCAACTTTTACGCGGTCCGAATCGCCCGCCACGGCTATCCGCCGCCGAATCTCAGCGGACCCGTGGTTGTCTTGATGAACCATCCTGCCTGGTGGGATCCCTTGACCGGGCTGTTTTTGGCGACGCAGATGTGGCCAGAGCGTGTCCACTTTGCACCGATCGATCAGCGCGCGCTTCGTCGCTACCGAATCCTTGGGCGAATCGGATTCTTCGGAGTCGAACAGTCATCTCGCAGCGGAGCGAAAGAGTTCTTGACGCGCGGCGTAGCCCTGCTGCATCAGCCAAGCGCGATGTTGTGGATCACCGCGCAGGGCGAGTTCGCCGACATTCGCCTGCGCCCAGTACAGCTCCGCCCGGGAATCGGTCACCTGCTGCAAAAGTGTCCGGCCGCAACCGTATTGCCGCTCGCCGTGGAGTACGTCTTCTGGGAAGAGCGTTACGCCGAACTGCTGGTTTCGTTCGGACCGAGTTTTTGTGCAGCCGATCGGCTCGAAACCTCGGCCAAGCAGCTCACCGCCCACTGCGCTGATCAGTTGGAAGCGACGATGGACGCCCTGCAACAGATCGCCATCCACCGCAACCCGGCCGACTTCGAAATACTTCTGCAAGGACGTGCCGGCGTCGGCGGATTCTACGATTTCTGGTCGAAGCTGCGGGCTCGCTGGCGAGGCGAGACGTTTCGTCCCGAACACGCGGCGGTACACGAATGATTTTCCTGGCCGTTTTGAGTCTGCTTGCGGCAGCCCTGCCGGCGACGGTCTTCGCATTGAATCTACGGCGCTTCAAGACGCTGGAAGACGCCTCGGCGCCAGCAGTGCCGGTCTCGATCTTGATTCCGGCCCGCGACGAAGAGCAATCGATCAGCAACTGCCTGCGTGCCGTTCTGGCAGACGATTCCAACGACATGGAAGTGATCGTCCTGGACGATGGTTCGATCGACCGCACCGCGGCATTGGTACTCGAACTGGCCGCGACAGATCCTCGGCTGCGGCTCGAGCATGCTCCCCCCTTGCCCGAACACTGGTGCGGCAAGCAATTTGCCTGTGCGACTCTCGCGGACCTCGCCAGCGGCGAGCTGTTGCTGTTTATCGACGCTGACGTCCGATTGGCGCCGGGGGCGGTCGCGCGGCTGTCGACGGCGATGGAGCAGCAGGGGCTCGATCTGCTGAGCGGATTTCCCCGACAAGAGACGATCACGATCGTGGAGCGGATGGTGATCCCGCTGATGCACTTCATTTTGTTGGGTTTTCTCCCCTTGGGCCGGATGCGCCGCAGCCGCCACCCGGCGTACGCAGCGGGATGCGGCCAACTCATGATGGTGCGTCGTAGCAGCTACCATAGAGCGGGCGGCCATGCGGCGATTCGAGAGTCTCTGCACGACGGGTTGCGGCTGCCGCGCGCGTTTCGCGAGGCCGGCCTGCTGACCGACCTGTGCGACGCCACGGACCTGGCGGTTTGCCGCATGTATCGTAACGCGGCGGAAGTGATACGAGGGCTCGCCAAGAATGCGGTCGAGGGCATCGCCGCGCCCGGCCTCATCGTTCCCGCCACGGCCGTGCTCTTGCTGGGTCAGGTGGCACCGATCGTGATTTGTGTCGGTGCCCTGGCAGCAGGCAGTTACCCGGTCTTCGCGACTGCGTTGGCGGCGCTCGGTGCGAGCCTGCTACCGCGCTGGATGGCGACCCGTCGCTTCGGCCAGTCGCGGCTGGGGGCGGTTCTGCATCCGATCGGTGTGCTGCTCTTCGTGGCGATTCAGTGGTATGCGTGCATCCGCTCGCTCGCGGGCGGTTCGCCACGTTGGAAAGGCCGGGAGTATCCGACCCGTTCGGCAGCGACTGGCGTGCCCGTTGCCGGTGAAACCAGCGGGCGATAGCCTGAACCCAAGTAGAGGTGGCTCACTGGTGCGCTCCCTGCGACGCGGTCAGGCGACTTTCGTCGTGTGCATCTTGAGTCGGGCCGCCCCGCAAGTCCTGATCGACGGCATCCGCGGCGATCCAACCTGACATCACGACCATAGGCATGCCGGGCCCCGGATGGGCCGAACCGCCTGCCAGGTAGAGTCCGGTCAGTTCCCGGACGCGATTCGCCGGTTTGAACGCTCCGAAAAACCGACCGTGGCTTGCCAGGCCGTAGATCGCTCCCTTCAGCACGTGGTAGCGTCGATCGATGTCTTCCGGCGTCAGCGCGTGCTCGACTTCGATGCGGTCCTCGATGTCTTCGAGCCCCGCCGTCTTCTTCAGTTTCTCGATAATCACATCGCGGTAGCCGGGCAACATCGTCCGCCAGTTGTGGTGCTTTCGCAGGTACGGCGTATGCACAAGCACATAGAGCGATTCGCCCTCACCGGGTGCGACGGTGTCATCCGACATCGACGGAGCGCAAACGTAGCAGGTGGGATCTTCGGCGGGCTCCCCTTCGCTGTAGATCTGTTGAAACTCTGCGTGGGGGTCGCGGCTGAAGACGAAATTGTGGTGCAACAGCTTGTCGTACTTCTGACGCAAGCCGAGATACAAGACGACTCCGGAGCAGGCCGCTTCAACCTTCCGTCGCGAGAGAAATCCGGCTCTCGTCGCGGCTGGCAACAGTTCATCACGTGTTCGCACGCAGTCCGAGTTCGACACCACCGCGGCGGCCTTGATCGTCTGGCCGTCATCGAGCGTCACGCCACTGACGCGGCCGCCCGCGGAGTCGATGGAGCGGACCATCCGACCCGTGAGATATCGGATGTCCTGCTCCTTGCCGAGACGTGTCAACGCTTCGGGAACAGCGCGGATGCCGCCCCGCGGATACCAGATCCCCTCGTTGGTTTGCATGTGCGCAATCCCGCACAGCACCGCCGGTGAAGCCTCGGGCGAGGAGCCAACGTACTGCGTGAAGTGATCGATCATCTGGGCGATTCTCTGATCGGGGATGTAGGATCGCACCAGGCCCGAAACGGTCCGGCCGAATCTCAGGCTGAGTACGTCGCGGAGCACACCCAGCGATAGCGAACCCTTCAAATCCATGGTGTCGGCAATGCCGCCGACGCTTTTCCAGAAGAAGAACCGATTCGAGACCTCGTCCAGTTGCTTCGAAACTTGATGGAACTTCTCGTACCCCGCGGCTGTGCGGGTGGATCCCGAGAATGTCCGCAGCCTGGCCGCCATTTCCGGAACCGACTCGACAAGGTCGAACTGCGTATTGTCCGCAAAAAAGCAACGCCACTGCGGGTCGAGTCGGATCAGTTCCAGATAGTCGTCGAGCGAGCGCCCCGCCTCGGAAAACACGCGCCGCAGAACGGAGGGGAGCGTGAGAATCGTCGGACCCATGTCGAAGCGGTAGCCGCGGTCTTCCAACACCGCGGACTTGCCTCCGAGCCACGCGTTCCTTTCCACGACCGTGACCTGGTAACCGCGTGCGGCGAGTGTCGAGGCGGCGGCCAGGCCACCCAGCCCCGCTCCGACGACAACAACATCAGCTTCCATCTTCATGGTCCATGGCTCCGTGGCTTGTTCGCGATCGACGTGAGCTGAGAGCGAGCGAGATTAAGCGCAGCGACGAGCGAAATCTGCGCAGGGGGCTGGCGCCGTGCTCAAGTGCGATGAGCTGCGCGACAAGAGCGGCGTCCTGTGGCGCGCGAGGCTGCAGATGCGGCTTGAACCAGCGACGGGCGGTCACGATCGCCTTGGTTTGCGTCATCTCAAGAAGCCCCGCCTCGCCGCGCGTCGTGCCATGCCCGCTCATTTTTCGGCCAGCGAGGGGGACGCGCGGATCGGCAGCGGGCACGACCATGTCGTTGACAACAACACATCCGGCCTGCACGCGGCGGGCCAGATCGCGGCTACGCTGCGGATGACCGAAGACCGAGGCGCCCAGGGCGAACGGACACTTCGCGTTCTCAAGCAGGGCTTGCTCCATCGACGCGATCCGAATGAATGAGACGACCGGCGCGAACAAGTCCTCTTGCGCAAGTTTCATCTCCGACCGGACTCGGTCGACGATCGCCAGGCTTCGCAACTCTCGATGACCATCGACAACCTGCACGTCGCCAGCAACAAGAGTAGCACCGGCGCGCACCGCCTCGTCGATAACGTGAGCAGCACGCCTCAGCGTTCCCCGCGCGTGGCTAGATGGCTGCGTCGTGCCGCCCAACCCTTTCTGTGGGTGCTGGCGCATATCTTGTCGCAGGATCGAACAGATCCTATCGACCATTTGGTCGCGCGCGAACACGCGCCGCGGGGCAAGGCAAGTGCGCCCTTGGTTCAGCCTCGCGCCAAATAGCAAACAAGCGCTCACCAGCGCCGGGTCGGCGTCGTCCTGCACGAAAACCGCATCGCAGCCTGACAGTTCCATCACCGACGGCGTGACCGACCCGGCGAGTTGCTGGGCGAGGGCTCTTCCCGTCGCGCGGGAGCCCGTCACGAACACCTTGTCGACGCCGCGCTCGATCGCCGTGGTGGCGGCATGCGGCTGTTCCGGCAGAATCTGCACCAATCCGCGGGGCAGTCCTGCCGCCTCGACGATACTCGCCAGGGATCGGAGCGGTTGCGAGCATCCCGGCGCCGGCTTCAGCAGCACACCGTTGCCCGCGGCAAGAGCCTGCAATGCCTGGATACCGGGTAACATGAGCGGGTAATTGGACGGCCCGATAATCAACGCGACTCCCACCGGCTCGTTCCGGAGTGCGAGGCGGGTGCCCCACAACCACTTCGGCCGTCCACGCCGACCTGGCGAGCGTTCAGCGAGAATCCGCGGCGCCTCGACCTCCAGGAACCGGCAGGCGTCGAGCAGGGGCAGGATCTCGGCCGTCATGGTCTCGACAACGTCGCCACGGCCACACTCCGACGCGATCCCCAGCGGGTTCCCGGCGAGTGTTTCGCGCAGCGCCCGCAAGACGCAACACCGAGCCCGTGGCGTCCATTCGGCCCAGGCTTGCTGCGCGGAGCGGGCCGCCGCGAGCTGCTCGTGTACTTCCGACTCCAGGCCAGAGGCCTTAATCGGGTTCGATGAAGAAGGCGTATGTTCCGCCCAGGCCGGATCCGTCGATAGCGACGGTGAACCTGCTTCCGGCTCAAGCGAAGTCTTGTGCGTTGCTGGAGAATCTGGCGTCATGGCTCTTGCATGGCCGAGGGAGTGAACGCGCCTTCTCGGCTCCGATGATTGGGTAGCACTTCGCCCGAGGGAACTCCGTTGGTCTCCTGATCCGGAAACGGCAACCCCATCGACTTACACATGATCCTGGCCGAGATTCGCGCCGATTCGTAGATGACGGGAAGGCCGCTGCCGGGATGGGTTCCGCTGCCAACGAGGTAGACATGCTTAAGATCTTCAAACTGGTTGTGCGGCCGACCAAGCAGCATCTGTCCGAAGTTGTGTGCCAGGCTGAACGTCGCTCCCCGGTACAGGCCGTGCCTCGCGCGCCAGTCGTCGGGCGTCGTAATCTTCTCGTAGCGAATGCGATCTTCAAGATCATGGAGGCCGAGCCGAGCGAGTTGGCGAAGCATGCGGTCGCGAAACGGCCGGGTTTGTGTCTTCCAGTCGATGTTGGACGTCTGCGAAGGCACCGGGGCCAGGACATACAGCGTGCTCATGCCGGGAGGGGCCAGTGTTTGATCGGTCACCCCGGCATTCTGGACGTAAAACGACGGATCCTCCGACAAGACTTGCAGTTTTTCGATCTCGTCCAGGTTCTTCTGATAGTCTGCGGCGATGTAGATCGTGTGGTGGGGAAGCTGGTCATAGCAGCCTTCGATTCCGAGATACAACATGAAGGTCGAGCAGGAGTATTTCGCCCGCTGCAGCCTCTTGTTGGTCCAGCGTCGCCGCAATCGTTCCGGGACCAGCCTTTGCATCGTGTCGGCGAAGTCGGCGTTGATCACCAGCGCGTCGAACGAATCGTCACCGCTGGCGGTGCTCAGGCCGACCGCGGTGCGACCCTGGAACTTCAGCTCTTTTACGGGCTCGCGTAGCCGGATGGTGACGCCCAAGTCGCGGGCAACCTCGGCCATCTTTTCGCTGACCGCTGAACAACCTCCGGCTGGATGAAAGACGCCGTACTCGTACTCCAAAAACGCCAAGATGGTAAACAGGCTGGGACACTGGAAGGGCGACATCCCAAGATACTTTGATTGGAACGAAAACGCCGTGATGATTCGGGGGTCGACGAAGAATCGCCGCAGATCGTGGGCTACAGACAGCCAAGGACGAAGCAGGGGGATCGCCTTGAGAACAGCAGGGCGAAGCAGGTCTCTGCGGCGGTCGAAAGGAGACTCGAGGATCGGGCGGAAGCGTTCCATCTTGGTTCGATTGTCTTTCAGAAATCGCACGAAAGCGTCCGCGTCCTGCGGTGCCAGCGTGGCGATCGCGGCCCGCATCTTCTCCAGATGTGGAGTCGCGTCGAGGTGCCCCCCAGCCCCGAAAACAAGCCGGTACTGAGGGTCGAGCCTTTTCATCGGGACTTCGCGCCAGAGATCGCGTCCGACCGAGCGAAAGATTTCTTCGAGTACCCGAGGATACAGAAAGAACGTGGGGCCGGTGTCGAAGCGGAACCCCTCGGACTCCAAAGCCGAGCAACGTCCCCCCACTCGGGCAGCCCGTTCGAAGACAGTCACGCGGGCGCCCGCTTTGGCCATCAGGATGGCATTGGCCAGTCCTCCTGGCCCGGCGCCGATCACGCAGACTTTCCTGCTAGAAGATGAGCTCATTTGCTTCCTGCATCGATTCGGACTTGCACGCCTGTTGCTACCTTGCTGACGGCCAGTCTGAACGAAACTCAAGTTATGGAATAGCAAGTTCGGCCAACAGGCGCTCCACGTCACTACGAGGGACCTTTGACCCCGGGCCATGTTTCGCGACACGATCCAACGTTGCCCACGCAAGTCGAAGCGGCAACTCGGTGAAGGCCAGGTATCCTTTCGGGGCATGCGACCGGCGTAGTTCGTAAACGTATTGCTGAGCACGGCGGAGGTCGGATCGAGCAAGGTCGAACACGACGTCGTGGTCTAGATCCACTGGCAGAAATCGTCTGCCACAACGGTCATCGTCGTCAGCGTCCTTGACAATATTCACGAGTTGGAGCCCCTCGCCAAATGCGCGAGCATCTGAAAAGAGCTCTGCCCTACTCGATCGCAAGGGGATGCGGCGGACGAAAATCTCGGTGAGAAGCTCGCCAACGATGCCGGCCGCGTAATAGCAATAGAGTCGCAGGTCTGCCAGCGAGCGGAGTTCCCTGTCGCCAGCCGCGAGAAAGCGACACATGCCGATGACCGTGCGACGCGTCTCACGAAGAATCAGACTTTGGACCCACTGGTCGCGGAGTAGCAAGTGCGAAATCACTTGCGGAGTTCGTTCGAGCAGTTCCTGGTAAGCGGGATTCGCACTCGGCTGGCGGACCGCCCACTCCTGAGCGAACTTGAAGGCTCGACTCACGTCGGGGTTTTCGAGAAGCGACGCGAATTCGTGAAGCGATGCTATCTGCTCTTCGGTGGTCAGGTTGTCGGCATCCTCGAGAGTGTCGGCTATACGCAGGACGAGGTACGCGAGCCCAACGTCAGTCTGTGTCGGCTCCGGGAGTAGTGGGATCGCCAGCGCGAAAGTACGACTGGTCTTTTCGAGAAGCTGCCCCAGTGCTGCCATCGAATGATCCATTTCCTGGCCACCGGCCTGCCACCAAGTGCCACGCTTGCATGCCAAGCGGGTCTGGTCTCTCAGACATCTTAGCGTTCGAATCGCAATTGGCTACCAGCCGAGAGATCGCACGCCAGGAAAATCTCCAGTTCAAGTGCGCATGGCGCGGCAAGAGGGTTCCGCGTCGAGTAGCCACTGGCGATACTTTGGATTCTCGCTACACCTTGATGCGAGCTTCTGCTCGTGTCACGGCGAGGTCGCCCGTCGATGCCGCAGAAGCCAGTCGATGGCTTCCGGAAGGATGGCCCCGACGGCCAAGGTATGGCCGTAGTCGGGCATGATCTTCAGCTCGCCCGGCATCCCTTCCGAGATAGCTTGTCGTGCGGATTCTTGAAGGCGTTTGGGCACAACGATGCCGTCCAGTTCCGGCGAGACGACCAGGATGGGCGCTGAATCCTGTGCTGGCTGAAATCTGCCGCCAGCGATGCAACAGGCCGCCGCGACGGTATCCGAGTTACCTCGGGCGAGTCCGGACGCGGCGCCAGCACCCATGGAGTGGCCGAGCACGTAGACTCGGTCCCGATCGATCGAATAGTCATTGCCCAGGGCGTCGATCAGTGCGTGCAACGTCTTGATGTCGCTGCCGAAGCTGTAGGTGAGGGGAGAGGCGACGATTAACCGCTTCTGGTCGGCGAGGCTCTTGATCAGGCCGGCGCCATATGCTTCGAAAAACATGTTCTCATCGCCGCCCATGCCGTGGAGCACGACAAGCAACGGGGTGGGAGTTTCACCCGCGGCGCCCTTGGGCACATACAGCCGAAGCGGAATCTCACGCGTGCCGACTTCGAGCACTCGCCAATAATCGCCCGGACGATTCCAATAAGGGTTTTTTCCCGACTCAAGTGCACTTGTCTCGGATGCCACGTCGGACGCCAGCCGATTAAGGTCTGCCAGGAACTGAGCCGAGTTGTCTTCCGACGGATGATCGCTGAGTAGTCGATTCCGCGCGCGGCATATAGCCAGCGCTCGAGCCAGTTGCCCTTGGCGAACGTCCACTTGCTGCAGGCGCTTGTCGTTCGCCAGTTGCTGCTGGTCGAGCGCCGCGCCGTCGATGACGTGCACGCGCGCCATCGCCACGCCATGGCCCTCGTCAGGCGCCAACTCGATGCGATAAAGCCCAGGGGCAAGCCGGTCGGCCGCGGGCTCCAACAACACTCGGATATCGATGGTACTCCCCTTTCCCAGCGGCACAGCGACGGAACGCTCCATGGCGATCCGATCCTGAGGGCCTACCAGACGGAGCCGAAGGTCGGATGTCGTTGGATCGTGAGCCGGCCAGTCGTATATCGACGTGACGCGGCAAACCACTTGCTGCGGTGTGTTGGCAAGCAACACGGGAGGGTCGACAATCACTCTTAGCGAGAGGATGCCACGCTCGGACGGTTTGCGCTCTTCAGGTTCGAGCGACTCCGTGAGAGAATCAATCCTGCGAATCGCCTCGGCATTGCTTCCCAGAAAGAAGGCCTGCGTAGCCTGATCGAAGCCCTTATTGATTCGCGCGACCTCTTCCGGTGGCAGCGGGCGGCAAAAAAAGGCCTGCTCGAGTCGCAGGTAGGCAGCAGCCAAGTCTGCGCGAGTGATGGCCGGCCTGGACGGCTGGGGAGATGTGCTGCTCGTCGCCGGTGTTGCTGCGCCAGGTGCCTGCTCGGCAAACGCCACGTGCGACGGCAACCCGCCCAAGAGGGCTACGATCAATCCGCACACCGTAGCGCGCTCTGCCCCGTGGCGGAACCAAACGGTGTAGCATGAGCTCTCGTGTCGCGGCACGGCGGCCTCGGTCTGGTAGCTCGACATTTTCCTCTCCTGGGAGGCTGGGTGCCGGGTGTGTTTGATCCCACCGAACCGCAGGCGCTCACCACGGCCGGGCATCGATTCAAGCATCTGACCACATTGGATTAAATGGTGGCACAGATGTCATCGAGTGGCAAGTAGACGTTGCTAGCCCAGGGAGAACGGCGGGATAAGCAACCATTGTCTCGATCAGGGACGCGATCCGGTTGCCCCATTCGTTCCAAAAGTCGAGGTGGGGCTCACGTGCGACCGACCTTCATGAGTTCAAGGCGTACGGATGCGATCGAGGGCTATCGTTGCGCGCGACACGGCCGTTCCCGGCGTGCAGTCTTTCCCGATCTGAAGCTGCCGCATAGGATGGTACGAACTCTCCAATCCATCTGAGGGGCTCGCAATGAAGACGATCGTCCTGAACGCGATTGTCGTTCTGTCTACCATCTCCCCGCTTTGTGCAGGTGAATGGGATCGCTTTCGCGGCCCGAACGGATCGGGCATCATGGACGGCCAGGCGCCCCCATGGCAATGGTCTTCTGAGAAGAACTTGAAATGGAAAGCGCCGCTGCCCGGGAAGGGCTCTTCGTCGCCGATCGTTTCCGGCGATCGGATCTTCGTGACATGCTACACCGGCTACGGACTGGACCTGAAGCGGCCGGGAAATCCCGAAGATCTGGTCCGGCATCTGATCGCCCTGGATCGCAGCACAGGCCAGGAAGTCTGGCGTGCTTCAATCGCGTCGTCCGCAGAAGAAGATCCTTACAAAGGCTTTATCACCCAGCACGGATATGCCAGCAGCACGCCCGTTACAGACGGGAGCAACGTCTTCGTGCTTCTTGGCAAATCAGGGCTCTTCGCATTCGATCGCGAGGGCAAGCAGCTTTGGCACACGGAGTTGGGAACGGAATCCGATCCGGCCAAGTGGGGAGATGGTTCGAGCCCCATCATTTTCGGCGATCTCGTCATCGTCGACGCGGGCGTTCTCGGCAACCGGTTCGTGGGCGTCGAGAAGTCAACGGGCCAGATCGCCTGGTCGGTCGAAGATCCTTCATTTACCAACTGCTGGGCAACGCCGACGCCAGTGCGAGTAGGTGGTTCAGACCAGATTCTGTTTCATGTGCCGAAGAAGGTGATGGCGGTCGATCCGACCACAGGAAGCATGATTTGGACGGCCGCGTCGCCGCTGGATGACGCCGCCTGTGGAAGCATTGTCACCAAGGACGGCAACGCTTATCTGATGGGCAGCCGAGCAGGCCACGCCTTGGCGATCAAGTGTGGCGGCGAAGGTGATGTATCGTCGACCAACAAACTCTGGCAGACCCGAGTGCAGGCAGGAATCAGCACGCCTGTTATCGTGGGCGACAATCTTTACTGGGCAAACGGCGGCATCTTCTTTGCCGCACGCCTTTCAACCGGCGAATATGTGTACAAGCAGCGATTGCCTCGACTCGGTGGACCAACGGGTGGTTTTCCGAATGCTGACTACTCTTCGCCGATCGTCGTGGGCGGCAACATCATCTTGTTCACCCGGAACGGCGAAAGCTACGTCGTTAAGCCCGGCGACGAGTTTCAGCTCGTCGCCCACAACCCGGCATTTGAAGGCGATGCGAGCGCGTTCAGTGCAACTCCGGCTGCGAGCGACGGCGAGTTGTTTGTCAGATCGGAAAGCAACGTCTACTGCATCGGCAAACCATCGAAATAGGCGAGCTTTGTTGTCGAACCGCGGCCATCAAAGTGCCTCTAGATTCTTGCTGCGCGAAGAAGTGATCATCGCGCGAAGCTAACGGCGCGGACCTGGGCCCCCTGCCAAAGCTCCGTCACTGGCGCAGCCCGGTGTCTCCGCTGGCCTTAGGGTGGTCCCGCCGCGAACAAACGGTTGCATTCATGTTGCAGCACGCCTTCCACGATCGTGCATTGCGCTCCCGGACTGCGGCGGACGATCTCCTCGGCGAGGACGTCGATCTGCCGCCAACCGCGTGCTTGCAGAAACCGGATCGATGTTCCAAAGACCACGATCTGAATGCCGCTCCAGAGAACCGCTGCCATGCACATGGGGCAGGGTTCGGCCGTTGTATAGAGTGCAAACTCGCTGCCATCGACCCTTTGGCCGGACCGAAACAGCGCGTTGACGGCATCCATCTCGCCATGCCAGGTGGGGTTGATGGTGGTCTTGTTCCAGCCCTCGGCCGCGATGTCGCCGCTCTCCCTGCGAACGATGACCGAGCCGAACGGTAGCTGTGGTGCGTTTTTCGTCAACGCAATCGCGCGCCTCATGTAGCGTTCGTGTTCGAGTTGCATGATCGTGTGACCTCAGCCAAACGAGGACATCGCCATCCACAACACGAGCAGCGCACGCAAACTCCAGGCCGTGGTCCTGATCCAGTTTGTCCAGACGAGTCGCTCGTGCACACGTGGATCGAAGCCCCGAGATAGCGCCTTGTGACACGGCACTTGGAGTAGCGCAGTGGATATCCAGATGGCGGCCAGCAGAACGAGACCTACCCATAGTTGCCAAACGGAGACTCCCCTTGGCGAGAACCCGAACAAGAGCAAGGCAGTGCCACCTTCCACGAGCATCGGTAGGGCAACCACCCAGGTGGTTCGTTGCGTGTGCCGCTGCGCATAGCCTTGAAAGTCGGCACTTTCGGCGTTGGCGAATAGCGGGTAGTGCACGACTTGGACGAACCAAATCACCCCCAGGATGCACAGGGTGGCTGCGACGTGGGAGAGGAGCAGCAGTTGAGGAAGCGCTTCGTTCATCAAAGATCATCCAGCACGGCTTCCGCCGCCCGTCGGCCCGAGACCATCGCCCCCTGGATCGAGGCATTGTCTCGATGGTCGCCACAAACATAGAGACCCGGCTGCCAGCGAACCGGGCGCCTGGGCGGTTCGAGCGCCGGCGGGAACAGCCTCGGCAACGCGTAGGGAATGCGGTAGGTACGCAGGTGGTGCCATTCCATGACCTCTTGGCCGAACCACTCCCTCATCTGCCGGCGAACCTCGGACAGCAGTCGGTCGGAGTCATCTGTTACGCCCAGCACGGTCGTGGACACGAGGCTCGCATCGCCTGGGCCGTAAGAGGCAGCGACGCGCGTCGGAACGCAAAGGTTGTTGACCGGTCCTTCACGATCCCCGTTGAGCACCAAGATGGGTTGTTCGATCGGGGGGCGCGGCGCGGAGAAATAGAGGCAAGTCACGCTTTGGCCGCCGGATGCGGTCGCCTGTCCAAGCAGCCGCGTGGCAACTTTACCGTCGGTCGCCACGACAACAGCCCGAGCGCGGAGTTGTTCGCCCGACTCAAGGGTCACCGACCCCGCTTGGACGCGCGTAGCACGTGCGGCGAGACGAATGCTGCCTGGCGGCAGACGTGCCGCCAGTTGTCGCGGGATGGCTTCCATGCCCCCCGCGGGAAGACAAGCACGACCCAGCGAGAACATGCGGAATACGAACTCAAACATTCGGCTGGACGTCTGCAACTGAGGATCGAGGAAGATCCCGCCCAAGAATGGGCGAAAGAAGCGATCGATGATGGATGGCGAGAAGCCGAAGTCTTGCAACGCTCGGGCTGTGGTCGTTTCAGGTTCGCGAAATCGGTCCTCGACGGTGCCTTGCAACACACGGGACCGCAGTCGCGCCACGCGCAGCTTGTCGGCCAGTGAGCCAATCGGGGAGCACACCGATCGCGCAGCGGCAAACGGCCTCCGCCAGGGATCTGCGATCGAATGGAAGCGGCCTCCGTGCCGAATCAAGGCGCCAGGCAGGAAGGCCCGCAGTTGCAGCGCTTCGTAATCAAGCGTGCGTTTCGCCTCGGGGTAGCTGGTCAGAAAGACTTGAAACCCACGGTCGAGTTGGAATCCCGAAACGGTGTCCGTGCGGATTCGCCCGCCGACGCTGTCGCACGCTTCGAGCAGCAGAAAGCCGGCGCCGGCTTTGTGCAGCTCAAGCCCGCAACAAAGGCCGGCCAGGCCACCGCCGATGATTAGCACGTCGTGCGTCACTTTTTTATGGCGAAGGAGAGGGTTGCGAGGACCACGGTTTCTGTTTGCTGCACGACTCGATCAGTCGCTGCGTCGTCTGATGTCGAAAGGCAAACATCCGCTCGAGCTTGCGGCGAATCAGCCAGCCGCCCAACAGGGCACCGATCCATCCCAGCGGGGCCTGATACTCGACCTCGTCCCGCAAGATCGTGCCCCCGCGACCGTCGTCGATAAATCGATGGCGATGATACCAGAAGGCAAAGGGCCCGGATTCCTGGCGGTCGGCAAACAGGTGGGGTGGATCGTATTCGGTGTGGACGGCGACCCAGCGAACGGGAAACACGGCCACGCGCCCCCGCAGCACGACCTTGCTGCCAGGCTGAAGAGAGCCGGACGATTCGGCGACCTCCATTTTCTCCCACGGTGGAATTAAGCTTCGCAGTGCCTCGGGGCTCTCGTGAAAGCGAAACACCACTTCAGGCGAAGCGTCGATTCTGATTTCCTTGACATAGCGCCTCCGCAATGGATTCGCAAGCGTGCCGCCCGCCCGGTGCCTCGCCGCATCCCGTAGGATCATGATGAATGGAATCCACCAAATCAGATCGTTGGTTAGGATCGTAAGTCCGAAGAGCGGTGGAAATGCCCCTCGCAGCAGCGCGACGCCGAAGCCGAGAGGGCCAAAGATCTTTCCCAGCAACCCGACGAGCACGATGGGCCAATGTGTGCGGGAGTCGCCGGCGGCGACGAGATACCCGATGCCGTAGACGCCAACGATCATCCCCACGCACTGCCAGATCTCCGGATAGTTGATCCGTTGGATGCCGACGAAATCAAACAGCCAGTGAGGAAACACGATGGTAAGCGCGCCCCACAACAGGTTGTAGACTCCGGCGGCTACGAGCCACCAGCGCGCCCAGCCAGGCGGTCTTGTTGATTGGGAGCTAGCGTCCACCGGGCACCTCACGATCCAACGTTCGCGACAGAATCAAAATCAGTCTCTTGCATCGCGCCTCAAGGTACTCAAACCGCCGTCGATACCGAAGACCTGCCCGGTGGCCCAGTCGTTTTCTGGATCCAACAGCCACACGATGAGCGAGGCGACGTCTCGCGCGGTGCCCAGCCGGCCGATGGGATGCATCGAACGCGATGTCTGCTCAGACTGCGGTCGGTTCCAGATTCTTTCGGTCAATGGAGTCTGGACGAGACCGGGGGCGACCGCGTTCACGCGGATGCCGCGACCCGCGTAGGAAGCCGCCGCGGAGCGCATCAAGCCGACGATGCCCGCTTTGGCCGCGGCGATGGCTTCGTGATTGGGCAGTCCTACCGTGGCCGCCGCCGAGGCGATCAAAACGATCGATCCGCCGTTTTTCGACATGGCCCGGCACCCCGCGCGGACTGTCGCGAAAGCCGAGGTGAGGTTCGTCGCGAGCGTCTCCTGCCACTCTTCGGACGTCGTTAAGTGCGCCGGCTTCAGAAGGATGGACCCGACGCAATTTACGACACCGTCGAGTCGTCCGAACTCGTCGGCGGCGTCCCCCACGCACTTGTCGACCTCGCCGATCGAACGGCAGTCTGCAGTTTGCTGCCGGGCGTTCAGTTCTTCAGCGAGCGTGGCCAGCCGGTTGGGATCGCGTCCGACAAGCGTCACGTCAGCGCCCGCCCGGCGCAGGATCCGCGCGACTTCGGCACCGATTCCGCCGGTGGCGCCAAGAATCAGGAAATGACGCTCGGTAAACATGGTCAACGTATCCTTGTCCTGGACATTTTCTACCCGGCGGCAAGCGCGTCGAAGCCCACTTTGCCGATCGCTAGTTCAACCAACATTCCGGAAGCTGGGCCTCGCCGGCCGCGCGGGCCAGCTTTGACGTGGCAGCGGCGAGATCTTCCTGCAGGCGGAGCCACGGAAGGACAATCACGAAGACGATCTCATCTCCATTCGGCGAGCCGTCGGGCCCCGCCGGTGGATGCCAAAGACCGCTTCGAACGCAACTGGCGTTTAATCGATGCATGACCTTCAGGACCTCAGCACAGGCAGCGGAAAATTTTCGATAAGGGCCCTAACTCAACACATGCCCGTGAACGCGAGCGAGGTTCGTTTCGGGGGCGGGCTGCCCATCGCCGACTCTCGCTGCGCTTGGGGCCAGTTTGCGACCAGTCGAGGTACAACACGGACGCTAGTGGGTCGAGGCGGCTGCCGATCGGGTTTCGAGCGCGCGTCGGGCCGACATCTCGCTTTCGTACTCCTTCAAGAAGCCGCGAAACAGCACCAGGTGCTCCTCCTCGTCGGCAAGCAGGCGGGTACAAAGATCTGCGGTCACCGGATCGCTCCCGTCCGACGCTGCAATCGTCTTGAGATACTGGCTGCGCGCCGACTCCTCAGCATCGATGACGCCCTTGATGGCGGCGACGACGTCGGTCGTGTCGGACGGGGGTTGAACCTGGTGCCCGACTGAGACGTCGGCGGAGCCGGGCAGCGCGCCGCCCAATTGCTTGATGCGCTTTCCCAACTCTTGAGCATGGGAGATCTCTTCTCCAACATCGGCGGCGAGCGCCTGCTTGATCTGCTCGGCCCTGACACCGTCGAGATTGACGCTAAGCGCCAAGTAGTTCATCACGGTTTCAAGCTCCATGCAGTACGATTCGGTAAGCATCGCAATGACTTTGTCGTGACGGTCGCTCATGTCCGATCTCCGGTTAGAGTGAGAGGAAAGGTTCGAATTCAGGCAGCACCGACGGCCGCGCAGGGCCTCAGCTTCGGCGGCGACGCCCGCTAATGCGCATCCAGATGGGGACGAGCCCGAGCGGTCATGACAACGTTTTCTTTAACCGGTCGTTTGTCGATGTTCGCTCGCCGTCCATCGATCCTACGGGACTCTAGACAGGCGAAGCGATTTGACAACGCGCCAATTGCCAAGAGCCGCCGGGTATTTCCGGATAGGGCCTCCGGCGGCCGAATTGCCCTGGGACGAACTGTTGCGACCCAACTGCGGCCTTCGCGAGCGAAAGATGGCGGGGCCCCGATTGCCGCCGGACAACGCGCGACTACAGTATGGTTTGGGTCGTGTGCGTCGAGCCGCGCTGAGCGCACGCCGCGCCCGACACCCGCACGCGGGTCTGCAGCCCACACGCATCGCAGGTCGTCCCAGATGCAGCAACTTCCCCCCCACCTGGTAGAGCGGACGCGAGTGGTCGAGGGCGACGGGGAGCCGGTCCGTGGCAGCTTTGTCCTGTATTGGCTTGGGCATGCGATGCGTGCCAACGAGAACCCTGCGCTCGACGTGGCCGTCTGGATCGGGAACCGTCTGCAGCTTCCCGTGCTGGTCTATCAGGAACTTTCGGAGCGTTCCCCCTACGCGTCGGACCGCCATCACATGTTCGTGCTGCAGGGAGCGCGCGACCTGGGGGCACAATTCTCGCGGCGGGGGATCACTTACGCTTTCCATCTGGAGACACGCAAGCACCGTGCAGGGCAGCTGCTCGAGCTTGCTCGTCGTGCGGCAGTTGTCGTCACGGAGGACCTGCCCATCGAGGAGACCCGGCGCGCGAGTGCGGAACTGGCCTCCGCCGCAGCGGCACCGTTGATGTGCGTCGACACGGCCTGCGTTGTCCCTGCAAGACTTGTCGGCAGAGCGTACGAGCGGGCTTTCGAGTATCGCAACGCGACCAAGCACCTCTACGAGAGTCGCCTCGACCGGGTCTGGGAGGACGTGGAACCGAACCTTCGTGGCTGCCGACTGGACCTTTCGTTCCAGCCCCTCGACTTCGAGCAGATCGATCTCGCCGAGGCGATCGGCGATTGTGATATCGATCACGCGGTCGCCCCCGTGACGCATTGCCTCGGCGGTTCCGCGGCGGGATACGCCAGATGGGAGTCGTTTCGGCGCGAACGCCTGGACCAGTACCACGCGACGCGCAACGATCCGCTTGTCGACGGGACCAGCCGCCTTTCGCCGTACCTGCACTACGGCATGGTGTCGCCGCTGCGGATCGCGCGCGAGGCCGCTGCGTCCCACGCTGCGGGGGCCGCAAAGTTCCTGGACGAGTTGCTCATCTGGCGGGAAATGGCGTATGCGTTCTGCCATTTCCGCCGCGATCACGAGAGCCTGGCGGCGCTGCCGGACTGGGCTCGCGAGACCCTCGCCGCGCACGCGTCCGACGTGCGGGAAGCGTATCTGTCCTGGGAATCTCTGGCTCGTGGTCGCAGCGGCGACCGGCTATGGGATGCGGCCCAGCAGGCGCTGTTGAAGCAGGGTGAGCTGCACAACAATCTCCGTATGACCTGGGGCAAAGCGCTGCTTCGTTGGACTCCGGATCCCCAATCGGCCCTGGCTACGCTGATCGACCTGAACCATCGCTACGCGCTCGATGGTCGCGATCCGGCCTCCTACGGCGGCATCCTATGGTGCCTTGGCCAGTTCGATCGGCCTTTTTCCCCCTCACGGCCAATCTTCGGCACCGTCAGGCAGCGCTCGACCGAGCACCATCGGCAGCGACTCGATACTGAGCGATACGAGGCGCTCGTGACACGCACGCCGCCCCACTACCGGAAGCGCGTTGCCATCGTCGGCGCCGGCATTTCCGGGTTGGCCTGCGCCAGGGCACTGGCTGATCACGGGTTCGCCGTCACGGTATTCGAAAAGTCTCGCGGCGCCGGGGGCAGGATGGCGACGCGTCGCACTCCCGGCGACCTGCCTTTCGACCACGGTGCTCAATATTTCACGGTTCGCGACCCCCGCTTCGCCCGCTATGTGCGCTCGTGGTTGTCTGACGGCATCGTTGCTGCCTGGGAAGCACGCATCGCTTCGCTCGCGGGCGGCCGGGTGGTGTGGGTCGAGGAGACGACGAGCCGGTATGTCGGAGTGCCCGGCATGAATGCGATCTGTCGACGACTTGCCGCCGATCTCAAGATCGTTCTTGGCAAGCGCGTCGATCCACCACGGCGGCACAGCGATCATTGGGGCTTGTGCACCGAAAACGGAGAGCATCTGGGAGAGTTCGACTACTTCGTCACCTCGGCGCCTGCACCGCAATCGGCCGAGCTCCTGGCTTGTGTGCCGTCGCTGCGGGACGTCGCATCAAGAACCGAAATGCGGGGCTGCTGGGCCGCGATGCTCGGATTCGACGATGCGCTGGACCTACCGTTTGATGCGGCGTTCGTCCAGGATTCACCCCTCTCGTGGATCGCCCGCAACAACTCGAAGCCCTCGCGGGCGGGCGCGGAGAGTTGGGTGCTGCATGCCGGGCCGGAATGGACGGGCCAATGGCTCGAGATCGCAGCGGAAACGGCGATTGGACACCTGTTGCAAGCATTCTGGGAAGCCACTGCGGTAGCGCCTCGCCAACCCTCGTTCGCGACCGCTCACCGCTGGCGCTACTCGATCCCGACGGAACCCCTCGATCGTCAATACCTGTTCGATCCGCACTTGAAGGCAGGCGCGTGTGGCGATTGGTGCCACGGAGGACGCGTGGAGGGTGCGTTCCTGAGTGGTAGCGCGCTTGCAGGGGCGCTGCTTCGATCAACTGCAATTAGCGACTCGCCGGCAGTCGCCAAAGCGCATTAGCGGTGACTTGTACGGAATACCGTCAATCGACAGGAACGGCGTCTTCACGATTCGGTTGTGTTCGCCGTGTTTATTCGAACGCGGAAGCGACGAGGTCGTCGGCGTGCTTTTCTGCCGCCAGTTTCTTGAGCTTGCTGAGTCCTCGACGCTCGAGCTGTCGGGCACGTTCCTTCGAGATACCTAACCGCTCAGCCAGATAGCGGAAGGGACGGATTTTGCGGTGCGATCCCAGCGCATAGCGGCTGCGAATCACAAACTGCTCGCGACGATCGAGCGCCGGCAGCAGCTCCCGCAAGATGCGATGGGCTTGTGCCTTCGCCCGGTCGCGTGCCTGCGACTGCGGTCGGTCGCTGGCCAACTCATTCACCAGTTCACTCCCGCCCGACACGAATCGCGAGGACTCTTTGTTGCCGTCCAGAATCCGACGATAGGCCGCTCGTGTGATCGAACGATAGGCGTAAGTGCTGAAGCGAAAGCCGCGGTCATAATCGAACTTTTCAACGGCCTGCATGAGCGTGAACGTTCCCTCGCTTAACAGCTCATCGAACGATTGCTGGGGTGTCACGAACTTCTTGACGATCGACATGACCAGACGCATGTTTCCCTGCACGATGTGGTCGCGAATGGCTCGGGCCTCATCGAGATAGGCTTCCGTCCGCTCCAGGATCGCGCTTGGCGCGTCACCGCTGGTCAAACGATCGACGTCTTGCTTCGCCTTGTACTTCAAAAAGTTCATACGGCGGAACAGCCGGCGCTCTTCATCGGGCCCGATTAAGGTTGTTTCGCAGAGGCGGGAGAGGTGCGCTGGCATACTTTGGGGCGCATGGCTTTCGGCAACCGCCAGCGCGTCGAGGGGCTCACGCAGAATCTGTCGCGCCTGCGTCTCGTCCGAGAACTCGGGGTTGTCGATGAATTTAATCTCCATCGAGCGAAGTCTGTCGATCCGAGCCGAGCGCTCGCCGAGACTCCGAATGGTGGGTTCCGTGTTGCTGGGGGTTTGCGGGGGACGAGTTAAGGCGGGCATGGAGAATTCCTCGATTCGAACTTTGCTCGTGGGGCTGCTGCTAAAAAAACGTTCATATCGTTCACACGCTTCAAACCGCTTCTCCGGGCCTTCGATCACAGGAGACCCCTCGATGTGCCGCCGTTTCTTCCGAGAAACTTTTCGTAAGTATTTCAATATAAAAGACTTGTGATTGCCCGCCCGTTCGGTTTGCTGGCGGCTCGTGCGGTGAACTTTGCCGAACCACGAAACGCTCAAATCGTTCACACGGAGTCAGCGGCCCCATTCGGGCGTAATCTGCTCCGGGACTTGTCGCCCTAGCCGGGCGCCCTAGAAAACCCCGGGAACTAATAACCCGGCGGTCGCGCCTTAGGGACATGAATTACATCTCAGACCACGTGCCGTCGGAATCCGCCTGGCCGGCCAGCCGGCTCGGGTGCATGGAAGTCGGGGGCGGCAACGGAAATGTGCGGAAGCGGTACGCGATGGCCGGTCTCGACCTCTACATCTTGGGGCGGCCCGCCGCGCCGAATTTCGGCGGTGACGTCCACTTCATCTCATCGTGCGCCTCGGGCCGGATCACCAGAATGCTGCTTGCGGACGTCTGCGCCCCGCGCCCGCTTTTCGCGGAACTGTCGGCTGCGTTCCGGTGGTTGATGGCTCGCTACATTAACAGCATTTCTCAGGCCCGCCTGGCGGAAGAGGTGCATGGCCAGATCCGCTCGTTCTGGGATCGCGGCGCGCTGACCACGACGGTGATGGGCACCTTTTTCTCGCCAACGCGATCGCTATCGCTGTGGAACGCTGGGCATCCACCCCCGCTGGTGTATCGCCACTCCAGGCGGAGTTGGCACCTACTCAGGCGCACCGACGCTCCACGGGTTTCCGCCTCCGACGCCGCGATCCCGCTCGTCTCGAAGGACGAAACGCAGAAGTTTTCCGAGCGTCTTGAGAAAGACGATTTGATCCTGTGCTACAGCAACACCGTCGCCGAGTGCGCTTCGGAGGGGAGATTTCGCAACGCGCGGGGATTGCTTGACCAGCTCAATCAGTGTCAGGCCGACACCCCGCACGATATTCTGACGCTCGTCAGCGAGCGGCTCGAGTCAGCTGGATGGGATTCCGAGGGCGATTCGACGGTGTCGCTCCTGCAACTAACAGATCGCCCGGTCTCCGTTTCCAGCAATCTACTTGCCCCGTTCCGATTCTTGCGGGGCGTGCGAGACCGCTCGAAACTCCGCTGACGATCCTGGCCGGCCCGCGAACGAGCGGTCAGAGCCGGCCGCGAAAGTGCTTCTCAGATATTCGCGGTTCAAACGACCGATGAGCCGAGTGCTGATCTGCTTCGGGCAGACGGCTTCACACTCCCCGTGATTGGCGAAACTGCTGAATTTCACTCCATCCATCGCGGCGACAATCCACTGCACCCGGCGGCTTCGCTCCGGTTGGTTTTGCGGCGGAATCGGACAGATTCCACAATCTCGCCGCTTGTTATTCGTCTTTCTGGTTCTATAAGGCTTCTAGAGTCACGTCACGTGTTGGACGAGTAGGCTCCGACCGAACTGGAATGAGCTATGAATCTCAAGAATCGCCTCGCCGGCCCCAGGGCGGACTACCTGCTATTGATTGTCCAGCGGCCCAGGGGCTGGACTCCGCAGAAGCCGGACGAAATTCCACCTGATAGCGAGGTGCTGGCGGTACACCACGTGGCCAGCATCGACGAGGCCCGCGACGACATGTACCGCTGCAACAGGTTGGCCTTGCGTCACAACCTCCCCCGATGGGCTGTCGTTCAAAGTGGCGGCGGTGATCTCTAGATCGATGAGGTAAACCGATGCCGCGCGGACGAACATTCAAGAATATGGCGGCGTTAATCGGCGACACTCCCATGGTGCGCATCAATCGTCTGTTGCCGGCGAGCCATGCAGCCGTCTTCGCCAAGTGCGAATTCTTCCATCCACTGAGCAGTGTCAAGGATCGAATTGGCGTTGCGATGATCGAGGCCGCTGAGCGGGAAGGACGCATTGGCCCCGATTCGCACATCGTTGAGCCCACGAGCGGCAATACGGGCATTGCCCTAGCCTTTGTTTGTGCTGCGAAGGGCTACCGCCTTACGCTCACGATGCCCGAATCCATGTCCGTCGAGCGCCGAGCCCTTCTGCGAGCCATGGGTGCCAGCGTCGAGCTGACGCCTGCTGCCGACGGGATGCCGGGCGCCATACGACGCGCGTCCGAGATTTGCGATCAGGAGTCGACGGCCTGGATGCCCCAGCAGTTCGAGAACGCCGCGAACCCGGCAATCCACGAATCCACGACGGGGCCCGAAATCTGGTCGGACAGCGGCCAAGAGATCGACGCCATCGTGGCGGGTGTCGGCACGGGTGGCACAATCACTGGGGTGGCGCGCTACATCAAACCGCGAAACCCTGATTTCCGTGTGATCGCAGTCGAACCAAAGAACTCCCCGGTGATCAGTGGCGGTAAGCCGGGCAAACATCGGATCCAGGGAATCGGTGCGGGATTCGTCCCGAAGAACCTCGACACCTCCCTACTGGACGAAGTCATCACAGTGGACGACGAGGACGCGTTCGAGTGGGGCCGGCGACTGGCGAAACACGAGGGCGTCGTGGCAGGGATTAGCAGTGGAGCCAATATGTGGGCAGCGGCTCAAGTTGCCGCGCGGCCCGAGTTCCGCGGCAAGCGAATCGTGACCATCATGTGCAGTTTGGGCGAACGATACCTTTCGACGCCACTGTTCAGTCGCCCGTGAGTCCAGGCAGCGCGTACCCGCGCGAGACGCGCCTGGCGACTGCGGTCGCCCATCACTATGAGCGTCGCGGCTTACCGATTGACGCGAAGTTGATCAGGAACGCCGGCAGAACGTCTATCGCCGAAAAAAAGCGCGGGGCGAGACGAGTACGTTACGAATGCCGAAGATCCGCAACAGTCCGGAACGTTGCCCCAACACCAGCAAACGACGGCCGTCGATCCGAACTTCCACGGAGAGGCCGAACTGGCGCAGCATAGAGGCAGCTGATGAAGCTACGTGCCGACTGCTGGCCGAGAAAATCAACTTCGTCGCCGGCCATGCGGGAAAGTGAGAAAGTTCGACGACCGCGTGCTTGCCCGCAGAGCGGAGTCGGATCTCGACAGAAGACGTCTCGATCTGTAGCTCCGCTTCCACGAGCAAGTTGTTTTCGCGACCGATCACAGGGCTCACGCGTCCTTACCATTGCGAGTAGTGATCTTCAGAGTGCCGTGGATGCGCCAGACGGCGAGCTTGGGATCGCCACTGGTCGAGCTGGGAATGCCTAGCTCGAATTGGTCGAACGCGTAAGAGATGGCAGCGTCCCGCTCCGTCAACTTGTCGTACAGTCCGATAGCCAGTTCCGGCCAGGTGTGTGTTTCTTGATCCGAAGGCATTGCGATTGCTCCTCAATTTGGCGTTGTGGCGGCAACGGGCTCCGCGCCCGACGCTCAATCTTGCTATAAGGGCCAAAGCGGTATCGAACACCCCCTCGTGGGCGAAAAAACAGGCTTCGCGAAGGTTTCGCAGCCACCCTACGAAGGCAAGAGCTGCGCGGCAGGCATGGCATGGATGAGGCCGCACGCGATCGTGGGTCGCTCGCCGGAGATCCACGCCCACATCGATGCGTTGCCGGGACGATCATCTCGCTGCCGCCTAGGCCGGCGATCGTGCATGCCTGCCGCAGCCTTGTCGTGCGCTCGGGCAGAGAGGGCCGACGCGGTCATGGTGGAGCGCAGCAGGTTGGCACACGCCTCGTCGAGCGGGTAGAAGGTGCGAATCTGGAGGTGGATCGTCTGGCCGTTTGCGTCGCGTGGCCGTGCGGGCGAAACGCTGGCTCACGCGCCCTTGCTGGAGTGCGTATCGCTCTAGCTCTTCGAGGCCGCGGAGCTGCCGCTACTCCCCGACCGCGTTGCGCAAAGGATGCGGTTGACATCAAATAGACGGCGCGTTTAGTGCCTCCACCATCGGCCGCGCACCGCGTGCATACGGCATTTCCAGGCACTCGATCCAGTTCACGCGTTTCGGCACGCTTCGTGCTTGCTGTGATTGCACGTGAACCATCACCCGAACCGCTTGTCGAGAATCCTGCCATGCCATGCATCATTTCGACCCTGCCTATCGTCGATCTGGAGGCTTATCTTGCGGTGCTGTTGCTCTGCCCGATACTAGGAGCGGGGTTGTTCAGCACATTGCTGGTTCGAACCAGCGAGGGCTCCAACTGGCGGGCTTGGTATCAGTGGCAGTTTTTCGCGTGCCTGGCGATCGTCGGGCTGTTGACGATGGTCTCGGTGGCACTGGGAGCCGAGCATTGGCTGGCCTTCGCCACGACGCTGGCGGTCATGATCCTTGCGGCTGTGTGGGACTTCGGCTCGCACGCCCGAGCGGAGTATCTGTAGCGAAGGTTGTTCTGGCGACGTCCCTTCGCAATTGTTCGCGATGGCGCCAGTGCTCAGCTGGGCCAAGTAAGCCCGGCTTTGTCGGGTGCGACACCCGAGCCTGCAACTCAATGGTGTGCTTCAAGAAGGATGATAGGTGGCCCATTATCCCGCTGACACAAGGATGCGTGGTATGCGAGCCCGCTTGAAACTGCTCTCCGAGGGCAGTTCTCCCCTGGGCACCGTCCGCCCCAGGATCGTTTGCAACTTGCGCGCTCCCCAGTTCGGATGGGCCAGTTTCAACTTGACGATTCGGCAAACCATCGATTCACCAATCTCGCTCGGCGAGCTACTCGGCCGCCGCGAATGATCTGCAAGTCCTTGCAAACCATCCTGCAGGAACCGCTCCTTCCACTTGTATCCAGTCTTCCGCGAGATGCCGTACTCCCGGCACAGTTCGCCAAAAGACTCGACGTTCCGCAGGCTCCGCAGCACAAACTCCGTCCGTTGATCCATGACGTTGGTCTCCGTCCAAGGCATCCCAATGCCCTCCTTTCGGAGAGCATTGTGGCCTCAGCGCGCCACCCATGTCCTGAACCAATTTTTGTTACCCATGTCCTGAACCTGTACCCAAATCCTACTGGCCACTGGCCACTGACCACTAGCCACTACTTGAATGGGCTCATCGTCCAACGGGAAGACACCAGCTCGGCAGGCTGGGGATCCGGGTTCGACTCCCGGTGGGTCCACTTGAGGCAGGCCAAAGGCGAGAGGCCCGAGGAAACGCGATGTTGGCAACGCCCTGGGTGTCCTTCGCCTCTGGTTTCTGGCCTCGCACCTCGGGCCTATTTCCGCGAACCCTCGGCGCTGGAGTACCTCTAAACCTGTATGCGAACACGATCGCAACAAACTGAATCGAGCTCGATCGCGTCGACGGTCGCGCCTGAAGATCTGCGCCGGGGAGACTATGTGGGCGTGTTGAGCCAGATGGTCGAGGTGCCGTCGTTCCTGTGGAACGAGACCCTGCCGACCGGGCGTAGCGAGTTGGTGCGGCTGACGATCGTGCCCACCGACGAGCGTCCGCCGCGCCGCGTGAAGGCGATCTGCCTGCCGTTCGTGTTCGTCAAGCTGCCCTGTGGCCAACACCAGACGATCGACGTGCGGCTCACTAGCCTCGTGCGACTGGAAAGATCCTACGCCCGCAAGGTATGGAAAGCCCTCCGCTCGCGACCGCAGGCGAGGAACACGTGTGAGATTTGAGGATAGGCCAGAGGGAAAAGGCCAGAGACCAGAGGACGACCCGCTTCAAGCCCTCTGGCCTCGGGTCTCTCACCTCTGGCCTGAATTGATCTGCATCGCCGTCGCGCTGCCACTCTCGATCGCTACTGTTCAAGCGACCAATACGTCAGCATGTGATCGTCCTTGACCAGCACGCCGTCTTCCAGCAACACGGGCGGGGCCCAGGTGGGCGTGTCGGAGACTTGGTAGGAAGCGACCTTGCTGAACTTCTCTCCGTCGGCGGCGAGGATGTCGAGCTTGCCGCTGTCGACCAGGGCCACGACATGGCCGGGGATGGAGAGGAAGGCAACGTTCTCGCCCAGGCGGCCGGGACCGCGCCAGAGGACCTCGCCCGAGTCGGGGTCGAGGCAGAAGTACTGCCCGGCCTTGTAGTGCGACATGCCGTACAGCAGGCCATCGTTGATCACGGCCGAACTCATGTCGAGTGCCACGTCGTCTTGATGCCAAAGGTGGTTGACGGTCCAGCCGTCGCTGGTGCGCTTCGGCTCGACGCAGTGGATGCCGCGGTTTTCGCCGCCCAGCAGAACGCGGCCCTCGTGAAACACGGGCGTGGGCATGTTCTGGTTCGAGCCCTCGTGCGCGAACGGGTACTCCCAGAGAAACTGTCCCGTCGCGCTGTCGACGCCGACCAGCGCGCGGTGGTTCCAATCGACAACCTGGCGCACGCCGTCGATCTCGACCAGGATGGGCGACGCGTAGGAAGCGCCATCGTTGCCCTGCCGCCAGACTTCTTCTCCCGTCGCGGCGTCGAGCCCCACCAGCGCGCCCTCTTCGTCGGTGCCGAAGTGCACGATCACCCGATCGCCATCGACCAATGGTGATGTGGCGGCGCCCCAGTACGGGCGGCTCTTGCCGAACTCTTCGTCGTAGTCGCGCCGCCAGAGCAACTTGCCGGAATCGGCGTCCCAGGCGGAAAGCACGCCGGTGATACTCAGCGTGAATACCCGACCGTCGGCCAACGCCGGCGACGACTTCGGTCCCTTGCCGTGTTTTTCCGCGCCGCCGCCGATCTTGAACGGCGTGGCGTAGCTTTGCTTCCAAATCAGCTCGCCCGAATCGAGATCGATGCACGATACGACTTCCTCGTCGTCCTGGCGCCCGTGCTGATAGACGCGACCGTCGGCGACCAGGGGCGTCCCGTAGCCGGTGCCGGTGTCGACTTGCCAGCTACGCTCGAGCGTCTCGGGCCACACGGCCGGCGGTTGGTAGCCTTCGACCCAGCCGTCGCGCTGCGGCCCGCGCCAGCCGGTCCACGGTTCCGCAGCGTTCAAGAACGCTACGTGACTCCAGGCGACGAAGAGAGCGATTGCCGCGGCGTGCAGCGCGTTAGGTTGAGGCATGGGATGCAAACTCCTGAGCAAACATTCGAGACATCGTCATGTTAGCCCGCGGGGCACGATCGACCAAATCGCGGTCGAGCGCGCCTTACACGGTGGCAGGACAGGGCGCCGTATGACGCGCGTGGGCTTAGCGAACTACGTGCGGCGGTGATGTCGCCAGCCGACATAAACGACGGCGAAGAGGCCGACAGCGACGATCAACAGCATGACCGGTTGCTCGCCACGCGTTTTCTGCCCGTCGCCCAGCACTTCGCCCAGGATCTCGGCAACGTGCTCGGTCGGCAGCCCTTCGATCTGCACGCTCGTGTTGGCGCCCTCGGCCTGCGTCTCCTTGGGAATGACGACCGTCACGCTGGGGCTCTGCCCGGGCGCGGCCTCGCCGGCGGGAGCCTCCGGTGCGGGCGTCTGAGTAGTGGCGGCAGTGGCGGGCGGCGCCGTTGCCTGTGCTGACGGTACGCCGGCTTGCGGGGGCGTTGGCGGATCGTCGACGGCGGCCGCGGGTTGTTGCGATGCAGGCGCTGGGTTCGCCGCGACCGGCTTGTGAGCCACGCGATGCTGCGAGTCGTCGCTCGTCGGCGGTGTACTCGGTGTTGCGCTTGATGACGCCGCCGGATCGCTTGATGCGGTCGGAGGCGGCGTATCGGAAGGCGTGTCGGCTGGAGCTTCGGCAGCCGGCGTGGGATCCATCGCGATCAACGCGGCCCGCAACTGCGAACCGCTGCCCTTGAATGAAAAGAATACGGCCAGGCACACCGCCACAGCAAAGAAGCCCAGCATCCAGCGCTGGGCCCACTCGGTGAATGGATTCACTTCGCGCGGCCCGCGCATGCCGACGATCCATAGCGCGAAAGCCGATCCCAACACGATGGCTACGAAGTTCGACAGGAACAGCAGTACGGCTCCAACGGCAACTTCGAAATTGAAGGCGATCAGCGACAGGCCCGAGGCAGCGATCGGCGGCACGAGCGAGCTGGCAATCGCGATACCCGGCAATACCGAGAGCAAATGCGGCCGACCAAAGGCGTAGGCCGCCACCACGCCGCTGACGAAGGCGACCACCAGGTCGATCACATTGGGAGCCCCGCGCTTGAGCATCTCGTCGGTCAGTCCCGAGGCAAACACCATGCGAAAGATGCCCACGGCGCAGCCGGTGGCGAAAGCCAGCAGAAATCCGCGCCCGACGGTCACCAGGCAGCGATCGGCCATGATGCGATTGCCCTGCACGACCGACATGCCGATGCCCAGCATCGGGGCCATCAGCGGCGCGACGAGCATGGCCCCAATCACGACCGGGGCCGAATCGACAACCAACCCCAGCGCCGCCAACAGCGTGGCCAGAAAGATCAGAATCAGAAAATCGAAATCCCAGTTGGAGACCGACTCCAGCCGCTCGACGACTTCGATGCGGCCGCGGCGATCGAGCTGGGGCACGATCGATTTCTTGCGGTCTTCGATGGTGCGAATCAACCGCCCGGCCAGCGGCAGCCGGCCGCGCACCACGACGATCGTCGACTGTTCCACTTCGTTCATTAGCCGCTGCGGCACACAGGCCCGAATCTGCTGGTCGTCGGCCAGCGGATCGCCCGGGCCGACAAACAGCATGTCGTGCCCGTTGACGGCATGGGGCGGGGCGGACGGGGGCAGCCGATCGATTGCTGGCCGGGAGACGACGTCGATCGACGGCAGGCGGCGCATCCATTGCTCGAGCGTGTGCGAGCGCTTCTTGCGCGGCGGCGGCTCAGCGTTTTTGCGCACGAACACGGCCGTCACCTGGCTTTCGTCGGCCTTGCCCAGCGCCGCCCCGAGGTTGAGCACCGGCGAAGCCTGCTGCTTGCCGTCGGTGGCCACGAGAATCGGGTCGCGCTCGTCGGTGAAGTTCTTGCCCGGGCGCAGTTGCAGGATCTCGCAGGGCACTTGCGAAAAAAGTTGCCGCTCGACGAGGAAGTCGTCCTCGCTGATCCGCACGCCCTGCCGCCGCGGCACGATCAGTAACCCGACGCGCAGCTCCTTCACGGCGTGCATCACGCCCGGCACGAGTTCGCAACGGTCCAACTCGACCAGGAACGTGCTGGGCGGCAGCCCTTCGGCCCGGCCGGGCTGCGGGCGTTGCCCGCGGCCATAGCGCGGATCGTGGTGGTCGGCGGGCAAGAAGTCGGAGGCGTGTTCGCGAATGGCCGCCATCAGGGGCGAGTCGTCGTCGGCCACGTCGGGCAGCGTCTTGCGTTTCTTCTGCGGTTTGGCCAGGCGGCGAGCGCGGATGATCAGCAAGTGCTCGTGCTTGGAGCGCGCAAGGGTCGACGACCACCGGACCAGTTCACCCGGCTCCCAGCTATCTGGGATGATGATCGCGATGCACATGACGCGTCCTTGCCGCGCTAGTTCGATCGAGTAAGGCTCACGACTAACTGCTGCGCCGCGCAGGCCGGTCGAGCCTGGCGGTCGTAATGGGGAAAGAGTTCATCGTGGCGCCGTCCAGGCGCGGAACTCACCGAATCAGGCATGCTGCCAATGCATAGGGGTTAGCTCGGAAGTCCCAGGCGAGATTCCCGGCGGTGCAAACGGGCCGCCGGGTGTTTTGCGTGTCGAGCCTTTGTGAAAGAGTGTCGTCTTCTCTGAAGTTCCCAAGCGCGCCGCTCGTCCGTCGTCGCGCAAGTTCTCACCTGGCGCGAGGGATTGTAGACCCTGGCGAATTTTCATGTCAACGCATGCAAGCTGGCGTGACTTTGACGGCACCCTGCGTCGACGTGCATTCGGTGGGCTCGCCCCCCGCAATGGCACGCGCGTTGCTTCGAGCGAGGTTGGTCGGAGCGGAACCAGCCCACCCATTGCAACCAGGGCGCCCCGAGCGAGTTGGCCAATAACGAGTTGGGGCAGCGCGGCCGAAGCACGGCTGTGACGACGCATCAACGTAGCGTCATTTGTTAGCGTCAGCTGGCGGCCGGTGGGCGTGAAATCGAGGGCCACATCGCCGTTTTTCTTTCGAGCAGAAAATTGGCCTGCCCGCCGGGTTGGTGATGGCAGAATTCGCTTGATGTTCCCCCGGCCGCTTGGCACAATCAGCGAGGTGAGTAAACGCTAACTTACTTCGCTGACGAACCCCCAGTCGGCCCAGAAAGCCCCGATGAGCACCGCTCTCCCGCGCACCAAACGCATGTCCGGCGAGAAACGCAAGCAGGCCATCCTGCAGGCGGCCGCGCCGGTCATCGCCCGGGCGGGGTTCCAGGGGGCGAGCGTGCGCGACATTGCCGAGGCGGCCGGCGTCTCCGAGGCGCTGCTCTACAAACACTTTCCCAGCAAGCAAGCGCTGTACGACGAGGCGCTGGCCGGCGCGCGCGAGTCGTCGCAGTTTACGATCGCGCGGTTTGCCACGCTCGAGCCGGGCACCGAGTCGTTCGTGCTGCTGACCTATGCCACGGTCGATTTCATTCTGTTCGGGTTTCCCGGCAGCAAGGATCCCGAGCAAGGCATTGCGCGGCTGGTGTTCCAAAGCCTGCTGGGCGACGGCAGCCACGCCCGGGCCATCTTTGCCGACACGGCCGCCAATTGGATGGACTATGTGCTCGCGAGCTACCAGGCCGCCATCGACGAGGGCGATATCGTCGAATTGCCGATCGAGCCGCCGCACCGCTTTCGCTTCGTGCAGCAGTTGGCCATGGCGCTGCGGTTGAGTCATTTGCCCGAGGAACCCGCTTTTGCCTATCGCGGCAGCAAGCGCAAGCTGGCCGACCAGGCCGTGCTGTTTTCGCTGCGCGGCGTGGGTCTGACCGATGCGGCCATCAAGACACACTTTCAACCGCGCAAGTTGCGAGCAGCGCTGGCGCGGTTGTTTTCGGAGTACACGTCGTAAATACCGCCTCGCGCGGGCGCACTTATTTGTACGGAGGTGGAACCATGAACGTTGCGATTCGTCGTTGGGCAGTTCGCTGGGTCTGGCTGATTGCGGTCCTGTCGTTGTTCGCCACGCAGAGCCTCGCGGCTGCGACATCCGACGAGGCCCGCATCGGCCGCAAGATCGAGAACTTCACGCTCGACGATTTCCGCGGCGCCGAGCGCTCGCTCGACGACCTGTCCGACGCCAAGCTCGTCGTGGTGGCCTTCATGGGCACCGAGTGCCCGCTGGCAAATCTGTATACGCCCAAGCTGGCCGAGATCGCCAAAGAATACGAATCCAAAGGCGTGGCCTTCGTGGGCATCAACTCCAACCAGCAAGACTCGATCACCGAGGTGGCCTCGCACGCCACCCGGCACAAGCTGCCCTTTAACGTGCTGAAAGACCCGGGCAACGAGGTTGCCGATCGTTTCGGCGCGGTGCGCACGCCCGAGGTGTTCGTGCTCGACGGCGATCGCGTGGTGCGCTACTGGGGTCGGGTCGACGACCACTTCGGCATCGGCTACCAGAAACAAGAAGCCACGCGCGAGGATCTGAAGGTGGCGCTCGACGAGCTGCTGGCCGGCAAGAGCGTCAGCGTGGCCAAGACCGACGCCCCCGGCTGCTTCATCGGTCGGGTGCAGCGCCCCGATCCCAGCGGGGACGTGACCTACTCGAACCAGATCGCCCGGATCCTGAAGGACCGCTGCGTGGAGTGCCATCACGAGGGCCAGATCGCGCCTTTCACGCTGACCGAGTATGACGACGTAGTGGGCTGGGCCGAGATGATTCGCGAAGTGGTCCACGAGCGGCGGATGCCGCCCTGGCTGGCCGCCGAGCATCACGACGAGTTTCAGAACAACCCGTCGATGAGCCAGGAAGAGATCGCCCTGATCGACGAGTGGGTCGACAACGGCTGCCCCGAGGGCGACCCGGCCAATCTTCCCGAGCCAGCGGCGTACGCCAAGGGCTGGGGGATCTCGAAGCCGGACGAAGTGTTCTACATGAGCGACGAGCCCTACACGATTCCCGGCGACGGCGTCGTGGAGTATCAGTACTACACGGTCGATCCCGGCTGGAAAGAAGACAAGTGGATCCAGCAGGCCGAGGTGAAAGCGGGCAACGCGGCCGTGACGCACCACGTGATCGTGTTCGTGCAGGGGCCGGGCGAGGGCCGCTTCGGCGCTCCGCAGATGGCCTTTGCCCCGGGCATGACGCCGCGCCGCTTCGAGCCCGGCATGGCCATGCGGGCCCGGGCCGGATCGAAGCTCGTGTTCCAGTGCCACTACACGCCCAACGGTACCGAGCAGCAGGACCGCAGCTACGTGGGCTTCGTCTACGCCGATCCCAAGGACGTGACGCACGAAATACTGGGCGGAGCGTGCGGCCAGATGGCTCTGAACATCCCGCCGAACGATCCCAACCACAAGGTCGAGGCGGGCAAGCTGTTCTTGAAAGACTCCTATCTGCTGGGCATGAACCCGCACATGCACCTGCGGGGCAAGTCGTTCCGCTACGAGCTCGAGCTTCCCGACGGCACCCGCGAGCTGCTGCTGGACGTGCCGCGCTACGACTTCAACTGGCAGTTGTGGTATCTGTTCGACGAGCCGAAGCTAGTGCCCAAGGGCAGCCGCATGGTCTGCACGGCCTACTTCGACAACTCGGCCGACAACCCGGCCAATCCCGACCCCTCGCAGACCGTCAACTGGGGCGAACAGACCTGGGACGAGATGATGTTCGGGTTCTACTCGACCGTAAAGGAGCGGACCGACCTGGACGACAAGGGCGACTGACCGCCCTTGCCCGGTTGAGCAGCACGAAGCACGTCTTCGGCGGCCTAGCCCTTTGAGGAGCGCCGAAAGTGCGCTGTTCTGCGGGTCCGAATCCATGCGCCGGCGAGGCCGATCGCTCCGAGTCCGCCTAGCGCCAGCGTCGACGGCTCGGGCACGGCCGTGCCGATCAGGTTCGGGCCGAAAAACCCTTCTGCGAAGGTCGGATTCAGGCCGAAGGTCGGCAAAACGAATCCGTTGCCGGCAAGGCTGCCTTTGGCGGTGCCGAACGTCGCATCGAGATTCATGGTCACGGTCGCCTCGGTCCACATCGTGTCTGAGCTCGTCGGATAGTAGGCGCCCAACACGTAGTCAGCGTTCGGGTCGAGCGTCACCGGCGTCGTGGCAGCATAGCGAACCCCATCGATGAGCGGGGCCGCGGTCGAGGCCGGTACGATCGTGCTCGTCAACAGCGCGCTGTCGCTGACGCGCCACAGTCCCACCTCGTGGGAATCGGCCAGCCCATCTTCGAAGCGATCGTAGATTCCCAATTCTGTTACGTGAATGGGCAGGTCTCCTGTCGAAAAACTCCACCCGTACGTAACGTCTGCTATGACGCCGGATCCGGATTGACCGGAGATCTCGGCCAGGGGTTCTGCTGAAACGTTCGCGGCCCGAAGCAGTGCCACCAGGGCGAACGCCACCAGAGCAACCGTCTTTGCTACTCGCTCGGTGATCGGTGCGAAGGAATTCCAAGCATGCCGAATTTTCATAGGTAGGCTCCTTGATTGAGGCGAACGCGGCAACGGATCTAGCCGGGGACGCGGCGATAGCGTCGTTTCCACACGGAGCAGACACTCACGCCGTCTGAAGACCCTAGCGCCAAACCGCTCGAGCGAGGCTCACGAAATTCGCCGATTCCTTGCAATGGCGCTTTAAATGCCGCAAGATCGGGACGTTCGGGGACGAATCTTTCGCCGCTGCGAATCCGCAAAGTCCCGTCGCGCCCACGTCATGAACGAATCCGCCGGCGATGTGACCGAGTTGTTGGCCCGCGTCGAACAAGGCGACGACGCGGCCCGCGAGGCGCTCTTCGAGCGGGTCTACGACGAGTTGCGACGACTGGCCGGCGGCATGTTGGCCCGCGAGCGCGTCGGGCACACGCTCGACGGCACGGCACTCGTCCATGAAGCGGCTGGCCGGCTGCTCCGCGCCAGCGGCGTGCACATGGGTTCCCAGCGGACGCACTTCTTCGCCACGATGGCCCAGACGATGCGGCGGGTGCTGGTCGACCATGCCCGGCGGCGACGGCGGCTCCGCCGCGGGGGCGACCGCCAGCGAGTGCCGCTCGATTCGGTGGTCGAACGCATCGAGCAGGAGCAGCGGATCGACCTGGTCGACCTCGATGAAGCGCTGTCTGAGTTTCGCGAGGTGGGACCGCGCGAATGCCAGGCGATCGAGTTACAATTCTTTGGCGGACTCTCGATCCAGGACATCGGCGAGCAACTCGACGTTTCCGCGGCAACGGTGAAACGCGACCTGCGCTTTGCCCGGCTGTGGCTTCACCGTCGCTTGCGCGGTGCCGACGACGAGGAATGACATGGACCGCCAGCGCTTCCAGCACGTCAAGCAGCTGGTCCTGGACACGTTGGACCAGACGCCTGCGTCGCGCGACCGCTTTCTCTCGGCGGCCTGCGACGGCGACGACGACCTGCGGGCCGAAGTCGAAGCCTTGCTCCCCGACGGCGACGCCGAGTTGACCGATCAATTCCTGGCCCCGCTGCCGCTGACCTCCGCCGGGCATCTCTCCGCCGAAGCCGAGTTGCCCTCGCGGGTGGGCTTGCGCCTGGGGGCCTACGAGCTCGAAGAGCTGATCGGCGCCGGCGGCATGGGCGAGGTGTACCGAGCCCGCCGGGTCGACGACTTCGAGCAGATCGTCGCGGTAAAGCTCGTGCGCCACGGCATGGTCACCGGCGACATTCTGCGGCGATTCAAGAACGAAGTGCAGTTGCTCGCTTCGCTGGGCGAGCACCCCAACATCGCCCGGCTGATGGACGCCGGCACGACCGACGATGGGCTTCCCTATTTCGTGATGGAGTACGTCGACGGTCAACCGATCGACCGCCATTGCGACGAACACCGACTGAACGTTCGCCAGCGCCTCGAGTTGTTTCGCACGGTTTGCTCGGCGGTGCAGTTCGCGCACCGCCACGCCGTCATCCATCGCGACATCAAGCCAAGCAACATCCTGGTCTCGTCCGATGGCACGCCCAAGCTGATCGATTTCGGTATCGCCAAGCTCACGGCGGCCGAGGGCGGCGAGCACACGCTGCCGCCGGGCACGGTCTCGCAGGCCCGCGTGTTCACGCCGCACTATGCCAGCCCCGAGCAAATGCGTGGCGAGGGGGTGACCACCGCCACCGACGTCTACTCGCTGGGCATCGTGCTCTACGAGCTCCTCTCGGGACACCGGCCGTATCAGCTCTCGAGCCAGCGCCCGATCGAATGGGTCACCATCGTCTGCGAAGCGAACCCGCGCAAGCCGAGCACGGTGTTGGGCGATCGCACGACGACGACTTCGGCCGAAGCGAGCGCCGAGCCGCCGACCGCCGAAGCGATCGCCGCCGCCCGTGGCGAATCGCCGCGGAGCCTGGAGCGGTCGCTGCGTGGTGATTTGGACAACATTGTTCTTATGGCGCTGCGCAAGGAAGTCGAGCGGCGCTACGCGTCGGTCGAGCAGTTTGCCAGCGACGTGTCGCGGCATCTGAATCATCTGCCGGTGCGGGCTCGCGGCGACAGCTTCGGCTATCGCGCTCAGCGGTTCCTGCGGCGCAATCGGGTAGCGGTGTCGCTCGGATCGCTGGTGCTGATCTCGCTGGTGGTGGGCATCGTGGGCACGGCCACCCAGGCGACGCGTGCTCGCCAGGCGGCCCACCTGGCCGAGCAGCAGGCCCTGCGAGCCAATCGCGAAGCCGAGGCGTCGCTGACCGTGGCCAACCTGCTCGCGCAAATGTTCGAGGCCAACTCGCCGCACCAGTTGGCGGGTTTTCGCGTCGGCAGCGTCGACGGGTCGTCGAAGCAACCGCGCCTACCGGCGCCGGAAGTGCTCAAGCGCAGTGCGGCACAGGTGCGGGCCGACCTGGCCCGCCGGCCGCGGCTTCAGGCCCGGCTGCTCGATTCGATCGGCAACGCGTACGTCGGGTTGGGCCAGCCCAAGCAGGCCGAGCCGCTGTTGACCGAAGCCTTGGCCATTCGCAGCCGAGAGTTGCCCGAGGACGATCCAGAGCGCATCGACAGCCTGCAAAGCATGGCCTGGCTGCGGTTCATTCAGGGCCGCTTTGCCGATGCCGAGCACACCGTGCGCGAAGTGCTCGAGGCCCGGCGCGCGACGCTCGGCCAGCAGCATGCCGAAACTATCATGTCCAAGTTCTGGCTGGCCACGATCCTGGCGTTCCGCGAGGCCCATCACGACGAAGTGGACGCGCTGCTCGACCAGGTGATCGCCTGGCGCCGCGAGCACCTTGGGAAACAGCATCCCGACGTAGGCTACGCGCTGGTCTGCCGGGCCATCAACCAGGCCAACCAGGATCGGAACATGCAAGTGGCGCTGAATTCGGTGCTCGAGGCCGCCCGTATCTTCGAGGCGGACCAGTCGACGCAGGAATTGGGCAAGGCAATCTCCGACGTGGCCCGCTCGGCGATCGAGGCGCGCGTCGGCAGTGCCGATCGGGCGGTCGCGCTGGCCGAAGAGGCCTTCGAAATGGGGCGGCGCTCGTTGGGCGAAGACCACGCGTTTGTGGAAGTGTTCGCCCTGTACACACCCCGCGCCCTGGAGTGGGCCGGTAGGACCGACGCGGCCGAAAACCTCTTCCAGGCCGCTGCCGAACGGTTGCGGGCCGAAGGACGTTCCCGCGGCTACTTCTACGCCCGGCACCTGGCTTTCTTGAGCCTGCTGCGCCGCGGCCAGGGCCGCGAGGAGGAGGGCGTGCGGCTAATGGAAGAAGCCATCGAAATCTTTCGCGAAGTGCTCGGCGACGAAAGTTACCGCGTCGTGTGGTGCCAGACGAACATGGCCATCATGCTCCGCAACCTTGGCCGCTACGACGAGGCGATCGCGCTATCGCAACGAGCCATCGAGGTGGCCGAAAAACTCGAGACCGACGGCTTCGGCAATATCGGCTGGTGCCGCAGCCAACTCGAGCTTACGCAGACCGCGAAGCGTGAAGCCGAGGAGTAGGCCAGCGCCCGAGAACCGTGAACTCGGTGATCTACAACAAAGCGGCCACAAGCCGGGCCCTAGGCGGTCCTGATGATCGCGCGATTTAGTCTCGGTTAGTATCTCGTGAGCAACCACTTCGCCGGAGCGGATGTCCATGCCACGAGAGTTTTTGTCGTATAATAGAGCAAGATGACCACCGTCGAACCCGTGGCTCCGACGATGCCGGCCCGATTGCGGGCCCTCTACGACGTCTCGCCCGACGAGATGCGGGTCACGTTCAAAGCGCGGCAATTGGGGGCCGCCGTCTTCTTCCTGCTGTTTCTCTCGTTGTGGTCCGCCGGCTGCGCGTTCGTAGCGCACGAGGCGTTTGAGAAACGCGACGTGTTCTCGATTCTGTTCGGGACGCCGTTTTGGATCGGTTGGGTGTTCGTGGCCGGGATGTTGATCGCCTCGCTCACGCGGCGGCAGGAGTTGCTGCTCGACGGCCAGGGCCTGGCCTACGACGATCGCGCGATCATTCGTCTCAAACAGCGCCGTGTGCCGCGCGACGAGTTGCGCGGCTTCGCCGTGCGGTACGAGGACAACGACGATTCCGAATCGACGCCCCAGTTGGGCCTCGAAATCCGCACGGCCGGCCAGCCGCTGTTCGTCTTCGCGGGCCTGCCCGAGGCGGAATTGGAATGGTTCGCCTACCAGCTCTCGCAGTTGGTCGACGCGATGCCGCAACCAGCGGGAACCGTCCGGGAGGAAACGCCGGCCATCGATGAGCCGGCGGCAGACGCCCCGTGTCGGCAACCGCTGGTGCCGGCTCGCGAAGCTGTCGAACCGCCCAGCGACTGTTCCTGGGAGCTGGACCGCAAGTTCGCCGTGCTGTCGTTCGTGCAAGCCGGGCGATGGAGTTGGGGCGGCGTGCTGACAATCCTGTGCGTCACCGCCTTCTGGAACGCGATCGTGGGCGTGTTCGTCGGCGGGTTGCTCGGCGTCTGGCCCATGGCCGCGGTGGGCCGGGGCGAGTGGTGGTTTTTGTTCTTCTTCTTGATTCCCTTCGAAGTCATCGGACTGGCGCTGTTCGGTGCACTGGTGGTCATGATGCTGGAACCGGTGCGCAAGCGCATCTGGACGCTCGAGGCCCGGCACATCGAGCACCGCTGGCAGTGGTTCGGCATCGGCCGCACCTGGGTTTATCCCGTCGAGGGCCTCGTGCGGGTCGACGTGGTGCGCGAAGAGGATGAGGCCCGGCAGCGGAGACGCGGCAAGAAGATCCGGGCCACGAACGCCAGTTGGGGCGACGCGGTCACGCCGTTTTCGCTCGTGCTCGTGGCACCCGGCAACCGCGAGTTGTGCGAAATCGACGGCCTCACCGAAGGCGAGGCCCGTTTCATCGGCGACGCCATTCTGCGGCAGCGACCCGAGTGGTTTCGGTCGTGAGGCTTGAGACGTGATACCTGAGGCATGAAGAAGCTTCGGGCAAAGTCTTGTTCCCGGGTACAGGCTGATAGTCCTTGCTCGGCGACTACGGGAGCGCCAGAATACGGGCACCGTCCTACTCTTCTTCCTCCGGTCTCAGGTCTCAAGCCTCCGAATCCATGCGCTGGACCTACCCACTGGCCGAACTGGACGCATCGGCGGTAAGTCTCGCCGGCGGCAAAGGGGCTTCGCTGGGCGAACTGGTGCGCGCCGGCGTGCCCGTGCCGCCGGGATTCGTCGTCGCCAGCGATGCCTTTCGGGCATTCATGCAGGCGGCCGACCCCGACGGGAGCGTGGCGGCCATCATCCGGCGCTTGGACACCGGCGAAATCGAAGCGACCGCAGGCGCCGAGCAAGTCCTGGCGCAACTGGCCGGCGCCGCAGTGCCCTTTGAAGTGGAACGGGCTGTCGTCGAAGCGGCCGCAGCCCTCGGAGCGACGCGGGTTTCGGTGCGCTCCAGCGCCACGTGCGAAGACAGCGGCGCCAGTGCCTGGGCTGGGCAGTTGGAAACGTATCTCGACGTACGGCCCGGGCAGATCGTCGAGCGGATGCGCGACTGCTGGCTATCGCTGTTTCGCCCCGCGGCGCTGGCCTACGGGGCGGCGCACGGCTACGGCGCCGGGCAGGTTGCCGTGGGCGTGGTCGTGCAGCAGATGGTCGAAAGCGAGGTCTCGGGAATCGGCTTCTCGGTCCACCCCGTGACGCAGGAGCCGGGCGTGATGCTGATCGAAGCCTGCCTGGGTTTGGGAGAGGCGATCGTCTCGGGCAAGATCGTGCCCGACCAATTCATCGTCGAGCGCGGCAGCGACCGCATTCTCGATCGGGCGATCGGCCCGCAAACGAAGGGACTCTTCATGGAGTCGGACTCGCCGCAGGCCGAATGGCGCAACGTGGAACAGCGCGGCGGTGAGCAAAAGCTGCCCGACGAAGAAATCCTCGAGTACGCAAAGCTGCTGGCCGGCATCGAAGATCACTACGGGCATCCGGTCGACACGGAATGGGCCCGCAGCGGCGGCCGCTTTCACGTGCTGCAAGCCCGGCCGATCACGACCCTGGCCGCCGAATACAAGCAAAAGCTGATCGATCAGAGCGAGGCCTGGAAGTTTCTCGTGCGGCGGCCGATGTCGCTGGTCGAGGCGTCGATCTGGGCGCACTGGATCGACTCGCAGCACGCCGCCGACACGCTCGGCATCGTGGCCGACCGCGCGCTGTCGATTCAAGACGAGACCGGCCTGGCCAACGACTTTCTCGCCGAGCGCGACGTCGCCGCGGGCATGGCTTACGTGGCCGAGCTGTTCGGTAACCAGCGCCAGCGCGTCATCGACACGCTGTTGCGCGGCGAGGAGATCACCCGCCAGTCGAAAGCCCGCCTCCAAGCCGGCGCCGGGGCGTTCGACAACTTCGTCGAGGCGGCCGATTACTTTGCCGAGGCGGCCCAGTATACGACGGTGTTTCCCGCCTGGATGCTGATCGCCTACGAAGAACACGCCTGGGACGATGCCGAAGTGCGGGCGCTGGCCGAGTCGCTGCGATCGCGCACGCTGTATCCGTCGATCGAGCGGGAGATTATCGACCCGATGGCGGCCCAAGCGGCGGCCGCCGTTGGATTCTCCGAGCCGGAGCATGCCCCCGCGGTGACCACCTGGAGCGAGCTGCGGCGAGGCGTGCTCGATCGCGACCTGCTGGAATACCGACTCGAACAGGTCCGCGCCGGGCGGCGATTCCTGTTTCAATCGCTCGACGGTGACGATGACGTGCGGTTCGTCTCGCAGAGCGGCTACCTGCTGATGCGGCTGCGGCAGCAACGCAAGCTGGTCCACGGCCAGCAGCCCGACACGATCACCGGCCAGGCGGCCTGGCCCGGCATCTATCGCGGACGAGCGCGGCTGGTGCTCACGCCCGACGCAATCGGCCATGCGTTCGAGGACGGCGAGGTGCTGGTGTCGATTCAATCCAGCCCCGAGTTGATGCCCCTGCTGCGCCGCTCAGGCGCCATCGTCACCGACGACGGCGGCATCGCCTGCCACGCCGCGATCATCGCCCGCGAGCTGCGCAAGCCCACCCTGATCGGCACGCGTCAGGCCACGACGCTGATTCGCACCGGCGACCTGGTCGAAGTGGATACCTATGCGCAGACCGTGCGAATTGTCGAACGGGCAGGTGCGTAGATCACTCCGCGCCTGTCTTCGCGGTTTCTGTATCCGCTTCCGCATCCTGCGAGCGAAGCACGATCCACTGGCCGACGACTTGGATGTCCATGGGCAGGATCTCGAGCGCGGGCACGTCGGGCATCGGCACCTCGGGAAGATCGAGCTCGGGCAGGTCGAGGCCCGAAAGCTGGTTGTTGAACCAGGCCATCGCCTGGTCGGCCGGCTCCGGCAGGTCGATCACGGGGAGCCCCAGCAGCGAAGCGTGAATCCACAGCTCCGTCTCCGAGGGCTCCAACTCGTCGAGCGGGCACACGACCCCGGCGACGGCATCGACGCCCAGGAATGCCAGGTGAATGCAGTGGCGGCTCGTGTACAACCGGGCTGCCTGGGTATCGAGCAACGGCAGGATGCGCTCGAGAATCGGACGCGAGGCGATCTTGGCGTTCAGCTTCGCAATCCGTCCGTCGATCGACTCGTCGACCTCGGCTAGGACGCGCTGGCGGGTGTCGCGTTCGGTGATGCGCTCGGCCGTGGCCCGGCTTTGCTGCACGCGCCGGCGAGCGATGCCGCGGGTGAGCATGCCGCGCAATCCCGGCACGGAGGCGTCGACCCCGACGGGAATCAACCGCGTGTGGCTTTCGATCACACCGGGCTCTGTCATGAACTTGCCGGCGTCGAAGCGCACGATCTTGGCCACTTTCCAGTCCGTGGCGCTACGGCTAGTGATAATCGCCGGACCGTTGCGCCCCACCGTGCGCGAATTGCTCGTGCCGGTGACGACAACGCGAAACGTGGCGTCGTCTTGATCGGGCTTGGGATCGACGTCGGCGTGACCCTCGGTGTGTGCCGTGCCAATCGCGCGGGTCTGTAAGACGCAACGGTCGACGCGGGTGCGGGTGTCGATGTCAGTGGCCAGCGTGCGGTCGAGCCATTCCTCAGAGATCCGCAGGATGACCAAGCCGCGGTGTTCCTGCACTTCTTCGTCGGCAGCACCGGCCGCCGGTTCGTCGGTTGCAGGCTGAGCATGGGCCCGAGAGAGTGAGCAACTGGAAAGCGCGATGACAATCGCGATCGCCACGCATTGTCCATATCTATCCGTCGTGCGCTCCATATCTCCGCCCTACGAGTGCTATTTAGCCCCATAACCACCAATCATAGCTTACCGGGGCACGCGACCGTGGAAGTTGACGCGCTGTGAGGGCTAGACCGATCGTAGCTGGTCGAGGAACGGCCACGGTGGCGGGCGCGAGGCCACGTAGCGATGGCTTTGCAGCCAAGACGGCCGTGCGCGACTTCACCGTGCGCGACTACTTCGCCTGCGGCAACGAGGCCAGCGCGGCTTGCAGTTGCCCTTTGACACGCTGCTGGTCCTTTGTCAGCTTCTCTGCGGCAAGCGGATGCCGCTCGTCGGGATCGGATTGCATGTCATAGAACTTGCCGGAGGCGTATAGCTTGTAGCGCTGCGTGCGCACGAAGTGCCGCTCGGCGCCGCGCTCGGAGTAGGCCCAGTCGCGCGACGTGTGGCCCGTGCCCAACAGCGACTTGGCGAAGCTATGGCCATCGAGCATCGATGCATCGGGCACGGTGGCGCCGGCCAGGTCGCAGAGCGTGGGCAGAAAGTCGCTCGAATCGACCAGGTCATCGCACGTCGTGTCGGCCGGCACGTGGCTCGGCCAATTGGCGATCAACGGCACGCGCGTGCCCCAATCGGTGAGCTGCCCCTTGCCGCCCTGCACTTCGCGGCCGTCGATGCGTGAGAACACCTTGGGCCGCACGAACGCGTCGTTCTCGTATCGGATGAAGCTGGCCGAGGCCGTGCCGTTGTCGCCAGTGAACAGGATCAGCGTGTTGTCGCGCACACCCAACGTGTCGAGCGCTTCGACCAGCCGGCCGACGTGTTCGTCCATTTCGTGCACCATCTCGGCATACGAGAGCCAGCGCCCGTCGGGCCCGTACGGCACCGGGTGGCCGATGTCGTTGGTGACGTCGTGGCACAGAGCCATCGAATAGTAGGCGAAGAAGGGCCGCTGGCGGTTTTTCCGAATGAAGTCAACTAGAAAGTCCACGTACAAATCGGGCCCGAACTTGCCTTCGGTGTCGGTGCGGAGCTTGCCGTTCTGGTAGATCATCGGGTCGTGGTAGCGCGGCCCTTCGTGCCAGCCGAACAGCGACCAGCGTTGGAAGCCCATCCGCGACGGCTGATCGGGATCGTTCTTCAGAAGTTCGAGTTGCCACTTGCCGGCGATGGCCGTGGCGTAGCCGGCCCGTTGTAGCCGCGCAGCGAGCGTGCGGTTCTCTTCGTCGCGCGGAAACGTGCCCCACTGCGGATTCCCTAGCCGCGCCGGGTACTTGCCGGTCAGCAGGCAGATCCGCGTCGGATGGCAGACCGGCATGCTGTAGCAATGCGTAAACCGCCGGCCTCCCCGGGCCAAGGCATTGATGTGCGGGGTCTCGTACGACTCGCCCCCGTAGCACCCCAGCACCTCGCGCCCCACGTCGTCGGCCAAGATGAGCACGATGTTGGGGCGCGGAGGATTCGCCGCATCTTGAGGTTGCCCGAGGACCGGCGACAATAAGAAAAGACAAATCGGCACGGCGAGCGGCCATCGCATCGTAGTCACGTCATGCTCCTTGAACTGAACGCCGACTTAGCCTACCAAGCCGATGCTGCCGGAGCCAATGAGCGCACGCCAAGTGGATCGCGCGGCGGTCGGCAGGTTGGGCCAGGAAAAACATTGCAGGTGTTGCCAAGATCCCACAGTTTCAAGCGAATGCGAGGGCGTGAGAGCAACCCGGCGTTGACGGTGACGCGTCTTTCACTCGGCCGGCAGTTCAATAGCGTCGCCTAGATAAAACCAACGGAGGACCCAGTGGTCGCCCTTATCCCACGTGCCGCGCTGTCGTGTCTCGTTATGGTCGGCGTCATTGCGGAGCCGCATGCTCTCGCCGCCGAGCGGGATGGAGAGAAGACACTGATCGCCGTGGCCAACCTGCTGACCCGACGGCACGGCGACGACGAATCGCGATGGACGCCGCTGCTCGACAAAGCCCGCCACGAACAACTGTGGGGTGACGTGCAGCAGATCCGCAAGCTGGTCGCCGGTGCTACGTCGATGGAGGTCGAGATCCAGGGCGACACGACCTGCGACATTCTTTTCGAATTCGGCGATCACGACGTTGTTGTCGGTGTGCAGCTGTCGGAAGAAACGCCGCCCCGGCTGCTGAACATAACGTCCAAAGAGATCACGCGCGATGCCGCCGAGACGGCGCCGATCACCTGGGCGACGTTGGACGAGGCCATGCGCCTCGCGGCCGAGAGGGGATTCACCGGTGCGGTTCTCGTTACCCGGAACGGCAAGATCGTTCTGCACGAGGGATACGGACTGGCGAACCGCGAGCGGCGCATCCGCGTCAAGCCCGATACGGTATTTGCGATTGGTTCGGCGCCCATCGACTTTACGCATGCCGGGGTTCTGCTGCTCAAGGATCAAGGCAAGCTGGCGCTGGATGACCCCATCACGAAGTTCTTCGACGACGTGCCCCAGGACAAATCGACGATCACGATCGAGCACCTGATGACGGGCCGCTCGGGGCTGCTCGACTTTCACGAGTTGCCCACGGACGAGAATCCCGACCATACTTGGATCGACCGGGATGAGGCGATTCGGCGGATCATGAACCAGCGTTTGTTGTTCAAGCCGGGCGAGAGTCGCCGGCCGTCGCATTCGGCCTGGGGACTGCTGGCCGCGATCATCGAGATCGTGTCCGGCGAGTCGTATCCCGAATTCACGAAGAAACGGCTGTTCGAACTGGCCGGCATGAAGGATACCGGGTTCTTCGGCGAACCCGTGGCGGAAGACCGCGTCGCCGTCGGCTACGGTCGAGTCTCCAGCACTCCGAACTCGCCGCCGCATTGGGGCAAGACGTCCTGGATGGTCATGGGCAGCGGCGGCCAGGTCTCGACGTTGGCGGACATGTACCGCTGGGAAGTCGCGATGCGAAACAAGAGCATCCTGTCAGCCGACTCGACGGCCGCCTATCTGCGGAACCGGACTGGCGTGTGCCAGGATGGGGATAGCTTCGGGTTCGAGTTCATGCACTCCACCGATCCCGAACAGTTGTTCATGATCATTTCAAACGCGATCAACACCCGCGAAGACCGGCGATCGTTCGATGAACTCGGCCGGCGTCTGGAAGCGCTGATCGAGCAAGAGCCGCAGTAGGCCCTTCGACGGCCCTACGGCAACGCGATACCACGGCTATCGGCCACCCGCGATATCGAGCAGCGTGCCGGTGATGTACGAGGCTTCGTCGGAGAGGAGCCACAGAATGGCGGCGGCCACTTCGTCGACGGTGCCGGCGCGCTGGAGGGGAAGCGTGGGGGCGATGCGCTCGATGCGGCCTGGCTCGCCGCCGGCGGCGTGGATCTCGGTGTCGATGATGCCGGGCCGCACGCCGTTGACGCGAATGCCCTCGGCGGCCACTTCCTTGGCCAGGCCGATCGTGAAAGTGTCGATCGCACCCTTGCTGGCCGCGTAGTCGACGTACTCGCCGGGCGAGCCCAACCGCGCGGCGGCCGACGACACGTTGACAATCGCCCCTCCCCTGCCCCCGTGCCGCGTCGACATCCGCCGCACTGCCTCGCGGGCACACAGGATCGCGCCGAACACGTTGGTGGCGAACATCCGCTCGAGCCGCTCAAGCGTCATCTCCTCGACGCGCATCTGCTGATCGACAATGCCCGCGTTGTTCACCAGGGCCGTCACGGGGCCGAGTTCCCTCTCGACCGCCTCGAACAACCGTACGATCTCCTCCTCGCGCGTTACGTCGGCGCCCAGGGCCACGGCCGTGCCGCCATCTTGCTCGATATCCACCACGACCCGATCGGCGGCCTGGCGATTCGCTCGGTAATTGACCGCCACCGCGTAGCCGCGCGACGCCGCCAGCCGCGCGGTTGCCGCTCCAATGCCGCGGCTAGCTCCCGTGATTAGCAGAACGTTCATTGTGGTGGGTGGTTGGTGGTTCGTGGTTGGTGAGAATGAAATGAGGACGAATTGCCTTCACTACCCACCAATCACTAGCCACTCTGCTCATACGCTTCGCGTTCGAATGGATTGTCCCAATACGGTCGTCGGCCCTGGGCCCAAAGGACGAACATGCAGCCGAGGTAGGCGGGGCCCATCAGCAGGCCCCAGCGCTCGAACTGCCGCACGTGCACCATCTCGTGCGGCCGGGCCGTGTCGAGCGAGGCGTCGGTCTGCCCGAGAATCGTATGTCCCAGCGTCAAGGCGAGCGTGAACTGGCCGCCGGGCAACTGCCGCACGAACCACGAAACCGCCCCGCCGTAGAACTCGATCACGCGTCCGCGAACGCGGCCGCGTCCGCCGGTGCACAGCCCGCAGATGCCGATCGAGAGCCCCATCAGCGAATAGGGCAAAGCCCACAGCATGCCCAGCGCTATCAACATTCGCCGCATGAGCCACGATTCTAATGGTGTCAGGCGAATCGCGGTAGTGAACGGAGTCGAACGAAGAGCCGGCCCGTTTGAGCGCGAGACTACCTCTCCACCGGGATGTCGGCGTACGACTGGACGAATTTCCTTGCCCCCCATTTCGGCGTGGTTATATTCGACCTCAGCATCAAGGCACGACTCCCTTGCGCGACCGGTTGGGAACGCTTCGCCGTCGATCGAAACCAGGAGGAAACCAGCAGCATGCCATCCGACAGCCTTTCGCGACGCGTTTTTCTGAAGACGGGGGCCGCCGCCGGCACCGCGGCAGGCCTGTGGGCCAGCACGGCGCCGGCCGAGGCCGTGGGGGCCAACGAGCGATTGCGAATCGGCGTGATCGGCGCGGGCAATCGCGGCTTCAACACGCTGACCAAGACCCTGGTGCGGCTGCGCGCGGCAGGACGCAACGTCGACCTGGTGTCGGTCGCCGACGTCTACTCCGTGCATCGCCAGCGCTTCGTCGATTTCGTCGAGGAGAAGACGGGCGTCAAGCCGAGCGCGCACGTCGATCATCGCGAGCTGTTGCAGGACAGGAACGTCGATGCGGTGGTGATCGCCACGCCCGACCACTGGCACGCCACGCTGATCCTCGAGTCGCTCGCCGCCGGAAAACCGGTCTATTGCGAAAAGCCGATGACGCACACCGTCGACGAAGCGCGCGAGGTCGTGGCGGCGTGGAAGTCGAGCGGGCAGGCGATGCAGGTCGGCGTGCAACTGACCAGCCTGCCGGTGTGGGACATGGCCCGCGAGATGATCAACGACGGCAAGCTCGGCAAGGTGGTCCAGTTTCAGACCGAGAGCGCGCGGAACAGCAAGTACGGCATGTCGCGGCACAATGTGATCACCAAAGAGATGACGCCTAAGACGGTCGACTTTCGCCGCTTCCTGGGGGTCGACGAGGGACTGGCGCCCGAGATGCCCTTCGACCGCGCGACCTTCGGCCAATGGCGCTGCTTGTGGCCGTTCGGCTACGGCATGTATTCCGATCTGTTCGTCCACCGCGTGACCGGAATGCTGAAGGCGACCGGGCTGCGGATGCCGGGTCGGGTGGTTGGCGGCGGCGGCATCTTCCTGGAATACGACGGCCGCGAGGTGGCCGACGTGGCCTCGATCATCGCCGACTTTCACGAAGGAGTGCAAGCGCTGGTCAGCAGCACGATGGTCAGCGAGGAGCTCAAGCTCGAGCACATGATTCGCGGGCATCATGGCCTATTGCGGTTCGACAAGAATTGCTCGGGCAACAGCGGCCGCGGCACGTTCGAGTTCGTGCCCGAGCGCCCGCAGGTGACGCTCAACAGCAAGCTCAAGCGCGAAACGTTCGAAGCCAAGACCGAGAGCAACATCGTGATGATGCACATGGCCAACTGGCTCGATGCCATCGAGGCCGGCAAGCCCAACATGGTGAACAACGATCCCGAACTGGCCGCGGCGGCGTTGACGCTGGTGAACCTGGCCGTGCGGAGTTACCGCGAGGGCAAAGTGTTTCACGTCGATCGCGACGGCCAGGTGAGCGATGGCGACAGCAGTTGGGCCGCCCGCTGGGAGACGATGTCGAAAGACCGGGCCAAGCCGCACCATGTTCCCGGCTGGAACGCGGGCGACGCCGGCAGCGTACTGCATCCGCCGGAGTACCAGAAGCTGGCCGGCCCCTGGATCGACGGCAAGCCGCCGGAGGCCTAATCGCCGGCGCCATTGATCGCCATTGATTTCGTTCACGCAAGATAGGTCGCCCATCATGTCTCGGCATTTCGAGGCGTGCGTTCTGCCCATGCTGTGTCTGCCCTTGCTCTGCGCCATGCTGTGCGGCACGGTCGCGGCAGGTGAGACCTCCTTCCCCGGCCAGCGCAGCGAGGATGAGTTGCGCCGCGAGGGCTTCGTGCCGTTGCTTGACGGAACCTCGCTCGAGGCTTGGGACGTTAAGCCCTGGCACGAAGGCCACTGGACAGTGAGCGACGACGTCCTCGACTACGACGGCCAGGGCGTCCGCAGTCGGCGGCAGGATCCCTCGTTGTGGACGAAACAAGCGTTCGGCGATTGCCAGCTCTATTGCGAATGGCGCCTGCCGGCCGCGCCGGAAATGAAGCCGCATCCGATCGTGCTTTACAACGGCGACTTTCTGATGCAGGAGGACAACCCCAAGCAACGGGCCACGCGGATGCGACTCGACGCGGGCGACAGCGGGCTCTACTTTCGCGGCAGCACGAAGTGCCAGGCCAATATCTGGAGCCAGGAGCTCGGCTCCGGCGAGATCAACGGCTATCGCACCGACAAGCGCATGCCGCCCGAAGTACGCCGCGCCTGCATCCCCATCAAGAACGCCGACCGCCCCTTCGGCGAGTGGAATGCCTTCTTGATCACGCTCGAAGGGGACGGCATTGCGATGATGCTCAACGGCGAGCAAGTGATCGACGTGCCGCACCTGCCCGATTTGCCCGAGCGCGGGCCGATCGCGTTACAGCACCACGGAGACCGCGTGCAGTTCCGGAAGATTTGGATTCGAGAGCTTGACTAGCCACCGTCTCTCGACGGGCATCGCAGATGGCGAGAATGACACCGGATTCGAAATCGAAGACGGGACGTTGTTAGTAGGTGGTTAGCACGCCCGCAGTCTGGGACGCTGGCACCGCTTAGCGGACGAGCCGGTCTTCGAACCGCTGCGGCCCCCCAGAATCTCTCCGGCCTTCGTGCGCGAACCCGGCGGAATTCTTGTTGGTCTTTGCGGGTCGGGGCAGTTATAATGAGCGGTCGCCGCGTTCGCGATCGGTCTGCGAATCCCCCAGCGGCCTCTGTCCGCTTTCTGCTGCCTCCTACCCGAGGAGACTGCCATGCGTCGATTCTTTGCTATTCCGCTTGCCCTCGCCCTGTGTTGCGCGATTACCTTAAGCGCGCAAGCCGCCGAGCTTAACCGCATCGGCATGCAGATCAACTACTTCACCCTGCAGAACCAGTTCGGCAAGGAGTACTCGCTTACCGACTACGCCGACAAGGACGCGGTGGTCGTCGTTTTTCTGGGAACCGAGTGTCCCCTGGCCAAGCTGTACGGCAAGCGGCTGGCCGAGCTCGACAAGCAACTCGCCGAGAAGAACGTCGCGGTATTGGGCATCGTTTCCAACCGCCAGGACTCGATCGAGGAAATCGCCGCCTTCGCTCGGCGTCATGACATCGACTTTCCGGTGCTCAAAGACCCGGGCAACGCCGTGGCCGACCAGTTCGCCGCGGCGCGCACGCCCGAGGCCTTCGTGCTCGACAAGGACGGCAAAGTGCGTTACTGGGGGCGGATCGACGATCAATATGGCTTCGCCGATAGCGTGGGCTATCAGCGCCCCGAGGCGAGTCGCCACGACCTGGTCGAAGCGGTCGATGAACTGCTGGCCGGCAAGGAAGTGAGCGTGCCCGTGACCAAGGCGCTCGGCTGCCACATCGGCCGCGTGCGCGAGGTGAAGGAAGACGCTGAAGTCACCTACAGCAATCAAATCGCACGCGTGTTTCAAAAACACTGCATCGAGTGCCATCGCCCGGGCCGCATTGGTCCGTTTGAAATGACCAGCTACGACGAGGTGCTCGGCTGGGGTGAAATGATTCTCGAGGTCGTCAATCAGGGTCGCATGCCTCCCTGGCACGCCGACCCGCAGCACGGCGAGTTCGCCAACGACATGAGCCTCAGCAATGAGGAAAAGGAACTGATCGCCAAGTGGGTCGAAAACGGTTGCCCCGAGGGCGATCCGGCGGACCTGCCGCAGCCCAAGGAGTTTTTCGAGGGTTGGGCGATCGGCGAGCCCGATGAAATTATCTACATGAGCGACGAAGCCGTGGAAGTGCCGGCCGAAGGCGTGGTCGACTACTACCACTTCATCGTCGACCCGGGCTGGACCGAAGACAAGTGGATCATGGCCGCCGAGGCCAAGCCCGAGAGTCTGGAGACCGTGCATCATATTCTGGTGGTCGTGCAGCCGCCGGAAGAAGGCGAAGACCGCTTTCGTCGGGGTGGACGTAGCAATCTGGGTCCTCCGGGAGACGATGACGATGATGATCGTCGTGGTGGCCAAGGTCGCCGGCGAGGCGGACGACGCGGCGGCGAGGGCGGCATCGGCGGCGGCAACCTGATCGCCGGCTATGCCCCGGGCGCCAACCCGCTGCTAAACACCGACGGCACCGTGGCCATGCACGTAAAGGCCGGCTCGAAGCTGATTTTCCAGTTGCACTACACGCCCAATGGCTCTCCCGCCACGGACCGCAGCTACGTCGGCTTCAAGTTCACCGATCCCGAAAAGGTCAAGTACGTGGCCCGCAGCACGTCGGTGGTGAACACATTCTTTACCATTCCGCCGGGGGCGCACGACTATGAGGCCACGGCCAAGGCGACCTTCGAGCACGATACGCTGATTACGAACATGACGCCGCACATGCATACCCGCGGCAAGGCGTTCCGCTACGAAGCGTTGTACCCCGACGGCGAGAAGGAAGTCCTGCTCGACGTGCCGTCGTACGACTTCAACTGGCAGACGACCTACGAGCTCGAAGAGCCCAAGCTGCTGCCCAAGGGCACCACGCTGCTGTGCACCGCGCATTGGGACAACTCGGAGGACAACCTCTCGAACCCCGATCCGTCGAAGCCGGTAAGCTGGGGCGATCAAACCTGGGAAGAAATGATGATCGGCTTCTACGTCGAGATGTTTCCCAAGGGCGAGGTGCCCGACAAGCCCTCGGGCGGCATGGGCCGACTCAAGCCCGAGCAGATCTTCGAAGCGCTCGACGCCGACAAGGACGGCAAGCTTATCAAGGATGAGATGCCCGACCGCTTCCGCGAGCGGTTCCAGTTCATGGACCTCAATCGCGACGGCGGCGTCGACCAGGAAGAGTTGACCAAACTGCTCAAGATGTTCGGCGGGCAGCGGCGCCGCGATTAGTCGTCGGCCTCGCAATCCTCTGACGGCTGCGAACCTATCGGGCCGGCGCGGAGTAGCTTCCGCGTCGGCCTTTTTGTTGCGCGCGAAGCTCTCCTGCTCTGAAGTCGTTCCCGCCAACCAACGGAGCACCCATCGACGACGCGCGAAGACGACCGGCCCGCTGCGAGGACGAGCTGAGGGTGAAATCATCAGAGCAAAAGATCAGGTGATCAGGCGAACTACCGGCTCATGACGGTCTCTCGCAGGGACACGTATTCGCCGCGAGCGTGGCCCGCTACGAATGCGCGGTTTTTACGTCCGCGGCGAAGCGCGGTATCCTATGGGCTACACTTCAGGAGGTTTTCGTGGCCCGGCTCGCTCCGGCGCCATTTGTGCGAGCGCTATAGGAGGGATATGCGATGCAACTTGGAATGGTCGGACTGGGCCGCATGGGTGCAAACATGGTGCGGCGGCTGATGAAGGACGGCCACGAGTGCGTCGTCTACGACCTGCACGCCGACGCGGTGAAGGAACTGGCCGGCGAGGGGGCCACGCCGAGCAGCTCGGTCGAGGATTTCGTCTCGAAGCTCGAGAAGCCCCGCCCGGTGTGGCTGATGGTGCCTGCCGGCGTGGTCGACAAGACCATCGCCAGCTTTGTCGATCACCTGGACGCCGACGACATCCTGATCGACGGCGGTAACTCGTACTACATCGACGATTTGCGGCGGGCCGCGGAGCTGCGCGAAAAGAAGATCCACTACGTCGACGTGGGCGTCAGCGGCGGCGTGTGGGGACTGGAACGCGGCTACTGCCAGATGATCGGCGGCGAAGACCACGTCGTGAAGCGTCTCGATCCGATCTTCGCCACGCTGGCTCCCGGCGTCGACGAGGCTCCCCGCACCCCGGGCCGCGAAAAACTCGGCGGCACGGCCGAGCACGGCTACCTGCACTGCGGGCCCAACGGCGCCGGCCACTTCGTCAAGATGGTCCACAACGGCATCGAGTACGGCGTGATGGCCGCCTATGCCGAGGGTCTCAACGTGCTCAGCCAGGCCAACATCGGCAAGCATCGCGAAGCGGTCGATGCCGAGACCACGCCACTGCGCCGTCCCGAGGAGTATGAGTACGATATCAACCTCCGCGACGTGGCCGAGGTCTGGCGGCGCGGCAGCGTCATCGGCTCGTGGCTGCTGGACCTGACGGCCGCCGCGCTGTTGAAGGATCCCGAGATGAAGAACTTCGCCGGCCGCGTCTCCGACTCGGGCGAAGGCCGCTGGACGATCAAGGCCGCCATCGACGAGGCCGTGCCGGTGCCCGTGCTGACCACGGCGCTCTACGAGCGGTTCGCCTCCCGCGGCGAGGCCGACTTTGCCGACAAGCTGATGTCGGCCATGCGGTTCGAGTTTGGCGGCCACCTGGAGAAGAAAGGCTGAGGCACCACGCGCGCGGTCGATCTCCCGGCACACAAAATCGACCGCCTCTCTAGCAAAGCGGCGCTTCATCTTTCGATAAGGAGAGCTCGATGTCGGCTACGCATTCGGATGCCTTTGTCTTCTTCGGCGCCACAGGCGACCTGGCCTACAAGAAGATCTTTCCGGCCTTGCAGGCGATGATCAAGCACGGGCATCTCGACGTGCCCGTGATCGGCGTGGCCAAGAGCGACTGGACGGTCGAAGACTTGAAGAAGCGGGCCCGCGACAGTCTCACCGCACACGGACCCGGCGTCGACAAGGGCGCGTTCGACAAGCTCTGCTCGCTGCTGAAGTACGTCGACGGCGACTACAAGGACCCCGGCACGTTCCAGACGCTGCGCAAGCTGCTGGGCGATGCCAAGCACCCGGCCCACTACCTGGCGATTCCGCCGGGGATGTTTCCCGTCGTGGTGGAACAGCTCGGCAAGTCGGGCTGTGCCAACGGCGCCCGGGTGATCGTCGAAAAGCCCTTTGGCCGCGACCTGGCCAGCGCCCAGGCGCTGAACAAAGTGCTGATGAGTAACTTCGACGAAGGCTCGATCTACCGCATCGATCACTTCCTGGGCAAGGAGCCGGTGCAGAACCTGCTGTACTTCCGGTTTGCCAACGCCTTTCTGGAGCCGGTGTGGAACAACCACTACGTGCGCAGCATCCAGATTACGATGGCCGAATCGTTCGGCGTGCAGGGTCGCGGCGCGTTCTACGAGGAAGCCGGCACGATTCGCGACGTCGTGCAGAACCACCTGTTGCAGGTGCTGGCCGTGCTGACGATGGAGCCGCCCTCGTCGCTCGACAGCGAGTCGATTCGCAATGAGAAGGTGAAGATCTTCAAGGCCATTCCGCCGCTGGAACCCGCGAATGTCGTGCGCGGTCAATTCCGCGGCTACCGCGAGGAGAAAGGCGTGGCGGCCGACTCGCAAGTCGAAACGTTCGTCGCGCTGCGGCTGCACATCGACTCGTGGCGCTGGAAGGGCGTGCCGGTGTACATTCGCGCCGGCAAGTGCCTGCCGATGACCAGCACTGAAGTGTACGTCGAGCTTGACGCCCCGCCGGCCGCGTACGACGACCAGTGCACGCCCAACTACTGGCGATTCCGCGTCAACCCCGACATGGCCATTGCGCTGGGCACGATGATCAAAAAACCCGGCGAGAAGTACAACGGCGAAGAAGTGGAACTCACGCTCAGCCAGTACGCCGACGGCGACCCCATGGCCGCCTACGAGCGCTTGCTCTCCGACGCTATGCAGGGCGACTCGACGCTGTTTGCTCGCGAGGACTCGGTGGAAGCCGCCTGGCGGATCGTGGAGCCGGTGCTGGGCGACGTCGTGCCGGTGGAGAGCTACGAGCCGAACACCTGGGGCCCGCAGTCCGACGCGGTCACGCCGCCCTGCGGCTGGCACGTTCCCGCCAGCAGTTAGTTCGACGCGGCCGGGCCGGGCGCGTACATTAGAGCGGACTGTCGTCGCTCTCTTCTTTAACAACAGCGGCTTCCCATGCGAAACTTGCTCGCCGTACTGCTCGCGCTTTGTACGCTGACTTCTATCGCCCTCCCTGTCGTTGGCGAGGATCTTCGCCAGCCGGTCGGCCAAGAAGTGCTCGCGTTCTTGAAGTCCACAAGAACCGGGCATGCGCTCGACGACTCCGGTCGACTTACACGATTGCGGATTGAGCAGCGCAAAGACGAAGTTCTCGAGAAGGTTGCTTCCTATGGTGTCGAGTCGATTGTTATTGTTGGGGAGTCGAGCGACGCAAGTGAGGTGGGCCTGAATCTGCTACCGAACGTTGCAGGACTCAAGTCGCTCAGTTTATCCAACCTTTCCTTCAAGAACTTCGTGTCCGTCGTCGCGCGCCTCACGTCTCTTGAGCACCTGGAGTTGCACGACGTTCCCATTGGCGACGAGGGACTCCGGATGATCGGGAAGCTGCGAAAACTTCGATCCCTCAAAGCGAGCCGCATTCGGATGTCGACAAGCGGCGCAGAAGGACTCGGAGATATGCAACAACTCAAGGCGCTCGGCATCGATCCGCCCGGATTTACACCCGCAGCTATCCAACGAATCGCCGGCTTGACAAATCTGGAAGCATTGACGTTGGACAACTCCGGTGCGACCGACAAGGACCTGGAGGTCCTCAACGGGCATCCAACGCTGGCTTTGGTCTCGCTTGAGAATACGCGCGCTACACCGGCGGGGGCCGGAGAACTGAAGGATAGCCTGACGTCGCCGAACGCCTACGTCGTCGGAACTTCCGACCCGAAGTTGCTCGAATTCCTGGATGCGCGAAACGTCGAGCACGCCGAGGATAACCAGGGCCGCGTTCGATCGCTCACGATCGGCCCAGGCACAGACGTCGTCGCCGTACTTGAGCGCGTACGGCCGATCGACGCCTTGGCTGAATTCAATTGCCCGCGCCTTACCGCATCCGGAATGAAACTGCTACCAAAGGCGAGCAACCTGGAAAGCGTTTCACTCTGGGATTGTGACGCCGCTCAGCTTCCTGCTGAATCGTTTGTACACCTGGCTGCACTGCCCAAGCTGAGATCCCTCAGAATCTGGTACCCGGGCGATGTCGAGGAAGTGTTAGGAGGTCTACGCGATGCCAACAGCCTGCGGAGCGTGACCATCGACACGCCTCGCTTGACGGCGCGCGGCGTTGCATACCTCGCGGAATTCCCCGCGCTTACCTGGCTCGATCTCCAGAACGTGCAAATAACCCCCGGCGGCGCCAAAGCGCTGGGCAAACTCAGGAACCTCAAGCAATTGGGGGTCTGGGACTCACAGCTCGGCGACGAGGGCCTGGCCGCGATCGGGACGCTGCAGGGCTTAAAAACCCTGGATTTGATGGGAACCGCGGCGACGCCCCAGGGGCTAGCATCACTGCATGGCCTGTCCAAATTGCAAGAGTTTCGTCTGGCCCACACGATGCCCTCCGAGGCAACCTTCCGGTGGCTGGTCAGTCTGCAGGATCTGAAACTGCTGCTCCTTGAGAAAATGCCCCTGACGGACCGGGATCTGGAATACTTCCACGGACATCCTCGCCTCGGGATCGTCATCCTGGACAACACAAGAGTCAGCGAGTCGGGCGCCACGGCTTTAAAAGAGAGCCTGACTTCCGATGCCGAGGTCACGCTACTTGAGGACGAATCTTACACGACGCAACCCGATGACTCCCCGCCGCAATGACCACCGACCCTAGCGAACTGCGGATCATCGCCGAGGAGGCGCTCGAGCTTGTGCCCGAGGGGGGCACGCTGGGGCTGGGTACGGGGCATGCGGCCAGCGCGTTTCTACGCGCCCTGGGCGAGAAGGTGCAGGCCGGGCTTCAGGTGCGCGGCGTGCCCACTTCGCGCGATAGTGCGGATTTGGCGGCCAAGCTCGGCATCCCGCTCACCACGCTCGACGAGTGCCCGCAGTTGGACGTCGATTTCGACGGGGCCGACGAGGTGGATCCCGACAATAACCTGATCAAGGGCTACGGCGGGGCCTTGGTGCGCGAAAAGATCGTGGCCGCCGCGTCCAAAAAACTGGTGATTCTGGTAGGACCGGAAAAAATCGTCCCGCGGCTCGGATCGCGCGGTAAGCTTCCCGTGGAGGTCGTGCCCTTCGCCCTGAGCCCCTGCAGTCGGGCTTTGCAGGCCCTGGCGTGCGAGCCTCACCTGCGTCGCGACGGCAGCCAGCCGCACGTGACCGACAACGGCAACTACATCCTCGACTGCGACGTCACACCGATCGAAGATCCCACCCGGCTCGAAGCCGCTATCCGCGCCATCCCCGGCGTGGTCGGAACCGGATTGTTCCTCAAAATGAACCCCACCGTGCTGATCGGACTCGGCCAACGGGTCGAAGTGCGGGAAGCGAAATAGCACGCCAACCCACTCGCAGGTAACACACGTGAGCGCGAAATGGCCCCGCACATTCATGGCGCGGCACGGCGAAACGGCCTGGACCATTAGCGGCCAGCACACGGGGGGCACCGATCTGCCGCTCACCGAACGCGGCGAGCAGAATGCCCGCGAACTGGGCAAGCTGATCGGCGACGAGAAGTTCGCCCGGGTGTTCGTGAGCCCGCTCGAGCGCACGCGGCGCACCTGCCAATTGGCCGGTTACGGCGAGGCGGCCGAAATCATGGACGATTTGCTCGAGTGGGATTACGGCGAGTACGAGGGAAAGAAGACCGTCGACATTCGCCAGGAGCGGCCCGACTGGCAACTGTTTCGCGACGGTTGTCCGGGAGGCGAATCGCCCGCCGACGTGGCCGCGCGGGCCGACCGCGCGATCGAGCGGATTCGGGCGGTCGACGCCGACGTGCTGGTGTTTTCCAGCGGGCACTTTTTCCGCGTCTTCGCCGCTCGCTGGCTGGGATTGGAGCCGGCGGCGGGGCGCTACTTCCTGCTCAGCACGGCCACGCTCAGCATCGTCGGCTACGAACACAACCCCAGCGAGCCGGTCCTGCGCCTGTGGAACGACGATCGTCACGTCGTCGCCTGAGAGACCGACATCGCCAACCGAATGAGGTGCCCGACATGAATATCCTTGTCGTCGACGTCGGCGGGACGAACGTCAAATTCATTGCCACCGGCCACAGCGAGAAGCGCAGATTCGAATCGGGCCCCGAATTGACGCCCCAGCAGATGGTCGAGGGGGTGAAGCAGGGAGCCGAAGACTGGAAGTACGACGTGGTGAGCGTCGGCTTCCCCGGCCCCGTGCTGCACTGCAAGCCGCTGGCCGAGCCGCACAACCTGGGAGAAGGCTGGGTGGGCTTTGACTTCCAGAAGGCCTTCGACCGGCCCGTGAAACTGATGAACGATGCGGCCATGCAGGCCCTGGGCAGCTACGAGGGAGGCAAGATGCTGTTCCTCGGCCTCGGCACCGGGCTGGGTAGCGCCATGATCGTCGACGGCGCAATCGAGCCGATGGAAATTGGACATCTGCCCTACCGCAAACGCACCTTCGAAGACTATGTCGGCGAACGCGGCCTCAAGCGGGTGGGCAAGAAAAAGTGGCGCCACTACGTCGAGGACGTCGTCGAACGACTTACCGCCGCGCTCGAGCCCGACTACATCGTGCTGGGCGGCGGCAACGTGAAGAAACTGAAACAGCTGCCGCCGAAGTGCCGCGAGGGCGACAACGCCAATGCCTTCAAGGGCGGCTTCCGTATGTGGCACGACACCAGCGACGCCCAGCCCGCCACCGCGGCCGAGTCGCGGTAGGAAACAGCAGAAGCACAAGCGAAAGCGCGAAAGGAGCAAGCGATGTCTACCGCTACCGTCGTTCCCCTCACTGACCGCCCCGCCTGGAAGGCGCTGGAAAAGCACTTTCGCGACGTGGCGCCGTTGCACTTGCGGCAGCAATTCGCCGACGATCCCCAGCGCGGCAAGAATCTCTGCGCCGAGGCCTGCGGCATCTACTTCGACTACTCGAAGAATCGCATCACCGCAGAAACCGTTTCGCTGTTGATCCAACTGGCCAAGGAGTCGGGGCTGGCCGAGCGCATCGAGGCCATGTTCACCGGCCAGAAGATCAATGTTACCGAACGCCGCGCCGTGCTCCACGTGGCCCTGCGGGCACCGAAAGGCGAAAAGATCGAGGTCGACGGTCAGGACGTCGTGCCGGAAGTACACGAAGTGCTCGACAAGATGTCCAAGTTCTCCGACCGCGTCCGCTCGGGCGACTGGGTCGGACACACGGGCAGGAAGATCAAGAACGTGATTAACATCGGCATCGGCGGCTCGGACCTGGGCCCCGAGATGGCCTACCAGGCGTTGCGCTACTACAGCCAGCGCGACATGACGTTTCGCTTCGTTTCGAACGTCGACGGCACCGACATCGCCGAGGCCACCCGCGATCTGGACGCCGAAGAAACGTTGTTCATCGTGGCGTCCAAGACGTTCACCACGCTGGAGACGCTGACCAACGCCCACTCGGCTCGCAAGTGGCTGCTCGACAAGCTGGGCGACGAGAAGGCCGTGGCCAAGCACTTCGTGGCCGTTTCGACCAACGCCGAAGAGGTTTCCAAGTTCGGCATCGACACGGAAAACATGTTCGGCTTCTGGGACTGGGTCGGCGGCCGCTACTCGTACGACTCGGCCATCGGCCTGTCGCTGATGATCGCCATCGGGCCCGAGCAGTTCCGCGAGATGCTGGCCGGGTTCCACGAGATGGATGTGCACTTCCGCACCACGCCGTTCGAGAAGAACCTGCCGGTGATCCTGGGCATGCTGGGCATCTGGTACAACAACTTCTTCGGGGCCCAGACGGTTGCGATCCTGCCGTACGATCAGTACCTCAACCGTTTCAGCTCGTACCTGCAGCAGCTCGACATGGAGAGCGACGGCAAGCACGTCGATCTCGACGGCAACACGGTCAACTACCAGACCGGCCCGATCGTCTGGGGCACGCCCGGCACCAACGGCCAGCACGCCTACTACCAGCTCATCCACCAGGGCACGAAACTGATCCCGTGCGACTTCATCGGCTTTTGCCAGTCGCTCAACCACGTGGGCGATCACCACGATCTGCTGATGGCCAACTTCTTCGCCCAGACCGAGGCTTTGGCCTTCGGCAAGACGGCCGACGAAGTGCGGGCCGACGGCGTGCCCGACTACCAGATCCCGCATCGCACGTTCACGGGCAACCATCCGACGAACACGATCCTGCTCGATCGGCTGACGCCGGCAGCATTGGGCAAGCTGGTGGCCCTCTACGAGCACAAGGTGTTCGTGCAGGGCACGGTGTGGCACATCAACTCGTTCGACCAGTGGGGCGTCGAGCTGGGCAAGGTGCTGGCCAAGCGGATCATTCCCGAACTGGAGAGCACGTCGCCACCGGAACTGGCGCACGACAGCTCGACCAACACGCTTTTGACGCGTTATCGCGACGCGAAGGAGAAGTAGGCCATGAAACTCGGTTACTCCAAACCGCTCTATATCCTGCCCTTCGACCACCGCCACTCGTACGGCGCCGAGGTGTTCGGCTTTCACGAGCCGATGTCCCCGGAACAAACCGCCGTGGTGGCCGAAAGCAAGCAGGTGATTTACGAGGGCTACAAGCTGGCCGTGTCGCAGGGAGCGCCGGTCGACAAGTCGGGTATTCTGGTCGACGAGGAGTTCGGCGCCGCGGTGTTGCGCGATGCCCGGCAGCAGGGCTACATCGTGGCGATGCCCACCGAGAAGAGCGGGCAGCACGAGTTCGACTTCGAATACGGCGACCAGTTCGGCGCGCACGTCGACGAGTTTGATCCGACCTTCACCAAAGTGCTGGTCCGCTACAACCCGGCTTCGGACAAAGAGCTCAACGCGCGGCAGCTCGAGCGGCTGAAGCGGCTTTCCGACTACCTGCACGAGCGCGGCCGGCTGTACATGTTCGAGATGCTGGTGCCGGCCGAGCCAGATCAATTGGAAGCCTGCGGCGGCCAGAAGCAGTACGACGACCAGGTCCGCCCCGGGCTGATGGTGCAGGCGATTCGCGAGATTCAAGACGCCGGCGTCGAGCCCGACGTCTGGAAGATCGAGGGCCTCGATCGCCGCGAGGACTGCGTGAACATCGTCGAGGCGGCTCGCCGCGGCGGACGCGAGCACGTGGGCTGCATCGTGCTGGGCCGGGGCGAATCGGAACAGAAGGTCGTCGAGTGGCTGCAAACCGCGGCCGACGTGCCGGGCTTCATCGGCTTTGCCGTGGGGCGCTCGACGTTCCTGCAGACGATCGTCGACTTTCGCGCCGGCAAGCTCGACAAGGAAGCCAGCGCCCGGCAGATTGCCGAGCGATTTCTGAACTGGATCGAAATCTTCGAGACGGCCCGCGACAAGCAATTGATCGCCGGCGGCTCGCGAGGCGCCTAATTCGCGGCCAAGACAAGCGTTCTGTTCAGCCCCGCGCGGCACAAACGCGGGGCTGAACGCACGTTTGCGGCGAATTCGCTTGACTCAGGTTGGGGCCGTAATTAGAGTTGGCTCGACGCTAGTTTCGACGAGTTATCGAGCGATCGCGGTCCCTCTAGGGACGCCGGAAACTGCTAATGCTGTCTTCTTAGAGCCCGCACCACCAACAAGGCCTCGCGCCTTGGGTCGTGCTTTCTTTTCGGGCTCATCACCCCGCGGACCTACAGTCGCGACGTTTGCGCGCCCTGCATTGCGCGCCAACCGTTGCGATGGGCTGGCCCGCGGCGAACTGCCTCCCCCACACCCCTGAATACGCTCCTATGGCACCACGACATCATCGACCTCTCCTGCTGGCAGCGCTTGCCCTTTGGCTCGGCGGAATGTCCCCCGCGCGCGCCACGGAACCGAACAACACGCCGATCACCGCCACGATCCTGCCGGGCGGCCAGACGATCGTAAACGACGACCTGAATGGGTCGCTCGGCCGGCCCGATACGATCCTGGGGCTGTACGATCCGGCCTATAGCACGTTGATGGACAGCGACGACAACAGCAGCCCGATGGGCAACGGATTTGCCAGCCAGTTGCTGGGTGTGCCGGTGCGATCCAACGGCTCGGCTTACTTCCGCGTCACGGGTTCGCCCGATGCGACATTTGTCTCCAACCACATGCAGGCCGGCCAGTACTCCGTGCAGTTCGACGTGCGCGATCCGCTCGGCGAACTGGTTGCCGAGAAATCGTTTACTGAGTTCGAGTCGGTCTCGCCGCTGTCGCTGGACAACATCTGGATGAATCCTTCGGCGGTGCCGGCCGGTTTCGCCTCCTGGGCCGGCTTCACGGTCGATGTTACCGTGAACAACGTCGTGGGGCCCGGCACCGGCGACTCGCTCGACTTCTTCGTCTTCACCGACTTCGAGCCGTTTCAGGAAGTGACGGCCACGATCACTGATGCCGAGTTCGATGCGCTGATCGCCATCTATGACAACATCACGCTGGTGACCTCGAGCGTCGGCGGTCCGCCCACGCTGGTGGGCCAGGCGGACGCCGCCGGCAACTTCAGGGTCGGCGTGACGGGACTGGGCGACGACGGCTTCGCTGGCGCCCACGCTTTGGTCGGCGCCTACACGCTGGAAGTCTTGCCCGTTCCGGAGCCGGCAAGCATGATCTTGCTCGCGATCGGTGGCCTGGGGTTCGCAGCGTGGAGCGTGCGGCGCCGTCGCACTAGCGCCACCAGGCGCTAGTCCTCATCGGCCGCGGAATCGACGGCGATCGACGCGTCTTCCGGCGGTACTTCCTCGCGCAAAGCGCTTTCGAGTGGAGGTGATTCCACCGACGGCAAGCGCTCGCTCTTGGCGGGCGCGGCCGCCTTGATGGGGGCCGCGGGCTGAAGCGGCGAGGCTTGCGCCGCGGATGACGCTGGCGGCTCGGTCGATTCCGTCGGGTCGGCCGGCTCCGCCGGAGATGGCTCGGCAGGCGTTTCGTACGAGGCCGGTTCGACAGATTCTTCGCTCTCGGCCGGCTGCTGGTCAGCAACCGCTTCCGAGCCCTCGGGGGCCGACCCCATGGCGTAGTTGATGGGCGGATCTTCGCCTTCGGCGGCGACGCGGTGCACGATGGCGTGCTGCGAACCCTTGCAAAACGCCTGATCCGCCAGCGCCGCGCCGTTGTATTCCAGCAGCGAGCCCTTCTCGAAGTGCACGTTCTTTACGGCCACGGCATATTCGACCCGAGCGCGGTGGTAGGCACTTTCGGCCTCGGCCAGCCGCAGCCGGGCATCGAGCACTAGTTCGAGCGATACCTTGCCGCCCTGCTCGAAGAACGCCTGCCGGGCATACTTCGATTGCTCTTCGGCCGCGTGCAAGCGGTTGTAGGCCACCTGCATCAGCCGGTGGGCGCGATCGGCGTCGGCAAACGCGGCGCTGAGATCGTGAACCGCCCAGCGTTCCTGCTCTTCGAGAATGGCCCGTTCGCGGGCGATGTGCATCTGGGCATTGCGCACCGCGGCGTAACCGCGGCGGAAGCCCAGCGGCATCGAGTACTCGAAGCCCAATTCCCATTCCTGAAACATGCCGCTCGTGAGGTTGGCATACGCATTATTGATCGGATCGTTGGCATCGCGCGGCCCGATCAGGCCCTTGCCGTAACCGCGCCAGCGATAGCGGCCGATGAGGTCGAGTTGCGGCAGCAGGAAGTTGCGGTTGGCGATCAACTCGGCCTGGTAGCGCTGCACCTTGGCCTGCTGGCGGCGCAGGTCGGGCCGCGTGGCCAGAGCTTCTTCCATGATCATGTGCCAGTCGAACACGATCTTGGCTTCCGGCGGCGCGTCCATCGGGCGAATCAATTGGCCGTCGTTGATCGTGATGCCCATCAATAGTCGCAGCCGGCGCTCGGCCGCCTGCACGCCTGGGTTGCCGCGGAACGTGCCGCCGCTCGACCCGTTGTAGGTGCGCGTGCCGTCGAACACCTTACCGCCCAGCGCGTTGACCACCTCCTCCTGAAAGCGGTAGTACTGCTCGAGCGCCTGCAGCTCTTGCAGGCGGCTGTAACCGCGCTGTTCTTGCACGTTGGCATGGATGATCCGCCAGGTGTGCAGCGCCGCGTCGCGGGCCGAGATCTTGGCATCCAGATCGCGGTAGGCGAAGTACAGATCCCAGTAGCCGTTCTCAATGTTGCTGATCAGATCGCGCAGGCCCACTTCGAAGCGGGCCGTGCTGACGTCGTTGTTGATCCGCGCGATCACGACACCGTTGACCGTGCCGGGCGTGGCACGCGGACCGGCAATGCGATTGAATTCGACGCCGCCGCCCTGCAGCAGCGGCTGGCGGAATTCGCCCTCGAAGTCCACGTCGTAGTAGCTGGGGAACAGGTTGGCCGGAGCATTGTTGGCGTCGTAGTCGACGTGGTGCCGCAATGCGAAGGCACCACCGGTGGCGGTCGTCTTGCTCAACTCGGTGACGAAGTTGTTCAAGTCCTGCTGGAAGAAGAACGTGCCGCCGCCGGCAAAGAGATTGTTGAACGCGCGGTCGTTCTTGTAAGCGAACAGCCGCGTGGCCAATTGGGCATCGAACGCCGCCAGCGCCCCGTCCATGCCGAACCGCGGGTCCGTGGCCTGCACGGCCGGATCGTGGATCGTCTGGGCCAAGTCGGGCCGCCGCAGCACGCTGCCCCCCAGATCGCGGAGAACCTTGGAATTCTCCAGGCCGAGTTGCACGACCTCGTTGAGAGTCAGGTTCCAAAACGGCGGTAGCTCGGTCTCGTCGACCAATAACGGCACATCGGTCGACAGCGGCAGAAACCCTGGCGTGCCTTCGACTTCCGAAGGAATCGGCGAGACAGCCAGCGTGCGGAAATACTCGTGATCGTCGCTGAACTCACACGGCGGGTGGAGCACCAGGCACCCGCAAAACGTCACCGACACGAGCAGCAGGGGCACCAGCAGCAGCCTGCCGAGCCCGGTGCGCGGCAAGCCTGCGGCAATAACCGGGCGGCCGAAGTCGGAACATGTTGTGTGGGGGCTTGTCACGCTTGGGGCTCAATGGCCGGTTTGCAGACCTACCAGCATGCGCGGCGCCGCGGGCGGCCGGCGAGTGCACCGGCAGCGCAGCATGGCCGCGAAGTCCCCCCATACACATGACGGTACAATCGGCAGACGGCCGGCCGAACCGTCCTAAATCTCGATACAACCGGAAAGATTTTCCCATTTTCTCTCCGCCGGACATGACGGCGCCCCCAGCAGGCCTGCCCAGCTTATCGACTATACTGGAACTTCATGGACCCCCACTCTTTTCCGGTCGACTCCGACCCGGCAAGCTTCGACTGGCACGCGATCGAGGATCGCCTCGACGAGCTGGCAACCATTGCTAGCTCGAATGTGACGGCCGAGGAGTTCTACCGTGCCGTGCTCGAGCGCATCGCGCCGGCCGTGGGAGTCACCACCGGGGCCATCTGGACCGCCGCCAAACCGAATCAACCGCGGCTCGACTTCGCGCTCAATCTCTCGGGCAACGCAGAGCAACTGGCTCGGCACCAGGCGCTGGTCGAGGCTGTGCTGGCAGGCGGGCAGCCGCGCATCGTGCAGCCCGAAGGCAGCCAGTCGGGGCTCGATTCGTGCGTCGTGCTGCATCCGTTCTCCGCCGCGGCGGGCACACCGGGCGTGATCGAGTTGGTCGGCCGTCGCGAGATTTCGGCCGCCGCTGCACGCGGCACCCTGCAAGTGCTGGCCGCCGTGGCCGAGCTGGCCGCCGACTATCACAAGAACGACGAACTGCGCCGGCTACGCACAGGCGCCCAGAACTGGCACCGCTACGAGCAGTTTGCCAAGCGCGTGCATCGCAGCCTCGAACTGCGCGAAGCGGCCTACCTGATTGCCAACGACGGGCGCAAGATCATCGGATGCGACCGCGCCAGCGTCCTGCTTTGCCAGGGTTCGAAGTGCCGGGCGCTAGCGATCAGCGGCGTCGATACGTTTGATCGACGCTCCAAGAGTGTGCGGGCGCTTGAAACACTGGCTGCCCGCGTAGCGGCCTGCGATGAGGCGATTTGGTATCACGACGGCACGGCCGACATGCCGGACGAGATCACGCGCCCGCTGGCGGCGTACCTCGACGAAAGCCACAGCCGGGCGCTGTGCGTGCTGCCGCTGAGAGAACCGACCGATGAGACGGCCAAGAGCGACCCGCGCGTGATCGGCGTGCTGGTGGCCGAACACTTTCAGGCTGCCAGCGGCGCCGGCGAGTTGCGCGATCGCATCACGTCGGTCGGCATGCACGCCGAAGTGGCGTTGCACAACGCGCTGGTGCACACGCGGCAACCTTTGGCCTGGCTGGGTCGAATGCTGGCCCGCATCCGCTGGCTGGGGGAGCCGCGGCAGTTACCCGTGACCGTGACGGCGCTGCTGGCCGTGGCAGGTGTCGCAGCCTTGCTCACGTTCGTGCCGGCCGACTTCGACATTGAATCGCGCGGCGAGTTCCAACCCAGTACGCGGCGCGAGGTGTTCGCCTCCGACGACGGTGTGGTCGACCAGTTGCTGATCGATCCGGGCGCTTCGGTACAGGCTGGCCAGCCGCTGGTCGTGCTGCGCAATCCCGAGATCGAGCTCGAATTGCGCCGCTTGGCCGGCGAAATGCGCACCGCCGAAAAGAAGCTGGCCTCGGTGCGGGCAGAGCGCCTGCTCGATGCTCCGGCCCAGGGCGACTCGCGCCGCGATCCACACGAGCTGGCCGCCGAAGAAGAACAACTTAAGGAATTGCTGACCGGGCTTCGCCAGCAGCAGCTGATTCTCGAAGAGCAGCAGGCCGAATTGACGATCCGCAGCCCCATCGACGGCGACTCGTTGACCTGGGACGTCAAGCAATTGCTCGAGTCACGACCCGTGCAGCGCGGCCAGGCACTGGTGGAAGTGGCCGACCTGGACGGGCCGTGGGTGCTCGAGCTGCACCTGGCCGACGATCGCACGGGCCACGTGCTTGCGGCGCGCGACGGGCTCAAGCCCGACCTGGACGTTGCGTTCGCGCTCTCGTCGGATCCGGCCAAGAAATATCAGGGCCGCATCGCGAAAGTGGCTCCCTCGACCGAAATGGACGAGTCGGGCGAGCCGTTCGTGCTGGTGACCGTCGAGTTCGATCGCGATCAAGTGCCGGCGCTGCGTCCCGGCGCCACGGCGCTAGCGCGCATTCACTGCGGTCGCCGCGCCGTGGGCTACGTCTGGCTGCACGAGCTGTTTGAATACGTTCACTCTCTCTGGTGGTAATGCGATGAATCGGGCATCTCTGTTTTGCGCGGCGACTTTGGCGTTGGTCGCGACTTCGACCGCCTTGGCGACGGCCGCTGAAGTGGAAGTCTCGTCGGTGCTGGTCAAGCTGATCGAACAGGTCGAGGTGCCGGCGCGCGAAGCCGGTGTGCTCGAACAAGTGGACGTGCGCGAAGGCCAAATGGTCGAGGAAGGGGCCGAGATCGCCCGCATAGACGACAGCGCTCCGCGGCTCGACAAGCGCACCGCCGAGCTGGAACTGGTGGCCGCCGCCAAGATGGCCGAAAACGACGTCAAGGTGCGCTATGCCCGCAAGAGCGCCGAGGTGGCCGACGCGGAGCTGCAGCGGGCGGTCAAGTCGAAGCAGCGCTTGCCCGACAGCGTCACTGATTCCGAGATGGACCAACTGCGGCTGATGGCCGAGAAAACGATTTTGGAGATCGAACAGGCCGAGCTCGAGTTCGACCTGGCGAAGACCACCCGAGCGCTAAAAGAAAACGACGTGCAGATCGCCGAGCACGATATCTCCCAGCGAAAGATCACCGCGCCGCTGGCCGGCTTCGTGTCGGAAGTGTCGCGGCATCGCGGCGAATGGGTACAGCCGGGTCAGACCATTGTCCGCATCCTGCGGCTCGACCGCTTGCGGGCCGAAGGACTCGTCGACGCAGAAGCGGTCAGCGCTGAACTCGTGGATCGACCGGTACGGTTGACCGTGAATCAGGCCGGCCAGGCCGTGCAATTCGAGGGGAAGATCGTGTTCGTCAGCCCCGAGATCGATCCGGTCAATGGGCAGGTGCGCGTCTGGGCCGAGATCGAAAACCGCGATCTGCAATTGCGGCCCGGCCTGCACGGTTCGATGGTGATCGAAGAAGCCCCGGCGGCCAGTGTGAGCTCGGTAAGTCGATGAACCTCACGGCGCTCCCCGATTCTGCTGCCGACCGCCCCCTGGCCTTGCGCATGCGCGGCGATCTGGAGCTGCGCGAACAGAAGTTCGACGGGCGAATTTATTGGGCCGTCAAAGATCCGATATCGCTGCGCTACTTCCATCTGCGCGACGAGGAATACACGCTACTGACAATGCTCGACGGACAGGCGAGCCTTGAGGAACTGCGCGAGCGGATGAACGGGGTGTTTGCCCCCCGCCGGATCTCGCGACAACAGATCGAAGGGTTTTTGACCACGCTGCACAAGAACGGGCTGGTGCTGTCCGAGGCGCTCGGGCAGGGAGAGCAGTTACTGGTGCGCAAGCGGCGGCAACGGCGCCGCAAGTGGCTCGAGACGCTGATGGGCGTGTTGGCCATCCGTTTTCCCGGCGTCAATCCCCGCCGGGTGCTCGACGTGCTCACGCCGTGGTTCGGCTGGTTGTTTTCGCCGCTCGCCGTGGCGTTTGTGCTTGTTGCTGCGGTGGCGGCGGTGGCGATGGTGGTCGTCGAGTTCGACGCGGTCGAAGCCCGGCTGCCGGCGCTGGATGCCATCGTGAGTGCTTCCAATTTGCCGTGGATGATCCTTTCGCTGGCAGCGATCAAGATTCTGCATGAGCTAGGACACGGAATTGCCTGCCGACGGCTGGGCGGGGATTGCCACGAGATCGGCATCATGCTGCTGGTGTTCACGCCCTGCCTGTACTGCAACGTTTCCGACTCGTGGATGCTGCCGAGCAAGTGGCGGCGGATCGCCATCGCGGCCGCGGGCATCTACGTCGAGCTGATTCTGGCCACGCTGTGCACGTTTCTGTGGTGGTTCAGCCAGCCGGGACTGCTCAACGTGCTGTGCCTCAACACGGTGATTCTCTGCTCCTTGGGCACGGTGCTGCTCAACGGCAATCCGCTGTTGCGATACGACGGCTATTTCATTCTTTCCGACCTCGTGGAAGTGCCGAACCTCAAGGCACAAAGCTCGGCAGCGCTGCGCAGGTTGCTGGCCCGCTGCTTCCTGGGTGTCGAACTGCCCCGCGACCGCCTCGCGCCCGAGGGCAAGTGGGCGTTCTTGCTGGTCTACGGCGTGGCGTCGATCGTCTACCGATTGGTCGTAATCGGACTGGTGCTGTGGGTGCTCAACGAACTCTTGGAGCCCTACCATCTGCAGCCGCTGGTCGTGCTGGTGGCGTGCATCACCGCGGTCGGACTCCTATGGCCGGCCGGTGAGGGACTCGTGCGGTGGCTACGCAATCCGATGCGGCAGCGCGTCGCGCCCTTGCGGGTCATGTTTACCGGCGGGTTGCTGGCCGCGGCTCTCGCGGCAATCGTGATGCTGCCGTTGCCGATGCACGTGAGCGCTCCGGCGATGATCGAGTACCGCGACGCGCGGCGGGTCTACGTGACCGTGCCGGGCACGCTGGCCTGGTCCGTGCCTGCAGGGCGCGAGGTGCAGGCCGGCGAGATCGTCGCCCAACTGGAAGATACCGACATCGAGCGCGAGGTGATCGATCTCACCAGCCAGCGCGATCGCCAGCAGTTGCACGTCACGCACTTGGCCGCTCGCCGACTCCAGGGCGGCACCGATGGCGCCGAAGCGCCGGCGGCCGAATCGGCACTGGGGGACCTGGAGGAGCAACTGACGCAAGTCACGCGCGACGCCGAGCGACTCACGCTGGTAGCCCCCGCCGGCGGCACGGTGCTGCCGCCGCCGCACGTTTCAGGTAAACCTGCCGAGCGCGGTCAGTTGCCCCGCTGGTCGGGAACGCCGCTGGATCCGAACAACCAGCGCGCGTTTCTCGACACCGGCACGCTCGTGTGCCTGGTGGGCCAGCCCAACCAGTTCGAGGCGATCCTGCACATCGACGAGAACGACGTCGAGCTCGTACACACCGGGCAGCGGGTCCACGTGATGCCCGACCACACGGCAGGCGAATCGTTTGCCGGTACGCTGGTCGAGATCGCCCGGCTCGACCTGGAGAGCATGCCGTCGGAGTTGGCCGCGGCTGGAGATCTGCCCGCCGCCACCGATGCGCGCGGCGTGGCCCGACCGCTGAACACCTGGTATCAGGCCCGCGTGCGGTTCGACGCCGACCCGCCACGGATGATCGCCCGCATGCACGCGCGGGCCAAGATCGAAGTAAACCGACGCACGCTCGGCAGCCGGTTGGTGCGTTATCTCACGCAAACTTTCGGCGGCTGATGCTACGGCAGGATGAACACGAATCCCGTCACGATGGCCGTCTCGACCAGGGCGGCATCCCACTGGAAGCGGCGATTTCCATAGCCGGGCAGCGGGCAGTCGCCGCAGCGGCTGAAACCGTTCGAGCACTGGCAGGATCGTGGCGGCCGACGCGTCATCTTGTACGGCAACGCGGCGATCGAGCTGAAGAAACGCACGCCGGACAGTCCCGTCTGCAAGTAGCCTACGTTGCAGCCATAGCGCTCGAGTTTGATGTCTTCGAAGTACAGCGGACGATAGCAGATGGTCCACGGCGTATAGCGGCAGAAGACTTCGGCCGGCTGGTCGCTGGGAAAGGTCTCATCGATCGTCGGTTGGTCGGCCAGCCACTCGGCCGCCATGTCCTCCGGAAAGGCACTGCCCGCCGGCGGGCGAATGTCGATCGTCACGTCGAGCACCGAGCGATGGATGCGATCTTCTTCCGCCGACAAGCTCCCCTGCTGCTGGCGCAACGCACGCGGAGCCTCGATCACCTCGGGCGCTTGGGCCACTTGCTCGACGCCGGGCAACTCGGCGACGTACTCAACCGGCTCGGCCTGCGGCGTGTGAAGGTCGGTGGCGCCGTCCGGCGAATCGTAAGCCATCGCTTCCGCCGCCGGTGGATCCGCGGCGGGAGTGGGCTCCTCGCTTGGCCTGAGAGCTTCGACTTCGGCCACCGAAGCGATCACTTCGGTCGCAGCCGCATCGTCGGCAACTTCGATTTGCACATACTCATCGCTGGGGGCTTCCACGTCGGGCCGCACGACCTCTTCGTTGACGGCAGCCGCGACACTGCTGGCCAGGCTCGGCGCGTCGGGCATCTCCGACGGATCGTCGCTGGCCACGGCAACCGCCTGCGGCTCGCTCTGGTCGGAAACGACAAAGGCCGCGCCGTCGCCATCCGGTGCAATCGGAAGCACGCTCTCGTCGTAGTCGCGCGCGCTTTCGGACTGCGCCAGCATGTGCATGGTTTCGGCGGTCAGGGTCGTGCCGACCAGACCCGAAGTGCAACCCGACGCGGCCACGGCCGCCAAGAGCGAACAGATGGCAAGAGCTTTCATGCGAGCACCCCCTATGCTTACGATTCCCTTCGACGCCGGCTAAACGGCACCTCGATCATTTCTGGCACAACCGGCAAAGGCCGCCCGACCGTCAAGAATTGCCCAATTTGCGCTCCCTTTGGGAACGAAGAAATTTGACGTCCTGCGAGGCGGCTAGAAATAATGGGATTTTCGTGCCAGGTGCGGTGGCGAACGCTCTTCTCGGCGCGCATCAAGCTAAGGAACACGGTCCATGCGACGGCCGCACGTGGCTCGAATTCGCGATCTGCTACGCCGCAACTGGTACGCGCCGAAGGCGTTGCCCGAGCGCCAGCACGAGGTGCCCGGCCTGGTACTGCGACCGCTCGAAGAGCGCCGCGTGCTGTCGGCCGCTGCCGCGGCGATGGCGCTGGCGCAACAGATGGAAGCCAGCGGCGTCGAGAAAACCGAGGGCACCGACAAGAGCCCCGATCCGGCCACCCCGCTGGGCACCGACGCGGCCAAGAAAGAGCCCATCGATCCGGGCGATCGCACGGTGCAGGTCGAAAGCACCGCGAGCACGGCCCAGCACGACGACACCAAGGGCCCGGCTGCCGAGAACCTGAGCGAGAGTGAGAACCGCAGCACGGGCGACACCGAGGATCTCGAAACAGAAGTCGCCACGCCGGCTGAAGCCGAACAAGTGCAACTCGAGCTGACCGTGGCCGACGATCAAACCGTTGACGAAGGCGCTCCGCTCGACCTGGAGAACATTGGCGAGTTCACGGACCTGTTTCCCTTCAAGCCGGTGTACGAGTACACGATCGACTGGGGCGACGGCACCACCAGCGAAGGCACGGCCGACATCCACTTTGCCGGCGGCGACGGCTTACCGCTCGAAGGCTCGCTGGATGGCTCTCACGTCTACGCCGACAACGGCATCTACACCGTGACGGTAACCGTTACCAACGTCGCCGACGACCTCTCGGTCAGCGAATCGTTCCAGGTGACGGTGAACAACGTCGCGCCGTCGCTGACCGTGCCGGCAGATCCAACCGTCGACGAGGGCGAGCAGCTCGACGTTCTCGTCGAGGTGTCCGATCCGGGCTTCGACAACCCGCTCAACGAAGGCGGCGAAACGACCGAGCAGTTTACCTATGCCATCGACTGGGGCGACGGCACGCCGGTCGACTCGGGCGCCGTGACTGTCGACCAACTAGGCGAGCCCGGTGCCCCCACGCTGGGATCGTTCAACGGCAGTCACGTCTACGCCGACAACGGAATCTATACGGTCACCGTGACGGTCAACGACGATGACGGCGGCACCGCCATTCAGACGTTTCACGTCACCGTGTTGAACGTGACGCCCACGCTCGCCGTGCCCGAGGACCAGGTGGTCGACGAAGGACAACTGCTGACGCTGGAGAACATCGGGCAGGTGACCGATCCCGGCTTCGACAACCTGCTCAACGAGGGCGGGGAGATGCGCGAGCAGTTCACCTTTGCCATCGACTGGGGCGACGGCACGGAAGTCGATTCCGGCGCGGTGACGATCGACGTGCCAGGGCAGCCGGGCGTGCCGACCCAAGGCTCGTTCGACGGCGCGCATACATATGCCGACAACGGGATTTACACGGTCACGGTGACCGTCAGCGACGACGACGGCGGCACCACCAGCGAAACGTTCACCGTGGTCGTGAACAACGTGGCGCCGGTGCTCACAGTGGTCGAGGACCAGGTCGTCGACGAAGGCTCGGAGCTGCAGATTATCGACATCGGTCAGTTCACCGATCCCGGCTACGACAACCCGTTCAACGAGGGCGGCGAAACCAGCGAGCAGTTCACCTATGCCATCGACTGGGGCGACGGCTCGCCGGTCGATTCCGGCGCCGCGACGATCGACGTGCCCGGCGGACCCGGCACGCCGACGCAAGGCTCGTTCGACGGCGCGCACATCTATGCCGACAACGGGCTGTACACCGTCACCGTTACCGTCACCGACGACGATGGCGGCAGCGACACCGCCACTTTCCACGTGCTGGTGAACAACGTCGCCCCCACGCTCACGGTGCCGGAAAACATCGTGATCGACGAAGGCACGACGCTTTCGATCGAGGATATCGGCCAGTTCAGCGACCCGGGCTTCGACAACCCGCTGAACGTGGGCGGCGAAGTGCGCGAGCAGTTCACCTACTCGATCGATTGGGGCAACGGTCTTGACGTCGAATCAGGGGCCCCGACGATCGACGTCATCGGTGGCCCCGGGGTACCCACCCAAGGCTCCTTCGACGGCGCCGCGGGCTACTATCCCGACGACGGCGTGTATACCGTGACGGTGACGGTGAGCGACGACGATGGTGGAACGGCGGTGGCCACTTTCACCGTCACCGTGCAGAACGTCGATCCGGTGCTTTCGCTCGAAGGCAACCAGGTCCTCGACGAGGGCTCCACCTTCACGATCGACGCGACGTTCTTCGACCCCGGAGCGGATAACCCGGCTCGCGAAACGAGCGAGTCGTTCATGTACACGATCGATTGGGGCGACGGCACGCCGCCACAAATGGGCATCCCGACGGTGACCACCCCGCCGCTGACGCCCTCAGAGGGCTTCTTTGGCGGCTCGCACGTCTACGCCGACAACGGGCTATACACCGTCACCGTCACGCTGGTCGACGACGACGGCGGCGTGGCCGTGGAAACGTTGACCGTGCAAGTAAACAACGTCGCCCCTACGCTCGTCGTGCCGCCCGACCAGAACGCCCAGCAGGGCGAACTGCTCTTCCTGGAAGACATCGGCCAGTTCACGGATCCCGGTTTCGATAACCTGCTCAACGTGGACGGCGAAACTACGGAACGATTTTCGTATTCGATCGACTGGGGTGACGGCTCGCCGATCGACTCGGGCGAAGCCCCCATCGACCAACCCGGCGGCCCGGGCATGCTGACCGAAGGTTCGTTCAACGGCGGGCACGTGTACAACCAGGCCGGCGTGTTCGAGGTTGTGGTCACGGTGGTCGACGACGACGGCGGCGTGGCCAGCGACTCGTTTCTGGTGGTCATTAGTTCGGCGCCGATCTTGTTGGTCAGCGGTCCCGATCAAACGGTCAACGAAGGGTCGGTGTTATTTGTCGAGGACATCGGCCAATTCGTCGACTCGCTGCCCGGCGGCGCCGCGGCGTACGAGTACACGATCGACTGGGGCGACGGACGAGGCGTGGATTCCGGCCTGGCCACGATCGACTTCGTGGGCGGCGAAGAGACGCTCACCAGTGGATCGTTCAACGGCAGTCATATCTACGCCGACAACGGACTGTACACGGTCACCCTGACGATCACAGCTCTCAACAACGGCGAGCCGCTCCCCCCGGGCGAAGGTCAGGAGCCGTTCTTGCGCACGGCAACGACCACGCTCGAGGTTTCGGTCCAGAACGTCGCCCCCACGCTGATCTCGGTCGGCAACCAGGAAGTCACGCTGGGCACGATCCTGACGATTGGCGACATCGGACTGTTTACCGATCCGGGATTCGACAATCCCTTGAACGTGGGCGGAGAGACGACCGAGCGACTCACGTTCGCGATCAACTGGGGCGACGGCTCTCCGATCGACTCGGGCCAGGGCACGATCGACGTTTCGGGCGCCCCGCTTTTGCTCACCTCGGGCTCGTTTGATGGAGCCCACGCGTTCGGCACGCCGGGAGAGTTCACCGTGTTCGTCACCTTAGCCGACGACGATGGCGGCATGGCCGTAGCGTCGTTCGACGTGACGGTCACGTTCATCAGAGAGCCGCCCGCCTCGGGCGCGTTTCCTCCCGGCGGCGGCGGCACGGTGGCGTCCGAACCCGGGTCCGAACCCGCACCCGTCGCGCCGCTTCCGGCGCCAATTCCCACCGCCCAGCGCATCTTTCGCCCGGCCAACACAGGCGCGGTGGCCGGAGCCGAAACCAAGTTGGTGTTGCGCGTCGTCTCGCCCGAGGGCGTTGAAGACAAGGACAACGACGTGCTATTGTCCGACGATGTGCTGGACAACCTGCGAGACTTCTTCAAGCGGCTGCCGCCCAAGCACTACCGCATTTACCTGATCCAGCCCGACGGCGTCGAGCGGTTGGTGATCGACACGATGGAGTTCGACCAGGTTCCGCAAGAGCCCGTCATCCTGCCGGTCAATCCGAGGGCGGGCGAGTTTCCACCCGCGCGTCCCGAAGCCGAGCAAGGCAATCTGCCCGAGCAAGAGACTCCGGCCGCGCAAGAGATGCCGGCCGAGGACGACGCGCCGCTTGAGATCGACGAGTTGCCGGTTCCGGAAGACGGCCCGCAAGCAGGAAACACGCAAGCCGCAGCGTTGGCCCTCGGCGGTGGCCTGGGCACGCTCGTACCCGCGGCGCGCAGACCGCGCGTCCGCGCCGCGAGGAAACGCCTGGCGCCTCTGAACAAACTGAGTCGCTTGCTCCGCAAAGCGAGGTAGTCGATGCTGATCTGTCCCGCCTGCAAGAGCGTCGTCAAAGAGGTACCCGACTCGGGCAATTGTCCGCAGTGCGGCCAGGCGCTGCCGCCGCCGGGCAGCGCCACCGAAGGCCCCGAAGTGCCCACCCTGGCTCAGACGGCCGAGCTGCCCCCGGCCGATGCGCCCACCGACAAGGGCGAGATCGCCGCGACCATGCAGCTTCCCGACGAGCCCGGGCATTCGCTGTCGATCGCGCCGCGCAAGCTCTCGCAGAAAAACATTCAGATGATCACGCAGTCGTGGCAGGGCGCGCTGTCGCAGGATGCCACGCCGCGCACGTCGCTGAAGCTGGAATCCAAGGCGGCCCCGGGCACCGCTTCGTCGCTGGTGGTTAACCTGCGAGGCTTGCGCAACGTCGAAGAAAAAGAGCACAAGCTACCGCCCGGCGCGGGTGCCGACTACGAACTGCTCAATGTGATCGGCAAGGGCGGCATGGGCGTAGTCTATTCAGCGCGGCAGGCCTCGGTCGACCGCATGGTGGCGGTAAAGATGATCCGCCCGCAGGTGGCCCGCGACCGGGAACGCCGCGAGAAGTTTCTCTCCGAAGCGGTCGTGACCGGCGATCTGGACCACCCGAACATTGTGCCCATCTACGAACTGGGGGCCGACGAGCAGGACGCGCTCTTCTACTCGATGAAGCGCGTGCAGGGTACGCCCTGGTCGCACGTGATCGCTACGAAGTCGCTGGTCGACAACCTCGAGATCCTGATGAAGGTAGCCGACGCCGTGGCCTTTGCACACGCCAACGGTGTGGTGCATCGCGATCTGAAGCCCGAAAACGTGATGCTGGGCGACTTCGGCGAAGTGCTGGTGATGGACTGGGGGCTGGCCCTGGCCACGGCCAGCTTCCGGCACTCTGAGTTCGTCACGGGGCCCGACAGCATGGGCGGCACGCCGGCCTACATGGCGCCGGAGATGGTGACCGGACCCTTCGAGATCATCGGCCCCCCGTGCGACATCTACTTGTTGGGAGCCTTGTTGTTCGAAGTCGCCACCGGCAAGCGGCCGCATCACGGCAAGTCGGCGCAGGAATGCCTGCTGGCGGCAGCGCGGAACGAGATTCAGCCCACCGAAAAAAAGGGAGAGCTCGTCGACATTGCCTACCGGGCCATGGCGACCGACCCGGGCGATCGCTACGCCAGCGTGCAGGAATTTCAGGCGGCGATCCGCGACTATTACTCTCACATGGAGAGCATCTCGCTCTCGACCCGGGCCGACAGCGAGTTGGCCCAGGCGCGGAAGAGCGGCGATTACCAGAGCTATGCCCATGCCTTGTTCGGGTTCGAGGAAGCACTGGCGCTGTGGTCGGGCAACGCGCGAGCCCGCACCGGCATTTCGGAAACGCGGCTGGCCTATGCGACAAGCGCCAAGCAGAAGGGCGACTTTGAGTTGGGCGCGTCGCTGCTCGACGTAGACAATCCCGAACACGCGGATTTGCGAGCTGAACTCGAAGCAGCCCAGCGCGAACGTGACGCGCGGCACAAGTGGCTGACGCGGTTCCGGCGCATTGCCGTAGCCATGGCCGTCGTGCTGGCCGGGGTAATCTTGACGGCGTTGGTGCTGGTGACCCAGGCCCGCAACGAAGCCATCGCCCAGGGTGAGATTGCCAAGACCGAACGCGACAATGCCCGCCAGCAGGAAGAGATTGCCAGGGGCGAACGCGACAAGGCGAACGAGGCCCGCGAGGCGGCCGAGATGGCCCGCAACGAAGAGGCCCGGCAGCGCGAGGAAGCCGAACGCCAGGAACGTTTGGCCGAGGAAGCGCGCGACCGCGCCGAAGAACAACGCCGCCGCGCCGAGGTGGCCCAGGCCGAAGCCGAACGCCAAGAGGGCATCGCGCGAGAGCAGGAAGGAATCGCCATCGCCCAGGAGCGGCGAGCCAAGGAGGCCGCTTACGGGGCCCGCATCGGCATGGCGGCGGCCAAGATCGACGAGAACGCCTTCGATACGGCCTCGGCCGTGCTCGACGCCTGCGAACCGGTCAGTTTGCGGCACTGGGAATGGGGTTATCTCAAGCGGCTATGCGAGCAAGGCCGCAACTTTCCCGCCGAGGGCACGGTGCGAAACGTGGTTTTCGCCCCGCAAGGCGATTGGTTTGCCACGGCCGGCGACGACGGTCGGGTCACGCTCTGGGATCGGCAAACCGGCACGCAGCGCGAAACGTTCGAACACGGCGGACCCGTGCACGCGATGGCCGTCGCTCCCGATGGCCGGCAGTTGGCCGTCGGCGGCGAGGGTGGGTCGCTGCAAGTCGTGACCGTCGAGGGCAACGCTCCGCCCCGCCCGCTGCAAGGACACACCGCACGCGTGCTGGGTGTCTCCTTTTCGCCGGACGGGCGCTGGCTGTTGAGTTGCTCGCGCGACCGCACGGTGCGCGTGTGGGACGTGGCTACCGGCACCGAGGCCACGGCGCCTCTACGCGGCCACTACGATTGGGTTTGGTCGGCATCGTTCTCACCCGATGGGAAGCAGATCGTCACGGCCGGCGGCGACGCCCGGGTGCTCGTTTATTCCTTTACGAGCGATCCGGTTGATGCGGCCGGACCGTCGATCGAGCCGAAACGCGAGTTCCTGGGGCACGAGGGCGCGGTGTACTGTGCCGCGTTCTCGCCCGATGGCAAGCAGATTGTTTCGGCGGGCTACTACAAGCGCGTGCTGGTGTGGGGCGCTGACGAAATCGACGATGTTGAGCTCACGCAACTGGTCGCGCTGTCCGATCCGGTGCCCGTGCAGGAAGTGCGCGCCTTCGCGGGCCACTTAGGACCGGTGCGCAGCGTCAGTTTCTCGCCCGACGGGCGGTACGTGATTAGCGCCGGCGACGATAAGGTCGTGCGCGTGTGGGACGCCATCACGGGTCGTCCGCACGCCGTGTTGCGCGGGCATAGTCGGCCCGTGCTGTCCTGTGCCGTCTCGCCCGAGGGCCGGCAACTGCTTTCCGGCGGGCAGGACGGCGAAATCAAGCTATGGGATCTCGTCGGTTACAAGCAAGCGCCGCAGGGTATCGCCCTGACCGGGCACGAGGATGCCGTGGAACACGCGGCTTTTTCCCGCGACGGCCGCCGCATCGTCACGGCCAGCCGCGACCGCACGGCGCGAATCTACGACCCGCAAAACGAACAGGAGGCCATCTCGCTCAGCGAGGGACACGAGTTTCTCACCTCGCGCGCCGTCTACTTCCACGACGGCAAACGGTTGATTACTTCCGGAGGGGACAACACGACGCGCTTGTGGGATGCCCCGCGCGGATTGGAACTGGCGGCGATGGAAGGTACGGGCCGCAACGCGGCGGCGGCCGTCTCGCGCGACGGACGATGGATCGTGACGGGCAACTACCACGGCGGCGGTGATTCCGAAGAAATGGCTTCGCGGCGGCAGATCGCGCTTTGGCAACTCGACGACGCGCGCGAAAGCGTCGAGCAGCACACGTTCGACGACGCAGGCTTCGGCACCGGCCACGAGGCCCTGGTCACGGCCGTGGCCGTCTCGCCCGAGGGCCGATGGCTGTTCTCCGGCGACGATAACGGCGAGGGTCGCTTGTGGGATGCCAGGAGCGGAACGCTGGCCCACGCCCTCTCAGGCCACACGCACCGCATCACCCGCGCCGAGTTCTCGCCCGACGGCAGTCGGTTGTTGACGGCCAGCCGCGACGGCACGGTGGCCCAATGGGACGTTGCCAGCGGCGAGGAGTTGGACACAACGATCTCGATCGCCAATCCCGGGCAGCGCGACGCGTTCGACGCCCCGGTGCTCGACATGGCGCTTTCGCCCGACGGGACACGGCTGCTGACACTTTCGGAATACAAGCCAGGCGGCAACCTCGAGTGCGCCGTGGAGTTGTGGGACGTCGACAGCGCTAAGCTGCTCGGCGAACTCTACCGTGGCGAGGATACGTTGACTTCGATCGCCTTCGGGCCCGAGGGCAGCACGGCCCTGGCCGCCGGCAGCACGCCCGACCGCGTCGGCATCGTGCGCAAGTGGAACGTCGATACGGGCGAAGAAATCGTCGGCCGCGAAAGCCACGCATTGTTGGACTTCTCCGGAAGTCGCGATTCGGTGTGGGCGGCCATCTCGGCGCCCGACGGAGAGCGCGTGCTCACGGTTGGGGGCAACGGGGCAACACTTTGGAACCCCGCAAGTGCGGACGAGCCCGAACTGGTATTCAAGCCCCACGGCGGCGTAGTCGCAGCCGGCTTCTCGCCGAGCGGCCGCTATGTCGTGACCGGCAGCCTCGACCGCCGAGCCAAGATCTGGAGTGTCGAGACCTCGCGCGCCGTGACGCAGTTGCCCGCGGAGCACGAAGGCCCGCTGACGACGGCAATGTTCTCGCCGGTCGATGAAGGGCTGCTGCTGACCGCCAGCCAGGACGGCACGGCGCGGCTCTGGCGATTCCCCGGAGCCAAGGTCGTGCACGTTCTTGATCACGCCAGCGGCGACAACGAAGCCAGGGCCGTGCACGCGGCCGCGTTCTCGCCCGACGGCAAGCACGTGCTCACGGCCGGCCAGGACGCGAATATCCGCCTGTGGGACGTCGACAGCGGCCGGATGGTGGCCAGGGTTGCGTGGAATTCGCCCGCGCTGGCGGTCGCCTACGCGCGCGACGGTGCGCGGTTCGTCGTGGGGTTCGAGAGCGCTCGCGCGGTGATCTTCGATGCGGTCACGCGTGAACCCCTCAGCGAGCTGCGCGGCCACACCGACGACGTGACCTCGGTGGCCTTCTCGCCCGACGGCCGCCGCGTGCTCACCGGCAGCAGCGATCGCCTGGCTAAGATCTGGGACGCATCGCCGCCCGACGCCGAGTCGGCGCCGACGGGAGAACTGCCGCCAGCAAAGGAAATGTTGACGCTCGACTACCACGACCAGGCGGTCACGTCGGTAAGCTTTGCTCCCGATGGCCAAGCCGTGCTCACCTCGAGCCGCGACGGCACCTCCGTTCTGTGGCCCGCCGCGCCCTGGCAGGCGACCGAATAAAGAGCACGCCTCGCGAGCTGCGGCCAGCGAGCTAGCCCACCAACGCTTCGGTGAGCCGGTCCAGAAGCTCCTCGTCGATTTCCGGCAACGCTTCGGCGATCGCGATGCCGGCAAGTGGGCCGACGGCGGATTCGGCTTCGGCAGCGATCGAACGTGGGAGCGCAACGGCGTCGCCTCCCGATGTCGCGTCGGCCGGCTCGACATAGAGGTCGCCGGCGTCAAGCAACGACGGCGACGATTCGATTGCCAGCGCCATCGCCACGGCATTCGGCTCGCCCGTATCGGCCTCCGGCGGACTCGGCAGCGGCAGATCCAGTTTGGCCAGCAATCCGCTATGGTTGCGCGCGGCGATGGCATCGAGCGCCGTAACCAGGCCGCTACGGTCGAAGTCGTACAGGTTGGTAATGCCAGCCCCGATGCCAACGTTGTTGCGGGCGTCAATCTCGTCCGAGGCGTTCGTGACGGCAAACGCCGCCGTGCCGCTGCCGGTGTCGCCAACCAGATTGCCAAAGTAGAACACGTCGGGCGCGTCCAACGACGTGTCGGCGCCGGCCAGCACGGTCACCTCGAGCCAAGTGTTTTGAATCGCGCCATTGTCCCAGGTGATCGCGATGCGATCCGACCCGCTGACGCCGGCACCGGGCCGCACCGAGATGGCGCTGGGAGCGGGCGCGGCGGTCCACACGGCCGGCTCGTTGCCGTCGCTCAGACGAAACTCGAAGTCGTCGGCCGAAATCGGGCCGAGATCGCCCGCGATGTCGATCATCAAGCCGTTGATGCCGCGCACGTAGCTGGAAATGTTGTCGAACGTGGCGGGGCCCGAGCCGGCCAGGTAGGGCACCTTGTCGGTAGCGATCGCGGCGTCGTCCGCGGGACCGATCGCCGCGCTGGCGCCGTCGAAGCTGGACGCATTATAGAACAGGGCGCGATTAACGACCGCCGGTGGGGCATTGCCAAAATCGAGGTTCTCAATCGGCGTGCCCACGGTAACGGCCACGTCGTATGCTCCGCCCGCCGGAGACGTTTGCACCAGGCCCGGCTCGGCGACCTGCCGAATTGTGTGATTGCCCGATCCGGCAAAGGCAAACAGATACCTTCCCACAGCGTCGGTCGTGGCCGTCGGCTCGGGCACGTCGAGCGTGATCTCCACGCTCCAGTCGAGCAGCGTGCCGGCCGGGTCGCCCGAGGTAACGTCGCTGACGATCAGCTTCCATTGGCCGTTAGGGGTCGACCCGATCAGGTTCGCCAAGGACCCCAGCGGTCGATAACTACCGGTGAAGGGAGCGACACCGGCGTTGATGGACGTTGGGGCCTGGTCGTCGAACACGGTGTCGATGTAGTTGTCGCCGTCGCCTCCGCCGAGCGCGGCGAGGGAAACAATCGTGCCATCGGGTGCCGTGAGCCCAATAAACAGGCTCGAGTCGCGCTCGTGCAGGATGTTGACGTGGACGTTGACGTCGGCAATCTTGCCCGGCAAGGCGCTGGTCATGAAGGTCGACATGACGCTGCCGAGTTGCGGGATGGGCAGCGGCGTGTCGAGCGACACAGGCGTCACGTACGCTACCGCGTCCCATACACCGTTGCCGTTCACGTCATCGAACAGCGCGGCGCCGGCGATCCCGCTCTCGCCCTCGTCGAGCACGCCGTTACGGTTGTCGTCGAGGAACACAGTACCTTCAATCGAAGGAGGCAACACGTCGGCGTTCAACGTGTACTGGCCGACGTCGCCGTAACCGCCCTCGGAAGCAACCACCGCCCGGTAGCTTCCCGGCTGGAGCACTGCAGTCAAGGTTGCTCCGAAACTGCCCGAGGGCGCGGCACGATCGATCAGGCTACCGAACTCGTCGCGCAACTCGAGCACGGCGTCGAGATTGTTGTGGGCCGGCAACGTCACCGAGAGCGTCACCTCGCCTCCCTCGGTCTCGAAGGAAAAATAGTCGACGTCGTCGGTCGTGGTAATAACGCCCGTAGCCACCAGTTCGCTGCCGGCGGGAGTCATCAGCGAAGCCGTGGCGGGCGTGTTGCCGTGATCGTCGGGCCGGTAGCCAAAGCCGTTGGCCGCACGCGAGATCAGGGCCATGTCGTCCTGAAACGTCGTCGAGCCCTGCGACGACGTGCCGTACCACCACAGCCCGCGCGTGGCACCGTAGCTGTTACCCATGATCGGGGCGCGTCCGTCGCCGGGCCCTGCGTAATACTCGGCGATTTTGGTTCCGCCGGCGTTGTATTGGCTCTGATGTCGCAAACCGAAGCCGTGGCCTGCTTCGTGCGAGCTGGCCTCGGCCACGCTCTTGTCGCTGCCCAGATGGTCGGGAAAGACGTAAACGGTGTTGGACGTGGAACTGGTGAAGTTGTTCACATAGGCGATGCCGCCATAGGTGCCGCCGGTCCAGGCACCATCGCCGCCGATCGCCACGCGCAGCGCCACGCCGTTAGCAAAACTGGGCGGCTCGACCGTCGTGACGTTGAGCTGAAACGGCGCGAAGTCTTCGGACACCTGCGCCCAAATATCCTCGATGTCGTCCAGTTCCGCGTCGCTGAATGTGGTGGGGTCGTTGTCGCGATCGTAGACCGGCGTAGTGATGTTGGAGTAGCTGCCCCAGACCGCTTCGTAGAATCCGTCGAAGTCGAGATACACCGACACGGCCGCCCCGGGCAGGCTGTCCAGCGCCGGAATGCTCGAGAGCGGGTGCAACGCCTGCGGTTCGAGCGGGGGCGCCGGCGGCGACAGGTCGACCAGCTCGTTGACGTCCAGATCCGGATCGTTGGGATCGTGGGCGTGGAGCAATCGCCGCGCTTCCAGCGGCTCGAGCCCGAGTCGGTGAACACCCAAGACATGACGCCCGGGTTTTCGCTCCCACGGACCACGATTGCGGCGGAAGATGCGCATGACTCATTTCGCCTACGTGAGGGGGGGTGGCGAACGAATGCGGCCGGGGCCCCATTGGGGTCGGCCGGATTCATTCCTCTGTTCCTGGTGGACGCCGCAGGGGCTCGTCTCGAGCGCGATAAAGCGTGGCTTGCGGGCGAAGATACTCCGGTTGCGCGACAATAGTCAACGCGCGGGGGATGATATTTGCCAGATTTTTCTTGATCCCGGGGGCTTCTGGAACGGCGGACGTCGCCCGGAGCGAGCCGGCGCGTTGACAACGATTGGATATTGTATACATTCGATTGCGTTTTCCTTGCCGTCCTTCCGATCGAGCTTTTGCGTGTGAACGACCGAGCCAAACTCGTGATGGGCCTGCGCGAGCAGATCGTGGAGCGCCTCCGCGACGATCTGCTCTCGGGCCGGCTTAGTGAAGGCGAACGGCTCGTCGAGCAGGACCTGGTTGACCGCTTTGGCGTCAGCCGCACCCCGGTGCGCGAGGCCATCGCCCAATTGAGTCACGAGGGCCTGCTCGAAGCGCTGCCGCACCGCTCGGTGCGCGTGGCCCCGACGCCGCCCGACACGATCCGCGAGTTGATTCTGCCGATTCGCGCCACGCTCGAATCGTTCGCCCTGTCGGCCATCTTCGATACACTGACCGAAGAGGATTTTTGCCACTGGGACGAGATCCTCGCACGGCTCGAAGCGGCCTGCCGTCGCGGCGACTGGGCCGAAACGGTGAACTGCGATATCGCGTTTCATCGCTCGATCATCCGCCGCACCGGCCAAAAAGACCTGGAAGCCATCTGGTCGGCCATCGTGATTCGCGTTCGCTCGCACTTTTGGAAGTCGCACCGCGAGTACCAGGACCTGCTGGACCTGTATCGCGAGCACAAGCGGATCGTCGACGTATTCCGCCAAGGCGATAAGCAAGCCGCCATCGACGTGTTGGTAGGCAGTATGGCTTGAGTTCGCAAGCACCCCCGGCTTTGCGTCATGATCGCAAATGCATCGCAACCCGCCGCCACGCGCAAGCGCAGCTCGATCCTCGGGCCAGTGCCTTGCGTCTTGATCGCGCTGGCTGCGCTGGCAGCTTCTCCCGTGCTGGCCGAAATGCCTCCGGAACCCTCGGATGCCGCCTGGTTCGAACAGCGCGTGCAGCCGATCTTCGAGACCTACTGCTACCACTGCCACGGGGCCGAAACGCAGAAGTCGGCGCTCAATCTAAGCACGCCAGCGGGCATTCGCGCCGGGGGCGAGTCGGGCGCTATTCTCGATGCCGAAGATGCCAGCGCCGGCACGCTGTACGAATACGTGCACGAGCGGATCATGCCGCCCGAGGGCGAAGGCGAGCTCGGCGATGAAGACATCGATGTCATCGTGCAGTGGATCCAAGCCGGAGGCAAACTGCCCGGTGCTACGCTGCCTGAAGAAAAAAAACTCACCCAGCACCACGTGCTGCCGACGCTGCTGTTGCGATGCGCCATCTGCCACGGTCGGCAACGTCTCGAAGGCGGTCTCGACGTTCGCAGCGTGGCCGGACTGCTCAAGGGGGGCGACTCCGGCCCGGCTATCGTGCCCGGCAAGCCGGAGGAGAGCTTGCTGCTAAAGAAGATCCACGCCGAGGAGATGCCGCCTCGCAAGACGCTGGCTTTCTATTCGGTGCGCCCGGTCACCGAGCATGAGATCGGCACGATCACGCGATGGATCGCCGCAGGCGCCCCGGAAGTCGACGTCGCGCCCGATGTGGCCACGACCGATGGGGATCCGCTGGTGACCGACGAGGATCGCCAGTTCTGGGCATTTCAGCCGCCCAAGGCCCCGGCGTTGCCTCAGACGAACACGCCGGTCGAGCACCCCGTCGATGCGTTCGTGCAGGCCCGACTCGAAGACGCCGGACTGCCGCTCGCGCCGTTGGCCGATCGTAGGACGCTGGTGCGCCGGGTGTATTTCGACCTGATGGGCCTGCCTCCGACGCCGGAGGAAGTGCAAGCGTTCGCGGCGGACCAGCGGCCCGACGCGTACGAGCGGCTGATCGATCGCGTGCTGGCCTCGCCTCATTACGGAGAGCGCTGGGGGCAGTATTGGCTCGACGTGGCCGGCTACTCCGACAGCGAGGGCATCCAGAACGCCGACGACGTGCGTCCCCACGTGTGGCGCTATCGCGACTACGTGATCCGCGCATTCAACGACGACAAGCCGTACGATCGTTTTCTGCTCGAGCAGTTGGCCGGCGATGAATTGGTCGACTACGAGCACGCCCCGGAAATCACAACGGAGATTTACGACAATCTGGTGGCCACGGCTTTCCTGCGGCTGGCGCCCGATGCCACTTACTCGCCCATCACGGGCTTCGCCGCCGATCGCCTGGAGGTGATCGACGACGAGATCGAAGTACTCGGCTCGGCCGTGCTGGGCCTGACGATCAAGTGCGCCCGTTGCCATACGCACAAGTTCGATCCGATTCCGCAGCGCGACTACTATCGCCTGGCCGCCACGCTCAAAGGCGCGCTCGACGAACACGACTGGCTGGCCTCGCGCACCGGCGGGCCCGACCAGCCCGAAGATGCGGTGCCGGCGCTGTTGCCTTACGTGACGAGCGAGGAGCGCGCCGCCTGGCAGACGGCCGGCGGCAAACCGGAAAACCAGCCCAAGATCCGTGCCGTGTGGGATCGGGGCGAGCCGTCGCCGACGTATATCCTGCAGCGCGGCAACTACCTGACGCCCAGCAAACTGGTCGGCCCGGGCGTTCCCTCGGTGTTGACCGACGGCAAGACGCCTTTCGACGTCGAGCCCCCCTGGCCGGGATCGTACAAGACCGGGCGCCGGCTGGCGCTGGCCAAGTGGATCACTCGCGATGATCATCCGCTCACGGCACGCGTGATGGTCAACCGGATCTGGAAGCATCACTTCGGCGAAGGCATCGTCCGCACACTCGACAACTTTGGCACGACGGGAGCCCCGCCCACGCATCCCGAACTGCTCGACTGGATGGCCGTCTACTTCGTTGAGCACGGCTACAGTATCAAGCAGATGCACCGCCTGCTGATGACTTCGCACGCGTATCGGCAGTCGTCCCAGGTGACGCCGGAGGCCGATCGGCTCGATCCGGACAATCGGTTGCTTTCGCGGATGCCGCTGTTGCGAATGCAGGGCGAGGTGTTGCGCGATTCGCTGCTGGCCGTGGCGGGGCGGCTCGATCCCACGCCTTTCGGCAAGCCCGACGGCCTGGTCAGCAACGTCGAGGGACTCGTCACGGTTGAGCCCGGATCGCAAGCGCAATACCGCCGCAGCATCTATGCGCTCAAGCGCCGTACGCAGCCGCTGACAATTCTACAGAGCTTCGACGTGGCGGGCATGGACCCCAACTGCATCGAGCGGCGCGAGTCGATCGTCGCCCCTCAGGCACTGCACTTGAAGAACAACGCGCTGGTGCGCGAGTTGGCCCGTTCGCTGGCCGAGCGCCTCTGGCGCGAAGCAGGAGCCGATCGAACCGAACAGATCCGCCGGGCCTATTGGATCACCGCCGGGCGTCCGCCGACGGTCGAAGAAAGCGAGATCGCGCTGGCCGGGCTGCAAGAACTCGAAGCCGAGTGGGCGCGAGAGCCCTCGGGCAGGCGGTACGAGCTGGCCGCCACCACGCACTTGTGGGTACGCGAGTCGGCGCCCGACACGGTCTACGAAAACGACTTGGTCTCCGTCTGGTCGAGCGCCTCGACCGACGGCGCGCGTCGCGTGGGTGTGCTCGAATTCGACGTCTCGCAGCTTGCCCATCTCACGCTGCGCGAAGCACACCTCGAGTTGGGCGTACTGGCCGATACGCCCTTTGCGCAAACGGCAGCCGTCGTCCCGCCGGGCACCGAGCAACTCACCTGGAATCGCTTCGCTGGCGAGAAGCTGCCGAACGCCCGCTCGCTCGAACAATTGGGGCGAGTCACGCTGGCAGAAGGCGGGCCGGGCACGGCGCCCGGGACCGTGCAGCGCAGTGAAGCGGCGACTGCTCACGACCTGCAACTCGTGCAGGAAGCGGCCCGCGGCGACGGAAAGCTCGCTGTCGCGCTCATGGCCGACGAAAACGGCAAGGCTTATCGCCAGGACTGGGACGACGGGGTGCACGGTTCGACGCGGGGCAACGTGCCGCGCCTGGTCGTGTACGACGACCGGACCGATCCCACAGCGGCACAGCGGCACGCGCTCGAGAACCTGTGCCACGCTCTATTCAACTCCGCCGCGTTTCTGTATATCGACTGAGGTACCCGCGATGCCGCACGATCGTTCTCATTCCGAGCAAGCACCCACGCGGCGGGCCTTCTTCGAACACGTGGGCGCGGGTTTTGCCGGCATGGCGCTGGCCTCGCTGTTGGAGAACGAACTGCTGGCCACGACCTCCGAACCGGCGACGGCTCCGCCCACCGATCTGGTCGCCCGGCAGCCGCACTTTGCTCCCCGGGCCAAGAGCGTGATCCACCTGTTCATGAACGGCGGGCCGAGCCAGATGGATCTGTTCGATCCCAAGCCCGAGTTGGAGAAGCGGCACGGCGAAGCGTTCTTCGACAAGATCGCCGGCGAAGTCGAGAATCCACACGAAGCCGGGGCGCTGATGAAGAGCCCGTTTCGCTTTCGGCAGCGGGGCGAGTCGGGCATGTGGATCTCCGACGCCCTGCCCCACCTGGCCACGTGCGCCGACGACATCACGCTGATTCGCTCGATGCACACCGTGAACATCACGCACGAGCCGGCCATCTACAAGATTCAAAACGGGCGCATGCTGCCGGGCTATCCGAGCATGGGCTCGTGGATCACGTACGGCTTGGGAAGCGAAAACCAGAACCTGCCGGCCTACGTCGTGCTCGACGACCCCAAGGCCCTGCCGGTGAACGGCACGCAGAACTGGCAATGCGGCTTTCTGCCCCCGGTGTTTCAAGGCACGCGGTTTCGCTCGACGGGTGCCGCCGTGCTGAACCTCGATCGGGCCTACGACGAGCCCGATGCCATCACGCTGGCCGAGCGTGAGCTGGCCGCGCGGCTCGACGCGGCGCATCTCGAGCGCCATCCGCGGCAGCCCCGGCTCGAAGCGCGAATCAAGAGCTACGAACTGGCGGCGCGGATGCAGCTCTCGGCCTCCGATGCACTCGACTTGTCGCAGGAATCGCCCGAGACACTCAAGCGCTACGGCATTGGCGAGAGCGCCACCGACTCGTACGGTCGGCGGTGTCTGATGGCCCGGCGGCTGGTCGAGCGCGGCGTGCGGTTCGTACAGTTGTTCATCAACGGCCAGATCTGGGACAACCACGCGAAAATCGCCAGCGAATTGAAGGGCGCGTGCGACCGCACCGACAAACCGATCGCGGCGCTGCTCGCCGATCTCAAGCGGCGCGGCATGCTCGACGACGTGTTGGTGCTGTGGGGCGGCGAAATGGGGCGCCTGCCGATCGCCCAGCTTCCGCCGGGCACCAGCGCCGCCGATGCCGGACGCGATCACAACAAGCGAGCCATGTGCGGGTGGATGGCCGGCGGCGGCGTCAAAGCCGGCTTTACCTACGGCAGTACCGACGAGCTGGGCTTTGCTGCGGCCGAGAACCCCGTGAGCGTCGCCGACTGGCACGCCACGGTGCTGCATCTGTTAGGCATGGACTACGATCGCCTCACCTATCGCCGCAACGGCTTCGACGAAAAGCTCACCGGCGTCGACGAAGCCCACGTGGTAACCGACATCCTGGCGTAGCAGGCGCGCATGGTCCGGGCTACACCAGCCCGAAGCGCAAGCGCGGGTGTTCGCATAGATATCTAACCGCAAGAAACCCTCGCTCGCGCTTCGCCCTAGTTTGCAGCAGAGGCACCTAGCCTGCCTCAGCCGTAGGGCACAACCAGCACGGGCTGGCGCGAGAAGCGGACGCAGTGGTGCACGTAGCCCTCGGTTAGCTGGTCGGGGCGGTCCAGGGCGCCGACGACCAGAGACAGACTCTCCAGCGGCTGATCCAAGAACTCGGTGGCCTCGGGCTCCTTCTCCACGCGGAGGCTGTAGTCGAAGTGGCCGGCCGTGGCGGCCTTTTGCAGGGCGCGGTGCAGCCGTACGTGGGCCTTCCGCAATGCGGCCGAGAGGGCCTCGGGCGTTGCTTTGGCGTCCGGGTCGATCGACTCGAGCAGGTTGAGGACGTGTTCGTGGAACTCGTCTTCGAGCACGAGCAACAAGTCGATCCGGCCGCCCGGCGCGACCAGGCCGGCGGCCCAGGCGGCGGCATCGTGTGCTGCGCGGTTCTCGCCCACCAGCGGCAAGGCGATGTGTTGAAACGGTGTGCCGGCGATCTCGTGCGGCTTTCGGACAACCAACAGCGGCACTGGCGAGCGGGCCATCAGGACGTCGATCACCGTGCCGGCGCTGTCGGGGCCGATCTTCTCGAAGTCGCGGCCGAAGGGGCACGGCAGCAGGATCATCTCGGCCTGCGAGCTTTCGGCCGCGGCCAGAATCTGGTCGAAAGCGTCGTCGTCCCCCGGGGAGGGAAGCACGTTGCCCGAGCCGATGCGGCCGATCGCGCGGTCGGCCGCCTGCTGGCTGTCGGGACAGGCGGCCAGCACCGAGACTTGCAGGTTCGATCGTTTGGCGAGCGCAGAGGCGCCGCGCGTCGGGGTGTCGGCCGGCGAGGAAGCAGCGTGCGCCAACAGGAGGGAGGTGGTGCGGCGCGGCTCGATCGCGCTCACCTCGCCGAGCTGCACGCGCTCGAACATCTGCATCGACGTGTTCAGAGCCCGATCGACGTCGCGTTGGCTGGGTTCGACCATGGTGCAAGTCCTTTACAATTTCGGCAGCAGGTCGAAGGCGTACATCAGTTCCAGGTAAGCGATGGCAAAGACGATTTGCAGCGCCAGGATGGTGCCGCCGAGCCGAATGAACTCGACCCACCCAACGTCGATGCCGGCCTCCTTCTTCAGTGTATACAACGCGATCACGCAGGAAATCGATCCGATCGGCGTCCCGTTGCCGCCGAGGTTGCAGGCCAGTACCAGGGTCCACCACAAGGGCTCGGCCGGGAGCCCGCTGTCGCTGATGTTGCGCACGATGGGAATCATCGTTGCGGCCACGGGAATGTTGTCGACGATCGAACTGGCCACGGCCGAGAAGACGCTCAATAGTGCCACCAGCGCCGTGATACTGCCTTGCGAAAGTTCGACGACCTGCCGGGCCAGCCACTCGAGCGAGCCAGTCGACTCGACACAGCCGATGATCAGAAACAGGCCCATGAAGAAGAGGATGACGGTCCAGTTCACCTTGTTGATCGTGTCCTCGACCGACTTGCCGGCAAACAGTAGAGCGGCGGTGCCGCCGGCCATGGCGATGAAGTCCATGCCCAGCCCCAGCAATTGGGCGAAGGCGAAACCCAGCACCGTGGCCACGAGGATCACGGCGCTGCGCACCAGCACCCAGCGATTTTCGACCAGTGCCCAGGGGTCGAACTCGGCCATCCGCTCGGCCAGCGCACGGCGCTCGTCTTCGCTTTGCCGCCAGGGTAGATCGCCGCGAAACCGGAACCGCAGTACCACGAGCGCTACGATGAGGCTCCATACGGCAAACGGGGCCGATACCATCAAGAACTGTACGTAAGGAATTTCGGCGGCGGTGCCGATCATGATGTTCGGCAGTCCGCTGGCAAAGGTGACGATCGCCCCGCTGTTGGCGCAGATGGCCACGGCCAGCAGAAACGGCTTGGGGCTGTAGTTCAGCGAACGGCAGATGACCATCACCAGCGAGCAAAGAATCAGGGTGGCCGGCACGATGGTCAGCACCGCCACGAAAGCAAACGACAACGCGCACACCGAAAAGAACAACAGTGCCGCCCTGCCCCGCGTGGCCCGCACGATGAGCATGCTCAGAAAGTGGAATAGCCCCGACTGCCCCGTGACGTCGACCAGGATGCCGGTGCCGATGATCACGCCAAAGACGTTGAGGTCGCGCTTGAGAAACTCGTAGATGTCGGGGTAGTCGAAGACGTGCAGCGACACGCCCATAATTGTCAGCACACCCGCCCCCAACAGGGCCGCCACGGTCTTGTGAAACCGCTCGTGAGCCACGCCCACGTAGGTGAGCAGCATCACCAGCGCGAACAGCCCCATGATCCAGCCGGGCTGTTCCTCGTGCGTGATTTCGGCAAGCAGACTCATAGTGCTCCGGGGGCCGGCGTTTCGGCGCGCCGTCGGTTAGCGCGGCGCGAGCAGTATAGCACACTCCGCGCGACCTTCGCAGTCGCGTAGGGGGCACAATCGCGCGCTTCGGCCCCGCAGGCGATGGTCGCGGTGCTGCGTGGCCGTCCGAGGTGAGATACAATTGCAGCAACGGGAGGAACCCATGCCAGAGCGTTCGCACGCGCAACAGCCCATCGCGATTTCGACCGATGCGCCGATTTGGGACCGTTTTTTTACGGTTTCGCCGCTGGTGCTCGTAGCCAGCAAGGAACCCGACGGACGGTTCGACGTTGCGCCCAAGCACATGGCCATGCCGCTGGGTTGGCAGAACTACTTTTGCTTTGTCTGCACCCCGCGGCACGCCACGTATCACAACGTCCGACGGAACGAAGCGTTCACCGTCAGCTATCCGCGGCCCGACAGCGTGCTACTGGGCAGCCTCTCGGCTTCGCCGCGTTGCGACGATGGCGACAAGCCCGCCCTCGAGGCCGTCACGACGTTTCGTGCTTCGAAGGTCGACGGCGTGCTGGTCGAGGGCTGCTACTTGTTTCTCGAATGCGAGTTGGAACGGATCGTCGACGGATTCGGCTCCAATAGCCTGATCATCGGCCGGATCACGGCCGCCGCGGCGCTGGAATCGGCCTTGCGCCGCGACGAGCGCGACGAAAACGAGCAGCTCTACGCGGACCCGCTGCTGGCCTATCTCAGCCCGGGGCGTTTCGCCGAGATTCGCCAGACGCACGCCTTTCCGTTTCCGCAGGGGTTCTCCAAGTGACCGGTGGTCGTTCGATGGACGCAAGCGCCGCACCGCGATTGTTCGAGTGGCTTGACGGCCGCCGCGAGGCGATGGTGGCGCTGGTGGAGCGGCTGGCGCGGATCGAATCGCCCAGCGGCGATCAGGCGGCGCTCGACGACGTGCGAGCGGCCCTCAGCGACGAACTGGCGAAACTCGACTACGACACGCGTCTCTTGGCCCGCGCCAAGGGAGCCGCGACGCTCTACGCCCGTCCGAGCCATCGGCACCGCGGGTCCGCGTTTCAGTTGTTGCTGGGACATTGCGACACGGTTTGGCCGCGTGGCACGCTCGCCCGGATGCCCGTGAAAGCCGACGATGCTATCGTGCGCGGTCCCGGCGTGTTCGACATGAAAGCGGGGTTGGTGCAAATGATTTTCGCATTGGCAGCGCTGCGGGCGCTCGAGCTCGTGCCACCCGCCACGCCGGTCGTGCTGATCAACGCCGATGAAGAGGTGGGCAGCCCGGCCTCGACGCCGCTGATACGGCGGTTTGCCGAGCACGCCGCGCGGGCGTTCGTGCTCGAACCGGCTTTCGACACCGACGGCAAGCTGAAGACGGCCCGCAAGGCGGTGGGGCGTTTCACGGTTGTCGTGCGCGGCAAGGCGGCCCACGCGGGCATCAGCCCCGAGCAAGGCGCCAGCGCCATCCTCGAGCTATCGCACCAGGTGCAACAGTTGTTTGCCCTCAACGACGCGGCCCGGGGCATCACGGTTAACGTCGGCACCATCGACGGCGGTCTGGGAGCCAACGTCGTCGCGCCCGAGGCCCGGGCCGTGGCCGACGTGCGGGTCCGGAATCAAAGCGACGCCGAAGAAATTGAACAAGCGTTGCGCGCGCTGCGGCCCACGATGGAAGGCACCGAGGTCGAAGTCGAAGGGCGCTTTGGACGTCCGGCCATGGAAGCCAACGCGCAGAATCAGGCGCTGTGGCGCCTGGCGCACGGGTTGGGCCGGCAGCTCGGGCTCGAGTTGGAACAAGCGGCCGTTGGCGGAGCCTCGGACGGCAACACGACGAGCCAATACACGGCGACGCTCGACGGCCTGGGCGGCGTCGGCGACGGCGCGCATGCGCCGCACGAACATACCAAGGTTTCCGCGATGGTGAGCCGCTCGGCCCTGTTGGCGATGCTGCTGCTGGCACCGCTGGCCGACGATGCGCGGAAATCTCGTCAGGAGTAGCCCGGTATGCAGCCCAACTATTTCTTCTCTTCCCTGGCGCGAATCTCGGACCTCAACGAGAAACCCTTCGCACTCGAAGCTTTGCCACGCGACAAATGGTCGAGCGGAGACTACGTGGCGGCTGAGGTCGAGCAGATCGGTGGCGAGGGATTGGTGGAGCTCACCTGCGGCCGTATGGCCAGGATCGCGCCCAACGACTGGATCGTCGGCGCGCTGGGCAAGCGTTCGGCAACCCTCGAGGCCGTGGGCGATTGGCGGGCCGTCGGCTCCGATCTTCGCTTCGACCTGCTCACGTCCGCCGCCGTGCTGGGACGGTGCACCGGCAAGAGTGCCCTGGTTCCGCCGCTGACGAGCCTCATCTACCGCGGGCACGTCGTCCGCGACGGACGACCCTGCCGCATGGCCGATTTCGTGCCTGCAAAGCCCGAACAAATGCCCCGCGTGCCGATCGTGCTGATCGTGGGCACCTCGATGAGTTCGGGCAAGACCATGACCGCCCGGGTCGTCGTGCGGCTATTGCGAACGCGCGGGCTCAAGGTCGGCGGCATCAAGTTCACCGGCATCGGGCGGTATCGCGATATCCTCACCATGCGGGACGCGGGCGCCCAGTTCGTGTGCGATTTCGTCGACGCGGGACTGCCCTCGACGTCGTGTCCCCGCGAGGACTTCGAGCCTTCGATCGACTATCTGCTCGCCCGCACGGCTGCCGCCGGGGTCGACGTCATCGTGGCCGAAGCGGGCGCCTCGCCACTGGAACCGTACAACGGCGACCTCGCCGTGGAGCACGTGCGCGGTCAGACCGCGTGTACGATTCTCTGTGCCTCGGATCCCTATGCGGTAGTGGGCGTGATGAAGTCGTTCGACCTGAAGCCCGACCTGGTGGCCGGCCGCGCCACCAGCACCACCGCTGCGGTCGACCTCGTCGAGCAGTTGTGCAACATCAAGGCCCTCAACGTGCTCGACCGCACCGCCTGGCCCGAGTTGGAACGCATCCTGGCCGAGGGTTTGGACCGCTAGCTCCGTCGATCCCTGACTTTCTTGTCTCCACGGTGACCTAGACTTGCACAGGGCCCTGTGAGCGCCTGCGCGCAGCCTGGCCTCAACCGCATTCCCCGTTCAACGCGGAGACGAGCTATGTCGACCTCCACTACCCAGGACTCACGCGAGAGCCTGCTTTCGACGCTTTTGTCGGACGACACGTTTCACCCGGCCGAGCCGCGCTCGCTAGAGGATGCGGGATTGCCGTCGTCGCTCATCGAGGCGCTGATCTGCAAGTACTTGACGATTGCGGGCACGAGCAGCGGTCGGGCCATGGCCGACTTTTTGTGCCTGCCGCTGGGGACGCTGGAGGACATCTACAAGGATCTGCGCACCCGGCAGTTGATCGTGCATACCGGCTCGGCGGCCTTGGGCGACTACAGCTACACGCTGACCGAGCAGGGCCGGGCCCGCGCGCAGACGTATCTCGAGGCCTGCGCCTACGTGGGTCCGGCACCGGTTCCGGTGGACGACTACGTGCTGTCGGTCGAGGCCCAAACCATTCGCGCCGAGGCCCCCAAGCGGGATCAGCTCAGCAAGGCCTTTTCCGACATTTGCGTCGATCACGACCTGTTCGAGACGCTTGGCCCAGCAATCAACTCGGGAGCCGGACTGTTTCTGTACGGCAATCCCGGCAACGGCAAGTCGACGCTGGCCAAGCGAATCACAATGTGCTTCGGCCAGGAAATCTGGCTGCCGCACGCCCTGATCGAAGACGGCCAGATCATCAAGCTGTTCGACTCGGCCTACCACGAGGCGATCGAATCCAACGAGGGCAGCATCCTGCGGGCGGCCAACTACGACCGCCGCTGGGTGAAAATCCGTCGTCCCACGGTCGTGGTCGGAGGAGAACTGACCATGGACAGCCTGGAAATCCGGCACGACCCCCGGGCCAACGTGAGCGAAGCCCCGCTGCAGATGAAGAGCAACTGCGGCTGCCTGTTGGTCGACGACTTCGGCCGCCAGCGGATCGAGCCGGCCGAATTGCTCAATCGCTGGATCGTGCCGCTGGAAAACAGGCTCGACTACCTCACACTTTCCACGGGCAAGAAGTTCCAGGTGCCGTTCGAACAACTGATTATTTTCTCGACGAACCTTGAGCCGAGCGACCTGGTGGACGAGGCGTTTTTGCGACGGATTCCGTACAAGATCGAGATCGGCAACCCGGGGGAGGCAGAGTTCCAGAAACTGTTCGAGTTGTACTGCAACACTTACGGCTGCGAATACCGCTCTGACGTGGTCGATGAGTTGGTCGAAAAGCACTATCGCAACAAACGGCCCATGCGGCGCTGCCACCCCCGCGACCTGCTGGGACAGGTGCGAAACCTGTGTGCCTACAACGACATGCCGCTGGAAATGAAGCCGGAATACTTCGACCGCGTCGTGGATAGCTACTTCACGGTGGTGATCAACAAAGAATAGCGGCCGAGCGCGATCCGCCAAGCCGAAGACCCTCGCTCGCGCTTCGGGCTAATACGTTCCCGCGATCAAACTGCTAGACAGCCGGCTCGCACTCGAGCGGACGAACGTCCGGCACCAGCAAGAACTCGCTGGTGTCGCTGTACCGGGCGTCGGCGGCCAGGCTTTCTTGCTTCACGGGACGCGACAGCGCCACCAGGCTGTTGCAGGTGACGTAGCCCACGGGCCGGCCGTCGGCGACGATCGCCACCAGGGGGCCGTCTTCACCGGTGAAGTACTCCATCAGCACAGCCAGGCTTTCGTCCTCGCCGAAGCTCTTGATGTCGGTGGTCATCGCCTCGCGCACCGTGCGGGCGTCGTCTGTCTCGGCGATTTCCGCGAGGCTCGTTCGTTCGCAGATCCCCAACAATTTGCCTTTGGCGTCGACCACCGGCACGCCGTCGAGCCGGGTGCGGTCGAGCAGATCGATCGCCTCGGCGACCGGCTCGTGCGGGCGCAGGAAGACGGTGCAGGGCGTCATCACGTCGCGCACCACCGTGCGTTCAAAGAGCTTGTCGGGAGCGTGGAACTGCTCGGCGTTCGACTCGCGCTGCGACCACTGCACAACGCAGTTGCGGCCCAGGGTCTTGGCCGACTGTAGGGCTTCGCCGGCGCGCTGGATGATTTGCTCGGCGGTTTCCACGCCCTCGCACCCCGCCACGCCGCAACTGACAGTGATCGGAAACGGAATGCCGCCCAGGCGGAACTCCGCGGCCGACATCCCCTTGCGGGCCGTCTCGGCCCATTCGGCGGCCGTCGTCTCGTTGGCGCCCGGCAGGATGGCGCAGAAGCGATCGGATCCCAGACACCCCAGCACCTCGGATCCCACCCGCAACTGATTCAACTCTTGAGCCACGGCTTGCAGCAAGGCATCGGCGGCGGCCGCGCCGTGCATCCTGCCCACGCGGCCGAAGAAATCGACATCCAGCAGGACACAAGCCACGCGGGGAGCCGAGCCCTGGTGTTCGGTCAATTGTCGCCGCAGGTGGCCGGCCAGCGCCGCGCGGCTGAGCAGGCCGGTCAGCGGATCGACCCGGCTCTGCTGGCCGACGCGCCGCTCGTATTCGAGCACGCGAGCGGCGGCCCGGAGCCGCGACAGCAGCTCGCCGTAGGCGATCGGCTTGATCAGGAAATCGTCGATGCCGCCTTCGAGCGCGTCGTGCAGTTGGCTCTCGTCGGGCTCTTCGACCATCAGAAACTTGAACGGGCCGCCCTGGGGACGCTGCGATGCCGAACCGCACAGTTCCCAATCGCCGCTGACGGCCAGATCGGCGTCGATCAGCATGATTTGCGGGCACTCGGCGGCCACGGCGGCCAGGGCGCTGTGCTTTTCGGCGGCCTGCAGTACATGGTAGCCGACCAGGTCGAAGAATTGTGACAACTGGCGCTGCAGCTCCCGATCTTCCGTTACGACCAGAATCTTCAGCGTATGCGTTTCGGGCTTGCTGTGCATCGCTTGTAAGTCCCGCATGGCAGAGATGGGTTTTGGGGCAGGGACAACCATCGACAATCTAGCTTACGGCCACAGAACGTGCCGGATTGAGCTATGGTTTAAGTGCGATTCCAAGGCGAATCCGTATCGGCGGCACATGCGGGGCCCGAATTCACATCGGCGGGCTCGCGGTCATCCGAGGAAACCGAAATATGCGCACGCAAGTCATGCCCGACAGCGAGGTCGCGACGGCCCGCTTGGAACGTGAACTCCCCGAAGGCGAAAACGAAGTCACGTTTCTGGCGTCGCTGCCCTTCACGATCGGGCGCAACGATTCATCGGATCTGCAGATCGACTCGACGCAAGTCTCGCGCGAACACGCGGTGATCTCGCGGCACGGCCGCAAGTATCGCGTGCGCGACCTGGAGAGCACCAACGGCACGTTTCTCAACGGCCAGCGCATCGAGGAAGCCACACTGGCCGATGGCGACCTGCTGGCAATCGCCGACGTCGAGTACACGTTTTTCTGCGCCGGCAGCGGCACGCGCCGACAGACCGTGACCCACATCATGAACGACTCGGAAGAGGACGCCGATCGCAATGCCGTGTGGGACACGATTCTCTCGGTGCGCCGCACACACGAGGTCGTCACCCACCGCTGCCTGCGAACGCTCTACCAGCCGGTCGTGCAGTTGGCCGGGGGCGAGGTCTTCGGCTACGAGGCCTACGCGGCCAGCGGCGCCAACGACGAGGCGCATCCGCGTTGCGAACAACTGGTACCCCCGGTCGAATGCCGCGCCAGTCAGCGGCTGCGGCAATTGTTCCGCCGTTTGGCAGTCGAAGAGTCGGTGAGCCTGCCCCATGGCGGGCGGCTGCTGCTGGCCATTACCGCCGCCGAAAGCGCCGAGCCCAGTTTGATCAGCCATCTCTGCCAACTTCGCAACTTCGTCGGCAGCTCCCGGCAGTTGGTCGTCGAGATTCCCGACAACGCCGTGCGGAACACGCCCGACTTCAAGGCCCTGTTGGCCTGCCTGCGCGACGTGCAAATCCAAGTGGCCTACGACGGCTACGCCTCCGGCCGGGCCCGGATCAGCGAGCACAAGGACGTGGCCCCCGACTACCTGAAGTTGGCCCCCTCGATGTTCAAGAGCGTTCACAAGGGAACCGATCGCCAGCGTCAGGTGCAACTGATCGTCCGCGCCAGCCAGGACATCGACTGCGTTGTGATCGCCACCGGCATCGACACCGAGGCCGAACTGGAGGTTTGCCAGAAGCTGGGGTGCACGCTAGCCCAAGGCAAATTGATTGGCACGCCGCAGACGGTCGCTTCGCTGATTCATGCGTCGCGACAGCCGGCACGCGTGCACGAAGCCATCCACTAAACTCGTCATGCTTCATCCCACCAAGACCAACGAGCCGATACCCGGGTACGCGGTCAAGACGCGCATCGGCGTAGGCGGCTACGGAGAGGTGTGGAGCGCCGACGCCCCCGGCGGCCTGACCAAGGCCATCAAGTTCGTCTACGGCTACTTCGACGACACCCGCGCCGCACGCGAGTTGAAGGCATTGGACCGCATCAAGGAAGTGCGGCACCCGTTCCTGCTCTCGCTTGAACGGTTCGAGGTGGTCGACGGTCAGTTGATCATCGTCACCGAACTGGCCGACATGAGCCTAAAGGACCGCTTCGAGCAGGTGCGCGCCGAAGGAGCCGACGGCATCGGTCGCGGCGAGTTGCTGGACTACATGCGCGACGCGGCCGACGCGCTGGACTACATGAGCCAGCGGTTCTCGCTGCAGCACCTCGACGTCAAGCCCGAAAACCTGCTGCTGGTCGGCGGGCGCGTGAAAGTGGCCGACTTCGGGCTGGTGAAGGACCTGCACGACGTGACGGCCTCGATGATGGGCGGGCTGACGCCGATCTACGCGGCGCCCGAGGTGTTCGACGATCGCCCCAGCCAGCGCAGCGACCAGTACAGCTTGGCCATCGTGTACCAGGAGATGCTGGTCGGCAGCCTGCCTTTCCCGGGCCGGACGCCGGCGCAACTGGCCACGCAGCACCTGCACGCCAGCCCGCGGCTTTCGGCACTGCCGAAGTGCGACCAGGGCGTGATCGCCCGCGCGCTGTCGAAGGACCCGAACCAACGATTCCCAGATTGCCGGTCGCTCGTCGACGCGCTGCTGGCGGCCAATCGCGGGGTGGAGCAGATTCCCGATCGACCCGGCGATCCGTCGCTCAGCGACACCACTTCGGTCCGCTCGCACCTGGCCAAGACCGACGCGCGCGGCGTGGAACGCACGACGCATATCCTGGGGAGCGACGGCGAGGGCCTTTCCGATTCGCAGTGCATCGCCGCGCCGGCGGTCGAGGCCGTGGCCCAGCTCGATCCACTCGAACTGACCGAAACCGACACCCGGCTGCGTCCCACGCTGTTCGTGGGCATTGGCGGCACGGCCACCCGGGCGCTCAAGCAACTGCAGCGGCGGCTCTCCGATCGCTTCGCTCCCGCCGGCAACCCGCCGGCGATCGAGATGCTGTTGTTGGATACCGACGTCAAGAATCTCTACGCGGCCACACAAGGGCCGCCGCAAGACCGCCTGAGCGACGATGCCACGCTGTCGGTCTCGCTGCGCAACGCGCACGACTACACGAGCGACGCGCGTGATTTGCTGCGGTGGCTGAGCCGGCGCTGGCTGTACAATATTCCGCGCTCGCTGCAAACCGAAGGCCGTCGGCCGCTGGGGCGCTTGGCCTTCGTCGATCATGCCCCCCAGGTGCTCGACCGGCTGCGGCAAGCGCTGACCAGAATCACCGGCGACGAGAGCATCTCCCAATCAGTCGAGTCGACCGGACTACCGTTCGACGGCGAGACGCCGCGGGTGTTCGTCGTGGCCTCGGTGTCGGGCGGAACCGGCGGCGGCATGGTGCTCGACGTGGCCTATGCCGTTCGCAAGGTGCTGGCCGACTTGAACCTTCCCGACGATGGATTGTGCGGCGTGTTGGCTCACTCGACCGACCGCAACCCGGCTGGCGCCGAGTTGGCCACAGCCAACGCCTACGCCTGTCTCGGCGAATTGCAGCACTACACTACGACGAGCTATCCCGGCGACGCGGCCAGCGGCCTGCCGCCCCGCGCCGCGGGCGGCCCCTTTCCAAACGTGTACTTTGTCGATCTGGGACGCGACTTCAACGAACAGGAGTTCGACGAGGCCACGGACACCCTGGCGGCGTACCTGTACCTGGCAAGCGTGACACCCGCCAGCGTCGCGCTGGACCGCTGCCGGGCCGAAACCGAACAAGAGGAACACGTCACGCTGCGAAGCTTCTCGACCGCCACGGTTGGCAGCATGCAAAGTGCGCTGCCGGACCTGGCCACGCATCAACTGTGCCGCGAGGTCGTGGAACGTTGGCGCACTACCGGCGCGGACGACGCGCCGCTTTGTGCAACACTCGTGCACGGCACCGCCGACTCCGACGCGCCGTTCCGCTCAACGCTCGTGCACGGCACGGCCGGCGACGACGCTTCGCCTGCCGACTACGCGAGCCGCGCCGAGCAGCATGCCGAAACGATCGGCCTGGACCTTGCGTCGCTGCGCGAGGAGGTGGCCAAGCTGGTCGATGCCGAGTTGGGCGGCGATGCCGAGGCGGTCTTTGCCCGGCTGCGCGCCAGCGTCGACGGCCAGCGCCAGCCGCATGCCTCGGTCCGCACGAGGACCATGGTGGATGCCGTTCGCCGCCTGTTCGAGTTGCCCCCTTTGAACGACGAAGAGTTGCAGCCGCGGCAGGCCTTCCTGTTGCGCAATGCGGTCGAGCAAGAACTCAAGCCACTTGGCGGCACGCGCGGCGATGCGATACGCGAATGGATTCTGGAACTGGTCAACGATCCACAGACGCGTGTCGGCGGCGCCGCCGAAGCCAAGGAGTGGTACGCGAAGCGGCTGCGCGAGATGGAAGAGAAATGCGTCGAGCAATTGCATACCACGCAACACAATGCGGCTTCGCTCGAACAAACGCTATTCGAGGCCGGCAAGTCGGCCCAATCGCGGGGCGGCCTGTTCGCACGCCGTGCCGAGCGGAAGCAGGCGTCCGACATCGACGACATGCTATTGCTGATTGTACGAATGCGCACGCAGGAGTTCACGCTGCAATCGCTGAGCAAACTGTTGCGGATAATCGCAGCAGGCGTGAGCGCCGCAGGCGACGGCATCAAAGACATGCTCCGCGAACTGGGCGGATGGTCGTCGCAGTTCGATGCAGCGTCGTCCTGGGACGAAGAGCTGCCGCAAGATGCCTCGCTCGCAGAGCAGGTCACTTCGGCGGTGGCCCAGGCGCTGTGCCAGCAGATGCCGCAACTGGTCGACATGCTCGATCGAAAGTTCCAGGACGAGTACTTTTCCACGGCCGGAGGCTTGCGCGGCGTATGCCAACAGGCCGATGCTCGCCGCGACGAAGCTCTCGAGCGACTACGCAGCGACGCCCGCGCCGAAGTGCTTCGAGCCCTGCGCTCCATCGCCATCGCCGACGCGATCCTCAGCGGCGGCACGGACGCTGAGCCCCAGAACGACCGTCTGCTTCAGGCGGTTGACGCCGCCAGGCCCAAGTTCGGCAACTGCGGCGGCGCCCAACGCATGTTGGCAATCCTGCCGTCAAGTTCCGCCGAGTCGGAGTTGGCCAGGGCGTTGAACGCGCGCCTCGATCCACCGCCGACGGTTCTCACCGACAGCGATGCCGACTTGACGCTGTGCTACGAGCAGCAGGACCTGGCGCTTCCCCACGTCGCCGCGCGGCTGATCGAAGGCCGCGACGACTTCGCGAAAATCGCCGCCCGGCTCCATACGCGGATCGACGTCACCTGGGCGGAACTGCCTACCGTGACCCGGCACGCCCGGGCCGAAACCGCGGCCCTCTAAACCGGGCTTGCCTATCTGGTGGATTCCTCTCACTCGGCATAGCCTTCTTCGCCTGGTGGTTTCGCGCGCTCGCTGCGCGTATGCTAGAGCGATGTCGATTTCGGCTTGAGGAATCATTCTTCGGGAGTAGGGTCCATGCGAACCGTAACTGCCGCGCTGTTGCTGTTGTCGCTGAATTCGTGGGCCGTGGCTCAGGAGACGCCAAAGCGGCAGAACCGAAGGGCCGCCCTGCCCGGCCTGAGCGACGCGCGCGCTGAGGTCTACAAGACCGTCGGCGATACCAAGCTGAAGATCTACATCTTCGAGCCTGAGAACCTGGATAAGCAGGACCCCCGTCCGGCGATCGTGTTCTTTTTTGGTGGCGGTTGGCGCAGCGGTTCGCCGCGGCAATTCGGCCCGCACTGCAAGTATCTCGCCTCGCGCGGCATGGTGGCGATGGCCGCTGACTATCGCGTGTCGAGTCGCCACGGCGTGAAAGCCGTCGACTGCGTGCGCGATGCCAAGAGCGCCGTCCGCTGGATCCGGGCGAACGCCGAACGTTTGGGGGTCGATCCTAACCGCATCGCCGCCGCCGGCGGCTCGGCCGGCGGTCACCTGGCCGCCTCGACCGGCACGCTGCCCGATTTCGACGAGCCCAACGAAGACGCGTCGATCAGCTCGCGCCCCAATGCAATGCTGCTGTTCAATCCGGCGGTGATTCTGGCACCGACCGATGCGGTTGAGCTCGACCCCGAGCGGCTGGTCAGCCGCATCGAGCGGATGGGGGCCGAGCCGCAGGCGATGTCGCCCTATCATCACATCGCAGCAGACACGCCCCCCACGGCCATCTTCCACGGCACCGAAGACAGGACCGTAGCCCACGATACGGTCGAAGCGTTTGCCGAGGCCATGCAACAGGCCGGCAATCGCTGCGAGTTGCACTCGTACGAGGAGGAAGGGCACGGCTTTTTCAATTTCGGCCGCCGCGGCAACAAGATGTTCGTCGCCACGCTCACCGACGCCGATCGCTTCCTAAAATCGCTGGGCTACGTTGAAGGCGAGCCCACGGTGGAAGAAAGCGTCGAAAAGCTGGGACGCAAATAGGGACGATTGGTCAGGATCGATGGGGTCCTCCAGGTGGACTCGCGGGCCGAATTCGGCGAAACTGGAGGGTGGTTGGTCCCTGCCCACGGTGATCGAGCGGGCCGGCAATGGCCCGTACCCTCCCCATGACTCACCGGTCGACAATGCGAATGGCAACCGCCGGCACGCTGGTTGTCGCAGCCCTGTTTGTGCGTCCGTCGATTGCGTCCGGCGTCGACTACGAGCACGACATTCGCCCGCTGCTGAAGGCCAAGTGCTGGGCCTGCCACGGGGCGCTCAAGCAAGAGGCCGGTCTGCGGCTCGACAACGGGGCGCTGGTGCGCCGCGGTGGCGACAGCGGCGAGGTCGTCACGCCCGGCGATCCGGACACCAGCTACCTGATCGAGCGCGTCGGGGCCGAGGACGACTCGTATCGCATGCCGCCCGAGGGCGAACCGCTCACCAAAGCCCAGGTCGACCGCCTGCGCAACTGGATCGCAGCCGGAGCGCCATCGCCCGACGATGAACCGGTGCCCCAGGATCCCCGCGAGCACTGGGCGTATCAGCCGCTGGACGAAGTATCACTACCGGGAGCACCGGCTGCGGCCGGGGCCACGGCCATCGATCGCTTCGTCCGCAACCACCTGCACCAGGCCAAGCTCCAACACGCTCCGCCGGCCGACCGCGTCACGCTCGCGCGGCGGCTCTATCTCGACATGCTCGGGCTACCGCCGACACCCGAAGAGGTGGAAGCTTTCGTCAACGACGAGCGTCCCGACGCCTGGTCGCGTCTGGTCGAGCACGTGCTGGCCAGCCCGCGCTACGGCGAGCGCTGGGCGCAGCACTGGCTCGACGTGGTGCGGTATGCCGACACGCACGGCTACGAGGTGAACACGCCTCGCGAAAACGCTTGGCCCTATCGCGACTACGTCATTCGGGCGTTCAACGAAGACAAGCCCTACGACCGGTTCGTCTTCGAGCAATTGGCCGGCGATACGGTCGGACACGACGCAGCCACTGGGTTCCTGGTGGCGGCCGCTGCCCTGTTGCCGGGGCAAATTGGCGCCGACGAAGAATCGAAGCGGCAGGCCCGGCAGGACGCGCTCGACGAAGTGATCGTCGGCACTGGCGCGAGCTTTCTGGGCATCACGATCGGCTGCGCCCGCTGCCACGATCACAAGTTCGATCCGATCACGCAGGAAGACTACTACAGCTTGCAAGCGTTCTTCGCGGGGGTCGAGTACGGCGATCGTGAGATGGACGACCCCGCGCGGCAAGAGCGACTCGCGCAAGCCGCGGCGTTGACGCCGAAAATCAAATCGCTGCAAGGCCGCTTGCGAGAGTTTGAGCCACCGGCGTTCGCGGGCCGCACCCTGATCATCGACGACGAAGACCCGACGCGCGTTACGTCGCTCGTCGAGAAAAACGGCCACGGAAAGAACCCCCAGGGCCGCGCGCGCGGCTATCGCGACGACGAAGGCTCGCGAGAACGGCTGGGCAACCTGAGCGGAGGCCGCTACACGTGGTGGACCAACACTCCGGGCACCGACACGTTCACCTGGAACCCCGGCGTGGCCGGGCGATTCCATCTATGGATCTCGTGGGGCATGCATGGGAGCGGCGCCCACACGCGCGATGCCCGCTACGTGCTCGATGCCGACGGCGACTTGCAGACGAAGGACGATCAGCGCGAGATCGCCCGAGCCGATCAGTACTACTTCGCCGGTCAGACCGAAGGTGCCTCGGAAAAGAAGCCGCTTTGGAGCGGCCTGCACGATGCCGGCGTGTGCGATTGGCAGCCGTCGACGCGAGTTGTGCTGCGGGGCGGCGAGACGGGCACGGCGATCACGGCCGATGCCATCGTCTTGCAGGAGGCCGCGAACACCGAACTGGCCGCCGGCAACACGTCGCTGCCGCGTCTACGCGCCCCCGCCGATCCGGAACGAAACGTCGAGCGCATCGCGCCCACCACCGCCCGATTCGTGCGCTTCACGACGCTGGAAACGATCGACGACAACCGGCACGAGCCGTGCATCGACGAGCTCGAGGTCTACACGGTCGACCCCGAACCAAGAAACGTCGCGCTGGCCGAACTGGGCACGCAGGCGTCGTCCTCGGGCGACTACTCGACGACCGGCCGGCATCAGTTGAAGCACATCAACGACGGACAGTACGGCAACGAGCGTAGCTGGATCTCGAATGAAAAAGGGGGCGGCTGGGTCCAGCTCGCGTTCGCCGAGCCGGCGACGATCGATCGCATCGTCTGGGGCCGCGACCGCGAAGGCGATTACGAAGATCGCTTGCCGGTGCGCTACACGATCGAAACCTCGATGGACGGCAGCGGGTGGACGCGCGTAGCCAATTCGGACGATCGTCTTCCGTTGAATACGCCGCACGACGACGTCCTGGCACTCGCACGCGCGCAGCCGCCCGGGTCGTCGGACGATGTAGCGGCCCTAGTCGAGCGATTGACCCGGCTCGAAGACAAGAAAGAAAAGTTGGAAGAGCCGGCGCTGGTCTACGCCGGCAAGTTTCGCCCGCCGGACAAGACCTTTGTGCTCAACCGCGGCAATCCGGAGCAGAAGGAAGATCGCGTCGGCCCGCGCGTCCCGGCCGTGCTGGGAACCGACGCGTTGCCCAACGACGCGTCGGAGCAGGAGCGCCGCGTGGCACTGGCCCGCTGGATCGCCAGCCCGGAGAACCCGCTCACGGCGCGGGTGATGGTCAATCGCCTGTGGCAATATCACTTCGGCCGGGGGTTGGTCGAGACCTCGAGCGACTTTGGCATCAACGGCGCGCGGCCGTCGCACCCCGAGCTGTTGGACTACCTGGCCGCCGAGTTCATCCGGGGCGGCTGGTCGGTAAAGCGCATGCAGCGAATGATCCTGCTGTCAGAAACCTATCGTCAATCCAACCGCATCGATCCGGCCGCCGCGAAGGCCGACGCAGACTGTCGCCTGCTGTGGCGGTTTCCCTCGCGCCGGCTCGAGGGCGAGGCCATTCGCGACAGCATGTTGGCCATCAGCGGAACGCTCCACCTGCAAATGGGTGGGCCGGGGTTCAACTTCTTCAAGACCCGCGGCGGCCTGAGCGGCTTTCCGCCGGTCGAAGAGTTCACCGCGGCCGAGCTGCGGCGCATGATCTACGCCCACAAGATCCGCATGGAGCCCGTGCCCGTGTTCGGTGCGTTCGATTGTCCCGATGCGGGCCAGGCGATGCCCCAACGCGGCATTTCCACCACGGCCATCCAGGCGCTCAACCTGTTCAATAGCCCCTTCGTGGCCGAACAGGCGGCAGCCTTTGCACGCCGGGCTCAAAGCGAGGCCGGCGACCGGCCGGTCGACCAGATCGATGCGGTGTATCGGCTGGCGCTCTCGCGCAAGCCGAGCGAGTCGGAAGCGGCAGCGTCGCTGGCCGTGGTCCGCGAGCACGGGCTGCCCACGCTGTGCCGGGTCATCTTCAACAGCAACGAATTCCTGTTCCTGCCCTGAGCCCTCCATGCCTCGACTCCCGCACAATCCGCTCTCGCACGCCGGCCGCGGCCTGCTCAACCGCCGCGACTTCCTGGGCCAGACGAGCACGGGCTTGAGTGCCGTGGCCCTGGCCAGCCTGCTGGCCGATGATCGGCTGTTGGCTGCAGGTGCACCGCAGATCGACCCGGCGCACCCGCACGCCCCGCGCCTGCCGCACTACGCGGCCAAGGCCAAGAACGTGTTGGTGATCTTCTGTGCCGGGGCGTGCAGCCAGTTGGAAACCTGGGACTACAAGCCGGGACTTATCAAGCAGGACGGCAAGCCTCTGGCCGGCGGGCCGCCGGTGACGTTTCAAGGGCCCAGCGGCAACCTGGCTCGCCCGCAGTACGAGTTTCGGCCTTACGGCGAGTGCGGCAAGATGGTCTCCGACCTGGTCAAGCACCAGGCCGAGTTGGTCGACGACATTGCCTTCGTTCACACGCTCACCAGCAAGTCGAACACGCACGGCCCGGCCGAAAACTTCCTTTCCACCGGCTTCGTGCTCGACGGCTTTCCCAGCATCGGTGCCTGGGTCACCTACGCACTGGGTACCGAAAACCAGGACCTGCCGGCCTTCGTGGCCATTCCCGACCCGCGCGGCGTGCCGCAGGCGAGCGTGAATAATTGGGGACCTGGTTTCCTGCCGGCCGTGTTTCAGGGCACGCCGTTCAACACCAGCCAGCCGATTCGCAACCTGGTGCGGCCTGAGGGAGTGACTGCCGAAGGCGACGACGCGGCCCGGTCGTTGCTGAAGATGATCAACGACGAGCATCTCGGGCGGCACCCCGGCGACAGCAACCTGGCGGCGCGGATTGCCAGCTACGAGTTGGCCGCCCGCATGCAGCTTTCGGTGCCCGAGATCAACGACTTGTCGACCGAGCCGGCCCACATCGTGTCGATGTACGGCGCCGATTCGAAGAACGAAACGAAGGCGTCGTTCGCGCGCAACTGCATCCTGGCCCGGCGGCTGATCGAAAGCGGAGTGCGGTTCGTGCAGTTGTTCAACGGCGCTTACGCCAGCGGCGGCGAGCTCAACTGGGACGGTCACTCGAAGCTGCGCAAGCAATACGACGTGCACGGCGAGATTCTCGACCAGCCGGCTGCGGCGCTGTTCAAGGACCTCAAGCAGCGCGGCCTGCTCGAAGATACGCTCGTAGTGTGGTGTACCGAGTTCGGCCGCATGCCCATGTTCCAAAAAGGTGCCCAGGGGCGCGACCACAACCCGCAAGGCTTCACTGCCTGGCTGGGCGGAGCCGGCATCAAGCCGGGCGTGAGCCACGGCGTGACCGACGAGCTGGGTTTCAAGGCGGTGGAAAACGTGCTTTCGGTGCACGATCTCAACGCTACGATCCTGCACCTGCTGGGGCTCGATCACGAGCAGCTTACCTTCCGCCACAACGGGCTCGATCGCCGGCTGACCGACGTTCACGGCCACGTGATCCACGAGATTCTGGCGTAGCGGCCCGTGGCGTCACTTCTGCATCGACTGTCGGCACCGAACGGCCCTGGGATTGCCCGCACTGCCGCGACCCGGACGATCCCAAGTGCGCAATCTACGGCCACATCGGACACTCAAGCGATGGACCGTTCATGAGCAACTTTCTGGAGTTGTCGCGACGCTGGGGCGACTATCATCCCTCGGCAAAGCCAGTGGCAGCACCGCAGGCATTGCCTGCCGAGTGAGCCGTAACTCCTGGCGGGAACGCGATCTTAGTACGCTGACGCGCATGCGCCATCGGGGAATTTGTCTCCGCACCGGCTTCATCTTCGCTTCAGGTATGCCCGGCTATGGTACAGGCAGACTCGCGAGCCCCAGGCTTGTCTAGGGCGAGCGGGCCATTGCACTCGGCAAGACGGAGCGTTACTCAACAAAGGAAAGGGCTTATCAAATGAAGACGAAGTTGGCAGGATTGACGTTGTTGGGCGCGGCCCTCGTCGCCGCACCGGTTCTCGCGCAGCCGCCGGGACCACCGGACGGCCCCCCACGGCGCGGCGGTCCGCAGGGTCGGCCGATGGGCCCGCCGCCGCATCCGGTGATGCACGCGCTGGATGCAGATCGCGACGGATCGCTTTCGAAAGAAGAGATCGAGAAGGCGGCCGAAGCACTCCTAGCGCTCGACGAAAACGACGACGGCACGCTCAGCCAAGACGAACTGCGTCCGCCCCGCCCGCCGCGCGGCGATTTCGGCCCTCCGGGCGATGACGCGTTCGGCCCGCGGGAGGATGGCCCGCGCGGTCGCCGCGGCGATCGCGCGTTTGGTCCGCCCGAGGGGCGCGGCCGCGGAGATGCACGTGGCCCCAGGCGTGGTCCACCGGAAGGCGAAGCCCGCGGCCCGAGAGTTTTGCCTCCGGGAGCGGAGCGCCGCCTCGACTTGAGCGAGGAGCAGATGGACAAGCTCGCGGCCCTGGAAGCCGAAGTGAAGACCAGAGTGAAAGAGATTCTCACCGAGGAGCAATTCGCTCAGCTCGGCGAGATGCTACGTCGCGGACCGGGCAGACCCGAGGGGCCCGCTGGTCGGCGCGGGGATCGCTTCGGTGGTCCGGGGGGGCCTCCCGACGCATCCTTTGGTCCGCCAGACGGACCGCGCGGGCCGCGCCCTCCGCGTGGCGACGACTAGGGGCGACTTGGTCGCCCGTTGTCTCTGGGCCAGCCGGTCGGTGCGAATGATGTGTTTAGCGGCGCGTCCGAGAGAATTCGCCCGGCCGGCAGCCCGGGTCATCTGCGTCTTGTGCCGGCGCAAGTGTCGCTTACTACAATAGGAGCCGGGCGGCACGACGCCTCGAAACGCTCCTCTCCTTCGTGGCTGATTCATGCGCGTGCTCGTGATTGAAGACGAAACGGAACTCCTCGGCGTGCTGGTGCAGGCTCTACGCGAAGAGGGCTACGCCGTCGATGCCGCGGCCGACGGCGAGGAGGGGCTGTTTCGCGCGCAGAGTTGGAACTACGACGCGCTGGTGCTCGATCTGATGCTTCCCAAGATCGACGGCTGGCAACTGCTCGAAACGCTGCGCCGCGACAAGAAAACGCCCGTGCTAGTTCTCACCGCGCGCGACGCGCTGGACGACCGCGTGCGCGGACTCGACGGCGGCGCGGACGACTATCTGGTAAAACCCTTTCAATTGGCCGAGCTGTTCGCCCGGCTGCGGGCCTTGATCCGCCGGTCCAACGGCCAGGCGAACTCGGCGATCGAAATCGGCGATGTGGTGATCGACGTCCGCAGTCGCTCGGTATCGCAGAATGGAAAGGCGGTGGCACTGACGGCCCGCGAGTATGGGCTGGTCGAGCTGTTGGCGCTGCATCGCGGCGAAGTCGTTACGCGCACCCAGATGTACGATCACCTGTTCGACGAGAACGAGGACTCGCTGTCGAATCTGCTGGACGTGCACGTCTCGAATATCCGCCGCAAGCTGGGCAAGGATTTTATCGAGACCCGACGCGGCCTGGGGTACATCATCGATGCATCGTAACGCCGTGCTACTAGGGCGAGGTCTGCACCGATGAAGTTCGCCGGTCCCGGCAAGTCGATTCGCGTCCGCCTGCTGTTGTGGTATGCACTGGTGCTGGTCGTGGCCGTCGGGGGCTTTGCCGGAGCATTGTATTTCCAGGTCCGCCAGGATCGGTTGCGGGCGATTGATGCTCGCCTCGAAGCGGGAGCCACGTACCTGGCAGCCACGGTCCGCGGACTACCTCCTCACGAGCTCGAGAGGCGGCCGTCCCGCGAGCGCGGGTTCGACGCCCCCAGGCGCCCCGAAGACGATCGTTTCGGACGACCGCCGCCGGGAGATGCGCCCGATGGTCGGCGGGCGCGCCGCGAATTCGGCCCTCCGCGCCGCCCGCCGGGTCCGCCCGGCGGACCGACTGACCGTCCCTTCAGCGGCCCGCCGGCCGAGCGTTTACAAGCGCTGACCGAGCTGCCCGGTTCACTCTTGGACGATCCTCGCGAGCCGGCCCACGACGCCCCGTACTTTGTCGTCTGGCGGGCCGACGGGAGCGTGCTGGCCGAATCAGCGCGGCCCGAGCCAGTCGAACGGCCCATACGTTTTCTTCAGGGTGCGGGTGATCCGCCGGGATTCCGCTGGCGAGCCGACTTGCGCGAGTCGCTCTTGCTGGGACCGCGCGGCACGCTGATCCTGGTCGGCAAACCAGCCGGGCGCGAGCTGGGAGAATTGCGCACCTTTGCCTGGCAGATTGCCGGTAGCGGGCTGATTGTGTTGGCCGTGGGTCTGGCCGGCGCATGGTTTATTTCGCGCAGCATTGCGCAGCCGATCGCGGCCATCTCAAACACCGCCTCGGAAATCTCGGCCACGAACCTGACGCGGCGCATCGAAACCACCGGCATCGATCAGGAGCTCTATGGACTGGCCACAGTGCTCAACAATACGTTCGCGCGGCTGGAGGCTGCCTTCGAACGACAGTCGCGTTTCACTTCCGACGCGTCGCACGAGCTGCGCACGCCGCTGGCGGTCATTCGCGCCCATGCCGAGTTGGCTCTTTCGAAGCCGCGTTCGGCCGAAGAGTATCGCGAGACGCTCTCCGCCTGCCTGAAAGCCACGTCGCGGATGGCAACGCTTGTCGATGGGTTGCTGGTGTTGGCGCGCTCCGACGCCGGGCGGCTCGATGCTCAGTTTTCCCACGTCGACTGGACCGGCGTGATCGAAGACGTGGTGGACCAATATCGCCCGCAAGCTGAGGCCGCCGGTATCGCGCTATCGGCCCAGCTTGACCAGCCGGCCGCCGTGAGCGGAGACGCGACGCTGCTGGCGCGCGTGTCGAGCAACCTGCTGTCGAACGCGCTGCGTTATACGCCCGCGGGCGGCCACGTGCGTGTGGCGCTGGCCCGCGAGAACGGCAGTGCCGTGCTTTCGGTCGAGGACACCGGCTGCGGCATTCCACGCGAGGATCAGGGCAAGGTGTTCGAACGCTTCTTTCGCGCGGACAAAGCGCGCAGCCGGGCGCTGGGCGGCTACGGCTTGGGGCTGGCCATCTGCAAGAGCCTGGTCGAGGCCCATCGCGGCACGATCGGCTTCACGTCCACGCCCAACCGCGGCACGCGGTTCGAGGTGCGTTTGCCGCTCGTTTCAGAGACCCGCGCCGCGCAGTCGCCGGCCGCTGGGTACCTTCCGCCGCCGTCGGCGGGATCGGACGCAAGCGGAAGCGGGCCGACGGAAGCGTGAGCGACGTACCCGGGGGCCGCCGCTCCGCTTCAATGCGCAGCGGGTCTTACGGTTGCGAGGCCTCGGCAGCGGGACCCTGGTGTGCGACTTGCCGCCGGCCCGAACTCTGTTGCAGTGCGGCCTGGCGTTGCTCGGCGGCCTGGCGCAAGGCGGCCCCGGAGTACACCTTGACCGTCTTGCCGTTGGGCTTCTCGATCTTCATCGGCTCCGGCAGATGGAATGCCGGCTCAGAGGGAGTTTCGTCACGCACAACCGCGCCGTCGCCCTCGGGCTCGGCCAACAGCGTGGCCGCCGTCGGTTGCGTGGCACGGGCCGGTTGCGGTTGTTCTGCGTGTGAGGGAGCGGAGATGTCGACCCCGAGCTGCGGCTCTTGCCAGTCCTCGGCGCGGGCCGGAGCAGGATTCGGAGCGGTATTCCCTAGCACCGGCGGTGGCGGCGAGCCGCTGGGCGTCGAAAAAGAAGGTTGCGAATCCGCTTGCTGCACCTGTGCCCGAGTGGGAACGGCAGTCTGCGTGATACGCGTGCCACTGTGCCGCTGGTGCGTGCGGGCCGGCGTAGATGGCGCGGGGGCGTCCTGCTGGCGGCGTCGGCTCGAGGGCCCATCGGTCGGACCAGCCGCCACGTCGGCGTAGTATGCGTCGGGCTCGCTGACCTGCGGTGGCTGGTAGCTCGGCGGCGAACTGGCTGCCACAGCAGCTTGAGCGCTTCGCCGACGAGCAACTTGTGCCGCCTGCGGATCGTCGTACGTGGGCGTGGTCAGCGGTGTCTTATCGCGCTGGATGGCATCCGTCATAAAGGACGGCAGCTTGGTCAGCTCGCCCAGCGCCGACAGCGGCTTGGCCAGCGGAGCAAGGATGCGACGGGCTGGGCGGACCGGCTCCTGTTCAGGTGCCGGCGGAGGCGCAGAATGCTGCGTTTGTTCACGCATCTGCGGAACAGTGTACGGCCGGAAACCCACGCCGCGCGTCCCCCGCATCGCATCGGGATGGGCCAGGCTCTGTTGACGAGGGTCGGCGTATTGCGGTCGTGCGGGCGCCGAGGCGCGATTGCCCGATGTCGACGCGGCCGGCTGAGGCTGGGCCGACGGAGCGTAGTAAGACTGGGTCGAGCGAGAAGACACATCATCCACGGGAGTCGGTGCCGGTTCCGCATTGGCAGTGTGGCGAGCCGTGCGGGTCTCGGCGGCATCGCTGCGCCCGGCGAATAACTCGGCAGCCATTTTCCCGGGCTTGAGACTCGGCAGCAGCGCCTTCTGGCGCCCGGTCGACTGTGGAACCGGCTCAACGGCGGCAACGAGTTGCACGTCTTCTTGCTCCTCCTCGTCGAGCGGCCGGCCTTTGGCCGGGGTTGGCGTTTCCTGTTGAGCGGTCTCGTCGGCGGTCGTGGTTCTTTGCGTTTTGCCCGACAGCAGTTCTCTGGATAAGAGTGCCTTGGTGCCGGTGGGCTCTTCGCTGGAGCTGGACGAGGCACCGTTCGGGCTGGATGGCGCAGGCTGCCGGGCGGGCGTCGGTTGCCGCGAGGCCGGAGTCGGGCGATCGGCAGTGGTCGCACGCGAGGCGGCACTGGACGCGGGCACGGGCTCCGCGGTCTGCCTCGTTTCCGCAGGCTCGGTATGCGCGACGACCTGCGTCTCGGCGGGCGTCGCTTCGGATTCTTCGGCCAGCGACATTTCGCGCGGAGCGCCTTTGGCCCGCCACTTGGTGTGACGTGCCTCGCTGCGGGGTGCCGGCTTCGATTCGGACGCCGTGCGGTTCTTCAGGCGGCTGGTCGTGGGACGTGTCGAAGTGGCCGCTTCCCGCGACGTGGTTTCCTGGACCGTCGGAGGCTGGGGAGGACGCGGCGCTTCGACCAACTGCGGGGCGGCCGCGGTCGGCTCTTCGTCCCGTGTCTCGCCCGTCGTGGCCTGGCCCCCATTTGCTTGCATCTGGGCCAACTCGTCGGCGGGGCGAATCGTGAACAGCGCCTTCGACTTTTGCTTTCCTGACGTGTTCGAGTTCGACGCGGTCAGCACCGAAAGCAAGGCCCGCGAACCGCTTTTGACTTGCGACGCACTGGGCGCTTCCTTTTGGGTGCTGCTCGAGCTGGCAAAAAGAGCCCGCGACGACGAGTTGCCCGCGCCTGGCTGCGATGACGTCTTGCTCTCGGGCTTGGAAACGGCGAACAGGGCGCGCGACGATCCCTTCGGCCGCGAAGCATCGTTCTCGTCATCCCAGTTGAGAATCTCCGACCAACTGAACACGCCGCGATCGGCGTTGCCGAACGGGTTGCGCTTCGGAGCGGGCCAGAAGTCCGACGGCACCTCGCGACTGACCTCGCGGGGCGCGAATTGCGGCGCGACACCCTGCGGCTGCCATCCCTGCGGCATGAATACGACGACAGCTCCCTGTGGAAGACCCCCGGGAATCTGAGCGATCTGCGTTCCCTGCGGTGCCGCCGGCAATGGACTCGGCGGTGTCTGGGCGCTGGGCATCACAGCCGGCGCAGCCGCACGACGCGACGAAGGTCCGCCCGCGGCCAGCGTCGGCGGAGGCGGCGCTTGCGGCAACCCAGCCTGCTCGTCCGCCGCAGGTGCGGCCTGCAGTGGTATCGGCTGCACCTGCTGCAAGACGATCGTCGTGGGCGGCACGCGTTGCGGCAGCAGTTGCTGCAGCGGCTTGTTGAACAACATCGAGTTGCCGAATCGCTGCTTGAGCTTCAACGGATCGTGTCCGGGGACCGGTTGCGTCGCCGGCGGGTTGGCCCGTCGTTGCTGCGCGAGTTGTTGCTGCGGCACTGCCGGCGTCTGTGCGAATCGGGCCGGTTGCGGCTGCGGGGATTGCGCCGGCGTTGACTGCGGCGGTGTTGACTGCGGCTGAACCGGTCGCGGCTGCATCTGAGGCCGCGCGGCTGGCTGAAGTGCTGGCTGAGTTCCTGCTGGTCGCGATCGCGTCTGCTGCGGCGCGGCAGAGACCCGTCGCTGCTGCCGTGGCGCAGCGTAGAACGACGAAGCAGGCGCATGGGGATCGGCCAGGCTTGACGGTTCACTGAACGACGTACGCACCTCCTCGAAGCGCTGCGCTGGCGGATAGGCCGGCGGGGTGTACGTAGCGGGCATCGCGGAGGTCGCCTGCTGCACGATGACCGGCGCAGGCGCCCCGGCTGTCGGCGGGCTTCCCTGCGCATGTACGCCGGCACAGGTTCCCAACAACAACAGCACGGCTCCCAAGCCGACGGCGGGCTTCGACAAGAAATGGCGCATGGACCGTCTCACGCTGTAAGTTTGGCAAGTTTGCGGTGAACCAGGCGACTTCAACGCTCGTGACGGAGTTGCCGAGTTCGTAACCTCTCCCTGGCAAGTATTCGGGTAATAACGGCTGCAACGCGCGTTTAATCGATAGACGCAGCAGAGTCTGCCAAACCGGAAAACTCTGCCACGACGACAAGGCCTTCCAGGCTTTACTGGACTACCGGCGGGGCAGCTACCGGGAAGGCTGACAGCATGGCATGCTGTCTGGTGGCAACCGTTTGCGTTTAGCGCTCAATGTCGAACGCGCGCAACGCGGTCAGGGCACATTGCTGCGTGTGCTTTAGAGCGCCTTCGCTAGGAATGATGCGCGTGGCAGCCTTCGTGTTGGAACTCAGCGGCTCCCATGCACGGGCCGCTGCCTGGTGGATCGACCAGTCGGCGTCAGAAACGTCGCCGGAGCGCGCAGCGAGCCGCGAGCGAATCGTTTCCGGCTCGGCATGGCAGACCAAGAGCACCGCCGGCACGTTCCACCTCCGCGCCGCCTCAAGGAACGCGGCGCGGTGCGACTCTTCCCGGAAGCTGGCATCGAGGATGACGCGCTGCCCCTCGAATAGACGTGCTTCGGCCCGGCGCAGGCACTCGCCGTAGGTGCGCTCACTCCACTCGGGTGAGTAGATGCCGGTGCCGAACGCCCCGGCGGCCGTGGCCTCGGCGGGCAGGCCAGCAAGCTCTTTGCGCACCACATCGGACCGAACCACGTGGTAGTCACCGTGACGATTGAGTGCCGCTGCCAGCGTCGACTTGCCACTGCCGGGCAGGCCCGCCACGAGTACCAAACAAGGCCTGCGCTCCGGCGGCTCCAATTCCCCCAACGCCAGCAACCAGTAACCGCGCGCCCGCACCCGGGCCAAAGCGCGGTCCTCCTCGGGTACTTCGGGCTCGGCCTGCTTCAAGCCTTCGACCTTGCCGCGCACGGCGGCGCGGTAGGCGGTATAGAAGGATAGTAGCGCCCGACCTTCGCCGTCGCCCGAGGCATCGAAGTAAGCGTCGGAGAATGCCCGGGCCAGATCGCGTCGCCCGGCGTACTTCAGGTCCATCGCCAGAAACGCCACGTCGGAAACCGGGTCGGCATAGCGAAAGCCCTCGTTGAACTCAACGCAGTCGATGATCAACAGCCTTCTCGACGCCGCATTCTCTTCCACGACGTACACGTGGTCGAGCCGCAAATCGCCATGCGTATCGCGCGGCACGCCGCGCCGCGCACGGTTCTCGATCAGCGCGCGCTGGTCCGACAGCACTTCGTCGGTCCGCGCCCGCAGGCGATCGAAAACCGCTGCGCTGATCGTCTGACCGATGTGATCGCGCGATTGCTCGAAGTTGTCGCGAGCGTTGCCGGCCACGACGTCGAACCGGCCGAACGCGGCAATCCGCTCGCCGGCCTCGGCTTGGGCGTGAAACTCGGCGATGCGGCGGGCCACGTCGGCCATCAGTGCATCGTCGACTTCGCCCCGCGCCAACCGACTTTCGAGCGTCGCCTCCTCGGGCAGTCGGCGCATCTTGACGGCCCATTCGACAGCCTGGCTGTCGGCCTCGACCTGCACTTTCCCGCCCTGGTTTCCAACCGGCACTACGCCCAAGTAAACTTCCGGTGCAAGGCGCGCGTTGAGCCGCACTTCCTCTTCGCAGAAGTAGCGCCGCTTCTCGATCGTGCTGAAATCGACAAATCCCAACTGGACCGGCTTCTTGATCTTGTAGACCCATTCGCCGGCGAGAAACACGACCGAAATGTGCGTCTGCACGACCTCGACCTCGGCCGGATTGGCGGGGTAGGCGGCCGGGTCGGACAGCGCGTCGATCAATTGGCTCAGATCCATGCAAGCTCCCAGGAGAGCTTTCATCTGAGCAGATCGCACCGCTTTGATGAAGGGCCGCTGGCCCGGCGCGATCAACGATTCTCTCGCAGCTTGGCCCGCTATTGCAGCGGCGGCGGAGCAGGAAGCGACAATTGCGGGTCGGCCCGAGGGGTGAGCTGCTCGACGTAGTCGCGCAGCATGGCATACGTCTTCTGGAATTCGGGCCGCGAGGAAAGGGCCTCGTACTTGGGCGATTGCACGACGCGGTCATATTGCGCCAGCGCCGCCTGCAAGTCCGCGAGCCGGGGCGGTTGGTTGCCTTCGAACACGGCTCGGGGCAGCGCCAGGAACTGGCGCCATTGTGGATCCAGGATTCCGTACATTTGACGTGCACTGGAGGCCAACTGATCGCGGATGGTGCCCACGGTGGGTTGCGGCACCGCCGGCTGCGCAACGGTCGGCGTCGGCTCGAGCGGTGGTGGCTCCACGGGCGCAAGCGGTTCGGCATTCGGTTGTTCGGTCCGTGGCGGGGCGACGGTCGTGTCGGTCACCTGTACGAGGTCTTGGAGCAGCTTCATGGCCGACGGAGGCACTTGCTGCGGCGGCTGGCCAACGGGCGTGTTGTAATAGAGGCTTTGCGATGCCGCGTCCATCTCGAGTACCGACCCGTCGAGCGACACGCCCAGGAACAACCCGCGGCTGCGCGAGTAGGACAGAATCTCGGCCTTCAGCCGGGCATCGGTCGCCGCGGCGGCATTGCGCCCCACGGGGCCCGCGGCCACGGAAGCATCGGCGCCGATGGTGAAGCGGCCGTTGAAGATGCCTTCCACGCTTTTCTTGGTCATAAACACCAGGATGACGTCGGTGTCTTGAATGCCCGCCTGCCAACCGACGCTGCCGCCGGTAAGCGTGATGAACTGGGGAACGGTCCACGACCGGTTGGCATCGCGGACCATTAACACACCGTGCCCGCGTCGCACGGCGGCGACAAAGCCGATCTTCACCACGTCGGGAATGATCGCCACGCCCTCGGCCCGAGCCAACAGCGACGCGGGGATTCGCTTGGCGGGGATGGCCATCGTGTCGCGCAATATCTGGTCCGCCGCGACGACCGTGGCTTCCGGATTGAGCCAGGCCTGCGCCGTGGCACACATCATCAGGCAGGTGGAACTCGCGATGCAAAATACGATTAGCCAGCGCATGGTACGGCTCCCGTGGGGGATGTCGGCCGCGGCTTCCGTGCTCGCGGTGCCGTGTTCTAGCGGCATCCGGCGGGTCAGGCAATTTCACTTGGCCCGATTCGGCGAAAAACGCCGGGCGACTCTCAATGCTAGCTAGCCGCGCACGCGGCCAAGGCGATACACTGCTACGTGGTTCGCCGTGTGTGAAGAGCAATCATCTGGTCATGAGCGGGGGGGGTTTGACCATGAACGACGTTCCATCCGATCCGGCACCCGAAGCAACGCGGGACGCCAAATCTGCCAAACGCCGCATCTGGTTCCCGATCGCGGCCCTGTTCTTGTCGCTGCTGGCGATCATCGCGGTGCAGTACTACGACACCGACACCGGCGGGCGACGCCTGCTGAGCTTCATCGCGTCGATGGTGGGGCTGTTGGCCGTGGTCGTCTGGTTCTTTTTCATGGCCGGCATTCCCGGACGCGTGCGTCTCGCCGTCGCCGGGCTTGTGGCTGTCGGCATCGTGGCCTTCGTCGCGTCCGTTCGCCGCGTCGAGTTCTCCGGCGACATGGAACCCACGTTCGACTTTCGCTGGACGGCCGATCGCACCGCCCTGCTTGAGGAACATCGAGCCCGCCAGGACAAGCAGGCCGAAACGGTGAAGACGGCCAACCTCACGAGCCTGGAAATCGGCCCCTACGATGTGCTGCAGTATCGCGGACCCGAGCGCGACGGCGTGTCCCAGGGCCCGAAGCTGGCGCGCGATTGGTCGAAGAACGCGCCCCAGGTCCTTTGGCGGCAGCCGGTCGGCGGAGGCTACGCGTCGTTTGTCGTCGTGGGACCGGCGCTAGTGACGATCGAGCAACGTCGCGACGAGGAAGCGATCGTGGCCTACGACGCCGAAACCGGCCGCGAGCTGTGGGTGTACAAGTATCCGGCCCGGTTCAGCGAGCCGTTGGGGGGCGTGGGTCCACGCGCAACGCCCGAGTTCCACGCCGACCGGATCTACGCCTTGGGTGCCACCGGCGTGCTGAGTTGCCTGGACATGGCCGATGGCAAGAGACAGTGGTCGTTCAACATCCTTAACGAAAACGAGTGCGAGAATCTCGACTGGGGCATGAGCGGTTCGCCGCTGGTGTACGACGACGTCGTGCTGGTCAATCCCGGCAATCAGAAAGGCGACAAGGCCAGCCGCTCGATCGTGGCTTACGATCTGGCCGACGGAAAGCGGCGTTTCGCCGGCGGCGAATCGAAGGCCGGCTATGCGTCGCCAATGCTGGTCACGCTCGACGGCCAGCAGCAACTGTTGATCTTCGACGGCGTCGGCCTGGCAGGCTTCGATCCCGAAGACGCAAGCCAGTTGTGGCGTTTTCCCTGGAAGAGCGAGTTCGACATCAACGCCGCCCAGCCGTTCGTGGTCGACGAGAACCGCGTGGTGATCACATCGGCCACCGGCACGGCACTACTGAACATCGAGCAGGTCGACGGCGAGTGGAAGGTCGAGCCCGTGTGGACCAGCCGGCGGCTCAAGGGCGGCTACTGCAGCCCGATCGTGCATGATGGCTACGTGTACGGCATCGACGAAAGCATTCTCGTATGTCTCGATCTGGAAGACGGCAAGCTTCAGTGGAAGGACCGCGACGGGCAGTTCGGCCACGGCCAGATACTCGCCCGCGACGACTTGATCCTGGTGTTGGGCGAAGCGGGCGAGCTGGCGCTGGTGGAGGCCACGCCCGAAAAGTATCACGAATTGGGCCGCATTCAGGCCATTGAAGGCAAAACGTGGAATGTGCCCGTGCTGGTGGGCGATCGTATTTACGTGCGCAATCATCTCGAGATGGCCGCCTACGTCCTGCCTACCGTCGATGCGCCGGAAACAGACACCGACACCCAGCCGGCGGACGCCGATGCCGAAACCTCAACCCCGGATTCCGAATGAGCATCTTCAAGCGACTGGATCATATCTCGATCGGCGTGGCCGACTTCGAAGCGGCGCGGCGGCTGTTTGTCGACGTCTTTGGCGGCGAGCCGATGCGCGACGTAGGCTCGAACGAGGCGGAGAACTTCCAGTGGACGACTTTCAAGCTTGGCGGCAAGAAAGTCGAGCTGGTCGCGGCCATCACCCCCGGGGAAGGCGGCGTGGGCCGCTACATCGCCAAGAACGGCGAAGGCTATCACCACCTCTCGATCAGCGTCCAGAACCTCGACGAGGCCATCCAGTACTTCGAGTCCAAGGGCCTTCGCGTGCTCTCGCCCAATAAAGAGAACCCGCAATGGAAGCACTTCTACCTGCACCCGCGCGACACCCACGGCGCCCTGATCCAGGTGTTCGAAGAAAACGACTACACCCTCTCCCACGGCGAATAGCGAGCGGGCGGACGCCGCTTCACCCGTTTAGCCCGCAGCCACCGGCGACGGCGCGTCTTGCACTAACGAGAAAAAGCATTGAACTCGCCCCGCCGCCCTACTCTTTCGCCGCCACACTCGTCGGGCTGATGCAATACAGCCGCTTCGACGTGCGGATCAGCAGCTTGTCCCCCACCACGACCGGCGTCGCCATGCCCATGTCGTCTTCGGCCAGTTCATTCTTGTGCAGCACCTCGAAATCGGAGCCGGCCTTGATGACAAACGTCACGCCGTCTTCGTTCAGGCAAAACAGCTTCCCGCCGTACGCCCACGGCGAGCTGGTAAACGCCCGGCCGTTGGGAATCCGCTTGCGGCTGTAGACTTCTTCGCCCGTCTTCGGGTCGAAGGCCACCATGAAGCCCCGGTCGTACAGCACGTACAGGAGGCCGTCGTAGATGATCGGCGTGGGATGGTAGGGTCCGCTCTTTTCGTGGGACCAAACGACGAAGTCGTTGGCGCTTTCGCCTTTGGCCGGCGAAATGTCGCCGCTGGCACCGGGACGAATGGCGTACATCGGGTTTTCGCCCCACAGCACATGCCCGGCGATCAGGTACAGCAGTCCGTCGTACTCGAACGGCGTTGGGATGGCGAGGATCGACTTACCTTTGATCTTCCACAACAAGTTGCCGTCGAGATCGTATGATCGGGCCCAGCCGATACCGGAAGTGACCAACTCCGTGCGCTGATCGTTCTCCCAGATGAACGGCGTGGCGTAGTTGGTCTTTTCGCCCTCGCGGTCGATCCGCATTTTCTCCTCGCCGGTCACTTTGTCGAGCACCAGCACGTACGATTCTTCCTCGTTGTCGTTGACGATGTACAGGCGGTCCTCATGCAGAATCGGCGAGATAGACGTCCCCCAGCCGTACTGCGTGCTCCTCGGCTCGAACTCCCGCGCCCAGAGCGGCTTGCCGTCCATGTCATAGACAAACAGCCCCACGTTGCCGAAGTAGGCATAGATCCGCTCGCCGTCGGTGGCCGGCGTTTCCGAGGCCAGCGTGTTCTTGATGTGATGCGGCTTGGCCGGAATCGCCGCATGGGCCAGTTGGTCCCACAGCTTTTCGCCCGAGTTCAAGTCGTAACACATCACGCGCCATTCGTGCTCGTCCTTGGGCTTGGGATACTTGTTGGCGTCGACGTCTTCCAGGTACAGCCCCTTGCGCGGCGGCCGCTCCTTGCCCTTGTTGATGCAGGTGGTGAGATAGACGCGATCGTCCCACACGATGGGCGACGACCACGCTAGGCCCGGCACGTCGACCTTCCAGGCCACGTTCTCCGACGCGCTCCAGCGATCCGGCGGCAGCGGACCCGACTCGTCGGGCAGTCGGCCGGCCAGGAATTGCGGGACGTTGGTCGAGGGGCTCGCGGCGTCGGGCGTGGCTGCCGAAGCGGGAGCCAGCGCTAGTGCGGCTACCAAGGCCATGCAGGAACAAAGAACGAAGCGCGTCATCGGCCTGACTCCTCGCGAAGGATAAGTAGAGAGAACGGAGGCCGCCTCAGCCTGTGCCGTGTCGTGCCCGCTCGATCCTAGCCGCCGCACGGTGCGCGAGTCAAGTTTTGCGCTCGCGCCCGCCTAACGCGGCGGCAACTCGACCGTGACGGCCATCACCACGGGGGCCGTCGCGTCGGGGCCTTTGACCAGCTCAATCCGCTCGATCGTCTCCGACCGCTTGGGCTGAATTGCCAGGTAGCGAAGCTGGCGGCCATCGAGATCGAAGGCAAATTCCGAGCCCGGCACGTCCACGCGGCGAATGTAGTCAGCCAGGTGTTCGCCGTTTTTCAGCTCGTGATCTTCCGTCTGGCGGTCGGCGTAATGCAGGCGAACGATCAAGCTCGTGGATCCCGCTTCGCCCAGTGGGTGCCCCCAGCCGCTGACGCCGCCCAACAGATGAATCGCGGCCGCCGGCGCATTGCACGGCAGGCTCACTGACCGCGGCATCGAGGAAGTCAGCCCCCGAGTACCGCGCAGCAACACGACGTTGGCCGTGCCGTCGGTGCCGGGGTCGACCAGTTGAAACGGCACACCGGCAAACTCCTTGGGCTGCCAGTCGTCGAACACCAGCCGCTCGCGCGAAGACGCCGGATCGTAGAACATTCCGCGCGTGCTCGTAGCCGTGGCCACCTTGTCCAGCGGTAGCGGCAAGTACTTGCCCCGCGCCGCCAGAAACTCGAGCAAGTCGACCAGCTCCTCCGGCGGAATCTGCTTTTCAAACCCTTCGGGCATCAGCGACTTGGGCGAAGCGACCAGCTCCTCGATATCCTCGCGGACGACAGTGTGCCGTTTGCCCTCGGAGTCGAACAGCTCGACGGCCGTCTTTGATTCGGCGGCCAGCAGGCCGGTGAGCACCCGGCCGTCGGCGGTGGCCAACGTGAAAACGCGATAGTTGCCCTCCACACTGCGACTGGGATCCAGAATGTTCTCCAGCAACTCCTGTTTGGGATGCACGGCGATGCCGGTCAGATCGGGGCCGATGCGCGTGCCCTCGCTGCCGTGAACGTGGCACTTGGCACACTGCTTCTTGAACACCTGCCTGCCCCGCTCGGCGTCGCCCGAGCGATCGGCCAGCGGCAGCATCTCCTCAAGAACCTTACGGCGATCGGCATTGGGTAGCACGCCGCCGCGGGCAAGCAGCTCTTGCGCCCTCGTGCGTAGCCGCCGGTCGGGATGCTCGGACAGAGCACGCTGTTGATCCAGGGAGAGATCGGTCCACGCCAGCTTGGCTTCCTCGATGGCGTCGATCAGCGCCGCAGCCCAGGTCCGCCGTGCCAGCAACGTCCGCACGCCGGCGGCTCGCGTGGCGGGGGTCAGCGCCGACAGTTTGCCGGCGATCATTTCGCCGGTCGAGTCGAGCTGGCTGGCAGTCAGCGCCTCGAGCAGGCCGGCCGCCACCGCTGGCTCCAGCCGCGGCGTGATCCGATCGAGCAGCTTCTCGGCGGTCTCCGCATCCGTGGGCCGAAACGCCACCAGCCGTCTGGCCGCGGCAATCCGCTCGTCGGCGCTCAACGACGCATCGTCCACGCGCTCAAGCAGCGAAGCGATCAGCTCCTCGGCGTAGCGTTTGAATCGCGGGCTCTTCCAACCGGTAGCCAACTGCACCAGCGTCGCCCGGCCGGCCAGAGAAAGCCTCGGCAGCAGGGCCTCGAGTTGTTGCTCGTCGTTGTTGATGAGCGTGGGGTGCACGTCGTCGGGCCATCCGCGCGCCAGGCCGGCAAACACGGCCTCGGCCAGCGAGGCGTCCATCGCAACCAGCGGCTCAACCAGCCAGTGGATCGAACGATGCGGCCCCGTGCGAGCCCGATGTTCGGCGACGATCGAGGCCGCCTCGACAAGCTCCTCGCGCGGCTTCTCATCCGGTAGCGCTCGCAGGAAGCCCTCGCTGTCGCCGGCCGCCGCACAAATCATGGCCTCGCGAATCCAGCGGTCCTCGATGTTGCTGTCATCGCGGTAGAGCGTGGCGACGTAGCGGCCCGCACCCGAGGACGCCGGATTGTCGGCCAACGCCAGCAGCGCGGCCAGACGAACTCGAGGACTGGGATCAGCAAGCAAACGTGCTGTCAGGATCGTCTCGACCGAATCGGCGCCGGGCGGCAAGACCTGTACCGCGTTTTGCCGGACACCGTCGGAGGGATGAGCAAGGGCCGCGCGCACCGCGGCGAGGGCCTCCTGGTTCTCGCCGTCGAGCGCTCCCAGTCCGTGCATGGTCCACAGGGCGTGAATCGCGCCGACGTTCAGGCCGATCGCGTCGCGGCTGCGATCTTCCACCAGCGCGATCAACTGTGGCAGCACGTCGATCTGTCCGCGTTCGACCAGCAATCGCTGCGCGTGCCGGCGCCAGAATTGGTTCGTGTGCGCAAGCGTCTGCACCAGCTTCCCGGGCGTGGCACCGGCCAGCGAGCCGGGGGAATCCGACGCCGCAGGGTTGGGTTCGTCGCATACCACGCGGACGATGCGGCCGCGCAGTTTGTCGCGCAAATCGGTTTCGTAGGCCCGGCCCTTGCCCGTCTCGAAGCCGCGGGGCGTCGGGTTGTGCTGCACGATGTAGTTGTACCAGTCGACGACCCACACGTTGCCGTCGGGTCCTACGTCGGCCGCGATCGGTGCGGTCCATTCGTCGTCGCTGGCCAGCAGGTTGAATGGGAGTGTCGAACGAAAGCCGCTGCCCTCGGGCTCCAGTACGAAGGTACCCACCAGGTGCCCGGTGGGTCCGCACACGAAGGCCGTGCGGTTCCAATACTCCTGTGGATAGCGGCGGGCCGTGTAGAGCGCGTGTCCGGCGCCGGCCGTGTAGCCGCCAAAGTGATCGACTTGGCGGACGTTGTCCGTGATGGGCTGAAACAAGTGCGTGTCGGCGATGGACTCGAGCACAAGCCGGGGCGTCCAGCCGCGCACGCGCTCGTAGTGCCGGTTGGCGATCGGCATATGAACGCTTGGGTTACGATTCGCCGTCGAGCCGAAGACCAGGCCTTCTTCGCTGATCCCCAAACCCCAGGTGTTGTTGTCGGTCGACCGTAGAAACTCGAGCCGGCTGCCGTCGGGTCGAAAGCGAAAGAAGCCCTGGCGAAAGCGATGCGACTGGCCTCCCACTTCGAGCTTCGAGTCGTTGTAGCCCTGCATGGCCCAGATCCAGTTGTCGAGCCCGTAGCGCATGTTGCTCGGGCCGCCGTGCGTGTCTCCCTGCTCCCACGTGCCGAATAACACCGTGCGCTCGTCGGCCACGTCGTCGCCGTCGGTGTCTTTGAGAAACACCGTTTGCCGGCCGTCGAACACGACGACGCCGCCGGAGGCAAAGGTGAGACTGGTTGGAATGCTTAGCTGCTCGGCAAAGACGGTGATCTTGTCGGCGCGGCCGTCGCCGTCGGTGTCTTCACAGATGCGGATGCGATCGCGGCCCTCGCCCTGGGGTTGCAGCTCGTTGGGATAGTCGTAGGTTTCGGCCACCCACAGGCGCCCACGCTCGTCCCAGGCGATGGCGATGGGCTTTCCACCCAGGTCGGGTTCGGCGGCGAACAGCTCGACGTGAAATCCGCGCGGCACGACCATGTGCTTGAGCGACTCTTCCGGCGAAAGCGGCTCCTGCATCTGGCTGTGCGGTTCGCCCTGCTCGCCCCACTTTTCGCCGGGCGTATAGTTGGGGATCTTTTTGCCCACGTCGCGATAGCGAAACGGCTCGACGTCGGTGCGGGGAGGATTCATTTCCGGCGGTGGAAATGGTGCCGCGGCGACCGTTGCTGGCGCGGCGTCGGTCGGTTTCGGTTCGCCTTCGCCCCCAAACAGCAGGGCAAGCGCGGCGGATAGGGCCAAGCGGAGCATGAGATTTCGCCTGTGGATGCGAATCGCGGTGGGGATGGGTTCTATCTTAATTGTGTGTTGCGGCGGGGGACAACTGCTGGAAAGGTGTACGGGCGGGCGAGGGATCACGCGCGCCGTGGCCGTTGGCTCCGGGACGATGAATCCGGGCAAACCCAGTGTCATCGTTTCACCGTGCCGTTTTGCCCGGAGCCAACGGCCACGGCGCGCCCCGACCCGTGACGTTTTTGCGCCCGACGTGCCGCTGACTTGCCCGGGGCATGTCCCGTTGCTACTTTCGAGGCAAGGAGAGCCCTATGATCCAACCCTCGCACAAGCGCTGCCGGCGGATGCTGGCGGTCGCCGCGGCGTTTCTCGCCGCAACCAGCCTTTCGCCTGCCGACGACGATCTGCGTCCCCTCGAGTACAACCATCCCGGCCTGATCGTCGATCTCGGCGTCGGGCTGTGGGCCTGGCCCGTACCGTGCGACGCCGACGACGATGGCGACTACGACCTGATCGTTTCGTGTCCGGACAAACCGTTCAACGGCGTGTGGCTGTTCGAAAACACCACCGGCGACACGGCCGAGAACCCGCTCCCTGCCTTCGAACCGCCGCGCCGCTTGAGCCGCACGGTGCACTACGTGCTCCCCAGCTACGTCGACGGTAAGTTGCGCGTGCTTTCGCCCGGCTACGAGTATCCGGACTTTACCACCGCCGGTCTGGAGAACCGCGTGGAGCTGCCGGCGCCCAAGACGATTCACAACCCCGAGGGCGATGCGCCGGGCACCCGGCGAAAGATCCGTCATCGCGAGTGGCGCTATGCCGACTACGACGGCGACGGGCGCACCGACCTGGTGGCCGGCATCGAAGACTGGAGCGACTACGGCTGGGACGACGCCTGGAACGAGAAGGGCGAGTGGACCAATGGCCCGCTGCACGGTGTGGTCTACTGGCTGCGAAACACCGGCACCAACTCCAAGCCGAAGTACGCCGAACCCAAGCTCGTTCACGCGGCCGGCGAGCCGGTCGACACGTTCGGTTGCCCAACGCCCAACTTCGCCGACTTCGACGGCGACGGCGACCTCGACCTGCTGTGCGGCGAGTTCGTCGACAGCTTCACCTACTTTGAGAACACCGGCACGCGCGAGCAGCCTGAATATGCCGCGGGCCGCAAAGTGCAAACAACCGAAGGCAGCCCGCTGGTGATGGACCTGGAGATGATCGTGCCGATCGCCTTTGACTGGAATCGCGACGGCAAGCTCGACCTGGTGGTGGGCGACGAGGACGGCCGGGTGGCGCTAGTGGAAAACGCCGGACTGGAGGACGACGGCACACCGCGTTTTCATCCGCCGCGCTACTTTCAGCAGAAGGCCGACCTGCTCAAGTGCGGCGCACTGGCCACGCCCGTGGGATGCGACTGGGACGGCGACGGCGACACGGACATCGTCTCGGGCAACACGGCCGGCTACATCGAATTCTTCGAGAACTTGAGCGGGCCAGGCGTCGCGTCTCCCAAGTGGGCCGCTCCGCGGCGGTCGAAGGCGGGCGGCAAAACGTTTCGCGTGATGGCCGGTCCCAACGGCAGCATCCAGGGCCCCTGCGAGGCCAAGTGGGGGTACACGACGCTGTCGGTGGCCGACTGGAACACCGACGGACTGCCCGATGTCGTCTTCAACTCGATCTGGGGCCGCGTCGGGTGGCTCGAAAACGTCGGCACGCGGAGCGATCCGAAACTGGCTGCGGCCAAACCGTTGCACGTCCAGTGGCCAGGCACCCCGCCCAAGCCGGAGTGGACCTGGTGGGAACCCGAGCCCGGCGAATTGGTCACGCAATGGCGCACCACGCCGGCCGTCTACGACTTCACCGGCGACGGGCTGCCCGACCTAGCGATGCTCGACGTCGAGGGCTATCTGGCGTTATTCGAGCGGGCGAAGCGAGACGGCGAACTGGTTCTCCTGCCGCCAAAGCGCGTATTCGTCGACGAGAAAGGGCAGCCGCTAAGGCTCAACGCCGGCAAGGCCGGACGCAGTGGGCGGCGTAAGTTGTGCGTCGTCGACTGGACGGGCGACAACAAGTTCGATTTCCTGCTCAACTCGGCCAACGCCGATCTGCTCGAACAAGTTGGCGAGCGCGACGGCAAGTGGGTCTTCCGCGACGCCGGCTCGATCGCCAAGCGCAACATCGAAGGCCACGACGTGAGCCCGGCGGTCGTCGATTTCGACGGCAACGGCGTGCCCGACTTTGTCGGCGGAGCCGAAGACGGACATTTCTACTTCCTGGCGAACCCCCGGTCGGCCTCTGCGGCGGCTAAGGATTAAGCAAGAACGAGAGCTCTTATGCGTGCGATCCTGGCACTACTGATCGTCTCTGTTGGCGCAACGACAGCCGCCGCGGCCGAAAAGCCGAACGTCATTCTGATCCTGGCCGACGACATGGGTTGGACTGATTTGGGTTGCACCGGCTCGTCCTTCTACGAGACGCCCCGGCTGGACAAGTTGGCCAGCGAGGGCATGCTGTTCACGAATGCCTATGCCGCTTGCCCCGTGTGCTCGCCGACCCGCGCGGCACTGATGACCGGACGCTGGCCGGCCCGAGTGGACATTACCGACTACATCCCCGGCAACCGGCACGGCAAGCTCAAGCCTGCTCCGTTCAAGCACGAGCTGCCGCATGAAGAAGTGACCATCGCCGAGGCGATGAAGCAGGCCGGCTACGCAACCGGCATGTTCGGCAAGTGGCACCTGGGCGGCGCCGGCTACCTGCCCGATTCGCAAGGCTTCGACGAGATGGGATGCGGGCCAAACGGGCGCGGCTTTCGCAGCGTCGATCGGGCCGATCGGCTGACCGACCCCGCGCTCGACTTCATCGAGCGGCACCGGGACGAACCGTTCTTCCTCTACCTGCCGCACAACCTGGTGCATACGCCGCTGTTGGCTAAGCAGGAACTCAAGTCCAAGTACGAGGAGAAAGCCGAGCAACTGCCGCCGCCCAAGGGCCCGCGCTTTCGCCCCGAGCATTCGAACGAAGATCGCCGCGTGCAGGACCACCCCGTGTATGCGGCGATGATGGAGGATATCGACGCCAACATCGGCCGCGTGCTCGACAAGCTCGACGCGTTGAACCTGCGCGAGCGCACGATCGTGATCTTCACCAGCGACAACGGTGGGCTGTCGACTTCCGAAGGCTCGCCCACCGCGAATACTCCCCTGCGGGCCGGCAAGGGTTGGCTCTACGAAGGCGGGCTGCGGGTGCCGCTTATCGTGCGGTGGCCAGGCGTCGTCGAGCCGGGCTCGACCTGCGACGAGGCGGTCACCTCGACCGACTACTTTCCCACCGTGCTGGCCATGTGCGGGCTGGAACAGCAGCCCGAATGGCACCGCGACGGCGTGAACATTGTGCCGCTACTCAAGCAGGCCGGCCCACTGGAGCCCCGGCCGCTGTACTGGCACTACCCGCACTACGGCAACCAGGGGGGTCGTCCCGGCAGCGCCGTGCGACAGGGCGACTGGAAGCTGATCGAATTTTTCGAGGACAATCAGGTCGAGCTGTACAACCTGGCCGACGACCTGGAAGAGCAGCACGATCTAGCCTCGGCCCAGCCCGAGAAGGCTCGGCAACTCCGCGAGCAGTTGCATGCCTGGCGAGACAGCGTGAACGCGAAAATGCCCTCGCCGAACCCCGATTTCACGGGTGAAACGTACATTCCAGGCAAGAAGCCGCGAAAACGGGCGAACAAGGGCCAGAAGAAGTGACTCTCGCGCCGCGGAATGCGAGAATGGAGCCCGCGGCGTAGCCGTGTGCCACACACGCACACGAATCGCGAACCTTCAGGCGGTTTCATGAAGTCGGCTCGGCCAACGCGCGATCGGCACTCCTGCGGCAAGCGCCCGGCGTTTACGCTCGTCGAACTCTTGGTCGTGATCGCGATCGTGGGCGTGCTGATGTCGCTGTTGTTGCCGGCCATCCAATCGGCCCGCGAGGCGAGCCGCCGCACGTCGTGCGTGAACAACCTGCGGCAATTGGGCATCGCCCTGCAACACTTCCACGAGTCGCACGGACATTTCCCTGCAGGGCGCGGGGGACCGGTGCCGAAGGCCTTCAGCGCACAGGCCTACTTGCTGCCCTACGTTGAAGAGGGTTCGATCGAAGAGCAGATCTACTTCGATAAATCGCCGACACCGCTGTTCATCGCGGGCGTGTTCTACACCGGCATGGAGAACCGGCCGGCCGCCTCGAACCCCGTGCCGGTGCTGCAATGCCCCAGCGATGCCATCGCCGGCGGGCGCGTGCCGGGCTCGGACTACGGCGCCACGAACTACGTCGCCTGCTCGGGCAGCGCCGTCGAAAATGCCGGCACAGTCAGCCCCGGCGACGGCGTATTCTACAAGGAGTCGGCGATCGGCATGAGGCATATCCTCGACGGCTCGTCGCACACGATTGCCTTCAGCGAACGAATGCTGGGGCCCGGGCTCGAGATCACGACGCTAGCGCCCGGCCAAGGCGGGACCTACATCCTGGAACTGACCAGCGCGCATCCGGTGAGCGAAACCAACTGCCAGCAGCCGAGCAACGGCACGTGGTACGAGGCCCGCGGCGCCAAATGGATCCTTGGCAACTACGGCAATACGCTCTACAACCACAAGTACCCGCCCAATCCGCCACAGTGGGACTGCATGAACCTCGCCCAGCAGCAAGGGTTTCTCTCGGCACGCAGCTCCCATCAGGGTGGCGTGAACGTGATGTTCTGCGACGGCAGCGTGCGGTTTATCACCGACGACATCGAGTTGCGCGTTTGGCGGGCACTAGCCACTCGCAAGGGCGGCGAAACCACCGACGCGCTGTAGCCCGTCGCGGCACCCGACGACGCTACTTCTTTGCGTCCGTTCCCACCACGTCCTCGAAGGCTGCCGCAAGATCGAGCGAATCGCCCAGTTCCTGCTGCTGCGCTTGCAACCGGGCAAACAGGTCGGCAACGCGGTCGGTCTGCGCCGGATCATCGGCCAGGTCTTCTCTCTCGCCGGGGTCCTCGGCCACGTGATACAAGCGCAGGCGGCCGGCCTGCGGATAGGCGATCAGCTTCCAGCCGTCGTGGATCACGGCCCGCTGCAACTGCAGGTAGGCTCCATAGATCGTATCGCGATCCGCCGGCGACGATTCGCCCGACAGCAGCGGCAACAGGCTGTGAAAATCGACGTGCTCGGGCACTTCAGCCCCGGCTAGCGTGAGCACCGTGGGCATCACGTCCTGCAAATAGATCGACGCATCGATCCGCTTGTCCTCGGGCACGCCGGGCCCGCTGACAATGAACGGCACGCGCAGGCTGTGCTCGTACATGTTCTGCTTGCCGAACAGCCCGTGGTGGCCAACGGCCAGCCCGTGATCGGCGGTGAAGAAGATCCAGGTATGTTCCGCTTGCCCGGTGGCATCCAGCTCATCGAGGATGCGGCCGATCTGGGCGTCCATGTGCGTGATCAGGGCGTAGTATTCCTGACGATGCACCTGCACCGCGTGCGGCGTGCGCGGGAACGGGCCCAGCTTTTCGTCGCGCAGCTTCGGCCCACAGCCGATTGCGTCCTTGTAGGGGTACTCCTCGAGAAAGTTCTCAGGAACTTCGATCCGCGAAAGCGGATAGCGCTCAACGAACTCCCGCGGCGACTGGCGCGGGTCGTGCGCGGCGTTGAAGGCGATGTACATGAAGAACGGCCGCTCGTCCTGGCGTGCATCGTCCAGAAAATCGACCGCGTCGTCGGCCACGACTTCGCTCCAATGCTTTCCACCCTGCCAGAAGCCGCCGAAGCGGCGATCGTACGGGCTCCAGGGGTCGGGCTGGCCGGCCAGCGGGCGGTTGTAGCCCTCGGGCGTGTCGCGCGGCATGCCGCCGCGGACGTGGCGAGCGTGCTCGAACACCTTCGCCGCATCGGCGCGGATGTGCCACTTGCCGGTGAAGTACGTGGCATAGCCCTGCTGCGACACCAGTTGCGGCCACAGCCGGCCAGCCTCGCGCTCCCGGCCGGTCGTCTCGTAGACCGCATGTGCGTTCCACAGGCTGCGGCCGGTGATCAGCATCGTACGGCTGGCCACGCACACTGCGCCGCTCCACGAGCCCATGTTGTAGGCGTGCGTGAACGTCGTGCCGCGGCGTGCCAGGCGATCGAGGTTCGGCGTGTCGATGTCCGTGTGGCCGAACGCGCGCACGGCCTCGAAGCACAGATCGTCAGCGAACAGGAACAGGACGTTCGGCCGCTGTGGCGCAGGGTCGGCGGCAGCGCATGGCGCCACCAGGGCGCAGATGCCCAGCAGGATGATTGCAAGATGTGGCAGGCCAAGGCGGATCACGGCTCGGGCTCTTTGATGGCGCCTTCCACCGGACTTTTGGCGCCCTCAGTGTACTTGGCACCCACGAGCTCGTAGGTCTTGGCTGCGCGTTTTTTCAACTTCTCGAGCGCCAGCTTGAAGTCGTCTTCCTGGTAGCTCTCGTCGCAGAAGGTGCAGCAGCTTTCCCAGGTGTAGCCCAAGCGCTTCCACTGGGTCATGCCGCCGGGGGTTACTTCATCGGTCACCGGGCACCAGATCGTGCTCATGGCCTGCATGAAGTTGTTCATGAACCGCTGCTTCTCGGCAGCCTTGGCGTACTTGTCCGGATCCTTCATGTACTTGTCATTCGGTTCTGGCTTGCTCCCGGGATACTTGACGCCCTCGTACTCCCAGGTCGGCAGTTCGGGGTCCGACGGCTCGAGATACACCGGGCAGAGGTCGACCGACTTCTGCTTTTCGGGAATCTTTACCTTCTCCAGAATCACGGCGTCGGGCGGAAGCTGCGCTTGCGCCCGGGCAGCCACTAGCAGCAGCAGCAGCCCGCCGAGAATCGCGAATCGAAAACGAAGCATTGCGTTCTCCTTACGTGGTTATTTGTCAGGCAAGGCCAGGGCGACCAGCTTGCGGTCCATCGTGGCCAGCACGATGTATTGCTTGCCGCCGGCCATGTAGGTCATGGGCGTGCCGCTGGGGGCGGCGGGCAGCTCGGCCTCGGCGATCACTTTGCCGTTGGTCTTGTCGAATGCCCGCAGCACGCTCGAACCACCGCCGCTGCGACCGCCGCGGCCGCCGGCACCCTGCCCGATGAACAAGAGCGTCTTGGTCAACACGGGTCCGCCGCCGCCGCTACCCAGCGGTCCGACGTCGCGGCCCACCAGCTTGCTGACTTGTTCGCGCGGCCCGTCGCCGTGGGGAATCATCCAGGCGTGGTCGCCCGTGTCAAGGTCGATGGCCGTCACGCGTCCCCAGGGCGGCTTGAACAGCGGCAGCCCCTGCGGCCCGCGCACCGGCTGGCCGAAGGCCCCGCCGCCGCGGACATAATTCAAATTCGATCGGGCCGGATCCGGCTTGGTCAGTTGGACGGAAATGGGGGCCGAGATCGAGGGAATGTAGAACATCGACGTTTCCGGGTCGAACGCCGCGCCCCACCAGTTGGCACCGCCGGCCCAGCCCGGCAGATTCACGGTGCCCTGCTCGGAAGGTGGCGTGAACAGCGGGCCGTGCTTGTACTTATTGAGGATCTCCTTGGCCTCGGAAAGCAGCTCGGGCGTGAAGTCGATCAGGTTCTCTTCGGTGGCGCCCTGCAGCTCGTAGGGAGCGGGCTTGGTTGGGAACGGCTGCGTCGGCGAAGTCACTTCGCCGGGTACGTCGGTCTGCGGAACTTCGCGCTCTTCGATCGGCCATACGGGCTTGCCATTGGCGCGGTCGAAGACGAACGTGAAGCCGGTCTTCGTGATTTGAGCTACGGCTTTGACCGGGTTCCCGTCGACGGTAATGTCGCACAACACCGGCGCCGCGGGCAGATCGTAGTCCCACAGGCCGTGGTGCACGGTCTGAAAGTGCCACACGCGCTTGCCGGTCTTGGCCTCGACGCACACCAGCGACTCGGCGAACAGGTTGTCGCCCAGGCGATGTCCGCCGTACCAGTCGTTGGTGGGCGTGCTAAGTGGCAGGTAAACGTATCCCAGATCCTCGTCGGCGCTCATCAGCGTCCAGACGTTGGTGTTACCCGTGTACTTCCAGGAGCCGTCTTTCCACGTGTCGTTGCCAAACTCGCCTTCCTGTGGGACGGTGTGGAAGGTCCACAGCAGCTTGCCGGTGCGGGCGTCGTAAGCCTTAATGTCGCCTCGCGGGGCTTCCTTGCGTTGCGGGCCGTCGGAGATACCCGAGCCACATACCACGACGCCTTGGCAAACGACCGGCGGCGAAGTGATCGTGAAGTTGCGCGGCGCGTCGGCATAGGGAATGCCCTCGGCCACGTTGACGCGGCCGCCTTCGCCAAACTCGCTGATGCCCTTGCCGGTCTTGGCGTCGACGGCGTAGAGGAATCCATCGTGGGCTCCCAGGAAGATCCGCTCGTCGTCTCCGTCGCCCCAGTAGGCGATGCCGCGATGCACGAAGCCGAGGTTCGTGGGGCGGCCGGCCTCGTACGACTTGGGATTGAAGACCCAAAGGGTTTCACCCGTCGCACCGTCGATGGCCGCCACCTGAGCCAGTGAAGTGCTCGTGTACAGTGTGCCGTTAATCGCCAGCGGCGTGTACTCGTGGGCAAACGAAAACAGCCGGCGATTGTTTTCCTGGATTGGAATATCGGGCGAGTCCCAGGTCCAGGCGATCTCCAACTCGCCGACGTTGTCGGCGTTGATCTCGTCGAGCGGCGAGTACTTCGTGCTCCCCTGGTCCCCACCGTAATGGCGCCACTCGCCTGGCTTTTCGCTCTCTTCGCCATTGGCCGACGGAGGTGCCGCGTGGATCGCGAGGCCGCACACAAGTGCGGCGCACAAAAGGAACATCGGGTGTCTTGCTGTCATTTTCACGCCTTGGGTTGGTGGCCACTCGAGCGGCAAATCAAACGATTCCCGCGGGAAAATTATGACCTACCGGCACGCGGGCTTCAACGCGCGCAGCGGCCAATTGGCCAGACCGCCCCAGAGCGAGCGGAAGCAGTCCGCCTAGGTCACTACGACCACCGGATTTGGGGTCCGCTGTGCACAGTCTCCGGCTGCGCCCCGTCTGTCTGCGGGCAGCAGCCACCGACCTTGCAGGAAGCGCCGCAGTGCCGGGCCACGACATCAAGCAGCGCCGTGCGGCGAATAGGCTTGGTGGCATAGTCGTCGCAGCCGGCTGCCAGACAGCGCTCGCGGTCGCCGCTTCCGGCGTGCGCAGTCAGCGCAACGATCGGCAGCGTGTAGCCGGCGGCCCGTAGTCGCGCCGTTGCCTCGTACCCGTCGACCTGTGGCATCTGGATATCGACCAGGATCACGGCGAACGGACGGCCGGCAGCCTGGGCTTCCAGCGCCCGCTCGATCGTGCTCTGTCCGTTATCGACCACGGTCACTTCGGCTCCGGCTTTTTCGAGCAGGTAGGAAATCAACCGCTGGTTGTCGGGCCCGTCTTCGGCCAGCAGTACGCGGCAGGAAAGCTGTAAGGCATCGCGCGAGGTCGCGGAACCGGGCACTGACTTTGCGTCGGCGGGATCGTCGACGCATGCGCGCGGTACGCCTTCGAGGGATCCCGCGTCGACGGTCGCCCGGAAGACGCTGCCGCCTGCGGCGCGCTTGGCAACAGTGACGTCACCGCCGAGCATCTCGGCCAGGCCGCGACAGATGGCCAGACCGAGCCCCGTGCCGCCGTAGCTGCGCGCGGTCGAGGAATCCGCCTGTGCAAACGGCTCGAAAACGCTTTCCATTTGACCGTCCGTCATGCCGATCCCCGTGTCGCTTACTGCCACTTCAAGCTTCGCCCGCGAAGATGGATCTCCCTGTCGCGGCTCCTGCAGCGATACGACCACGGCCACGCCTCCCGACTCGGTAAACTTGAGAGCATTACCAACGAGGTTGATCAAGATTTGCTTCAATCGAGTTGGATCGGTGTGGATCGTGCGCGGCATCGGCCCGCAGAACTCGAGCGACAGCGTGAGCCCCTTCTCGGCGGCGCGGATGCGCATCAATTGCACGATCTCGCGCACCAGTTCCACGGGCGAACAGTCGACCTTCTCGACCGAAAAGCGTCCGGCTTCGATCTTGGAGAAATCCAGAATGTCGCCAATGATCTGCAGCAGGTGTTCGCCGTTGCGGCGGATCGTTTCCAAAGCTTCGCTGCGCGAGATGGCCGCGGGACACTGCTCGGCGGCCAGCACTTCGGAGTAGCCCAGAATCGCCGTCATCGGCGTGCGGATCTCGTGGCTGACGTTGGCCAGGAATTCGCTCTTGGCTCGGTCGGCGGCTTCGGCGCGCGTCAGTGCCATCTGCAAAGCCTCGCGGGCGCGATTCTCAGCATCACGCAACACGAATACGAGTAAGAATACGCAGCAGACGATGCCCAACAGGCCGCTGAACTGCAGGAATCGCAAGCCCGCCGGCGAAAGCTCGTTCGGAAGAACGATGCCGATTTCCCGAGCCCAGGCAAAGGCGGTAATCGCAGCCAGACTCGCCAGCGTCCAGACCATGCCGGATCGTGTGCCGGACAACCACAGCGACAATAGTGGAATCGACGCGTACCACATCGTTGCCGGGGAGATGGCCCCTCCGGTTACGGTGGCAATGCCCGTGTAGGTGACCCAGCAGACGGCCGTGACGAAGTTCGCGCAGCGCACCGCCGGGGTACCGGCTCGCATTAGCAGCAGGATGCCAAGAAAGGACGCCCCCGCCCAGAGCACGATCAGGCGAGACATCGGCGCATCCACCGCCGTAAAGATGACGGCATAGACCGGCACCCAGATAATCATGGCCAGGTCGAAGGCCACGACGCGCTTGGCTTGCCGCAGTTGGACTTCGTCGTCTGCCAGGGCCGGCGGCAGAACTCCATCAAGAAATGCCCGGCCCACGGGCGCGAGTATTCGTCGCAACACGTTTTCGCGCCTCTCCCGCCGAGTGAGAATCACCGTTTCAGCCCGTACAAGCCTAGCACACGGCGGTCGAGAGTCTCGGGGCCGCGAGCTACATCGCAACACCCGGTCGCCCGGGCGGATGCCGATTAGCAAGGGTGTTTGACCCGTCTTGCGCAGGCGACCATACTCAACCCGACATGACCGACCGCAGGGATTCGTGCGGGGTCAGCGATTCCAAGACACTGCAACCTGAGAGGATAGGCGGATGCGACGCACGCGGATTTGCTGGTGTCTGGCTCTCTGCGCTGCGTGGGCGTGCTCCACGGCGTTTGCGACCGAAGAGCGGCCCAACGTCGTGTTGATCATGGCCGACGACATGGGCTACGGCGACCCCGGCTGCTATCAATCGGCCTCGAAGATTCCGACGCCCAATATCGACCGGCTAGCTCGTGAGGGCATGCGATTTACCGATGCTCACACGCCCAGCGCCGTCTGCACGCCCACCCGCTACGGGCTGCTCACCGGATGCTACTCGTGGCGCACGCGTCTCAAGCGCGGCGTGCTCAACGGCTACTCGCGAGCGCTGATCGAGCCGGGACGCCTCACGCTGGCCTCACTGTTGGCCGAGCAGGGCTACCGCACCGGCTGCGTGGGTAAGTGGCACCTGGGCATGGGCAACGCCGAGCCGGCCGACTACAGCAAGCCTCTCAAGCCGGGCCCCAACGCCGTGGGCTTCGACGAGTCGTTCGTCATCCCCGCGTCGCTCGACATGCCCCCCTACGTGTTCGTCAAGAACGAACGGGCCACCGTGTTCCCCAGCGAGCAAGTGGCCGATAGCAAGATGCGCCGCCACGGCGGAGGCGGTTACTGGCGGGGCGGAGCGATCGCCCCGGGATTTGAGTTCGTCGACACGCTACCGACGCTGACCGACGAAGCCGTCAAGTTTGTGAATGCGCAGGACAACAAGGCGCCGTTCTTTCTCTACTTTCCGCTGCCGGCGCCGCACACGCCTTGGATGCCGACCGAAGAGTTTCGCGGCCGCACAAAGGTTGGCTACTACGGCGACTTCGTCACGCAGGTCGATGCCACCATCGGACAAGTGCTCGACGCGCTGGACGAAAAGAAACTGGCCGACAACACGCTGGTCATCTTCACCAGCGACAACGGCGCCCACTGGCTGCCCAGCGACATCGAAGAGTTCGGCCACCGGGCCAACGCCGACTGGCGGGGCCAAAAAGCCGATATCTGGGAGGGCGGACACCGGGTGCCATTCATCGTCCGCTGGCCGGGCATCGTCCAGCCGGGAAGCAAGAGCGACCAGCTCGTCTGCTTGACCGATTGCATGGCCACGCTGGCCGAGTTGGCCGGCCACAAATTGGCCGACGACGAAGGCGAGGACAGCTACAGCTTTCTGAGCGTCCTGCGTTCAAGCCCGCCGGACGGCACACTACGCCAGGCGATCGTACACCAGTCGGGCGATGGCACGCTGGCCATCCGGCAAGGCCCCTGGAAGCTGGCCACGAAGCTCGGATCGCACGGGTTCAGCCAACCGAAGAACGTCGAGCCGCGCGAGGGTGGCCCGCGGGGGCAACTCTATCACCTGGGCAAGGATCCGGCTGAAACGACCAACCGCTGGCTGGAAGAGCCACAGGTGGTCGAAAGACTCGAGTCGCTGTTGACTCGCTACCAGCAGCAGGGCCATAGCCGCCCGCAGCCGTGAGTTTTCTTGCAGTTTTTTCGGCTCCGCGCCGAAAAATGTGACGCGCTGACGGCAACATTGTACATATTGATGTACTGCCCTACCCCGGGGGCCCGCCAGGCAACAGGCGAGACGGCTGCGCATGGAGTACATCCTCGGCGGGATATGTCTGCTCGTGGCCGTCACCTTCGTGGGTCACGGCCTGTGGATGTTGGTCACTTCAATCTTTGGCGGCAAGCCTGCGCGCCCGCAGGACGCCGACAGCGCGTGTCCGCGCTGCGGCAGTCCGTTGGTGGGCCAGGCGTGCATTGTCTGCCAGTGGCCGGCCGAGGTCGCCCCCTCTCCGGGCGTGGCCGAAAACGCGCTGATGGCACTGCGGGCTCAGGTCCGCAAGTTCTACGGATTGGGCATCTTCAACTCGACACAGCTTCAGCGGCTTGAGAAGCCCCTGCACGAGGAGCGCGACCGGCTCTATCATGCCGCGCGTAAGCCGCAAGGAGCGGTCTCCGATGCCGAGGTGGCTGAAGAGCCGATCGTGGCCGAGGCAGTTGACGCATCGTCAGCACAATCCCCGCGTAAGCCGCCCGAGGTGGCCGTGCGTGAGTGGGTCGAAACGCACGTGTCGCGCAGACCGCGGGCTGATGACGTGTTGCAAGACGTCGCGTCTGAAACCACAGCCGTGCATGCCGCGGCGGCTGCCCCCGAGGTGCAACAACCCGTCGCCCCGGCCCGCAGTTGGACGGATTGGCTGGCGGCGTTCATGGAACAGCGCAACATTCGCTGGGGAGAACTCGTCGGCGGGATGTTGATTGTGGGCTGCTCGATCGCGCTGGTGACTAGCTTCTGGTCCGAGATCGCAGCGCGCCCCTGGCTCAAGTTTGGATTGTTCAACGGCGTAACGGCCGCCATCTTCGGCATCGGGTTCTACAGCGAGCATCGTTGGCGGCTCCACACGACGAGCCAGGGGCTCCTGATCATCGGCAGCTTGCTCGTACCGCTCAACTTTTTGGCAATTGCCGCGCTGTCGAGTGCCCCCGGCAGCGACGGCTGGCTGACCATCGTCGGCGAAGCTGTTTCGGCTGTGCTCTTCGCAGCGCTTGTTTTCTTCGCTGGCAAGGTCGTCTTGGCCCGCGACGAAGCGCTGCTGATGGTTGGCATGCTTGTGCCTTCGCTGGCCCAGTTGCTTGTGCGGCGATTCGTCGATCCGACGGTCGAAATGAGCATGCTGGCGGTGATCACCGCCGTGCCGGTTGCATGTTACCTCGCCGTCAACTTCTGGCACATGCGCCACGCGGCACGCGAACTCGTGCCGTCGGAAGCCCGGGTGAGCGAGTTCTTCAACTTTCTGGGGATGACTTCATTTGCCGTGGTGCTGCCGCTGGGACTAATGCTCTACAAGTCCGGTCACCCGATCGAGACGCTGCGACAACTGCCGATGCTGGGAGGCTTGCTCGGCTTCGTGCCGCTGTCGGCCGGACTGCTGGTCTGGAAAAAGCTGGCCGGCAGACAACTGGCGGGGCTGCGCACGGGTGCCATGAGCGTCGCCGTCTTCGGAGCCGTTATCACCGTGGGCGGACTCGTGGCCGGTTGGCCGCAGCCTGGCGCGCTGGTGCCTTCGGCCGTCGTGGCGTTCACCGTGTTCAGTTTCGTGGCCTGGCGGTTCCAACTGCCCGCGGCCCACCTGGTAGCCGCTCCCTGCCTGGCGTTGGCGTACCTGCTCGGGGCACATCTTCTCCTGGGCACTGAAGGACTCGCCTGGTCGAACGCTTCGTCGCAGGTTGTGTTCGAGACGCTCGTCTCCGGCGAGAGCGGCGTGTTACTGGTACCGCTCGTGCTGGCCTATGGCGGTGCCGCATTCCTGGCCCTCCGCCGCGGCGGCGACGCATCTCTTTCGTTCGCGGCCGCCGCGGGAACGTTGCTGGCCGCCAGCGTGGCGCTGGTGACCTGGTTCGGCTTCGGGTACGAAGGCGATCCGCTCGGCGCCGGCTGGGTCTATCTCACGTACGCCGCCGGCCTGACCGTCGTCGCCGCGCGCCAACGCCATGCGACTCCGGCTTGGATCGGCGCGGCGCTGCTGCTGGCAGGCGTCGTACAGGAAGTGGCGTTCCACTATGGCGCGGTGCTGGGGCTCAGTGCGCCGCTGGTAACCTCGTTCCTCGTCTTCTCGACGGCCTGTGCCGCGATCGGGCAGATCGCACGACAGACCCGCTTGGCCATCGCGGGTAGCCCGCTGGTCGACGTTGCCTGGCGAGCGGCCTTGGGCGCATCCGTGCTCGCGGCTTCGGGACTGCTGTGGCTCCTTCCCGCGCAACCCGCGCTGCTCGAAGCCACCAGTTGGCTGTGGCTGGCTGGCATCTGGCTGGCAGCCGCGCTAGTGCTGGAACGGATGCCTCTGTGGACGATGTTCCAGGCGGCGCTTGTGTTGGCGGTAGTGTTCGCCGTGGGAGCGCTTCTGGCCCTGGAACGATGGTTCCTCGAGTCGCCCCTGCGGTGGCTCGATCCCTGGACGCTCGAAGCCATGGCTGTGGGGCTCGTGGGGCTGAATCTCTGCTGGGCAGCCGTACGATTGACCTACCAGCGCTTTGCGGGCAACGAACGCTCGACATCCCACTTCGCGCGCGGCCATCGACTGCTCGCCTCGCCGTGGCTCTCGGTCGATCGAGTGACCACCGGCGTGCTGGTGGTTTTGCTCGTCTCGCTGGGCACGTATGCCGTCTTGCCGGGCGCGCTAGTGGAACTCGCACCCGCCGGCGGTGAAGTGGTCACGGTTGCCGACTTCGAACTGCCCGACATCCCGCACGCGCACGCCGGCGGATGGGGCGCCTGGGTGTTGCTGATCGGGCTGGTTGGGCTCTTGGCCGCTGCGCTGCGCGAACGGATCTCGACCACCTGGCTGGCCTGCCTGCTGGTCACGACGGCGGTGGCGTGTCCGCTATTTGCCAGCACGTTCACGGCGCAAAACGCCGCGGCGAGCGCCTTGCGCTGGCTGTCGGCCGGGTTCCTGGTTCTCGCTTCAGCGGCCGTGTGGGGAGGCAACGGGATTGCATCGCTTGCTCGACGGCTCGGCTGGCCCACGCGCACCGGCGACGCCACGCTGCTGCACGACATCGCGGCGCTTGTGCTGCTACTGGGAACGCTCGCTCCAACGCTCATCTTCCTGACCATCGGCCTACCGGCAGTTCTCCAATCGCCACAGATCTCGGCGCTGGCTGGTGATTTCGTCGTGCCCGGTGTCTTCGGGGCGGTCTCGCTCTTGCTGGCCGCAGTCGTGTGGACGCGCTCCGACGACGGCACTGCCAACGGCCTGGCAAGTGCACGTGCCGACCTTCCGCGACGCTTCGCTCCGCTGCTCGTCGTGCTGGGGGCTCTGCCGCTGGTGGCCGTCGGGGTGTACTACGTTGCGACGGGTATTGCCGCTCATCCGATCGTCGGCCCCGCGGCGCAATCGTTGTTCGCGCGCCTCGGTGCGAGTATCTCGTATGCCGTACCGCTCGGCATCACGGCCGCCGTGCTCGTGGGCTACGCGCTGCGGCAGAAAGCAGGCGCGTTCGCCCTGGCCGGCGGGGTCACGACATGCCTCGCCGCGACGACTGCCTTCCTCTTGCGAGGTTCGGCGACGACCACGTTCGATGCTGCGACGTGGGTGCGGTTGGCACAGCTCAACGCCGTCGTGGCCGCCGGCTGCGCCATCGTCTGGCTGCTGCTGGTCATCTGGAGGCATCATCGCGAGGGAAGCTATGACGCACCATCTCTTGGCACGCCATTCTCGTTCCAGGCGTCGATCGCACCGGCGCTGGTGATTTTGCTGTTGGGCATCGTATGGATGCACTTGGTGCGGTTTCCGCAAGGGCGATTGGGCGGCCCCATCGTCCTCTCGCAAGTGACCGACCCGTGGGGCTGGCTCAGTCTTGCCGCCGTCGTTGCAGCCGTGGCTGGCGTGGCCGCAGTCTCCAAGCAGCGGCTGAGCATGCTCACGATCAACGGTCTGCTCGTCGGCAGCATTGTGATGATCTCGGGCGTCGCCGCGCGCTGGGACACGGGCAACTGGCTCGCCTACCACACGCTCTTCGTCGGCCATGCGGTCATCGCCGGGCTACTGGTGGCCGCCGCCTGGCAGTTCGGCCGGCCCAGGCGTCTTTCGCAAGAGAGCCCGTGCGAAGCGGCCGATGCTCCCCGTGGCGCCATCTGGACCGTGATTCAAGCGGCTGTCCTCGTGTTGCTGGCGCTACGCGAAATCCCGCACAGCGGCTGGTGGTCCAGCGCGGGACTCGCCTATGTCGGACTGGCCGTGGCTCCAGCGCTGGCGTGGATCTACCAACGGCGCCGCTACCTGTACGCCGCAGTGCCGCTGGTGAACCTGGCAGGTCTACTGGTGCTAGCCGAGTTGAACTGGGTCCAGGGTGATCGCGAGTTTGTCTATTGGAATGTGGTACTTGCGGCAGTGATGGTACCCGCCTGGATGGTAATCGAACGGCTCGCCATCGCGCGGCGACATTTCGCCGTCCGTTTCGGAGTGCCGCCGGTGCATCGGGTGGTCACCCGAGCGGCCATCGCGGTACTCGTGCTGATCGTCGGACTGGCGCTCGTTGGCGATGCCCTCGGGCACTACGACGCACCGCCCGATTTCCATCTCGACTGGATCGCGCTCGCGGCCACGTTGATGGCCGTCAGCGCGTGTTTGTGGGATGCCGACTCGCGAGATGCGGTCGCGCTGCTCTACGTACTCGGTCTCGTGGCCTGCGGCATGTTGCTCGACGGGTTCAACCTCGCGCGGCCGCGGCTGCTGTGGACCGGCACCATGGTTCTGGCCTCCTACGCCGTGTTGACCAGTTACTTCTGGAGCCGCCGCCGCGGATTGGCACAGATCGCCGCGAGACTGCGGATCCCGGACCGCGCCGGCTCCGATCTGGCAGCGCTCACGTGGCTCGTACCGGCCAACGTGCTGTTGATCACTTCGGTCGTTGTCACGGCATTCGTCGTCGAGATGACCGAAGAACAAGCGCATCTGCGCGTACTGGCGTCGCAAGCCACGCTCGCGCAGGTGTTAAGCCTGGCATTGCTGGCCCGGGGCGACCACCGCGGCAGGCTGCAATTGGCGGCCCTCGGCGTGGGCGCCGTGGGAGCGGTCTTCTTCGGTTGGGTATGGCTCGAGGTGGGCACCACGCTGACGCCGCTGCATGCGCTGGTCGTCGTGGCCGCGGCCACCGCCGGCGTGGCGGCCCTGTATGGCCTCGCACTCGGCAAGCTGTTGCCCGACTCCAGCGACTGGCTCGCGCCCGCGCGGCGTCTGACGCCGTGGTTGGCCGCCGTAAGTGGCGCGGCGGTCGCAGCCACGCTGAGCATCGAGATCGTGCAATACGCGCGCGACGGCGAGGTGCTGATGGCGTGGCCCGCGATCGTGGCGATCGCACTGACGCTCGCCGGGCTATCGGCCGCGGCACTGGCGGCAGCCGTGTTGCCGGGCCGCGATCCACTGGGGCTCTCGGAGCGCGGCCGGACGACGTACGTCTACGGCGCCGAGGTGATCCTGGCGCTGCTCTTCGTGCACATTCGCGTCACGATGCCCTGGCTGTTCACGGGATTCTTCCAGCAGTTTTGGCCGCTGATCGTGATGGCGCTGGCCTACTTGGGAGTCGCCCTGGCCGAAGTGTTTCGCCGTCGCCAGGTGCTGGTGTTGTCCAGTCCGCTCGAAAACACGGGTGCTCTGTTGCCGGTGCTGCCCGTGCTGGGATTCTGGATCGGCGATACGGGGGTCGACTATTCGCTGCTGCTGCTATTCGTGGGCCTGCTCTACGGCGGGCTGTCCATCGCGCGGCGGTCGTTTGGCTTCGGCGTGTTGGCGGCGCTGGCGGCCAACGGCGGCCTGTGGTTCTTCCTGCACCGGCAAGACGGTTGGGGTTTTCTGGCGCATCCGCAGGTGTGGCTGATTCCGCCGGCCGTATGCGTGCTGGCGGCAGCGTATCTCAACCGCAAGCAACTTGCCGATCGTCAGATGACGGCCGTGCGCTACACTTGTTCGATGATGATCTATCTTTCGTCCACAGCCGACATTTTTCTTAACGGAGTTGCCGAAGCCCCCTGGTTGCCGCTGGTGCTCGGCGCGCTTTCCGTAGCCGGCATTCTGGCGGGCATCGCCCTGCGCGTGCGAGCCTTCCTCTTTCTCGGCACCGGGTTTCTCGCGCTCTCGGTGTTCACGATCATCTGGTATGCCGCCGTCGATCAACACCAGACGTGGATCTGGTGGGCTTCGGGCATCGCCCTGGGGATCGCGATCGTCACGCTCTTCGCATTCTTCGAAAAGAAGCGACAAGACTTGCTCGACGTCTTTGAGCGCCTCAAGCAGTGGGAAGCCTGATGATACCAGCCCGAAGCGCGAGCGAGAGTCCGTGAGCCAACGAGTGCGCAACCCTAGCTTAATGAGTCGGAAGTCAACTCAAAGCGGCTTGCCCAGTAGCTCGCGCTTCTGGCGAATGAACTTCAAATGATGGTTCAGGTGCTCGACATAGCTGGCCAGGAACTCGGCCAACGTCAGCTCGCCGTGCTCGTTGTGATGCCCCTTGCGATCGAAGACCGAGGGCGGCAGGCGGCGAAGGCTTTCGGCGGTGAGCAGGCGGTTCTTCTCGAACACGTCGCACGCCATTTGCGGGTCGAGATCGTGATACGAAAGGCCCTGGGCGAATGCCGTTTCGTCGTAGCCGAGCAAGGTGGGCATGGTTGGCTCGACAGCTACGCGTTTCATGCGGTCGGCGCCGATCAGGTCGCTGTCCATCACGTGCAGCACGATCTGCTGGATGCTCCACGTGCCGGGAACCGGAAAGGCCTGCAACTCCTCGGGTGTGAGGCCCTCGATCGATTGGCGAAGCTTTACGGCGTCGGCGGCGTATGTTTCGATCAACTGCTGGTCCACAGAAGCCCTCCTGATACAAGAACGGTGCGACGCGTCCAAAGGCACCGACGAGAGACGCAACACGGCCGAAAGGTTCGCGCGATTCGAAGCACGACGCCCTAGAACGACGAGCGGCATTCCTCCTGGCCGGCCGGATCGATCTGAATCGTAATGTGGTCGATGCTGAACTCGTCGTGCAGCATTTGGCGCACGCTTTCCAGCGACGGCTGGTGCTCGTGCCCTGGCCCCAGCACAACGTGGGCCGATAGCGACTCCATGCCGCTGGTGATCGTCCAGATATGCAGATCGTGCACCTCGTCCACTGCCGGCACCGAGAGCATGGCGTCGCGCACGGCATCCAGGTTCAAGTGGCTCGGCGTGCTCTCCATCAGGATCGCGATGGCCTGCTTGACCAGGTTCCACGACGAGTAGATGACCAACAGTCCGATGGCAATCGATGCCACTGGATCGGCCCACTCCCAGCCAAACACCCAGATGAGCACGCCGGCCACGAGCGCCGCGATGCTGCCCAGGGCATCGGTCATGATATGAAGCCAGGCGCCGTGCATGTTCAGGTTCGAATTGCGGCCCGAATTGAGAATCAACAGCCCCACGATGTTGATCACCAGCCCGCCGATGGCGATCGAAAACATCAGCACGCCCTGGACCGGCTCGGGCTGCTGAAACCGCTTCACGGCTTCGATGAAGATCACGATCGAGATGGCGATCAACGTGGCGCCATTGGCCAGGGCCGCCAGGATCTCCGCCCGGTAGTAGCCGTAGGTGTGCTGCGGCGTTGGCGGCCGCTGGGAGATCCATTGGGCAAAGAGACTCAATCCGAGCGCCGCGACGTCGGAAAACATGTGGCCCGCGTCGGCCAATAGTGCCAGCGAACCGGAAACGTAGCCGCCGATAATCTCGGCGAACATGTAGACGAGCGTCAGCCCGAGGGTCCAAGCGAGCCGCGCGCGGCTCTCGGCCCGGCCCTCGTGAAACCCCTCTCGGCCCAAATCGTGATGGTGATGATGGCTCATGACTGCGTTGCCAAGGCTCCGGCTACTCGTCGCCGTCAACATACTTGGTCGTGAACGTTCCCGAAACGTCGATCCGTTCGGGCTTGAGTTGACCCGACTCGACGAGTTGATCGGCCAACTGCTGCCAGCGGCCGGGCGACATCGTGCCGATCCCTTCGCGCTTGGCCGTCTCATCGAGCACCAGCGGCACGAGCGTTTCCGCGCCGTAGGCCAGGATGTCGAGATCCATCTGCGGATTCACGCGATGGATGTACGCGTTGGCTTGCTCGGGTGACTCCAGATACTGCTTCCAGCCCTGAGCGCTGGCGGCCACCATCTTTTCCACAAGTTCGGATCGATCGGCCAGCAGGGCGTCGCTGGTGAACAGCACGCTGGTATAGGGATTGTATCCCAGCTTGGAAACCATCAGCACGCGAGGATCGCCCCCTTTCTTGCGGGCCACGAACGGCTCGCTGAACACGTATCCCTGCTGGGCGAGGTCGGGATCGATCAGGAATTGCGCAACGTTGCCCGAGTACGGTACGACCTTCACTCCTTTCAGCGGCAGCTTGTACCGCAAGTACTGGGCAAACGCGTTGCTGGCCGATACGGCCAAGGTAACATCGCGCAGATCATCAAAGCTTTGAATCTTGGAGCTCTCGTGCACCAGGATGCAGCGAGGGCTCTCCTGCAATGGAGCAAACAGTGCAACGACCGGGGCCTGCTGCGCACGGCCGAACAACAGGTTGTCGGCATTCGCGATCCCGAAGTCGACCGCGCCGCGGGCCACGCGCTGCACGACTGGTGAATCGGGACCGCCGGGCACGATCTCGACGTCCAGGCCTTGCTCGCGGTAGTAGCCGTGCACCAGCGCCGCATAGTAGCCGCCGTGCTCGGCCTCAGGAAACCAATTGAGCTGCAAAGTGACAGCCGTCAACTCGGCGCTTGCATGCTCGCCGGCATCGTCCGTGGCATGGGGAAGCATCTCGGCCGAAGGTCTGGCACAGCCGGAGAGCGCGAAGGCACAGATCGCACTCGCCGCCACGAGCCCGAAGCGCAAGCGAGGGATCTTAGTCGATCGCTGCACCCTTCCACATTCGTGCACGTTGGGCGTCGACAGCCCCGACGCACGCATGCTCACGCGAGCGAGAGCATGGCACCCAACACTGGTCTTATGGCAAGGCGTGCGCATCGTTTCCTGTTCTACGGCTCGGCCGTCAAGTCGTTGGGGGCGGTCGCGTGCCACCGCGCGAGGATCGTCGCTCCCAGCAGGCTGACCGTAGCAAAAATCGCGATCGAAAGCAGCGTCGAACAGATGACGCCTGCAAAAACATACGCCGTGTCGAGATTGCCGCCGGCACGCGTGATGAGCGTGCCCAGGCCGTAGGCATCGCCCTGAAATCCCGCATAGATCTCGCCCACGATCGCGCCGATGACCGACAGCCCGCAGGAGATCTTGGCACCGGTGACCAAGTAGGGCACGGCGCTCGGCAGCCGCAGCTTGAACAGCACCTGCAGGGGCGTGGCGTTGTGGACCGCAAACAATTCGAGGTGCGTTCGATCGACGGAGGTCAGCCCGGCGGTGGCGCTGGTGATGATCGGAAACAGGCTGAGGATGAACGACACGGCCACCACGCCGCGAAAGCCGTAGCCAAACCACAGAATCAACAAGGGCGCGATGGCCACGATGGGCACGGTTTGCAAGAAGATGGCGTAAGGATAGACGCTGCGCTGCAACAGCCGCGATTGCGAAAACAGCAACCCCAGGACCGAGCCCGACATCAGGCTCAACAGAAACCCGCTCATGGCCGCCGCGCCTGTGAGCGGCACCGCCCGAGAAAGCTCCGCCGCGTGCTCCCGCGCGGACTCCATCACGCGTGCCGGGCCTGGCACCAAGTACACGGGTAGCTCCCCGACGACCGTGGCGAATTGCCACAGGGCCACGACGATCGCGAGGAAACCCAGCGGCGGCAACGCCGCATGCAGCAGCCAGCGACCCAGCCTCCTCATCGACTTCCCTCCCGCAGACGCTCCATCACCTCGCCGCACAACCGGGCGAAGCCGGGATCGGCGCGCAACTGCGCACCGCGCGGCAGCGGAAACGGCACGGCCACGTCGGCCACGATGCTGCCGGGCCGGCGGCTCATCACCAGCACGCGCTCGCTCAAGAACACGGCCTCGGCGATGTTGTGCGTCACGAACACGCCCGTCCAACCCCGCTGCCGCCAGAGCGATAGCAACTCGTCGTTGAGCGTTTGTCGCGTAATGTCGTCCAGCGCCGCAAACGGCTCGTCGAGCAGCAACAACTCGGGCTCGACGACCAAGGCCCTGGCCAGCGACACGCGCATTCGCATGCCGCCAGACAATTCAGCCGGATAGCGTCGGGCAAAGTCCTGCAGTCCGACGGTGGCCAGCACCGGCGCAACCGCCGCATCGCGCTCGCGACGCGAGCGACCGGCAAGCTCGAGCGGCAAGGCTACGTTGTCGCTCACCGTGCGCCAGGGAAGCAGCGTGGGGTCTTGAAAGACCATCGCCAGCCGCGCGGCCTGCCGCCGCGCCTCGAGCGGGCTGCGACCGGCGACCGTCAGCCTGCCGGTCGTGGGTTCCAGCAGTCCGGCGATCAGCCGCAGCAAGGTGGACTTGCCGCAGCCGGAGGGGCCAACGATCGCCATAAATTGCCCAGAGGGAATCTCGAGGTCGAGATCGGCCAGGGCGCGCGTGCCGGCCTGGAAAGTCAGAGCCAGTTGCGTGGCACGCACTAACAATTGTTCTGGTTTCAAGTTACGCGTTCCTGCGCGAGAGTCCTCCGCCTGGCTGCCAAGTGCCGAAGTATAGGCGCGCTGGCGGGAAAATGCGACGCGGAGACGCCCCGTGCGGCGCTGGATTTCAGGCGTCGTGCTGCCTGAACCACAGCGGTCGATCGTTGCTTGGCGCGCCTGGCGAGGTATCATTCCAGCAGCGACACCCCGGCTCGATTCTCCAGCTCTTGGCAGGAAAACGCGTATGTCGCGCCCCGCGCTGCTCTTGGTCGCCCTCTCGCTCTTGATCGCCGGATGCGGCGGGACGGCCCCCCAAAGCCTCACCGAGCGCGCACTGCAGGAATGGCGCAGCGGCCAATACGATAAGGCCATCGCCACTTCGACCGAGGCGATTCGCGAGGCTCCCGAAAGCCTCAAGGGGTACCTCTACCGCGGCCGGGCCTATCAGCTTCGCAACCCCATGGGCGACTCGCAGCGGGCGATCGCCGATTTTTCCGAAGCGATTCGCCTCGCGCCGGATTCCCCGGATGCGTACTACTACCGCGCGATCGTCTATCGCGAACTGGGACAGGATGAGCTGGCAACCGCCGACGACCAGAAAGCCCGCTTGTTGGACGAGGAAGTCAAGAAGGTCTTTCGCCGCATGCCCGATATCACGCAGCCACCGACGACGCCCGAATCCGCCGTGGCCGGCGCGGAAGAGGCCGATGGCGAGGACGTGAAACCACCGAAGTCGCTGGGCGACGAGTTGGCCGATCGACTCCGCGAGAGTGCCGGAGGCGGCGACGATGGCGAGGCCGCGTTCCGAGAAACGTTCAGCGAACGCTACGATCGAGCCGCGAAGGAGCGCGCCGAGCGAGAGGCACGCGCCGCAGCCGAGGAGCAAGACGCCGCCGGACTCGGCGGTGAAGAGGATGCGTTGCTCCCCCAGCCGCAATTAGGAGTCGCGCCAGGAGCCGTACAGGGCGACGACTTATTCTGGAGTCCCACTCCGCCGACCATGTCTTCGGGTGCACTCGGGTCGCGGGCCGCGCAGCAGCAGCAGCCGGTCGATCGCGCCCCGATCCCGTCGCTGCAATCGCCCTTCGGACAGCGGCCGCCGGCGCCGACCGGCTATGTCGATCCGTCGCTATCCAATCCGTTTGCCGCGCCACAACCCGGCCAACAGGGATTGGGCCAATCGCAAACTCAGGTGCAGTCGCCGTTTCGGCAGACGCCGCGTCCCTCGGTGCCGACGACCAGGCCGCCCTCGACCCGGTATACGAACCCTTCGGTTCGCCCGCCGAATCCGCGCGACTACATACCTTGATGGTGCCGGGCCATCCAGCACGTTGCCTCGCGGCCGTCGCCACCTGCTCTACGCCTCGAAGGCCATCTCGGCCAGCCGCGTACGCTGGAACGTTGCGTCGCCGCAGAGGATCTCCGAAGCCTTGGAACGCTTGTAGTACAGTTGCAGGTCGTGCTCCCAAGTGAAGCCGATGCCGCCGTGCACCTGGACGCCCCGGTTGGCCACTTCGCGTGAAGCATCCGAAGCATAGGCCTTGGCGATGGCCACCGCGCGGCGTGCGTTTTCCGGCTCGGCTTGCAGAGCCCAGGCAGCAAAGTAGACCGCCGAGCGCGAGCTCTCGGTCCACAGCAGCATATCGGCGCACATGTGACTCACGGCCTGAAACGAACCGATCACCTTGCCGAACTGTTGCCGCGTCTTGGCGTACTCGACCGAGTCGTCGAGAATCCACTGCATGCCGCCCAGCATGTCGGCACTGGCACATAGGGAGGCCACGTCGCCGGCCCGCTCGAGCGCCGCTGCAGCCGCTTTGCCCACCGCCAGCACGTCGTCGGCCGCGACGCTCGTGTCCAGCGTCACATCGGCCAGCTTCCGCGTGGCGTCGAGCGACGGTACCGGCGTGATCTGCACGCCGTCTGCCTTGGCGGGGACCGCGGCCAGCACCAGGCCCTCGGCACTGCGTGCCGCACACACGATCACGTCGGCGGTTGCCGCGTCTAGCACGAAGGCTTTGGTGCCCGAGAGCTTGTAGCCGCCAGAAGCCGCTTCAGCCTGGAGTTGCACGTCGGACGGGTCCCAACCGCCATCGGGTTCGACCAGCGCCACGGCCCCCTTGGTTTCGCCGGTCGCCAGCGGCTCGAGATGGCTGCTCTCGGAGTTGGCCTCGGCAATCAGGGTGGCGGCCCAGACGGTTCCCAGAAAGGGCCCGGGAAAGCAGGCCCGGCCCATCTCCTCGGCCACGACGGCCAACTCGACGGTGCCCAGCCCGAGCCCGCCGGCGGCCTCGTCGAGGTGAAGGCCCAGCCAGCCCTGATCGGCCACGGCCGCCCACAGCTCGGGATTGAAGGCCGTGTCGGTGGCCATCAACTCGCGCACCCGCTTGGGCGGGCACTCGCGCGTGAACAAATCGCGGGCGCTCTTCTGCAACAAGCGCTGCGGTTTGGAAAGATCGAATTCCATGGAAAGGTTCCTCTGCGAGGCTTGGTTTGGTTCAGTACGTTCGCGGCAGGCCGAGCACGCGCTGGGCGATGATGTTGCGCTGAATCTCGCTCGTGCCGGCTTCGATCGTGTTGCCGCGCGAACGCAGGTACATGTAGGCCCAGCGGCCGTTGTCGTAGTCCGACAATTGGCCATACGGCCCGAGCACTTCCATGGCAATCTGCGCCATCCGCTGATTCAACTCGCTCCAGTACAGCTTCTGAATCGAGCCTTCGGGACCGGGCGCGCCGGTCTTGCTGAGCATGCTCAACGAGCGGGTCGTGTTGAGCCGTAGTACTTCCAGATCGACGTAGGCCTGGGCGAGCCGCTGACGGACGACAGGATCCTCGATCACCGGCCGGCCGCCGCGCTTAAGCTTGCGGGCCTGGGCGATCATGGCGTCGAGATTCCGCTTGAACGTCACGTACAGGCCGGTCCCCAGATTGGCCCGTTCGTTGGCCAGCGCCGTGATGGCCACGCCCCAGCCTTCGTTCACCTTGCCGATGACGTACTTCGACGGCCCGCGCACGTTGGTGAAGAACATCTCGTTGAAGCCCGAGTCGCCGGACATCATCTTCAAGGGGCGAACCGAGATGCCGTCGGTCTTCATGTCCACCAAAAACGACGTGATGCCTTTGTGCTTCGGGGCCGAGGGATCGGTGCGGACGATCAATAGGCACTGCTCGGCGATGTGCGCGTAGCTGGTCCAGATCTTCTGTCCGTTGATGATGAAGTCGTCGCCGTCGCGCGTGGCCTTGGTCTCCAGGCCGGCCACGTCGCTGCCCGCGTTGGGCTCGGAGAAGCCCTGGCACCAGACTTCCTCGCCGGAAAGGATCTTGGGCAGATAGCGCTTTTTCTGCTCCTCGGTGCCGACGGCAATGATCGTGGGCCCGACCAGTCCCTGGCCGATCGTGCCCATGCGTTCCGGCGCGTCGGCGATGGCCATCTCTTCCTGGAAGATGGCCTGCTCGATAAACGACGCACCGCGGCCGCCGTATTCTTTGGGCCAAGAAATGCCGGCCCAACCGCCCTCGTACAGCTTGCGCTGCCAGTCCTTGAGGTAGTCGTAGTAGGCCGTCGTGTTGTCGGCCGTCTTGACCATCTTGGGCGGCAGATTGTCCTTCAGCCAGGCCCGGAGCTGATCGCGAAACTCGAGCTCGCTGGGAGTGAGACCTAGATCCATAGCGTGCCTTTCTGCGTGGAAAACCGGATTCGGTGTCTTGTCATGGGGTCGATGGCTTCGGGGACGTGGCGTGCGACGATTCCTCGACGGCCTGCCACAGCAGTTCGGCCACGTCCATCACCTCGACCTCGCGCTCGCCCTTGGTGGCGTTGATGCCGTCTTCGAGCATGGTCGTGCAAAACGGGCAGCCCACGGCCACGACATCGGCGCCGGTGGCCAAGGCCTGCCGAGCCCGCTCCTGGTTGACGCGCTGGTTGGGGGGCTCGTCCACGAAGCTCATGCCCCCGCCGCCGCCGCAACAGAACCCGTTCGAACGATTCTGTTGCATCTCGGTGGGAGCTTTGCCGGTGGCGATCTGCACGAGTTGCCGCGGCGCGTCGTACACGCCGTTGTGCCGGCCCAGGTAGCAGGGATCGTGGAACGTCACCTGGCGATCGGTCGGCAGTCGCCCGCTGAGCTTGCCCTCGGCGACGAGCTTTTCCAGGAACTCGCTGTGATGATAGACCTCGTAGCGGCCGCCCCACTCGGGATACTCGTTGGCCAGCGTATTGAAACAGTGCGGACAACTGGTCACGATCTTCTTCACGCCGTAGCGATCAAGCGTGGCCACGTTCTCCTGCACCAGCGTCTCGAAAAGAAACTCGTTGCCGATCCGCCGGGCCGGGTCGCCGGTGCACTTTTCCTCGCGACCGAGAATGGCAAACTTCACGCCGGCCTTTTCGAGCAACTGTGCCAGGGCGCGGACGATCTTCTGATTGCGCTCGACCAGCGCCCCGCCGCAGCCGACCCATAGCAGCACTTCGCTTTCCTTGACGTCGGCCATCGTGGCCACGTCGAGCCCCTCGGCCCAGTCAACGCGTGTAAACGAAGTGCCGCGCATCGGGTGGCCGCGCGTCTCCAGCGAGGCCAGCGCCTGCTGCATCGTGTCGGGGAACTCGGCATCCTCCATCACCAGGTAGCGCCGGGTGTCGATGATCTTGGGAAACTGCTCGATCGCAACCGGGCAGGCTTCGACGCAGGCGGCACACGTCGTGCACTGCCACATGGCCTCGCTGCTCAACGCAGGCGTGGCCCCGACAAACGACTCGGTATCGTCGCCGCCGGCGTGCATGCGGTGCTGCAGGTCGAGAATGATGTCGCGCGGCGAAAGAATCTTGCCCACCCGATTGGCCGGGCACACGGCCGTGCAGCGTCCGCACTCGGTGCAGGCGTCGAAGTCCAGCCGGTCCTTCCAGGTGAAGCCGGCCAGGGCGTCAATGCCCAGCTTCTCGTCGTGCTCAAAATCGAGCCGCCGCAGATTTGCCCCGACCGGAGCCAGCCGGGCGGTGTAGATGTTCAAGGTCGAATTGACCACGTGCGCCATCTTTGTGAACGGGGCCCAGGCGATCAGCCCGAACACCAACACCAGGTGGGTCCACCAGGTGAAGCGGTGTGCGGCGAGCATCGCCTCGGCGCTCATCACGCGGCTGGAGCCAAGCGCCACGAGGTTGCCGAACGGGCTCCAGGCTGCCCAAGGATCGTCGGTAGCGGCGATTCGCCAGCCTTCGACCAGAAAGCCGCTGACGAGAATTGTGAAGATCACCAGCAGGATGGCCGTGGATTCCGCGTTGTAGATCAGGTGCGGTGGGCGTACGACCCAGCGCCGCCAGCCGGCCATCAGAATTCCGATGATGGCCAGCATGCCGCAGATGTCCACAAACAGCGATTGAAAGTACAGGTAGAACCGACCGCGCATGATCGGGATGCCAAAGTCGTAGTCGAGCATCACCACCACGGTGGCGATAAACAACACGACGAAGCCCCAGAAGATCATGGCGTGGAACGTGCCAGGGTAGGCCCGGCGCCAGGTGCGCAGTTGCAGCACGGCGTGGCGCAGTACCAGCCCCACGCGTTTCAGCGGCTGATCGAGACGGTTCTCGCTCGATCCCTTCCGCCACAATCGGATCCGGCGGTAAAAGCCGTACACGGCCACGACCGTGGTGGGCACCAGCAGCGCATACATGATCCACGGGTAGTGGATGTTCCACAGAACTTCGCGCGTCGCGTTGGCCGGATCGTTCATTTCAAAGCGCTGAGCCGCTCGCGCAGCGGGCCGACGACCTTTTGATAGTCTTCCACGATCCCGAAGCGACAGTGCTTGAAGATAGGGGCGTCTGCGTCGCGATTGATCGCGCAGATTACTTTCGCGTCGGCGATGCCCATGATGTGCTGGCTCGCGCCGGAAATGGCCACGGCCAGGTAGAGTTCCGGGGCGACCTTCTTACCGGTCTGGCCCACTTGCCACGAGGGCGGTACCCAACCGGCATCGCACGCGGCCCGCGAAGCGGCCATTTGGGCACCCATCGTGTCGGCCAGCGTTTTGAGTTCCTCAAACGGCTCGGGCCCGCCCAATCCCCGCCCGCCGGAAACGATAATCTGCGCGTCTTCCAGGCGCACGCCTTCTTTGGCCTCGACGTGGCGCTCGACGACTTTCACGCGTGGATCGGCCGTCACTTCGAGCGAAGCGTTCTCGACGGTTCCGGGGGATCGGCCCTCTGCGCTGGCCGGTTCAATGGCCCGGGCCCGCACCCACACCACGCCTGGCGACCGCGCCAGCGCGATCACGGCCGTCGCCTTGCCACCGTATACGCCGCGCGTCACGCGCAATTGCTCGCCTTCGGCGGCGACTTCGACCGCATCGCCAGCGGCGCTGCCGCCCAAGCGATGAGCCAGCCGGGCGGCCAGCTCCTGGCTATAGGTGTCGTTGCCCAAGAGCACCGCCTTCGGCTCGGCCTGTTTAACCAGCTCGGCCAACGCCGTGAGGCACGTTTCAGGGTTGTACTCGGCCAGGGCCGGATCGGCGGCGACGACGACCACGTCGGCCACGGCGGCGGCTCCGCTAGTGAGCGCGTCTTCGGCCGGACCCATCACGATGGCCCGCAGCTTTCCACCCAGGCTATCGGCCAGCCGGCGTCCGGCCCCCAAAACGCCCTGTGCAGCGCGATCGAACCCGGCACTGCCCAACAAACAACAAACGACGTCGTTCACGAAACAAACCTCTCTGAATCTTGCGAGCCTACATCGATTGGATGACTTCGGCGATGCGCCCCGCGAACGCCTCGATCTTGGCTTCCAGCGTGTCCCCCTCGACCAGTTCGCACTGCACTTCCTTTTGCGGAATGAAGAGCTCGGCAACCTGGTAATAGTCGTGTGCCGTCGCCGGGTCGATGTCCAGATCCGATAGCGGCCACTTCTCGAGCGGCTTGCGATACGATTGCATCACGTCGCGCGTCTTGGGAATCCGCGGCACGTTCTGATCGTGGTTCGTGATCGTGAGCACCACGGGTGTGGTGACTTCCATCACTTCGTAGCCGGCGTCGGTCTGGCGCTTCACCTTCACGGTGCCTGCGGTGCTTCCGGGCTCGTACGACTCGGCAAACGAGATGCACGGCAGACCCAACTCCTCGGCCAGCAGTCCACCTGTCTGACCCGCGCCCCAGTCGCCTGCCTCGCGGCCGACCAACACCACGTCGACGTCGCCATGCTTGCGAATGGCAGCGGCCAGCGTGCGGGCCACGAACAGCGGATCGGGATTCGAGTCGGCTTCATTGACGACCAGAATGGCCTCGTCAACACGCAGAGCCAGCGCCTTGCGCAGCACGTCTTCCGCACCGTCAGGACCGCAGGAAAGTGCTGTGATCTTGCCGCTATGCGCGTCGCGGGCCTGCAGCGCGGTTTCCAGCGCGTTCTCGCAGAAGATGTTCGTGACGAGGTTTGCCCCACCCTGCTCCGCCTCGCGCTTCTCGCTATGGACCTTGAAGTCGCGGGCCGGGATCTCGGGATCGAGAATCTGCTTCAGACAAACAACGATGTTCATTCCGCCCTCAGTCTTGCCGCTGTCAGTTTCCGTCGACGTCGTTGATCAGTCCGCCGGTGGCGATCTTGGTGATTTCTTCGATGACCTGGTCGCCCGTCAGCTTGCCGTCGGCGTGATACCACCGCGGCAACCACAGCAGCGTGCCGAACAGGCTGAACGTGGCCACCGTCGAATCGACGTCGCGCAAGCGCCCCGCGGCTCGCAGAGCCTCGAGCGTGTCGCGCACGAACTCCATGTAGACTCGCTTGCGATCGAGAATCTGCTGACGATGTTTGGGCTTGAGACCTTCGATTTCGTCGGTGAGGATGGCCACGGCCGTGTTGCCTTCGGTGAGCAGCCGGCCGTGACAGGCGATGATGCTTTCCAGACGCTTCCGCGGATCGTCGAACTGCCGCGAGGGCTCGATGACCATCGTCTCGAGCCGCTCCATGGCGTAGTTCATGATCGCAAACAGCAGGTCCTCCTTGCTCTCGATGTAGTAATAGAGCCCCGCCTTGGTCAGGTCGACCGCCGCGGCGATGTTGCTCATCGACGTGGCATCGAACCCCTGCTCGTGGAAGATCTCCGCGGCCTTGGTGTAGATGTCGATCGTGCGATCGCTCTCGGCCGCAATCGAGGGCTTCTTGGGCGATTTCAAGGCATGCCTCTTCAAGCGCGGGGATAGCGCGGCGGGACCGCGGAAACGAGGACGGGGACAATTCTACCGACCGTCCGGTTAGTTAATCCTAGCTGAGAGCCGCAGTCAAGTACTGGGCAGGCCAGGCCGCGGGTTTCCCGCTTTTTTCGAGGCTCAGGCCAACGAGAGGGGCGAGGCAGGCTCACACGCTTGCTGAGTCAGGGAACTATCGGGCCTCGCCTGCGCATGCGAAGGCCCGACTGCAGCGGAAACAAGCTCTGGCGACATATAGAGCCCGCTGCAAGTCGGGCCTTAACGCGCTGCTCGTGTGGGGTAGCGCGTTCGCGTCACATAAGCAAGGCAAGACGCGTGCCCGCCGTGGGCCGCCGAACGTGCGATGCAAGCGTAAGTCGTGCCAGCAAGGTTGCTTCAGCATTCGCAACCCCCTCCAAGCACCGCCGGGAAACGGCAGGCGGTGCCCCAAGAAGTGTCGTCAGTCTGACGACAGCGCGTTGTCGATTCGCGTGCGCGCGGATCATCATCGCCGGCATGGCGGTGCGATCAACGAAGAACCTCCGCCCGGGCGAACCGGCGTGATGGAATGAACGCCGTCTCGCTCTCAGTCGTTCTTCGTCGACTTCGAGTCCGACGAAGCGCGTAGTTGGTCGAGCGAACGGCCGAGACGCTTGCGCTGCGACTTACTCGACGAAGACGAGGAGGAGTGCTCCAGCGCCCTGGGCGTCGCCTCGCGCAAAACGGCGGCCAACTGCGGGCTGAGTTGCTCGTCGGCGCCGGTGTCGGTGCCGAGTTGCTCAACTGCGTCGGAGAATCCCAACAACACACTGCGCCGCACGCTGTCCCGAATCCAGCCAAATACACCTACGTTGCTCATGCTGTCACCCGCGGGTTGTGCATTCCACTTGCCACGCCATTCGAGGCCGAACGCTCTGCGGTTCGGCAAAAGCGGGCAGATGGTACATCGACCAGCGGGAGTGCAAAAGGCCAGTTGGAGTTGCCTAGAGACACGGCAAGCCGCCGGCAGGCGCCGGGGAATGCGTGAAAGCATTCCCCGGCACACAGGCCTAAGGCCAGCAGCGTACTAGCACGCCGAACGCTGGCGGCGCCACCAGCAGCCGGCACCCAACAGCGCCAAACCGGTGAGCATCAGGCTCGCCGACGCCGGTTCGGGCACGAGGCCCAGGTGCTGCTCCAAGTAGAGCGACGCATGGTGCAGCTTCTCCATCGGATTGGCACCATCGGGCGACAGAATCGTGTAGATGCTGGCACTGGGAGCGACGCCCGGGGCGTTGGTCGACAGTTGCCACTCCAGCACGTGCAGCACGCCGGCCGGGTTGTCATCGATCGCATACAGCAAGTCGATGTCGGTCAGGCCTCCACCGGGAATGCCGCTGGCGATCGCGAGCGATCCGAGACCGTCGGTGTCGATCGACACACTGTTGTGCTCGATCGTGATCACCTCGCCCGGATCGAGCGGCACGAGGTTGGGAATTGTGCCGCCGGGCGGCATCATCGGCGGACCGACCCACTTGCTCGCCCCCAAGAGCTCCAACGAGAGATCGAATCCCGTCAGAGGTCCGGGCGTGTACACGTCGTAGCCCGGCAAGTCGGCGATGGCCACCGAACTAGTGATGTTTTGCCAGTGATCGTGCAGTGCGTTGTAGTACGGGCGCGGGCTGCCGCCTCCGTCGTCGGGCACGCCCGTGCTGAGATAGCCCTGCGCAAAGAGCTGGTTGTCGATCACCTGGATCTCGAGCCGGCGGCCGGAGTGACCGAAGGCTGCGGTCCCCCAGAACAGCGAGGCGCTGGCCGTGCCGACCAGACAGAGTGTCATTGCGAAACGCTTACGGAAACTCATGTATCCCAAGTCCTTGTCGAAAAGGTTCGTTTGTTGGCGAAAGAAACAAGCGCGGTTCTACTTCACGGGCTGCGCGAAGTTCGTGCCGCTGAGAATGTCGTTGTCCACCCACTTGTGGACGGTTTGCTCGGCAATCGTCTCCACGTGAGCGTCCGCGTACAGGTAGTTGGACGTTTCCTGGTGACGTGTCGGATGGATCTCCTTGAGCATCAACTCCCACACGATGCCCAACGAGACTTTCGTGGGCGTGTACCACTGCGACGGATGGCAATGATCATCGTTGACTTCGCGGCCGTCGGCCCCCTCGAAGACGATGATCGTCCGCGAGGTTTCCTGCATCTTGTGCAGGTTGAGCATCGACTCGGGGAGCGGTACGGCGATGAACTCGTTGATCACGTAGCTCGTGCCTTTCTGCCCTCCCTCGAGCCAGTCGAGACCCTTGGGATCGTCGGGACAAATCCGCAGGATCTCCGCGTCTTCGACGTAGGGACCGAGCGTGTAGACCCACGACTTTTCCGGATCCGAGGCGTGCACCGTTTGCGGGAACTCGCCCTGGTTGTTGTCCGCGAACATGTGCGTGGCCAACCCGATCTGGCGAAGCCGATTCCAGCACTTCGCCCTGCGGGCCGCCGCGCGCGATGCCTGTACCGCGGGCAACAGCAATCCGACCAAGAGTCCGATGATCGCAATCACGACCAACAACTCAACCAACGTGAAGCCACGACGGCGCACGATGAAACTCCCAACTTCTCCGGTGGGGTCGGATCGTGAGATGCCTGCATCGGCAACCAGCTATAGAGCTAGCGCCAGGCGCGCAGCACGACGTCCGACCGTAAGTGAGTACCGCCCAGAAAGCGCTTGCGCGCGCGGCGGTCGGGTCGGGGGCTCATAGCAGAGCGGAGAGAGGCGATCGGCCGTCACCACGGCGCGGCCGATTTCAAGCCAATCGAATTCCCAAAGCGTGGGAATCTCCAGCGGCATCGAAGCGCCGGTGACGACCCACAGCATGGAAAGTCCTTGGCACTTGCGGGCCTGAATGCTGTCGACCCAAACGACGCCGCGGCCTTCGTGGTCCTGGGGAGTGGCGCTGGCGCAGTGACCGCACTTGTGTTGCGGGTCGACTGTATCGCAGTGTGAGTTGTGTTCGTCGCAGCAAGTCTTAGGCTGCCTGTCGTCGTCGACCGAGGCGACCAACGCCGCCCGTGCATCCTCGGGGATGGCCACGCCGTGTTCGTCGGCCCAGGCCAGCCGCTCTTCGGCCGTAAAGCAGCAACAACTCTGCCAGCATTGGGAGGCCGACGCACATCCGCAACGGTGGCTCTGGCACGGGAACGGCGTCGAATCGTCCCGTTTCACCGCCGCCGGCAGCGGAAAGCCGACCACGCTGAACAGGTAGGCCACGATCGCAAAGGCGGTAACCAGTGCCCGTGCACGGCGGGAAGAGCGATGAAATAAGCGGCGAGAGAACATCAAGGGTATCGGTGTAAGGGAGAAACTGCAGCCCGCGCGGGCGGCGTTTCTCTGATGGGAAGAAGATTCCTTCGAAGGCCTCGAGCGTCCTTGCGGAGCGAAGCTCATCTACGCTGGAATCACTGGCTGCCCCAAAAAGAAACCGTGTTGGACGAGTGCTCACCGATCGCGCCGCTCGTCCAGGTCACCAGCAAGGCTAAGTAGGCCCAGAGGGCTTGTCAAGCTTTTGCAGGCACCTGTTCACAAGAAGCTACCCGCCTGCGGCGTCCCAGGTTTCGGACACTGCTTGCCGGCTGGCGCAAGAAAGCGCGCCCTTTTGAACCGCCCATCGCGGTTGCTGTGCCGTGCTGCCTCGCTTTTCGTGACTCGAACCCGGCACCGGCGGTCCGTGTCTCACGCTGGCGAATACCCGACCGCGACAAAGGACGGAGAACGGGGGCATGATATACTTCATCGCTACCGGACTCGGTTGGCCCCGCGACCGCACCCACGATCCTTGGCCCGACTTGCCCATGATCCTGCTGATCGATAATTACGACTCGTTTACTTACAATCTCGTGCAGCGATTGGGGGAAATCGATCCGTCGGTCGAGTTGGAAGTGCATCGCAACGACCAGATCACGCTGGACGAAATCGCTGCCAAGGCCCCCTCGCACCTGATCATTTCCCCCGGGCCCTGTACGCCGAACGAAGCCGGTATCTCCTGCGAGGCCGTCACGCGCTTTGCCGGGCAGATGCCGATTTTGGGCGTGTGCCTGGGGCATCAGTCGATCGGCCAGGCCACGGGCGGCAAGATCGTTCGCGCTCCTCGGCTGATGCACGGCAAGACCGACTGGATCTACCACGACGATCAGGGACTATTCGCCGGGCTCGACAATCCGCTCGAGGCCACGCGCTATCACAGCCTGATCATCGACCCCAACACGCTGCATCCCGACTTCGTCGTCTGCGCCTGGAGCGAGATGCCCGACGGCACGCGCGAGATCATGGGCATTCGACACCGGACGCAGCCGCTGTTCGGCCTGCAGTTTCACCCGGAAAGCTTTCTGACCGCGTGCGGCACGACGCTACTGGAGCGATTCCTGCGAATGGAATCGCCGGCGGCAACCCGCACACCGTAGAGCAGCCAGCATGCTGAGCGTCGAGGAAGCCCTGCAACAGGTTCAGGCCCGCGCAAACACGCGACCGCCGGCCGCCCGACCGGTGCGCGAGTCGCTGGGGTTGTTGCTGGCCGAAGACGTGACCAGCGACGTCGACTCGCCGCCCCACGACAAGTCGATGGTCGACGGCTTTGCCGTGCACTCGTCCGATCTCACTGGCGGCACGGCCGAACTCGAGGTACTCGAGGAAGTGATGGCCGGCGACGTGCCGCATCGCGCCGTCACTCAGGGTACGGCGGTGCGCGTGATGACCGGCGCGCCCATTCCCGAAGGGGCCGATGCGGTCGTGATGGTCGAGCAGTCGGAGTGGATCCCCGGCCAAGGCTCCCTGGGCCGTGTGCGCTTGAACCTCGAGCGCCTTCGACCCGGCCAGCACATCATGCCCCGGGCCACGTCGATGTCGAAGGGGCAACGCGTCTTGTCGAGCGGGCATCTGCTCCGCTCCATCGAGCTGGGCGTGCTGGCCGAGGTGGGTCGAGCCGAAGTAAGCGTCGTACCCCGCCCCACGCTGGCCGTGCTGGCCACGGGCAACGAGTTGGTTCCGCCCCTGGTGATTCCCTCTGCGGGGCACATTCGCAACAGCAACGGCCAGATGCTCGTGGCTGCCGCCCGCTCGGCCGGAGCCGCGGCGGTCGATTTGGGCATCGCCCGCGACGACGTCGAAGAGCTTCGCAAGTTGATCGCTTTCGGACTGGAGTCGGATATTCTCGTCGTGTCCGGCGGCGTGTCGGCCGGCGTGCTCGACCTGGTGCCCGGCGTGCTCCAGTCGTTGGGCGTAGAGCAAGTGTTTCACAAGATCCGACTCAAGCCGGGCAAGCCGCTGTGGTTCGGCGTGCGAAGCGATCCGGCAGGCGACAAGTTGGTGTTCGGCGCGCCGGGGAATCCGGTCAGCAGCCTCGTCTGTTTCGAGTTGTTCGTGCGGCCGGCAATTGCCAGTTTGGCCGGTCGCGGCTGGCCGGAGATGCCCGAGGTGCCGGCCGCACTCCAAAACGACCATCTCCAACGCGGCGATCGGCCCAGCTACCTGCCCGCCCGGGTCCAAAACGTCGACGGGCAAATGACCGTCGAACTCGTGCGCTGGCACGGCTCCGGCGATCTGCTGGGACTTGTCGAAGCCAACGCCCTGGCTCATTTTCCGCCTGGCGAACGCACGTTCGCCGCAGGCGAGACGGTCGGCGTGCTGCCGCTCGCCCAACAGGTTCCCTGGACTTGGTGAGGCCCGCGCGGGTGGGGCTTTGCGCCGCCCAACCGCTCTGGGCAAGGCATTGCAATCCACCTACGCTAATAGGTATGGGAACCGCCCAAGTATCGGCCCGTCGGGCCCCGCGCAAGTCACCGGCACAGCCACCGCCGCCGACCGCGGCGCCGTGGTGGCGTTCGACGCTGGGGGCAGCGTTCGCCGGACTGTTGCTGTTCTGGGCCGCGCTGCCTCCGCTGGAGTGGGCACCGCTAGCCTGGGTCGCTCCGGTGCCGTGGATCTGGCTTGTGCGGCGCGAGTCGCTCTCCGGCCGCCGACCCTACCTCGCGCTGTGGTCCGCTAGCGTCGTCTTCTACCTCGCAACGTTGTACTGGGTCACCCTGCCGCACTGGGCCACGAGCATCGGCTGGGTCGTGCTCTCGCTTTACTTGGCCGTCTATCTACCGGCGTTCGTGGCGCTTGCTCGCGTCGCCGTGCATCGTCTGGGGGTCTCGTCGATCATCGCGGCACCGGTGATCTGGACCGGGTTGGAGTTTGCCCGGGCAAACCTGTTCACGGGTTTCGGCATCGTGACTTTCGCACACACGCAATACCGCGTTCCCACCACGTTGCAGATCTGCGACTTGGCCGGACCCTATGGCCTGACCTTTGCCATCGTGCTGGCGGCAGCCTGCATCGCCCGCATGCTGCCCTGCGGTCATCCTCGCTTCGTGTGGTGGCCGGCCGTTCCGCTGGTCGGCCTGCTGGCCGCGGTCGTGGCCTACGGGCAGTCGCGGCTCGACCAGGAAACGACCGAATTGGGCCCCAAAGTGGCGCTGGTCCAGGGCTCGATCGACATCGATATGAAATACGACGAGGCCGAGGGCGAAGCGATTCTGGCGCAATACTACGGACTGACGAAACGCGCGGTGCGCGAGTATCCGGACCTCGACCTGATCGTGTGGCCCGAGACGATGTTTCGCGACGCTTGGCTCACGTTTGCCCCCGACTATGTGCCGAGCGACGACGTGGAGTGGACGGTCGACGAAGCCGAAGCCTTTAGCCGCCGACGCATCAAGCGCCTGATAGGGCCGCTCGACACACCGTTCTTGATCGGCATCGATACGTGGTACTACCGCCCCGGCGAAATCGACCACTTCAACACGGCCCTGTTCACCGATCGCACGGGCAAGGTCATCGGCCGCTACGACAAGTGCCACCTGGTGCCATTTGGCGAGTACGTGTGGTTTGCCGACACGTTCCCCTGGCTGTACAAGCTGACACCATTGCCGCGCGGATCGGACCCGGGCACGTCGCCTGAATCGATTGCCAGCCGGGGCGTGAACTACGCGCCGAACATTTGCTACGAGAACACGCTGCCGCACTTGATCCGTCGGCAAGTCGTGGCCCTGCGTGCCGGGGGACGCGAGCCCGACGTGCTGGTCAACCTGACTAACGACGGCTGGTTCTGGGGATCGCACGAGCTGGACATGCACCTGAGTTGTGCCGTGCTACGGGCCGTGGAGTGCCGCAAGCCGTTTCTCGTGGCGGCCAACACGGGCTTCTCGGCCGTGATCGACTCCTCCGGCCGGATCCGACAACAGGGACGCCGCAGGGCTACCGATCTGCTCGTCTCGCGAGTAGATATCGACTCTCGCACGAGCCCCTACCTGCTGGTAGGCGATTTGCCGGCCGGCTTGTGCCTGCTGGCGACGACGGGCGTGGGACTTTTTGCCCTGGTCGGAGCCATCCGCCGCCGGAAGGTCGCTCGCACCGCCAAGCTGTCCGATCCCAACGGGGCATAGGCCGACCGAGCCAGTCGGGGGGCGCCAATCGCACGCAAAATCCACCCATCATCCGCATATTACCAAATGTGAAACTTCGTCGTTGACTTCACGAAACCGGGCGAATTATACTAAATGACTGTGCGGCCAAGCTGATTTATCTCCTGTCCACGCAAAAACTTGGCGACGCAACGGGCTCCCCTACGGGCCCCATTTTCTGGCTCACTTTTCGGAACAACACCCAAGGGCGCGCGAGGCAAGGCATCCCGTTCGGCTAATTCGCTTCTGGGAAACGCGTTATGAACACCGTCGGCAAAATCTTGGTGCTGCTAATCTTCGCGGCCAGCGTGACGTTCATGGGATGGGCCGTCGCCGTGTATGGCACCCATCAAGACTGGAAGAAGAAGTACGAGGACGAATCAGCCAAGGTGCAGATCGCCCAGACGGAAGTCGGCCGGCTCGAGGAAGAGCAAAAACAGATTCAGGAAGAGTTGCAGGCCGAGATCACCGCCCGCGAGCAGGCATTGGCCAAATTGGAAACCGAGGCCAAGGCCCTGGCCGAAGAACGCGCGGAGTTGGTCAAGCAGCGCGATGCCCTGCAAGCCAAAGACAAGCAAGCCGTCGCGGCGCTCGACGCGGCGCAGAAGAACCTGGAGCGTTTGACCGGCGAGGTCGAAGACCTGCGAAACGACATCCGCGAAGCCCAGGGCGATCGCGACACGCACTTCGATCGCGTCGTGGAACTGACCGACCAGATTCATCAGATTCAAGGCGAGGTGCGCCGGCTCGACGAGCGCGGCATGCAGTTGGCCTCGCAATTGGCTTCGGCCAAGCTCGTGCTCGACCGTCACGGCCTGCACAAGGATATGCCGGTCGACGGCATCCCTCCGCGTTTGCGCGGCAAGGTGCTGGCGGTGAACCGCGACAACATGATTGAGGTGTCGCTCGGCACCGACGACGGCTTGCGTGCGGGTCACACCCTGGAGATTTTCCGCGGCACCAAGTACCTGGGCCGTCTGGAAGTGCTGCAGGCCACGACCGATCGCGCGGTCGGCAAGGTCATTCCAGGCTTCAAGAAGGGCGTTATTCGGAAAGACGACGATGTCGCTACTCGGTTCAGCTAAAAAGAAGAAGAAAAAGAAGGGCGCCGAGGCGGCCGAAGGGTTCGACGCCGCCGAAACCGCTGCGCCGGCAGAGAAGCCCAAGAAGAAAGCCAAGGCCCCCGCCACGCGTGGCATCGCCGTGGAGAAGCCCAAGGCCAACATCTACACGGCGATGTTGGCCCTGTCGCTGGTGGCGATGATCATCGGTTGCGTGGTCTTGTACGTCGAGTGGAATGCTTACCAATAGTGATGCGTTGACGTAGGGATCGCTTACCAACACGGCCGGAAGCACACTGCCCCTTCGGCCTCAAACCTGCGCTCTGGGCACGGATGCTCCACCGCCTTCTCGGACTGCTGGGCTACGACCTGGCCATTGACTTGGGTACGGCCAACACGCTGGTCAGCGTGGTGGGCGAAGGCCTTGTCGTCAACGAACCTTCGATCGTGGCCGTCGCCGAAGGCACCTCGCGCATCCTCTCCGGCGGCTGTGCTATCGGCCATCTGGCCAAGCAAATGCAAGGTCGCACGCCCCAGTCGATCGAAGTCGTACGGCCCCTGGGCGACGGCGTGATCCGCGACTTCGAGCTCTGCGAGGCGATGCTCCGCTACTTCATGCGCAAGGCCCATCGCCCCGGATTGGCTCGCCCCCGCGTGCTGGTGGCCGTACCAGGCGGCATTACACCGGTGGAACGGCGTGCCGTGTTCAACAGCACCCAACGTGCCGGAGCACGCGAAGTGCTGGTCGTGCCCGAAGCGAAGGCCGCCGCGATCGGCTCGGGGCTGCCGATCGCCGAGCCGGTGGCCAGCATGATCTGCGACATCGGCGGCGGCACGACCGAGGTGGCCGTGCTCAGCCTCGGCGAAATCGTCGCCAGCCAGTCGGTGCGCACCGCGGGCGATGCCATGGATCGGGCGTTGGTCGACTACCTGCGCCGGCACTACAACCTGCGCGTGGGCACCAGCGAAGCCGAGCGGCTGCGGATTGAAATCGGCAGCGCCTACCCACTCGAGCAGGAGCTCGTTGGCGAGGTGCGCGGCGTCGACGCCATCGGCCGCCTGCCGCGTAAGGCCACGATCACCAGCGAAGAGGTGCGCGAGAGCCTTGCCGAGCCGCTGGGGCGGATCGTGGAGGCCATCAAACATACGCTCGATCGGTGCAGCACCGACCTTGTTTCCGATCTGGCCGACAACGGCCTGGTGCTGGCCGGCGGCGGAGCGCTGTTGCCGGGACTCGATCGGTGGCTCAGCGAGCAGACCGGCTTGCCCACGCGGCTGTGCGGCGATCCGCTTACGGCCGTGGCTCGCGGCACCCACGTTTGCCTCGAACATTTCGACCGTTGGCGCGGCGCCCTGCGCAGCGGCGACGAGGACCTCTAAGCCCTGCGTCATCCGACACGAGCACGCGCCGATGCCCTCCCCTCCCCCGAACGTCGACTGGCAGGCCCTGGCCGACAGCGGGCGCGAAACCATTGCGGTCTCGACGACACGCCGTCGCGTCCGTTGGTTGCTGGGATTCTATGCCTTGGGGCTGGCCATCGTTTGGGGCCGCGCCGTGCAGTTGGAGTTGTCCGGCGGAGAGGATTTTCGCCAGCATGCCGCGCGGCCGAACGAAACGACCGTGGCCGTGGCGGCACCGCGCGGCCGCATCCTGGCTCGCGAGGGCACGGTGCTGGCCGTCGACCGTCCGGCGCACGCGTTGGAAGTTCACTTCCGCTACCTGGAGTGGCCTCCCGACCAGCGCTGGCTGCGACGTCAGGCCAGCGCGCGATTGACGCGTGCCGAGCGCCGCAACGAAACGAGCCGGGCCGCGGCCGAAGCCCGCGTCCGCGCCGAATTGGCCGACTTGCATCGCCGGCTCGCCCGCGTGTGCAACCTGAGCCCGGCGGCATGGCGAGGCCGGACGGATCGCATTCAGGACCGCGTGCACGATCTGGCCGCCAAGGTCAACAAGCGTCATCGCCGGCGGCATCGCCAACAAACTTCGGAGCCCGATAACGACGACCCGCTGGGTTTGTGGTCCGTTCTGGCCGGGCTGTTCGCCCCGCCGGCCGAACTTCCGCCGGGCGAACTGTTCATCGTCGAGCAAGACGCCTACCACCGCGTCTTCGAAGATTTGCCGAGCGAGGCCTTGGCCGTCATCGAGGATCACCCTGATGCCTTTCCTGGCGTGCGGATCGTCGAGCACTCGCGCCGTGCCTACCCGCAAGGCACGCTGGCAGCCAACTTGATCGGCTACGTTGGCATGGTCTCGCCATCCGGTGAGAACGCTGAGCAGCCGCGGCCGGAAAACGCCGTGACCGGGCTGCTGGGGGCCGAACGCCTGGAAGACGCCTCGCTGCGCGGGCAGGACGGCCTCGAACGGCAGACACGCAACCGCCGCGGCCACTTGTTGGCGGTTGACGTCGTGCGCGAACAGGTGGGCGGCGGCGACGTGGTGCTGACGATCGAGCCCGACTTGCAGCGCTTTGCCGAAGAATTGCTCGATCGTTTCGCCCATCGCCCGGCCGCGGCCGGCGGGCCGACTGCCTACGCCGGTGGAGCGATCGTTCTGGTCGACGTCCACTCCGGCGAAGTGCTCGTGGCCGCGTGCGAACCTCGTTTCGACCCCGCGGCATTTGCCGCCGGCGACGCGCGCATCGAAATGGTGCTGGCCGATCCCAGGCGGCCGCTGTTCGATCGCGTGACCCGCATGGCGATTCCCCCCGGCTCGGTCTTCAAGACACTCGTGGCCCTGGCGCTGGTGTCCGAGCAGGTGGTCGCCCCGGAGGACCCGTTTCAGTGCCGTGGATACCTCGACGATCCGGGACGGATGCGATGCCAGACGTTTCGCCAACATGGCATCGGCCACGGCGACATCTCGCTGTACGACGCGTTGGCTCAGAGCTGCAACGTGTACTTCTTTCATCACGCCACGACGCTGGGAGCCGATGAATTGATCGACTGGGCCGGGCGATGCGGTTTCGGGCGCCCGGCCGCGGCGGACTGGCACGAGCAGGCTGCGGGGCACGTTCCCACCCCAGAGGACCTGCAGATCGCCACGCGCTTGCAGGCAATGGTCATTGGCCAGGGAACGCTCGAAGCCACGCCTTTGCAGGTGGCACGGTTATACGCGGCCGTTGCCAACGGCGGGTACCTCGTCGAAGCGCGCTTGACGAGGAAAAGTCCTGACACAGCTCCCGCCGGGCCGCAACAACTTCCCGTCCGACCAAGCCCGGCGTCGCGGATTCCGGGCCTTGACGAAGCGGCCTTGGCTGCGGTGCGTGAAGGGTTGCGCCGCACCGTAAACGACCCCTCGGGCACGGGCTTTCGCGCCGCCAGGCTCGAAAGCGTGGCGCTTGCCGGCAAGACGGGCACCGCCGAAACAGGGGACGCCACCGACCATGCCTGGTTCGCCGGATACGTACCGGCCGGGGCCCCGCGGTTCGCGTTCGTCGTGGCCCTGGAACATGGCGGCAACGGCGGGGAACATGCCGCGATGATGGCCCGTCAACTGGTCGAGCGGATGCGTCAAATGGGTCGTTTCGCGGAACCCCGTACGGCCAAAGTTCCGCTGCCGCCGGGCAAAGGCTAGACGCCGGCGAAGGCCTTCCAGGCGACGTTCGCAAGGCGTTACTTCAAACCAAATTAGAGAGACGCCGCGGCGGCCAGCGGGCGTTGCTACCGGGGGCCTCAAGCGGTATATTACCGGTTTGGTCCGAGGCCGGAACTGCAGACAGTACCGGCCCCGCTCTCGCTTGCCTCCGCCGATGCGGCGAGGCCGCGATTCTCGGTCTGCCGAAAGGACTGATCTTTGGCCAGCGACGGAAACGATTCGGGAGGTCCTCCGGGACCGGAAGCCAACGGCGGCGACCTGGGCCGTCTCATCGAGTTGCCCATCGAAGAGGAGCTGAAGGACAGCTACCTCATCTATTCGATGAGCGTTATTGTCAGCCGCGCGCTGCCCGATGTGCGCGACGGTCTGAAGCCGTCGCAGCGGCGGATCCTGGTCGCCATGAACGACCTGAATCTTTCGCCCGGGGCCAGCCGTGTCAAATGCGCCAAGATCTGCGGCGACACCAGCGGCAACTACCACCCGCACGGCGAGGCGATTATCTATCCGACGCTCGTGCGCATGGCCCAGGACTGGAACATGCGCCACGTGCTGGTGGACAAACAGGGCAACTTCGGCTCGATCGCCGGATTGCCGGCGGCGGCCATGCGGTATACCGAGGCGCGGATGTCGTCGATCGCCGCCTTGATGCTCGACGACCTGAAGCTCGACACCGTCGACTTCGTGCCCACCTACGACGAGCGGCACACCGAGCCGACGGTGCTGCCCTCGAAATTTCCCAACCTGCTGGTCAACGGCGCCAACGGCATCGCCGTGGGCATGGCCACGAGTATTCCCCCGCACAACCTGGGCGAGGTTTGCGATGCGTTGATCCGCGTCATCGACAATCCCGATGTCGCCATCGACGAACTGCTTGAAGTGTGCCCCGGTCCCGACTTTCCCACCGGCGGCATTATCTGCGGCCGGGCGGGAATTCGCCGCGGATACCACACCGGCCGCAGCACGATTGTCGTCCGCGCCCGCGCCCGAATCGAAGAGTTCGGCAAGAACCGGCACCGCATCGTCGTCACCGAGATCCCGTTTCAGCAGGCTCGCGATCGAGTCGAGGAGCGTATTGCGGCGCTGGTGAACGACGACAAGATTAAGGGCATCTCGGCGATCCGCAACGAGAGCGATCTGAAAGAGCCCGTGCGGCTGATCCTGGAATTGAAGCGGGACGCCGACCCCGACGTCGTGCTCAACCAGCTCTACCAGTTCTCGCCGCTGCAGGAATCGTTTTCGCTGATCTTCCTGGCCCTGGTCGACGGCAAGCCGCGCACGCTGACCTTCAAGGGGCTGCTCGAAGAGTTCATCCGGCATCGGCTGACGGTCATTCGCCGCCGCACGCAGTTCCTGCTGGCTCGGGCCCGGGCCCGCAAGCACACGGTCGAGGGGCTGCTGCTGGCGCATGCCAATATTGACGAAATCATTCGCGTGATCCGTTCCAGCGCCAACCAGGCCGAGGCCAAAGCCCGTTTGATGGGCATCGAGGCGCCGGCCTCGATGATGCAGCGAGCGCTGGGCGAAGAAGGCTTCGCCATGTTCCAGTCGGAGCGCGGCGTCAGCGACACCTACACGCTCACACCCGTGCAGGCCGAGGCCATTCTGCGGATGACGCTCGGCCAGTTGGTCAATCTCGAGCAGGAGAAGCTGGGCGGCGAGTACCGTAAATTGCTGGAAGACATTGCCGAATACCTGCGGATCCTCTCGGACGACGCCATCATCCTGGGGATGATCCGCGACGACTGCCTGGAGTTGAAGCGCAAGCACGACGACGAGCGTCGCACCGAGATCAGCGGCGAGGAGATCGGCTCGATCGACCTGGAAGACCTCATCACCGAAGAGGCGATGGTGGTGACGATCAGCCACAACGGCTACATCAAGCGCACCCCGGCTGCCACGTACCGGGCCCAGCGTCGCGGCGGCAAGGGGATGAAAGGTGCCAAGACCGAGCTCGAAGATCCCATCGAGCTGTTGTTTGTGGCCAGCACGCACGACTACCTGATGTTCTTCACCAACCGTGGCAAGGTCTACTGGCAAAAGGTCTATGACCTGCCGCAACTCAGCCGCGAAAGCCGCGGCCGGGCCGTGGTGAACCTGCTCAATTTCGCCGAAGGCGAGCGCGTGGCCGACTGCCGCGCCGTGCGCGATTTCAACCTGCCGGACCACTACCTCATGATGGCCACGCGCAGCGGGCTGGTGAAAAAAACATCGCTCGACAAGTTCAGCCGCCCGATGCGGGGCGGCATCATCGCCATCAAGCTCCGCGAAGATGACGAGGTCGTCGACATCGTGGTTACCAAGCCCGGCGACGAGATCGTGCTGGCCACGGCCAACGGCATGGCGATCCGCTTCGACCAGGCCGATGCCCGGCCGATGGGCCGCAACACCAGCGGCGTAAAAGGCATCAATCTGGCCAAGGACGATCAGCTCGTGGGCATGGTCGTCGCCGAACCCGACGCTACGATGCTCACTGCCTGCCAGCACGGCTATGGCAAACGCACGTTCTTCGGACCCAACCTGGCCGGCGAGCAGGCTGCCGAGGATGAGACGGCGGCCGAAAACGAAACGACTGCCTCAGAAGGTGAATCGGACGAAGTGGGTTCCGGCAGCCGCTATCGCACCCAGCGCCGCGGCGGTAAGGGACTGCGCGATATCAAAACCACCGATCGCAACGGCCCGGTCGTTGGCGTGGCCTGCGTTCGCGACGACGACGAGGTACTGATGATTTCCGCCCAGGGCAAGATCCAGCGTATCGCCGCGGGCGACATCAGCGTGATCGGCCGCAACACTCAGGGCGTGCGGATCATGAGCCTCGACGAGGCCGACACGCTGGCAGCGCTGGTCTGCGTGCCGCGCGAAGACAACGAAACAGCCGTGCTGGCCGCCGAGCCTTCGGCCGGCGATTTGACCGGCCACGAAGCCCCGCCGGAATCGCCTCCCGAGGCCGACGAGACCGGCACAACCGACGATACCTAGTCGCGCGGCGAGGCCGTCGACACGTCGCCATCCGCATATCCGGACCGGCCCTCGATGCACGCATCGGGTGATTCGCCAGGCCACTTTCGTCATGCTAGGCTTACTCGGTATTAAATTCCCCGACGTTTATCGCGCACCCCCTTGAGGGCCGCCCACTGCCATGAGAATCACCGTGATCGGAACCGGATACGTGGGGCTCGTCACCGGCACGTGCTTCGCCGAGAGCGGCAATCACGTGACGTGCGTCGATATCGACGAAAAGAAGATCGCCCGGCTCAACGCCGGCGAGATCCCCATCTACGAGCCCGGGCTGGCCGAGATGGTCAAGCAGAACACCGAGGCCTCGCGGTTGTTCTTCACGACCGATCTGGCCGATGCGGTACGCCCGGCGAAGCTCGTCTTCCTGGCCGTGGGCACGCCCAGTGCCGAGGACGGCTCGGCCGACCTGACGGCATTGTTCAAGGCCGTCGATGCGGTCGCAGAGCACCTCGCCCCCGAAGCCATTGTCGTCACCAAGAGCACGGTGCCGGTCGGCACGAATTGTGAAATCGGGAAACGTCTCGAACAACGGACCGGCCGCGTGTGCGACGTGGCCAGCAATCCCGAATTCCTCAAAGAGGGCGCCGCGATCGAGGACTTCATCAAGCCCGACCGCGTCGTGGTGGGCGTGCGACGCCCCGAAGTGGCCGAAGTGCTGCGCGAGCTGTACTCGCCGTTCCTGCGGACCGAGAAGCCGTTTCTGGCGATGTCGCCGGAGAGCGCCGAAATGACCAAGTACGTGGCCAATTCGCTGCTGGCCACAAAGATCAGCTTCATCAACGAAATGGCCAATCTCTGCGAGCGCACGAAGGCCGACGTCAACGACGTGCGCCGGGGCATCGGTCACGACAGCCGCATCGGCTTCGCGTTCCTGTTTCCCGGCGTCGGCTATGGCGGAAGTTGCTTTCCCAAGGACGTTCGCGCGCTGGCCTCGACCGCACGCAGCGTGGGGTCCGAACCGCGACTGCTCGACGTGGTCGATCGGGTCAATACGGCCCAGAAGTCGATCATCCCCGAGAAGATCAAGCGGCATTTCGGCGGTCAACTGGCCGGCAAGACCATCGCCGTTTGGGGATTGGCCTTCAAACCCCGCACCGACGACATTCGCGAGGCGCCGGCCCTGGTCCTCATCAACGAGATGCTGGAAGCAGGTGCCAAGGTGCAGGTCCACGATCCCGAGGCCATGGAAAACGTGCGCCAGATGTACGGCGACAAGCTGCTATACGCCGAGAAGCGCTACGGCGCGCTGGAAGGCGCCGACGCGTTGGCAATCATGACCGAGTGGAAAGAGTTCCTGCAGCCCGACTTCGACTTCATGAAATCGCTGATGAAATCGCCCGTCATCTTCGACGGCCGCAATCTCTACAGCCTGAAGCAAATGGAGTCCGCCGAGTTCACCTACTACTCGATCGGCCGGGCCGCGGTCGTGCGTCAGCCCGCCTGAGTGCCCAGCGCTTCGGCCAGCCGGCGGAAAGCATCCTCATCGAGGAATACCGCCTCGCGTTTCAATTGAAACATCAGGGGCGCCTGGGGCCACCCCAGCGGCTCGAGCAGCCGATCGAACGCCTCCTGCGGGCAACTACCTTGCAGGTCGACGAGCAGCAGCCTCCCGGCTCGATCGTACAGATTGCCATCGAGCTGCCAGTGCGTACCAGGCTGCGGCGAGGTCCACACGAACGAACCATCGGGCTCGCAGAACAAACGTTCTATCTGCCGCAGGGCATCGTACGCCTCCTCGAAACTGACCGGCATGGCAGTCGTAGCCAGTGCCTCGCGCGGGAAGACCAAGGGACAGATGCTCTGCCCCGCTAGAGCCAAGGGGTCGCCCATGCTTACCACTTCCGGCCGTGCGTGGATCGAAGCCTGGAACGCGTACATCGAAACCTACCAGGAACAATGCCCCTCGACATCGCTGCAGAAACCCAGGGTGCTGCGAGCGCGGCGCTTGGTTGACAACGGCCGCTACTATATCATTTCGGGACGGCACCGCGGTTGATTCGAGTTCACTCTGGCGAGTTTGGCATGACCGGCGTTCTCCAAGTCGTCACCACCGTCGACAGCAAGCAACAGGCAGACAAGCTAGCCGAGGCTCTCGTGGCCCGCCGGTTGGCCGCCTGCGTGCAAGTGTCCGGGCCGATCACAAGCACCTACCACTGGCAGGGAAAAGTCGAAAGCGGCGAAGAATGGATCTGCGCAATCAAGTCGCTGTCCGCGAAGTACAAGTCGCTCGAACAGGCGATTGTCGAACTGCATCCCTACGACGTGCCCGAGATCCTGGCGTTTGACGTCGTGGCGGGCCATCGCGGCTACCTCGACTGGCTGGCCGCCGAGCTGGGCGGGGGGCCCGAGCAGCGTCCCGCCTGAAGCCATGCGCCTTCTACTTGTCCCAGCCGCGTTCCACGCCGGCGCGGCGGGCCGTGTCGTACATCGACTGGCTCGGCGAGACGTAGGTTTTTCGATCTCGGTCGACGGCCGCGTCCAGGGCTGCCGATAGCTCGTCGGCCATCTTCGCCACGTCCTGCGGACCGTCCATCGCCGCCAGCGTGCGCGGCCCGAAAAAGCCGTCATCGCGCAGTTGCCGGATCATGGCTTCGGCCGTCGCTTGCTTCTGAGCGGGGTCGGCGTCGCGCCAGAGGCTCATGGCGTCGTGGGGCAGCAGCGGCTGGGCCGTGCTGGGGCGCTCGCGGCACGACGCCAAGGCCGCCAAGAGGGCGACCGCCATGGCATACTGCGAGAAAGGCAAGCGACGACGATTCCCAGTGTTCGCGACAGGTCGATGGGGCATTCTCAAGTCGCCGGATCTTCACCTTCGCCTGGCGGCTTGGCCGCTTCGGCCGGCTGAATCTTGGCCAGGTCCTTCTTGTACGCCTCAAGCGAACTAGCCAAATCCTTGTTCTCGGGATCGGCCTCCACCAGCTTGGCTTGCACCTCGATGGCCTGCTCATACTTGGGAATGGCCTCGGCGTCCTTGCCCTTGCGCGTCAGCAGCTTCGCACTTCCCACCAGCGCCTCGACTAGGCGTTGCTGGTATTCAACGTTTCCGGGTTGATCCTGGAGAAGCGACTGCATGAGCTTCGCGACCTTGTCCCAGGCAGTCAGCGCGAAATCCTGCCGACCCGGTGCTTGGGCCTGCAAGATGGCCGAATAGCGAAGCATCGCCGCATGGTCATCTCGAAAGGAGGGCTCCGCAGGAAACTTCTGAGCCAAGGCAGTGTACTCGCTATCGACAACCTCGATCGTGAACAGCAAACCGCGTGCATGGTCCCCGATCGAGACATTCTTGACAGTCACCCATTCCATCGGACCGGCCATGGCCAGCGCCGTGGCTTTCAAGCTGGGATAACTCTCCGGCCCCAAGTCGGCCTCGCGCATCTGGCGGATCGTGTCCACACCTTGTGCAAGCGTATCGTCGCAGTTGGCCGATCCGACGCTCGCTTCGACGCCGGCAAGCAGGTATTGGGCCGAGGCCACCTGTGGCCGCTTGGTTTCGTCGCCGCGATGCTTCTGAATGATTTTCTGATAGTAGGCAGCGGCGGGTTGCAGGAGTTTTTCCCGCGCGCTGCGACTATCGAGGTTGGGCTTCTCCTCACCTGTCGCGGCGAGCACGATCCGGTCGATGGCCTCCGCCGCCGCGGCCACGTCATCTTGCAGTTCGTCGCGTTCGTGCATCGCGTTCAGGGCCACCATGGTCGAACCTGCGGCAAACGTGGCCATGGCCACTAGCAGGAAAGACACGAGAATCGTAACCCAGTGGCCCCGGCGCTTACTGGAGGCAACGGGAGCTCCGCAACTGGGGCAGGTCGGCGGATCGCCGAACATGACAGGCTCGAATTCTTTCTGGCACGTGGCACATTGCATGGCGGCTGACTCTACGAATCGGGGGCACAGAACAAGCCCCCATTCTCGCCACGGCCGTTGTGGCAGTCAATTCGTGGCCCCGCTCGGACGGGGCGTTCCTGCGCATCAAATCCGGTGAATTTCAAACACCGAGATCGTCAGTTCCGCCTGGCCATCGATAATCGCGGCCTGATGAGCGCAACGACAGGCCAGCGCGTGACGGCGGCATTGCTCGGCGAACGGCGCGGCGGTTCGCCGCCCCGGATCGGCGATCAGCCCCATCCCGCCGGGGGCAAGCGTGCGCGCCAACGTGGCCGCGACCAATTCGGCCTGGGGGCGCTCGTACAACACGTCTGACGCGATCACCACGTCGAAGCATCCCAGATCGTCGGGCAACCGCCGCCAATCGACGCGCCGCGTATCGATGCTCGAAAAATGATGGCGGCTGGCGTTGGCTGCCGTGAACTCCAAGGCGCTTGCGTCGTAGTCGGTGGCCAACACGCTGAACCTGCAGGCTGCCGCGACCAGGCTTACCAGGCCGACACCGCACCCCAATTCCAATAGGCTTCGTCCGTTGCCCGTAAACGCCGCCAAGTGTTGAGCCAGCACCAGCGAACTTGGCCAGCAGTCGGCCCAATAGGGAAGCCGTTCATCGATCGCGAAATCCTCTTCGCTGATCAGGTCGTCGACACTGCGAGGGCGCAGCAATTCGTAGTGGCGACCGCCGATGTCGAGCGGTGTGTGCGCCACCTCGAAGCGACGCGTGATCGAGTCGGGAGGCGGCGCAAAGGTCGCCGGCCGGCAACGAGCCATTGCAATCCCCGCCCTATTGCTTGAGCTTGACGGGAAGCTCGTCGATCTTGGCTGCCAGAATGAAGTCGTTTTCCGACAGACCGCCGATCGCGTGCGTGTAGAGCTCGATCCACACGTTGCGGTAGCCCTCCAGGTGCAGATCGGGATGATGCCCGTCGGCCTCGGCAACTTCCGCCACGCTTCCGAAGAAGTCCATGCCGGCCAGGAAGTTCTTGACGACCCAGTCCTTGCGAATTCGCTCGCCGTCGTGCGTCAGTCGCCACCCGGAGAGATTCTTAAGCTGTGCCTCGGCTTCGGCAAGCGAGTACTTGGGCACGCCTCCTTCGCACGGGACACACTTCTTTTGGGTCAACTGCTCGGCAGTTTGGGTCTCCATGGGGCCTCCCGCGCGTGAAATGGGTCTCGAAGAACGCGATGTTTGCTGCGTTCCGTATTATCGCGCGGGAATGGAGCGAGTCAAATGGACCGCGCCGCACGGAGCCGTTTCACGCCAGAGGGCAACTGCGAACCGCCGATGCGTGGCTCAGACCACCGCCATATGCGGCCGAGGCGTACGGCGGGTTTTCTCCACCAACTCGACGAACACCGGCGCGTCGAACGGCTTGCGCAGGTAGTACGTGCCGCCGTGCAGGTCGGCTCGTCGAATGATGTCGGGACTCTGCAACGAGGAGAGATACATCACGGGCACCTCTTCCAGGTCGTAGCGCTGTTTGAGCTCTTCGCAGAACGACTGCCCGCTCTGACCGCCCAACGTCACGTCGGCAACGATCAGGTCGGGAACCCGCTCGGCGATGGCCGCGGCGGCCGAGTCCATGTCGGTGGCCCGCTGGCAGTCGTAGCCCACCCGATGCAAGATGCGGGCAATTTCCGTGAGCGTTTCCGGGTGGTCGTCGATCGCCAGGACGTTAATTTGTGAATCGCGGCTTAGCATAGCCTTGTCTCCGCCTAGTCCAGAGGTCGCTTGCCCCAGCCACGCCCGACCCGCTAGCAATCTGCATCGGCTTCGCGGCACAGACTGGGCTTCCCACATTCTTATTCGACGCTAGCCACCCGATTTCTTCACCTACGCATCCAGCTTTCGCATCCCGGCTGCCTTGCCCGCGGGGAATAATCCACAAAGGCGCCATACGCGCCCGCGGGCGGCGGACTCCGATTGCGGCCAGCACTTACATTCCCAACAATAGGTACTACGCACACAGACCTGCCACGGTGCGAGCCGAGTCCTGCCCTGTGGTCGTTTTTTTGCCGAGGCACGCCCAAAATCGGCCCCGCGCACGAATGGGGACGTTCACATGCCCAGCGACCGCCTCCTGCCCGCCGCAATAATCCTGGCGATCGCAACGTATCAACACGCGATAGGTTTTGAAATCACGGGAACCATCGTCGATGAATGGGGACGCCCCCTGCCCGGCGCTTTGGTAATCATTCGCGACGCCACGGTACGCAGCGCCGCGGGACCATGGTGCAATCCCGATTGCGGCAAGCACACGCTCAGCGGCGAAGACGGCGGGTTCGCCTTGGAGACGGTGCACTCGCTGTGGCTGTTCAATCTGCACGTCGAGGCCGACGGCTTCTTGCCGCGGTTGGCCCAGGCCGATGCCCGGCAGCGCAAGCCGGTGGAAATCACGATGCTCAGGGTGGACCACCCGAATCGCCGCACGGTGGGGCGCGTGCTGTTGCCCAGCGGACAGCCGGCCGGCGGAGCGTTTGTCAACGTCGTGACGAGTCAAGCCATCGCTCGCACCAATGGTTCGTACGCGATCGACCGCCGCGTGCAAGCGGATGCCGCCGGGCAGTTCGCCATTCACAGCCAGCAGCCGCTCACGCAACTCGACGTGCGCGTCGATCATCCGGGGGTGCAGAATCGCGAGCTGTTCACGCTTCGCCCCGGCGGACACGTCAACGTCGTTCAGCTTCACACCGGCGCCACGATCCAAGGACGCGTGCTGCACCAGGCTCGGCCCGTGCCGGGTGTCGATGTGGCCATGCTCCCTCTTGGGCAAGACAGCACGTGGGTCAATCAGGCCCAAGCCTTCGAAACAACCAGCGACGAACACGGGCACTTTGCCTTCGCGCACGTACCCGCGGAACAGGCGTATCGCCTGTTTACGCGAATGGACTCGCTGACCTCGCGCAACCTGGCCTCGATCAACCGAGAAATCCATTCGCCGGCTGAGGGCCGCTCGAAACGAATCGGGGAAGTGAACTTGCACGCGGCGCACTCGATTCACGGGCGCATCGTGCTTCCCGACGGCAAGGGCCTGGTGCCTGCCGTGCGCGTCACGCTCGAGCGCATTCGCGCGCTTGATGCGCAAGAGGTCGTCGTCGACGACCAAGGGCATTTCGAGTTTCGGGGGGTGCCGCGCGGCCCCGTAGCGCTCTCCATCGCCACGAGTGGCCATCGCCTTGCGCGAATCAATGGAAGCCTCGATCCTCAGTTTCGCTCGGCGCTCATCGGCCGGGTCGACGAAGACCTGTCACTTGCGGTGGCGTTGGAACACGGGCCCCCGATTGAGCACCGCCAGGGACTGTACTTCTACCTGGGATGGGAGCGTCGCCGCGACTTAGGCGATCAGCTGCGACTGGTCGCGTCCCCGCTCGAAGGTTTTGCGCCCGACCGCGCATGGCGGGCGGACCGGGCGCGCGAATAAGACCGTGAGAGCGTAACCTCGCCGGCTACTAGGACACGATCACTTCCAGGCAAAGTCGCCGGCGTTGACGCTGGGCAGGTGCGAAACGCCCATCAGGTACTTGTCGACCGAGCGGGCGGCCTCGCGGCCTTCGTGGATGGCCCACACCACCAGCGATTGTCCGCGCCGCATGTCGCCGGCGGCGAACACGCCGGGTACGCTCGACATGTACTCTTCGTTGCACTTCACGTTGCCGCGCGGATCAAGTTCGAGTCCGAGTTGCTCGATCGCGCCCTGCTTCTCCGGCCCGACGAAACCCATCGCCAACAGCACGAGCTGCGCCGGCCAGATCTTTTCGGTATCCGGAATCTCCTTTGGCACGGGGCGGCCGTTGTCTCCCTTGGTCCACTCGATGTTCACCGTGCGCAATCCGCGCACGTGACCGCCATCGTCGGCCAGAAACTCCTTGGTCTCGATGCTGAACTCGCGCTGGCAGCCTTCCTCGTGCGAGGTGCTGGTGCGGAAGATGATCGGCCAATAGGGCCAGGGCGTACCCGCCGGCCGTTGCGAGGCGCGGGGAAACTGCCCCACGTCGGGCGGTGCAGGAAACAACTCGAATTGTGTCAGGCTGCGGCACCGCTGGCGGTTCGACGTGCCCGTGCAATCGCTACCGGTATCGCCGCCTCCGATCACGATCACGTCCTTGTCGGTGGCCAGGATCTGGTCCTCGACGCTGTCACCCTGGTTGATCTTGTTCTGCTGCGGCAGGAACTCCATGGCGAAATGAATGCCGCCCAGTTCGCGACCGGGAATCTTCAAGTCGCGGCCCTGCGTCGACCCGCCGGTAAGCAGCAGCGCGTCGTACTTCTCGCGCAGCTCGTCGACCGACACGTCGACACCGACGTTGGCCGAAGTGCGGAACTCGATGCCCTCGGCCCGCATCTGATCGATCCGACGCCAGACGCGCGATTTTTCGAGCTTGAAGTCGGGAATGCCGTACATCAGCAGCCCGCCGGGGCGATCGGCCCGCTCGAACACCGTGACCTGGTGCCCGGCACGATTCAACTGCTGGGCCGCGGCCAACCCGGCCGGCCCGCTGCCGACGACGGCCACGCTCTTGCCGGTCCGCACGTTCGGCGGCTCGGGCACGATCCAGCCTTCGTCGAACGCCCGATCGGCGATCGCCATCTCGATCTGCTTGATCGACACCGGGTCTTCGTTGATACCCAGCACGCAAGCCGTTTCGCACGGCGCGGGGCAAACGCGCCCGGTGAACTCCGGAAAGTTGTTCGTGGCGTGCAGACGGTCGATGGCCTCGCGCCACTGGTCGCGATAGACCAGGTCGTTCCAGTCGGGGATGATGTTGCCCAGCGGGCAGCCGGTATGACAGAACGGGATACCGCAGTCCATACACCGTGCGCCCTGCGTGCGCAGCTCTTCGAGCGGTACGATCTGAAGAAACTCGTTGTAGTGCTTCAGCCGCTGGGCTACGTCTTCTTTCTTGACGTAGTTGCGCGGATATTTCATGAACCCGCGGATATCACCCATGGGCCGCCTCCATCGTGTCTGAATCGACGGCAGTCTGCGCCTGCCGGGCTTCTTCCGCGAGCTTCTCGAGAGCCCGCTTGTAATCGGTGGGCATCACCTTGACGAATTTGCTTGATACGCTTTTCCAGTTGTCGAGCACCCATTTGCCTCGCTCGCTGCCGGTATATTCCACGTGCTTCCGCACGAGCGTCCGCACCGTGTCCTGATCACCCGGATCGCTCAAGCCTTCCAACTCGACCATTTCCATGTTCACAAGCGCGGGGAACGTGCCGTCGACATCGAGCACGTAGGCGATGCCGCCGCTCATGCCGGCGGCGAAGTTGCGCCCCGTCTTGCCGAGGATCACCGCGCGGCCGCCGGTCATGTACTCGCAGCCGTGGTCGCCGATCCCCTCGACGACGGCCATCGCACCGCTGTTGCGAACACAGAACCGCTCGCCGGCGATGCCCCGCAGGTAGAGCTCGCCGCTAGTGGCTCCATACAGCACGACGTTGCCGGCAATGATGTTTTCCTCCGGCACGAAGGTGCTCTCCCGCGGCGGGTAGACGATGATCTTGCCGCCCGAGAGACCCTTGCCGCAGTAGTCGTTGACGTCTCCCTCCACGCGGGCGGTGACGCCGTGCACGCCGAAGGCCATCAGGCTCTGGCCGGCGCTGCCGTGGAAGTTGAGCCGAATCGTGTCCTCCTCCTGGAAACCGCCGCGTCCGTACCGCTTGGTTACCTCGCTGCACAGGATCGTGCCCACGGTGCGGTTGACGTTGCGAATCTCCAGGTCGAGCGCGACCGGCTCGGCCCGTTCGAGCGCCGGCTTGCAGCCGTCCAGCAGCACCGTCATGTCGAGCGAGGCTTCCAAGCCGTGGTCCTGCGGCTCGGCACAGTAAGTCTTGAAGTGCTCGGGCACCTCCGGCTTGTGGAGGATGGCCGAGAAATCGAGCCCCTTGGCCTTCCAATGGTCGATGGCCGCGCGGGTGTCGAGCCGGTCGACGCGGCCGACCATCTCGTTGATCGTGCGGAAACCGAGCTGGGCCATGATTTCGCGCAACTCTTCGGCCAGCAGAAAGAAGTAGTTCACGACGTGCTCCGGCTTACCGTCGAACTTCTTGCGCAACTCGGGGTCCTGCGTGGCGATGCCGACCGGGCAGGTGTTCAAGTGGCACTTGCGCATCATGATGCAACCGATCGTCACCAGCGCTGCCGTGGCGACGCCCCATTCTTCGGCACCCAGCATCGTGGCAATGGCCACGTCGCGAGCCGTGCGAATCTGGCCGTCGGTCTGCACGACGATGCGACCTCGCAGATCGTTGAGCACCAGCACCTGGTGCGTTTCGGCCAGGCCAAGCTCCCACGGGGCTCCGGCGTGCTTGATCGAGGTCTGCGGGCTTGCACCGGTGCCGCCATCGTGACCGCTGATCAGCACGACGTCCGATTTTCCCTTCGACACGCCGGCGGCCACCGTGCCCACGCCGATCTCCGCCACCAGCTTCACGGAAATGCGGGCGTCGCGGTTGGCGTTCTTTAGATCGTGGATCAACTGGGAGAGATCTTCGATGGAATAAATGTCGTGGTGCGGCGGCGGCGAGATCAGGCCCACGCCGGGGGTGCTGTAGCGGATGCGGGCAATCTCTTTGTCGACCTTGTGGCCGGGGAGTTGCCCACCTTCGCCCGGCTTGGCGCCCTGGGCCATCTTGATTTGCAGTTCCTTGGCGTTAACCAGGTACTCGCTGGTGACGCCGAAGCGGCCGCTGGCCACTTGCTTGATGGCACTCGAGCGGCGGTCGCCGTTGGCGTCGGGCGTGAAACGGACCGGGTCTTCGCCGCCTTCACCGGTATTGCTCTTCGCCCCCATCCGATTCATGGCGATAGCCAGCGACTCGTGCGCCTCGCGCGAGATCGACCCATACGACATGGCCCCGGTGGCAAAACGCTTGACGATCTCGGCGGCAGGCTCGACTTCCTCGAGCGGGATGGGTTTTTCGGCCCACTTGAACTCGAGCAGCCCGCGGAGCGTGAGCAACTTTTTCTGCTGGTCGTCGATCAACCGGCAAAACTTCTGGAACTCCTCACGGCTGTTGAGACGCGACGACAGCTGCAGCTTCGAGATCACTTCGGGGCTGAACAGGTGCGCCTCGCCCTTGCGGCGCCACTGGTACTGTCCGCCCACGTCGAGATCGAGGTTGCTGGTCACCTCCGCCGTCGGGTAGGCGTGTTCGTGGCGCCTAAGCACTTCTTCGGCCACCGCTTCGATACCGGCACCTTGGATGCGGCTGGGCGTGCGAGTGAAAAACTCCTCGACAAACTCGCTGTTTAGGCCGATCGCCTCGAAGATCTGAGCCCCGCGATAGCTGTGCTGTGTCGAGATGCCCATCTTCGACATCACTTTGAGCAGCCCCTTGCCGATGGCCTTGATGTAGTTCTTTTCGAGTTCATCATGCGTGAACTCGTCGGAGACCATCCGCTCGGCCTGCATCTGGTGCAGCGTCGAAAACGCCAGGTACGGGTTCACCGCTCCGGCACCAAAGCCGGTCAAAAGCGCGAAGTGATGCACCTCGCGAGCCTCGCCCGTTTCGACGACCAGCCCGCAACGAGTGCGGGTTCCCTCGCGCACCAGATGGTGGTGCACGCCGCTGGTGGCGAGCAAGGCCGGCACCGCGGCCATCTCGGCGTTGACGCCCCGGTCGGAGAGAATCAGGATGGTCACGCCGTCGGCCATGGCCTGCGAGGCTTCGGCCCGCAGTTGATCCATCCGCTTGCGCAGGCCGGCGGCCCCTTCGACACGGCGGAATAGCATCGACAGCGTGCGGCTCTTGAGCCGATCCATCTCCAACTGGCTGACTTGTTCCAGTTGGGTGTTGGTCAGAATCGGTTGCTCCAACCGCAGCAGGCGACACTGCTCCGCCGTTTCGTCGAGAAGGTTCCCTTCGGAACCGATCGTCGTCACCAGCGAAGTAATAATCTCCTCGCGAATCGCATCGAGCGGCGGGTTGGTCACCTGCGCGAACAGTTGCTTGAAGTAGTTGTAGAGCAATTGCGGGCGATCGGAGAGCACGGCCAGCGGCGTGTCGTTGCCCATCGAGCCGATCGCCTCCTTGCCGTCCGTGGCCATGGGTGCCATCACGATCCGCAGGTCCTCGAGGGTGTAGCCGAAGGCGCGCTGCAGCGAGAGCAGCGGCTCGTCGGTCTGCCCGTTGATCGGCGAAATGGCCGGCAGGTCGGCCAGCTTGAGCAGGTTTTGGTTGAGCCACTTGCGATACGGTCGCCTCGCCGCCAGGCTCGTCTTGATCTCGTCGTCGGCGATGATGCGGCCCTGCGACGTATCGACCAGGAACATGCGTCCCGGGCGCAGGCGGCCCTTGTATTCCACGTCTTCCGGAGCAATGGCCAGCACACCGGCTTCGGAAGCCATCACGACATTGCCGCGCTTGGTCACCCAATAGCGGCTGGGACGCAGCCCGTTGCGGTCGAGCACGGCGCCGATCATGGTGCCGTCGGTAAAGGCCATCGACGCGGGGCCGTCCCAGGGCTCGAGCAGGCACGACTGGTATTCGTAGTACGCCTTGATCTCGTCACGCATGCTCTCGTGGTTCTGCCAAGGCTCGGGAATGAGCATCGACATCGCCTCGGGCAGCGAGCGGCCGGTCAGCACCAGCAGCTCGAGTGCGTTGTCGAACACGGCCGAGTCGCTCGCGCCGGCGCGGCACACCGGCACGATCTTGTTCAGATCGTCGCCATACTTGTCGCTGGCAAACATGCTTTCGCGGGCCATCATCCAGTTGATATTGCCGCGCAGCGTGTTGATCTCACCGTTGTGCGCCAAAAAGCGGAACGGGTGAGCCAGGTCCCAGGTCGGAAAGGTGTTCGTGCTATAGCGCTGGTGCACCAGCGCCAGGCAGGAGACGAAAGCCTCGTCTTCCAGATCGGCGTAGTACCGCTCGACCTGGTCGGCCAACAAAAGTCCTTTGTAGACGACCGTCCGCCCCGACAGGCTGGGGACGTACGCATATTGCTTCTGGGTCAGATCGCTTTCGACGATCTCCTTCTGGAATCGCTTGCGAATGACGTACAGCTTCCATTCCAGCATGTCGGCCGGAGTCTTCTCGCCTCGGGCGATGAACACCTGGCGGATCACGGGCTCGACGTCGCGGGCCGTACGGCCGATGACGCTATTGTCGACCGGCACGTCGCGCCACCCGAGAAACTGCTGCCCCTCTTCGGCGACGATGCGCTCGAACGTTTGTTCGCAGCAGGCGCGCTCGGCGTCCTCGCGCGGCAGGAACAGCACTCCCAGGCCGTAGTTACCTCTGTCCGGCAGATCGACGCCGACTTCGGCGGCCTTGGCGGCGAAGAAGTCATGGGGAATCTGCGTCAAAATGCCGGCACCGTCGCCGGTGAGCGGATCGCAGCCGCAGGCACCGCGGTGCGTGAGATTGACCAGGATTTCGAGGCCGGAGCGCACGATCTCGTGGCTGGCTTTGCCATGCATGTTGACCACGAATCCCACGCCGCAGGCGTCGTGTTCGGTCTCCGGGTCGTAGAGTCCTTGGCCGGGAGGCGGCCCGATGGGACGGCGGATTGGCTCCATGGAGAGTTCCCTTGCTCTTGCGCTTGCTCTTATTTCGCTTTCACGCCCACCGCGCGCTGGGAGCGGGCGTGGTCCTTGTGCCGCGGCGTCGGATCCTCGCCGGCGGCCGCGACCGGCGTCGAGTGGCCGTTGGTATCGCGCTGGGCGGATGCCTCGCCGTCGCGATCCGATGCGTCGCGAGAGGAACACTCCTCGCTGCGCGACTCGACGTGCTGTCCCTCGTGCTGCAGCAGTTCGATGAACCGCCGCGTGGTACTGCCCAGCTCCTTGCCCCGACGATGGATAATGCCCAGTGGACGCACCAATTCGTCGGTCGATAGCGGCACCATCACGAGCGAGCCGGTCTCCACTTCGCGCACGACCGTCGGCTCGGGCAGGAGGGCCACGCCGGCGTCGATCTCGATGGCTCGCTTGATCGTCTCGATGTTGTCGAACTCCATCGTCACGCGCGCTTCGGCGTCGTGCAGCGACAGAACGCGATCGATCTCCCGGCGAATCGTCAGATCGCTATCGAAGCCGATCATCGTTTCGCCCGCCAGATCCGACAGCGCCACGGTCTGATACGCGGCCAGCCGATGCCCGGGGGCACAGACCAGCGCCATCGGTTCCTCGCGCCAGCCGATGGCCTCGATGGTGCGCGAAGCGCGAGGATAGCTGACCAGCCCCAAATCGGCATGATCCTTCTCCACGGCTTCATAGACGCGGTGCGGATGCTGGTACTCGAGCCGCACGTTGGCCTTGGGGTATTGCGCCAGAAACTGCTGCAGGTAGCGGCTCATGTGATGCAGGCCGACCGAATAGATCGACACCACGCGCACCCGGCCGGAAACCTCTTCATGCAGCGTGCGCACCTGGTCCTCCAGCGCGTCGTAGCGCTGGACCAGTTTGCGACAGCCCTCGTAGTAGGTCTCGCCCTCGGGCGTCAGCACAAAGGGGCGCTTCGAGCGGTCGATCAACTTGACGCCCAAGCGACGCTCCAACTGATTCACGACTTGGCTGGCGCCGGATTGCGAAATGCCGTTCTCGCCGGCAGCGCGCGAGAAGCTCCGCCAGCCGACGACATCGCAAAAAACCTTAAGGGCCTTCAACTGCATGGCCGGCGCCATCCGATCAGAATTTTAAATAGAGCTTCGACTCAGGATTTGAGGGGAACATATTAAGCTAGACGTCGTTGGGCCGGGCGTCAAGCAGTTTTTCCACTGACAAGCACGGCGATTACGGCTTCCCCCTGAAGCGGCCGAGATTCGAGCTAAACCGCCTTCCGGTGGCCGCTTACTACCCACCGCTGTCCCGCCGGGCGGTATCAGGATTCCTGCTGCAAGCATCGGGCGTAGCGCGTGCAACTACACACCCCTCCTCAGGGCAGGTGCACCGCAACAAAGAGAACGACGCGCGTCCCTCGGGGACGCGCGTCGTTGCGAGAGAAATATCGAAAAACGGGCCGGGATCGACCCGAGAGACTCGGGCTATTCAGCCGTCCGAATCGGGTTGGCGTACGGATTCCGGCCGTCTAAGGGGACACGCTTCCGCACGACAGTGGCCCGCGTAATCTTGTCGATCTCCTCGGGCGGCTGGGGTTCGGTACGTTCCAGTTCGGCCAACACGTCCATGCCTTCGGTCACGTGGCCGAACACCGTGTGCTTGCCGTCCAAATGCGGGGTCGGCACAAACGTGAGGAAGAACTGCGAACCACCCGAATCGGGTGCCGCGGTCTTGGCCATGCTGAGACTGCCGCGGAAGTGCTTGCGGTGGTTCTCCTGGCGGCACTCATCGGGGATGGTGAAGCCGGGGCCTCCGGAGCCGTCGCCGCTGGGGTCGCCGCCCTGGGCCATGAAGCCGGGGATCACGCGGTGGAAGTTCAGCCCGTCGTAGAAGCCACGTTCGACCAGGTTGATGAAGTTGGCGACGGTGTTGGGTGCCTGGTTCTCGAACAGCGTCAGGACGATATCGCCCTTGGTCGTCTCGAGCTTGACCTGAGGCAATTGCTTGTTGGGGGGCAATCCCGGACCCTCCTCGGCTTCGCGGAGGGTCTTCTCCCGCGACCACATCTCTTTGTACTTGTCGACCATGCCCAGATAGCGGGCGCCGCTGTCGTTGATCACGCCTTTCTCGCTGGCGGCCTTGAGATGCTTTTCGGCCGCCTCGTAATCATTCGTGTTGAAGAATGCCAGGCCGGCCAAGAGGTCGAGAGCCTGATGGTCGCAGTTGTTGTCCACGAGAAGCTGGGCCACCTCGGCGGCGTTCTCGTAGTCGTCTTTCGTCACCGAGTCAGAAAGCGAGGCGATGAGAAAATCGCTGACCTGCTGATCCTGATTCGGCGCCGCCGCATATGCTTTTTTGGCCGCTTCCTTCAACGGCTCGATCAGCGCCATGGCCTGCTCGCGCAACTGTTCCGCTTCGGCCATCAGCGCCTGCTTGTCGGCCGATTTGTCGTTCTGGTATTGCTGCCTCACGGCAGAGAAACGAGCCAGGTTCTGCTTCCACCTGGCCATCAGCGTCGTAAAGTCGTCGGCCGGGGCCGGACCCTTCTGCTGAGCGGCGCCGATCGAGGGCACCAGGACCAAACACAATACGAAGGCATACAGCGAACGGCGATTCATGACGGATCCTAGCCTGGGGTCATTCGTGGGCGTGGAGTATCGATGCGGGTCGAGCATCAACCGGCGATCAAGTATATTCAAGCATAGCAGAATTCGGGTTCGCGGCAGGGGGCGGGCACCGCCAAAAGCCGGCCGATTTGTTGCCAGCACCGGTCCTTATCCCACGGTTTGGGGTGTGGCGCGTCATCGAAAAAACGCCGCTGATCAGCACGACCGATCCTCGGCATCCGCACCCGCCTTCCTACGCATCGTGGGTGGCGACCTAAGAGGGCGAAAGCTCCTCTATACTGGTGATATACGCACCCGGCCCATGAAGGATCGCGTGCGGGAGGCGATTTTCAACCTGTTGGGCCCGGATATTCGCGACCACCACGCGATCGATCTGTTCGCCGGAACCGGGGCCCTGGGGTTCGAGGCCCTCAGCCGCGGTGCCCGGCAGGCCACCTTTGTCGAACAGCACTTCCCCACGGCCCGGGTCGTACGCCAGAATGCCGCCTTGCTGGGCGTGACCGACCGCTGCCGCGTGGAATCGGGCAACGTTTTCCTGTGGGCTCGAACGGCCCTGGCCGACGCGCGCGACCCGTGGATCGTGTTCTGCTCGCCGCCCTATGCCTTTTACATCGAGCGGCGGGAGGAAATGATCGATCTGCTTGCCGGCCTCATCGAGCGCGCCCCCGGCGGCAGCGTGTTCGTGGTCGAATCCGATCGCCGGTTCGACACGAGCATGCTTCCCGGGCAGCTCAACTGGGACATGCGAAGCTACCCGCCGGCCGTGGTAGCCCTGGGGCGGATGTCCACCGAAGACGAACCGTAGCGCCCAGCCGACGCCCGACACCCAAGGAACCGAAGACGATGGATATCCAAAACCTCGATCGCGTGGAAGCGTTCACGACCAAAGACGGCTCTGAGATTCGCGAGCTGCTGGCACACCGCAATTCGTGCATCGTGAACCAGAGCCTGGCGGAAGCCCGGCTGCCGCCTGGCGCCAGCACCACGCCCCACTACCATCCCCGCACTGAAGAAATCTACTACATCCTGACGGGCGAAGGCCGGATGCGGATCGCCGAGGAGACCCAAGCGGTGGGTCCCGGCGACGCCATCGCCATTCCTCCGGGCAAGGAACATGAGATCACGAACGTCGGTTCCGAAACGCTCGTCTTTCTATGCTGCTGCGCGCCGGCGTACGAGCACACCGACACGGTGCTCGTCGAGTCGTAGCCGAGACACCGGGTGACTCAAGCATCCTCTTCGCCGGCGCCGGCCAGCTTCTTGCGCAGCGTGGCGCGATGGATGCCCAGCGTGTCGGCCGCCGCCGCGCGATTTCCCGAAGTGCGGGAGAGCACGGTCTCGAACAACGAAGGTTCGACCTGGGACAACAACGCCTGATAGAGCCGGCCGTGGGAAGAGCCTTGGGCCAGGCGCTGCTGCGTCCAGGCCCGTACGGCGACCGCCAATCGGTCGCCGGCCCCGCCGGTGGGCTCCAACTCGCTGGCCGGCGGCAGGTGCTCCACGCCGATCTCGCCTCCGCGGGCCAACAACATGCCGTGCTCGACCGCGTGCCGAAGTTGACGCACGTTGCCGGGCCAAGGGCGTCGGCAGAGTTCTGCCAGCGCGGCTTCGGACAGCCTCGGTGCGGAAGCGGACCCGCGGTGTGCCAGCCTTAGAAAATGCTCCGCCAGAAGCGGGATGTCTTCGACGCGTTCGCGCAGCGGCGGCAGCGCGATCTCGAAGGCCGCCAGGCGGTAGTACAGATCGCGGCGCAAGGCCGGTTTCTCGCCGGAGTCGTTTAAGGGGCGGTTCGTCGCGGCGATCACGCGAAACGACGTCGCCCGCGGTTCGGCGCTACCCACAGGCACCAGTTCGTGTTGCTCGAGCACGCGCAGCAGCTTCACCTGGACGCTGGGAGGAATGTCGCCGGCCTCGTCGAAGAACACCGTGGCGCCGTCGGCCAACTCGAGCATGCCCTGCCGTTCTCCTTCGGCGCCGGTGTAGGCACCCCGCACGTGGCCGAACAGTTCGCTCTCGACGAGCGACGGACTGAGTGAGGCCAAGTGAATCGGCACGAACGGCCGGTCGGCTCGCGACGAGTGGCGGTGCACGGCGCGGGCCACGAGCTCCTTGCCGGTGCCGCTTTCGCCGGTAATCAGCACCGAAGCGTCGGTCGGCGATACCAATGCGATGCGCTTGAACACTTCCTGCATCGCGGGGCTCGTGCCGAGCAGCTCGGCGTGCGTCGCCCCGGGCTCGCTCTGCTCGGACGAACGGGCGGGAGCGCGGTGGGCCAGAGCCCGATCGATCACGATGGCGGCCTGTTCCAAGTCGAACGGCTTTGCCAGGTAGTCGAATGCCCCGTTGCGCATCGCCGTGACGGCGACATCGAGGTTGCCGAAGGCCGTGATCACGACGATCGGAATCGGTCCGGCCAGGTCGCGCAGGCGCTGCATGGCGGTCAGGCCATCCATGCCTGGCAGGCGTACGTCGAGCACGACCAGATCGGGCGTCCGCCGCGCGACGGTCTCGAGCGCCTCTTCGGCGCTGGCCGCCACGCTCACGTCGTGGCCCGATTCCGACAGCAGCCGCTTGAGGCCCCAGCAGATGCTTTCTTCGTCGTCGACAACTAGCACGTGACTCATCGCGTACCCTTTCAGGTTCTCAGTTGTTCAGCGCGTGCGTCGGGCAGGTGGGCGTCGGCGGCGCTCTCGCGGATCGCGGCGGTCACGATCGGCAACCTTGCCTCGAAACAGGTCGCCTCGCCCGGCACGTAGCGCAGCGTGCCGCCATGGGCCTCGGCAATCTGACGCGCGACGGTTAGCCCCAGGCCGATGCCTTCCGGCTTGCTGGTGGCGAACGGCTCGAACAGCCGCGCGGCGAGCTGCTCGTCGGGCCCGGGCCCCGAGTCGAGCACGCGCAGGACCAGCTCATCTCCGGCGTGGTGCGCTTCGACGCGAACCCAACCGCCGCCGCCGGCCGCCTCGACGGCATTGAGCACGAGGTTCATCAGCAGTTGCCGTAGTTGCTCGGCATCGGCGAGCAGCGCGGCGCTGTTCTCTTCCGCCTTCGGCAGTCGAAGCGTCACGTTGCGGTGGGCACACGGCGGACCCACCAGTGCCGCGATATCCTCCAACGCGTCATCCAATCGGCACGTCTCGCGGTGCGGCTCCGAGGGCTGACCGGCGGTGAGGAACCGTTGCAGGTGTGTCTCAGTCATCGCGAGCTGGCGCAAGGCCACATCCAGGCTGTCTTGATCTACTTCCCGACAATGGCGGCGGTGCAACTGGACGGCGATGCGTGCTCCGGTGACGGCATTCCGCAGCTCGTGAGCCAGTCCACCACTGAGCTGCCCCAGCAGCGACAGCCGCTCGGATCGCTTGATCACCCGGCGCAGTTCGTCGAGCTGGCCGCCGAGCGAGTTGACCGACCGCACCAGGTCGCCCAACTCGTCGTTGCGGGCGGGAACCTCGAGAGGAATGAAATCGCCCTGCACGAGCCGGCCCAATTGGCGGCGCAGCTCGAGAATCGGACGCGTCATGCGTCGGGCGATGGCGATCGCCAATGCGGCCACGACCACCAGCAGCAGCCCTCCCACGACGAGCGGTGGATAGGCGGCTTCCCACCGCGCAGTACGCAGATGGCTCTGCGGATAAAGAATGTGCAATCGCATCGTGCGCCTGGACGTGCCGCGCGGGGCGATGGGCACGGCGGCGTGCGCGTATTGCATGTCGGCGAGGCGAACCGTGCCCCCCAGGCGAAACGACTCCTCGGCGTTTTCACCGGGTGGAGACCTGTCCTCAACCGATGGCAATGCTGCCGGATCGACTCCTTGCAGGCTGGCAGCCCGCACGCGCCCCCGCTCGTCGAGCAGCAGAAACTCGGCGCCGGAGAGGCCGCGCGTTTGGCGAAGCACCGAATCGGTGAGCGGAAAGTGCGCCTCCTGCAGCGTCCGGGCCACCTCCGACAACTGATGCTCGATGCGCAACTGCGTGCGGCGAGCCGACAGCACGGCATCGAGGATGCTCACGCCCACCACGACCGCCAGCATCACGCCGGCAAAGGGAAACAGAATTTGATAGCGCAGCGGCCAGCGCATGGCGATCTCCTGTGCGGGACGCAAACTCGACCCGCAACGCCCATTTTATGACGGCTGCTGGTGCCCATCAATGAAGCGCCGCCAGCGCGTAAGCGCATGCACCCTGCCGGGCATTTGGATTGCCGTCGGGCGCCAGCGTCAAAGTCGGGGCAGTTTGCCTGAGTGGAATGCCCGCTGGGGGCAAGAAGCCGCGTAGCGAGCGATCCATCTGTCAATCCAGAAACAGTGTCCACTCGCCCGGCACGACTACCGATTCTAAGGAAGTGCAGGATCGTGCGGTCCCGTTGCGCGGGGTCCGATTCGGCACGGAAGCTTTGCACCCCCGGCGCCCCACGCGATCCGCCTTCAGCTCCCACGAAGGCAGCGGCAACCCCACGGCGCCTCCGACGCACGCACGAGGAATCTGGCGGATGAACAAGGCTAAAAACCACAGCCCGATCTGGCCTTACCTGGCCATCTTGTCCTGTCTGTTCGTGTTGAGCCTCACCGCTCCGCGGGCATGGCAGCGCAAGGCACGTCAACCTCAAGCTGGGACCCAGCCGACGGCCGGCACGCGGCAACGGGGCGCCGATGAACTCCATGCTCAGGCCCTTGTCGAGGATGAAGCGTCGCTCGAGAGCACCGACGCGGTTGAACTGGCCCCGTACGCCGCCGACCTGCGCGCCACGCAGTCCCCGCGGCACGTGCGGGAAGTCGCCATCGAACCGCCGGCCGGCGAGTTTGCTTCCGAAGTGAGAGACGAACCGGGCATGCCACCGGCTCCGGCACCCGAACTTCGCACCACCCGGCCTCCCAAAGCGTGGCCGCTGGAGGACGTGTGCCTGGCTCCCGATTCGACCCTGCCGGGCCTGGCCGCGCCGGGAACTCTGGTCGTCGAGCCGGCGCCCCGAACTCCCGCTTTGTTGGCCGCGCAGCCCGCACGTTCCGACGTGCCCAAGCCGGAAAAAGGGCCTACCGCGGCGTCCGAAGCTGACGCCGCGCCGGACGATCTGCTGACCGAGCCCGACTATCCGGCCGCCGTGGCCTCTTCGAGTTGGCCGCTGCCGCGACGACTGCTCGAGCAGCTCAGCAATCTCGCACACGAGGATCCGTACCTGGTCTGGCCCCAACGGGCGATCGAGCTCGTGCATCGGTTGAGCCGTGAGAGCGACCAGCCCGAGTCCACGCGGCAGATTCTGGAAGCGCTTGACCGCATTGAAAACGGCGACTCGCTGATGCCCGCCGCCGATCCGGCGCTCGAAGGATCGATCGTGCGAGCGCGGTATGCCCTGCGGCGCTGGCTCGATCTTTGGGAATCGGCCGCGGAATTGCACGACGTACCGCTCGAAGACCGCATCGACGAAACGGAAGCGAAACGCATCACGGCCTTGCTGGCCGAGTTCGATGCCCTGGCCGCCGAGAATCCCGCAGAGGGATCCGCCTGGCGCGAGTATCTGGAGCTGGACGCGCTGGCCGAGGCGGCCGAAAGTCCCAGCGGCCAGGCGCGACGCGATGCCGCGCGAAACGTGCTCGACCGGATGACGTCGCGGCGGCTCTCGCGATCCCAGCGGGCGTTTCTCGACAAAGCGCCGCTGGCGACGCTGCGCGAGCAATTGCACGGTTGGGCGGCCGAACCAATCACGTCGGAACGCGTGCTGCGGCATATCGAGCAATACGAGCACTCCGGAATGCCGAGCGATGCCAAGCTCGTGGTCGAAGACCTTCGCAGCTTGAGCTGGTCGGCACCCGAGCAGGCTCGGCAACTGGCCAAGTATCTCGATGCCCACTACCGCAATGCCAACATGCGGGTCGCGGCAGCCGGCGAACTGCTCAACTTGTTCGTCCCGCAGCCTGGCCGCATCGAAGCCCAGGTGCGCGACACGGTCGTGAACGTTCCGGTACGCGGCCACGCCAGCACGTTCACGCGGCTGTCGATCCGGCTCGTGCCCGACGAGCGTCGAATTCGCCTCGGCCTTGAGGCCGCCGGCACGGTCGACTCGAACACCGTCTCGACTGCCGGGCCAGCGACGTTTCGCAACACGGGCCAGTCGACCTTCCTGGTCCGCAAGCTGTTTGTATTGGGACCGCAGGGGCTGAACGTCTGGCCGGCCATTGCCGAGGCCGAGAACAACTACAGCTACCTGGTCTCGCTCGAAACCGATTTCGATCGCGTGCCGCTGGTCGGCTCGCTCATCCGTGGCATCGCTCGCAGCCAGCACGACGAGATGCGTATGGTGGCGCGGCGGCACACCGAGCGCAAGGTGGCCGAGCGGGCCCTGCACGAGTTGGACAATGAAGTGCAGCAGCGGCTGCTCGAAGCGGGCAAGAAGGTCGAGGAACACCAGGTGGCCACGCTGCACCGTCTGGGGCTGGAGCTGGTGCCAATCTCGCTGCAAACAACCGAAGACCGCGTCGTAGCTCGAGCCCGGCTTTCCAGCGGCGTGCAACTCGGGGCCCACACGCCGCGTCCTCGGGCCCCGTCGGATAGCTGGCTCAGCCTTCAAACGCACCAGACGGTGCTCAACAACGGGCTGCAGCAATTGAACCTCGACGGCCAGGTGTTCGAGTTGGACAGTTTGTTTCAGCGAATCGCCGACAAGCTGGCGCGTCCCGAGATCGCCGAGCAGGAGGACCTGCCCGAAGACGTACGTGTGGAGTTTGCCGACAAAGACGCCATCACCGTGCAATGCCGCGACGGGCTGATCGAAGTCACCCTGGCCTTTGCCGAGTTGCGGCACGCCGGAAGCCTGTGGCGCAATTTCCGCGTACGTACTTCCTACGTGCCCAAGATCGAAGGACTTTCTCCGCGGCTGGTGCGCAACCCGGACGATACGATTCACCTCGAAGGGCGCAGCCTGCGCGGCAAGATCGCGTTCAAGCTGCGGGCCATCTTCAGCAAGGTGCTGTCTCCCAACCGGCAATTGCGGCTGCTGGATGATTCGATCACCGACGACGAACGGCTGCGCGGCTTGCAGATCACGCAGTTCAAAGTTGAGGACGGTTGGATCGGCCTGGCCTACAGCCCGCGCCGCGTGTCGAGCAAGGTGGCCCGCAAGCCCGAGTGACGCGGCCCGGTCGTTGGCCTCGCATCTCTTCCTGCCCGCCTGCTAGCGGCCCCAACCGGGCCGCGGAGCATCTCCGTGCAAGCCTCGAGTACGACTGCGCGCACAGAACGCGCGTAAGCAGAAGACGAGTTTTCGGCAAATTCCGCAAAAGCGGCCCGACGTAGTTTGCCGATGATGCCGGTAAGTACACAGATCACCGCGTTGGACGTTTGCGGTGAGTTCATGCTAGCAAAGGAGTGCAGCATGCTTCGCGTCACGAACTGCATTATAGCGTTGACCATTGGCCTGGCGTGGACCTGCGAGGCATCCCTGTTGCAGGCCCAGTCTCGTTTCGAGGCCTCCCCGGCGTCCGCGATGGCTCGCGGTACTAACGGATCGCGCACGGTCGACTACGTCGTCGAGATCCCGCCTGAGGAAGACGCAGCCAATTTCGCTCCTGAGCCGCCGAACCCGCAGGCGATGGCCGCGCAGTCGCTCGAGGAAGCAACGGAAGAACCCGAGGCGGCGTCGCTCGAAGAAGAAACCGAGCTGATCAAAGAGCGCTACCCAAGCGGCAACACCTACATCGAGCGTCACGTCACACAGGATGCCCGGGGCAACTACCTGAATCACGGCCCCTGGAAGACGTGGGACGAGCGCGGCAATCTAGTGGCCCAGGGACAGTACGAGTACGGCAACCGCACCGGCGTGTGGATTCGCTGGTACCGCAGCGTCTCGGACGCCAACCTTCTGTCCAAGCTGCCCTACAAGCAATTCCCCGGACCGTTCATCTCGCAGGCCGAATTCAAGAACGACCTGCTCGACGGGCTGTGGACGATCTACGACGGCAAGACCCGCAAAATCAGCCAGTGGAAGTTCTCCAAGGGCAAGCGTCATGGCCCGTCGATTTGGTGGTACGCCAACGGCAAGAAAATGCGCGAGGCGCAATTCGTCGACGGCGATATGGACGGTGACTACCTCGAATGGGCTCCGGATGGCTCGCTGGCCGTCAAGGAAACCTACGAGTCGGGTCGCCGGCTGGCCATGAAGACGAGCCACTACAAGAACGGCGCCAAAAAGTCCGAGGGCATGTACCTCTTCGCCCAGGACGTGGAACACTCGCCCGACGACTGGTGGAACTGCAAGCTTGTGACGACGGTCAAGAGCGGCAAGGACGAAAAGCATGGCAAGTGGACCAGTTGGTTCCCGACCAAGCAGAAGCAGCTCGAAGGCACTTACGAGCACGACGTGCAGGTCGGCGAATTCACCTGGTGGCACTCCAACGGCCAGAAGGCCCTTCAAGGCAGCTTCGACCACGGCAAGCAGGACGGCACCTGGACCTGGTGGCACGCCAACGGCCAAAAGTCGATCGAGGGCGAATACGTCAAGGGCAACCCCACCGGCCGCTGGCACTGGTGGAAGGAAGACGGGCACGTCGTGCAGTCGGCCGACCTGTCGAACTCCGAGGGAATCGTGATCGATACGCCCCGCGAGCTCGAGCCGCAGCAAGCACCCCGCGTGAGCAAGCCGCTCCAGCCGTCGCAACCCAAGCGGCGCTAACGGCGCGCGAAGCGAAATTCCTGGAGCCCGGCGATGCCCATCGCCGGGCTCTTTTTTTGCGCCGTCGATGGTCCGAAAAAGGTCGAGAATTGTAGCCGCTCGCGGTGCGAAACCGCCCTTGACCCCGTTTGGCGATTCTCCTATTCTCCCGCCTCACGTTGGGACGAGCGAGGCGGCGGCCACGAGCAATCGCGGCCCCGGGCAGCTCGCCCGGCGGGAAACACAACGATCCATGTGGACGGGTCCGCACCGGGAAAGAACGTGAAACAACGGCTTTTCTGCGGACCGCGAAGCGATTCTTGCCGGCATGGATGCAGGCGGTTCGCTTCGGTTACACGGTGGCCCGACAACTAGGGCAGGCGAACAACCCAGCCACGTTCGTTTGCCAGATGTGTCCAATCGCTCCCGGAAAAGGTTGCTGTCCTCTGCCCCCCTGGGACACAGCCTTTCCGGGGGCTTTTTTTGCGCTCTGGGTACCAAGCGCCCTCGGTCCGAAAGTGCGATGCGACGCTAGCTGCGCGACATCGCCTCGGGCTCGATGAAATGATCCACGCCGTCGGCCTTGGCGATCACGACCACGCCCCCCTCGCTCACCGTAAACCCGCGCGCCCGATCCTGCTCGTGGTCGTATCCCACTTCGGTACCCGGAGGAATGTGCACGTGCTTGTCGATGATGGCCCTTCGCACCCGGGCATGGCGGCCGATATCCACGCCGTCCAGCAGGATCGAATCCTCGACGTGTGCGAAACTGTTGACGCGCGTGTTGGTGCCCAGCAACGAGCGCTCGACGGAGCCGCCCGAGATGATCGTGCCCTGGCAGACAATGCTGTCCAGCGCCTGGCCGCGGCGGGCTTTGGGGCCTTCCTCGGCGAACACGAATTTCGGCGGCGGAAAGTTCGGCAGGTAGGTACGGATCGGCCAATGCTCGTCGTACATGTTGAGCTGCGGGTCGACCGACACCAGGTCCATGTTGGCCTCGAAATACGCGTCGAGCGTGCCCACGTCGCGCCAGTATTCGTTCTTCTTACGGTTCTCGTCCAAAAACGGATACGCAAACACGCGATGCGTGTCGATCACCGCCGGAATGATATTGTGGCCGAAGTCGTGCCGGCTTCCGGGCCGCGTGGCGTCGAGACACAACTGCTCGAACAGAAACCGGGCCGTGAAGACATAGATACCCATCGAGGCGTAAATGTGATCCGGATCGCCGGGAATCGTGGCCGGCTCGGCCGGCTTTTCCTGAAAGCCGACCAGTCGGTGGTCGGAGTCGATCTGGATCACGCCGAAATGACGTGAATCGCTGGCCGGCGCCTTGAGCACGCCGACGGTCAGATCGGCCCCGGCCTGCTTGTGGTACTCGACCAGGTGGCCGTAGTCCATCTTATAGATGTGATCGCCGGCCAGGATGACCACGTACTCGGGGCGTTCCTTCTCGAGCGTGTAGATGTTCTGGTAGACCGCATCGGCGGTGCCCTGGTACCAGTGCTCGTCGATGCGCTGCTGCGGAGGAATCACGTCGATCCACTCTCCCAACTCGCGGCAGAGCAGCCGCTGCCAGCCCAGCGTGATGTGCCGGTCGAGGCTCATCGCCTTGTACTGCGTGAGCACCAACACGCGCCGCAGACCGCTGTTGATGCAGTTGGAGAGCGTAAAATCGACGATGCGATACGACCCGCCGAAGGGCACCGCCGGCTTGGCCCGATCGCGCGTGAGCGGCTCCAGGCGTTCTCCCTTGCCGCCGGCCAAGACCACTGCCAGAACGTCGTTCATACGGCTGCTCCCACGCCAGTGTGTCAATCAAACGCTCCGCCTTCGCCTGCATCTTATCGGGTCGACGGCGAGCGCTAAAGGGCGCGAGGAGCTCGGATTGTGAGCGGCTTGTTCAGGGGGCCGCCGAATGCGCGGGAATCGCATCGGGCACTCCGTCGAGCCACGTGCGGTGCCAAAGCTCAAACACCAGCAACCCCCACAGCCGATAGCCGTGATCGAACGCACCGCTCTGGTGCTCGTCGAGCAGTTGCTCGACGGCGCCTGGGCGAAAGTACCCGCGCTGCCGGCTGCGGGCATCGAGCAACACCCCGCGAGCGTAGTCGCTCAACTCGTGGCGAAACCATTGGGCTAGCGGCACGCCGAACCCCATCTTGGGTCGATGGGTCACGCTCTGCGGCAGCAGTTCGCCGAACGCCTCGCGCAAAATCCGCTTGCCGCGGCCGCGGTGCAGCTTGTAGACCAGCGGCAGTCCGGCTGCCAACTCGGCCACGCGGTAGTCCAGCATCGGGCTGCGGCATTCCAGGCCGCTGGCCATCGACGCGATGTCCACCTTCGTCATCAGGTCGCACGGCAGATAGGTCACCAGATCGACCAGGCTGGCAGCCGTCACGATGTCGCGGCTCCGCACGCCGGCAAACGCCTCGGCCAAGAACTCGAACGGATCGTCGTCGGGCAAGCTCGCCAGAAACGCGTCGCTGTATAGCGCGGCTCGACGCGACTCGTTGAACATCGAGACCCATTCCAGGTAGCGTCGCTGGGGCGAAAACGATAGTGCCTCGGAGAAGCGTCCCAGCCGCCGCAGCAGCGAGCGCTGCCTGCCGCGCTGGCCCAGGTTCTGCAACCGGCGGTTGCCCATCATCTGGCGGCACCAGTGCGGCAGCCGATCAAACTGCGAAGCCAGTTGCACGGCCCGATAGCGGTCGTAGCCGACAAACAGCTCGTCACCCCCGTCGCCGGTCAGCGCCACGGTGACGTGCTCGCGCGAGAGCTTCGAGACGTAGTAGGTAGGCACGGCCGAACTGTCGGCAAACGGCTCGTCGTAGTGCCAGACCAGCTTTTCGAGCACCTCGATGGCCTGCGGCTCGACGCGAAACTCGCAATGATCGGTCCCCAGCCCATCGGCCACCTGCCGGGCGTAGCCCGACTCGTCGAAGTCGGGCACGGGAAAGCCGATCGAGAACGTCTTGACCGGCTCGGCCGAGAGCTGCTGCATGAGCCCCACGATGAGCGTCGAGTCGACGCCGCCGGACAGAAACGCCCCCAGCGGCACGTCCGATTCGAGCCGCAGCCGCACGGCGTCGGTGAGCAATGCCCGCAACTCCTCGGCACAATCGGCCAGCGGGCGATCGATCTGCCGATTGAAGTCGGGGTTCCAATAGCGCTCGACCGTCAGTTGGCCCTCGCGGTACACGGCGTAGTGCGCCGGGGGCAGTTTGGCAAATCCCTGAAAGATCGTGCGCGGATGCGGCACGTACTGCAGCGTGAAGTACTCATCGAGCGCGCGGGGATCGAGCTGCCGCGGAATCCCGGGCACCTGCAGCAGACTCTTCAACTCGCTGGCAAACAGCAGCCGGTCGCGCTCGTGGCGGTAATACAGCGGCTTTTGCCCGAGCCGGTCGCGGGCCAACACGAGCTGCCGCTGGCGGCCGTCCCAGATGGCCAGGGCGAACATGCCGTTGAGATGCTCGAGGCAGCCGAGCCCTTCGTCCTCGTACAGATGGACGATCGCCTCGGTATCGCAGTGGGTGCGAAAGCGGTGGCCGGCCGCTTCGAGCCGCCTGCGCAAATCGCGGTGGTTGTAGATCTCGCCGTTAAAGACGATCCAGATGGATTCGTCCTCGTTGGATAGCGGCTGATGCCCCCCTTCCACGTCGATGATCGACAGCCGCCGATGCCCCAGCGCCACCCCCGGCAGCAGGCCGTGGACCGATTGGAGCTTTAGCCCGCTGGTGTAGCTTCCCACATCGTCGGGCCCGCGGTGGCGCAGCACCTCGGTCATCCGCGCGAGCACTTCCGGCGCGATCGCCGCGGCCGGGTCGGTCCAGATGGCTCCGGTGATTCCGCACATGGCAAATGGAGTCGAGGGCCGCCAGAGGGGTCGCCCGCGCAAAACGTGCGGGGGCAAGTCAACTCTAGCCCAACAGTTCACGGTACAGCGCCGCGTGGGCCCCGACCATCTTCTCGACCGAGAAATCGTGCAACACCCGGTCCCGCCCCGCCTGCCCCAGGCGATCGCGCAGCTCTCGGTCTTCCAGAATCTTATGCGCGTAGCGGGCCAAAGCGGCTCGATCGCCGACCGAAACCAGGAAACCGGTCTGGCCGTGCTCCACCAGCTCGCGCGTGCCTTCGATGTCGGTGGCCACCACGGGTACGGCTGCCGACATGGCCTCCATCACCACATTCGGCAGCCCTTCGAAACTGCTGGCCAGCCACAACAGATCGAAGTGCGGCATCAGCCGCATGACGTCGTCGCGGATGCCGAGAAAGTGCACCTTGTCCGCGATCACACACTTGTCGCGAAAGTGCTCGAGGTCGTCGCGCAACGGCCCATCCCCAATGAGCAACAAGTGCGTGTCATCGCGAATCACCTTCAGCAGGTCGGCCGCCCAGATCAGGTCCTTGATCCGTTTCTGATGCCAGAGGCGTCCCACGGCCCCAATCAGGTGAACGCCAGCGGGCAAGCCCAATTCGGCACACAGGGCGTCGTGGGAAATGGTGCTCGGCGGTGCCGCAGCGATGCCGTTGTAGATCAACCGCAGCTTGTCGCCAGCAATGCCCTGCTGGCGATAGAAACGTTCGACTCCGCGGCTGTTGACGACGATCGCGTCAGTGCGGCGAGCCAGGCGGCGATCGATCGCCAACTGGTAGCCCGACTTCCACGAGTCGACGCAGCGTTCGCTGGCGACGACCTTGCCCGTGCCTGCCTGCCAGGCCGCGGCGCGCCCATAGGCGTTGCCGGCAAACAGCCAGGTCTGCACCAGGTCGGGGTTTAGCCGGCGAATGTGCGATCGCAACTGCCACCAGGCGAGCGGGTCGACCTTCCAACGCTTGCCGACCACGGTCAAGGGAACGCCGGCCTGCTTCAGTTCGTCGGCCAGCGGACCGGCGCCCGAGAGAGCGCAGACGTGCACGTCGAACTCGTCGCGCGGCAGATTCGTCGCCAGCAACACACATTGCTTCTCGGCGCCGCCACGGACGAGCGTGGGGATGATCTGCAAGATACGCCGCGTCATTCCACCTTCGCCGCCAGGTCCTCGTCTTCGAGCTGAGCCAGGTGAGGCAGATTGCGATAGGCGTCCTGATAGTCCAGCCCGTAGCCCACCACGAACGCATCGGGAATGACAAAAGCTACGTGGTCGGGACGCATCTCCACTTCCTGGCGTCCTTCTTTGAGCAGCAGCACGGCGGAGCGCACCGAGCGCGGCTCGAGCTGTTGCATCTGCTCCACCAGCGCCTGCAGCGTCCGCCCGGTATCGAAGATGTCGTCGACCAGCAGCACGTCGCGCCCCTTGATATCGGGCAGCATCGAGTCGTTGATCTCTAACTCGCCGGGACGCGTATCACCGCCCCGGTAGCTGCGCGTCTGAATGACGCCGAGTTGCAGGGGCAGATCGAGCCGGCGGATCAGATCGGCCACGAGCACCAGGCTGCCTGTCAGTACGCCGAGAATCGTCACCGTCCCGCCGCCGGAATAGTGGCCGGCGATCTCGTCGGCCATGCGGGCGACCCCGTCACGAATATCGTTTTCGCTCAGAAGAGTTTTCACCGGCTCAGTGTTCTCCGCAGCAGCGCCGCGTCCGCCAATCAGTGCCTCGGGAAACGCTCGAAAAACAAACGCGAGGCTCATTGTAAGAGTCCGCCGCCGCTTCCGATACCCAGGAACTCCCAGTCTCGCCGCAGCGGAAACGGCCACTCCCGAGCGATGGCTCGCGGATCGCAGGCGGTTTATACTCAGTAGTTGACTGCGCTTTCCAATCGATGGGCCCCTTAGCGCGGCTGCCAAGCCGTGTGGCTGGAGGAGCGCGTGCACGCGAGACTAGTCGTCGTGGGCCAGGACGAGTCCCGGCAGTTCGAGCTACAGTTGCCGGCGGTCATCGGCCGCAGCCGCAGCACCGACGTCACGCTGGGCGATGCCCAGATCAGCCGCCGACACTGCGAGGTTTTTGAGGCCGACGGGCGCCTGATGCTCCGCGATTTGGGCTCGCTCAACGGCACGTTTGTAGGCGAGCAGCGTCTGGCCGACGAGCCGATGCCCCTGGAACCGGGCGCCCGGTTCACCCTGGGGCCAGTCACGCTGCAAGCCGAATACGACCAGCCCGACCAGCGCACGGCCGAGGAGTCCACTTGGAACCCCGTGGATCGCACGCTCGACGCGCCGATTTCCGATAAGAAACCGGATGACTCCGACTCGCTGGAAACCGACGACGGCTCAGGCCTCGACGGTCTGCGTGAATGACGCACGGCAGCGCAGCAGCCAGACGGACGAAGACGATTGCCCCCGAGGCCGAATCGTCCGACAATGCCCCCTGCCCCGCACCGCTTAGACCCACCAGGAGAGTCGACGTGCGACCAGCCACGCTGTTGTGCCTGCTGCTTGTGTCCCTTGGCGCGATGTGCTTCGCGTCGCTATCTAAGGCCGAGGACAATGCAACTCAACCCGAACACACCAATCGGCTGGCGGATGAAACGAGTCCGTATCTGCTCGCCCACGCCCACAACCCGGTCGATTGGTATCCCTGGGGCCAAGAAGCGCTCGCCAAGGCCCGTCGCGAGAAGAAGCCGATCTTTCTCTCGATCGGCTACTCGAGCTGCTATTGGTGCCACGTCATGGAACGCGAGTCGTTCATGGACGAGGAAATCGCGAAGAAGCTCAACGAGAACTTCGTGTGCATCAAGGTCGACCGCGAGGAGCGGCCCGACATCGACGAGATCTACATGCAGTCGTTGCACGTCTACCTGCAACTGGTGGGCTCCAAGCAAGGCGGCGGCTGGCCGCTGTCGATGTTTCTCACCCCGGATGCCAAACCCCTGATGGGCGGAACGTACTTTCCGCCGCACGACCGGCAGGGCATGCTCGGGTTCGACACCGTTTTGGATCGCGTGCTCACCGCCTGGAACGACGATCCCGAGAAGTGGCAGAAGACCGGCGACTCGATGGCCGAGTATGTGGCCGATAGCCTCCGCCAGCAGCCGATGCTGCGAGTGGTGAAGCTCGACGAGAAGATCAGCCAGGCGCTGCTGGAGGCCCTGGCGAGCCAGTTCGACAAGGAACACGGCGGCTTTCGCTTCGATCCGGCCAATCCCCGCGTGCCGAAGTTTCCCGAGCCGCCGAACCTGATGTTCCTGCTCGACGCCGCCGGGCGCTCGATGGACGACGCCGCGGCCGAAATGCTCACGCTCACACTCGACAAGATCGCCCAGGGCGGCATTCGCGATCACGTGGGCGGCGGATTTCATCGCTACAGCACCGATCGCTTCTGGCGCGTACCGCATTTCGAGAAGATGCTCTACGACAACGCGCAACTGGTCACCGTTTATTCGCTGGCCTACGAGCTCACGCCCCGCGAAGACTATCGTCGGGTCATCGACGAGGCGATCGGCTTCGTCTTGCGCGAGATGCGCGATCCTGGCGGGGCGTTCTACGCGGCGCTCGACGCCGAGACCGACGGCAAGGAGGGACGCTTCTACGTGTGGGAGCGCGGCGAGGTGAAGCAGGCGCTCGAACCTGCGGAGTACAACGTTTGGGCCGCCGTGTACGGTGTCGCCGGCGAGCCGAACTTCGAGGAACACTACATTCCCCTGTTGGCCGCACCGCTGGCCGAGGTGGCCGGCCAGCGCGGGATGTCCGAGGCAGAACTGGCCGGCAAGCTTGAGGCAATTAACGCCAAGCTGCTCGCCGTGCGCGATAAGCGCGAACGACCCAAGACCGACACCAAGATCCTCACCGGCTGGAACGGCCTGATGATCCGCGGCCTGGCCGAAGCCGGTCGGGTGCTCCAGAACGAGCAGTACATCGAGGCCGCGGAACGTGCGGCCGACTTCGTGCTGGCCAACCTGCGCGACGACGATGGCCACCTGTTGCACACCTACGCCGCCGGCGAGGCCAAGATCCCGGCCTATCTCGACGACTACGCCTTTCTGGTCGACGGGCTGATCGCCCTGCACCGCGCAACCGGCGAGCAGCAGTGGCTCGACGACGCCGCGGCGTTGACCGACGCGCAGCTCGCGCTCTTCTGGGATGAGCGCGTGGGCGGATTCTTCTTCACCTCGACGCTGCACGAAGAACTGTTCGCCCGCAGCAAGATGCCCACCGACACGGTGACGCCCTCGGGCAATTCGGTCTCGGCGGCGAATTTGCTTTACCTGGCCGAGGCACTCGACAAGCCGGAGTACGTCGACCGCGCGAAGCAGTGCATGCAGGCCGCGGGTCCGATCCTGGCCGAACACCCCACGGCCGTCGCTCAACTGGTCGTCGCCATCAACCGCTGGATCGACGTCACTGGTGACAAAGAACCCGTCGACGAAAGCGAATAAGCGCCACCTTTTCTCAAGTCTCGAGCCTCACGCCTCCCCCTACCGTGCTGCTGTTCAAGAAGAAGTTCATGGACGCGATCCGCAGCGGCGAGAAGACGCAGACGATCCGTCTGTGGAAGGTCTGCCGCATGAAGACCGGGCAGCGTAGCTACATCCCGGGCGCGGGCTACATTCGCGTGCTGTCGGTCCAACCCGTGCAATTGGCCGAGCTGACCGACGACGACGCCCGACCGGACGGCTTTGCATCGGCCGATGCCTTGCGGCAGGAACTCGCATCGCTCTATCGCGATCAAATGGCCGAGGGCCATCAGGCCTACCGGATTCGCTTCGAGTTGTTCGGCCCCGCCGAGCAGGAAGCCACCCGCGCAGAACGGCAAGCCGCCAAGGCAGCCCGGCAAACTCGCTAGGCTATGGCCGCAGCAAACGCTCCAGGCCCTGGGCGATCGTTTGCGGGTCGTCCACGACCCAGAACGCCAGTGCCGCCAGCATCAGCATGCCGCACAAGAGCATCCAAAAGCCGTGCGGCTGCACGGTGACAGACGTTTCGGCCAGCGATTCGCGCAGCGAGGCCTCCAGCCGTTTCCAGCCGGCGACGCTTTGGTCGTCCGTCGTGGCCAACAGGGCCACGTTGCCCAGCGGCGGAAAGTTCTCCACGTGCAGGTGCACCCGCGCCAGCGGCAGACTCAGCGTGCGGCCGACCCACACTGCGTCGGCGTCGATCCGCCGGGCCGCCGCGTCCAACGCCACCTTCAGCTCGTCGGGCGAAATGTTGTACACGATCAAACGCGGCCGACTGAGCATGATGATCAGCGTCAAGCACAGCACGTAGAAACCAAACAGCAGCAGCCACACGTACTGCCCGAAACGCGCGGCCGCTTCCTGCGGCATGAACAATTGCATGGGCCCCACGATCGCCAGCCCCATCAGGGCCAGGCCCAGCGACAGCGATTCGCGCGTACCACTGATCAACAGCGGCCGATGCGAAAGGTTCACAATCCCCAACAGCGACAGATAAATCGCCAGCGGGCCAAACGCCAGACAGGCAGAAAAGGTGTCCATCGATCGCTTGCCTCTCTGCAGACCGGGGGCGTTACTTGCGCACCGCCTGTTGCAGCCATTCTTGCACGACCCATCCCACCTTGGCCAGCGTTAGCGCCGAACAGTTGGCCGGCACGTCCGCCTCGGTGTGCCAGTAGGGATAGTCGAAGTCGATGATGTCGCAGCACGGAATGCCGCCGATGTTGTGCAAGGGGATGTGATCGTCGCGAATGTCGTAGCGCCCGCGCAGCGAGAACTCGTGCACGCCCAGCCGCCGGGCGGTGCCCCAAATCTGCTGCACCAGCGGCCGCGTGTCGCTCCACGACATGCTGTGGCTGTCCGGATAAATCTGCAGGTTCTTGTCCCCCACCAGGTCCAACAGCACCCCGTAGCGATAGCGGTACGGGTGACGCGTGCCGGCATATTCGCGGGCAAAATACTCGGCACCGATGAAGTAGGGATCGCCCTCCTCGAAGACGAACTCCTCGCCGTCGAACAGCGCGAAGTCGACGCCCAGCCGGCCTGGCAATTCGGCCATGTGGTGGGCCATCTCCATCAGAATGGCCGTGCCGCTGGCCCCGTCGTTGGCTCCGATGAACGTGCCCCGCGGGTTGACCGGGTCGCGATCGGGAAAAGGACGCGTATCGTAGTGCGCGCACAGCAAGATCCGCTCGCGCCGCTCGGGATGCCAGCGAACGACCAGATTGGCCATCGACACCGGCTCGCCGGTCTGCGGGTGCCGCACACGATACTTCTGCATCTCGACCTTGCCGCCGAGCTTCTCGAAGTGGTCCTTGAGCAGCTTCTGCTGCTCTTCCATTCCGGGCGAACCGCTGGGACGCCGGCCGATGTCGCACAATTGGTTGAGATAGCCGTAGGCCCGCTGCCCGTCGAACGGAATATCGGCAAGCGATAGGCGGCTGTTGATGGCCGTCCGCGGCGCGGGCGTGCCGCCTTGCCCGAAGACGAGCAGGTAGCCGGCCACGACGAAGCTGCCGGCGATGGCCGCCGCCAATAGCAGGGTCTGACCGGATGGACGGCTCATGCGTGTGGTGGCGCGTGGAGACATGCTTTTATTCTAGGCCCGCTCGCGCGGCGAGCCTAGATCAGCCTCGGCGCAGGCGCGGTTGTCGGTCGCCGGAACCGCCGATAGAATCGCGGCAAGTGCCGCTTCTGGCGATTGTACCCCTCTCACCCCGGCGAAATCCTGCCATGGTCTCCGTCGACGAAATCACGCAACTGCACGCCGAAACCGTGGCGTTGTGGCACCACGAGGAGATCTCGAATCCGTACGAGGGGTTTCTGCAACTGGTCTGCCAACAACACACGTTCAATTACCTGCTGTGGCATGAAGAAGACGTGGCCCGCAGTCCCAATGTGGGCGACACACGGATCGCCGAAGTGAAGCGCGCAATCGACAAGTACAACCAGCAGCGCAACGACGGCATCGAGCAACTCGATGCGGCTCTGCTGCAGATGCTGGCCGCGGAAAAGATCGAGCCCGAGGAGGGAGCCCGGCTGAATACCGAGACGCCGGGCAGCGCGATCGACAGGCTGTCGATTCTCTCGCTGCGACGTTACCACATGCAGGAACAGGCCGACCGCTCCGACGCCAGCCAAGAGCATCGGGCCAAAGCCACTCAGAGGCTGAAGACGCTGGGCGAGCAGCATGCCGACCTGTCGCGGTCGCTCTCCGAACTCTTGGAAGATATCTTCGCCGGACGCAAGCGGCTGAAGGTCTACTTTCAGTTCAAGATGTACAACGATCCAACGATGAACCCTTACCTGTACAAGAAGGACAAGGGTTAGCCTCAGGGGGATCGGCGCCGATCGCTCGCCTGTTACGCGATGCGGCGCTCGCCGCGCTGGCGTCCCAGCACGGTATTGCAGGCACAGCAGACGTCTTCGATGGCGATGGCCTCCATCGATTCGGGACCGGCCGTGCGGCGCTCGCGGCTGCCGCCGCTTAAGCACATCTTCTGCACTGCCAGGTGATCCGGTCCGTAGGGTCCGTTGCGCTCGGCCGGCACAGGACCGAACAACCCGATGCTGGGCGTGCCAACTGCCACGGCCAGGTGCAAGGGGCCCGTATCGGAACCGACGAACAACGAGGCCCGACGCGTGAGCGCGGCCAGCTCGCGCAGGCTGGTTGGCGGCGCCAGAATGGCGAATCCACGCGAGGCGGCAACGATTCGCTCAGCCCAAGCCCGTTCCTCACGGCCCGCCCAGACGACCAGAGACTTCAGGGCGTGCCGTCCGCCCAAGTGGCGAGCCACTCCCGCAAAGCGCTCCGGCGGCCACAGCTTCGACGGCCATCCGGCACCGGGATTGATCACGGCAAACGGCTCGGCCACGCCGCTCTCGGCAATCATGCGCCGCACGCTCTCGATGTCGGCCTGCTCGTCGTGCAGGTCGAATCGCACGGCCGGCTGGTCGATGCCCAGGGGGCGCAGCAACTCGAGGTTGCGGTCGATCACGTGCGTGGCGGTCGGCCGGATTAGTTCGGAATTCAACTGGCGGCTGAGCTCGCGCCCGTCGGTGCCGTCGAAACCGATCCGCCGCGGAGCGCCCGAGAGCCGTGCCGCCACGGCGCTCTTGGTAAGTCCCTGCATGTCGATCGCCACGTCGAACTTCGACGCGCGCAGCCGCCCTCGCAGCGCCAGCACGGTGCGCGGCGACTTGAGCCACTTGCGCGGAATGCTGATCAACTCGTCGAGCGCCCGATGCCCGCGCAACAACTGGGCGGCTGCTCCTTCGACAACCCAGGCAATGTACGCCTCGGGCCGCGCTGCGCGCAACGCGCACAGCACGGGCAAGCCGTGCAGCACGTCGCCAATGGCGCTTAGGCGAACGATCAGAATGCGCTGGTGGGAAGCAGGCGTGGGCACGGCGGGAGCTCTCGGCACAACGAGTTCTTGGGGTCAACGGCTGCGGAATCTTAGCCGCTCACCCGGGGGCGCCCCAATAGCGATTACCGCCGCTGCCCGATGGCCCAGGCCGAGATGCGATCGGTCAGCCCAGGCGCTACCAGTTTTCCCCAACGAGCCCAGGCCGAACGCTCGCTAGTGAGCATCAGCCGCTTGCGTTTCCGTATGGCGCGCACGATCCGCCGGGCACACTTGTCGACCGGCAGCAGCTTTCCCAGCCCCGGCGGAATGGCCCCCAGTTGCTGTCCCTCGGCATCGGTCGCGCGGGCCAGGATCTCCGACTGCACGAAGTCGGGAGCCAGGATGGTGACGTCGACCCCGCTGCCCGACAATTCGATGCGGAGAGATTCGAAGAAGCCGAATAGCGCATGCTTCGTGGCAGCGTAGCCCGAGAGCATCGGCACGCCGGTCAGCCCCGAGGCGCTCGACATGACCACGATCAGCCCGCGAGAGCTTTTCAGGTGCGGCAAGGCCGCGTGCGTGCAGTAGACGCTGCCGAGGTAGTTGACCTGCATCAATTCGTCGAACACCGAGGGGTCGTCGATCTCGTCGACTGCGGCCCACATGGCACGACCGGCATTGTTGATCAGCACGTCGAGGCGGCCGAAATGCTCGACCGTTTGCTCGATGAGGGCCCGGCACTGTTCCTGAGAGGTAACGTCGGTCGGCACGACCAGCACTTCGGCCCCGAGCTGCCGGCACTCGGTGGCGGCTTCTTGAAGATGTTGTTCGGTGCGCGCCGCCAGTGCCAGGCGAGGTTTCTCGACGGCCAGTTCCGCGGCCAGCGCGCGGCCGATGCCGCTGGAGGCCCCGGTAATCACGATCACGGAATCGGCAAAGGACATCAAGTATCGACCCGGGCAAAAGGCACGGTTCCACCCTTGCGGGAGATGCGATGCAGCGTCCTACTGCAGCCTGCTGCCTCCGCCCCGACATCCTCTACACGTGCTTGGCGAGCTTTTCGGTCAAGTGCTTCAGCGACCGGCTATGGTCCGACTTGTCGAGCACGACGTGAATCAGGCTCACGCCCGAGGTATCGTCCCAGGCCTGTCGCAGGGCGGCGTCAAACTCGCCTTCGGTCTTGACCAGGTAGCCGCGGCCGCCGCCGACAACCTCCGGCAGCTTGTGATAGGCCCAGGGCTGAATGTCGTTGAACTTGAACTCGCCCGGGTGCAGGAACCGCTCGGTGCCGTATCCGCCGTTATCGAGCACGATGACGATCGCCGGGAAGTTGTGCCGTACCAGCGACGAGAGCTCCGTGCCGGTCATTTGAAATGCCCCGTCGCCGACAATGGCCACCGTGCGCAAGTCGCTACGGGCCATCTGAGTGCCCAGCGCCGCGGGAACCGAAAAGCCCATCGACGTGTAGTACGCCGGGCTCAAAAACTCGGTGCGGCCGCGGATCACCAGCTCGCTGGCCGAAAACAGCGCGTCGCCAATATCGGCGATGACGATCGTCTCGTCGTTGAGCGATTCGTTGAGCCGGGCGATCATTCGCGAAATGCGAATCGGCTGCTCCGGCTTGAGCTCGAAGCATTCGTTGGCCAGGCTCGGCACGTCGGGAATCTGCCGCAGCGGCGGTTGCGGGCGCTTGGCCGCCAACTCGCGGATAAAGTCGGCCAGCAGCACGTTGTGGAAATGGTGATGCCGAATCCGCAATTGCTCGCTCGTGGCGTAGATGCACTTGCGCGGGTCGAGGTTGGCCGTGTAGATGCCGAGGTTGATGTCGGTCATGAACGTGCCCAGCAGCAGCACGCAATCGCTTTGCTCGACGAATCGAGTGACGGCCTCGTTGCCAAGTGCGCCGCCGTAGAGGCCGACGAACAACGGATGCGTCTCCGAAATGATGCTCTTGCCCAGCATCGTGGTCGTGATCGGAATCGACGAGCCCTCGGCGAGCGCCAGCAGCTCGTCCTGCAGGGCAAACCGATGGATCTCCACACCGCCGACAATCACCGGCTTTTCGCAGCTATTGAGCCACCGCTCGGCCTCGGCCACCGCCTCGGCCAGCGCATCGGGATCGCTCACGTCTTTGGTGTCTTCGAAGTGATGCGGATCTTCGGGCACGACGCCCACCATGTCGCGCGGGATCTCGATGTAGACGGGCCGCTTGTAGCGGGCGCACGCGTGCAGCACGCGGTCGATTTCCTGAAACGCCGTGCGGGGGTCAATCAACTCCGTGCCGGCAATGCAGAGCTTTTCGAACACGTCGTACTGCGTGCGAAAATCGCGCACCAAGTGGTGCAGCAGCGGATTGTTGTGACGCTCCTTCAGACCGGGCGATCCGGTGATCACGACCACGGGCGACTTCTCGGCGAACGCCCCGGCCACGCTGTTGCAGACGCTCAAGCCGCCCACGCAGTAGGTGACGCACAGCGCGCCCATGCCGTGCACGCGGGCGTAGGCGTCGGCCGCAAATCCCGCGCAGTCCTCGCGCGTGGTGGTCACCACCTCGAGCGGGCTGCGATCGAGCATCGAATAGAACTGCAAGACGTAGTCGCCGGGAATGCCGAACACATGCCCGATGCCGTAGTCCTGCAAACGGCGAATCAGGTACTCGCCGATCGACAGGCCGACGACGTTGGTGGGCGGTGTGGTCATAGTGGGCTGAACGGCGGTGATTTCGGTTGCCATGGAACACATCCTCTGCTGCCTGGCCGAGAAGGGATCGGGAGGTTCTCCGCGTCCATGCGCGAGCGACGGACCGGCGGGGATTATCCTCCAATCAAGCATATGGAACAATTCGGATCTGAGCCTTGTTCTATACGCAACGGGAGCCCCAAAGGGTCGGCAAGAACGACCCGCCCGCGGGCACGCAAAGCATGCCGGCAACGAGAGTTGTGGGGACGCAACCCCGTAACGAGAGAAGATGCTGCGTCCGTTGGCGGGGGGCTTGAGGAGTGCGACGACACTTGGCGCGCCGGACGTCGCGACGCTTGAGCGAATCGGCCGGTCGATCGTGCCGGCTATTCCTGCTTGTCGCGATTCTGCGTTCGCAGCAACAGCAGCCAGAACCCGACGAAAAAGCCGACGCATACGAGCACAACCACGGCACCGAGCGGGTTGATCCCGTACCAGGCCACGCCGGCGGCTACATAGACGCCCCACAGAATCAAGCCGCCGATCACGAGAGCCAAAATCGTGCGGGGAGAGATAGGGGGTCGCTGTTCGGCCATGGCAACGGTTTTCTGAGTTGGAAGGCGTGAAACGCTGCTACAACGATAGCTTTTTGCAGACGCCGAACAAGGCCGACCGAGAGAGCCCCTTCCAACTCCGCCGCTGCCAGAAAACCCGCGGATCGTCTGCGCTGCCCATTTTGGTAGAATACGAGTGCCTCCTCGCTCGCACCCGTACTCCCAAGACGTCCCGGTCTACGAACGCATGGATCCATCGGCCCTCCCCATCGTGAGCGAGTCGCCCCGCGCGATAGAGCCCGAGGTACGTCCGGCAGCGACGCCGCCGCTTCCGATGACCCGCATCGAAATGGAGGCCCGCGGCTGGGACGCCGTCGACGTGGTGTTCGTCACCGGCGATGCCTACGTCGATCATCCGAGCTTTGCGATGGCGCTGTTGGGCCGGTTGCTGGAGAGCGAGGGATTTCGCGTGGCGATCCTCAGCCAGCCCGACTGGCACTCCGCCGAGCCATGGCGCACGTTCGGCCGGCCGCGGCTGTTTTACGGCATCAGCGCGGGCAACATGGACTCAATGATCAACCACTACACGGCCAATCGCCGGGTGCGCAACGATGATGCCTACAGCCCGGGAGGAGCTATCGGCCGGCGTCCGGACCGGGCCACGCTGGCCTATTGTCAGCGGGCGCGCGAAGCGTACCGCGGTGTGCCGGTGGTGGCCGGCGGCGTCGAGGCCAGCCTGCGCCGCATCGCGCACTACGACTACTGGAGCGACAAAGTGCGTCGCTCGATCCTGATGGACTGCAAGGCCGACCTGCTGGTGTTCGGCATGGGCGAGCGGGGCATCGTCGAAGTGGCTCGGGGTCTGCAAGCGGGAAAAACGCTTCAGGATCTGCGCGACATGCGCGGCGTCGCCTATCGCTTGGGCGCCAGCGAAACTCCGCCCACCGAAGACACGATCGCGCTTCCCAGCTACGAGGAAGTGGCCGCCGACAAGCTGGCATTTGCGGCGATGACCAAGATTGCCCACAACGAAACCAACCCGCACAACGCGCGGCGGCTCACGCAGATGCACCAGCGCGAGTGCGTGGTGGTCAATCCACCGGCATTGCCGCTCTCGGAAGCCGAGATGGACCGGGTGTACGGCCTCCCGTTCACGCGGAAGCCGCATCCGAGCTATGGCGGGCAGCGGATTCCGGCGTACGAAGTGGTCAAGGATTCGGTGCAGATCATGCGCGGCTGCTTCGGCGGCTGCACGTTCTGCTCGATCACGGCGCACGAGGGCCGCATCATCCAGAGCCGCAGCCAGGCCTCGGTGCTGGGCGAGATTCGACAGATGGCCGACGACAAAGAGTTTAAGGGCGTCGTCAGCGACATCGGTGGGCCCACGGCAAACATGTACCAGATGCGCTGCCAGCGTCCCGAGGTCGAAGCCAAGTGCCGCCGGCTGAGTTGCGTGCACCCCACCGTCTGCAAATTGTTGGGCACCGATCACGGGCCGCTGGTGGAACTGATGAAGGCGGCCCGGGGGCAAGAGGGCGTCAAGAAAGTGCTGGTCGCCTCGGGCATTCGCATGGACCTGGCCCGGCGCAGTCGGGAGTACATGCGCGAACTGGTCGAGCACCACGTAGGCGGGCACTTGAAGGTGGCCCCCGAGCACACCGACCCCGAAGTGCTGGACCTGATGAAGAAGCCCGGCGTCGACGACTTCGAGAAGTTTGGCCACGAGTTCGAAAAAGCCTCGCGCCGCGCGGGCAAGAAGCAGTTCCTCGTGCCCTACTTCATCGCCAGTCACCCGGGCAGCTCACTCGACTCGATGATCGAGCTGGCCCTGTTTCTGAAGCGCAACCACTATCAGCCGGATCAGGTGCAGGACTTCATTCCCAGCCCATTCGACATCGCGGCCTGCATGTATCACACGGGCATCGATCCGATGTCGGGCAAACCGGTCTATATCGCCAAGCACCTGCGCGATCGCAGGCTGCAACGGGCCCTACTGCAATTCTTCAAGCCGGAGAACTACTTCGAAGTGCGACGCGCTCTGGAAAAGGCCGGCCGGCACGACCTGATCGGCAGCGGCTGCGATTGCCTGATTCCCGAGCGGGCGCCCAAGGAGGCGCTGCACCGGCGGCGTCGCCGCGCCAAGCAGCAATGGCGCGAGCAAACCTCGGGCGATCACATCCGCTCGGGCGCCGGCTACCGCCCCAACCGCAAGACGGCCACCAAGCGCCCGCGCGGCCGCCGCTAACTCTTCGCACCTCAAGCGTCGCCCCGAGGGTCATGTCCGACTGCCGCTCGTACGAACTGCTCGACTTCGGCGCGGGCCGCAAGCTGGAACGCTTCGGTCGATACATCGTCGACCGCCCCGCCCCGGCTGCCGAAGGCGCTTCGCGAGAGAACCTCGATGTTTGGAATGAGGCCTCGGCGCGGTTCGAGCGCACGGCGAAATCCGTGGGCCATTGGGAAGCGTTGGAGCCGATCGACGAGGATTGGACGATCCAACTCGGACCGCTCACGCTTGCGTTGAAGCTGACCGATTCCGGGCAGGTAGGCGTCTTTCCAGAACAGGCCGACAATTGGCGCTGGATTGAACAACAAGTGCGCGAAGCCGGACCGATCGAGCTTTTGAACCTGTTCGGCTATACCGGAGCGAGCACGCTGGCGGCCGCCGCGGCAGGCGCTCGGGTCGTTCACGTCGACGCTGCACGCAGCGCCGTGGTTTGGGCTCGTCGCAATGCCGAGTTGTCAGGCTTAAGCGAGGCGCCCATCCGCTGGATCGTGGACGACGCGCTGCAATTCGCGCGTCGTGAACTCAAGCGAGGCCGCCACTACGACGCGATCGTGCTCGACCCGCCGGCCTACGGACAAGGGCCCGGCGGCAAGCGGTTCAAGCTGGAGCACGATCTGGGCGACTTGCTCGACGTGTGCCGGCAACTCGGCGGCGGGAGCGAGCGATTCTGGCTGCTGACCTGCCATACGGAGCCGCTCGCGGATAAGGAGGCGCTGGCCGATTGCTTTGCGGCGCACCATCCCGCGTGGCTCAAGCGTGGTATATTGCGCAGCGAGGCGATGGGGCTTTCTTCGCCTGGTGGCCTCGTGTTGCCTGGCGGTGCGGCAGTGCGCGCCAGCCGCGACGTGTGTTAGCCCCAACACGCGCTGAATGCGGCCTTCGTTCTGCGACTTCGCGATGATATGAGCTTCAAGACCATCACCAGCGTGCACAATCCGCGCGTTAAGGATGCCGTACGACTGCGCTCGGCCCGGCATCGTGCGAAGCAGGGCCGGATCTTGATCGACGGAGCTCGCGAGTTGCTGCAGGCGATGCGCGGCGGCGTACGGTTGGTCGAAGTGTTTGTCTGTTCCCAGAGGTGCCATTCCAGCGAGAGCGGCGCGGTACTGCACCGGCTCGAAACGCTTGCGGCGGACGTCTGGGATGTTCCCGGGGAAGTTTTCGCCAAGCTGGCATTTGGCGATCGGCACGACGGCGTGCTGGCGGTGGCAGAGGCGCCCGCGCTTCTGCTTTCCGAGTTGGCGCCTCGCGGGGCTGGATTGATCGCCGTCCTGGCGGGTGTCGAAAAGCCGGGCAACGTGGGGGCGGTGCTCCGCAGCGCCGACGCGGCAGGTGTGTCTGCAGTGATCGTCGCCGATCCCGGCACGGATCTGTACAACCCGAACTGCATTCGCGCGAGCCTGGGCACCGTCTTCACGCAGCCGGTCTGCACGTCCACGACGGCCGAAACGATGGCTTGGCTGCGCGACCGGAAAATACGCGTGTTCGCCACGCGGCCCGATGCCGAGCGGCAGTACACCGAAGTCGATCTGGGCAGCAGCGCGGCAGTCGTGCTGGGAAGCGAGTCTGCCGGACTGTCCGATGCATGGCTTGCCGACGACGTCCAGCCGATCCGCCTACCGATGCTGGGCAGCGCAGACAGCCTGAACGTATCGGCCGCGGCGGCCGTGCTGTTCTATCACGCTCTCTCCCAGAGAAAGCGCTGAGTCCGCACCCAACGAAGACGAATGGCCTACGCATCCACGAGCGACGCGATGCCAGCGGCCAACTCTTCCCACGTGTCATCCGCCCCGTCGAGCAAGTCAGTGGTCGCTGGACTCGAGTCGCTGGGCGTCAGCGCCGGACGCTCATCGCTCATCAACTGGACGAGCGCGCGTTCGCGCAGCGTTGGCGATGCCGCAGCGGGGAGCCGCCGAAGTGTCGGCACTGAAGCCACGCTGCGGCTCGTATCGACGCGACCGGCCGTCAAGGCGAACGCCACGTCCGACGTGGAATCGACCGCGTCGAGAGTATTCGATAGCGGCGCGGTGGGTGGGGCCGCGATGTTGATCTTCAACAGGATGCCAAGGTTGTTTCGCGCGACGATCGGATCGACGGCGTTCACGATGCCATTTCGGTCGAAGTCAAACACGTTGTTGATGTCCGAGCCGATTCCGATGTTGGCGCGCGTGTTCAGTTCGTCTATCGCACTGGTCACTGCCAAGATTGCGGTGCCCGTGCCCGTGTCGCCGATTCGGTTGCCGAAGTAGAAGACATCGCTTTCGGCCAGGCCGGTGTTGGTGTTGAATCCGCCGGTTGCATCGTTTCCTTCGACGGTCACTTCGAGCCAGGTGTTCTTGATGGCCGCGTCGGGCCAGATGATTTCAACGCGGTCGCTGCCGCCGGTGCCCGCCCCGGGGCGCACGAGTAGTTCCGTGGGCGAGGGCGCCTGTGCCCAAGTGTCCGGCGCATTGGTGGCCCCCACCCGAAACGAGAAGTCGGCGAGCGAGAGCGTGCCGGGCGGGCTGGCGATGTCGATCATCACGCCATTAATGCCATGGCGATAGCTCGTCATGTTGTCGAACGTGGCCGGTCCGCTGCCGGGAAGATAGGCCGACTTGCCGGTGGCAATGGCCGCGTCGTCCTGGGCCGTGGCGCCCGGGCTGAAGCCATCGAAGCTGGAATTGTTGTACACCACGTGCCGGCCCACGACTCCGCCGGAGATCGAAAGAATTTGATCGCGATACGCCGAAAGATCCGCCATATAGGTTTGATTGCCGTACAGGATCGTGCCGCTCGGCTGGCCGCTCATCGTGCCGCTGATGGCGATCATGATGCCCGAGAGCACCCATTGCCCGCCGGCGAAGGCGAACACCGCACCTCCCGAGTCGCCCGCGCTGGCGTGGGCCTCGTAGGTCAGTCCAGGTTGGCCGGTGTAGGGCAAGTCGTCGAACCGGGTCGTGAACGCCGAGATGAACGTTCCACCGCCGAGATTCAGATAGATGCCCGAACCGTCCACGACGTTCTCGCCCCACCGTACGACGCGCGGCGAGACGATATCGAAGCCGGCCACGTCGTTCGGTCCCGGGTCGACCGGCTCGGTGGTCTCGGTCCAGGCCCAGGGACTGGCGCCGGTGTCGATGCTCCAGTAATGCTTGTCGCCCATGCTGAGCCCGTTGCCGACCATGAACACGTGGCCGCTGGGCGCCGTCGAGGCGAGAAACGATGAGGTGATCGACGGCAGGCCGGGGTCGCCGATGATCTTGAACATCTTGACGTCGGCCAGGCTGTTGTCGGCATTGCGCAACTGCACGATCGTCGACGTGTCGATCGGATAAGCAGTGCCACCGAAGACCACCGAGCCGCTGCTGCTTCCCACGTGGTTGGCCGTCAGCACCCAGCCATTGCCGATCCAGATGGCCGACGAACTGCTGGAAGACGTGCGGCCCACGTTGGCGAACCCCGGAAGCTCCGGATCGCCCGGCCCGCCGTGGGCCAACAGGCTCGCCGCGTCGGTATTGCCGTTACCCTCGACGACGACCGCCGGCTGGAAAGTACCGGATTCGTCGGCGGACTGCGCGACATCGCCCAACTCGATCGCGCCCTCGGGCGTCAACGACAGCAGGTGTCGTTGCTCAAGGTGCTCGAAGCGCAGTCTGGCTTTGAACCCGGCGCGTCTCGAGCGCCGGCGCGCATCCCTTGCGCGCGAAGTGGCAGTGTTGGTCGGCATCGTGGAGCACGCCCTTGACGGAATCGTCGGCCCGAAGTCTTCAACATACCCGGCGCCGCGCGGGGTGTCTACTAAAGTTCTGCAAAAATACTTGACTGTACTTCCAGGGCGGAAACCCCAAGGCAGCGCCACGCGGCGCGGGAGAATACTCGGCTTGCTGAACCCGGGCTACAGCAGTCTTTTGACCGGAGGTCCGAGGAAGAGAAACGCCCTATTGCTGCTGCCGGGCGGCGGCAAGTGTATTGACCAGCAACATCGTGACCGTCATCGGCCCCACGCCGCCGGGCACGGGCGTGATGTGCCCGGCCACTTCGTTGACGGCGGAATCTACGTCACCCACCAGCCCCGACTCCGTGCGGTGAATGCCCACGTCGACCACGACCGCGCCAGGACGAACCATGTCGGGCGTGACAAACCGCGGCTGCCCGATGGCCACCACCAGGATCTCGGCCTGCCGGGTAAAGGCGGCCAGGTCCGGCGTCTTGCTGTGGCAAACCGTCACCGTGGCGTCGCCCTCGGCGCCGCGCTGCATCAGCAGCAAAGCCATCGGCTTGCCGACCGTGTCGCTACGACCCACCACGACGACGTGTCGCCCCGGGATCTCGATTCCGCTGCGCACCAGCAGTTGCTGAATCCCAAAGGGCGTGCAGGGCAGGTAGCGCGGACGGCCTTGCACCATGCGGCCCACGTTGTCGGGATGAAATCCGTCAACGTCTTTCATCGGACTCACCGCCTGCAACACACGGGCGGCGTCGATGTGTTTCGGCAGCGGCAGTTGGACGAGGATTCCGTGAATCGGCTCGTCTTTGGAACGGTTCAGCTTAGCAATCAGCGAAAGCAGATCGTCCTGGGAGGCATCGGCAGGCAGGCGAAAGCCCCGGCTCTGCATGCCGACCTGCTCGCAGCCGCGGACCTTGTTGCGGACGTAGACCTCGCTGGCCGGATCCTCCCCCACCAGCACGGTTGCTAGCGTCGGCACCTCGCCGTTGTTTTGGATGAAATCCGCGACGTCGTCGCGCAGTTCTTCCCGAATCTGACGGGCGACTAGCTTGCCGTCGAGGATCTTGGCCGTCACGTAGACATTCCCTGCCGTGCCACACTCGCGAGAGGAAGGTGGCATTCTAGCCCAGTTGCCGCCCGCCCACCAATCCGCTGTACCAGGCATTTGGCCCGAAATCAGCCGCTGCCGAGCGGCTGTGGGACGAATCGCCGTTGGCCCGTAGCCTCCAGCACCGCTATAGTCTGCTGCTTGACTTTCGCGCGGCTGCGCGGATAAATATTACAAAGATGCTCATCATGATGACGATTAAAATGCTGGGGCGCGCCGCCTCGGCGTTTGCACCGTACTACTACGCGAGTGGCTGAACATGGCGGACCAGAAGAAACTCAGTCCGGTCGAAGTCTTCAAGATCGACAGCAACTACCTCCGCGGCGACATCGCCGAGGAGTTGGTCGACGGCAACGACTCCTTCGGCAAGGGCAGTATTCAGTTGCTGAAGCACCACGGTACGTACCAGCAGGACGACCGCGATGCGCGTGCCGCGGGCCGAAAGGACGGCCGCAAGAGCGCCAAAGAATACTCGTTCATGGTGCGTACCCGGATCCCCGGCGGCAAGCTGACCGCCGCGCAACTGCTGGCCGAGATCGATTTGGGCGACGAGGTGGGCAACACCACGCTGCGCATCACGACGCGACAAGGCCTGCAACTGCACGGCGTTTTGAAGCAGAATCTCAAAGAGACGATCCGCCGGATCAACGACATTCAACTTTCGACACTGGCGGCCTGCGGCGATGTCGAGCGCAACGTGATGTGCTGCCCCGCGCCGATCCACGACCATGTGCGTGGACAATTGCAGGCGCTGGCCGATAAGGTGGCCGCCCACCTTGCGCCGCGCACCAGGGCGTACCACGAGTTGTGGCTCACCGATCCCGACACGGGCGAGAAGACGCTCGAAGGCGGCGGCAGCAACGGCCACGAGGTCGAACCGATCTATGGCCCGACTTACCTGCCGCGCAAATTCAAAACAGCCATCGGCCTGGCCGACGACAACTGCGTCGACCTATATGCCAACGATCTAGGTTTCCTGGCCGTTGTCGAGAACGGCTCGATTGCCGGCTACAACGTGCTGGTGGGCGGCGGCATGGGCGTCACGCCCAGCGCCGACAAGACGTTTCCGGCCGTGGCTAAACGAATGGCCTACATTCGGCCCGAGCAAGCAATCGACGTGGCCACGGCCATCGTCAAGGTGCAGCGGGACTTCGGCAACCGCTCCGATCGCAAAGTGGCGCGGCTCAAATACCTGATCAACAATTGGGGACTCGAGCGGTTCAAGGCCAAGGTCGAGGAGTACTACGGCCAGCCGCTACCCGAGCCGCACGGCGACGACGTGCGCGGCTTCGACGACCACATGGGCTGGCACGAGCAAGGCGACGGCAAGCTATTCTACGGCCTGAACGTTGAAAACGGTCGCATTCACGACGACGGCGATTTTCGGCTGAAGACAGCCTTGCGGGAAATCTGCCGCACGCTGGGCTTCAACGTTCGCCTGACGGCCCATCAGAGCATCCTGTTCACCGACGTGCTGCCCGAGCAGCAGGGCCAGCTCGAAGCGATCTTGCGCGAGCACGGCGTGAAGCTGCACGATGAGATCTCCAACGTCCGGCGATGGTCGATGGCCTGCGTGGCCTGGCCCACCTGCGGGCTGGCCATTACCGAAAGCGAGCGGGCCTTGCCCGGCCTGATCGATCAGCTTGAAGTGGAGTTGGCCAAGCTGGGGCTCTCGCAAGAGACTTTCACGCTTCGCATGACCGGCTGCCCCAACGGGTGCGCCCGGCCGTATAACTGCGATATCGGGCTGGTCGGCAAAGCCGCGGGCAAATACACGATCTTCGCCGGCGGGCGATTGCTCGGCGATCGATTGAACTTCAACTACCGCGACATGGTGCCGGCCGAAGAGATCGTGCCGACGCTTGTGCCCGTGCTGGCTTATTTCAAGAGCGACCGCCAGGAAGGCGAAACGCTGGGCGACTTCTGCCACCGCAAAGGCCGCGACGACCTGCTGGCCTGGACGGACCGCTACGCCGCCACGGCTTCCGCCTCCGGCTAACACCGCCTTCGGACAAGGACGTCCCACGACGAGGAAAGGAATCCTTCATGAACCCGCTCAAGCCTTGGATGACTCGCCTGCTGCGCTTTGCCGGTTGCTACAACCTGCTGGTGGGCGTAAACCTCACGGTCTTCTATCACGAGCTGTTCAAGTTCTTCGGCCTGCCCAAGCCTAACTTGATCATGTACGTGCAGTTGGTGGGCATTCTGGTGGCGCTGTTCGGCGTCGGCTACCTGATGGTCGCCAGCCGGCCGCTCGAGAACCGCAACCTGCTGCTGCTGGGTTTTCTGAGCAAGCTGCTGGGCTCGATCCTCGGCACCGGCTACGTCCTGTTGGGCAAGATGCCGCTGGTGTTCCTGGGCGTGCTGATGTTCTCCGACATCGTGTACTTGCCGTTCTTCTGGATCATCCTGCGGCGCGTGTACCGCATCGCCCACGAGCGAGCGCTGTAGGGGGCGTTCGAGATTTCGGCGTGAGGGCTTATTGCCCGGGCTCCAGCCCTAGCTCGGCAGCTTGCGCCTCCATGGCGTCGATCACGAACTGGATGTGCTCGTCGAGCTCGACGCCTAAGTCGGCGGCGCCTGCGGTGATGTCGTCGCGGTTGACCGCCGCCGCAAAGCTCTTCTGCTTCAGCTTCTTCTTCACGCTCTTGGCCTTCATGCCGGCGATGCCCTCGGGCCGCACCTTGGCACAGGCCGAGACGAAGCCCGCCAGCTCGTCGCAGGCGTACAGCGTCTTGTCCAGCGGCGAGACGCGCGGGCAATCGGGTAGATAGTCGGCGTGCGACTTGATGGCGTAGATCACGAAGTCGGGATAACCCTTCTCGGCAAGGATTTCGGCGCCCTTGAGCGGATGGTCGGGCGGATCGGGCCACCGCTCGTAGTCGAAGTCGTGTAGCAGGCCCACGATGCCCCAGACGTTTTCATCCTCGCCGAAATGTCGGGCATAGGCTCGCATCGCGGCCTCGACGGCCAGCATGTGCTTGCGGAGGCTATCGCTGGCCGTGTACTCACAGACCAGCGTCCAGGCCTGCTCCCGGTCCACGGCTCAGTTCCCCTGCGGGGCCCGGGCCGTGTCGATGCGCTCGGGCGTGGCGGCCTGGGCCGGTTGAGCCGTATCGCTCACGCCGGGCGTTTCCGGAGGCAGTTCCTCGCGCCACGGCTGTCTGGCATGATAGCTTTCGAGTTCCTGGGCTAATTGTGCCTTGGCCGGCCCCGTGCCCAGGTCGACGGCCTTTTGCGACCAGTTGATGGCCTCGTCGAAGTCGCCTATCTCGGCGTAGCCGGCGGCCAGCGTACTGATGATGTGTGCTTGCTTGTAGTCGGTCAACTCACAGGCTTTTTTCGCCAGTTCGATGGCCCGCTTGCCGTCGCGCAGGTCCTCCTTCGGCGAGGTGGCCAGCACCCAGGCCAGGTTGTTCAGGACGCCGCTGTTGTTGGGCTCGACCTTCAGGGCGGCCTCGTAGTCGGCGATGGCTTCGGCCTGCCGGCCGAGATTCAGGTAGGTATCGGCCCGGCCCCGCAGTCCGGCAGCGTGTTTCGGATCGCCGGCCAGCAGTTGGTCGAACACCTCGATCGCCTTGGCCTCTTCCTTCTTGGCCTGATAGAGCGTGCCGACTTGCAACAGCACCTCCGGATTGTTGGGCAGCACCTGCCGCAATACGTTCAGCTCCGCCAGGGCCGGCTCCAGCTTCCCCGTGGTGGCCAGCAAGCTGGCATGCAATAGCAATGCCTGCACGGAACCGGGGCGCTGCTGCATGGCTTTCTCGACGTCGGCCAGCGCAGCCGGATAGTCGCCCTTTAGGGCCCGCAACCGGGCTCGGTGCGTCAGGGCGCCGGGAGAACGAGGACGCAACTCGATCGCCTTGTTGAAGCTCTCCAGGGAGGCGTCGTGTTCCTCGGCCACGGCCTGGGCCATGCCCAGGGCTTCGTAGGTGTCGGCGTCTTCGGGATCGATTTCGACGGCCGTTTTGAAGTCGGCAATCGCCAGCTCCACGTTCTCCTCGGTCATGTGATGCATGCCGCGAAAGCGCATGACGGCCGGATCGCCGGGCGTCAGCGCCGCGGCGGCGTCGTAGTCGGCCAGCCGGGCCTCCGGGTCCTCTTGCAGGCTGGCTCGCACGACCAGGGCCTTGCTCTTGGCCACCGGGTCGTCGTCTGTCAGGCGCACGGCGACGTCGAGCGCCTGACGCGCCTTGTCGGCCTGGCCCAGATGCGTGTAAAGCCGCCCCAGCAGGTATTGAGCCTGCGGCTGCTCGGCATGCAGGGCCGTGGTTCGTTCCAGATCCGAAAGTGCCATCCGCAACAGCAGTTGGGCGCGGCTGGGCCGCACCGGATGCTCGAACAGCTCCTCGCAGACCAGCTCGGCCCGCTGCGAGAGCGTACTGGCCAGCAACTCCTCGGCGAACGGGCGGTCGGCTTCATCGAGTCCGGCGTCCAGCGCCTCCTGAGACAGCTCGATCACCTTGTTGAGATCCGCCAGGCTCTCGGCCGAGAGCTTGGTTTCGGTCGCCTTGTACAACAAAGTGGCGCCGTCCTCGGTGCCTTCGGTGGCACTCTCTTCGGCGGCAAGGGGGGCATGGCTGGCGGCGGCCAACAACATCGCGGCGACGAACATCTGGAAACTGCCAAGGCGAAGCATGGATACTCCTTTCCTGCTATGCGCGCTTTGCGGCGAGTCGGACGCGGCGGCATTATGACGGCAAGCGGCGAAAGACGCGATACGAGTTCGCGGCCGTTTTTCGCCCGGGACATCGAGCGAGAAAGTTTCGTTTCGCTCGATAGGCGCGTCGAGCGCGTCCTAGGCGTCGACTTGCGCGGCATCGCGGCCCACGGCACGTCTGCCGCACGACGCTATAGCGGGGCGGGCAAGTCGCGATGCGAGAAGATGACGCCCGCCGCGACGTAGCCCATTAGTCCCAACCCCACGAGCGTGCTGTCGTAGCCGAGGCCACCCAACTCGGTCGCGCCGGAGCTCGTCTCGACCCAAAAGGCCCAGGCTCGGGCCTGATCGCCCACCAGCAATTGCGGCTCGAAGGGCGTGAAGAACGAGCAGTAGGCCAACCATTCCCAGCCCGGCGCCATGCGCGAGACGATCTTGACGACCATCGACACGGCGTAGAAGCCGCCGACCAGGCCGATGGTGCGCGAGCGCAAACTCGTGGCCGCCGAGACCATCGTCGTCAGCCCCGCCAGAAACACCGTGATCGATAGCAGGTTGAGCGCCGCCGGCACGAACACGCCGATCGACACCGGGTCGTCCAGTGTCACGGTGGACAAGCCCACGAGCGTGCCCAACAGAGCCGCGGCGGCCAACAGCACGCCGCCGGCAAGCGTGACCGCGGCCTGCGAGAACAGCACCCCCAGCCGCGTGACCGGTTGGGCCAGCACCATCTCGAGCGTGCCGCGATTGAGCTCCCCGCTCACTGCGTCGGAGCCCCGCGAAATGGCCCACACCGTCATCAGCAACAGCACGATCGGGTCGTCGTAAGCGATGGCGATCCGCCCCGCCGGCGTGGCCATCTGCGAGTAGGTCACCGGCAGCAGGGTTTCGACCTCGCCGGGCATCAGGGCGAAAATGCCCTCGAGTGCTCCCACCGAAAAGAAGCTGGCAATCCACACCCGCAGCCAGTGCACGGCAAACATGAAGACCATGCCGCCTGCCAGAAAGACGCGGCACTCGCGGATGGTCTTGATCCAAAGAGCGGAGTTCATGGAGCAGGTCAGCGGCTACAGCGGATGGTACTGGTCGTAGAGGGTCGAGAGCCCCAACGGCTCGATGCGCACTTCGGCCAACGGCAGCGTGGAGAGCCAGCCCAATAGCCCGGACAGCTCGCCGGGGGTCTCGATCAGCAGATCGCCCTCGTCGCCGGCCACGAGCGTAACCTGGCCGCGAAAGTGTTCCGGCAGCGGCGGCAGCTCGCCGCGCAGGTGGGCTCGAATGCGATGCCGCCGCTTGAGTTCGGCGATGACCTGCGTGTGCACCAGATGGCCCTTGCGCAGAATGAGCACCCGGTCGCAGACCTGCTCCACTTCGGAGATGACGTGCGATGAGAAGACGACCGTGCGGCCGGCGCGTTTGGCCTCGGTCACCAGGGCTCCAACGTCGGAGCGTACGGTGGGGTCGAGGTTCGAAGTCGGCTCGTCGAGGATCACCAGCGGCGTGTCCACCGCCAACGTCACGGCCACGGCCAGCTTTTGCCGCATGCCGGTCGACATCGAAGCCACGGGGCGCGAAAGATCGAGCCCAAACCGCTCGGTGGCCAGCGCCACGGCCCGGCCGCGGCTGCCGTCGCGCCGCACCGAGACGAAGAAATCGACGACCTCGCGAGCCCGCATCGTGCGAAACAGCCGTGCCTCGCCCGGCAGGTAAGAAACGCGCTGGTGCACGGCGGCCGGGTTCTTGTAGCAGTCGATGCCGTCGATCGTGGCACTGCCCGACGTGGGATGCAGGTATCCCATCAACAATCGCAGCAGCGTCGTCTTGCCAGCCCCATTGGGCCCCAGCAGCCCGACGACTTCGGCCCGCTCGATGCCACAGGTGAAACCATCCAGCGCCGTGAAGTTGCCGTAGCGCTTGGTCAGGGAGTGCGTTTCGACGTACACGCTGGCTGCCAGAGGTGCTCAGAATCCCGAATGCCCAAGACCGTTTATTCTGGGAGTCGGCCCCCTGACTGGCAAGCGAGAAACGTGTGTGCACCCGCGCGGGCTATTCCGCACGGGGCCCCTGCCCTTCGGCGGCCGGATGTCGCGACCTAGGGTCCTAGTGGTTGAACAGGAACGCCGGGCTGTTGATCAGGGCCCAGGCCAGGTCCTGGGCGCCGGTGAGCCGTACGTTCTTCTGCTGGTTGGCGGCCTTCTCGGCAGCCGTGTGCAACCGGGTCCATTTCTCGTCGAGCGAGCGGTAGTGCTCTTTCAGCCGGGACTGCTGCTGGGCGTCGCGATCGTCGGGCGCGATGGCCAGGATGCGGGCCACGTCCTCGGGCAGCGTGAACGCGTCGGCCGCGCCGAGGCTTGCGGTGGCCGACAGGCGAAACTTGCCCAACGTGTGCTTGTCGTCGAACTGCTGATCGAGCGTGACGACCAGCTTCACGGGCCCTTCCAATGCTTTTTCCAGCTCGAAGATCGCAAAATGGTCCTTGCCGAACTGCGGGGCCACGGCCCAGCCGCTGCCCGGATTGCCGTCGATGGCGCTCGAGGCAGGGTAGCCGCTCTGCCCGAAGTCCGCCGCGGCCTTCTTGAACTCTAGAGGCGTCTGCTGGTCGGGCTGATCCGCGGGAGCCGTCGTGGCCGTAATCTCCGAGAGCACGAGGTTGCCGTTGGGGGCTCGCCCCGGTCCGCCGGCCGGTAGCGAGGGATCGGCCAGCAGCTCCAAGCGCAGAGCCGTGACCTTGGGCAACTCGGAGTTCACCTGAATCGTATAGGTACCCTTACCGTTGGCACCGCTGGCAACAACGGCGCCATCTTCGCTGGGCGTCAGCGTGGCGTTCATACTCGAAGCGAGTTCGCCCGGCGCGAGGGTCACCCACTCGGCCGGCTTGTGATTGGTTTCCCACTCGGGCAGGCCGGCATCGAGCTTGGCCTGGTACTCGGCCAACTCGACCTTCAGATCCAACACTTCGCCGGCACTGGCGTGCAGCGCGGCGATGCCGGTGGTGATTTCCTCCTCGGTGGCAGGCCGATTCAGGATCCGCATGAACAGCTCGTTGACGACTTTCACGTCGTCCGATTCTTTGGCCACGAGTGCCGCAATCGCGTTCTTGGGATCGGCAATGGCGTCGGCGATCGTCGGACCATTGACCAGCGTCATCACCGGGCCGAGCATCATGCCGCTGGTACGTTCGCACTCGCACGCGCTTTCGCGCGGCGGGCGACCGAAAACCTCGAAGAAGCCGCTGGGCAGCTTCAGCCCGACGTCGGGCAGTTGCGTGGCGCGATAGCCGGCCGGCACGCCGGGCAGGCGGCTGACCGAGCCCGTGGCCCGATTCAACGCGTCGTACAGCACTTCCGCCGGCAGACGGCGTGCGACGGCGTGCGAGAAGTTGATCGTGTCGTCTTCGTTCCACTTGTTGGTTTCAATCGATGCCTGGTACGTGCGCGACTTGCAGATCAGCCGCATCATGTGCTGCACGTCGAAGCCCGACTCGATGAACTCGTTGGTCAATCGCTCGAGCAGCTCGGGATTCGTGGGCGGGTTGCCGGCGCGGATGTCGTCGATCGGCTCGATGATTCCGCGGCCAAACAGGTAGCCCCACAGGCGATTGACGTAGCTCCTGGCAAAGTACTGGTTCTCTTTCGAGGTCACCCAATGGGCCAACTGCTCGCGCCGCGAAACGCTATCACCGGGCGAGTCGGGATGCTCGTAGGGAAACTCCGGGGCCGCGGGCTGGCCCGTGCCGCCGTGGGTGACTTCGCCCGAGCCGGAATCGAAGATGTCTTCTACCAGCGGCGTGCCGCCCTCGACGGCGGTGCCGCCGATCTGCTTGCCGCCGGCCACGGGATCGGCCTTGCGCCCGACTTGGGCGAAGTAGGCCGCCAGGTGGAAATACTGCCCCTGGGTCCAGCGCTCGAACGGATGGTCGTGGCACTGGTTGCAGTTGAACCGCACGCCCAGGAACAACTGCGTCGTGTTTTCCATCAACTCCTGCGGCGTGCGCAGGATCTTGTAGTACGACGCCGGTGGGTTCTCGAGCGTCGAGCCGCTGGCGGTGAGAATCGAATACACGAACTCGTCGTACGGCATGTTGCTGGCCACGGCCTGCTTGATCCAGCCCCGCAGAGCGAATGCGCCCTCTTCGCCCAGAAACTTGCGATTCACTTGCAGCAGGTCGGCCCACTTGTTGGTCCACAGCTCGACGTAGTTGCCGCTGCCGACCAGTTGATCGATCAACTCGTCGCGCTTGACCTGGGTGTCGCGCTCGTCGGCCAGGAAATTTCGCACTTCGTCGGCCGTGGGCGGCAGCCCCGTCAGGTCGAGGTACACACGGCGAATAAACTCGGCGTCGGTCGTGAGCTTGCTGGGCAGGGACTTGACCCGCTTCAGCTTGTTGTGCACCAGCTCGTCGATGAAGTTGTTCTTGGGTGCTTCCTTCCATTCGTAGCCGCTGCGGTCGCCCATCACGGTGATGGTCGTGGCCGTATAGGCTCCCTCGAAGCGGGCCAGCACGGGGGCCTCGCCACGGCGAATGACCGTGACCAGGCCCGCCTTGTCCGGCTCGGCCACTTCGGTGTTGCCGCTCTCGATGAACGCCTCGAGCGTCACGTCGCGCACCGAACCGTCGTTGTACGTTGCCAGTACTTTCGTCTGCTGCGTCATGTCCGGCATGGGAACGATCGGATTCTTGGGCAGAATCTCGATCGAGGTGACGCGCGGGCTGTCGAGGTCGAGCTTCAATCCGCCCGAGATCCAGGCCCGGATCGTTTCGTAGTAGGGCTCACCCGGCTTGGTAAGCACGCCGCCCACGTGCGGGATCACGCCGGCGGGCTTGAGCAGCATCAGGCTTTGGTCGGGCGCGGCACGGTTGATCCTCCGGCCGGCCACGTCGTCGACCAGGGCCCGGTGGTCGTACAGCGCGTCGTAGCCGCGCAGCGAAAGCTTGAAGCCGTTCTTGCCGTTAAGCGAGCCGTGGCAGGTGCCGGAGTTGCAGCCCATCTTGGAGAGCACGGGCATCACGTCGCGCACGAAGCTGGGCTGGAATGTTTCGCCCACACCGGCGACCTTGACCGGCACGGCGACGCTCTTGCCGCCCACGGAAAACGCAACTTCGCCCTCGCCGTCGGCCTGCGGACGCACGACCAGCGTAGGCGAAACCGAGGCGATGTCGTCGGTCACCGTCGACTCGACCATTCGCGTGGCGTCCAGCGTATCGCCGCCGGCAAGCTGGGCCGTGACGATCACCTGGGCATAGGCGTACTTGCCCGACAACTCGATTTTCTCGGGGTGCACCGACAACTTGGTGACCTCGGCTCCTGGGGGCAACTGCTCCATCGGTGCCGCCTGGAGCCGGTTCGCGGAGATCGCCGAGAGCCACACGAGGCAGGCCGCTGCAACCAAAGTACGAATCATATCTCGCATTTCCTTGTGTCTGCTTTTCTACTTCCTGTACCTACGGCGTGGCGGCCACCTTCGCCGATCCGAGCGGCACCGGCGAAAACTCCTTGATTAACTCGCCGCTGTCGCTACTGTTCAGCCGCACGACCCCATCGAAGCCAACCGAGCCCACGACCTTGCCGTCGGGGCTGAATGCTACGGCGTATACCGGACCCTGCTGGCCGGCGAGCTTGCTGACCAGCTTGCCGCTTTCGGTTTCGTAGACGCGCACCTCGCCGCCACTATCCAGGCTACTGCACGCCACGAAACGGCTACCGTCGGCGTTGAACTCCACGTCGTACACACGCCCCGGCATCGCGTCGTACGCCTTGATGAGGTTAAAGTCGTCGCCGATCTTGCGGTCCTTGGTCCGCAACATCTGGTACACCTTCGGCACCCCGTCGGCACCACCGCACAACAGTTCATCCTTCGCCGGGTGGCGGTCTACGGCGTTCAGTCCGCCCTTAAGCGCGCCGGGCGTGATGCTCGTGATGTTGTCGACGAAACGCTCGGTGGCTACTTCGACCAGCTTCATCGAGCGATCGCGGCTCACCGAAATCAGGTAGGTGCCCTCTTTCGAGAACACCGTATCGAGCACCCAGTCATTGTGAGCGCCCTGGTAGAGCACCTGCTCGCCGGTCGCGGCGTCGACGGCCCGCAACGTATTGTCGGCGCAGCCGAAGGAAATCTTCGTGCCGTCTTCCGACCAGCGAGCGCCGTAGATCGTGTCGTACGTCACGGCCACCGAATACTTGAGTTCTTTCGCGGCCACGTCCCACACCTGCAACTCGCCCAACCGGCCGGGCGAGCCCCCGGTGGCGGCCAGCAACTTGCCATCGGGCGAAAAGGCCAGCGACTCAATCCGCTCCGAGCGGCCGACCAGACGCGCGACCAACTCGGATCCGTCGGCCTGGTGCAACAAAATCTCGTGATAGCCGCTGGTGGCCAACAGCGACCCGTCGGGCGAAAAGTCGATCGCCGTCAGCACGGGCGGCGCCTCGTACTCGGGCGGGTTCTCGGCGCTGATCGTCTCCCGCACGCTATCGGGCGTGTCGTCTTCGGCGCCTGCGGCGATCCACTGGCGGATGCGCTGCACCTGGTCTTCGTGCAAAGGCGGCTTGTCCTGGGGCATGGCCGCTTCGCCTTCGACGGGCGTGATCTGCTCAAGGAGGTAACTCTCGTCGGGATTGCCCGGCACGATCGCGGCCAGCTCGCTCTCGCCCCCTTTGAGCAGCGACTCCATATTGGTCATCACGTAGCCGCCCTGGGCCTTAGCCGGTTGATGGCAGCCCTGGCAGTGCTCTTGAAACAGAGGACGCACGTCCTTGAAGTAGCTGACCTTGGCGCCCGGCTCGGCCGGCTGCTCGGGCTCTTCGGCGCGCAGCGTCGTGCCGGCGGCAATTGCGGTGGAAAGGGCGACGATCGCAAGCGCGAACGGTCGAATCATGGCTGGCATCCTGGTCGTGCCGCAGGCTGGAGGTTTGTAGGCGGGCAGGCCCCATCTGGGGATCAGGGCCCAACCACCGAATATACACGCCGCGAAAGGTAGGTGGCAAGGAATTTGCCCCCTCGAAAACCGGTCGACGGGCAGCCACTCCCTTACCTTTCGGCAACCGTGGAACTTATGATGGGCGGAACGTTTCGACCTCTTGCCCACGGCTCTTGAGAAACGCTTGCCATGAAAACGCCTCTGACGCTGCTCTTGTCGCTCCCCTTGCTGATCCCTGCCGGGGCTGCTTCGGCTGCCGAGCCGCCTCGGGGGTATTCGATTCCCACGATCGATCTGGCCGACGAAAAGGATCGTCAGGTGGTCGTCGATCGTGAAGAGGGACAATACCTCGGGCATCCCACCACCTGCCTGCTGGAAGACGGCAAGACCATGCTTTGCGTCTATCCCAAGGGACACGGCCGCGGGGCGATTGTGTACAAGCGCAGCAACGACGGCGGGCTGACCTGGAGCGAGCGGTTGCCGACGCCTGAGAACTGGGCTACGTCGCTTGAAGTGCCCACGCTGCATCGCGTCGTCGACGCCGACGGGAACAAGCGGATCATCATGTGGTCGGGGCTCTATCCGGCGCGGCTGGCCGTCAGCGAAGACGACGGACAGACCTGGAGCGAACTGAAGCCGGTCGGCGATTGGGGCGGCATTGTCGTGATGGGCTCGGTCGTCAAGCTTGAGCAACCCGGCCACTACCTGGCATTGTTTCACGACGACGGGCGCTTTTTCACCTCTGAGAATCGCATGCAAGACCCGGCCGTGATGACGCTGTACAAGACGCTTTCCACCGATGGCGGGCTCACCTGGGGGGAGCCGGAAGCGATCTTCGCCTCGAGCGACGTGCACCTGTGTGAACCAGGAGCGGTGCGCTCGCCCGATGGCAAGCAACTCGCCGTGCTGTTGCGCGAGAACCGCCGCAAGAAAAACTCGCACATCATCTTTTCCGACGACGAGGGAGCCACTTGGACCGAACCTCGCGAAGTGCCGGGATCGCAAACCGGCGACCGCCACACGGCCGTGTATGCTCCCGACGGACGGCTGTTCATCAGCTTTCGCGACACGACCCACGAGTCGCCCACCAAGGGCGACTGGGTGGCCTGGGTCGGGCGCTACGAAGACCTGGTCGAGGGGCGCGAGGGACAGTATCGCGTCCGCCTGAAGGACAATCACAAGGGCGCCGACTGCGCCTATCCGGGCGTCGAGATCCTGCCCGATGGCACGATTGTCACGACGACGTACGGCCACTGGGAGCCGGGCAAGAAGCCCTATATCGTCAGCGTGAGGCTGACTTTGGATGAAATTGACGCTCGCGCCGGTGGCGCCGACAAGCAGCCCTAGACCGGGTATTCCGTGTTCCAGGGAGCCGTTTCGGCTCCATGCCCCCTCTTGTGACCTGCGGCTTCGAGGCGGACCGGGCTCGTCTACGGCTCAAGGCGGGCTATATTTTATCGTTTCGGCGCCCTCGACGGTTCTGTATGCCTCCCTCGGACACCATGAAAGCGACCTCCAGCGAGCACGTCACCGAACACAAGGAAGGTGGCCTGACGCAACTCCCGGCCACGGCCATCTGCGGCAACGACATCACCTCGTCGTGCCTGTATGTGTCGGCCCTGACGATCATGACCGCCGGTCGCCTGGCTCCCTTGGTGCTGCTGGTCGTCGCGGGCGTGCTGTACTTGTTCCGCTCGATCTATGCCGAAGTGGTCGGCGCGCTACCGCTCAACGGCGGTGCCTACAACGCGCTACTGAACACCACGAGCAAGTTTCGCGCTTCGATCGCTGCCTGCCTGACCATCCTTTCGTACATGGCCACGGCGGTCATCTCGGCCAACGCCGCGATGCACTATGCCGGCGTCTTCCAACCCGGCATGCCCGTGATCGTGGCCACGATCGGCCTGCTGGCCGTGTTCATGGTGCTGACGATCATCGGCATCACCGAGTCGTCGAAGGTGGCCATCGCCATTTTCGCCTTCCACTTGACGTCGCTGTCCGTGTTGCTGGTCGTCGGCGTCGGCTACGTGCTCTTGAACGGGCCGCATACGCTGTGGGCGAACCTGGCGGTGCCCGAGCCGCACGGCATCGGCTATGCCCTGTTCTTCGGCTTTGCCGCGGCGCTGCTGGGAATCTCGGGTTTTGAAAGCTCGGCCAACTTCGTCGAGGAACAGGCCGAAGGCGTGTTCCCCAAGACCTTGCGCAACATGTGGCTGGCCGTCGGGTTCTTCAACCCCGCGATGGCTGTGCTGGCCCTCGCCCTAGTGCCGATCGAATACGTCGAACATCACAAGAATGAGTTACTGTCGCACATGGGCTCCGAGTCGGGCGGCGACTGGCTGGCGTGGCTCATTCGCGTCGATGCCGTGCTGGTGCTCAGCGGTGCCGTGCTCACGAGCTTTGTCGGCGTCAACGGTCTGGTGCGCCGCATGACGCTCGATCGCTGCCTGCCCCAGTTCCTGCTGAAGACCAATCCCCGCGGCACGACGCACCGCATCATCATCGCCTTCTTCCTGCTTTCGGTCTCCGTGCTGCTGGTCACGCGCGGCGAGGTCGAGACCCTGGCGGGCGTGTACACGATTTCGTTCCTGGCCGTGATGACCCTGTTCTGCCTGGGCAACATTCTGCTGAAGGTGAAGCGCAGCAGCCTGCCGCGGCCGAGCCGCGCGGCCTGGACCACGGTTTTCGTGGCCATGGGCGCCGTAACCGTGGGGCTGATCGGCAACGCGCTGGCGATCCCCGAGAGTCCCGAGGTGCAGAGCAACCTCGTCGTGTTTCTCGAGTACTTCGTGCCCGCGATGCTGGTCGTGACCATCATGCTCACCCGCATCGCGCTGTTGACGGCCCTGCTGTTCGTCGTGCGGGGGGCGATTTCGGCCATGCTGCAGCCGATGCACGGCGTGGCGACCTGGATTCGCAACAAGATCGACGACATCAACTCGCAGCAGGTCGTGTTTTTCACGCGAGGCGACAACATCTCGGGCCTCAACAACGCCATGCTCTACGTGCGACACAACGAGCACACGAACCGGGTCAAGGTGGTCACCGTGGTCAACGACCCCAACGAAGTCCCGCCGCGGTTGAAGACCGATCTGGAGTTCCTCGACGAGGCGTATCCTGAGATCGACATCGAGTTCGTGGTGCTCGAGGGGCGGTTCGGCCCGGAGTTGGTGCGCGAGTTGTCCGACAAGTGGAGCATTCCCACGAACCTGATGTTCATCGGTTCGCCTCGCGGGCATCTGATGTATGGCCTGGCGGAGTTGGGCGGGGTGCGGTTGATTATCTAGGACGCTTCGATCGAAGCGACTTTCGCACTCTCCAAAAAAGCGCGAAATTTTTCTCGCGCTACCCCCTTTGGGCCGGCGGACACTGGTAAGATAGCCGCACACCAGGAATGTCGTCGCGGTAGCGACGATCCCCCCAGCCCCCGAGAACGATCATGTTCGCCGACCGACTCGTTCGTCGTGCGCACCGCGCGCGACGCCGCATCCACGCGCCGCGCACGTTCGTCCACGAACTCCTCGAAGACCGCAGGCTGCTGGCGCAAACGACAGGGCTGCTGCTCAACGCCCCGGGAGCCTCGGACGGGTACACGCTGTTTTCGCCGAACACCACCGGCGACACGTACCTGATCGACAAGGACGCCAACCTCGTCAACCAGTGGACGTCCAATTACGCCCCCGGTCTGCTGGGATACCTGCTCGAAGACGGCAGCCTGCTGCGGGCCGCTTCACCGACCGGACAAGGTGGCAATGGCTTCATCGAAGCCGCCGGCGCGGGCGGGCTGCTCGAGCGCTTCGACTGGGACGGCAACCTCACTTGGCAGTTCAGCTACAGCACGCCGACCCAGCTGGCCCACCACGACTTCGAAGTGATGCCCAACGGCAATATCCTGCTGATCGCCTGGGAGCTGAAGTCGGAAGCCGAAGCCACGCAGGCCGGCCGCGATCCCAATCTGCCCGGACCCGGCTTCCTGTATCCCGATCACATCATCGAAGTCCAGCCCGACTACGTAAACGGCGGCGGCACGATCGTCTGGGAGTGGTACGTGTGGGATCACCTCGTGCAGGAATTCGACCCCACGAAGGACAACTATTACGGACCTACGGGAGTCGAGGACCATCCCGAGTTGATCGACATCAACTTCGTCTCGGTTTTCGACGACGGAGCCGGCGAACCTGAGGATTGGACCCACGCCAACGGCATCGACTACAACGCCGAACTCGATCAGATCGTCCTCTCGGTCCGCGAGTTCAGCGAGTTCTGGATCATCGACCACAGCACCACAACCGAAGAAGCGGCCGGCCACACTGGCGGCAACTCGGGAATGGGCGGCGACCTCCTCTACCGCTGGGGCAACCCGCAGGCCTACGACCGCGGCGATGCCAGCGATCGCGTGCTGTTCTATCAGCACGACGCCAAGTGGGTCGAAGACGGTGACCCCGGCGAAGGCAACATCACGGTGCTCAACAACGGCTTTGGCCGCCCGGGGACCGACTTCACGACCGTCGAGGAAATTGCCCCGCCGGTCGACGGTTTCAATTACACGCTCGACACCGGTCAGCCGTATGGACCCAACGACACTGCATGGACGTACACCGCCGCCGCGCCGGACGACTTCACGGCCATCATCTCCGGCACGCAGCGTCTGCCGAACGGCAACACGCAAATCACCTACGGGGTCAAAGGCACGTTTGTCGAAGTTACGCCCGAGGGCGAGGAAGTGTGGCGCTACGTGAGCCCCTACATCACCGGGGCGACGCTGGGCCCGGAGGACCCGATCCCCTTCCTGGGGATCAACGATCCGGTGCTAAGCACGCTGCGCGCCAACTTCACGTTTCGGGCGATCGACTATCCGGCCGACTACCTGGCCCAATTCACTCCCACGGTGCTGGGCCGGCACGTTTTCTACAACGAGTCGAAGTTCGACGGCGACACGGCCGGCGTCAGCGTGAGCGACGATTTGGCGATCGCCACCGACAAGAGCCCTTACCTGGCAGGCAGCGGCACGGCCACGTTCGAGAACATCACCAGCTATTCCCGCGGCATCAACGGCATCATGATCGATGTGGCCAACCCCGCCGGGACGATCACGGCCGACGACTTTACGTTTCGCGTGAGTTCGCCCCCGTCGCTGACCAACGATCCATCGACCTGGGCCATCCCGCCCGATCCGGCAATCGTTGCCGTGCGGCCCGGGGCCGGCATCAGTGGTAGCGATCGCGTCGAGATCATTTGGGCCGAGGGCGCCATCCAGAACCAGTGGCTGCAAGTGATCCTCGAAGGCGACGATGCCGACGGCGGCTTCAACACCAACACGGGCCTTGCCGAGAGCGATATCTTCTACTTCGGCAATCGCACCGGCGACGCCGGCAGCGGCATGCCCTGGATGGCCATTACGAACGCTATCGATCGGATCGCCGCTCGGAACAACGCGGCCGACGACGCCGGCGTGGAGAACCTGTACGATTTCAATCGCGACGGCTCGGTCGACGATGTGGACGAGGGTATCGTATTCGCACACAGCGGCTTTCTGTGGAAAATCAACATCGGCGACGAGATCATCGTTCCCTCTTCGGCTACTCCAGCCGCGGCAGCGGGCATCGCGGTTGCGCTGGCGGCCCCGGCGGGCGACACGCCAGCCGCCCCACGCCTCCCAACGGGGTTGGCCTACCACGCTGCTTCGGCACCGAGCAAGAGCATGCCCGCACCGCAAACCAACGCCGCCGCCGCCAACCGCGTCGCGCGGGTGCTCGCGGACGATAGCGGGACAGAACTCGATTCGCCGGTAGAAGACAAATTGCTCGACGACCTGCTCGGCTAAGCGTGGTCGGCGAGGCGTAGTTACAATGGCGATGAACCTCGCCACGCACAGGGCAGGCGATTCTTTCGCCGCGTAGCGGGCCCGCGAACATTCCACCTGGGAGGCACCACGATGCGAAAAATGCGATGGCCACGAGGTTCGTCTTCCCTCAAACGCCGACCGGCCGCTCGACCTCACCATTTCTTCGAAGTTCTCGAGGACCGCCGCCTGTTGGCTCAGACCACGGGCTTGTTCTTCAACGACCCGGGAGCCTCCCACGGCTACACGCTCTTCTCCCCGAATACATCGAACACGACCTATCTGATCGACAAGGACGCCCACGTCGTCAACGAGTGGACGTCCGACTACGCGCCGGGCCTGCTGGGATACCTGATGCCCGACGGCAGCCTGTTGCGTGCGTCGGCTCCGCACGGTCAAGGCGGCAATGGCTCGATCCAGGCGGCCGGCGCCGGAGGGCTGCTCGAACGCTTCGACTGGAACGGCACCAAGACCTGGGAATTCGCGTACGACTCGGCGACCCATCTGTCACATCACGATTTGGAAGTGATGCCCAACGGCAATATCCTGTTGATCGCCTGGGAGCTGAAGTCGGAAGCCGAAGCCACGCAGGCCGGCCGCGATCCCAATCTGCCCGGACCCGGCTTCCTGTATCCCGATCACATCATCGAAGTCCAGCCCGACTACGTAAACGGCGGCGGCACGATCGTCTGGGAGTGGTACGTGTGGGATCACCTCGTGCAGGAATTCGACCCCACGAAGGACAACTATTACGGACCTACGGGAGTCGAGGACCATCCCGAGTTGATCGACATCAACTTCGTCTCGGTTTTCGACGACGGAGCCGGCGAACCTGAGGATTGGACCCACGCCAACGGCATCGACTACAACGCCGAACTCGATCAGATCGTCCTCTCGGTCCGCGAGTTCAGCGAGTTCTGGATCATCGACCACAGCACCACGACGGCAGAAGCGGCCGGCCACACCGGCGGCAACTCAGGGATGGGCGGCGATCTGCTTTACCGCTGGGGTAACCCGCAGGCCTACGACCGCGGCGATGCCAGCGATCGGGTGCTGTTCTACCAGCACGACGCCAAGTGGGTCGAAGACGGTGACCCCGGCGAAGGCAACATCACCGTGCTCAACAACGGCTTTGGCCGCCCGGGCACCGACTTCACGACCGTCGAGGAGATCACGCCGCCGGAGGATGGCTTCAACTACACCCTCGACACGGGCCAACCGTACGGTCCGGCCAGCACCGTCTGGACCTATACGGCACCGCTCGACGACTTTTCGTCGATCATCTCCGGTACCCAGCGCCTACCCAACGGCAACACGTTGATCACCTACGGCGTCGACGGCACGTTCGTCGAGGTCACTCCCGCCGAAGAGGTCGTCTGGAAGTACGTCAACCCGTACGCTTTCAACACCCAGCTTGGCCCGGAAGCCACGATTCCCAGCATGGGCCTCTCGGGCGAGGGGCTGGAGGATCTGCTGGTCAACTTCACGTTCCGCGCCATCGACTATCCGGCCGAATACCTGGCTCAGTTCACCGTAGACCTGGTCGGTCGGTCCGTCTTCTACAACAACTCGACGTTCGACGGCAACACGACGGGCATCGACGCCAGCGACGATGCCGCGATCGCTCCCGACAAGAGCGCCTACCTGCCCGGCTCCGGAGTGGCTACGTTCGACAACATCACAAGCTACTCGCGCGGCATCAACGGCATCATGGTCGACCTGGCGAACCCGCCCGGCGAGATCACGGTCGACGACTTCGCTTTCAAGATGAGCACGCAAGTCGGCGCCAACAACACACCCAGCACCTGGCAAGCCGCGCCCGCTCCTCTGGCCGTTTCGGTTCGGCCGGGCGAAGGCACCAGCGGCACCGATCGCGTGGTCATCATCTGGGCCGACGGCGCCATCGCCAACCGCTGGTTGGAAGTAACCGTCAAAGGCAACGATGTCGTGGGGGGATTCAACACCGACACCGGGCTGCTCGAAAGCGACGTCTTCTATTTCGGCAATCGTATCGGCGATACGGGAAGTGGAACCCCAAATCTGGCGATCACCTCGGCAACCGACGAGATCGCGGCTCGCAACAACCCGGGCTTCGGCGCGGCGATTACCAACCTGTTCGATTTCGACCGCAACGGGCTGGTCAGCGCCGTCGATCAGATTGCTTCCCGCAACAACGTCGGTCTACTGACCAAGATCAACATCACCGATCCGCCCGCTTCTCCCCTGGCCGCCGACCAAAGCTCGCTCATCGCGGCGGGCCTGGCCGCAGCGCTATCGCCGGCGCTGCTCGAGCAAGCCGGTTCTGCGTCACGCGGCGAGTCACCGCGCATCGCGGTCGCTGAGGATCTGCACGGCGACGACGATGCCTTCCCCGCATTGCTCGAGGTCGACCTGGAAGCACTCGGCACCGAAGGCGGAGCGGTCGAAACGGCGCTCGACGACGAGTTGCTCGACGCGCTCCTCGAACTGTAACGCTTCGCCGCGCCACCTCACCCCAGCCGGTGGCGAAACATCCACGTGGCCGCCGACAGCGTCACGAAGGCGATCAAGGCCAAGGGCCACAAGTCGCCCCGCAGGTTCCACAGCGGCGCCCCCTCCAGATACACGCGGTGCGTCAGGTCGATGGCATACCGCAACGGGTTGGCCAGCGTCACGTACTGCAACACGCGGGGCATCGAACTGATCGGCGTGGCTAGCCCCGAGAGCAGCGTGAACGGCAGCACCAACACGAAGGTGAACAACAGCGCCTGCTGCATCGTGCCCACCACCGACGACACGAACAGCCCGATGCCGATGGCCGCCAGCAGAAACAACGTCAGCCCCGCATAGAGCGTAATGAACGAACCGGCGAAGGGAATCTGGAACCAGAGCTGCGCCACCAGCAACACCGTGGTGGCCTGCACGAAGCCGATGAACAGCGACGGCAGCGCCTTGCCGGCCAACAACTCCAGCGGCCGAAACGGCGTGACCAGCAACTGATCGAAGGTGCCGTTCTCGCGCTCCCGAGCCACCGAGAGCGCCGTCACTAGCAGCGTTTGCAGCATCGTCAGCGTGCCGATCATCGCCGGCACCATGTTCCAGCGCGTCTCCAGGTTGGGATTGAACCAGGCCCGCGACTCGACGCGAATCGGCGGCTCGGGCATGGCGTGCCGGGCGCGCCAGTCGGCGTTGAACTGGGCGACAATCGCCTGCAAATACCCTTGCGACGTGCCGGCCGTGTTCGAATTGCGGCCGTCGGCGATCACCTGCACGTCGGCCGGCAGCCCCATCTGCAATCGGCGTTCGAAGTCCGAAGCGATGGCCAGCACGAACAGCGCTTCGCGACGGTCGATGTAGCGGTCGATGTCCGCGTTGTTGCCCAGATTGGCCACACGATAGAATACGCCCGACCCGTCGAGCCTGGCCAGCAGATCCTGCGAGGCGGCACTGCGATCCTGGTCGAGCACGGCGTACGGCACGCGATTCAGGTTGTACGTGGCCGCGTAGCCGAAGATCAGACATTGCATGATCGGCGGTACGAACAGCGTCAGCCGGCCGCGGGGATCCTTGAAGATCGCCAGCAGTTCCTTGATCGTCAGCGTTGCAACTCGGGCTAGGGTGTCGAACATCGCTCGGTCCTTAAGCCAGTCGCTTGTGCGTCACCAACCGCACGACGAACAACAACAGCACCGCCATGCAAGTCAGCACACCTAGGGCCGGCAGGATCACGCTCCACACGTCGCCCGCCAGGAACACGGTCTGCAAGATGGCCACAAAGTATCGGGCCGGCAGGATATACGTGATCGTGCGCACAAAGGCCGGCATGCTGCGCAGGTCGAACAAGAAGCCCGAGAGCATCAGCGCCGGCAGAAACGTGATGAGAATCGTGATCTGGCTGGCCAGGAACTGGCTCTTGACCGCAGTTGATATCAGCAGCCCGATGCCCAACGCCACGACCAGATAGAGCATCGAGCTGGCCGTCAGCAGCCAGATCGAACCGCGCAGCGGCACGTGAAACAGAAACCGCGCCGTCAGCACGCACAGCACTAGCCCGATCATCCCCAAGACGAAATTGGGAATCGTCTTGCCCAGCAGGATTTCGCCGGACCGCACCGGGGTGACAAACAGCGCCTCGAGCGTGCCGCGTTCCCATTCGCGGGCCATTACCAGGGCCGTGAGGAAGGCGCCGATGAGCGTCATGATCAGCACGATCAAGCCCGGCACGAGGAAGTAACGGCTTTCGTTGGCCTCGTTGAACCAGAGCCGATCGCGGATGCCCACCGGGCCGGCCACCACGGGCAACCCCTGCGCGCTACGCCGCGCGGTCCAGCGTCCGATGGCTCCCTCGGAATAGACCTCGATGATTCGCGCCCGATTGGCGTCGGTGCCGTGAACCAGCAGTTGCACGTCGGCGTCGCCCTGGTTGAGCTGTCGGCCGAAGTTCTCGCGAATGAGCACGATGGCGTCGATTTGGCGGTCGAGCATCATCCGCCGCGCTTCGGCCATCGTGGTCAGTGTCAGCGTGTCGAAGTAGGGTGACAGTTGAAAGCCCGCCGCCAGGTCGACCGCGTCGGGCGACGGCTCTTCCATCACCACCGCCAGCGGCACGTTCTTCACGTCGAGCGACAATCCGTAGCCGAACAGCAGGATCAGGATCACCGGCAACACGATACCGATGGCGATGCTGCTCGGATCGCGCAGCATTTGCCGCGCCTCTTTCTGCACCAGGGCCCGCGTGCGCCGCAGTTTGGGCGGCAACCAGTGCCAGTCGGGCCCCACGGCAATCGTGCCGCCGGCTTGACGGTCTTCCTGTTGTTTCGCCTTGTCGCCGCGCGCTTGCTCCACCACGGCAATGAACGTCTCCTCCATGGTGGGCTCGCCGACCTCGCTCGATTCGGCGCGGGCCCGCAACTCGGCGGGAGTGCCCTGGGCCAGAATCCGCCCGGCGTCGAGAATGGCGACGCGGTCGCAGTACTCGGCCTCTTCCATGAAGTGGGTGGTCACGATCACGGTCACGCCTTGTTCGGCCAGCGCCGTGATCCGCTGCCAGAATTCGCGCCGCGCGAGCGGATCGACACCGCTGGTTGGTTCGTCGAGAAACAGGATCGCCGGCTCGTGCATCAGGGCCACGGCCATCGCCAGCCGCTGCTTGTACCCGCCGGGAAGCTGCTCGCTGGGCAGGTTCTTGAACGGCCGCAGTTCGAACTGGTCGAGGGCCCAATTCACCCGCTCGCGCTGCCGCGCCGCATGCAAGTTGTAGGCCCCGCAAAAGAACTCGAGGTTCTCGAGCACAGTCAGTTGCCCGTACAGCGAAAACTTCTGAGCCACGTAGCCGATCCGCTGCCGGGCCGAAGCGCCCGCGGTGCGCAAGTCGGCCCCCGCCACGCGCAGCGTGCCGCCGGTAGCCGGCAGCAGACCGCAGAGCATGCGAAAGGTGGTCGTCTTGCCAGCGCCGTTGGGCCCCAGCAGCCCAAACACTTCGCCGCGCCGCACTTCAAAGCTCAGATGGTCGACCGCCGTAAAGCTGCCGAACTTCCGCAGCAGATCCTGCACTTGAACGACCGGCTCGCTATCTGCGGCCTCATGCGGTACAGCCAGCGGCAAGCCTTGCACTTGAGCTCGCTCGGCGCCGGTCTGGCGAAGCAGAATCATGAAGCCGTCTTCGAATCGCGGTGAAGTCGGAGCAACCTCGGTGCCCGCGGGCAGTCGTGCCACCGCAGCGCGATTGTCTTGGGTAGCCGTCACGAACCGAACGCGGCCCCCCTCGGGCACTGCATCGACGACCGATGGCTCGTCGAGCAACCGAGCTTGCAGCAGGCGGGCCGCTTGGCCAGGGCCGGGCTCGACCAGAAACGTCCGGCCTTCGGCCAACTGGCTCACCTGCGCCGCGCCGCCCTGGGCCAGGATATGTCCCTGGTGCAACACAATCGCCTCGTCGCAGCGCTGCGCCTCGTCGAGGTACGCCGTGCTTAACAGCACGGTCAGCTTTTGCTCGCGAGCTAATTGCTGGATGATGGCCCAAAGTTCGCGCCGCGAAAGGGGGTCGACGCCCACAGTGGGCTCGTCCAACAACAACAGCCGCGGCGAGCGCACGAGCGTGCAGGCCAGCCCAAGCTTCTGCTTCATGCCGCCGGAAAGTTGGCCCGCCAGCCGACCGGCGAACGGGCCCAGGGCGGTCATCTCCATCAGCCGCGGATAGCGCTCGCGCCGCTGGGCGGCGGGGACGCCATGCAGGTCGGCGTACAAATTGAGATTCTCGCGGACGCTCAAGTCTTCGTACAACCCGAACCGCTGCGGCATGTAGCCGATGCTGTCCTGCACCTGCTGCGGTTCGGCCGCCACATCGATCCCCAGAACATCGAGCGAGCCGGAGTCGGCCGCGATCAACCCGGCGGCCAGTCGCAACAGCGTCGTCTTGCCGGCACCGTCCGGACCGGCCAGTGCCGTGACCGTGCCGGATCGCACCGCCAGCGAGATGTCGTCCAGCGCGCGGACGATCTCGCCGGTCTTACGGCGAAACGTCTTGCGCAACTGGCGGGCGACGAACACCGCCGCGTCGGCGGCCACGGGGTCCATGCGCTTCTCCCTGCAAGGTGGCGGCGCGCAAAGCAAGCGCCCGCGCTTTAGGTGTCGTCTTTCTTTTTGCTGGTCTTGGTCGAGCCGCTCGCTTTCGGCCGCGGCTTGGCATCGGCCTCGGCCAGGCGCTCGCCGCCGCCCGCGGGGGCGAAGGCCACGGTGGCCGGCATGCCCAGCCGTAATTCGTTTTCGGGATCCTCGACGAACACGCGCACCTCGTACACGAGGCTCGTGCGCAGCTCCTCGGTCTGCACGGCCTTGGGTGTAAATTCGGCCACCGGCGAAATGAAACCGACCCACCCCTCGAACCCGCGCTCGGGAAAGGTGTCGACGCCAATGCGGGCTTTCATGCCCGGCTGCAGTTTGCCCAGGTCGGGCTCCGACACGTAGGCCCGCACCCACTTGGGATCGGTGACGGCGAGTTGCACGACCGCGCGTTCAGGCGATGCCATTTCGCCCGGCTCCATGATGCGCGTGCGCACCGTGCCGTCGACCGGGGCACGGAGCACGGCGTCTTCGAGCTCCTGTTCGAGGTAAGCCAACTGCGCTTCTCCGGCGCGAAGCCGCGCTTCGGCCTCGGCGATCTCCTCCTTGCGTGGCCCGGCGACCGCCAGTTCCAGCGACTTCTCGGCCACGTCGACGCGAGCGTCAGCCACTTCGAGCGAGGCCTTGGCGTTGTCGATTTCCTGCTTACTGACGGCGCCGCCGGAGGACTGTTCGGACAGCAGTTGCAGCCGCTCGTAGAGTCGGCCGGCATTGGCCGCGTCGGCCTGGGCCGAGCGCACGTTGGCCTTGGCCTGGGCAATCTCCTCGGGACGACTGCCGGCCTTGAGCCGCGCAACCACTTCACGTTGGGCCGCCAATTCGGCCCTGGCCTGCGCCACTTGCGGCTCGAGGCGGTTGGTGTCGAGCCGGGCCACGACCTGCCCGCGCTTCACGCGATCACCCTCTTCGACGAGCACTTCGGCGATGCGCTGGCGATTGTTGAAGGCGAGGTCGACCTGCCGGAGATCGACGTTGCCGTAGAGTTTGAGCCGGCCATCGTCGGCATCGTGGCCGAAGTACCACCAGGCGGCAGCGGCCAGGGCAGCCACGCCCAACAGAGCCCCGATGACAACGACACGCCGCATGCGTTTCCTTTCGCACGAATTTGGACCGGCCGCGCGCTTTATCGGCCGCGTGGCGGGCGAACGCGCCGTCGGGCCAACCGCTCCGCAAAAGCGGAACAACCGGCACAGCTTAACGCGCCCCGCCGCAATCGAGCCCCGTCTGGGGAACTGGCCGAGGGTCGCTTAATGCCGGCTTTGACGAATTGCCGAATAGCAACAATGCGGCCGGTAGCGCCGGGCATATCACTTCGCCCGCCTGCAACCATTGTACGGCCCCGTCCCACATCAACCGCGCGGCTCTTTCCCGCCGCAACAGCACCCATCCACAAGCGCCGCCAGCGACATCGCCCCTAGCTGGCTCCGGCGCCGATCGAATCGATTCTACCCCACTGGCGAGAACCCGCCTACCGGAAGGGCGGAGAGCACATGATGGATCAGCGCCCGCCATCCTCGCAGCGCCGCGCCTCGGCGGCCGCGCCGCGTCCCAACGAAGCTCGGGTCCGTCGGCGGGCGGGTCAGGGCAGCAAGACGATCCTGATTCTGCTGGCTGCCCTCGTTCCGATGGTGGCCAGCGCCGGTTGTGGCCTGCGGCAGTGGGTGCGCAACGGCTTTAAAGTAGGCCCCAACTACGTACGCCCGCCGGCTCCCGTGGCGCCGGCCTACATCGACAGCGACAACAGCGAGATCACCACCGACCCTGCGCACGACTGCGCCTGGTGGACGGTGCTGAACGATCCCACGCTCAACGGGCTGATCGAAACCGCCTATCGCCAGAACCTCGATCTGCGGGTGGCGGGCACGCGGATCCTCGAAGCCCGCGCGCAGCGCAATATCGCGGCAGGCAACCTCTTTCCTCAGACGCAAAGCGCTTTGGCCGCGTATGGCCACGGCCAGATCACCGAGAACCTGGCCGCACCGTTCGCCAGTTCGTTCAACATCTGGGCCACCGGCTTTAACGCCTCGTGGGAGCTTGACTTCTGGGGGCGCTACCGCCGCACGATCGAAGCGGCCGACGCCGACTCGGCCGCCTCGATCGAAGGCTACGGCGACGCGCTGGTCATGTTATTCTCGGAGGTGGCCACGGCCTACGTACAGCTACGCACCTACGAGGAGCGCCTCCGCTTCGCGCGGCACAACGTCGAGATCCAGCAGGGCTCGCTCGACCTGGCCGAACACCGCTTTCGCGAGGGCGTGGCGACGGAGCTCGACGTAACGCAGGCCCGCACGAGCCTGGCCCAGACCGAGTCGGCCATTCCGCCGCTCGAGGCCGGGCGCCGCCAGGCCAACAATCAACTTTGCATCCTGCTGGGAATGCCCGTGGTGGACATGGCCGGCACGTTCCCACCGGCGGCGATCCCCGCGGCTCCGCCGACCTTGGCGGTAGGGCTGCCGGCCGACTTGTTGCGCCGCCGCCCCGACGTGCGCCGCGCCGAGCGCGAGGTCGCCGCCCAAAGCGCGAACCTGGGCGTTGCCAAGGCCGATCTCTACCCTCGGCTCACGGTTGGCGGCTTCCTGGGCTATGCGGCCGATGACATCGAGCGACTGTTCGCGTCGAAGAGCTTCACCGCGTTTGTCATCCCGACCCTGCAGTGGCCGATCCTCAACTACGGGCGTCTGGCCAACAACATCATGCGGCAGGATGCCCGACTGCAGGGTGCGGCGCTTCAGTATCAACAGACCGTGCTGAACGCCGGCCGCGAAGTTGAGGACTCGCTCGTCGCCTTCCTCAAGTCCCAGCAACAGGCCGCGAAACTCGAGGTGAGCGTCCAGAACGCCGAACGCTCGGTCGAACTGGTGCTGACGCAATTCAAGGGCGGCGTCTCCGACTTCAATCGCGTCTACAACACGCAAGAGGCCCTGGTCAGCCAGCAGGACCAACTGGCCGTCGCGCGCGGCGAGATTGCGCTGAATCTCATTCGTACTTACAAGGCACTCGGCGGCGGGTGGACGCACTTCTGCCGCGGACGCGGGTTCCCGGCAGTCTACGCCGTCGACGACGTGAGCGGCGAAGAAGTGCCGACCCCCGAGCCCGTCGAGGGCTCGCAGCCGTTGCCGCCGGCCGTTCCGACTGCCGAGTCGCCCGTCGAAGCCCGACCCAGCTCGCGCCGCAATCCACAAGTCGCCGCGACGACCGCACCGGTTCCTGCCCGCTAGCCGGGCGAACTCGTCAGCGACCTCGCGCGCCTTGAGTGGCTGCGGCAATTCGGGGACAATCTCAACGAAGCGCGATTCAGCGCCGTTGTCCCTTCAGCGTGGCGAGTCGATACGATGGATTCGACCATACAGCGCGTGGCCCAGTGGCTGAGCCAGGCTCAGCGAGCGGTCGTGTTTACCGGTGCCGGCATCAGCACCGAGAGCGGGATTCCAGACTTTCGCTCGCCCGGCGGCGTTTGGGCTCGCAATCAGCCCGTGTACTTTGACGACTTCATGCGCTCGCCCGAAGCCCGCTTCGAGTACTGGCGCCAGAAGGCCGAGATGTCGGGCGACTTTCTTGAAGCCCAACCGAACTCCGGCCACGAGGCTATCGCCCGCTGGGAACAAACCGGCCGGGTCGAGGCCGTTATCACCCAAAACATCGACGGGCTGCACCAGGCCGCCGGCAGCCGCCGCGTGCTGGAGTTGCACGGCACTGCGCGCTGGGTCGACTGCCTCGACTGTGCCCAGCGCTATGAGCCCGAGCCGATGATCGACGCATTTCGCGCGAAACAGGCCGTGCCCTCCTGCCCAGCCTGCGGCGGACGTCTCAAAAGCGCGACGATCTCGTTCGGCCAGGCCCTGCCCGCCGAAGTGCTCGAGGAGTCGGGGGCGCTAGCCGCAAGCTGCGACCTGTTCTTCGCCATCGGATCCTCGCTGGTCGTCTATCCCGCGGCCGGGCTGCCCGAATTGGCACGCCGCTCGGGCGCAAAGCTCGTGATCATCAATCGCGACCCGACCGACTTCGACGCGACGGCCGATGCGGTGATTCACGCATCGATTGGGACGACCCTGGCGGCGATCGACGCGGCGTTGGCCACCTCGGAAAGCTGAGCAGAGTTTCCCCCGCTGGGGAGGATTCCCCGCCGCGGGCGCTTTTTTTGTTTGCTCAAATCGCCCGCAAACGGGATATTGAGGAGCGGTCGAAGCTGGTTGGGCTCGCGCGCCCCGGCCGACGGACGGTCGACCCGTGCGTCGGGCACGGTGCTCGATGTAGTTTGTGCGCACGAGGTCACGATTTTGTTGGGACGTGGGCCGCGCGAGCGACCGTGGAGAAACGCCGACGTGAATGTGCGATTGAACCTCGACACCGAGACCGTGGACCAATGTGAGTTGGACGCGCCGCTCTGCCTTTCCCGGCAGACCACGGTGGCCGACGCACTCGGTCAAATGAAGGAAGCCAACAGCGCCACGGTGCTGATCTGCAAGGACGAGAAGGTGTTGGGCATCTTTACCGAGCGCGACGCCCTGAAGCTGCTGGCGACCGGCGCAAGCTTCGACGTGCCGCTTGAGGAGTGCATGACGCCGGACCCCGTGATCCTGCATGCCCAGGACAAGGTAGGCAAGGCCATTCACCTGATGGTCGAAGGCGGATATCGCCGGTTGCCCATCGTGGACGACAACGGCAAGCCGGCCGGCGTGATCAAGATGGAAGCGATCATGCACTACCTGGTCGAGCACTTCCCGACGGTAATTCACACGCTGCCGCCGGAACCCCATCAGACCACCGAAAGCCGCGAAGGCGCCTGAGCACTTCCGGCCTGCTACCGACGCGAGGGTCGCATGATCGTTTGCCCCTATTGTGCGAGTGAAAACATTGCGGGATCGGATCACTGCGTCGGCTGCGGGCAGCCGCTGGACGACACGCATCTGGCCCCACCCAGCAGTCCGGTCGAAGAGAGCCTACTGCGGGATCGGGTCAGCGCTCTGAGCCCGCCGGAGCCGATCACCGTGGATGCCAGTACGCCGGTGGGCGAAGTATTGAAGCTCATCGTCGATCGGCGGATCGGTTGCGTCGTCGTGGCCGAGGGCAAACGCCCGCTGGGCATCTTCAGCGAGCGCGACGCTCTGCGGAAACTAAACGTGTCGGCTCCCGCGCTTTCGTCGCACCCCGTGAGCGAGTTCATGACGCCCAAGCCGCAGACGCTGGTTGCCTCGGCCAAGATCGCTTTCGCGGTGCAGCGGATGGACCTGGGCGGCTACCGCCACCTGCCGATCGTCGATCGAGAAGGCGACCTGGTGGGAATCATCTCGGCCCGCGACATTCTGCGGCACCTGACCGAGGCGATGGACCGCGAGGGCTAGGCCGCCTCATTGACAAGCGGCGCGAGAGGCGAATCCGTTCCGTTTCGCCTCCCGCGCGCGTCCCCCTTGCCCCCATCGGTGGCGAGTTACTTTTTCCCGCCCGGCTGTTCGAAGCCGGCCTCGCCGAGCTGCCGCTGTACGGCCGGAATCACGGCCTCGCCCAGCGTCTTGCCGCCGGAAGCCTCGGCGTGGCGATTGCGCTCCTTGACGAGATAGGCCTCGCGCTCGGCGGCCAGCTTGTTGATCTTGGCTTGCACGGCGGCCCGCTTAGCGGCCATCTCCTCGATTTTCGCCTTGCGTTCTTCGAGCGACAGACCGCGAAGTGCCTCGGGCAGTTCCTCGTCTTTGACCTTCGTAAGGATCTCGGGATCTTCCTCGAGCGTGTCGACCAGGTCGCGACTGCGGTTGGCGTAGGCATCGGTGGTCTTCACCAGGACCCGGGAAGCGGCGACGGGCAGACCTTCCTGCGCGGCGTTGGCATCCTGGGCCGCCTGGTTGGCCGCGTACTGCACGCGCTGCTCGCGGGAACCGTACCACAGGTACGTCCGGTTCAACTCGGCGTTCAGCTCGATGATGATCTTGTCCTGCGGGCACCGGATATGCACCACCGCCCGGTCTTGATCAATGTTGAAGTACTCGCCCTCGGCGATGGTGGCGCCGTCCTGCCACTTGCCGCTGACGCCGGCGGCATTGTCGCCGCAGTGGATCGTGTTGACGATGATGCCCCGCTCGATCGCCCGGCGGCAGGCGTCGCGGTAGTCGACCGACCCTTGGGTAAAGGGCTCGTTGCCGGCGATGAAGATGGCCTTGTAGCCGTTCTTTTCCTCCGACCAGTCGAGCCGCGTGACCGCTTCGTCGATCACCTGGCCGCAGTACTCATCGCCGCCCCGGGTCGAGAGTTCAAACAGCTTCTCCGAGAGCTTGTCCAAGTCGTCGGTGAGCGGCACGACCTGGCGGATGTAGCCTTCGGAAGCGGGTAGCCGGGTGTTGCCATATTCGAACAGGGCCACGCGCAGCACCGGCGTCTTGCCGTCTTTCTCGGCTTTGGCGAACTGCTCGACGATGGTCCATAGCTGGTTCTTGGCCTGGCTGATCAGGCCGTCCATCGAGTTGGACGTGTCGAGCAGGATCGCCACGTCGACGCTGGCCCGCTCGCCCTCGAAGGGCGGCTTCGCTTCGACCGTGTTGGAATCGACCTTGATGATGATCGTTTTCTCTTCGGCGCGCACGCCGAGGGTGGCGACCGACCCGATAAGGGCCGCCGCGCAGCAGAATGCGGCTTTCGACATGATGTTTCCTCGTCTCGTTCGAAATGAATGGTTTCGCCAGCCACCAGAGCGTTCGACGCGGCCCGCGCCGAGAAAGTTCCCTGGTTTCTTCGAGAATCACGGATTGAGAGCGACCAACGTCACCAAACCGCTTGCCGGCCAGCACGTTGCCGCGCCCCAAGCGTGGTTGCATTCCGGGCGAAACAAAGGAAAATAGGGCCGCACGACAAGCGCGCGTGCCCCCGCCACGATCCACCCGCGAGAGAGTTTGCCATGCACCCGCGGAACCTCATCAGCCGCCGCTCGTTTCTGGTCGCCTCGACGGTGGGATTCGCGGGTTTGCAGTTCGGTCGTCCGTTGGCGCGTGCTAGCACCTCGGGATCTGTCGGCAGTGGGAAGGCCAAGTCGACGATTCTGTTCTTTCTGTGCGGCGGGGCCTCGCACATCGACACCTGGGACATGAAGCCGAAGGCTCCGCTAGAGTATCGCGGGCCGTTCAAGCCGATCGCCACTTCGGCCCCCGGCATCCAGGTGTGCGAACATTTGCCGCTGCTGGCCCAACAAGCGCATCGCCTGGCGCTCGTGCGATCGGTGTGCGGCACGGTCAACACCAACGACCACCACGCCGGCTATTACTACAACCTCACCGGGCACGAACCCGACCAGAGTTTTCGCACGCTGGGGAACGATCGCACGCCGTTTGCAGACGACTGGCCGTTCATGGGCTCGGTCGTGGCAGCCAAGCGCGAGCGGCACGCTTTTCTGCCAAGCGCGATCACGCTACCGCACAAGCCCAGCAAGGCACCGTACACGCGGCCCGGTCAGTTTGCCGCGCGGCTGGGCGTACAGCACGATCCGTTGTATCTCCAGGGAGACGTCAACGAGCCGCTCAAGTTTTCTGCACCGGCACTTGAGCTGCAGGCAGGCTTGACGACCGGCCGGCTGACATCGCGGCGTGAGCTGCTAGCCGCCGTCGACGAGGCCCGCCACAATCTCGACACGAGCGCCGACGTTGAAGCCTGGACTCAACAGCAAGAGCGCGCGTTCTCGCTGCTGGCTTCTTCACAGACGGCCGAAGCGTTCGACATCGCTCGCGAGCCGGAGTCGCTGCGCGAGCGCTACGGCAAGAACGTCAACGGCATGAGTCTGCTGCTTGCGCGGCGACTCGTTGAAGCCGGTGTGCCGTTTATCACGGTCTTCTGGAAGGAAGACTTCGACAAGCTCGGCAAGAAGTGCAAGAGCGCCGGTGGCTGGGACACGCACGGCAACAACTTCGGTTGCCTGAAGGACAATCTTCTGCCGTTCTTCGATCGTGCCTTTTCCGCCTTGATCGAAGATCTGCACCAGCGCGGAATGCTCGACGAAACGCTGCTGATGGTCACCAGCGAAATGGGCCGCAAACCAAAGGTCGGCGATCCGCGCTCCGGCGGCGTGTCCGGCGCCGGCCGCGATCACTGGACGCACTGCCTGACCGATGTTCTGGTCGGCGGCGGCATTCAAGGAGGACAGGTCTATGGCTCGAGCGATCGCTATGCCGAGTATCCGGCCGATCGCCCCGTGACGCCGGCGCATGTGACCAAGACCGTGTACCGCGCAATGGGCATCGACGATCTCGAAGCCCACGATCGCGAAGGCCGGCCATATTATCTGTTGGCCGAGGGCGAGGCCCTGGCGGAACTGCTCTAGGCCGCGCAGCGATTCTGCCTACAGGTGTTTCTTGAGCCACGCTGCGGCGTGGGGCACGTAGTCGGCCGGCAGGCGATGCTCGGCGTCGAAGAAGATCTGCTGCTTGGGCTCGCTCTCTAGCGACGCGTGCAGCGCCTCGGCAAAGGGCACCGGGCACATCGCGTCCTGGCGGCCGTAGATCGACAGCAGCGGACGCTTGCCGATTCCATCGACGAAGTTCTGCGGAGCCACGATCGTCCACTTCGACCTCTCGGCCGGAGCGGCCACGGCCACGGCAGCCTTCACCCGGGGATCGACGCCGGTGAGCAGAAACGCTTGTGTGCCGCCCATGCTGTAGCCCAGCACACCGATCCGCTCGCCGTCGATCTCTGTGCGCGAGAGCAGGTAATCGATGGCGCGGCGGTAGTCGCGCGTCGTCTGCACGTAGATGTCCTCGCGTGAGAAGTAACCCTTGCGTGGTTGGCTCTCGGCGGAGTCGTCCACATGGTGGTTCACCGGCGCAAAATCGTTCTGGGCGATGCGGTCGCCGTGGCACTGGGCGTCGAGAGCCAGCACGGCAAACCCGGCCTCTAACAGCGCCCGGCGAGCGTCTCCGCCGCTAATGTAGTTGCCGTCCTGGTACCAGCTATCCTTCGAGCCCGACCAGCCGTGCAGCAGCAGCACGCACGCAAACGGACCATCGCCCGTGGCGGGAAGCTGCAAGTAGCCGGGCACCAAGAAACCTTGCACGCCGCGCAAGACGATCTTTTCGCGCAAGCCGTCGTTGAGTTCCTTCCGCTCGACGATCCGCGCTTCGAGCGGAATGGTGGCGTCGTAGTCGTACAACCCCGTCAGCGCGCGGCAGGCCTCCTCGCCGAGCCGCTCGAGGCCGGGCGGCTCGGCGCAGGCAACCGAAGCGGATAGCAGCGCGGCGAGTAGCGCCGTAGTTAGCCGACTGCGAAACGCGGGCTCAACTTGCATCGGACTCGTCGGACTTGGAGTCGTGGGACTTCTTGTCAGCATCCTCCTTTTCTTCGTCCGTCTTGTCGTCCTTGGGTTTGACGCTGGCGTAGTCCAAGTCGGGCGGCGGGGGGTCGCCGCCGGGACCCTTCAAGTAGTGCTCCATCCAGCGCAACAGTCGCATGCTGTAGTCCATCCGCGCGGCCGCCTTGCGATTGCCGTGGCCTTCGCCGGGATAGAACACCAGCCGCACCGGCACGTTGCCCAGCGTCTTCAAGTAGCGATACAGCTCCATCGATTGCGAAGGATGCACGCGCGGGTCTTCCTTGCCGTGCAGGATCAGGATCGGCGTGCGGGCCTGCTCGGCGTACGTGATCGGGCTGCGCTCCTTGAAGAACTCCCAATCGTCCCACGGCATCTTGCGGGCGTGGACCAGGAACATCTCGTTCGGGATATCCGTGGTGCCGAACTTCGAAACCATGTCGCTGATGCCCACGAACATCACGCTGGCGGCGAAGCGGTCGGTGTGCTTGGTCGCGCACCAGGCCGAGGCAAATCCGCCGTAGGAGCCGCCGGTGACGCCCACCTTGTCCTTGTCGATCAGCCCCTCCTCATCGAGGTAGTCGATCGCGTCGATCAGATCGTCGAATTCCTTGCCGCCGTAGTCGGACTGGCCCTTCATCGAGAACTGGACGCCGCGGCCGGTGCTGCCGCGGTAGTTCGGATAGAACACCGCGAAACCGTTGGCCGCCAGCAATTGGCCCGGCTCCGCATAGCGCGTGATCCAGCCGTTTTGGAAGTGGGCCTCGGGGCCGCCGTGCACGACGAGCACGAGCGGATAGCGCTTGCCTTCCTCCTTGTTGAGCGGATGGATCAGCAGGCCCTCGATCTTCTGGCCGTCGCGGGCTTCGTAGGTGACGACTTCCTGCGGAGCGAGATCCACCGCGTTCAACCAGGGATTGCTGGTGGTCAAGCGCCGAGGCTCGCTATCGCCGCGCTCCATCGTGAACACTTCGAGCGGATGCGTCGGGCTGTGGGCCACGATCGCCGCGCGGTTGCCGTCCTTGGAAACGCTCATCGAGGAGAACGCGTGCTTGCCGAACGGCACGAGCATCTGCACAGGTTCGCCTTCGCGGCTCACCACGCCCAAACCGGACGTGACACCTTTGTCGGCCAGGTACAGAATCAAGTCGCTGTTGTGCCAGGCCAAGGCCGTGGCATCGCCGTCGTTAAGCTCGGGCAGCAGGTCCTGCGGCTTGCCGCCGGTGTACGGAGCCACCATCAAGCGGCCAGCATTGGGGTCGTTGATGTGCTCAGCGGCCAGCAGTGCGAGGTGCTCGCCGTCGGGGCTCCAGCGGTACTCGCCGAGCTTGCCGGGGTTTTCGATGAGGCCGACCTTCGAGCCGTCGCTCGCCTTGATCACGTGCAGCTTGCGCTTCATGTACGCGTCGTCGATCAAAGGCGTGGGGGCCACACTTACTGCCAGGTGCTCGCCTGTAGGGCTGTATTGCACGCCGCTGGCATGACCCTTGACCTCGAAACGCTCGGGCTTGGGAGCGTCCGAGTCGTCCCAGCGGTCGGGCTTGCGGGGCTCGGCAACCCAGACGTGCGCCATCTCCAAGTCTTCCTCGTAGACCTCCTGGTTGAAGCCCTGGTCCTTGAGTTCCTTCTCGTCGGCGGGCGGCTTGTCGGTGGCGGTGAAGGCTACCTTCTTGCCGTCGGGCGACCAGCTATAGTCGGCGATGTCGGTGTCGTGCTCGAGCACCTTTTGGGCTTCGCCGCCGGCCAACGGAATGACATACAGGCTGCGATGCTCGTCGCCTTCGCGCTTTTGCAGGAACGAAATGCCGCTGTTGTCCGGCTTCCACGCGATGCTCGATACGCTCACCTCGCCCGTGACGTAGGGACGCGAAAAGCCTTTCATGTCCACCACGTGCAGCTCGACCCAGGACGGACCGTTGTCGTCGACGAAGGGTCGCCGCGGCGCCGACAGCAAGTACGCGATGTACTCGCCGTTGGGTGAGATCTCGGCGGAGGTGACGTACCGCAGACGAGCGATGTCGGTCGCCGAAAAGGGCACTTGGGCCACTGCCGATACGGCGCAGGCCAGGACGACGACGGACACGAGGGCACGGATCGATTTCATGAGGACTCCTGAGGCTGGTACTGCTGCTGCATCTCGTGAAAGCAATTGTATTTGCGCGGGGGATGGCTCTCGAAATTCTACGTCATCGCGCCGGTCTGAGTTCGGTACGTTGCGTTTTCGCCCGCCAGCGTGCGTCGGAAAAGCTGCGCTACAGGTTCACGGCCGAGTGGGGGGCCCACTTATCGGCCCAGGGCCGGGCCTGCTCGAGCTCGTAGGCCAGCTCGAGCAGCGTGCGCTCGTCGCCACTTTTGGCGGCAAACTGGCTGCCGATCGGCAGGTCCTCGGCGTTCCAGGACAAAGGCACGCTCATCGCCGGCATGCCCGTCACGTTGAACAGCGGCGTGTAGGCCACGTACTCGACGATCTTTTCCACCTGGGCCTCGAAGGGAATCGTAGGGCTCAGCTCGCCGATCACCGGCGGGGCCGTGCTCAGCACGGGGCTAAGCAATACGTCGTACGGCTTCATCTGCTCGGTCACGTCCGCGGCAACTTGTTGCAGGCGTTTGGTGGCGGCCGGAATCTTCTCCCTGCCGCCATTGAAGTACTGCTCGGCGAATCCAAGCGTGAGCGGCTCGAAATCCTGGTAGGTGACCTTGCGGCCGAGTTCGCGCTCGGCCCGCTGAACCGCCGTGCCGGCCGACGAAGCCCAAAGGGTCAGAAAGTCGTCGCCGAACTGCTGGCCGTCGAGATCGAGCCGCATCATCCGTACGTCGTGCCCCAGTTCCTCGCACAACCGCGCGGTCGCCAGCACGGCATCGGCCACGTCGGGAGCCGGGTGCTGGCCCGAGGCGCCTTGCAGGTAGAACCCGATCGTCAGGCGACGCTTCGACGGCTCGCTGACCAGGCCGACCGGCTTTAAGCCCGGAGCCGGTTTGTCGCGCTCGGTGGCAGCCAGCAGGTGGGCACTGTCGCGCACGCTACGGCTGAGTGCGCCTTTGACGCTGAACGAAAAGAAGTTGTTGCTGCCTCGCATGCGTCCGCGGCTGGGCTTCAGGCCGAACACTCCACAGCACGAGGCGGGAATGCGAATCGAACCGCCGCCGTCACTCCCCTGCGCGATCGGCACCATGCCGGCGGCCACGGCCGCGCCGGCGCCGCCGCTGGAACCGCCCGAGGAGCGCGTCAGATCCCAGGGGTTGTAACACGGCCCCAAGGCCAGCGACTCGGTCGTGCCGGTCAGGCCAAACTCCGGCGTGTTGCTCTTGCCCACGACGTTGAAGCCCGCGTCGACGCAGGCCTGGATGTACGGCTCGGTCACCTCGGGCACGTTCGACAGTTGGACGCGCGTACCGTTGGTCGTGCGCACGCCGGCGAAGTCGTCGAGGTCCTTGACGAGAAAGGGCACGCCCGCGAAGGGGCCGGAGAACTCGTTCTCGCGCCCGCGCGATTCGGCGCGCAGAAAGTCCGTCGCCACCACGGCGTTGATCTTGGGGTTCAGCTTCTCGATCCGGGCGATGGCCAGTTCGACGGCCTCGAGCGCCGATAGGTCCCCCTTGGCGATGGCCTGTGCCTGGCCGATGGCATCGAGCCTGGCGACGGACGCAGCCTCGGCGGCAAACGTGCGACGTAGTGGGAAAGCGAGTTGCGCAAAAGCAGCCGCAGCGGTGCCTTGCGACGCGAGACGCAGAAACTGTCGGCGAGAAAGCGACATGAGACGATCCCCGGAGATGGAATACGCGGACCTGGCGGCATGGGCGGCCTCAGCATACTGCAATCGGCCACCAGGTGCCACAATTCCGCAGCGGGGCGGTCAAGCTCGCAACGGGCGCCGGGCCGACGCCGGCAAAGCTACTTCTCCACCACGACCGGCTCTTCGTCGAACAGCACGGCCATGTTGCCGAGGATTACCTGCTCGTTGCCTTCAAACTCTTTCCACTCGCCGCCTACCTGCTTCTGCAGCACTTCGGTCCAGTCGTCGTTGCGCACGCCGGTCTGCAGCAGCGTCTTTATCGCTTTGCCGTCCTTGTACACGTAACAGACCATATCGTTGCCGATCTCGCTCACCGTGGCGTTGGGCAACACCATCGCGTTCTTGCGCTCAAACATCACCCGGCCATAGGCGTACATGCCCGGCAACAGCTTGGCGTCGGGGTTGTGCAAGTCGATCTCGGCCCGCAGCGTGCGGCTGGTGAAGTTCAGCGCCCACGACGATCGGGTGACTTGCCCCGGCAGCTCGTCGGTCTGGAAGGCCGAGACCTGCACGGCGGCCTTGGTCACCGGGCGCGGATCGCCCGCGTTGACGTCGACCTCGCTGACGATGTAGTCGGCCTCCTGCTCGGGCACGTCGACGTAGACGCGCACCACGTCGGTACGGGCCACGACGTAGATCGGCGTGGCCTTGGCCGCCGACTGATCGGGCGAGCGATTCGAGGCAGAAGGATCGCCCGTCGCCGGCAGCACGAAGTCGCCAGTATTGGCGTTGCGCAGCACGACGATGCCATCGTAGGGCGCCACCAGCCGGGTGTAGCCGTACAGCGCCTTGACGCGATTGTAATCGGCCGTCGACACTTCGAGTTGGGCCTTGGCCACCTCGACGTCGACCCGGGCCTTATCCAACTCGGCCGCCTGGGCCAGCTTCTCGGCCTCGGAAGTTTGCACCGTGGCCAGGGCCGCATCGCGCATGGCCACGCTGGCTTGCAATTGGCGCTGCGACTCGTCGAGGATCTGCACGTCGACCGCATCCTGCTCGACCATCTTCGAGAGGCGGTTCACTTCGCTCTCCCAGCGAATGACCAGCGCCTCGGACTGCCCGACGTTGGCCTTCGATTCGCTGACCGTGGCCGTGGCCGCGGCGAGCCGGCCCTCGGCAACCTCGACCAACTTCTTGGCTTGGTCGACCAGCGCCCGGTCCATGTCGACCTGGGCCTTCTTGAGTGCCAGCTCTTCCTTCAACTCCGGAATCCACAGCGTGGCCAGCAGTTGGTTGGCCTTGATGCGGTCGCCGATATCGACCTTCCAGTCGAGCACATAGGCCGGCAGCTTGGCGTAGATGGCCGTCTGCTCGTAAGCATCAATGAACGACGGCTGCCCGACGGTGCGTTTCAGGTCGCGACGCGTAGGTTTGACCAACTGCACGCGGGGCGCCGTATTGATCGGCTCCTTGTCGGCCGGCGGACTTCCACCGCAACCGACGACGGCCAAGAGTAAAAAGATCCAGACGTAGCGCATCACGAGCCTCCCGGCAATTTCGGATTCTCCTCGAACTGCACGTCGGTCTGCGGGTCGTAGTGCTTGCTGTCGGGGTCATCGGGGTGGACCGACGGCGAGCGCTTCTTCGAGTTGCCCAGCACCAGCGCGAAGATCGCCGGCACGATGAGCAGCGTGGCCAGGGTCGACATGACCAGACCGCCGATCACCGCCCTGCCCAGGGGCGCCTGCATCTGGCTGCCCGCTTCCAGCGCCAGCGACATGGGAACCATGCCCACGGTCATCGCGCAAGCGGTCATCAAGATCGGTCGCACGCGGTCGGCGGCCCCGCGCACGGCGGCCTCGGCCGGATGCATACCGCTGGCCCAGTGGTTGGCGGTAAACGTGACCAGCATCACGGAGTTCGACACCGAGACGCCAATGCACATGATCGCGCCCATGAACGACTCGAGGTTTAACGTGTTGCCGGCCAGGTACAGGATCGTCACCACACCCGAAAGCACGCCCGGCAATGCACTCACGGAGATCAACGCCAACCGCGGCGATTGGAAGTAGGCGGTCAACAGCATCATGATCACCAGCACGGCGATCGACAGACCGATGCCCAGTGCCTTGAACATTTCCATCATCGGTGGCACCTGCCCGCGCATCATCACGCGCACGCCGCGGGGCGGTTTTCCGGCGGCGGCAATGGCCCTGCTGACCTGCCGCGCCGCGGTACCCATGGATTCGCCTTCGACGTTGGCAGTGATGCTCAAGTAGCGCTGCGACGACACACGGTCGTACTCGCCCACGGCAAAGCCTTCCTTGACCGTGGCCACGTCGCGGACCATCAGGTTCACCACGTCGTTGATCTGTTCAATCGGCAGCCGGGCCACGTCCTCCGCGCTCTTCATGCGGCGCGGCGGCACGAACACTTCCACCTGGTAGTCGAAGCCCGTGGCCGGGTTCTTCCAGTAGTTCAAGGCGATGAAACGGCTGGACGAGGTGGCCACGATAGCGGCATTGCCGGCTTGCTCCATCGTCACGCCCGAGAGCCCCGCCTTCTGGCGATCGATGTTCACTTCCACGGTCGGGTACTCGAGCGTCTGCTCGAATTCGACGTCGCGGAGGAAGGAGATCTTGGCCATCTGCTGCTTGATCTTCTCGGCATGCAGGCGGGCCTTGTCCATGTCAGGGCTGGCCACCACGACTTCGATGGGCGTGGGCGAGCCGAAGCTCATCACCTCGGTGACGATGTCGCCCGGCTGGAAGCCGTAGATGCAGGTCTTGGCTCGCTGGCGGGCCACTTCAGGCATCACGCCGTGCTTCTCCAGCACCTTCGCCAGCCAGGGATTGACCTTCTCGGGCAGGATCTTTCGCATCTTCTCGCGAAACTCCGCCAGGTCGATTTTCGCCCCGTCGCGAAAACGGGCCCGCAGCCAGCCGTCGTCGGGGCCGCGCATGAACAGCACGATGTTGTTCATGCCGAAGTTGGGAGCAATCTGCCCGGCGTAGCCGATCGACACGTGCACGTTCTCGGGCCCTACCTCCTCCTCGATCAGGCGCAGGATCTTGACACCCATGTCGCGGGTGATTTCCCAATTGCTTCCGCGCGGCGGCCGGTAGCGAAGCACGAAGTCGGCCGAGTTGATCTGCGGGAACAGTTCCGTGCCGGTCCGCGTGCCGAGCTGCCAGAGGACCAGAGCACAGACGATCAGGTAGGCCGGTACCACGACTACGCGATACTTGACCACCTGGCCCACGATGGCGCTAAAGGCCGATTGAAAGCGGTGGAAGAAGCCCTTCTCGTCGTCGCTCTCCGCCTTGTGCTTCAAGAGCCACACGCAGACGATCGGCACCAGCGTGCTGGAGAGGATGTACGACGAAATCATGGCGAAACCGACCGCCAGCGCCAGCGGCATGAACAGCGAGCGAATCGGGTTGAGCATGATGAACGCCGGAATGAACACCGACAGAATGCAGAGCATGGCCAGCAAACGCGGCACGGCCGTCTGCATGCTTCCCCGCTCGACCGCGCGGGCCAGGCGGTTGGTCTTGCCCATCTGAACGTGGATGTTCTCGATCGACACCGTGGCCTCGTCCACCAGCATGCCAATAGCCAGGGCCATACCGCCCAGCGACATGATGTTGATCGTGCACCCGGAGATCCACTGCCCCACGAGCGAGCCCATCAGCGCCAGCGGAATGTTGAGTACGACGACCACCACGCTACGCGGGTCGCGCAGGAAGATGAGGATCATCAACCCGGTCAGGCTCGCGCCGATCAAGCCTTCGGTGGCCACGCTATGGATGGCCGCCACAACGGTCGGCGCTTCGTTGAACGCGAAGTTGACCGAGATGTCTTCGGGGATGGCGTCGCGGAAAACGTTTAGCGAGCCCTGAATGTCGGACACGACGTCCAGCGTCGAGGCGGTGTCCTTCTTGATGATGGGCAGGAACACCGACTGGTGGCCGTTGACCAACGCGCAGCCGTAGTTGATGTCGGTGGCATCGCCGATCGTGGCCACGTCATGAATGTACACGTTGCGCTTCATGCGCAGCGGTATATCGCCAATGTTTTGGATATCGACCACCAGCGCATTGTTGGGCACCATCGGCATCTGGTCGCGTATGTAAACGTTGCCAGCCGGAATGATGACGTTGCCCGTCATCAAGGCATTGACAACGTCCTGCGGCGTCACGTTGTAGCGCTGCAGCTTTTGCGGATCGACCTTGACGACGATCGTGCGGATGTTCGGGCCGAATGGCGAGACGGCCACGGTGCCCGGCACGTTCTTTTGCACCAGCGGACGGATGATGTTCTGCGCGTAGTCGGCCACGAGGCCCAACGGCGTCTTCTCGCTTTCCAGCACCAGGTATCCCACCGGCACGCTGCCTTCGTCGAGGCGCATGACCATCGGCGGCAACGTACCTGGCGGCATGCGCGACATGGCCCGGTTGGCCATGGCCACGACGGCCGCCTCGGCCACGCCCATGTCGGTGCCAGGAAAGAATGACAGTTCCACCAGCGCGATTTGCTGGATGCTGCGCGACTCAATCTGGCTGATGCCGTCGACGTACTGGAACATCAACTCGAACTGGTTGACGACCAGACCTTCCATCTGTGCGGGGCTCATCCCGCCGTACTGCAGGAAGACGTAGATCCGCGGTTCGTGCAGCGAGGGAAAGATCTCGACCCGCATCCGCGACAGCGCCAACACGCCGCCGAAAACCAAGCCGATCACCAACGTCACCGTGGTGATCGGGTGCTGCATCGCGAACCGTGTCGGGTTCATAAGCGGCGGAGCCTGGCGGCAATAAGGGCGGGTGGAAAGCGGGCAAATCTGGCAGATTCGAAACCGTACGAGTAGTTTCGGACACTGTCAATTTGGGCATTTAACGAAACTTGCGCGGCATAGACATGTCGCTGCCGCATTTTCCGACTGAATCGGTCGTAGCAATTGGTACAGGCCGGCAGGGTGGGGGACCGATACTTCTCCATACAGCCAAACCGCTCCGCGCGCGGCGCTGCGCGCACGAGTTTTCGCTATTCGAGTGGATCGGGACTGCATGTTCGAGGAGCACCAGCCGCAGAGTCAGCCGCGCGAAACCGGCCGGCGGCCGCAGGCACGGAGCCTGCGCGCCCCGCGTTGGGCCAGCGCCGCTGCGTGCGCCGTGGTGCTGGCCCTGGGCACGGCCGCCCGGGCGGAACGGCCGCAGCCTACGCAGGTCGTTCCTGCCCGGCTGGAGCGCTTGCCGCCGGTCGCCCCGGCTCCTGAGGAAATTGCTCCGCCCGAGCTGCCGACTCCCGCGGCAGAACTGCCGCAGCCCGAAATGGAAATGGCGATCGAACCGTATCCGGTTTCGGGCGGGCCTTCGGTGATGGTGGGTCCGGCGATGACGCAGCCAGCCTCACATCCGAACTTGCCTCCACCTCCGGCTGACCCGACCGAAGTGCCGCTGCCGATCAACCTGGCCACGGCCTTGCGACTTTCCGACGCGCGCCCGCTGATCGTGGCCGCCGCTCAGGCGCGGATCCAGATCGCCGCGGCAGAACTCGAACGGGCCAACGTGCTGTGGTTGCCCAACGTCAACGGCGGCAATGCCTACATCTTCCATGCCGGTGGCAAGCAGCAGAGCAACGGCGCACTGCTCAACCAGAACACAAATTTCCTCTATGCCGGCGGTAGCCTCGAGCTGAAGGTGGCCACGACCGACGCCATCTTCGAGCCGCTGGCGGCGCGACAGGATCTGCGAGCCCGCCGAGCCAACCTGCAAGCCGCGAAGAACGAGGCGTTGCTCGAAACGGCGAATGCCTACTTCACGGTGCAGCAAGCCCGCGGGTCGTACACGGCAATGCTCGACGTCGTGCAGCGTTCCGAAGTGCTGGTCAAACGCATCGAAGCCATTGCTCGGGGTTTGGCGCCTCGCGACGAAATCTATCGTTCGCGCACGTTGCTGGCGCAAATGCAGCAGGACGCCGCCGTTTCCCAGCAACAGTGGCGCGTCTCCAGTGCCCGGCTGACGCGCGTGTTGCGGCTCAACCCCGAGGCGATCGTCGTACCGCTCGAGCCCGAGCACCTGCAGGTAACCCTCATCGAGCCGCAGACCACGCTCGACGAGCTGATCCCCGTCGGCCTGACTTACCGCCCCGAACTGGCGGCCCACCAGGCAATCGTGCAGGCCACGCTAGCCCGATTGAAACAGGAAAGGATGCGCCCGCTGCTCCCCAGCATTCTGATCACGGGTAACAGCACCCCGGAGTTTCTCTTCCAGGGAGGCATCTTCGCCACCGGCAGCAATGGCCTGGACGACTGGGCCGGACGCGCCGACATCGGCGCCCAGGTCGTGTGGCGCGTCGACAACCTCGGCTTTGGTAACCAGGCGCTGATTCGCAAGCGGCGCGGCGAGAACAATCTGGCGATGGTCGAGCTGTTCAACATCCAGGACTACGTGGCCGCTGAGGTGACGCAGGCCAAAGCCGACGTCGAAAGCGCCGCGGTGCGGATGGTCGAAGCCGAACGCGGCTTGAAGACTGGCTTGAAATCCTACGCCGGCAACTTGCAAGGCTTGGGGCAGACCCACCGCTTCCACGACGTGCTGGTGCTGGTCAATCGCCCGCAGGAAGTCGTGGCGGCACTCGAACAGTTGAAGCAAGCCTATTTGAACTACTACGCGACGGTGGCCGACTACAACCGAGCCCAATTCAAGCTGTTTTACGCGCTGGGCTTTCCGGCCAAGATTCTCGCCTGTGAACGCACCCCGGGTGTACCCGAGCCGATCGACACCTCGCGGCCGGCGTATCTGCCGCCGGTCTTCGATCCGGCAACGACCGCCGGACCGTGACGATGAAGAGTGGTCTGTCGTTCGGGATTGGTGGCTGGTGAACTACCACGCCTAACCACGATTCACGAATAGCCCCCGCAAGTGCTTATTGAGGAACGTTCCGCCCGGGTCGAGCCGATCGCGCACCCGGCAGAAGTGGTCCCAGCGGGGATAGAGCCGCGCCAAGTCCGGGGCGCGAAGGCTGTGCATCTTGCCCCAGTGGGGCCGCCCGCCGTGAGCGAGGAAGATCGGCTCGGCATCGGCGAAAAAAGCCCGGTGCTCGAGTTGGGCTGCCTGGTGGATCGAGATCGCCACCGTCGGGCGTCCGCATGCCGGGCTGAGATCAATGCCGTCGGCCGCCACTGTGCGATACTCGACCGGCCAGGTGACGTCGGCGTGCCGCGTGCGCATCAGTTCGCGAATCGCGGCGAAGCACTCCGGCCCCTCGTCGGCCGGCAGCGCGTACTCCATCTCATTGAAGCGATTCTCGCGCACGGTGGGAAACACATTGTAGCTGTGGTCGATGCGCTCCCCCTCGACACCGCGCATGTCGTCCGGGGCTGCGTCGGTCGGCTCGAGCGCCTTGCCGTGCGCCAGGCCGGTGCGCGGATACCAAAAAAACTCGTAGTGCCGCGTGGCCGCGATTCGCTCGTCCAAGCGCGACAGGCACGTGTCGATCGGCTCCTGCCACACCCGCTCGTGCAGCCGGTAGGCAGGGACCAGCCGCAGGCGGATCGCGGTCAGCACGCCGAGCGCTCCCAGCGAAACGCGCGACGCGGCCAACAAGTCGTCGTCGGCCGGGGTGACCTCGAGCAACGTCCCGTTGCCGGTGATCATCCGCAGCGCGACGACCTGCGTCGACAGGCTTCCCAGCGCGCGGCCGGTGCCGTGCGTGCCGGTCGAGACGGCGCCGGCCAGCGATTGCACATCGACGTCGCCCTGGTTTTCCAGCGCCAGTCCGTGCCGTGCGAGCGGCTCGCCTAAATCGTGCAGCTTGCTGCCGGCGAGAATCGTCGCCTCGCCCTGCTCGGCATCGACGCTCTCGATGCCGGCCACTCGATCGAGCGAGACGAGCACGTCGTCGCTTGCGCACAAGGGAACGAACGAGTGCCCGCTGCCCCAGACGCGCACGGTGCGGTTCTCGCGGGCAGCGGAGCGTACCGCGTCGGCGACTTCTTCCTCGCTGGCCGGTTCGAGTTGCTGCGCGGGGCGGCATTCGACCGAGCCGGACCAATTCGTCCAGGTGGCGGTCATGCGAAGCGCTCCGCAGGTTCGTCGGGTGCCGGCGAAGGTTCGAACGCGTCGCGATAGACGAACAGCGCGGGCGTGCCGCCGGTGTGCCAGAACAACACGTTCTCGCTCGAGTCGAAAAAGCCCTGCCGCACCAAGTCCACCAGTCCGGAGAAGGTCTTGCCCGTGTAGACCGGATCGAGCAGCAATCCCTCGTACCGCGCGGCCAACGTGACCGCCTCGATCATCGCATCGGTCGGTTCGCCGTAGCCGCTGCCGAGGTAATCGTCGCGCACCAGCACCTGATCGTCGAGATCGGCTTCGAGTCCCACGAGTTGGGCCGTCTCGCGCACTTTCTGCCGCACCGTGGCCAGCGCTTTCTCGCGCGGGTGGTAGACGGAGATGCCGATCACGCTGGGATCGCAGTCGAAGGCTTCCGACTGCGCGATGCTTTCGAAGCCGACGATCAGCCCCGCGTGAGTCGTGCAACTGCCGGTCGTGATCACCAGATGATCGACTCGCAGTTGCTGCTCGGCGGCCTGGCGTGCCAGTTCCCAGGCCGCGTCGACGTAGCCCAGCGCGCCGGTCGCCGTCGACCCGCCGGCCGGAATGAAAAACGGCACATCGCCCCGTTTGCGGATTTGAGACATGACGTCGCGGGAGACGATGGCTGCTGCTTCGACGTCGGCGGCGATGTGCACTTCGGCGCCCAGTAGACGGTCGAGAAACAGGTTGCCGCCGGTTTCGTAGGATTCGCTGCAATACCGCGACAGGTGCGGCAGCACGAGCTCGCACTTGAGGCCGAGCTTGGCGGCCGCGGCGGTCGTCTGCCGGCAATGGTTCGACTGCACGCCGCCGATGGTGACAACCGTGTTGGCCCCCTGTTCGATGGCCTCGGCCATCAGGAACTCGAGTTTGCGCGTCTTGTTGCCGCCAACGGCCAGCCCCGTGCAGTCGTCGCGCTTGACGAAGAGTTGCGGCCCGCCGAGATGTTCGCTCAGCCGCTCCATCCGCTCCAGCGGCGTCGGCCGGTGACAAAGCTTGACGCGAGGAAATTGATCGAGGTGCATGGCCCACATTGTAGCAAGCAGACTTGGCCGATCGCAGCCATCCTGGAGCGATTGCAAGGAAAGTAGCAGGCTCACTCCGTGAGCCGTCGCAACGCCACGAACCCGCTCCGAGAGAGCAGCGGGCGAACAGACAACGCATGCGCGGGTTCTGCTTGACGGCTCACGGAGTGAGCCTGCTACTTTGCCTACCGAAACTTCTTCTTCCCCGCTGGCGGCTCCGGCTCGATCTGCGGGCGCGGCGGTCTGTGGGCTTCCTTCAACAGCTTGCCCAATCGCGCGGCGATCTCGGGATGCTCGCCGGCCAGGTCGTTGCTCTCGCCGACGTCGGCGGTCAGGTCGTAGAGCTCGATGCGATTGTCGTTCTGCTCTTGGCGTACCGCCTTCCAACCGCCGACGCGCACGGCGCGGTCGGGACCGTCTTCCCAATACAGGTACTTGTGCGGCGCCTGCTTGTGCCCGGCGGCTTTTTCGCCAATCAGCGTGGGCAACATGGAGACGCCGTCGATGTCCTGAGGTACTTTGGCGCCGGCCAATTCGGCCAGCGTGGGCAATACATCGGCAAAGTACCAAGGCTCGCTGCTGACCGAGCCCGCGTCGACGTGCCCGGGCCAGCGGACGATCATCGGCGTGCGGATGCCCCCTTCGTACAGTCCGCCCTTGGTGCCGCGAAACGGCCCACAGGCGTTGAAGAAATCCGGATCGCTCGGTCCGTAGGTGGCTCCGTTGTCGCTGGTGAAAAAGACGATCGTGTTCTCGTCCAGACCCAACTCGTCCAATTGCTTAAACAGCTTCGCGACGCTGCGGTCCATGTGCGTGATGATGGCCGCCGTGGTCGCGCGGGGCATCGCCTGCTGGGCATAGTCGTGGGGATAGCCCGTCTTCTTGCGGCGGCCCTTGTACGGCGTCTCGGGGAACTTGCCGGCGTACTCGGCCAGCGACTCCTCGGGCACCAGCAACTCATAGTGTGGCACGGCAAAGGGCACGTACAGGAAAAACGGCTCGTCGCGGTGACGCCGCACGAAATCGAGCGCCTGAGCGACGATCTCGTCGTGCGTGTACTGCCCGCGGCCGCCGTCGGCGTTGCCGGGGAGCGGATAGCGCTGGTCGTTGAGCCAGAGATACTCGGGATAGTAGAAGTGGGCGTGAATCTGGTGCAGGTAGCCGAAAAACTCGTCGAAGCCCTGCCGATACGGCACCCCCGGCGTACCGTGTTCACCGAGGCCCCACTTGCCGAACAGCCCTGTGGCATAGCCGGCTGGCTTGAGCACTTCGGCGACGGTGACGTCGTCGTCGGCCAGGGGAATGCCGCCGCTGTTGCCCCGCACCGGCGTGTGCCCGCCGTGCAGTCCAGTCATCAGCACGCTGCGTGATGGGGCACAAACACAGCAGCCGGCATAAACATCGGTGCAGCGCAAGCCTTCGGCCGCCATCCGATCAAGGTTCGGCGTGCGAATCTTCGTCTGACCGTAGCAACCCAGGTGGGCATAGCCGAGATCGTCGGCCATGATGAACACGATGTTCGGCGCTCGCTCCGCCGCAGATAGGCGCTGGGCGGCGACAAACACCAGCATCGCCACCCAGAGAAAACGTAAGATTGTCGTAGTCATCGCACTCCCCTGCACGTTTCACCCGGAGCCATCGGCGACGGCGCGTAAACCCCGAGTATACGCCAAACGCCCTCGCACTTCCCACGGCCGGCCAACCGCACGACATGAGCCTCCAGCAGTCGCCATCCTCCGAAAAACACACGCCCCGCGCCCTGTGGAAAAAACTGGCGGTGCTGGCCGCCGTGTGTGCCGCGGCCGTCACCATCTACCTGCTGTGGGGTGAATGGCTCTCGCTGGACAAGCTGGCTGCGCGCGAGGCCGACCTGCGCGACTTTCAACAGCGGCGCCCTCTGCTCGTCTACGGCATCGCGTTTGGCGTCTATGTCGTCGTCACGGGGCTGTCGCTCCCCGGCGCCGCGGCGCTCACGCTGCTTTACGGCTGGTATTTCGGGCTCGCGCGTGCCGCGATAGTGGTCAGCTTCGCGTCCACTTCGGGGGCCACGGTCGCGTTCCTGCTCAGCCGCTTCCTGCTTCGCGACGCCATCGAGCGCCGTTTCGGCGACCGGCTTTCCGGCTTCAACCGGGCTCTCGCGCGCGACGGGGCCTTCTACTTGTTCACGCTGCGCCTGATCCCCGCCGTGCCGTTCTTCGCGATCAACGCCGTGATGGGGCTCACCCCGATCGGCACCTGGACCTTTTGGTGGGTCAGCCAATTGGGGATGCTGCCGGGAACGGCCGTGTACGCGTACGCCGGGTCCAGCGTACCCAACCTGCAGACGCTCGCCGAGCGGGGACCCAGCGCAGCCTTCGCGCCGGGTCAGCTCACCCAGATCGCTATCGCCTTCACGTTGCTGGGCGTGTTTCCGCTTGCGATGCGATGGTTGCTGAAACGCTTCGGCCGCCCTACGCCGACGACCGGAGCGGCCGACTCGCCGGAGAGCGAGGCCCCGCGTTGAGCGCGCCGGGCACGGACCCTATCATGGAACCCGTGCCCGCACGATCCCCTCGGAGACCCGCCATGCTGCTCCGCGTATCCTCCCGCTGCTTCTTGTTGATAGTGTCTCTCCTGACAGCCGCGGCCTTGGTCCGCGCCGAGGACTGGCCGCAGATGCGGGGGCCCAACTGCTCGGGCATTGCCCCCGGCGAGGCCGCATTGCCGGTCGAGTTCTCGAATGTCGACAACGTGATCTGGTCGCTCGAGATGGGCGACGGCATCGGATCGCCGGTCGTGGCCGCGGGCCGGGTGTTTGTCTCGTCGATGGAAGGGCCCGAGACCGTGCGGCTGCATTGCGTCGATGCGGCCACGGGGCAGCGCCTCTGGCATCGTGATCTGGACACCGGCCCCTTGGTCGAAATCCATCGCACGAACAGCCACGCGGCCACCACTTGCGCCGCCGACGCCGAGCGCGTCTACTTCTACTTCAGCACGCTGGGCATGATGGCCTTCGACGCCAAGACCGGCAAGACGGTGTGGCAGCACGAGTTGCCGGTGCCGTACTTCGTGTTTAAGTGGGGACCGGGTATGTCGCCGGTGCTGTTCGACGGCAAGGTAATCTTCGTACAGGACGACGACCTGGCGCCGGCCATGTACGCCTTCGACTGCAAGACCGGCGAGATCTTGTGGAAGGTCGACCGCAGCAACATGGCCGTCAACTACTCGCACCCGGTGATTTGCCATCCCGACAGCGGGCCTGAGTTGGTCGTGGCGGGCACGGGCAAGCTCATCGGCTACGATCCCGACACCGGCGAGGAGCTGTGGTCGGCACGGACGCTGTTACGCAACATCAAGACCACGCCGGTATGCCACGACGGCGTTATCTATATCTCGCTGCAGAGCGGCGGCATCGCCAATCAGTGGCTGGTGAGCGTCGACCAGGCCGAAACCGGCAACAGCGACGGCCGCCTGGACAAAGATGAGATCCAAGCCTTCGTCGGCGAGGTAAAGGTGCCCGAGGCGTTCATGAAAAAGTTCGACCGCGGCGACGAGAACGGCGACGGCTTCCTGGAAGGGGCCGAATTGGACAAGGCGTTCCTCGTGGCCGACAACTTCGCCGGGGCCCGCTACAACGCGGCCGACGCTTCCGATCAGTTCATTCTGGCCGTGCGCGGCGGCGGCCGCGGCGACGTGACCGACTCGCACCTGTTATGGAAGCACGAAAGCCGGGCGCCGGATCACATCGTGTCGCCGCTGGTGGTCGACGGGCGAATGTTGGTCGTCAAGGGCGGCGGCATCTCGAGCTGCTTCGACACCAAGGACGGCGAGCCGCTGTGGTACCAGAAGCGGATTCGCAACATCGGCGAATACTTCGCCTCGCCCGTATACGGCGACGGCAAGATCTACGTCGTCGGCGAAAACGGCCACGTGGTCGTACTCGAAAACAGCCCGGAGCTGAACGTGCTGGCCGTGAACGACCTGGGCGACAGTTGTCTGGCCACCCCGGCCATCGCCGACGGCCGGATCTACTTCCGCACGCGGAATCACTTGCTGTGCGTGGGATTGCGCGACGAGTGACGAGTGACGAGGAAGGAAACGCAAAGACGCCAAGGCGCAAAGCCGCAGGGGAGGGAACGAGAGAGAAGAAGATTGAAGAACGAGGTGGTTGACCGCCGCCCGTCGTCACATTGTCTTGTTGGCGGCTTTGCGTCTTCGCGTCTTTGCGTTTCCATCCTCGTTCTAGTTCGTCTCCAGCACAACGCCGACGGTTTGTCCCTTCTCTACGCTGGCAAACGTGCGCAGCACGAGCACGAGGCCGGCGTGCGGCGTGCGGATTTCGTGGGGGTCGCCGCCGGTGACGTCGGTCACGCGCCCCAACAGGTCGCCGGAGCTGACGCGCCGGCCGAGCGTGACGGCCGGCTGGAAAAAACCGGTAGTGGGCGAGGGGTTGCAGATCTGCAAGTGCCCCGAGTCGGGGCGGGGGTCTTCGACCACGAGTTCGATCGGCCTACGGGACGGCTCGCCGGCGATCATGCCCAGGTGCCGCATCACGTTTAGACAGCCGTCGGTGTAGGCATCCACGCCGTGCGGATTGCACATGCCCGAGCCGTAGAACTCGGCGTAGATCGCCGGCACGCCCAGGTCGCGAGCCACCGATAGCGAACGGCCCTCCAGTTCGGGCGACGTGCCCCACACCACCGGCAGGCCAAACGCCCGAGCCATGGCCCGCTGCCGATCGAGCACTTCGGCATCGGCGTGCAGTATGTAGCCGGTCATGGGCCACACCGAAAGCTCGCGACCGCCGGAATGTAGATCGATGTAGCAGTCGGCTTCGTCGATCAATTGGCTCAGCGCGTGGGCCGCCTGCTGGGTAATCGAACCTTCGGGATCGCCCGGGCAGGTGCGGGCCAGGTCGAGCCCATCGTCAGCGGTGCGCGTGCCGCGATGAAAGGCCTGCTCGTTCACGACCGGCACCAGCGTCAGGGTGCCGGCTCCGAGTTCCACGCCCGACTCGGTCGCCGAGAATCGCGCAATCAACCGCCACACGGCCGCCATGCCTTCGAACTCGTCGCCGTGGACGCCGGCCGTGATGAGCAAGTGCGGACCGGGCTGGGAACCGGTGAAGACGACGTTCGCAATTTCAAAGGGGCTCAACCGTTACTCCCGCGCCGGAATGACCGCGGCAGCGCGGCAGTCCTTGAAGCGAAATGCTCCGTCGACCGGCAGCACGACGCCAGTGATGTAGTCGGCCGCGTCGGATGCGAGGAACACCGCCGCCTGGCCGATGTCGTCGGGCGTACCGAGCCGGCCCCAGGGGAGCTTGGCCCCCTCGTCGCGGATGACGTGCTCGTCGAACGACTCGCGCTCGCCGGGCGTGTCGGTCCAGCCGGGCTCGATTACGTTGACGTTGATGCGGTGCTCGGCCAATTCGACGGCCATCGTGCGGGCCATGTGATTCAAGCCGGCCTTGGCCGCGCCGTAGGCCACGCTGCGCGCCAGCGGCATCTCGCCCTGCACGCTGGAAATGAACACGATCTTGCCCCCGCCGCCCCGGGCGACCATGTGCCGGGCGACCAGTTGGCTGGCGTGAAAGCCGCTGGTGAGCGTGCCGGACAGCACGCGCTCGAAGTCGTCCGGATCGTAGTCGAGAAAGTCGCACCGCACGCCGAAGGCCGGGTTGCTCACCAGCACGTCGATCCGCTCGACTTCCGAAAGGGCGTCGGTCACCAGCGCCTCGCAGCCGGCGCGGTAAAAGACGTCGGACTCCAGCGTCACGCAATGGCGGCCCAGGTGCCGAATCTGGTCGGCCGTCTTGTGTAGATCGACACTGCCGATGCGATCGTTGACGATCACGTCGGCCCCGGCCCGGGCCAGCGCCAGCGCGCAGCCCTGGCCGATGCCGCGTCCCGCGCCGGTGACCAATGCTGTCTTGCCTGTCATGTCCATCTGCGCATCCTCGCGGAGAAAGCGGTCGGTCGCTGTATCTTGATTGTATCGAGCCTCGTGGGCGCTGGCAGCGGCAGGCGCTATAATGACCGCGCTTGGGCGGAGCGAGTCATCCTGCAGTTGCTTCTTCGCAAAACAGTGGGTCCAGCATGGCCGATCTCAGCACCACCGTCGACGGACTGAAGCTCCCCAACCCGTTCGTGATCGGCTCGGGCCCCCCGGGCACGAATGCCAACGTCATCGGCAAGGCGTTCGACGAAGGCTGGGGCGCCGTGATCTGCAAGACGGTGAGCCTCGACGCCTCGAAAGTGATCAACGTCCAGCCCCGCTATGCGCGGCTGCGCACCGCCGATTCGAAGGAGATCATCGGCTGGGAGAATATCGAGTTGATCAGCGACCGCCCGTTCGAGACCTGGATCGACGAGTTCAAGCAGATCAAGGACAAGTACCCCGATCGCGTGCTGATCGCCTCGATCATGGAGGAATACCGCGAGGAAGCCTGGTCCGAAATCATCGACCGTTGCCAACAGGCCGGCGTCGACGCGTTCGAGTGCAACTTCTCCTGCCCGCACGGGCTGCCTGAGCGGCGGATGGGTTCGGCGATGGGCGAAAACCCTGAGATCCTCTCCGAGGTCTGCTCCTGGGTGATGAAAGCGGCCAAGGTGCCGGTGTGGGCCAAGATGACGCCCAACGTCACCCACATCGAAGATCCCTCGCGGGCGGCGCTAGCGGCCGGCTGCCAGGGGATCAGCGCCATCAACACGATTCGCAGCGTGATCGGCGTGAACCTCGGTACGCTGCGGCCCGAGCCGACGGTCGAAGGCTACACCACCCTGGGCGGCTACTCCTGCAAGGCCGTGCTGCCGGTGGCGCTAAGGATGTGCATGGAGGTGGCCAAGCTGATCAAGGACGAATTCCCGGGCCGCAGCATATCGGGCATCGGCGGTGTGGAGAGTGGCAACGACGCCGTGCAGTTCATCCTGCTGGGTGCCAACACTGTGCAGGTCTGCACCTACGTGATGAAAGTCGGCTACCGCTGCGTGCACCAGATGCTCGAGGAGATGTCGGCCTTCATGGACCAGCACGGCTTCAACTCGCTCGACGACTTCCGCGGCCACAGTCTGCAGTACTTCACCACCCACCACGACCTGGTCGAGCGCCAAGCCGCCGCCCGCGCCGCCGCCAAGGCCGAAAGCCAAGCCATCCGCGCCGACGCCGAGTGGCGAGGCGATGATTTTGTGAAGCAGACGGACGAGCTGTCGCGTGGGTAGGCGAATCCATCGATACTAGCCCGAAGCGCAAGCGAGGGTCGTTCTCTCTTTAGCGTTCGGTGAGCCGCGCGCGAAGATGCCAGTGATTCGCGCGCAACCCTCGCTTGCGATTCGGGCTAGTGTTTGAATCCCGCGACCTTCAGACCCCGGCGGATTCGAGCACGTCCAGAAGAGCCTGACTTTCTCGTGTCCGGGCAAAATCGATAGCTGCGCGTCCATCGTTTGCAGCGACATCGACCTTCGCGCCAGCGTCGATGAGCATACGCACGATCGTTAGGTACACCTTCTCAGAATGTAAGGCCGCAAGGCACCACATCAATGCGGTCCGCCCACGATTATCGTCGCGAGCGTTTACGTCGGCCCCCCGGCCGAGAAGCAGTTTCACGACGTCGGTCTGGCCGCCTGACGCGGCCAACATGAGCGCGGTTGAGCCGGTCTCGCTCCTCGCCTCAATCGGTACGCCCTGGTCAAGCAACTCGGTCAGCATGCCGATCTCTCCCCAGCGCGCCGCTTCGACTAGCGCCGTGTGAACTCGCCCCGCGTCGATGAACATCTGAATAACGTGTTCCACAGTCATCGTCGCACCTCGTTAGCCAGATGCTCACGCCCCGTGCGTCGGCTCGCGGCGGAGCAATTCGCCGTGGTCTTTTGAGCCAACGAACTTGCCGTCGCGCACCTGCACGCGGCCGCGGACGGTCACGGTTTCGCTGCGGCCCTCCAACGGCCATCCTTCGAATGCACTGTAGTCGACGTTCATCAACTGCTTGTCGGCGGTGATCGTGCCGCGATAGGCGGGGTCGAAGATCACCAGGTCCGCATCGGCGCCGGGCTGGATGGCGCCTTTGCGAGGGAACAGGCCGAACAGTTGCGCGGCTCGGGTGGAAACCAGGTCGACGAACCGGTGCAGGTCGATCCGCCCGGTGGCCACGCCGTGGGTGTAGAGCAGGTGCACGCGGTCTTCGACGCTGGGGATGCCGTTGGGGATCTTGGTGAAGTCGCCGCTGCCCATTTTCTGCTTCTGGGCCTCGAAGTCGAACGGGGCGTGGTCGGTGGCCACGGTGTGGACGTCGCCCGAGCGGACGGCGTTCCACAGGGCATGCTGATGCGAAATCTCGCGCAAGGGCGGCGACATCACGTACTTCGATCCGTCGGGCCGCTGTGTGTAAGAGTGATCGAGCACCAGGTGCGGGATCACGGCTTCGACCCACATCCGCACGCCCCGCCGCCGGGCTCGCCGGGCCGCATCGAGCGCGTCGGCACAGGAGGTGTGCACGACGTACGTGTGGGCCCCGGTCAACTCGGCGAACGTGGCCAGGTGCTGCACGCCCTCGCCTTCGACGCTCGGCGGGCGCGACGGCTCGTGCCACTCGGGCCCCGTCTTGCCTTGGCTCAGGAGCCAGGCTTGCAGTTGGGCCACCAGCTCCGCGTTTTCGCAGTGGGCCGTGACGATCACACCGAGCCGCCGGGCCAGCTCGAGTATGCTGAACAGCTCCGTATCATCAATGCCCAGGGCGCCCTTGTAGGCCAGGAAGATCTTGAACGAAGCCGTCCCGTCCTTGACGATCCGCTCGAGCAACTCGCGACGGCCATCGTCGTAGGCGGTCACCCCCATGTGAAACGTGTAGTCGCAGGCCGATTGACCCGCGGCCTTCGACTTCCACAGCTCGTAGGCTTCCAGCGGATCTTCCTCGCGGCCCGGGCAGACCATTTCAATGAGCGTCGTGGTGCCGCCGACCAGTGCCGCGCGGCTGGCCGTTTCGTAGGTGTCTTTGGCATAGGTGCCCATGAACGGCAGGTAGATGTGCACGTGCGGATCGATGAAACCGGGAAAGACGTACTTGCCCGAGGCGTCGATCACGTCGCAATCGTCGGGCGCAGCGAGCCCCGTGCCCACGGCGGTGATGGTTTCGCCCTGGCAGAGCACGTCGCCCTGGAAGCGGGCATCGGGAGTGACGATTTCGCCGTTCTTGATCAAAAGCGCCATGTGAGAACCTCAAGACCGGACGGTTAGTGGTCGGCGATTTGTATCCGACACGAGCCCGAAGCGCAAGCGAGGGAAAACGTGTTTCCGGTGGTCGAAAACCCTCGCTTGCGCTTCGGGCTGGTGTCACGGGGTGTCTTGTGCGTTGGATTAGAGCGCCGTGATCGCGCCGTAGGTTTCGGGGCGGCGATCGCGATAGAACTGCCAGGTGTTGCGCACTTCGCGAATCATGTCCATGTCGAGATCGGCCACGACGATGTCGTCGGTGTCGCGTGCGCCGGTGGCGATCATCTGGCCGCGCGGATCGCAGAAGTAGCTTTGGCCGTAGAACTCGCCGATTCGCCAGGGCTCTTCCCAGCCCGGGCGATTGATCGCGCCGACGAAGTAGCCGTTGGCCGCGGCATGGGCCGGCTGCTCGAGCTTCCACAGATATTCCGACAGCCCGGCCACGGTGGCCGACGGGTTGAAAACGATCTCGGCCCCGTTCAATCCCAGGCAGCGGGCCCCCTCGGGAAAGTGCCGGTCGTAGCAGATGTAGACGCCGACCTGCGCCAGCCGCGTTTCGAACACCGGATAGCCGAGATTGCCGGGGCGGAAGTAGAACTTCTCCCAGAAGCCGGGCGCCACCTGCGGAATGTGCATCTTGCGAAACTTGCCCAGGTAGTTGCCTGCTTCGAGCACGGCCGCCGTGTTGTAGTAAATGCCGGTGTGCTCCACTTCGTAGACGGGCAGCACCAGGACGATGCCGTGCTTCTTCGAGATCTCGAGAAACCGCTGCGTGGTGGGGCCCTCGGGCACGCGCTCGGTGAGGTCGTACCACTTGGTCTCCTGCTCGGCGCAGAAGTAAGGGCCGTAGAACAGTTCCTGCAGGCAGATCATCTGCGCCCCTTGATCGACGGCCCGGGCGATGAGCGCCTCGTGCTTTTCGATCATGGCCAGCTTGATCTTGTCGACCGACGAGGTGGCCGGCTCGCAGAGGGTGGCCTGGATCAACCCGGCGCGCACGATTCGGGGCATGATGCCGCTCCACTGGTGACAAAGATGACTTTGGTCGTATACTCAAGCGCGCGCCAGAGTGCGGCCGCCCACCGAGAGTTGCGCGCTTGCGACCGCCCTCATGATACGCTTTGCGCGCGATTGAACAAGCCAGCAGAACGACGCCACTTATGTCCGTTACCGCCAGCACGCAACCTGTCGACGTCCCGCTGTTGATCGGCGGGCGCTTCGAAACCTCGGCCGCCGACCGCCACGGCGACGTGTTCAATCCCTCGACCGGCCAGGTGCAAGCGCGAGTTCCCCTGTGTGGCGAAGCGGACGTCGATCGGGCCGTGCGCGCCGCAGCCGACGCGCAGCCGGCCTGGGGCGAGACCCCGGCGGTCGAGCGGGCCCGGGTGATGTTTCGCTTTCGCGAGCGGCTGCATGCCCGCTTCGAGGAGTTGGCGGCGCTGGTGACCCGAGAGCACGGCAAGACGGCCGCCGAGGCCCGGGCCGAGATGCAGCGCGGCATCGAGATGGTCGAGTTCGCCGCGGGCATACCCAGCCTGCTGATGGGCCAGGCCCTGGAGAACATCGCCTCGTCGGTCGATTGCGAGACGAGCCGCCACCCGGTGGGCGTGTGCGCCGGGATCACGCCGTTCAATTTCCCGTCGATGGTGCCGCTGTGGATGTTTCCCGTGGCGATCACCTGCGGCAACACGTTCGTGCTCAAGCCGTCAGAGAAGGTGCCGCTGTCGGCGGTGATGCTGGGCGAGCTGCTGGTCGAGGCGGGGCTGCCCGACGGCGTGTTCAACATCGTGCACGGCGACAAGACCGTGGTCGACGCGCTGCTGACGCACCCTCTGGTGAAGGCCATTTCCTTCGTCGGTTCCACGGCCGTGGCCAAACACGTTTACGAGACGGGCACGGCCAACGGCAAACGGGTGCAGGCGGCCGGCGGGGCCAAGAACCATTTGATCATCATGCCCGACGCCGAGCTCGACCAAGTGGTCTCGGCACTGCAGTCCTCGGCCTTTGGCTGTGCCGGAGAGCGCTGTATGGCCGGCAGCCTGGCCGTGCCCGTGGGACGGATTGCCGACGACCTGGTCGAAGGTTTGTGTCAGGCCGGCAAGCGAATGAAAGTCGGCCCGACTGACGGCCAGGCCGACGTGCAAATGGGCCCGCTCGTCACGGCGGCGCACCGCGATCGCGTATCGGGCTATCTCGAAGTGGCCGCGAGCGAAGGGGCCGAAGTGGCCCTCGACGGCCGCGCGTTCGACCTGCCCAGCGACGGGTTTCTGCTGGGGCCGAGCGTGGTCGATCGCGTGCAGCCCGAGATGCGGCTGGCCAAGGAAGAGATCTTCGGTCCCGTGCTCTCGGTCGTGCGGGTCGACGATCTGGACCAGGCCCTGGAACTGGGCAAGCAGTGCCCTTACGGCAACGGGGCCAGCATTTTCACGCGCAGCGGCTGGGCGGCCCGGGAGTTCAAACGCTCGTTCAACGCGGGCATGATCGGCATCAACGTGGGCGTGCCCGCGCCGATGGCCTGGTTTCCGTTCACCGGCTGGAACAAGTCGTTTTTCGGCGATCTGCACATCCAGGGCGTCGAAGGCGTACAGTTTTACACACAGCAGAAAATGACCATGACCCGCTGGTTCCGCTCGTCGGCCGACTCGGCGGCGGACCCGATATGGAAGTCGCAGGCGGGCGGGTCGTAGGCGGCCGCTCGAATCGCGTATCACGACACGAGACATCGCCATGAAAAAGAACCTCCAGCTTCCGATCTGCGATCATCGGCCCGAGCCCTACGAAGGGCCGCCCAAGCCGGAGGTGCTGGCCCTGCGCAAGAAGTATCTGACGCCCGGGCTGGTGACCTACTACCGCGATCCCGTGCTCGTGGTCGAAGGTCACATGCAGTACGTGTGGGACGAGACCGGGCGGCGCTATCTCGACGGCATCGCGGGCATCGCCACGATTTCGGTCGGGCACTGCCATCCCAAGATCGTCGAGCAGGTGCGCGAGCAATCGGGCAAGCTGCAGCACGCCACGACGATCTACCTGCATCCCAAGATCGGGCAGTTCGGCAAAGAGCTCGCCGAACGGATGCCCGACGGCTCGGATCTGTCGGTGACGTACTTCACCAACTCGGGCAGCGAGGCCAACGAGTTGGCCATTCTCATGTCGCGCGAGCACACGGGCCGCTCAGAAGTCATCTCGCTGCGCAACGCCTACCACGGCGGCACGCACACGGCGATGGCGCTGACGGCCCACGGCACGTGGAAGTTTCCCAGCAATCCTGTGTCGCTGGTGAAGAACGCCACGCCGGGTTATTGCTACCGCTGCCCCTTTGGCCTGACCTATCCCAGTTGCGACGTGAAGTGCGCCCGCGACGTCGAGTCGCTGATTCGCTACGAGACCTCGGGCGAGCCGGCGTGCTTCATTGGCGAGCCGATCCAGGGCGTGGGCGGCACCGTGATTCCGCCGCCGGAATACTTTCAGATCGTGTACGACGCCGTGCGACGGTTCGGCGGGCTGTGCATCGCCGACGAAGTGCAAACCGGCTTCGGCCGCACAGGCGAGCACTACTGGGGATTCCAGAATTGGGGCGTCACGCCCGACTTGGTCACGATGGCCAAGGGCATCGGCGACGGCGTGCCGCTGGCGGCCGTGACCACGCGACCCGAGATCTCCGAGACGGTGGCCAAGCGGGTCCACTTCAACACGTTCGGCGGCAATCCGATTTCAGTCACCGCGGGATTGGCCACGCTGGAAGTGATCGACGAGGAAGGCATTCAGGAAAACGCCAAGATGGTCGGCGCCCACCTCAAGGAGCGGCTGCTCGAACTGCAGGAACGGCAGCCGCTGATCGGCGAGGTGCGCGGGCTGGGGCTGATGGTCGGCATCGAGTTGGTGCGCGACCGCGAGACGAAGGAGCCGGCCCCGGAGGAAACGGCCGACGTGCTGGAAGGCACGAAAGACCGCGGCCTGCTCCTGGGCAAAGGCGGCCTGTACGGCAACGTGCTGCGGATCAAGCCGCCCATGTGCCTGTCCAAGGACGATGCTGACTTCATGGTCGACTGCCTCGACGAAACGCTGTCGGCCGTTCGCTCTTAGTCTTCAGGCTAACTTCGGGCAGTCGAGTTGGCGTGCGGCGCTTGACGTCTCGGCCCCACGTGTCCTAATTGTGAGAATTCCGTGAGCGCCATCGTAATTCGGCGCGCAGGCGGCTCGAATTCGACATGCGTTAGATTCTCGTTTGGCTTCCCTCGGCGCGCCCCCCGCGGTGAGAGCCTTCCCGGCTCTCGCTCGCGACCGAAAATACGAGCGGACCATGGAAAGACTCGTCAGCCTGCTGGGCCTGTTCCTGATGGTCGGGCTGGCCTGGGCGATGAGCAGCCACAAAAAACGCGTCAGCCCGCGAGTCGTCATCGGCGGGATGCTGCTGCAATTCGTCTTCGCCCTGCTGGTGCTCAAGACCAACGAGGGGCGGGCGTTGTTCGACCAGCTCGGCGACGTGTTCAGGGCGATGTTGGGCTATGTAGACGCGGGCTCGGAGTTCGTCTTCGGAGAGCGGTTCGAGGAGTTCTATTTCGCCTTCAAAGTGCTGCCGACGATCATCTTTTTTTCGTCGCTGATGGCGGTGCTGTACTACATTCGCGTGATGCAGTGGGTGGTCATCGGATTCGGCTGGGTGATGCAGCGCACGCTGGGTACCACGGGCCCGGAAAGTCTGGCCGCGTCGGCCAACGTCTTTCTGGGGCAAACCGAGGCGCCGCTGGTCGTACGGCCCTATGTCGCGGGCATGACCCGCAGTGAGCTGATGGCCACGATGGTGCCGGGCTTCGCCTCCACCGCCGGAGGCGTGTTGGCCGCCTACATGAGCATGGGCATCGACCCGGGCCATTTGATCGCGGCTTCGGTGATGTCGGCTCCGGCCGGGTTGATGATCGCCAAGGTGCTGGTGCCCGAGACCGAGCCGACGCTCGCGCCGGAACACGTCACCATGCGGATGGAGGACGCCGGCGAGAACCTGATCGAGGCCGCCGCGATCGGCGCCGCACAGGGCATGAAGCTGGCGATCAACGTGGCGGCGATGCTGATCGCTTTTCTGGCCTTGATCGCGTTGTGCGACGGCTTGCTCGGTTACCTTGGCGGGCTGTTCGGTTGGGAGTGGTCGCTGTCGGCGATTTTGAGCTACCTGTTTGCTCCCTTGGCGCTGGCCATGGGCGTCGAGCCGGCCGACTGCCTGAAAGTGGGCGAGCTGTTGGGCATTCGCATGGTGGCCAACGAACTCGTGGCCTACGAGCGATTGGCCGAGTGGACCGCCGAAGGCTCAACCGTCGAGCTCAGCCCTCGCTCGGAGATCATTCTCACCTACGCCCTGTGCGGGTTTGCGAATTTCGCGTCGATCGGCATTCAGATCGCGGGCATTGGCGGCATCGCGCCCTCGCGGCGCACCGACCTCGCGCAGTTGGGCTTGCGCGCCATGCTTGGCGGCACGCTAGCCTGCCTGATGACCGCCTGCATAGCCGGTGTGCTGATCGAACCGACTGGGGAGGAGCTCCGAGAGTCGCCACTGGATGACGTCAGCCGGGCGACTTGGGTCGACCAACACCACGGGCAACTCGTAGCAAAACTCGGCGGCAAACTGCCGGCAGGCCCCGCAAGGAGCATGAGCGCCCCCGGTGGCGACCGCAAGCATGGCGAACTGCTTCTCGCCGGCAGCGACGGCAGCCGCGATCGCGACGCGCTCGGCACAGACCGTGAGGCTGTAGGAGGCGTTCTCGACGTTCGAGCCCGTGTAGATCTCACCCGAGGCGGTGAGCAACGCGGCGCCGACCTTGAAGTTGGAATAGGGCGCGTAGGCCCGATCGCGTGCCGCCAGAGCCTGACGCACGAGATGGTCGCGCTGCTGCAGGTCGACCGTCGGCGGCTCGAAGCGCGTCGTCGCCGCTTCGGGGGGCTCGGCGGTTTCGGCTAGCTGGCCGGAGCGAACGTAGTCGGCCACCAGCGGCGCGACGGCCGGTGCTAGGTCGCTGATCTCGATGCTGCTTTCGAGCAAAGGCAATGCCCGAGCGCGGACGTCTTCGGCGGCGAAGACGTTCAACAGTGGCTGGCCTTTAGAAACGTAATCGCCGAGACGCACAAGCATCTCGAGCCCGACGCCGTGATCGAGGGTGTCGCCGATCGCCCTACGGCCCCCGCCCAGCTCGACGATCGCCACGCCTAGCCGTGCGGTTTCAAGGGATGCGAGGTAGCCGTCGCGCGGAGCCACCAGCGGCCAACTCGGCCGGCGCGGGCGCGGGGCGTCGAGATCGCCCCCCTGGGCGGTGACCATTTCGCGAAACTTGGCAAGCGCCCGGCCCGAGTCGAGGTGCCCGGCGAGCGTGGCCCGCGCCGTCCCCACGTCGGGAGCCATCGACTTCATCAGCAGCAGTTCGGCGGCTAGCGCCAGGACCAGCTCGCGGAGATCGCCAGGGCCCTCGCCCCGCATGATGTCGATCGACTCGTCGACCTCGACGGCGTTGCCGGCCATGCGTCCCAGCGGCTGATCCATTGCAGTCAACAGCGCCGAGGTGGACAGCCCCAGTTGCGAGCCGACCGCTACGAGGGCGCCGGCCAGTGCCCGGGCGTGCCCGCGCGTCTTCATGAAGGCCCCCGAGCCGAACTTAACGTCCAGCACCAGGGCCGAGAGGTCTTCGGCCAGTTTCTTGCTGAGAATGCTGGCCACGATCAGCGGCGTGGAGCCCACCGTGGCCGTGACGTCGCGCAAGGCATACAGCTTGCGATCGGCCGGCACCAGGTCGTCCGACGCGCCGGTGATGACGCAGCCCACGGCGTCGATGACGCGGCTGATTTCATCGCGCGACAGGTCGGTGCGGAACCCGGGAATGGATTCAAGTTTGTCGAGCGTGCCGCCGGTGGGCCCGAGACCGCGCCCGGAAATCATGGGAACTTGCAGTCCGCAGCAGGTCAAGAGCGGGGCGAGGATGAGCGAGGTCTTGTCGCCGATGCCGCCGGTGGAATGCTTGTCGACGCGAAGCGAAGTGTCGACGGCTTCGAGCGTTTGGCCCGAGGCGAGCATGGCCTGGGTCAGCGCGACCGTCTCATCGGCGGTCATGCCCCGCATGAACACAGCCATTGCCCAGGCCGACATCTGGCAATCCTGCACGGTGCCGGCAACGTAGCCGTCGATCAGCGTGCGGATTTCGTCGGCCGAAAGCGGTTCGCCTTCGCGCTTGCGCGTGATGATCTGCGCGACGTTCATGGCAGGATACCGAAGCGAGGCATACATTCTCGCATTCCGCTCAGCCGGCGATGGCCGAAGCACGCGGGGCGGGCTCCATACGGCCGTTCGACGCGGCGGCCATGTCGGCCAGAATGCGTTTGACGATCTTGCGCAGCTTGTGCTCGGCGCCTTGTGCCGCGGCGACGACCTGGTGGCCGTCGGTTTCGGTCAGCGCGTCAGGGCTGCAGACGTTCGTCACAACCGACAGCCCCAGCACCCGCAATCCCGTATGCGCCGCCACGATTACCTCGGGCACGGTCGACATGCCGACGACGTCGCCGCCAATCGTGCGCAGGAAACGATACTCGGCTCGGGTTTCGTAGTTGGGTCCGCATAGCGCGACGTACACGCCTTGGGTGGCCGCGAAGTCTTCGAGTCGGGCAATCTCCAGCGCACGGTGGATTAGCTCGCGATCGTAAGGTTCGCTCATGTCGGGAAAGCGCGGGCCGAGAGAATCGTCGTTGACGCCGACCAGCGGATTGGCCCCCATCAGGTTGATGTTGTCCTCGATGACCACGATGTCGCCGGCCGCCAGGTAGGGATTCAACCCGCCACTGGCATTGGAGACGATCAACAGCTCGATGCCGAGGGCTTTCATGACCCGCACCGGCAGCGTGATCTGCTGGAGCGAGTAGCCCTCGTACAAGTGAAAGCGGCCGTCCATGGTCACCACCGGCGTGCCTTCGACGCGGCCGCACACGAGCCGCCCGCTATGCCCGATAGCCGTGGAGCGGGGAAAGTGCGGAATCGCTTCGTAGCTGATCGCGGCTTCCTGGTCGATCTGGTCGGTGAACGTGGCCAGGCCCGTGCCGAGGATGATGCCCACCTTGGGCGTGCCGGACCAGGAAGCGCGGACCGCGGCTGCGGCTTCGTCGATTTGAGCAGCGAGTTGTTGCACGTGGGATTTCCTTTCCAGAGGCGCGGCCGCGAGGCTACGCCAGAATTTCTAATAGTCTTGCGCGGGTTGCTGCCCGCCCGAGGCGCCGCCCTGCCCCGCCACGATGGCCTCGCTGGAACTCGTACCGATGCGCGTCGCGCCCAGCTCGACGACGCGTAGGGCGTCCTGATAGGTCCGCACGCCGCCGGAAGCCTTTACGCCGACCTTTGGATCGGCGTGGGCCCGCATCAGCTTCAGATCGTGCTCGGTGGCCCCGATGGCGCCCATGCCCCCTTCGGCTCGCTTGACGAAGCCGAAGCCGGTCGAGGTCTTGACGAAGTCGGCCCCGACGCGGGAGCAGATGCGGCACAATTCGATCTTGGGTTCGTCGCCGGGGAGAAACTCGTTCTCGAAGATCACCTTGGCCAGCGCGCCGTTCTGGTGTGCGGCGTCGACGACGGCGCGGATGTCGTCGGCCACGAAGTCCCAATCGCCGCTGAGGACCTTGCCGACGTTGACGACCATGTCGAGTTCCGTCGCCCCCTGGCGACAGGCCCACTCGGCCTCGAAACGTTTAACGTCGGTAGAGACCGATCCGTGCGGAAAGCCGATCACGGTACACACCGCCACCGGCGACCCGGCGAGCAGCTTCGCGGCCAGCGGCACGGCATAGGGCTTGATGCATACGGAGGCCAATTCCAGCCCAAGCGCCATCTGGCAACCCTCGCGCAGTTGCTCGTCGGTGAGGGTGGGATGCAGCAGCGCGTGATCGATCAGTCGGGCGATGGAGTCGGGCATGAAGTGGGGGAGACTCAGCAGGTCGCGGATATCAGGAGAATCTTGACGGGCATTCTAAGGGTTGAGCCGCGGGCCGTCGATGCGCCGAGACAACGACGTGTTCGGCGGTTGGCTGGCGGCTTCGGCATGCTCGCCCACGGCGAGCAATGGCAACGCGCAGGGCGAGCACTGCGACGCGCGATCGCTAGTCGAGGCTGGCGGCGATGCTCACCGCCAGGCGATTGCCGGCGCGCACCGCAGCCAGGCGGGCCACGCGCGTTGCGTTCTCGACGTATGCGTCGGCCAGATTCGGCGCGGCGGCAACGTCGGCCTCGTGATAGGCGTGGGCCGGCCGCAAGTCGCCCTGGAGGTAAACATGCTCCTCGACCGACTCGAACCCCTCGCGAGCCCAGTCCGCCGACGTGGGATGCTCGCGCAGGTCGCTTTTGAGTGCCTCGGCGTTCTGCTGTTCGATCTTTTCGAGCACCTCAACGGTCTCGTAGACGCTGGGCAACGAAAAGTCCTCGCCGAGCATCGCGTCCCAGGCGGAGTGCAAGCGGACCGGCTCGCCGCCATTGAAGCGCACCATCGCCAGATTGCCGCCACGATCGCCCTCGGGGAACTTCTCGTCCAACTGCGAGCCGCAGTGCAAGGGCTGGTGGATATCGCCGATCAAGTGCAGCAGCCAACACAAGTAGATGGCCTTTTCGCGGGCATCGCCGGAGCGAACTTTCTCCATCGAGAACGGAATCTGGGTGATGACGTTGGGGTCATTGCGCTCGATCGACGAAGCATCCTTCTTCGAGTGCGGGGGCACGTAGGCCACGCTGTAGTAGTGCCACGTGGGGCGGCTGTACTGGTCCGTGTGATTGCTGCGCACCCAGTCGGACCAGTAGGAGGCACGCATGAATACCCACTCGTCGATCCCGACGCCCTCGGGCCGTTCGGCGGCCAGGAACTCGTCGTAGTGCGGATGCGCCTTAAGAATCTCGGTGACGGCCCGCCGCTGGTCGCAGTCGAGTTTTTGCCAGGCCATCCGGGCGATGACCATGTGGCCCTTTTCGTTCCAGGCCAGCAGGGGCGACGAGAACAGCAACAGCAGCAGGACGGCGAAAGAACATCTACGCATCGGAGCTCCCTAACAGAACGTGTCCGCGCCGTCGGTCGAAACTCGCGAGCCGAATCGGCGAAGCGCCCCAGTCGAGCTCGCCTCGCCTATCGTCGAGCGCGCCGGGCAACACGTCAACTTTCTGGCTGGGCACGGTAGCGCGGCTCGCGGAAGATTACTTGAGAAGTTCCGTGGGGACGATCTCCTCGCCATTGCGCGAAGCCAGCGATTGGAGCAGGGAGACCGGAGTATCTTCGCTGACGAAGTGCACCGATGCGTCGGCAAAGAGCAGATGTACGCCGCCGGGGTGGTCGGAGTAGAGCTGATCGGGCCGGGTCCAGGCATCCGGATCGCCGTTGGTGTTGTTGTGGCGATTGATGCCCCAGCGGATCGTGATGACGTTGGTGCCGTAGGCCCAGGCGCCGTCGGGGACATTGCGATTGCGGTCCCATGCCCGGCCCGTGGATTCGCCGATAACCATGGTTTGCGAGAGCCCGTCGGTGATTTGTCCAGGGCGAATGCGGGGCGCGCCGAGAATCTGCGGTCGGTCGGGCACGATCAGGGGGCCGATGCTCAGCAGCACGCCCATGTTTTCTTTGTAGTAGTCGCCGGTGACGGGATTACGTGCGGAGCGGTGCGGGCCGGCGATTCCCGCGTAGTCGAGCAGGGCCATCCCCTCGCCCCGATCCCACATGCCATCGCGGTCGATATCCGTGATCGTATCTTCCGGCGTCCGGTACGGATCGCGAAACGACGTGCTGGGACAGATGTAAATGCCGACTTTCATCGCGGCGACATCCTTGTTCTGGGGGGCCAGCGGACCGTACTCGAACTGGATCAGGTCCTGAATGGCCTTTTCCTCGAAGTACTCCAGGCACATGGCGCTCCAGGCCCACGTGTAGCCGACGTACGAAAACTGCTGCTGGCCCGCGGGAAAGACGCGGAAGGTGCTGACGTAGTTCTGTAGCCCAATGCCGATCTGATGCAGATTGTTCGAACAACTCGAACGCCGCGCCGCTTCGCGGGCAGCCTGAATGGCGGGCAGCAACAGCGCAACGAGTACTCCAATAATGGCGATGACCACCAGCAGTTCGACAAGCGTGAAGCCTGATCGAGCGTCTTGCTTGCGCATCCAATGCCTCTCGGACTATTTCAGAATCGACCGCGCAACGTCAGCGCGGGCCGCTGTACGGACCGTGTCAAAGCGAAAACGAACCGGTGATTCTAGAGTGCTTGCGCGAGGAATTGATTAGCGTTGTGCCAAAACGACGTGAGCTTTCGGCACGAACGCGGCTGACGGCGAAAGCTGGGCAGGCGAGGGAGACCGAATTATCTACCGCGCAAATGCGCAGTTTTTTGGAAAAGAAAGGTCGCGGAAAGTGAGGGATCTAGCGCCCTTCTAACAATCCCGCCATCAAGGCTGAACAATTCTGCCCTAAGTTTGCGGCTCCACGGCGCAACCGTGCGCTTGACGCCCCCGGTTTGCACCCAGGATATGCGCGTAACGATCATCAACCGGACAGGTGCCTGCGTCGGCGCACCTCCAAAGCCTCAAAGGACTTTTCAGCTATGCTCGGCAGTTTGCAGTCTCGGTCGAAGGGCAAGGAACGTCGTCTGGCCAAGAAGAAAAATAACAAGTTTTCCGCTCGCTTCACTCCGGTACTGGAGCCGCTCGAAGAGCGACGGCTGTTGGCATTCACTCCGGGAAACCTCGCCGTGCTGCGGCTCGGCGACGGATTCGACACGCTTACGAATAACGCCACCCAGGTGTTTGTCGACGAGTATCAGCCCGACGGCACGTTCGTGCAGAGCGTGGCTTTGCCCTCCTCCGGCGCTTCGGCGCTGACGGCTCGTGGGGCCGGCTTCACCGAAGGCGGCATCGGACGCTCGGCCGACGGGCAGTACCTCGTGCTGCATGGCTACCGCGAGGACGCCGGTCAACCCAATCCCGAGAACAACACGGCGGCCGTCGTCCCACGCGTGATCGGGCGCATCGATCAGGCCGAAAATATCGACACCACGACCGCTCTGACCGACGCCTGGAACTTCGCCAACCCCCGCAGCGTGACCAGCCTCGACGGCACCCAGTTTTGGGTCTCGGGCGATGCGGCCTCCGACGGCACCGGAAGCTTGCGGTACGTGGCCAATCTCGGCGATTCGTTGTCGGTCGACCTCAAAGCGGCCTCCACCGACAATCTGCGGCAAGTGCAGATCGTCGACGGCCAACTTTACGTCGCCTCGGGAGCGTTTGCCCCCGGCAAGACGATCCACAAGGTTGGCACCGGCCTGCCCACCTCAGGATCACAAACCTACACCGACACCATTCCTCAGCAGAACCTCTCGCAATACAACGCCTTCCTGACAGCCGATCTGGATTCGTCGATCGACGGCTTCGACACGATCTACGCCATCAGTTCGCTGTCGAACAACACGGCCCTGGAGAAGTGGACGTTCGACGGCGTCGACTGGGTAATGAACGGCCAGGTCAGCTGGCCGGCGAGTCCCAGCGACAGCGCCTTCGGCATCACCGGCATCGTGCAGGGCTCGACCGTGACGATGTACGTCACCAGCACCAGCGCGGGTGCAGGCCCCAGCCAGTTGCAGTCGATCACCGACACGTCGGGGTACAACGCGACCATCAACGGTTCGTTCAATTTCCTGGCCGACGCTCCGTTCGACACCGTGTTCAAGCAGATTACGCTGGTGCCCAGCGCCGCACCGGTGATCACCGCGACCGGCGGCGGCATCACCTACACCGAAGACGCCGCGCCTGCGGCTGTCGATGCTGCGCTGACGATCACCGATTCGGACAGTCCGACGCTTTCAAGCGCCAGGGTGGAGATCACGAGCAACTACGTCGACGGCGAGGATTTCTTGAGCTTCACGCCCTCGGGCGGCATCGCCGGCAGTTACAGCAACGGGATTCTGACGCTCTACGGCGACGCCTCGCCGGCCGCGTACCAAACCGTGCTCCGTTCGGTGACCTATGAGAATACGAGCGACGATCCATCGACGGCCACGCGCTCAATCACGTTCTCGGCATTTGACAATAGCGCCGTCCCCAGCAACGAGACCCTCCGCACCGCGGACGTGACGCCTGTGAACGATGCCCCGGCCCTGACAGTGCCGGGTCCGCAAGTCGTCGGTTTCGGCCAGACGCTGTTCTTTTCCACCATCAACGGCAACCTGATCAGCTTCTCGGACCCGGACGCCCAAAGCGGCCAGATGGAACTGATGCTGTCGGTCACCGCCGGCACGCTGACCCTGTCGCAGACCACCGGCCTGACCGGCTCGGGCAACGGCACGGCCAGCCTGACCTATCAGGGTACGCTCGCCGATCTGATTGCGGCTCTCGAGGGCCTGGCCTACAGCGCACCCGGCTCGCCTCAGGGAGTCACTTTGTCGATCAACATCGATGACCTGGGCAACACAGGCACGGGCGGAGCGATGGACGACTCCGACACGGTCGCGATTACCGTCTCGAGCGTGGCCAACTCGCCCCCGGTCGTAACGACCACAGGCGCCGACCTCAACTACACCGAGAACTCGACCGTGTCGGTCGATCCGGGCATCTCCGTCACGGATTCGGATAACCTCAACTTGGTGGGAGCCACCGTGAGGGTTCTGACCAACTACGTGCAGGGCGAGGACGAGTTGGCGTTCGTCAACCAGAACGGCATCTCGGGCACGTTCAACCCGGTCACCGGCATTCTCACCCTGACCGGATCGAGTACGGTGGCGAACTACGAAACGGCGCTGGCCTCGATCACGTATCACAACACCAGCGATGATCCCACGCCGGCTACCCGCACGATTCAGTTCGTTGTCTCCGACGGCTCCGACCCGAGTGCGGCTGCCACGCGCGACATCGTCATCAACGCGGTCAACGACAAGCCCGTGATCGTCGCCCCGGGCCAGCAAAGCTTTGAGAAGAACACGACCCGCGTGTTCGATGCCGCCCACAGCAACTTGATTTCCTTTAGCGACCTGGACGACGGAGGCGGCATCGAGCAGATCACTTTGACCAGCGCGGGCGGCACGCTGACGCTCAGCACCCTGGCCGGCCTGACCGGCTCGGGCAACGGCACCGGTAGCCTGACCTACCAGGGAACGGTGGCCGCGCTGAATGCGGCACTCGACGGATTGACCTTCCAGCCAACAACCAACCTGACCGGCTCGACGAGCGTTACGCTCACCGTGAACGACCTGGGCAACACCGGATCGCCGGGCGCACAAACGGCAATGGCCACGATTCCGATCCTGATCATCGATCCGGCCCCGCTGGTGATCAACGAGTTGTTCTGGCGTCCGCCGGCCGAGTTGTCGACCAGCCAGTACGTCGAGCTGCGAAGCACCAGTGGCGGCAACTTCGTGATTCCCAACGGCACGTATCTGGTCGGCGTGGAAGGCAACGGCACGATCAACACCGGCGAGATCCATGACATCTTCGACCTAAGCGGCATGAGCACCGGCCCCAACGGCCACCTCGTGATATTGCCCTCGAGCAACCTCTACACCTCGCCGACCGACCTCACGGATCCCAACGGGAACGTGGAGCAGCAGGGCCCGCTGGCGCCCGGCTTCGGCAACCTGAACTCGGTATTCGGCAGCGACGTGGGCCACTACGGCTCGACCGGGTTCACCAGCATCGAGAGCGCCAACTCGCTGACGTTCTTCCTGGTGCAGACGCCCCAGATACCGTTGGTCAATGACGACATCGACATCGACGACGACGGGTTCACCGACGGCGTGAAGTTCAACAACTGGACGATTCTCGATTCGATCGGATACGGCAACTTCCAGGACGGCACGAACTACGTCTACGGCGAAATCAACTACATCGACCAAACCGGCTCGACCGTCGCCCTGACGGGTACGACGATCAACATGCCGTACTCACCCCGCTACTTCGGCCGCGCCGGCAATACCACCGGCAACACGCCGGACGACTGGGTCGCGGCCTCGGTTCGCGGCGATTCGCCCGTCTGGAACGTGAGCGAACTGTTCTCGTCGCAGCCCGGCTATGCCGGACTGCCTCTGGATCACATCGGCGGACCAAACTTCCCGGGCATCGACGTCAAGCCGGTGCTCGACCTCAACGCCGACCTGGGCGGCCGGGACGCTCTGGCCTCGTTCAAAGAAGGCGAAGGGCCCATCGAGGTGACCGATCCGCTGGCCACGGTCACGGATCCGGATAGCGCGATGCTGACTTCGCTGACCGTGACGATCACGAATCAGTTGGACGGCGGCAACGAAGTGCTGGCGGTCGACACGACCGGCACCAGCATCTCGGCAGGATACGCCGGCAACGTGCTGACCCTCAGCGGCAGCGACACCCTGGCCAACTACGAGAAAGTGCTGCGCACGCTCACCTACAACAACACCTCCGGCTCGCCGACGCTGACGACTCGCGTGCTCGACTTCTACGCCAGCGACGGCGCGAACACGAGTCTGCTGTCGCAGGCCGAGATCGGTATTTTCTCGGATACCTACTCGTTCCGGATCAACGAGTTGGACGTGCGCCCCCCGGGCGGCGAGAGTCCCTACGAATATGTCGAGATTATCGGCACTCCGGGAGCGGCGCTGACCAACGTCTACCTGGTGCAGTTCGAGGGCGACTTCAGCTTTGCCAACCCCGGCGACCCCGGCTTCGGGCAAACCGGCACGGCCGACTTCGTCGTCAATCTGACCGGCCAGGTCATCGGCTCCAACGGGCTGCTGATCATCAAGTCGACCTCCGGCGGATTTACTCCACCAGCGGGCACGACCGTTGTGACCGACTCGCAGTTGGATACCATTGCCGGCGGTCTGGAGAACGGAGCGAGCTCGTTCATGCTCATTCGCTCGTCGTTTAACATCAACGAAGGATTCGATTACGACTCCAACGACGACGGCACGCTCGACTTGCTTCCGGCTAGCGCCGAGGTGATCGATAGCGTCGGCTGGAGGCAGCAGAGCCAGGACTACGATCTCGTCTATGGCGTCATCGAACTGACGCAGTTCGAATCGTCGCCCTCGGCGGCCACACGCTTCCCGACGGATCTCTCGCATACCAAGGCAGCCTGGTACAACGGCTGGCTGGACACGACCACGGCCAACCCGGCCGAGTTGGACTACGATCCGGCCAACACCAGCGACAACTTTCCCAGCGGCGGCATGATCACCCCCGGCGGTGAGAACGTGCCGAATTATGCCTCGAGCATCGTGGGAAGAAACATCTTCTACAACGGCTCGAAGTTCGACGGGTTCAGCACGGCCATCAACGCCAGCGACGATGCGGCGATCGCGACCGACAAGAGCGCGTATCTGCCGGGCTCGGGACCGGCCACCTTCGACAACATTACCAGCTACACGCGCGGCATCAACGGCATCATGGTCGACATGGCCGGGACGCACGGCTCGCTCACGGCCGACGATTTCACCTTCAAGATCAGCACGCAGGTCGGCGCCAACAACACGCCCAGCACCTGGGCCGCCGCTCCGGCACCCACCGCTTTCAGCGTGCGTCCCGGCGCCGGCGTCAGCGGCTCGGATCGGGTGGAAATCGTCTGGGCCAACAACGCCATCGCCAACCGCTGGCTGGAGGTCATCGTCGAAGGCAACGACGCGGCCGGTGGCAGCAACACCAACACCGGTCTGGCCGAAAGCGATATCTTCTTCTTCGGCAATCGCATCGGCGACGCCGGCTCCGGCACGCCCACGCTGGCCATTACCAGTGCCACCGATGAAATCGCCGCGCGCAACAATGCGGGCTTCGGTTCGACGATCACCAACCTGTACGACTTCGACCGCAGTGGTCTGGTCAACGCGGTGGATCAGATCACGGCACGCAACAACGGCGGCTTGTTGACGAAGATCAACATCACCGATCCGCCGGCGGCTCCGGCCCTCGGCGAGCTGGCCAGCGTTTCAACCTCGGGCGCCGTCGCCGTGGGACTGGCGGTGCCCGCCGTGGAAACGCTCGAGTCGAGCGTGGCGACCGTCTCGACCAGTAGCGTGTCCACGGCGCCATCGGTGGCCGTAGCTGAACCTCTGGTCGTCGAGGTCGAGCGTCCGGTGGCGAACGCCGTGCTGGCTGCGGCCGACGCGGCGCTGAGCGACATCGACGACGACTTGCTCGATGCCATCCTGGACGACTTGCAAGCTTAGCAGAAACAAATCCGAACCATTGGGCGGATGGAAGATTGATTTGCCGGAACTAGTACCGGCCGTGAGATGGACATGAAGACGACGAAGCCCGCGGGAAGCTGGTTCGCATGCGGTTTAAGGACTGCCACCCAGGCAAACCGAAATGCGTGCACGCTTCTTGCCAGCCACCGACTCTTCGCGGGGAAATTGTGTTGTCCGCAAGGATCGCGGAACCTTACTTGATTGCTAACTGTGGGAGAATGCTCATGAGACGATTTGTGAATGGCGCCTCGCTGGCTCCGAAGGCCGGAGCCCGGGTCGCATTGGCTGCTGTGCTGGCCGCCGCCCTGGCTGCGCCTGGCTACGCGGCAACCTTCTCCAGCTCGTACGGCTGGGAGGACGGCGTGGGAACGATCCTCAGCTCGTTCGGCAACCTGGTCAACGAAGCCAACGTCGCCGGTGGCTCGGAAGTGTCCAACGGTGTGACGATCACGCCGAGCGTGACGCCGTTTGCCGGCACCCGGATGCTGACGATGTCCGAGGATCCGCACGATGGCACGCCGCAGGGCTATCTCGCCTACATCGAAAACCTGAGCCCGGGCGATACGGTCACGGCCTCGTTCTGGGGTTGGGACTCGACTCCCGGCGATTCACCGTCGCAGCGCATCTGGGGTCACTACGCCGAGAACGGCGATGTGGACTCCTATGACGGCAGCGCCAGCGGCAACACGACCTACACCGATGGTTTGGGCTGGAGCCAGGTATCGCACACCTGGGTCATCCCCGTGGACAAGGATGCCTTGGTGGTCGAGGGTCGCCTTTACAGCTCGCCTGCGAGCAGTGGCGGCCCCTCGTCGTACTTCCTCGACAATCTCTACGTCGAGGTCACCTCGGCCAGCCCCACCGCCCAGATTACGACGGCTGGTGGCACGGTCGTCGTGCCCGAGCCCTCTTCGATCGTGTTGGGCCTGATGGCCGCCGCCGGTCTGGGTCTGGCCTGGATGCGGAAGCGTCGCGCCGCCTAGTCGCGCATCGAGAGATGACATCCTGGTACCGACTTTCCAGGTGAATGGGTTCCCGCCCGTTCACCTTTTTTCTTGCGCCCGTCCGTTCGCTACATTCCCGGCAGGGTGCCTCGGAGTGCCGCTCGCCTGGCTGCAGGCAGTTGCTCGCGAAAATCTAACCAACTTTTAACGCGAGTTGGCTTGTTTCCGCAGCCAGCAGGGCGGTAGGCTGTTTCGCTGCAAGTCAGAACACTTCCAGGACTTAATCCCCTTCGCCTGCCGAGTGGCATTCCGCGGGGCAGCAAGGGCATGCTATTGACTGAAGGTCACGTGATGGAAGCAACCTCGGATAGCGCGACGCCGAAGCACACGTTCTCGCCGCGTCGCGTGGCGTTGGTGGTCGTGCCGTTGGCCATCGTTTGTGCTTTGGCCATCAAGGTCACCGCCGACCGCATCGTGGACAACGCCAAGAAGGACTCCGAGCAATCGATGCTCAAGTGGTTCGAGCTCTCGGCACCGACGCCCCGGCTGCTCGACCCGCAGTTCGCCGACGAAGACGGTGATCTTGTGGCCGATCCTCCCGAGGACGTCAACAAGCAAGTCTCGCCCGAAACGCTTCGCTTCTCGTACGTCGCCGGTCCCGATGCCGCGGATGAACTGTCGATGTGGAAGGAATTCATCGAGCAGCTGGAGGAAACGACCGGCAAGAAGGTCGAAGCCGTCGCCTACGAAACGACCCAGGACCAGTTGGCTGCCCTGGCCAGGCGAGAACTGCACGTCACGGGATTCAACACCGGCGCCGTGCCGGCCGCGGTGGCTTCGTGCGGGTTTGTGCCAGCCTTCACGTTCGGCGAGGAGGACGGCGATTTCGGCATCACGATGCAGATCATCGTCCCGGCCGATAGCCCCGTCGAATCGGTGGCAGATCTTTCGGGCCACTACGTCACCTTTACGACGCGCGATTCGAACTCCGGATGCAAGGCGGCGTTGACGCTGCTGCGCGACCACGCGATGTTGCCGCTGCGCGACTACATGTGGAAGTTTTCCGGAGGTCACGAAGAGTCGATCGAAGGAATCGTCAATGGGCAGTACGAGGCGGCGGCCGTGGCCAGCGACCTGCTCCAGCGTGCCGTGGCCGACGGCAAGGTGAGCAAGGACAAGTTTCGCATCATTCACGAATCAGAGCGCTTTCCACCAGCGACGTTGGGCTTCGTCTATTACCTGCGGCCCGAGTTGGGCGACAAGATCCGCCAGGCCTTCAAAGAGTTTGACTGGCAAGGCACCGAACTAGAGTCGCAGTTGGCCGCCTCGGGGGCCACGAAGTTCGTGCCGGTCTCCTACAAGCAGGATTTCGCCCTCATCCGGCGCATCGACGGTGCGCTACGCAAGCCGTCAACGCTGGCCAGCAAGTAGCGAACTGGCCTCGGCGATTTCCAAGCGATTGCATTCTCATTGCACGCACCGGTGCGCGCCTATCACGCCGTCAGCAACAGCACTTTCAACAAATCTGAGAAAAGCTCTGATAATCTGTTGACCGGCTGCGCGTAGCGGATGAGAATCAGATCTGCGCCCGGGCATTTAGGGGTAAATTGCCTGGCAGGAAGGAGGGGTTTCTTGATCACGGCCCGCGCTGCGCAACCGCTCACGACCCCGCCGCCCCCCAACGCGGCGGCCAGCGACTCCGACCAGGCGTGCCGCGTCGTCTGCGAGTCGGTGCTTCCCAGCTACGACGTCTGTATCATCGAAGACTTGTTGGGCGTCAACTCCTTTTTCCTGGCTCGGGCGCTTGCCGACTGCAAGTCACTGGTAGTGACGACGCCCACGGTCGACCGCATTTTCGGCGCTCGGCTGCGCAACGCCCTTACGTCCTGGGAACTCGACGCCGAAGTGCTGGTTGTGCCGTGCACCGAAGCTTCGAAGTCGCCCGAGACCGTGCTCGAGGTTTGCCGCGTTGCGGCCGATCGGCGGCTGGGCCGCAACGACGCGTTGGTCTCCTTCGGCGGCGGAGTGTGCAGCGACGTGGTAACGCTGTCGGCTTCGCTGATTCGCCGCGGCATCAGCCACTTTCGCGTGCCCACCACGCTCACCGGTCAGGTCGACGCGGGGATCGGCATCAAGGGGGGGGTTAACTTCTGCGACAAGAAAAACTTCCTCGGCTGTTTCTATCCGCCCGAGGAAGTGCTGATCGATCCAACGTACCTGCAGTCGATGGCGCGGGCCCAATTGAGCGCCGGCTTCGCCGAGATCGTCAAGATGGCGATCATTTGTGATCGCGAGCTGTACGACGAAATCGTAGCCAACGGCACGCAATTGCTGGACACAGGCTTCGCCGCACCGCGCGACTCCGCCTGGCGCATCATCTGGCGCTCGTGCGAGTTGATGCTGTACGAACTGCAAGCCAACATCTATGAAGACCGGACCTATGAACGGCTGGTCGATTTCGGCCACACGTTCAGCCCGCACCTGGAAGCGCTTTCGGAATACCGCACTCCGCACGGGCATGCGGTGGCGCTGGACATGGCCATCAGCGCCGCGATCGCCCGCGAGTTGGGCACGTTGTCGGCGGAAGCCTTCGAGTCGATCGTCAACTTGCTGCACGATCTGGAGCTACCCGTCAGTTCACCCCTGATCAGCGTCGAGGCGTGCCTGCGCTCGATACAGGAAGCGGCCCGGCATCGGGGAGGAAGGCCGAACCTTGTCATTCCCATGGGGGTCGGCTCGGCGGCGTTTGTGCGCCGGGCAGACGACCTCAGCGACAGCCTCATTCGCGACGCCCTGTCGAATCTCGCGGCCGTCGTCCGCGCGATTTAGAGAGAAGCACTGCCTGAGACAACGCGCCGGTCGATCCGGGAAGTGAGAGCACACGATGCCGCCAGTGGCCGGTTACTTTCGCTACGCATCGCTCGACTTCGAGAGCGTGGTTGCCCACGACGGCAGCGCCCCGATCTTGTTTCGCCGCTTGACGGAGCGGGCTCGCGGCAGCGCGGCCAACTTTATCGACGCCTCGATCGTGCCGGTGGGGGCCGATATCGGCATTCACACGCACACGATGGACAATGAAGAGATCTACATCGTGCTCGAAGGTGTGGGGCGGATGCACGTCGACGGAGAAGAGTTCAAAGTCACCGCCGGCGACGTGATCGTCAATCGTCCCGGCGGCACGCACGGCTTGAAGAACATCGGCCAGGTGGATCTGCGGCTGATCGTGGTCGAAGTTCCCGTCGTGCCCGAGTCGTCCGCAGATCCTGAATCATAGAAAGAGCCCTAGTGTCCATCGAGCGCGATTGCACTTGGCGAGCCGAAGTCGTCGGCACGCTGACCGAGAATCCCTGGTTCGCCGTGCGCGAGCAGGCCGTCACGCGTCCCGACGGCGAGACGCTCACGTACTACACCATCGATTTCCCCGCCCCCTCGGTCGGCATCGTGGTCCGCCGCGGCGACGCCTTTCTGCTGATTCGCCAGTACCGCTTCATCGTCGGGCAGTGGGTCTGGGCCATTCCCTCCGGAGGCATCGGCCCGGGCGAAACGGCCGAGCAGGCCGCCCACCGCGAAATGGTCGAGGAGACCGGCTACCGCACCGAAAGGCTCGTGCCGATCGTCGACTACTTTCCTTCGTATGGCTGTGGCAACCAGCAGTTCAAGCTGTTCCTGGCCGACGATCCCCAGGATACCGGCGGGGACTTCGACCGCACCGAGGTCCACGACGTCCGCTGGTTCTCGCGTGCCGAGCTGATCGAAATGATTCAACAAAACGGCATCGTCGACGGGCTCTCGCTCACGCCCCTGCTCATGGTGCTGCTGGACGACGCCGGACGCGAACACGGCGGCCATCGATTCCTGCCGCATCGGCCTCGCTAGTCAGAACGTATGAGTGAAAGTCGAGAGCCAGAACATTGTGTGGCGTTTGACGTCGGCGGCACTTCAATCCGCGGCGGGTGCTACGATCCAGCTACGCAATCGATCACGGCATCGGCTCACCGCCACACGCCTAACCTGCATGCCCACGCCGGCGCTTCGGCTGACGAGCTGCAGGCGAAGCTGTTTGTGGAGCTCGAGGAAATGGCCCGCGAGCTGGCCGGCGGCAAACTGCCTCAGCTCGTGGGCCTGGCCTTTCCCGGCCCGATCGATCCGGCCGGCAACGTGCTCTCGGTACCCACGATCTTCGGTCGGCAAGTCGGCCCGCCGCGCCCCATCGGCCGCCAACTCTCCAAGCGTTGGCCCGAGACGCAGGTCGTGCTGATGAACGATGTGACGGCCGCGGGCTACTACCACTTGAACGCCCCTGACGAGAGCTTTTGTATCACGACCGTCAGCTCCGGCATCGGCAACAAGGTCTTCATTCACGGCCGGCCGATGGTCGGGCCCGGTGGGCGCGGGGGCGAGATCGGCCATATCGTCGTCGATCCCGCGCCCGATGCCCTACCCTGCGATTGCGGCGGGCGCGGGCATCTGGGCGGCATCGCCTCGGGCCGCGGAACGTTAGCTGCCCTCAAGCGGGCGGTCGCCGAGGATCCTGCAGGCTTTGAGAACTCGAATCTGGCCGTCAACGCCAGCGGGGCCGAGCAAATCACCAACGAGGCGATCGTGGCCGCCTTTCACGCCAACGACGCCTGGGTCACCAGGCACGTGGCCGGCGTCACGGCCTATCTCGCCCGGGTGTTGGCCAGCATTCACACGGCGATCGGGATCGAGCGCTTTGTGATGATCGGCGGGTTTGCCTTGGCCCTGGGCGAGGGCTACCGGAGCCTGCTTGCGCAACTCTGTGACGATAGCTGCTGGAACCTGGGCCAAGACTGGGACAAGATGATTGAGCTGGGAACGACCGGCAGCCATGCGGCCCTGATCGGCGCCGGCCGGGCCGCCTACGACAATTGGAAGCAACCATCATGAAGATCGCGCGATACAACTATCCGGATCAGTTCGGCGACCAACTCGACGCGGTGGTCGACGACGTGCGGCAAATGCTCGTCGCGGGCCGCTACATCCTGTCGGCCGAAGTCTCGGACTTCGAGCAGGCGTTTGCCGGTTACGTGGGAACCCGCTTCGCAAAGGGCGTCAACAGCGGAACCGACGCCCTCGTGCTGGCGCTGGCGGCCCTGGGCATTGGGCCCGGCGACGAAGTGATCACGGCGGCCAACACGTTCAATGCCACGGTGGCCGCCATCCGCCTGGCCGGAGCCACGCCGGTGTTGGTCGACGCCGACGAGCAATCGTTTCTGTTGGACGTCAAGCAACTGCCGGCCGCCATCACCCAGCGCACCAAGGCCCTCTTGCCCGTGCACCTGTACGGCAAACCCTGCCCGATGGGCGAGATCATGCGCATCGCCCAGTCAGCGTCGTTGCTCGTCGTCGAGGATGCTGCCCAGGCCCACGGGGCCAAGGTCGACGGCAAGCGCGTGGGCAGCTTCGGACAGGCCGGCTGCTTCAGCTTCCACCCCAGCAAGAATCTGGCCGCCGCGGGCGACGCGGGTATGCTAGTCACCAGCGACGAAGCCGTCGACCAATTCTGCCAAAAGGCCCGCTCGCTGGGGCAGGAGGGCCAGAACAACCACGTGATTCTCGGCGGCAACACCAAGCTCGATGCGATTCAGGCCCGGGTGCTTTCGGCCAAGCTGCCGAGACTCGACGCCTGGAACGCACAGCGGCGGCAAGTGGCAGCCGCCTACCGCGAGCGGCTGGCCGATTTGCCGCTGGGATGCCAGAGCACCAGCCCCGACGAAGAGCACGTGTATCACCTCTTTCAGGTGCGCACGCCACGGCGCGACGAGCTGCTGACATACTTGAAAGAACGCGGGGTCGACGCCGTAACCCGGTATCCGCAGCCGATCCACCTGCAGGAGGCCTTTGCCGGATGCTGGAAGCCGGGCCAGTTCCCGGTGGCCGAGGCGCTGTGTAACGAATTGTTGTGTTTGCCGATTCGCCCCGACATGGGCGAAGACGAAATCGACTACGTAGCGACTACCGTACGCTCGTTCTTCGAAGGGACTGCCTGAGCGATGTCTGCCAAGATCGTCATCCTGGGCGGAAGCAGTCCGTTCACCGCGGCGCTGGTCGACGCGTTGGCCGACAAGGCCCAGCGCATCCCGCCGGGCGAGCTCGTGCTGCAAGGACGCACGGTCCAGGCGCTCGAGTTGCTATCCGGCTACGCGGGCCATCAACTGGGTCAGTCCGGCTGGAAGGTGGGCTTCGAGGTCGAGCTCGATGCGGCGCTCGACGGCGCGGACGTCGTCGTGCATCAGATTCGCTACGGCGGCATGGAAGGCCGCCACGACGACGAACGCCTGGCCGCCGAGTTCTCCATTCCGCCCGACGAGACGCTGGGCCCCGCCGGCCTGCAGGCGGCACTGCGCGCAGCGCCTGAGCTGCGCGAACTGGGCAATCGCCTCCGCGGGGCGTGTCCGCAGGCCTGGATGCTGAATCTCACCAATCCGCTGAGCGTCTCCACGGCGATCCTGGCCCGCGCGATCGGGCCCAAGTGCGTGGGGCTATGCGAGCTGCCGTGGCATACCGTGCGGGAGGCGTGCCGGCTGCTGGACGTCGAGCCGCACGACGTCCGTTGGCACTACCAGGGGCTCAATCACCGGGGCTTTATCTACCGCCTCACGTTGGGCGAGGAGGATCTGCTCGCTCGGCTGGCGAAGCTGCAGGACGGCACTTCGATCGGGGGCATTGGACCACACGCGGTGCGCGAGGTGGGGGCCCTGCCGCTGAAATACTTTCGCCTGATGCTGGGCCAGGAAGTGCTCGTGGCCGGCCGGGCCGAGGCGCTGGCGCGGCTGCGCAGCCAGATTCTGGCCGAGCTTGCCGCCCACGCGGACAAACGGCCGCCGAGTCTTGCGCTGCGCGACATGCCCTGGTACGACATGTCCGTCGCGCCGGTGTTGGGATCCATCCTGCGCGGCGATGGCGGCGAACACGTCATCAACGTGCTCGACGGTCCGATCGTGCGCGAGCTTCCCTGCCGCATCGCCTCGGACGGCCCAACTCCCACGGCACAGCCGACACCCGGAGAATCAGTACGATCCTGGCTGGATCGTTTTGCCGCGCACGAGAAGGCCGTGATGGCCGCAGTCGACGATCCCAGCGAGCCGCACATCGCCGAGGCCGTATCGCTCGACCCGCTGACACCGGCGAGCAAAGCGGCCCACGTCACGCAGCGCCTAGCCGACCGATGGTCGAGGAGCAACGCCCTGTGAGTAACCCCCGGATTGCGATTCTAGGATGTGGACGCATGGGCAAGCAGCATGCCCAGGCCTGCGCGCGGCTCGAGGTGGACGTGCGCTTGGTGTGCGATCCCGACGTGGAGCGGGCTCGCGAGCTGGCCGGCAAGTTCGGCGCACAGGTCGTCGAGAAGGGCGATCAGATCGACTGGTCGGACGTCGACGCGGCATTCTGCTGTACGCCGCCGTTTGCCCGTGGTCCGGCCGAGTGTGCCGCGGCGGAAGCGGGCGTGGCGCTGTTCATGGAAAAGCCGATCGGGTTGTCGCTGGCCACCGGCGAAGAGATCTTCCGCGCGGCCCAACAGGGCGGCGGGATCACGGCCGTCGGCTACATGAACCGCTATCGCAACTCCGTGCGCCGAGCCAAGCAACTGGCCGCCGAGACCGAGGTGCTCGGCGCGATCTGCCACTGGGTGGGCGCCATCTACCGCGTGCCCTGGTGGGGAAAGCGCGAGCTGTCGGGCGGACAGATCAACGAGCAATGCACGCATGCCTTCGATCTCCTGCGGCACTTTTGCGGCGAGATTGTCGAAGTGAGCGCCATGTCGCAACCGCCTCCGCCCGGGGCTGCCGAAGACATCGACGCGGCCACGTCGGTCATCCTGCGGGCCGAAAACGGTACGCTGGCCATGCTCTATGCGAGCTGCGCCGCCGAGGCCAAGCAGATCGGCCTGTACGTGTTCACCAAGACGAAGCAGATCAGCCTCGACGGCTGGAACCTGGAACTGCGCGACGGCGACTGCAAGGACCAGCCCGACGTGTTCGGCGACGAGGCCGAGGCATTTCTGCACGCGGCGAAAACCGGCGACCGCAGCGCGATCCTCAGCGACCTGGGCGATGCCCTGCGCACTCAGGCCGTCGTCGATACGGCCGTGAGGGCGCTGGCTTCGCGCCGCAGCGAACGGGTCGACTATTCACCTCCATAACACTTCAAGTGCGTTTTGCTGCACCCCCCATGCCCAAGCCACTACGCGTTGCCACCTTATTCCCCAACATTCATATCACCGGAGCCGATCTCCGGATGATGAACTTTGCGCGCGCGGTCGATCCCGAAGTGGTCGACTACGAGTTCATCGTCATCAGCCGCTCCGAAGAGCGCGACAAGCAACATGGCTCGCTGCGTCCGCAGTACGCCGAGATCGGCGCCAAGATCGTCGACTTGAATCTCAAGCCGTGGGACGAACGCCTGGCGGGTTTGCATCCGCTGGCTGTGTTCCCCTCGCTGTGGAAGGCGCTGAAGAGCGTGTTTCAGATCGCCCGCACGCTGCGCTCGGAAAAGATCGACGTCGTCGAGTGCCATGGACAAACGCCGATCGTGCTGGGCACGCTGGCGGCCATCCTGGCTCGCAAGCGCTACGTCGTGACTGCCTACGACATGATGTTTTGGGATCGCCGCGGCTGGCGGCTGATGGCCCGCACCATCTTCTACCTGCAAAGGGCCATGATCACCGACTCGTATCAGCGAGCCCGGGTGATGAACGACTGGCTCTGGAAGCGCATCCCGACCTATGTGGTGCCCAACGGCATCGTCGAACCGCTGCCGCAGCGTTCGCGCGAAGACGTGTGCCGCGAGCTGGGCATTCCGCTTGATCGCAACTTCAAGTTCATCGGCCAGGTGAGCCGCATTCAACCGGATAAGGGGCAAGGCATCGTCGTCGAAGCGGCCGTCGAGGTCGCCAAGTGCGAGCCCAACGCGGCCTTCATCCTGTGCGGTTTCACTTCGCCGCGCTGCCCGCCCGATTTCGTTTCCAACATGCGGGCCACGGCCGAGAAGCACGGCTTTGCCGATCGACTGTTCATCTTCGGCTACCCGGGCCACATCGGCGACGTCTGGCAACTGATCGACATACAGGTGCACGCTTCGCTGCTCGATTCGTCGCCGATTTCGATTCACGAGGGCATGGCGCTGGGAAGGCCCATCATCGCCACCAACGAGGGCGGCATTCCCGAGCTCGTGGAAAACGAGAAGAACGGGCTGCTCGTGCCCAAGGACGACCCACAAGCCTTGGCCCAGGCCATGTTGCGCGTCGTGCAAGATCCGGAGCTGGCCGAACGCCTCGGAGCCGCCTCGCGCCAGCGCTACGAACAGCGTCACCGCCCGGAAATCATGGCCCGTGCGCTCGAAAAAGTGTTTTTGACCGTGGGCGGACGGCCCGTGGATGACACGCCCGAACCGGTGCGTTAGACTGCCGGGGTGGGCACCCGCGAGGAGAGTGACTCGATGATCAGCAACGAGACGCATTCCACCGCTGTCGCCGCCGAGCCCAAACCCGCTGAGGGCGCGTGCTTGTTGTGCGGGCAGAACAACGGCACCGCGGCCTGGGAAGAGAACGGCTATCAGGCCAAGTTCTGCGAAGCCTGCGGCGTGCTCTATCTGGATCCGGCGGCCCCCGAAGAAGCCGTCGACGCCACATTCGAACAGCACGACGATTCGTACTACGGCCGGCCGGCCAAAGTACGCGCCGATTGGCTGGCTACGGTACGTCCCAGTGGACACCTGCTGGAAGTGGGCTGCGGCTCGGGTCACTTTCTGGACGAGTGCCGCCGCCGCGGTTACGAGGTAGCCGGGTGCGAGGTCGATCCCGGCAGGGCCCGCTACTGTCGTGAAGAACTCGACATCGAGGTGGAAACGGCATACGTCGAGGACTCGCAGCTACCGGAACATAGCTTCGACATCGTGTTTCACGTCGACCTGTTGAGCCACTTTCCCGATCCGGTCAAATCGCTCCGTGCGATGACGCGGTTGCTCAAGCCGGGCGGCGTGCTGTGCTTCGAGGCGGGCACGCTGGGCGGCATGTCCTCGCGGTGGTATCGCTGGAACGGCGGGCTGGGCTGTCCGGACCACCGCTGGTTCTATTCGCTCGACGGCATTCGCAACGTGATCGATCGGGCCGACCTCCAGATCGACTCGATGCGGCAGTACGGTTTGGTGCCGGCCATGTTGCCGCTCGTGTTCGGGCGGACGTTCGTCAAGCCGGTCGTGCGGCTGCTCAAGGGGAAGGATGCCAGGCCCTGGGAAGGCACCGTCGACACGGGGGCCGGTCCCTTGCGGCAAGTCCACGGCATCTATCGTCTCGGCACCTGGGTCGAGTTTCAGTTGCGCTACCGATTGGGCCCCTACGTGCCCAAGTTCGGCCCGACGACGCTGTTCATTGCCGCCAGTCCCAAGTAGCCGCTGCCCATGCGGGCGACTAGCTGCTCTCCGGCGAAGTCTTGGCGGCGGCCTGCTCTTCGGCTTGAGCCCAACAGCCGCGGTAGTACCCGAGGATGTCGGCCAGGCTTTGCCTCAGGCTGTATTGCAGCTCGAAGCCCAATTGACCCAGTCGCTCGTTGCTGCCGAAATGACGTGGAATGTCGGCGGGACGTCCAGGCAGGTGATGCACCTCGACACGGTCGGCCAGATCGGCCACGTCGAGCGACAAATCGAGTACCTGCTGGATCGAAGTTTCCTGACCGCTGGCCACGTTGTAGGTCTCGCCCTTGGCGCCGTGCCGGGACAGGCAGGCCAAGGCCGCCGCCACGTCACGTACGTCGATGAAGTCGCGTGTGGTTTCCAGGGCTCCAATGCGGACGGCGCTTGTGGCGCCCGAGCCGATGGCCGCCAGTTGGCTGATGATGCGCCCGCAAACGTGGCGCTCGTCCTGGCCGGGGCCGACGACGTTGAAGATCCGTCCCGTGACGGTCGGAATGCGAGAATGCTTCGCAATCAGGGCCGTGGCCTGCTCCGACGACAGCTTGCTGATCGAGTAATAGTCGTTGGGCCGGCAAACGGCCTGCTCGTCCAGCGGCAACGAATCGGGCAGCGGAATGCCGTAGACGCCGCCGCTCGAGGCCAGCACCACCTTGGGATCGCCCAATTGCGCGGCCGCCACCGCTTCGAGCAGCCGCACCGAACCCACGACGTTGGTCTGAAACAGGATATCCACCGGATCGTCGCGCAAGGCGGAGGCCAGGTGAAAGATCACGCCGGGACGCACGTCGCGCAGCGTGCCCACCATCTGCGCCATCTGACTCAGGTCGGCTTGCACGTACGAATAGCGCTCGTCGCCGGCCACGGCTCGTAGCGCGTCAGTCAACGGAGCCGGCGTGTTCTGCTGGCCCAATAGAATCTGGTGCGTGAACGACTCGTCGTTGCGCGGCGATCGCCCCAGGCCGACGATGCGGCAGTCTGGTTCATGCTCGAGCAAGTGGGCCACGAGGTAGCGGCCCAGAAAGCCCTGCGCGCCGGTGATGAGGTAGGTCGTCATTGCGAGCCCTTCAGATGTTCAACGGTGTGTGCCAGCCCCTCGTAAAGCGTGACCTGGGGGCGCCAACCCAGGACGGACTCTGCCATGGCCACATCGGCCACGAGTTGATCGACGTCGGCGCTTTGCGGCCGGTCGCCGCTTGCGCTTTGGACGATCGGGAGGCGGCGGCCGACGACCTCGAGAGCCACCTCTGCCAGCTGGCGGACGCTCGTGCCAGTGCCGCTTCCAAGATTGACGATTGTCGTTGCAGCGATATCGCATTCGGCCGCCAATACCACGGCCCTGGCAATATCCCCGATGTAACAATAGTCGCGCACCGGAGTCAACCGAGCCAACTCAATGCGCGTTTCGGCAAGGGCCTGGCGGAGGATCGTCGGCACCACGGCACCGGGAGCGCCGCCGGGCCCGAACACGGAAAACGGCCGCAGAATCGCTGCCGTGGTGTCGGACGAAGCCACCATCGTTTGCACGAATGTTTCGGCGCTGGCTTTGGCCGCCCCGTAGGGCGAACGCGGGCGTAGCGGCGTGTGCTCGCTCACCGGCTCGAGCCCCAGCGACCCGTAAACTTCGGCCGAGGAAACGTACACCAGCCGGCGCACATGGTGGCGTCGACAGGCTTCGGCCACGGCCACCGTGCCCAGCACGTGGACGCGCGAAAAGTCTACCGGATTTGTGAACGATTCGCGCACCGCCGGCGGCCCGGCCAGGTGAATCACCGCGTCGGCGCCCGCGACGTGGCGGTTCAGCAGCGTAGTCTCGAGAATATCGCCTGCTTCGGCCTGTGCCGCGAGCGAGCGCACGCGGTCCAGTTCGTGCTCGGCGCCACACAGTGCGACGACGCGCGCGCCCTGCTCCGCCAGCCGGCGCACCACGTGACGCCCCAGGAAGCCACCGGCGCCGGTGACGACAACCTTGCCAGCAGGGGCAGGCCGCTCGGAATGCTCTGGGGAGTTGGGCATGTCGAAAGGGGGCTAGCCGGCCGGGGGCGTGGTGGCCACGTACCGTGCGGCGTAGGCGATGGCGCGCAACGCGCGCCCTTCGAACTGCGTTTGGGCCTCGTCCGGTTCGAGCCAATCGTCGAGCGAGGCCTCGGCCTGAGCTGCTCGCAGCAGTTCCACGCGATAACGCACGATCTTGCCGTCGCGCGGGTCGATCTCGTCGAACGTGGTCAGTGTGATCGTAAGCGGATCACCCAGGTCCGCCGGAGGATTGTCGCTGGAATGAACCTCGCGGTGCAGCCGCCCGGCGCGGGTACGGACCATCAGCCAGCCGTGCCGATCGGGCTCGGCCGCGAGCCATTCGAGCTGTTGGGGATGTTCGGCCACGAGGCGCTCGACATCGGCCAGGCGATCCGCGTCGTTGACGTCGATCCACAACTCCGCATGCGGAAAGTCGGCCACGATTTCTTTGCCCTCGAGCATACGATGCACGAGATGCGGCGAGTCGATGCGCTCGCCCGGCCCGATACTCTCAAGCGCTTTGCGTCCCACAACGTACGTGCCGCTGGAGATCCACACCGGGTGGACCGACTTTTCGCGATAGTCGACGATCCGCCCGTCGCGGGCCACGACCTCGCCGAAGGGAATCTGAAACGAAAACTCGTGCGTGGCCAGGGTCATGGCCGCATCGGCATCCTCGTGTCGCCTGACCAGTGCCCGCATGTCGAGCGACGTGATGTTGTCGGAATACGTCACGAGAATCGGACAGCGCTCGAGGGGCAAGAGCCCGACGGCCCCGATCGTGCCCAGCGGCTCCGGCTCGACGAGGCACTCGATCGAGGCGCCGCGAGCGGTGGCCAGGTCGGTGCCGCGGGTTTCAACGTATTGGGCGATGTCTCCCTCGGCCTGCGAAGTGACGATCACCACGTGCTCGAAGCCCGAGACCAGCAGCTGGCACAAGTTGCGTTCGAGGATCGGTACGCCCAATACCGGCACGAGCGCTTTGTGGGTCGGTCCCAGCGTGCGCCGCATGCGCTGCGACTTGCCGCCGGCCTGGATCAGTGCGGTGGTCATCGTTCTCGCGGCAAGCGGCCCACGCAATGCCTGGGCCACGCGCGCTAGCGCCCCATCGTGAGTCGATACACGTCGTTTACCCTGCTACGAAACGCGCATTCTAAGTGCGGTGGGAAGGGAATTCCAGTCGCGCAAAGACCAGCTTCGGTGCGGCGAATCTGAATGGCTTAGCCGATCGGATAGATGAACGGGGCCAGGGCCGAGCTGCTCAGCACGACCAGCGCCCCCAGCGCCAACAGGGCCAGCAGAATCGGCAACAGCCACCATTTCTTGTTGTGCTTGAGAAACTGCCAGAACTCGGCCAACAGACCCGGCTGGCGCGATTCGGCCATCTGGCGGAAGCGCTCCTCGGAAGTTTCGTCGCGGAGAGGCGGATCCGACACGGAATAAGCCCTGGATTGCGCGGACGGCGTCTTGGCTAGGTGCTGCTTATGCCCATTTTGCCCCTCGGGTCGCGCGGAACCAAGGGATGGCCTGCGATAAAATGAAAGGATGGTCGCCACCACACTTCCCCATAGCGAGACCCAGGCTCCCAGCCCGCGCCCCCGGCGGCGGTGGTGGTTTCCCTTGGCGGCGGTGCTGTTGGGATTGTCGCCGCTGTTGGCGTTTGAGGGAGTCTGCCTGCTGTTCGGCTGGGGGCGGCCCAGCGTGCACGACGATCCTTTCGTCGGCTTTCGGGGCGTGCAGCCGCTGTTCGTGGCCAGCGACGACGGCTCGCGCTACGAGATCCCCAAGGCCCGGCAGGCCTTCTTTCGGCCCGAGTCGTTTGCGGCCAAGAAGCCGCGGGACGCGTATCGCATCTTCTGCCTGGGCGGGTCGACCGTGCAGGGGCGGCCGTTCGCGATCGAGACGTCGTTCACGACCTGGTTGGAGCTGAGCCTCGAGGCGGCCGACCCATCGCGCCCTTTCGAGGTCATCAACTGCGGCGGCGTCTCCTACGCCAGCTACAGGCTCGTGCCGATCCTCGAAGAAGTGCTGCAATACGAGCCCGACCTAATCGTTCTCTACACGGGCCACAACGAGTTTCTGGAAGACCGCACGTTCGACCACATCCAGCGCCGCGGCCGACTGCTCAACGCGTCGCTCGAACTCGCGTCGCACACGCGCACTTTCAATCTGCTCCGCGAAGGTTACCTGCGCGCAAGCGGCGTCCCCACCGAGCCCGAGGGGCGGCCGATTTTGCCCACCGAGGTCGAAGCGCTGCTCGACTACAAGGGCGGATTGGAGGAGTATCACCGCGATGATGATCGGCGGCAGGGAGTCATCGCGCACTACCGTTATAACGTGGGGCGGATGGTTCGCATGGCCGAAGAGGCCGGCGTGCCGATGATTCTGGTCAACCCGGTGGCCAACCTCCGCCACTCGCCTCCGTTCAAGAGTGAGCATCGCGCGGATCTGACGCCCGCGGAGCTCGCGCGCTGGCAAGCGCTCTGCGAATCGGCTGCCAGCCACTTGCGCCGCGAGCACTATGATCTGTACCAGGCGATCGACGAGTACGAGCAGGCCTGCCGGCTCGACCCCTTGCACGCCGGCGGATTCTTCAACCTGGCCCGCTGCTATGAAGCGGCCGGCAAGCTCGATCTGGCTCGCGAGGCGTTCGTGCAGGCCAAAGAACTCGACGTCTGTCCGCTGCGAATCGTCGAGCCGATGCACGAGGCCGTGCTCGAGATCGCCGAGGCCAGCGGTACGCCGCTGTTGGATGCGCAAGCGTTGTTTGCCGGCCGCACCCCCAGCGGCATCGTGGGCAGCGACTGGTTGGTCGATCACGTGCATCCCAGCATCGAAGGGCATCAACTGCTGGCCGATGCCCTGGCCGGGATGCTCGTCGAGCAAGGCGTCGTCACGCCGCGGCCCGAATGGGAAGAAGCCAAGCGCGAACATTTTCGCGAGCACTTTGCGTCGCTGGACGATCTTTACTTTTTGCGCGGCACGCGGCGGTTGACTTCGCTGAAGGAATGGGCCCAGGGCCGCTCCGAACTGCTGCGGCCGGAAACGGGCGATGCGAAGGAGATGCCAGATGATGCCGATGGCCAGGAGTGACGCTGCCGTGCCGGACGTCAGGGGGCGACCTGGTGGATCGACTGGCCGGCCACTTTGGCCACCGCGTGAAAGAACGCGGCGCCGACGGCGAGCGCTTCTTCATCGATAACGAAGCGCGACGAATGGGCCGGAAACTGTTCGACCCCGTCGCGGGCAGTGCCGAAGCGGACGTAGCAGCCCGGCACGTGCTCCAGGTAGTAGCTAAAATCCTCTCCGCCCATGCTGGCCATGTCCATCCGCGCGACATTGCCTTCGCCAACGGCTGCCGCCGCGGCCAGCCGAGCCACGCGGGCGCCCTCGGGCGGATTGCACAGCGGCGGAGTTCCCTGCCCGATCGAAAACTCGAGGTCCGCGCCGTGCATCTGACAGATGGCCTTGGCGATGCGCTCGATCGAACGATGCAGTGCCAACCGCACGCTGTTCTCCTGAGCGCGAATCGAACCTTCGAGCAGGGCCTGGCCGGCAATCACGTTGGCCGCGGTGCCGGCGTCGAAGTGTCCCACCGTCACGACCGAGGGGTGCGACGGATTGACCTCGCGGGAGACGATCGTTTGCAGCGCCATCACGATCAACGAACCGACGATCACGGCATCCACCGTCTCGTGCGGGCGGGCCGCGTGGCCGCCGCGCCCCGTGATGCGTATCGTGAAGCTGTCGCTCGAGGCGTTGACCGGACCGTCGGTCACGGCAATCGATCCGACTGGAAAATGGCGGTCGACGTGGCCGCCGAAGATCAAGGCGACGTTGTCCAGCACGCCGGCTTCGATCATGGCCGGCGCGCCCTCGCCGAACTCTTCGGCGGGCTGAAAGATCAACCGCACCGGCGCCGGCAGCTCGCGGTCTTGCGCGAGCAAACTGGCGGCTCCCAACAGCATAGTCGTGTGGGCATCGTGGCCGCAGGCGTGCATGGCGCCGGGCACCTGCGAGGCGAACGGTAGACCGGTCTCCTCGAGAATCGGCAACGCGTCCAGGTCGGCTCGAAGGGCAATGAACGGGCCGCCATTTCCGCCCGGAAACTCCGCGACGATTCCGGTGCCGGCCACGCCACGGCGATAGCTTACGCCCAACTCGTCGAGGTACGCGCAGACCTTCTCGGCCGTGCGGGTTTCCTGCCAACTCAACTCGGGATGCTGATGGAGGTCGCGCCGCATGGCGACCAAACTCGAGTACAAGGGCGATTCGAGAATGCGCGTCGCTTCGTGAAACATGTCTCCTCGCAAGGCCGTCGTTTTCATGTCTTGGGAACCAATCGGGATTGTTCGGTGAAATGCCGCACGACCTCCGCCGGGCTGCCCGTTTCCTTGAGCATGTCGAGCTGTCGATGGGCCCAACTCTTGCCGCGCGACATGGCCAGCAGGCGCCCCAGCCAGGGAGCGCAGCCCAGCTCTTCGGCCACGGGGGCCAGGTCTTCAACCAACTCGGCGACAATCTGCCGCACGTCGCGGGGCTCGAAAGAGAGCGGGTCGATCAGCTCCGCTTCGAGGCCAAAACGGCAGGCCCGCCACTTGTTCTGGCGAACCATCATCGGGTGGCAGTCGTGCTGGTACGTGCCGCGGTCGATCGCGTTGGACAGCGCCTGCACCAGGCACTGAATCAAGGCCGACAGGGCCAGCGCATCGTCCAGGTTGCCCGTCACGTCGCACATCCGCACTTCGACCGTGCCGAAGTTGTGGTGCGGGCGCACATCCCACCAGATCTCGCGAATCGAGTAGATAAAACCGGTTTCAATCAAGTGCCGCGCGAGCCAAACGTACTCGCTCCAGTTGCGCATCAGGGGCGGCAGGCCGGCCGTGGGCAGGCCCTCCATGATCTTGGCCCGATGCGAGCGCAGCCCGCTGACGCGGTTTTCCCACCAGGGGCTGTTCGAGCTGATGGCCAACAGCGTGGGCAGGTGCCGCATGATGCGGTCGCAGATCATCACCGCCTTGTCGCCCGAGTCGACCCCCACGTGGACGTGCAGCCCGAAGCAGACGAGCTGCCGGGCCATGTCCTGCAGCAAGTCGACCAGTTTCTCATAGCGTTCGGTGGGGGTGACGCGCTGATCGCGCCAATGCGAGAACGGATGCGTGCCCGACCAGTAGAGCCGCAGCCCCAGGTCGTCGGTCACGTTCTGCAGGACGAGCAGCTTCTCCAGCAGATCGGCTTCGGCCTCGTCGACCGTGTCGCACACGCCGGTGTTGATCTCGACGTAGGACTGCATCAACTCCGGCTTGATGTGATCCTCCAGGCCGGCGGGAACGCGGTCGAGCACCGACTGGATCGAGTTGGAAAGCTCCATGGTTTGGGCGTCGACCAGCGCGAGCTCGATCTCGATGCCCAACGAGGGGGCCGAGTTCGACGTGAAACCAATCTTGTCCATGGCCGCTCCCACGACGTGAAATACGATCGTCCGATCCTGGTTATTCTACCCGCAGCGCAAGTGCGCGGCATAGGCGTGTTGCGTCCGGCCGGGGCGTTCTGGTCGACCGACAACCGGACAGGCAGCTTTCGGCGCGCATCGCGGCCCTCCGGTAGTGCGGTTACAATAGGTACCTCACCGGTTCCCCCACGTCCACGTTCCCCCAGATCCGAGGAATCCCGATGCCCATCCGGACACTGCTGTGGCTTGCCATTGGCTCGCTGGCGATGGCCGCCTACGGAGCGCCCGCCCAAGCCGCCGAAGGCACGAACGACTCGCGGCCCAACATCGTAATGTTTCTGGTCGACGACATGGGCTGGCAGGACACGTCGGTGCCTTTCCATACCGAAGAAACGCCCTTCAACCGCCGCTACCACACGCCCAACATGCAGCGGCTGGCCAAGAGCGGCATGAAGTTCACGCAGGCCTACTCCTGTACGGTCTGCACGCCCACGCGCGTCAGCCTGATGACGGGCCTCAACGCCGCGCGGCATCGGGTTACCAACTGGACGCTGCGGGTCGAGCCGGCCACGGATCGCGAACACGATACGCTGCGCTTCCCGGGCTGGAACTCCGGCGGGTTGTGCCCCACCTCCGGCGTGAAGCGCACGGTGCACGCCACACCCTTGCCGGCAGTGTTGCGCCAGGCGGGCTATCGCACCATTCACACCGGCAAAGCCCACTTCGGCGCCGTCGACACACCGGGAGCCGACCCGCTCAACCTCGGCTTCGACGTCAACATCGCCGGGCACGCCGCCGGAGCGCCAGCCAGCTACCTTGGCACCGACAACTTCAGCAACAAGCGCAGCAACAAGAATCGCCCTTGGGACGTGCCGGGACTCGAGAAGTATCACGGCCAGGACATCTTCCTGACCGAAGCGCTGACGCGCGAGGCACTGGTGGCCATGGACCAGGCCATCGACGACGGCAAGCCGTTTTTTCTGTACGTGGCCCACTACGCCGTGCACACGCCGCTGATGAAGGACTCTCGCTTCTATCAGACGTATCGCGACGCCGGACTCGATCACAAGGAAGCCATGTACTCGGCGATGATCGAAGGCATGGACAAATCGCTGGGCGACATTCTCGACAACATCGAGCGGCACGATCTGTCCGATGAGACGATCGTGCTGTTCACCTCCGACAACGGGGGCCTGAGCGCCCATGCCCGCGGCGGCGAGCCGAACACGCACAACCGGCCGCTGGCCAGCGGCAAGGGCTCGGCCTACGAGGGCGGCATTCGCGAGCCGATGATCGTCCGCTGGCCGGGCGTCACCAAGGCGGGCTCGACCTGCACGTAGCCGGTGATCATCGAGGACTTCTTTCCCACCATCCTGGAAATGGCCGGGAGCGAGGGCTTTCAGCAAATCGGCGGCGTGCTCGACGGGCGCAGCTTTGCCGGCTTGCTCCACGGCGAGCATGACGATGTGCGCGACGAGCGTCCGCTGTTCTGGCACTATCCCAATCACTGGGGAGGCACGGGCCCCGGCATTGCTCCTTCGAGCACGATCCGCCGCGGCGATTGGAAGCTGATCTACTACTACGCCGACGGGCGCTACGAGTTGTTCAATCTGGCCGAGGACATCGGCGAGTACCACGATCTGGCCGACGAGCGCCCCGAGATCCGCGACCGGATGGCCAAGGAGTTGGGCCGATATCTCGTCGACGTCGACGCGACCGTGCCGGTCGACAAGTCGAGCGGCGAGCCCGTGGCCTACCCGGGCGGCGTGCGATAAAGGCGGCACAACACGCCTTACCGGAATCCGCGATTCGTGCGTCACGCCAGGCACGGGGTTTGCCACGCCGAGTGCGATGTCGCGGGGTACTAGACTTCATGGCAGATCGCATAAGCGCGCGCTCAGCTCGAGCGCGCCTGCACCTTCCAGGATTCTCGAGGAGGTCTGCCACGATTCTGTTGCAGATTGCGTTGCTCACGATCAGCGTATTGCCGACGACGTTCGAAGCCGGCGACGTCGAAGCCAAGGCCAAAGCCGCGCTCGACAAGTTGCCAGGCCACACCGGCTTTCTGTTCACGGAACTGACCGCCAGCGGACCGCAGGTGCTGTACGGCATCAACCAGGACGAGCGGTTTGCCGTCGGCTCCAGCTTCAAGCTGTTCATCCTCGGCACGCTGGCCGACGAAGTGAACGGCGACCGGCGCGGGCTCGACAACGTGATGCGGCTGCGGGCCGACTGGAAAGGCCCTCCGCACAGCGAGATGGCCGATTGGCCCGTGGGCTCGCCGGTAACACTGCAAACCCTATCGCTGAAGATGATCACGATCAGCGACAACACGGCCACCGATCACCTGATCCACCTGCTGGGTCGCGAGCAGATCGAGAACCAGATGACCACGATGGGCAATCGCAACCCCGAATGGAACCGCCCGCTGCTCACGACGCGCGAAATGACGTTGCTGCGCGACAAGAACACGGGCGTACCGGGGCACGAGTATCAGGAGCTGGACGAAGCCGGCCGGCGTGAGTTCCTGGCCAAGCGTCTCCGGGAGGGCACCAACTACGAGGATGTCGACTTCGACACCGCCGCCTATGACGCCGCGGAATGGTATGCCACGCCGATCGACATGGCCCGGGCGCTGGATTGGATCAAGAACCACACCGAGGAAAACGAGGCAGCCAACCCGCTGCGCGGCGTGCTGGCGGTCGAGACCAAGCTGCCGCCCGATCAGCCGCAGTGGCCCTATATCGGCTTCAAGGGCGGTTCGGAGGATCAGTTGCTGTGCGGCAACTGGCTGCTAAAGAACAAGAACGGCCGCTGGTACACGTTTCACGTGTACTACAACAATCCGGACAGCAAGACGGACCAGCAGCAAACGCTGGATACGATCCACTCGCTGTTCGAAATCGTCACCGAAGCGGTCGAGCAGTAGGCACTAGCCGCGGCGGGCTCTATCTGCGTGGCCGACTCGACGTCGGCCCGAAGTCCTCGTTGTCGCTGATGTCGTAGCACCACATGGTGCCGAAGTCGCGCAGGTAGAGCTTGCCGCCGGCGATGACCGGATAGGTCCAGGCCTTCGCGCGTCCCCGGTCGGGCTGATCGGGAAGCGTGAACTGGCCTTTCTCGTTGTAGGCCTCGGGCGTGATTTCGACCAGCGCCACGTCGCCGTTCTCGCCGTGGACGTACAGCCGCCCGTCGGCCGCCAGCACCGAACCGGCCCCGACGCCACGGCTTTCCCACTTGATCTCGCCGCTGGCGAAGTCGACGCACATCAGCCCCCCGCTGTTCGTGCCGTACAGGTGCCCGTCGACCAGCACGGCGCCGCCGATGCTCTTGGGCAGCTTGACGTCGAAGTAGACCTGCTCGGCCTCGACCTCGTCGCCGTCGGCACTCAGACGCACGGTCCCGCCGCCGCCGCGTCCGGTAGCGCTATAGACCAGCCCGTCGTTGGCCACCGGCGTGGGAATATTGGCCGGGCTGCCCTTGGCCGTGCGATCGTAGCGCCACAGAAACTTGCCGGTCTTGGCGTCGACGCCGACCAAGCCCTTCTGCAGGAACTGCACGTACTGCTTGGGGCCCGGTCCCTCGACGATGATGATCGAAGCATACGCGGCCTCGTCCCCTTCGGCAATCGGGCACTTCCAGGCGACCTCGCCGGTCTTCTTGTCCAGGGCCAACAGCGTCGCTTCGCTGCCGCCGGGCGTGCAGACCACGACGTCGCCGTCGACCAGCGGCGATTCGGAATAGGCCCACTTGCCGGGCTTACCGCCGAACTCTTCTTGCAGGTTCTTGCTCCAGCGAATCTCGCCGGTCTCGGTTTCGACACAGGCCAGGTCGCCGTCGGAGCCCAGCGTATAGAGCAAAGCACCGTCGACTGTCGGTGTGCTGCGGGCGCCGGGATACTGCGGTCCGCGATTGGGGCCAACCTTGCCGATCCGCGTCCGCCAGACTTGCTTGGCGTCGCGAGCCGACAGGCACATCACGTACTCGTCGTCCATGCCCTCGTTGCTATTCATATAGATGCGATCCCCCACGACGGCAGGCGTGGAGTATCCTTCGCCCAGGTCCTTGGCCTGCCACACCAGCGTCGGTCCCTCGGTGGGCCAGGTGGAAAGCAATTGCGTTTCGGCCGACACACCGTCGCGATTCGGCCCGCGCCATTGCGGCCAGTCGGCGGCCAGCGCCGTGAGGCACGTCAAGCAAACGACCACCGTCAGGATTCGCGTCTTCATATCTGCACCTCCGTAGCAAGGCGGGTTGGATTTCACCGGTCGTTATAGGACGTGGGGCGCAGCGAGGCAACTATTCGGCAGGCGGGTGAGACTGCGCGCTTTGGGCCATGCGCTAGGCCGCCCACAGGTCGCCAAGAAACCGCCACACCAGCGATTAGGCTTCAGCGGCAACGAGCCCCTCGTCGCCGATCACGGCCGATTCCGGGTAGGGCTCGAGGCCGGCGTTCACGCCCCACAGGTTGTGCCGTTTGGCTTCCAGCACGTTCTCGGCCGCGAGCATGCCCATCAGAATGCTGTGGTCCTGGTTGTTGTATTGGAAAGCTCCGTAGCGGCCGATGACCGAGAGCCCGCGAATCGAATCGAGGTGATCGGTGATCGTCTGCACGTGCCGCTTATAGCCGCGGGCGCAAACCGGATAGCACCGCTTCACGCGCACGACGTAACCGTCGAGCACACGGCTCCGCCCGAGCAGACCGGTCGAAACCATCTCGATCCCCGCACGGCGGATCAAATCGTCGTCGCTCTGCTGCCAAAGTTGGTCCGTGTCGTTGCACCAATACTCCAGCGACAGGATCGTTTCGGAGAACGAATTGCAGAGCGTGGGCACCCAGTTGCGAAAGTTGGTCACCCGGCCCACGAGCAGTTCCGGCGAGTGCACGTAGAGCCACTGGTCGGGAAACAGGTCGCGCTGGTCGACGAGCAGGTAGGCCAGGATCGTATTGCGAAACTTCAGTTGCTCGGCCGCGCGCCGCACGGGCTCGGGCACGCCGGGCAGGTTCTTGGTCATCAGCGTGAGCGGCATCGTGGAGATGACGTGATCGAACTTTCGCTCGTCGCCCCACAGTTCCTCCACGCCCCGTGCTCGATTCCCTTCAACCAGGACGCGCCGCACAGGCCGGTCGAGATGCACTTCGCCCCCCAGCCCACGGATGTATTCGGCCATGCGTTCGTAGACCATGCCGGTGCCGGCGGTTGGATAGGCGAACCGATCGACGAGCGTGCGATGTTTGCCGCGGCCCAGGCCACAGGCGTTCTTGACCGCTTCGGCCAGCGAGAGCTTCTTGATTCGCTCGGCGGCGAAGTCGGCATCGAGTTCACTGCACGGCATGCCCCAGAGCTTCTCGCTGTACGACTTGAAAAACACTTCGAACAGCCGGCGGCCGAATCGCTGGACGACCCAGTCTTCGAAGCTGGCGTCGTCCTGCTGGGGCGGGCGGCATCGGCACTGTTGGCGCAGGTAGCTGGCCAGGCACCCGACGGCTTCGCGCGGGCCGAGATTGCGCAGGGCGTTGGCGGCCGAGAGCGGGTAGTCGAAGAATCGGCCGCGGTAGTAGATGCGCGTGGTGCGGTCGACCATCTGGTAGTCGCGGCCCACCACCTCCAGCCAGAGGCGATTGACGCGAGCATCGCTTGAAAAGAACCGGTGCGGGCCCAGGTCGACCGTCTGGCCCCAGAGCGTCATGCTGCGCGCCAGTCCGCCGACGCCGGACGAGGCCTCGAACACCTCGACCTCGACGCCGGACTTGGCCAACTGATAGGCGGCCGTCAGCCCGGCCGGCCCCGCGCCAATCACTGCGACGCGCATAGTGCCTCCCCGAGTTGGCGCGGTCCACAAACTTCTCCGCAACCAATACCTACGTCGAAATCGGGGGGGAGGCAAAAGCCCCAGCGGGTGCGCCGGGTCGTGCCGGATGTGCGCTTCGCGCTTGCCCACCGCGAGCGTTGCGCGGGCGTGCAAGAAGGCGCCGTGCGCCTACGCCAGCAGCTTGTCGACGACGTTGCCGTGGACGTCGGTCAGGCGGAAGTCGCGGCCCTGGAAGCGATAGGTCAACTGGGTGTGGTCGAAGCCCAAGAGGTGCAGCAGCGTGGCGTGCAGATCGTGGACGTGCACGCGATCGGTCACGGCGTTGAAGCCGAACTCATCGGTCTCGCCCAGCGTGATGCCCGGCTTGATGCCGCCGCCGGCCAGCCACATGGTGAAGGCGTTGGGATGATGATCGCGGCCGTCGTTGCCCCCCTGCACCATCGGCGTGCGGCCGAATTCGCCTCCCCAGATGACGAGTGTTTCATCCAATAGCCCGCGCTGCTTGAGGTCCCTCACGAGCGCTGCCGCGGGCTGGTCGGTCAGCGCGCACTGCTCGGTCAGTCCCTTGGTCAAACCACCGTGATGATCCCAGGCCTCGTGAAACAGTTGCACGAACCGCACGCCGCGCTCGACCAGCCGCCGGGCGAGCAGGCAATTGTTGGCAAACGATGGCTTGCCGGGCTCGGCCCCGTACATGTCGAGCGTGGCCTGCGACTCCTCGGCGATGTCCATCAGGTCGGGGGCGCTGGCCTGCATCTTGTAAGCCAACTCGAAGGAGTTGATGCGCGTGGCGATCTCCGGGTCGCCGACCACGTCCAACCGCATCGCGTTGAGCTTGGCCAGCGCGTCGAGCGAATCGCGCTGCGACTGGCGATCGATGCCCGGCGGGTTGGAAAGAAACAGCACGGGGTCGCCCTGGCTGCGGAAGGGCACGCCCTGGTACACGGTCGGTAAGAACCCACAGCCCCAGTTGCTCGCGCCGCCGCTGGTGCCTTTCTTGGCCGAGTTCAGCACCACGAAGCCGGGCAGGTCGCGGCTCTCGCTTCCCAGGCCGTAGGTCGTCCAGGCCCCGAAGCTCGGCCGGCCGAACTGTTGCGAGCCGGTGTTCATCATGATCTGGCCCGGAGCATGGTTGAACGCGTCGGTCACCAGCGAGCGGACGATGGCCACGTCGTCGACGATCTGGGCCAGGTGCGGCAGCCGGTCCGACAACTCCGCGCCGGACTGGCCGTGTTTGGCAAACTTGAACTTGGGCGCCAGGAACGTCGAGTTGGGATTGATGAATGCCGCTCGATAGTTCTCGATCAACTCCTTGGGCGGCAGTTTGCCGTCGAGCTTTTCCAACTGCGGCTTGTAGTCGAACAGGTCGAGCTGGCTGGGAGCCCCGGCTTGAAACAGAAAGATGACGTGCTTGGCCTTGGGCGTGTAGTGCGGCCGCTTCGGCGCAAGCGGGTCGAAGGGCGCCGGAGCACCGCCCGCGGTGCTCTCCATGAGCGCCTGCAGCGCCATCACGCCGAGTCCCACGCCGCACTGCCCGAGGAACCAGCGGCGGGAGGTCGCAGGCGAATCGCCGTTTGCCGTGCCTTGCCGTTTCATCGCGGGGCTATTCCTTGGTGATGGTCTCGTCGAGGTTCAAGAGCACCCGGGCCACGACCGTGTAGGCCGCCAGGTCGGCCGGCGTGGTGCCCTCGGGCAGATGCTCCGGCAGCTCGCTCACGCCGGTGGCGATCTCCCGGGCGTCGGTCCAGCCCTCGGCGATGCGCTGCCGCTGCTTGTCGATCAACTCGACCAGCGTCTGGCATTCGGCCTCGGTCGGCGGACGGCTGACGCACCGCCGGAAGGCGTACGTCACGCGCTGGGTGTCGCTCGGGCCGGCCGCTTCCAGCGTGCGGCGTGCCAGTGCCCGAGCGCACTCGGTAAAGATCACCTCATTCAGCGTCGTCAGCGCTTGCAGCGGCGTGTCGCTGCGTTGCCGGCGCACGCAGGAGAAATCGCCGTTGGGCGTATCGAAGTTCTGTAGCGCCGGGTACGGCAGCGACCGCCGGCGAAACGTGTACAGCGCCCGGCGGTAGCGATCGGGTCCCGTTTCTTCGTCCCAGGTGAGCGGCGCGTACGACAGTGCCAGCAGGCTTTCGGGAATCGGGGCGAAGATACTGGGGCCGCCCAGCTTTTCGTTCAACAGGCCGCTGGCCGCCAATGCGATGTCGCGCACGATCTCGCCCTCGACCCGAAAGCGCGGACCGCGCGCCAGCAGCCGATTGTACGGATCGCGCGCATGCAGCTCGGGGGTGACGTGCGACGATTGCTGGTAAGTGGCCGAATGCACGATCAGCCGGTGCATGGCCTTGACGCTCCAGCCGGAATCGACGAACTCGCAAGCCAAGAAATCGAGCAAGGCGGGATGGCTGGGCGGCTCGCTCTGCACGCCGAGATCCTCGCTCGTGCTGACGATGCCCGTGCCGAAATAGGCCTGCCAGATACGGTTGACCATCACCCGGGCCGTGGTGGGTGCACGCGGATCGACCAACCAGCGGGCCAGCGTCAGCCGCGAAGGCGTCGCGTCGGCCGGAAGGTCGTGCAGCAACTCGGGCACGCCGGGGCTGACCGGATCGCCCGGCTTAAGGAAGTCGCCCCGCTTGAGCATGTGCGTGTCGCGCGGCACGTCGCGGGCCGACAGCACCAGCGAGGTCGTGCCCTCGGGCCACTGGCGCCAGAGCGATTCGATCCGCTCGTTGGCTTCTTTCCACTCCGGCACGGTCGTGCGCCAGTAGCTGAACACCTTGGCCCGCTGAGCGGCGGTCCGCTCGCCGGGTGGAATTGCCAGGATCTTGCGGACGTGCGCGGGCAGCGGATCGGCCGAAGCGTTTTCGTCCGACGTGACCGAAAGGCGGAATCGTCCCAGCAAATTGTTCTGGTGATCGTCGCTGTTCCAGCCGCCGTGGTTCTGCGTGAACAGGACCGTAATCTCCGTTTTGCCGTCGGTGGTGAGCGGCTTTTCGAAGCGGAACACGGCGTTGCGGTTCTGATTGCGGTGGCCCGGCCCGGCATCGATGCCCCAGGCCGTTTCGTTCTTGCCGTCGATGGCGAAGGCGACCGGCCCGACCGTGCGCTTCTTGTCCGAGCGATCGTCGAAGTTGGGCTCCAGCGGCGATTCCTGCTGCTCGAAGTCGGCCGTGGCCGCGGCGATTTTCTGCTCGGCCGGCTTGGCGTCGCCGTCGACGGACTTCGCTTCGACCTTGAGCTGCGTCAGCGCGCAGGTGCCCTTGAACGAGCGGCCCGGCCCGCCCCGCGGCAAGTTTGGATCGGTGAGCAGTTCCAGCCGCAGTGCCGTGATGTTCTCAAGACCCGTCGTTGCCTTGACGCGAAACGTGCAATGCGTCGGAGCGTAGCCGGCGCACAGCAGCGAGTTGTCGGGCAAGCGCCGCAGCTTGGCACCCCCGCCGACGTCGATGTACTCTTCGGGCACGAGCCCTTCCCACGCGGGCTGTCCCGTGGTGACTTCGGCTTCCCACGAGGCCATCCGCTCGGCCCAGCCGGGTGTGGCTTCCTGCAATTCGGTTTCGATCCGACGCATTTCGCCCAACAGTCGCTCGCACTCCATCAGCTCGCGGGGCGTGTACACCGTCGGCTGGGCTTCGTGGTCGTTGTTCAGGAAGGCGAACAGCCGGTAGTAGTCTTCCTGCGTGAGGGGATCGTACTTGTGGTCGTGGCACTGGCAGCACTGGATGGTTAGCCCCAGCATGCTCTTGCCCAAGGCGTCCATGCGGTCGAACATGGCTTCCATGCGAAACTGCTCGGGGTCGATGCCGCCTTCCTCGTTGAGCATCGAGTTGCGCAAGAATCCGGTGGCCACGATTTGATCCTGCGTGGCCTCGGACAGTAGGTCGCCGGCCAGTTGCTCGATGATGAATCGGTCGTACGGCAGGTCGCGATTGAAGGCGTCGACGACCCAATCGCGATACATCCAGACGTTGCGCGACTTGTCTTTTTCGAAGCCGTCGGAGTCGGCGTAACGGGCCGCATCGAGCCAGTGCCGGCCCCAGCGCTCGCCGTAGTGCGGCGAAGCCAGCAGCCGCTCGACCTGGCGGGAATAGGCCTCCTCGCTCTTGTCTGCCAGAAAGGCATCGACCTCTTCGATCGTCGGCGGCAGACCGACCAGGTCGAGACTCAACCGCCGCAACAGCGTGATCTTGTCGGCCCGCGGCGAGGGGGCCAGGCCCTCGGCTTCGAGCTTCGCGAGCACGAAACGATCGATGTCGTTCTTGACCCAGCCCGATTGCTCGACCGTCGGTAGCGCCGGCCGGGTGGGAGCTTGGAACGCCCAGTGATCCGTGCGGTCGTCTGCTTCAACCGCGTCGCTCTCGGGCCACTTTGCCCCCTGGTCGATCCATTCACGCACCAGCGCGATTTGCTCGGGCGGCAGCGGCTCGCGATCGGCCGGCATTTGCGAGATGGCTTCGCTCGCCCCCAGCATCACGGCCACCAGCAGGCTCTGGTCTCCCTTGCCGGGCACGATCGACGGGCCCATGTCGCCGCCCTCGAAGGCGCCCGCGCGGCGATCGAGCCTGAGACCCGATTCCTGTTTCACCGGACCGTGGCACTCGTAGCAGTGCGTTTCGAGCAGCGGTCGGATATCGCGCCCGTAGTCGACCGGCTCGGCGGCGGTCGCCGTCGTCGCGGCGGCTATCAGGATGCACCAGAGAAGGGATCGCATGTCGCAGACTCAAGGGTGGGGAGCGTCTGACGGAGGGACCAGGGCTGGTTCCGCTATTGTAATCCCTCGCGCGCCGGCCAGCCAAGGTGCGGACATGCCGTTGTTGAACGCCGCATTAGGCCCCGCCCCAAACCAGCCCGAAGCGCAAGCGAGGGTCGATAAAACGCCAGAAGCGACGCAACGACCCTCGCTGGCCGCTTCGGGCTAGTGTCTAAGGCGCAACGGTTGAACGGCGTCTACTGTTTGCGCTCCAACTGGACCCAATGTGTCACGGCCGACGAGCCCCAGGCGTCGGGCTGAGTGTGCGTCACGGCGGGGCCCGAGAGCGTTGCGTCGCTCAGCTTCAGCTCCAGGTGCACCAGGTAGTCGCGGCCGCGGTGGTCTTCGTAGTCGATCTCGCTGGCAAAGCGTCCGCGCAGGTAGCCGTCGCGGAAGCTGACGTCGTTGAGCAGCGTCCACAATTGGCGTCCGACGCGCACGTGCACATCGCCCGAGTCTTTGACTACCAGTCGCAGCGGCGCATCGCCGCGATGCGTGACGAGCTCGCCCTGCCAGGTGCCGATCAACTCGGCACTGGGAGCAAACGGCGCGTCGGAGGTCGCCTCGTCGTCGCTTTCAGGCTTGCCGTTGTTTTCGCTCCGCTCCTGCTCGGGGAGCATGATGTCCGTGATCATGTCGGCCAGCCGAAAGGGCAGCCCACTGCGGCTGTTGGCCAAAGCCACGACGGCCAGCCGCTCACCGGGCACGAGGCGGCACACGGTCGACACGCCCGGCATGCCGCCGGTGTGCTGCACGCAATCGTAGCCGCGCTTGTTCTTGAACGTGCCCCAGCCGATGCCGTATCCGCCGCCCGGCGAGCTCACGGTTTCTTGCTGCATCTGGTCGATGGCGGCGTCGGAGAGGATCGCTTTCTGGTCGCCAAGGTGTTCCTTCAGGTGAAACATCGCGAACCGCACCAGGTCGTGGGCACTCGAGTACACGGCCGACGCACCGGGATGGTCGAACTCGTAAAACGGAATCCGCTTGCCCTCGGGCGTGTAGCGAATGGCTTGATGCGGCTCGAGGCCCGGGCCGACGTCGACAGAGGTGTGCGTCATGTCCAGCGGCAGAAACACTTCCTTGCGCATAAAGTCGGCGTACGGCTGCTCGGCGGCACGCTCGATGACGTAGTCGAGGAGGCCGAAGCCGAGATTGCTGTACTGGTAGCGCTCACCCGGCGCGCTGACCAGGTTGGCGTAGCGGCGGATCGTCTCGTCGCGCGTGGGCGGGCGATACGATTCGTTTTCGTAGAAGAACTGATAATGCAGTGGCAAGCCGGCCGTGTGATTGGCCACGCGCCGCACGGTGGCCTCGGCAGCGTCGCCCACGCGGGCACGGAGTTTGGCCTCGCCCAGGTAGTCGTCGATGGGCTTATCCAAGTCGATGACGCCCCGCTCCACCAGGATCATCAACCCGGTGGCGGTGATCGGCTTGGAAATGCTGGCCAGCGAATAAAGCGTGTGCTCGCTGGCGGGCACGCGGTTCTCGCGGTCGGCCCAGCCGAAGCCCTCTTCCCACACGATTTTTCCCTCGTGGGCCACGGCCACGGCGATCGACGGCAGGTTCGTATCGGCAATCGCCCGCTCGATACGCTGCCGCACGGGGTCAAAGCGGTCGTCGGCTGAGAACGCCGGCCGAGCGGCCACGACGACCAGCAGCAGCGACAGGATGCAAGAAATCCGACGGTTTGGCGAGCCAAATGGGCGCAGCATGGGTCATCCCCCTGGGGCCTTGGTGAAATCGAGCGCGGGTTCCATCGTAGACCAACGCCGGGGCCGTTCAACTATGCCCCTTGCGACGCCTTTGGCGCGGCGCCGCACGACGCGGTATGCTGAACCCTTCACGAAACGTTTTCGCTCAGAATCGTCGGAGCTTGACCACGTGACCACCAGCAATGCCCCCGGGCCGGACTTCAGCAAGGGTGGCGGGCTGCTGCCGGCCATCGCCCAGGACGCCGAAACGGGCCAGGTCCTGATGTTGGCCTACATGAACGCCGAAGCCTATGCCGAAACGGTCGCCACCGGTCGGGCCGTCTACTTCAGTCGCGAGCGGCAGAGGCTGTGGCGCAAGGGTGAGGAAAGCGGCAACATCCAGCACGTGCAGGCCATCTACTTTGATTGCGATGCCGACACGATCCTGCTCAAGGTCCAGCAGGTGGGCCGCGCCGCCTGCCACGAGGGATACGCCAGCTGCTTTTTTCGCCAGGTGACACCTGATGGCGTGAAGGTAGTCGGCGACCGGGTGTTCGATCCTGCGGAAGTCTACAAGAAGAAATAGCCGCACCGGGGGCCACGCGAGAAGCGGAAAGGGGGATTCGCGCCGCAAGGCTTGATGGCGGCCGGCGCGCGGGGTATGGTCGATACTCCTTGCTGCACGAGAGAATCACCACCGGGAGTCCCCTCATGCCTACTCCGATCACACGGACGGCTTTCGTCGCATTCGCATTGCTCTTGCTCACGGTGCCTGCGCTTGCCGAGTTGCCGTTGGTCGTGCGCGAGGATTTCGAAAACGGCGCCGATCGCTGGAAGCCGACCGATCCCGAGTCGTGGAAGATCGTCGAGACGCCCGAGGGGCACGTGTTCAATCTGCACCGCGACAGCAAGTACCGGCCGCCGTACCGCAGCCCGTTAAACATCGCGATCCTGGAAGATGCGATTGTCGGCGACTTCACGCTCACGCTGCGAGTGCAAAGCACGGTGAAGGACTACGGCCACCGCAGCATGGTCGTGGTGTTCGGCTACCAGGATCCGGCCCACTTCTATTACGTGCACTTCGGCAAGAAGACCGACGACCACGCGAACCAGATCTTCATCGTCGATAGCGCCCCGCGGGTGAAGATTTCGACCAAGACCACGCCGGGCACGAACTGGGACGACGCCTGGCACGAGGTGAAGATCGTGCGCACGGTGGACGACGGTAAGATCGACGTGTACTTCGACGACTTTGAGACGCCCGTGATGACCGCGGTGGACAAGTCGTTCACCTGGGGCCAGATCGGCATCGGAGCGTTCGACGACTTGGGAAACTTTGACGACATCGAATTGCGGGGCACGGTGGTGAAGCCCACTGCACGACCCGCCGCACAATAGGAGCGTAATATGAGTGCCGACGCGCGCATCGAAGAGTTGAAGCTCGAACTTCCCCCCGCTCCCAAGCCGGCGGGCGTGTACCAGCCGTTGCTGGTCACCGGCAACTGGGCCTACGTCTCGGGCCACGGTCCGCTGAAAGCCGACAAAAGCATGCTCACCGGTCGCGTCGGCGCCGAAGTCGATACCGAAGCCGGCATCGCCGCCGCGCGGCAAACGGGCCTGGCCATTCTCTCCACCGTGCGGGCCACGCTGGGGAGCCTCGATCACGTGGTGCAGGTGGTCAAGCTGTTGGGCATGGTCAACTGCACGCCCGACTTCAAGGATCAGCCGCTGGTGATCAACGGCTGCAGCGAGCTGTTTCGCGAAGTGTGGGGACCGGAGCGCGGCGTCGGCGCCCGCAGCGCCGTCGGCATGGGTTCACTGCCGGGTAATATCACGACCGAGATCGAAGCGATCTTCGAGCTCGATCCGGCCTGGGTGGCGGCGACGCGGACGCGCTAGCGTGTGATTCGCGATTGCGCGGACCGCTAAGCCGCAAGCGGAGTCTCGGGCCGCTCGCGGTCTTGCACGTGGATCAGCGCACCCCGCTTACAAATCGCCGCCGCCGGAGTCGAGGCCGTGGAGGTGGGAGGTCTGATTGAGCGAGAGCAGCTTGAAATCGCGCTGCCAGTCGACCAGGCTAATCGATCCGTTGTTCAACTCGAACGGATTGTGCCGGGCCGGTATTTCCAACAAGGCTTTGAACGCCGCGGTGAGCGAGCCGCCGTGGGCCACGACCAGCACGTTCTGATAGGGCAACTGGCGAATCGCGCGAAACGCCTCGGCCGCGCGAGTCATCAGGTCGCGGCGCGACTCGCCTTCGGGAATCCGGAAGTCGGGATCCTGACTGCGCCAGCTCGCGGCCGCCTCGGGAAATTGCTCGTCGAGCTGATGCCAGCAGTGGCCCTGAAAGATGCCGGCGTTGATCTCCATCAATCGCGGCTCGAGTTCGATCTGGAGCTGCAGCGCGTCGGCGATGCCCTGGGCACTCTCGCGGGCGCGTCTGAGCGGGCTGGAAATGACCGCGTCGAGCGGCACTCCGGCCAGGGCCTCGGTGACGGCCACGCACTGCTTGCGTCCCAGGGGAGAGAGCTCGCTGTCGAGTTGCCCCTGGATGCGGCGAGCCAGGTTGTACGTTGTTTCGCCGTGGCGCACGCAGTAAAGCTTCATCGCGGTTCGATTCTCCGGCGCGCCGCTTTTTTCCAAGGTTCGAGCCAGAATCGAATGTCGCCCATCGCAAAGGCCACTTCAACCCCAAAGGGATCGAAGTGGCCTGAGCCTCGTGTCCTTGACGCTCGGGCGCCGACTATCGTTGCCGACGCGGTGGCTGTGCCCCGGACCGAACGTCGAGCGAGGTCAAATGCCGCGCGGCCTGAGCTTCGTGGTCGGCCGCCAGTTGCTCGAGAAACTGCGGTGACGCCCGGTCGATGTGAATCACCTTGCTCTTGGCGTGCGGCTGGTTGTGCGAGCGGATGATGCAAATCACTTCCGCTCCGTTCGAATCGCCCAACGGGCTGGAGCTGCCGATGCTGGCCGGCATCACGGCCGGCGCCGGACCGGGCATTTGGGCCGGCACGCCGACGCCCGCGGCGTTTACTGCCGCGACATTGGCGGCCGCGCCGCCCTGGCAGATGGCCGACAGACCCGCCTTGTCGACCTCCGCGTGAATCACCGACAGGGCCGCGAAGAGCCCCTCGTTGTCGGCCGGGTCGGCCGCGTTGCACACGCCGATCACTTGCCCGGCCGCGTTGAACAACCCGCCGCCGCTGCGGCCCTGCACGGGCAAGCCCGCCACCTGCAGGTTGTCCGGACCGAGAAACTTGTTGATCGAAGTGACCTTGCTCTGCAGTGCCGTGGCCGCACCGCCGTTGTTGCAGCCGACCGTGGTCACCGGATCGCCCTTGGCCACCTGCGTGCCGCGCGGCGCCAAGGGGGCCACGCGCACCGGCACGCCCGGACGGATGCTGACGAGCCCAATGTCGTTCGTTTCACAGTCGTAGCTGATCAGTTCGCCGGTCAGGTCTTGCGGCGCGCCCGCTCCGCACAGGTCGACGGTAATCTCACCCTTGCCGGCCGAATCGCGGAAGATGTGCCCGCAGGTCAGCACGAGTGCTTGGCCCTGCCGGGCGTCGATAATGGTGCCGCTACCGTAGGAGACGCCGCTGGGATCGGCGATCGTCAGCCGCACGCTCGAGCCGATCAGGTCGTCGCCGCTGGCCGTGGGATTGCGGCCCCCGGTTTCGATCCCGCGCCGCGACGTCGCTTCGCCGCGACCGCGGCCCGGAAAGCGCTGGCCGCGGCGCGCGGGCAATGCCGCCAGCGAGGCGCCCGGCGTTTGCGATGCGCCGCCGGGGCGCACGCCGCCGCGAGCCAACAGTCCCTCCAGTTCGCGTCGGCCGACGGCGCCGGAGAGCCGACCGGCTTCACGCCCATCGACGAGCAACACGAAGCAGGGAATGGTTTGCACGCCGTATTGCTTGGCCAGGCTGCGCTCCTGGTCGATATTGACCTTGCGCACGGGATAGCCGGCTTGCTTGAGTTGGGTGATGGGACCTTCCATCGAGCGGCAGGGAGCGCACCACGGAGCGTGAAAGTCCAACAAGACGGTCTCGCCCCCGCTCGAAAGCGCAAGGGCTAGCACTGCCATCTGCACCGTGGCCATAGGTTCCCTCCGTGGAAAGTTTGCCTGTGAGCCGACGTCCCTGTCGACTTGTGTTGCGCCGCGCGCGATCGAAGAGGATCCAAGTCGCTGGGAAATCCCGGCCGAGGAAGGAGAACCGCCTGGCGGCCTCCGGCACAGGATCGCGCGAGCAACTTCCCTGTCGAATTACGCGTTGCATGGTCGCTCTGCTCTGGAACCAGCCTCCTGCCGGATCCGCGATACAAAGCGACGGCGGGACTCGAGGTTCTCCCACGCCTCAGGAGGGCGCGAGAGGGAGCATCTTGTCCCGAGTTTCCAATTCTTACAATCTCAGTTTGCCGCCGTCGGCCCGCCGAATCGCGCCCGCGAAACGCGCAAGTCTTGTGGGCGTGGGTTTCTCGTGCCGCTAGCAGCGTATTGTCACCGCTTTCCCGTGGGAGCGGCGACGCTCGATGCCGCATGTCGCGTGCCGCGGGAGCAAAAAGGCGCGAGGTGTTTGTGGTACGATAACGACGGTGGCCGCGCAGTCGCCCGTTGATAGCACCGCTTCCTGCCCCCGACTTCGTTCACCCCGCGATACAAGTCCCATGCGATTCTCCTACGGTTGGCCGATCACGCTAGCGGTCGTCATGATCGTGCTGGTCGTCGCGCTAATCATCGGCTGGGTGATCCTCACCGTCGAGATCAAGCACTCGGGCCTATTCTGGACGGCGATGGTGCTGGGCACGAGCTTTCTGGGGCTGGTGCTGGTGGGCGTCGTGCTGTACCTGCTGATTTCGATCAAGGGCATCCGCCTCACGCAGCGGCAGAGCAACTTCATCGATAGCGTAAGCCACGAGCTCAAGAGCCCGATCGCGTCGCTGAAGCTCTACTTGCAGACGCTATCGCGCCGCCCGGTGACCGGGGAGCAGGCCGCGAATTTCTACCGCTTCATGCTCGACGACGTGCAGCGGCTCGATACGTTGATCAACCACATGCTCGACGCCGCGCGACTCGACCAGCAGCCCCAAGAGGCCGAACTGGTCGACGTCGAGCTCTCCGAGATACTGCGCAACTGCGCCGAAACGGCCTGCGTGCGCTATCGCCTGCCGGAGACGGCGATTCGCTTGAGCACGAGCGAAGCCATCGTACGAGCCCGACCGATCGACTTGGAGATTATCTTTCGCAATCTGATCGATAATGCCATCAAGTACGGCGGTACGCCGCCGGAAGTGGAAATCGACTCGCAGTTCGTCGCCGACGGCGTGGTGACGCGGATCGTCGACAACGGTCCCGGCATTCCGGCCAAGTTGCGGCGGAAGATCTTCGGCCGGTTCGTGCGACTCGGCAGCGAGCTGGAGCGCTCGCAGACGGGTACCGGACTGGGGCTGTTCATCGTCCGCACGCTGGTCCGCCGGCTGCACGGCGACATCGTGGTCACGGACCGGCAGGGGCAAAGCGGCACCATCTTCAAGGTTCGACTGCCGGCACGGCGACCGGCCGCGGAGGCACCGCCGAAAGCCGCCGTTTCTCCGCAGCAGACTCTCGATAAAATGAAATCGAGTACTTCGTGAGTACAGGTAAAGCGATCCCGAAATCTCCTGCAGCCATGAAGCAGATTCTGGTTGTCGAAGACGAAGAACATCTGGCATTCGGCATTAAGTACAACCTCGAAGCCGAAGGCTACGACGTCACCGCGGTGGGCGACGGCCCGACGGCGTTGAAGTGGATCGAGGAGCATCCACAATCGACCGATCTGGTGATCCTCGATCTCATGCTCCCCGGCATGAGCGGCTACGCCGTGTGCGAAGCCTTGCGCCAGAACGGCAACGACGTGCCGGTGCTGATTCTCAGTGCCCGCACGCTGGTCGAAGACCGCATTCGCGGCTACGACGTGGGCGCCGACCAGTACCTGCAGAAGCCGTTCGAGCTCGAAGAGCTGTTAAGCATGACGCGGAACCTGATCAGCCGCCGCGGGAAATCGAACGCGGCGCCCGAGAAAGACGTGGCCGCCGAGTATCGATTCGGACGCGTCCACGTCAACTTCAACACGTTCGTCGTCACGGTGGAAGACGAGCCGATACGGCTGACGCACACCGAGATGAAGCTATTGCGGTACTTCGTCGAGAACGAAGGCTCGGTCGTCACGCGCAGCGAACTGCTGGAACACGTCTGGGGCGTGTCGCACGCACCCACCACGCGCACGGTCGACAACTTCATCGTCAACCTGCGCAAGTACTTCGAAGAAGACCCCGCGCGGCCGAAGCACTTCCTCAGCGTGCGCGGCACGGGTTACCGCTTCGTGGCCGACGGCGAAGCGTAGCTGCCACTGGACGTGCCTACTCCGGCGCCGGTTCCTCGGCCGGTTTCGCTTCGGGCGTTTTCTCTGCCGACGTCTCGGCTTTCTCCTCAGCCGGCTTTTCCGGCGGCGCTTCGCCCGGCACGACCTTCACGGCCAGGGGCAGCGTGCCGACCTGGATCACCGACTTGGGATCCTTCGGATCGGTGAGACTGATGGCCGATACCTCGACGTCTTTCAGGTCGCCCGCGGCCGTGCCGAAGGGGAAAGATAGCGGAAACTCGAAATCGGTCTGGTCGTCGACGAGCGTGACCGTCGGAGCCGAAAGTCCCTCGGGCAGGCCCTTGAGCGTGATGTTCACCGGCAGCGAAAAGCCGGCAGCCCGTTTGATCTTGCCGCTCACCTTGCCGGTCTCGCCCAGGCCGGCCCGGGCCTCGACCGCGGCAGTGGCCAATTCCAGCGTGGCCGGCGGCGCTGACTTCAAACGCCGCGCCGGGGTGACGGCCGTGGCCGCGACGCTCTTGTTGTCGTCGCGAAGCAACTCAGCCTGAATCGCCAGATCGTAGGCGATTTCCGGCAGGTCGCCGGGCACGATGATCCTGGCGTCGATCTCACTGGCATCGGCGGCAATTGTCGGCGCGCCCTCGAACCGCAGAGCCCGAGCGACGTCGTCGACTTCCTTCTCACTATTGTTTTCCTTGACCTTCTTGCGGGGCATCTTCTGGGTCGTCAATAGCGACAACCGCACGGCGCCCTTGGCGCCTTCGGCACGCTGGAGGCGCAACTTGACCGGCAGTGCGGCTCCCCGGGCCAACACAACGTCGCTGGAAAGCACGTCCCACACCAGCGTGATCGGCGGCGGAGTCGTGACGGCCACGGCCAATTCTTCGCCCAACCAAGGCTGGTGCTGGCTGACCGGGTTTTCCGGCGGTCGGGCCAGCCGCTTGATCGAAACGTTCTCGGCCGCGCTCGTACCCAGCACGCGCGTGAGCGACTGTGCGGGCGAGAGGCCCGGAGCACTGAGCGTCACCAGCGCCTCGGTCGCGCCGGCGGGGATCGAGTTGCCGGTGATCGAAACTCCGGAGGGAACCTCGGGGAAGCTCAGATCGATCGGCCCGCCGTATTCGGCGCGGTCTACGAGCACGCGCACCAGGGCGGCCCCATCGCGCGGCACGTGGACGCGGTCGACGGGAAGCGACAGCGAAAAGCTCGGCTGGCCGGCGGGCGCAATCGAAACCCGATAGAGAAAATCGTCGCCGCCGTCGCCCCGCAGATCGCGCACGGCCAGCACGACGGCACTCGTACCATCGGGCACCTTGAACTCGAGCCCCGGATCGCTGCTGCCGGGCCGATCGTCGTTGTTGGCCAACTCGGCGCCCTGCTCGTTCTGGATCGAGAGGACGGCGTCCAGCGGCGAGCCGGCCCGGCGGGCCAACACGTCGAACCGCAGCGTCTGGCCCGCGGTCACCGCCAGGCGGTAACGATCCTGCTCGCCAGGCGCGGTGATGCGGCCATTGATGGCCACCGGTGCCTGCGGCACTTCCTGCAACTTGTCGCCGGGCGCCGCCTCGACGATCTCCGCGTGGTCGCTGGCGATCACGGCAGGCCGCGAGCCGGACAACAGCGGCGTCTCCGCCGGCCAGGGCGCGGGCACCTTCAAGCGGGCCAGCCCGGCAGGCGTTTCGAGCTTGGCCTTCGCTTTGGTGCCCTCGGGCAGGTTGGTCGCGGTGAACTCGAACGAACTCTCGACGCCCTCTTGCGCCCCCAATGGATACGCCAGATCGGCATACAAGAACTTGCCGACCTTTAGACGGAAGAAGCCGGGCTCCGCCCCGCGAAACACCGCGTCGTGCAGCTCGATCGTATACTCGCCGTCGGCGGGCAGCGTCACCTCGCAGCGGGCGTCGCCGGCAATCGACGGCAATCCCCTGCTCCAGGCCAGTTGCGTATGGCGGGCGTCGTAGACGTGCACTACCGGTTCGAGCTTCGAACCCAGCCGGCGGCTTTCGACTTCGACCAGCACCTCTTGACCCTTCTTGCCCGAGAACGTGGTCGTCAGCACGTTGCTACCGGTGAGCGATCCGGTCAGGGCCACGTCGAGCGTCTGTATCTCGGGCGAGAACGCGATCTGCGGCAGGTTGTCGACCCCCAGGGCCACCGCGGGTGAGACGCCGCCGGCCGACGCAGCGCGGAGCAGATAGATGCCGGCGGGGCAGCTACCGTCGACCGTAAAATCGACCTCCATGCGCTTGGCCGTCGCGCCGGGCTTGATCGTGTACGAGGCCTGCGGAGCCGAAAACAGCAATCGCGGCTCGGGCGCAAGCCCCGCGCCTTCGATCACCAGGGTCGTGATGCCCCCGGCCTGCAAGCCGCGCAGCGACAGCTTGTCGATGCGCGGGGCGGCCAAGACGGCCGAAGTGGAAAGGGCCACTAGCGCAATGGCCAGGGCCTGACACAAACGACGAACGATGCGCCGATCCATCACGACTGCGCCTCCGGCTTGCTGTGGGTCGTTGGTCGCGAGCCCCGGGCTTCGCGGGTGGGAGCGCTGCGCGCCAGCGTGGAGGCCGGCTCGCGCTGCGCTGTTTCGGGGGGAGTCTCTCACATGCCGGCCGGCGCCGGCGGTTGTCTAGTTCTCGTCGGCAAACGGATTGTCGACCGCGCCGCCAGCATCCGGCGTATCGCCGAACGGATCTGCGGCATCGCCCGACGGAGCGCCGAACGGGTCGTCGGCGTCGCCGCCCGGCGGTGGGGCGAACGGATCGTCGGCCGCCGGTGGCGGCGTGTCGGCCGGGGGTGCTGCAGCCGGCCCAGGCGCGGCGGCGGGGGGCATCGGTTGCGGCGGCTGAGCCGCGGCAGGCTGCGGCGGAACCGGTTCGGCGGCCGCGGCAGGCTGTTCGGCTGGACGTCCCAACGGCGCCGGCGGCGGACCGACCGGCGCGTTACGCAGGACCTGGGCCTCGTTGCGGCGATAGCGCTCGTAGCGGGCAGCATCTTGTTCGAGCCGCCGTTGGCGGGCCTGCGCGCGGGCCAGCTTGCGATAGCGCTCCAGCGTCCGGCGTTCCGGCCCCTGAACGCGCTCGAGCGAGCGGGCCACCGGATAGAACTGGTTCACGTCGGCGCTCTCCAGCGCGGCGCCAACCTGCATGTCTTCATGCGCGCCGTACGTGTCGCCGGCACGCAGCTTGGCCAGGCCGCGATAGTAGTAGGTGCGCGGGTCCTGCGAACCGCCCTCGATCGCCGTCGACAGATGGCGCATCGCCTGGGCGTAGTCGCGCTCGTAATAGTTGTGGAGGCCGGAGCCCAGATAATCGTCGAGCACGGCATCCTGAGCCGGCAACGAGCGGGCCGCGAACAAGATCACCGCGAGAGTCAACCCGTACCGGAGGCAGCGCGTTGGATTCGACATAGCAAGCGACTCTTCTCTACGAGGGGAACCACGAACGACCGGCTGAACGGATCGCAACCGGCGCCTCACCAGAGGCATCTGTCATGCTACTCGCCGCAAAGGGCGTTTTCAACCAACGGCGCGGGCGCAAAACCCTTGAAATCACGACGTTTCGCGCCCCGCGCGGGTCGTCGCACCGTCGGAGCCGATTGTGCCGGTTAGTCCAGCGGCTTGACCTTGATGTTCTTGTAATACGTCGTGCTCTTGGGGTCGTGGGCCTGAAAGGCGAACGTGCCTTTGTCGATCACTTCGAGCTTGCCCGTCTTGCCTTCCGGCTCCGTGTACTCGGAGATCAGCTCGCCGTTGACGTAGGTCTTGATCGTCTTCTTCTTGGCGTCGACGACGATCTCCTCGGTGAACCACTCGTTGTCTTTGGCCGGAGCCTTGAAGCTCTTTTTCAGATGATAGATGCTTGCCGTGCGCACCGGGTCGCCGTGCGAGTTGTTCACTTGGGCCTCGAAGCCCGTCTGCGGAAAGCGGGCGTGCTTCTTCTCTTCGTTCCAGTCGGTATGAAAGTAGATGCCCGAGTTGCTGCCCGGCGTGGTCATTACGTCGGCCTTGAAGTGAAAGCTTTCGAACTGCGGCGGATTGTCCTCGTCGTCGCCCACATAGAACAGGTGGCTGCGCGGGCCCGCGGCCACGATCGCTCCATCTTCGACTTTCCATTGCTCGGGGCGCTCGTTCGCCTTCCAACCATCCAGCGTCTCGCCGTCGAACAAAGTAATCCAGCCGTCGCCGTCGGCCTGGTCATCTGCACGGACATGCGGCGCCGAGGCCGACACGAGCGAAACGAGGGCCACGAACACGAACGCTTTCTTCATGGTTGCAAGCTCCTAAGAATGAACTTTGAACGCCGCCCGCTCGACGGCATAGAGCAGCGCACCGCTGAACGCTAAAGCGCGGCACGTTGGGCGTAAGCAGGCTCCTCACTCAATCTAGTCTAGCTCGGCAGCCCGCTAGTTTGGCGCCGGCGAGGACGGCTGTAAATGATCGGTGGCGCAAGCGGGCGAAAAAAGTGGCGCCGAGAAGCCCTCAAAAGGGAACGCTCGCAAAGTCCCGGGCTATGGCAGCCGGTAGGAAAGCCGCGAAGTGTCGTTGTGGCACAGCTGGCAGCTCTGCGCAGCCTTGACCGTGGCGGCACTGGGCACCGAGTCGGACGCAGCGTTGTGGCAGGCCGAGCAACAGTTCAACTCCCCCAGCCGGGCATCGGTGAGCAGACCGGTATGCTGAGTATATCGCGGAGCGTTCACCGGCTTGCGGCGGTAGCAGGCGGCAGGAATCACGGCCAGTTCGGCCTTCGAGAGCTTCCGAGCACGCAAACTGTCGACCCGCGGCGCGGCCGCGGCAGCGCCGGCCACGTTGTCGGCGGCCGGCCAGCGAAACTCGTCGGTCACCAGCCGCGAACTGACGAGTGTCCCCAAGGTCAAACCCACGGCCAACATGGCGGCCATCCGCCAGGCGGTGAGCGCCGACCAGTTGCTCGCCGCCGGCGCAGACTGCAAGCGACGCGGTTCGGTGGCGCGGGAGGCGACCTCACGGGCAAACGACACGGCGCCCTGCGGCGCGTCGGCCGTGACCGAGCACCAGTAGCCCGGCAGGTCGCGGCTCTCTTCGGGATCCACGGCTTCCTGAAACAACTCGACCGCCGGGCGCAAGGCCTCGGCCAGACGATGGCACTCGGGGCAAACGCTCAAGTGCGCCTCGACCGGCGCGTCGCACGAGGTGCCGGTCGGAAACGGACCGCGGGTGAGAATGTCGAAAACCTGGTCGCAATTCATAACCTTGATTGCTCCTGTTCCCAGTTGCTACGCGAAGGTTGAGCGGTCCCGGCCGCCTCGATCAACTCGGCCATTCGAACGAGTCCGCAGCGGACGCGATTCTTGGCCGTGTTCAAGCTGCACTGCATGGCCTCGGCGATCTCGTGAAACTTCAACTCGCCGAAGAAGCGAAGGCGCAACGCGTCGGCCTGCACCAGCGGCAACTGCGCAAGCGTCGCCTCGAGTTGCGCGGCGCGTTCTTTGGCCAACAACTGCGCCAGCGGCGTGCCCGTCCCGCGCTCGCCGCCCTGCGAAGTTGGATGGCACTCCTCGGTCAACAGCTCCAGCGGCACGCCCCGCCGGCGGCGCTGGTAGTGTCCGTGGCACTGGTTCAGCAGAATGGTCCACAGCCACGTGCGGAAGCTGTAGCGCGGATTGAAGCTGGCCGCGGACTTGAAGGCGGCCATGAACGTCTCCTGCACGACGTCGTCGGCCCAATCGGCGCGGCCCAGGCGGCTGACAGCCACGCGAGCCAAGGCCCCTTGATAGCGACGGACCAACTCGGCGAAGCATTCCGTCTCGCCTCGCTGAACGCGAGCCATCAACGTAGCATCGGCTTGTTGGCCGTTGGCTTCGAACACCGGCAAGCTCGTGGTCAGACGGGGTGCGATTCGAGTGCCCATGCGCGGCGATTCCGCGTAACGCACATTTTCCCCCGAGACACGCGGCCACGCAAGCATGGTTTTTCGCGGTTCATGCGGCCCGGCCAGGGCTCGAAACCACCGGGCGCTTGGGTGCAAGCTATCGTTGGGTAGGCGAAAACCGTCTTGGCCCGACCAGCCCCGCACGTGTCGCTCGCTCGGAGGCCCGGCCGCACCAACCGCCGTAGGCTGGTTGGCAGCGGGGTTCAAATTCGGGCGACATTTGTTAGCGTGGAGGGAACGCGGACCCCACCAATCTCGCATGAACCATCTGCCAGGCTGGAGGAAAGCAATATGGCCGACGAAGACGTACGCTGGAGAATCGTAGGCGACCTGATCGACGTATTGCGCTTGCAGGCCAAGCAAATCGAGAAGCTCGTGACCCACGTCGAACAGGTAACCACGCGGCTGCCGGAGGCGCACCAATTCTCGGTCGTCGTCTCCGAACTGTCCGAGCTGGAGGTCCGCTGGAAGACGGCGGCCGCCGAGCTCGAAAAGAACCGTTAGTTCCGCCCCCAGCAGCACCTCGAAGGGCCGGCCATCATGCAAGTACCGCTACAAGTCGCGTTTCGCAATATGCCCCACTCGCATCGCATCGTCGAGCAAATCGAGGCTCACGTCGCCCATCTGGAGAGCTTTTACGACCGCATCACGTCCTGCCGCGTGGTCGTCGATATCCCGCACCGCCACCATGACTCGGGCAACCTCTACCAGGTGCGCATCGACATCACCGTGCCGGGTCACGAAATCGTGGTCAACCGCGAGTCGAGCCAGCAAACCCAGTTCAAGGACCTGGACACCGCCCTGGGCCACGCCTTCGACGCCGCCACGCGACAAGTCGAAGACCTGGCCAAGCAGCGCCGCACCAAGGCCAAGCACCACGAATCCCAGCCGCACGCTCGGGTGGCCCGGCTGTTCGACGACGACGAATACGGTTTTATCGAGACCTTCGACGGACGCGAGATCTACTTCCACGCCCATAGCCTGATCAACGGCGATTTCCAGAAGCTGGAGCTGGGCACCGAGGTTACGTTCGTTGAAGAGCTGGGAGACAAGGGACCCCAGGCCAGCACCGTGCGGATCGTGGGACGGCATAGCCACGCCTGAGTTCACTGAGCCTGCAACGACGCGGTAGCGAAAACCGATCGCGGCGCAAGACGCGACTTCGGTGTATGATGCCCCTATGGCTTGTGCCCTGAAACGACCGCACGCTCAGTTCAAACTCCGCTCGTTGCTGGCGGCCATGACCTGGGCGGCGCTGGTGATCGCCATTTGCGTGGGGCATCAACAAGCTGCCAGCCGGCAGCGCGAGTGGATCGAACACCTTAAGACCACAGGCGCGTTACCTGCCACGACCGTCGGCGGCCCCACAGTCGGCCCGGCGCCAACGGCTGCTGCGTCGCCCCCGCCCCTCGGCCAGCCCATCTCTCGGTAAGTCTTCTCGCGACTGCGTCCGGCCATGCCTCCTTTTACGAGCCACGTCTTCGTCTGCTGCAACACCCGCGATGCGGGCCACCGCCGCGGCTGCTGCAACCCCGACGGCAAGGGTTCCTTGCGCGAATGCTTCAAGGCCGAGATCAAGCGGCGCGGACTGGCCCCGTTGGTGCGAGCCAACGCCGCGGGGTGCCTCGACCAGTGCGAGTTGGGCCCCACGGTGGTCATCTATCCGCAGGCCGTTTGGTACGGCCACGTCACTGCGGCCGACGTGCCGCGGATCGTCAGCGAAACGATCATCGGTGGCCGCGTGCTCGAAGACCTGTTGATTCCCGACGAGCAGCTCAACGCCCACAAGCTGGGAAAGTAGGTCCGCGTGGCCTCTTCGGGTGGCGATTTGTACGAACGTCGCCCCGCCTTCGGCCGAAAGCGCCTGCCAAGTGCGAGTGGTGCCAGCGCAGACAGCCTGACTCGAGGCGCATACACTGGATGTGCACCTCCAGCGCTGCATTATTGGCTCACCAGGAACCGCTTCGGCGGCGGTCATCGTTCATGCCTTCGCAACCGGAAGACCCGCGCGGCAAAGACGCGGGCCCCCGCCCTGCTCCGATCACCGAGCTGCCACGCCGTCTGGCTTACTTGGAGCTGGACGAAACGGACCGCCAGCGGCTCCACGAACTGGCTCCTTTGTTAAACTCGCGCGCGGACGCGTTTGTCGAGACGTTTTACCGACACCTGTTTTCATTTCCGGAAACGGCTCAGTTCCTGCAAGACGACGAGTTGGTCGCGCGCCTCAAGAAAGCGCAGCAGGACCATCTCGCCTCGATGCTCGAGGCGGAGTGGAACGATGAGTACGTCGCGCAGCGAGGCCGCGTCGGCGACGCCCATGCCCAGGTCGGGATCAACCCCCAGATTTTCCTCGGCGCGTACAACCAGTACCTGCAGTTTTGCTCTCGTGAGTTGTGCCTGGGGCTCGAGGGCGAATCGCTGGCCTGCGCCAAACGGATGCTCTCGCTGCAGAAGGCCGTGTTTCTCGACATCAGCCTGACGCTGGAAGCCTACTTCCACCAGGCCACGCAAAGCCTGCGGCAAGCGCTCGATCTGGTGTACCAGGCCAACGCCGAGCTGCGGCAGTTTGCTCAGCTCACTTCGCATGACTTGAAAACGCCACTGGCGACGATGGCCAACCTGTGCGACGAGGCGCTCGATGAATTCCGCGAACAAATGCCCGAAGAGGCCGCCGAGTTGATCGAATCGGCGAGCAAACGGGCGTTTCGCATGAGCGCCACGATCGACGAGCTGCTGCACTCGACGATGTCGCTCCATTCCGACGTGCCGCGCGACGTCGTGGACAGCGGCCTGGTGATGGACGAAACCGTCGAGCTGATCCGCCCGCTACTCAAACAGAAGAAGATTCAACTAAACGTCCGCGGCGAGTTGCCCCACGTGCTGGGCGATCGAGCCCGCATGCGCGAAATCTTCTACAACCTGCTCTCCAATGCCGTGAAGTTCAGCGACAAGTCGGACGGCCGCATCGATGTCGACTGCACGCTGCAAGACGGCGATTGCGTGTTCTGCATCCACGACAACGGGCCGGGAATTCCCGCCGACGAGTTGGAGCGGGTGTTCGTGCCCTTCCGCCGCCTGGCCAGCCACCGCGACATCCCCGGCTCGGGCCTGGGCCTGTATTTCACGAAGACCATGGTGGAACAACAGGGCGGACGGGTCTGGGTCGAGTCCGAACCCGGCAGCGGCAGCCGCTTCTACGTGCTGCTCCAACAGGCGCCGCCGCCCGCCTAGAAAGTACGGCGGCGCTGCTTCTCTATTGCATGATCAGCACGGCGGCCAGGGTCCCCGCCGCCAGCGTCAATCCGGCGACAATCAAGGCCGTCAGCACGATCGACACGCTGGTGCCGGCCGTCAGGTCGTCGCGCAGCATGCGCTCCCGTTCTTCGACGGGAAAGCGATCCCACACGCTGTGGTTGCGATACCAGGAAAGTTGATCGACGAGCTTCGGCTTGGAAGTAACAGTGGCCATCTTCGTGAAACTCCGGATTGAAACCGCATGGTTCGATACGTCGAGACACCATCCCTCAGCATGCCGTGTGCCGAGAAGCATCTGGCTCGCCGGTGTCGCCACCGCGCGCTAATGCGATGGCGTCAGGCTTCGCGAGACGTCGACCGGCGTGCCGTTGTCGTCGAGCTGGATGTTGTACTTCTCCAGCAGCCGGTACAGGCTGCGGCGATTCACGCCCAGGGCCCGCGCGGTGCGGGCCTTGTTGCCGCGCTCGCGCTTCAGCATCTCGAGGATGTGGGCCCGCTGCACGTCGGCCAGGCACTCGCCCTCGGGCCGGGCGTACGTCGGGCGCGGACTCACGGCCGAGCCGGCGAGGATCTCCCGCGGCAGGGTCTCGATGCCGATCGTATGATCGTCGGACATGATCTGCGCCCGTTCCACGGCGTTGATTAACTGCCGCACGTTGCCCGGCCAATGATAGGCTTCCAGAGCCCGCATGGCCTCGGGCGTGATCTGCCAGTCCTTGCCAAGGAACTTGCGCACCAGCAGCGGCACGTCGCCTTCGCGCTCGCGCAGGGGCGGTAGCTTGAGCGACATGACGTTGATCCGATAGTAGAGATCCTCGCGGAAGCGGCCCTCGGCCACTTCGGCCTCCATGTTGCGGTTCGTGGCTGCCAGCAGCCGCACGTCGACCCGGCGCTCCTTAAGTGAGCCGATCCGCCGCAACGACCCGTCTTCCAGCACGCGAAGCAGCTTGGCCTGCAACGAGCCGGCCAACTCGCCGATCTCGTCGATAAACAACGTTCCGCCGTCGGCCACTTCGAACAGACCGGGCTTCGTCGCAATCGCCCCGGTGAACGATCCCTTCTCGTGGCCGAACAACTCGCTCTCCAACAGTGTCTCCGGCAGGGCTGCGCAGTTGATCACCACCATCGGCTTGTCGGCCCGGATGCTGGCGCGCTGTAGCGCTTGGGCCACGAGTTCCTTGCCGGTGCCGCTTTCGCCCTGGATGAGGATGGCTTTTTCGGTCCGCCCGGCACGCTCGATCAACCGCATGACCTCCTGCATCGCCGGCGACTCGCCGATGATTTCGGTCGACGGCTGGGACCGGCCCAGCACGGCCTTGAGCTGCTCGTTTTCCTTGCGCAGGTGCCGGCGCTCGTAGGCCTTCTCAATCAGCCGTTCCAGGTCGGCTAGCGGAAACGGCTTGGTCAGAAAGTCGAACGCGCCGAGCTTCATGGCCTGGACGGCCGTTTCGATCGTGCCCTGACCGGTGAGCATGATCACTTCGCACTCGGGGTGCTTTTGCTTCAGTTGTTCGAGCACTTGAATGCCCGACATCCCCGGCATGACCATGTCGAGCACGACGACGTCGAACTGCCGCAGGTCGGCCAGTTGCAGGGCCTGCTCGCCGTGGGCGGCCTCTTGCACGCGGAATCCCCGCCGCACGAAGCGCCGGGCGACGGTCTCGCGGAAATCACCGTCGTCGTCGATGAGCATCAAGTCGATTTTGTGAGGATCGTAGTTCATGGCGGTCCACCTCGCTGGGCAATGACGCCAATGCCAATCCGCAAGGCCCGTGCCGACTGCCCCAACGCGGGCCGCCCGGCGACGGAACTGGCTTGCGAGTCGGGACTTTGCCCAAAATGGGTTCGCCAAAGGCCGCCGCCAAATGACGTGCGATTTCGCGCTACTGTGCAATATGGCACACTTATTGTATACAGCACTCAGGCGGTCGGGGCGGCGGCCTGGCCTGAATTCGCGGGCTGTGGCGGACATCGTCCAGTCGCGGCATCTGCCGCCTGAGGGCACCTTTAGAGGCGAACGCCCAAGAGCTAACACAGCCCGCCCATGGCCCCCCGGCAGGGCCCGGCGGCGCCTTGGCACTGCGTTTGCGAGCTTATTGCTACCGATCAGTTGCCGCACGGCGGACAGTGCCCCGAGGCTCTTTCACCGAAAGCTAAACTTGATCCGAACCCGAGGTGTGAGCCATGAATTACAAGAAGATTCTGTTTGCGACCGATTTCTCTCCGGCCAGCGAAACGGCCCTGCAGTATGCGACCTCGCTGGCTCGCGATTCGGGAGCGTTGCTCGTGATCGCGCACGTCGAAGAAATGCCGATGCCGTACGCCGGCGGCGAGATGTACTTTGCCCAACCCGAGTACCCGAATCCTGAAGTCAAGAAATTGCTCGATGCGGTCGTGCCGCCGGACAAGAGCGTTCAGTACGAACACCGCCTGGTCATGGGCACGGCCGCCGACGACATCGTCCGCGTGGCCGACGAGGAAGGAGCCGATTTGATCGTGATCGGCACGCACGGGCGCACGGGGTTGATGCGTGTGTTGATGGGCAGCGTGGCCGAGAGCGTCATGCGACTGGCGACCTGCCCGGTGTTGACCGTCAAGCAGGCCGAGAAGCCTGAATAGCGGGCGCGCGCGAGCGTGCCGATAAGGAGTCGAGCCATGAGATACCTATTGACCTTCGTCGTGTTGAGTGCCGTCGCGCTGTCCGCCCCGCTCTCCACCGGAGCCCAGCCGCGCAACGATCTGAGCGACTTCATGCGCGTGAAGCTGAAGCACTCGCAGAAGGTGCTCGAGGGCCTGGTCGAGGGCAACTTCGACGTCATCGCCAAGAACGCCCAGGACCTGAGCCTGTTGAGCCTGGCTGAAACGTGGCAGGTGCTGCAAACGCCGCAGTACGTCGAGTACAGCCGCAAGTTCCGCCAGGCCGCCGACCAACTGGCAAACGACGCGAAAAACAAGAACCTCGACGAGGCTACCAAGACGTTCAACCTGGTGACCAACCGCTGTGTCGAATGCCACAAGTACGTGCGCGACGTGCGGATGGCCAGCCTGGACTAAGGACATTGCAGCGTGGACCGGACCGGCGGTTTGCCCGCCGCGCTCGCGTCCTAGGGAGGGTGGAACCATGAAGGTGCTATTTGCCGTCGACGGATCGGCGGGCTCATTGGATGCGGTGGAACAAGTGGCGCCGCTGCTCACAGCGGGACAGGACGCGTTGGCGTTTTACTGCTCGCCGCCCACCACGCGGTTTGCCGCCACGACCAGCGCCGACGTGCTGGCCCGGGCGCGGCAGGGCCTGGTCGATGCCGTGTTCGAAGAAGCGCGCAAGCGTTTGCCCGAGAAGCTCCGCCCCGAAGCCGAAACGATCACGGGCACGGCCGACGCCCGGCACGGAATCGTCACCTCGGCCGAAGAGTGGGGAGCCGACGTCATCGTGGTCGGCGCCCGCGGCCTGGGCACCTTCGAGCGGCTGCTGCTGGGAAGCGTCTCGCGGGCTGTCGTGCACGCGGCCAAGATCCCGGTTTGGGTCGCCCGCACCGGAGGTCCGCGCAAGGATCACCCGGGCATCAACATTCTCGTGGCGTGCGAGAATCCCGAAGTTGCCTGTCGCCCGGCGGGCTCTTTGAGCAAATTCGCCTGGCCCGAGGGGTCGACCTGCCGCACGCTGACAATCGTGCCGTCGATGTTCGCCGGCCAGGTGCCCGAGTGGCTGCAGCAGCAGGCCCGTAGCCCCGACGTCGAAGAGATGGTGCAGTCGTGGGTGCGGGAGCACGACGAGGAGTTGCAGGCCACGCGGGCGAAGATGCAGGAGTTCTCGGCGAACTTGCCGCCGGTGTGCACGCACGTCGATCCGATCGTGGCCGAAGGCGAGCCGGCCGACGTGATCCTGTCGACCGTCGGCAAGGAGAAAATCGATTTGCTCGTCGTTGGCGCCTATCGCAAGAACTGGCTGGCCGCGACGCTGTTGGGAAGCACTTCGGAAGCCGTGCTGAACCACGCCGCGTGCTCGGTACTGGTCGTGCCGCACACCGAGAACGCCTAAAAAGAGTTGGGCCACCGTGCGAGGGTGGCCCACCTTGCGTTCGACGCGCTCGCGGCCGCTTTAGGCCTGGACCGGCCTTTGGCACGTGGTTGCCACAGCCACGGGCGATTCGCCGCTGACTTCGATCAGGTTCTTCACCCGGCCGCTCGGGTCAAGCCGCATGATGGCGACTTGGGCCAACTGCTTGAGGTAGAATGTCGCGACCGTGCCGGTGATCTGCACGACCCCGCCGTCGACGTGGCAGTCGAGTTGCCGGAGTTGCCCGTACGAGCTGTTGTCCAGGGCTTCGCGGGCAGCGGCCTGCAGGTGCCGGTCGCGCTCACTGCGAATGGGGCCCTGGAGCATGTGGGAAGAACTAGCGATCATGATCGTATCCCCGATTTCGCGTCGACGTTCGAATTCACGCGACGTAAATCTGCGAATTCCGTGCCACAGGCCAAATCGGGCCTTTTGGGCCCCTTTCGCCTGCTTTCTGCCCAAAGGCTGCGCGAAGCTCGCCCAGACGTTGCGCGAACATGAGCCAATTTGATACACCAAGGGTCCGCGATGCTGGCCATGCTGTTGGAGAAGCCGGGAACGCCGCTGCGAGCGGCCGAAATCGATAAGCCCGAGCCGGCGGAGCACCAGATTCTGATCCGCGTGTTGGCCTGCGGTGTGTGCCGGACCGATTTGCACGTGGTCGACGGCGAGTTGGCCGAGCCGAAGCTGCCCCTGGTGCTGGGGCACGAAATCATCGGCCGGGTCGCGGCCACCGGGCCCGGCGCCGAGAAGTTCGCCGTCGGCGATCGGGTGGGCGTGCCGTGGCTGGGCGAGACTTGCGGCGAATGCCCTTTTTGCCGCTCGGGCCGCGAGAATCTGTGCGACAGGCCGCTGTTCACCGGCTACACGCGCAACGGCGGATACGCCGAATACACCGTGGCCAACGAGCACTTCTGCTTCGCCATCCCCGAGGCGTTTGGCGACATGGAAGCGGCGCCCTTGATGTGTGCCGGACTGATCGGGTACCGCTCGCTGGCGATGGCCGGCGACGCCCGGCGACTGGGCATTTACGGGTTCGGGGCCGCCGCGCACCTGATTGCACAGGTTGCCCAGTTTCAAGGCCGAAAGATCTTCGCCTTCACCCGGCCCGGCGACGAGCAGGCTCAGCAGTTCGCGCTGAGCCTCGGAGCCGCGTGGGCGGGCGACAGCGACAAGCCCCCGCCGGAGCCGCTGGACGCGGCGCTGATCTTTGCCCCCGTGGGGGCGCTGGTGCCGGCGGCCTTGGCGGCCACGGAAAAGGGCGGCACCGTCGTCTGCGGCGGGATCCACATGAGCCAGATCCCAGCGTTCCGCTACGACTTGCTGTGGGGCGAGCGCGTGGTGCGTTCGGTGGCCAACCTCACGCGCCGCGACGGCGAAGAGTTCTTGAAGCTTGCACCGCAGGCCGGCGTGCATCCGCAGACCCAAACCTATCCCCTGCGGCAGGCCAACCAGGCTCTCGACGACTTGCGGGCCGGCCGGCTCAGCGGCGCGGCCGTGCTGGTGCCCGGCCTCTAGCGCTCGATTTGCACGGCCGCACTCTCGCCGTAGCCTTCGTAGGGATCGTCCGCCGGCTGCGTCCACCACAGACGCACGACCGGGACGCACGCTACGGCCAACACCAGCAGAACCGGAGCAATCGAGCGGGCAAACCAACCCGCGCGGAGCGGAATGGCATACCGCAGCCAGGCCATCTGGGGTGCCAAACCCAGCAGCAGGGCATCAAACGTCCAAAGCTCCGCATACAAACTGGCCGACCACAGCAGCGAGGCCATCAGCGTGCCGAATACCAGCACACACCCGCGGGCAAACGCCGCGCGACCCTGAATCACGTAGGCCATCCATGCTGCCAGTTGCGTCACGGCCAGCACGCCCCCGGCAAAGCCTAACTTGGCACTGCCCGAGAGCATGAGCACCGCGGCGGCGGGCGCGGCCGCGGCCAGCGCGATCGCCGCGTAGCGACCCGCCCAAGCGCGAACGGCCATCACGTCCAAAGGCACGAGAAAAATCATGCTCACCAGCGTGGCGACCACGACCCGCCAGCCGATCCCTTCGCTTGCGCCCTCGGCAGAGAGCAGCGGCCAGGCGATTAGCACGATAGCCGTGGCCACGGCTGCCAGAAGCAGCAGCACCCGCACCGGCAGATCCAGCCGCCACCGCGCGTCGAGCAACCCCAGTGGTGCCAGGGGCAATGCCAGAAACAACGGCCAGTCCACGGCATCGAGCGGCGGGAAGCCGGGCCATCCCAGCAGGGCCAGGTATCCGGCGGCAAAGCCCGCCGCCACGGCCAGCGGCCCCGCCCAGGAGCGGCTTTCACGGGCCGACCAGCGGCGGCGCGTGCCGCGCCAGCCGGCCAGCAGCAGGCCGCCGGTGACCATGCCGGGCAATACGAACCCGCCCCAGAAATCAGCCCAGGTGAACATCCGCGTCCAATCTCAACCGCTGCCCCGCCACTACTGGGCCGAGCACTCGAGGCTCACGATGATCCGTACTTCGTCGGACAAGCCGCCCAGCATGAACTTCATGCCGTAGTCGCTGCGCTTGATCTTAAATTCGGTGTCGAGGCCCAGGATCATGCCCCGCAGCCCGCGATTCGGGCCGGCCGTTTGAATCGTCACTTGGATGGGTTTGCTCACGCCGTGCAGGGTGAGCTTGCCCTCGACCTCGTAGCTGTTCTCGTCAACCTTGGTGATCTTGGTGCTCTTGAACGAGATCGTGGGGAACTGCTTGGCGCTGAAGAAGTCAGGGCCCTTGAGGTGTTGGTCGCGCTTGGCATCGGCCGTGTCGACGCTATCGACCTGGAGCTGCACATCGATCTGTGAATTGTCGCCCTCGAGTTCGACCGTGCCCGACATCTCGTTAAACCGGCCCCAGGCGGTGCTGGTGTTGAGGTGCTTGATGCTGAACAGCACGGTGGAGTGCACGGCGTCGACGGCAAACGGCGCTGCCGCGGCGGTCGAAGCGGCCAGCGCGAGCATGCCGGCCAGGCAGCCGGCCGCCGTGATTCGAAGCAAGGTACGATAGCGGGCCATGGGGCGCTCCTTTTCAAGCTGCTGGTGTTCCGGCGGCCGCGCCCTTGGGCGCGAACCAACGATTGGTCGAATTATCCCCCGGCGGCCGCGCGCTGGCCAGCGGCAATTCTCGCTTCCAGCGGTGCCCGGCGGCTCGAATTCTGTTAAGTTGCTGCCAACCTGTCACTGTCCAAGCCCAGCGGAAAACCCTCGATGTCCGATTCTGCATCCACGCCCGACCCCCTGGAGAAAGAACGCCGCGTATTGATGGAGTTCTTTCCCAAGGTCCCGTTCATGAAGCTGATGGGCTTCGAAATGCTTGACGTGGGGCCGGGGCACGCACGGCTGTCGATGAACTGGCGCGAAGACCTGTGCCAGCCGGCCGGCATTTTGCACGGAGGCGCACTCTCGTCGCTGGTCGATACGGCCATCGCCCAGGCAATTTTGCTCACCTCGCCCTACCACGAAATGAAAGCCCAAGGCGCGTGGATCGTCACCCTCGACCTGCGGCTCAAGTTCCTGCGGCCGGTATCCAGCGGCAAGATCTTCTGCGACGCCAAGGTCATACGGGCCGGCCGGCGCGTCATCCACGCCGACGCGGTCGTGGTCGACGAGCACGACAAACAGGTCGTGTTGGGCGATTCGATGTACATGATCGTGGCCGGCGAGCAACTCGAAAAACGTGAAGGCTGACCGGCCGCGTCTACCTGCCGTAATGGATCGCCCGACCCGGCAGGTGCGATTCCCACGTTTCAACCGCCTTGCCGTCGGCAATCACGGACTGGCCGCCGACGATCACGTGCTGCACGCCCACCGACATCTGGTGCGGAGCATCGTACGTGGCCCGATCGGCGATTCGCTCGGGATCGAACACGACCAGGTCGGCCACGCCCTGCTCGCGCACGACGCCACGATCTTTGAGGCCGAAACGCTCGGCCGCCCGTGAAGTCATCTTGCGCACGGCATCTTCCAGCGAAAACAGCTTCCGCGTCCGCACCAGCGGTCCCAACATGCGCGGAGCCGAGCCGTACTGCCGCGGGTGGACCTGGCCGTGGGGAAAGAAGATGCCGTCGGTGCCGAGCATGAAGCACGGGTGCTCGAGAAACGGCTCGACCAGCGTATCGCCCCCGACCCGCAACACGGAGAGCGCGGCCATATCGGTTTCGAGCAGCAGATCACACACGGTCTCGGCCGCGGTCTGGCCGCGCTGGGACGCCACTTGAGCCAGAGTTTTTCCCCGCAACGCGTCGTGGGCCTTGCCGGAGCACCAAGCCAGCGAGATTCGGGCCGGGTCGAGCGGAAAGCATTCCAGCAGCATGGCGAATCGCTCGCGCACCCCCGGATCGTGCAGCCGCTCTTTTGCGGCCAGCGGCCCCTGCTCCCACACTTCGTAGGGCAGCAGGTAGCTGAACATGGTCGAGCCGGCCAGGTACGGGTAGATGTCGAACGAGAAGTCGACTTCGTTCACGGCCACGCGGTCGACGTAGTGGAGCAACCGCTCGGTTTCGGCCGGCGAGCCCGCCTTGAGATGCGAGATGTGTACCGGCACGCCCGCGCGGCGGCCGATCTCCACGGCCTCCTGCACGCCGCGTAGCGTTCCCTTCTTGTAGCGGACGTGCGTCACGTAGGGACGACCGTAGGGGGCCATCGCCGCGCAAACCTCAACCAGCTCGTCGGTCGTGGCAAAGCATTCGGCGATGTAGTCCAGCCCGGTCGACAGGCCCACGGCGCCCTCGTCGAGCGCTCGTTCGAGTTGCCGGCGGATAATGTTGATCTGCGTATCGTCCAACGGCCCGCGTCCCCAGCCGGCAGCGAGCACACGCAAGTTGGCGTAGGGAACCAGGCTGGCCGCGTTCTGCGCCGTGCGTCCCGCGAGCAGGGCCAGGTACTCGGCGATGGTGTGCCAACCTTCGTAGGCCTCCGGCTCCAGTCCGTTAAGCGCCCGCAGGTAGTAGAACCACTCGCGCCAGTTGTGCTCCGAAACTGGCGCGTACGAGATGCCGTCGCTCATCAGGATCTCGGTGGTGAAACCCTGGCTCGTCTTCGAAGCGAGGTTCTTGGTGGTGAGCAGCCAGCCATCGGAGTGCGTATGGACGTCGATGAACCCCGGCGCCACGGCCATTCCGGTGGCGTCGATCGTGCGGCGGGCCTCGGGCGCCGGATCGCCGAGCGCGCCCACGGCGACGATCCGATCTCCGCGAACCGCCACGTCGGCCCGCCGAGCAGGCGCGCCGGTGCCGTCGTAGAGCGTGCCGCCGCGAATGACCAGATCGAACGCCATACTCACTCGGAAGCGCCAGGGGCAACGCGATGCCGCAGCGTGTAGTACGCCTCGTCGGGAAAGAAAGGCTGGCCGTCGGTCAGGTTCTGTACGTGCAGTTCGTAGACGAAACCCTCGCGCAGGTCGTCGAAGTGTAACGTGACGCGGCGAGCATCATCCGAAACGTGCACCCAGCGGATCTTTTCCACGCGGCGGTCCTGATCCGGCCCGCCATAGCGCGGCGTGGGAATGCGGCGATAGGACGCGACGGTGTAGTTGCTTGCGTCGCCCGCCCGAGCGCGATCGACCGGGGTAGTAAACGCGATCTCGAATCCCTCGGGCACGGCACGCACTTCGGCGATGCCCGCCGGCAAATCACCGCCGAAGCGCACACGGACGATCGAACCCGTGTTCGAGCCGGCACCCCAGCCGCTGTCGCGAATGTTGCCGACGTACAAAGCACCGTCGGGAGCGACCTGGCAAACCAGCGGCCCCTCGAACGTCTCGCCGTCGGCGGGCGGCTCGGCCGAGAACGGATACACGGCCCCCTGGAACGCGTCGCCGACGCGCTGCAAGCTCATTCGCACCAGCCGCCGCGTGTCGTACTCGCAGCCGATCAGGTGCCCGGCAAACGGCCCGAACAAGTCGCCGACCTCTTGGTCGCTGCCCTCGGGCGGCACGAGAAAGCAAATGCCGTTGACGCTCCGCGTCCAGGGATGCGGAATCTCGATCGCCGCCGGACGAAACGGCGGGTTCAGCCCCGCCTGCACTTCCAGCCGATTGAGAAAGCCGTAGCGGGCGCCGCGGACGACGTGGTTCAACTCGTTGAACGGTGTGTAGTTGCCCTGGTTGTCGGTGACGAACAGCTCCTCGCCGGGCGACAGCGCGATGCCCTGCGGGAATCGCAGGCCGGCACAGAGCTCATCGATGCTGAACCGCCGCGGATCGTCGTCGGTCGGCTCGCGCGGCACCAATTGCACGACCCGGCCGCGCAGGTGGGCGGCTACCTCGCTGCGTTTGTCCTGCTGGCAGGGAAGCGAAACGTAGTAGTTGCCCGCGGCGTCACGCGGCAGGCCCACCGCCCAGTCGTGATAGTCGCGCGTGTGACCCCAGCCGGAAGCCAATAGCACGGTGCGCTCGGCGCGGCCGTCGCCGTCTTCGTCGAACAGGCGCAGCAGGCCGTACTTGTTGATCACGTCGATCGCCTCGCCGGCGGCCGCCGCACCGTAGGGAGCGGCCAGATCGTCGCTGAACGGCACGAGCTCGTCTTCCAATGCGTCGCCGTCGCGGTCGTGTCCCAGCCACACGCGGCCCTCGAGCGACGTGACCACCAGCGTGCCGTCGGGCCGCCAGCACAAGCCGGTCGGCATGACCTGGTCGGTGAGCGGCAACCGCACCACCTCGCACCCGGGCACAACTTCGAGTTGGGCAGGCTCGACGCTCCGATCGAGTTCCGGCAGCGGCGCGAACGCGCCGGGAGCGGCCTCGGAGCGGTAGTCGAGCGTGCAAGGGATCGTGGTTTCCTTCGCGGGATCGATTGCCACGGCGGCGCCGCGGGGCGTTTTGACTAGCTTCAAAGGTGAACCCTCGGCCAGCGTCACGTGCAATCGGCCGCTGGGACCCGACAAGGACGCGGTGCTTCCGTCGGCCGAAACCTGCACATCGCCGGCCAAAGCCATCAGTTGCCAGGCGACGTCAGCCGGCGCGGGGTCGATTTCCACGCGGCGGCGAAAACCGCTTTGCCCGTCGGCGGCGCGCAACGAGGTGTACTGTTCGACTACGCCAACGGTCGGGACGCTCGAGTCGGGGAAGTGCAGCCGCATGCTAAAGCGCACGCCGCCGTCGACGTGTTCGAGCATGTCGAACTCGGTGACATACTGCCCTTGGCGTGATGCGGCCACGGCTTCGTCCTGCTCGACGAGCGCCAAGTCGGACGACGCGGATTCGCTCTCCCGGAAGACGGGCAACAATTGCGGCAGGCCTCCCTCCCAGAACCAGCTCTTGCCGCGCGTGCGCTGCCGGGCCACGTCGCCGATCCACCAGGCAGCCAGGCGGCCGGTGGCCAGGTCGAACAGCACGTTGTGGCGATTGTCGAGACCGATCACCAGCGGCTTGATGAACGGGCGATTGCCCACCTCGATCACGTCGGTCAACACGGCGGCCGGCTGGTCGATCTCGGGCAGATTGGCACGCCGCACGACGCGCAAGGCGTTGGGCGTGGGAGGCGTAAATCCAGGACGATTCAGCGCACGCCACACGGCGGCCAGTTGCGCGTCGCGCCGCTCGTCGAGCACGCCGCGAATGCTCTGCTCCACCGCGGGCATCTCCATTCGCGGCACGATACGCGACGGATTGCGGACCCAGCGGTCGAACCATTCGCGCCGCACGCGCTTGCCGATCTCCGACAGGGCCGAGCCGTGCGCGCCTAAAGCGACTTTCTCGGGCGTCCACTTGCCGATGGCGTGGCAGCTTGTGCACCCGAATCCTTCGGCCGTCACGAGCCGCGCACCGGCCGCGTCGAGCGCCACCTCCGAAGGCAGCGGGTCCACGTCAGCAAGCGCGTCACCCGTGCGCGGCGGGATGCGATCGGCTGCGACGAAGTAATCGACCAGCGCGTCGGTTTCCTCGGGCGAGAAGTGAAACTTGGGCATCCGCACGTGCAGCCAGGGGCGACGGGGTGGCTGCGGTGCTTCCAGTGCTTCGGCCAAAGCCTTGTCCTGCAACTTGTCGCCCACGCCGAACAGCGCCGGCGGCGACAAGGCCGGCAACACGTCGCGCAGCTCGGGCTCGACTTCGGCCACCAGCGGCAGATGCTCGCCGAGACCTTCGGAAGCACCGCGCGCATGGCAGGCCAGGCAATTGTGCTCGGCCAGCAGACGCTCGCCCGCGGGCGGCGCGGGCACTTCATCGGCGATATCCTGCAGGAAGATGCGAATGGCGCGGCGGTCTTGCGCCGACAAGCGATACCCCGGCCGCAGCGACCTGGCATCCGGCTCGCCGAGGCACGTGCCGTCGTCTTGCGATAGCGCGTCGAGCTTGAGCTTGAACGCTGCGTGAGATTCCTCTCCGGCTAGTGGCTTGGGCAAGGCGTGACAGGCGGCGCAGCGAGCCTGTTGGATGAGCTTCGCCGCGGTGGTGGGAACTTCGTCAGCCGATAGCTCTACAGGGGACGGCGCTTCGCCGAGCGTTTGCAGGTACAGGCTCAGGCTTTCGCGCTCGCTAGCGTCGAGCGGAAACAACGGCATGCGGTGGTCGCGGTTCAAGCTGGCCGGCTCTTTCAGCCAGCGGGCGAAGAAATCGGCCGGGCGTTTCTCAGCCACGCGCGACAGATCGCCGCCGCCGAACGGTCCACCCTCGCCCAACTCGCCCACCCGGTGACAGGCCAAACAGCCAAGGCTGCGCAGCAGCGTAGCCCCCGCGGCGACGCTCGGCGCCGGCTCGTCTTTCGAGGACTTGCTCGCTTCGCGCTTGGGCTTTTTGCCAGGCTTGCCCGGCGACGTGTCCTTGGCCGATCGGTGCGCCCGCTGATCAGAGGCGGATAGCAACGCGTCGGCTACGTCCTCGGCCTGCTCCTTGTCGAACGCGAAGTGCGGCATGCGGCGCTGCCACGATCCGGCCGAACCGGCGGCTTGATCCGTGTTGGAAAGCCAATCGACCAGCCACGGCCGTGAGACGTTACCCTCAAGCGCCGTGAGCGCGGGTGCCGGCAACGCCTCCGGCTCCCCGGGCAATGCGTGACAGGCCGCGCATCGCAGTGCCCGCACCAGCGTCTCGCCGCGCTCGAAGTCGTCCGGCGGCGTCTTCTCACGATCGTGAAACAGCCAGCGGCCGGCCACGGGCTCGAGCCCAAACCGCGGCCCCTCCCAATACAGCTTCAACTGGGCCGGCTGCTGGTCGCGCTGGAAGCGAATCCGCAGCGGATGGTAGCCGTAAGGCAAATCGATAGGATCGGCCGAGAGCCACTGCGGCGTGTCGGCGTGCTCGTCCAGCAGCAGCTTGCCACCAAATTCCAGTTGCACGTCGCCGGCGGCATACACGTGCAGCCGGTACTCGCCGGGCGCCTGCGTCCACAGCCGGCCCTCGAACTCGGCGGTAAACGGGCCAGGCCGCAGCCGTCGGTCGGGAGCGCGCGATCCCCAGTCTTGAGCGAGGGTTTCCTGCAGGCGAACCGCTTCGCCCCCGCTCGCATCGCGAAAGCGCGCAATTAAGCTGGGGCGGTATGGATCTTCGTCCTCGTCGTCGAGATCGTCGTCAACCGCAACGGCGACGGACGGCAACACGTGCAGCGCAGTCGGAAGAAGCAACGCGCCCAGGGCGACCGGCAAAACGAGGGCCAGCCGACGCGCAAGCGCCGTCCATTCGTTTCGCCAACACAGGCTCATAGACGCAATCCCGCGGCCAGGGTCCCGCTGGTCGTCGTGGGACACCAGTGACGCTCGACGTGGCTGATCACCAATTGCGTGCCCTCGTCGTGCGGCACGTAGGGTGCCATCCGCGGGTTGTACATCGTGTCGGTCAAATCGGCGACCAGGTAGGGCTTGAGCCCCAGCTTCGACATCTGGCGAATCCCGAACGAGCGGCCCAGCACGCACATGTTGGTGTGCACGCCGACGTAGATGACGTGCTTGATGCCCTGCTGGACGAAGTAGCTGTAGACCTGCTTGCCGTCGTCGGAGATGAAGTCCTCCTCGGCGATCGTGATGGCCGGATGCTGCCGGGTCCAGGGCGAGCCCTGCTTGCACTGCGGTTGGCAATCGCAGCCGCCGTCGGAATCGTCGATCGGCAGCTTGCCTTCCTTCTCTTCTTCGAGCGAACACCAACCGGCGATCGGCACCGGCGGCTCGGCCGGCGGCACCGCTAACGCGCGCTTACGGGCGGGATGGTCCTTGTAATGGTCGAGTGTGCTGGAGGGGCAATGCACGATGTGCACTCCCTTGCCGCGAGCCTTGTCGATCAGCGGGGCCATCTTCTCGGCCAGCTCGCCGCAACGACGCGTGGCGCTTTTGCACCAGTGCTGGTTCCACATGTCGCAAATCAGGATGGCCGTCTCGCGCGGGCGGATCTTCACGACGCCGAACTTCTCGGAGTATTCGTCCGAGTCGGGCAGACGCTCTTGAAATCGAAACGGCAACAGCAACGGGTCTCCAGCCTGTTCATCGTCGGCCCGCAACACGGCGACACCACCCAACAGGCAGCCGGCTGCCGAGGCGGCCAGAAACCGCCGACGCGATTCGGTTCGATCCCGCATGGCTCGTTCCTCCTGTTAGTTGCCCTGCCCGCCCGAGGCCCCACAGGCCGCCGGCGCGGCTGACGCCGATCCCTCCGGCACCTGGGCCATGAAAGCGAACAGGTCGGCGATCTCGGTCTGCGACAGCTCGTTGAACAGTCCATCGGGCATGGCCGACTTCTTGCTCGGCACGATCTCGTCGACCTCGTCGTCGGGCACGTTCACCTTCTCGCCGTTCGATTGCAGCACGACGACGCCGTCGCCGGTCTTGCCGACCAGACCGGTATAGACCTGGCCGCTGGTCGTGACCACGGTCTTGGCGGCGAACTGATCGGAGATCACCAGCGAGGGAAACACGACCGACTCCAAGATCTCTTTCTTCTGAAAGCGCTTGCTGACATTGGTCAAATCGGGCCCGATGCCTTCGCCGCGGGTGCCGTAGCGATGACACTTGATGCACTGGGCCTTCTCGAACACGGCCGCGCCGCGGGCTGCGTCGCCGCCGCGTCCCTGATCGGTGCCCAGGAAATCGAGCACGGCTGCGTACACGGCCTTGGCTTCCGGCTCGGCCGGCAACACAGGCTCGGGCTGGTCGGGATACTTCTCGACGAACCACTTCTGCCACTTGGCCATCGACTGCGGCCCGGGTTCGCGCGGCTGGCTGGCCGCGGCGCCGGTCCAGCGGGCCAAAACCCGCGCGGCCTCGCGGCCGCCGTTGTCGCCCAGTTCGAGACCCAGCAGGATCACCTGGCGAACGTCCTGCGTCTGGTCGCTCTTCTGCGGAAAGCGCGACAGCGCCCGCAACACGTCGCGTGCGGTCGTGCCTTCCACGACGGTGAGCGACCGCACCAGCAAAGGCCAGTCCTCGGGGCGCGGCTTGCGTTTCATGCTGTATGTGGCCAGGGCTTGAGCCACGTGGTGGCGTCGCGCCGGGTCGTTCTCGAATACTTGGTGCAAGTGCGGCAGGGCCGAGGCGTCTCCATGGCCCAGGGCCACGATCAGGGCCTTGGCCAGCTCGCGGGCATCACCCGACTCGCCGGGGTCGAGCTGCAGGTCGAGCTCGACGAGCGCCTGCATCTCTTCCGGAGTGAGATCGCCGGTCAGGTGCTGGACCACGCCCAGGGCCCCGGCCGGATTCTTGGCACCCGCGCGGATGCGGGCCAGTTGCTCCTCGGGCGGCATGTTCTTCAGCACGTCGTTGGCACCGTTGGTCAGGTAACCGCGATAGCTGTTACCGCCTTCGAGCGCCCGGGCCACGGCGAAGAAATCGAGCAGCTCGGTCCGGGTTTCGGGCGTCCAGCCGACGTTCAAATGCCGGCCGAGCATGGCCAGTTGAATCCGCTCGTCGATCGGCGAATCGCTGTTCAAACAAGCCGCGAGCTTGGGCGCGAGGGTCGGATCCTGCATCATCACCAGCGTACGCACCAGTTCGCGATTGAGCCGGTGGTCGTCGCTGGGGAAATGGCTGGCAAGCTGACTGCGCAGTTCGGCCCGCTCGCCCGGCTCGAAGCCGCCGTGATGCAGCGCCAACTCGATCACGCGCAGCAGATCGAGCAGGTTGTCGTCGGAGAGATCGTTGCCCAGACTCTCCTGGCAGCGATCGAGAATCGTCACGCAGGTATCGCGGTCGGCGCCGAGCACCGCCAGCGCCACCGCTCCCTGCAGAAACACGCGCAAGTTCGAAGAACTCAGCACGGCCGACTGCCACTGGTCTTTGGGCAATTCCTCAAGCGCCCGGCGGGCTTCCCAGGCGACGAAGCGATTCGGCTCGGCCAACAACGGCTGGAGCTTATCTAGCGGCGCCGGATGCCCGGCACGCACCAGCGACGCACAGGCCAGGCGACGCACGTTCGCATCGCGGTCGTCGAGCAATGCCACGAGGCGATCGTTCGACGCCGCGGTGGTGTGAATGCCCATCAAGTACGTGGCCTTCGCACGCACTTTAGGACTGTCGTCGTGCGAGAGATCGACGAGCATGTCGACCGCCGGCTCGGGGCCGAACCATTGCATCAGGTCCAGAGCCCGCACGCGGCGTCGCGGATCGGCCTTTTCGTTGACGGCCACGGCGACCAGGGAGGGTCCCCACTCGTCGCCGAGTTCCTGCTTAACCTTGCGCACGGCCTCGCGGCCCCAGTCGGCCGCCAACTGAGGCTGGTCGATGGCCTGGGCAATGCTCGTGCGGGCCGGCTTGTCGGCGGATTCTTCGGCAGCCGCCTCGTCCGCCACGACGCGGAAAATCGACCCCTCGGTATTGCGCCCGCCGACGCAGATATACAGCCAACCGTCGGGGCCGACTTCGATATCGGAGCAGTTGAGCGGGCGCCCCTCGAGAAACAGCTCGCTTTCTGCCTGGTAAGTGCCGGCTTCTGGCTCGAGCATCACGACCACGACGCGGCCTTGCGACCAGTCGCACATGAATAGCGCATCCTGGTACTTCTCGGGGAATCGCTCGTGGTCGTAGAGCACGACGCCGGTGGGCGAACCGCGGCCGATGTCGATCGTCGCGGGCAGGCTATCGAGGTAGTACGGCGGCCACTTCGACCAGCCGCTGCGCCAGCCGAACTCGGCGCCGGGAATCAGGTGGTTCACCCGAGTCGGGCGATACCACGGCAAGGCGACGTCCCATTCCATGTCCGAGTCGTAGGTAAACAACTCGCCGTCGCGGTTGAAGGCGTGGTCGTAGGCGTTGCGAAAGCCGCCCACGAACAGCTCGATAAAGCTGCCGTTTTTGTCGGTGCGAATGACCGTGCCGCCGGGAGCCTTGCGGCCCGAGGCGTGGCCGTTGGCGTCTTCGTACTTGGGGTTGATCAGCTCGCCGTCGTAGTAGTGGTGATGCGGGCTCGTTTCGGCCAGTTCGCCCTCGACGAACGTGTGGTTGCCGAGCATGACGTAGATTAGGCCGTCGGGACCGAGGATCGGCTGGTGCGGTCCGTGCTCGCCCATGCCGCCCTGAAATGTGAACAGCGTTTCAACGCGGTCGGCCTTGCCGTCTTCGTCGGTATCGCTCAAGCGGTAAAAGGCCGTTTTCGAGGGGCCGTCGCCCACGGCAAACACGTGATCGTCCAGCGGCAGAATGCCCTGGCAGTTGTTGACCTTGTCGCAGTAGGTGTCGACCGTTTCGAACTTGCCGTCGCCGTCCTTGTCCTGAATCAGCAACAGGGGCCCGCGCTCGCGCGAGGCGATGATGTTGCCGTGCTTGTCGAAGGCCATCGCCACGAGCGATCCGGTGGAGCCGGGCTCGACGACTTCTTCGACCGAGAATCCGTCGGCCGGCGTGAAGCGATCTTCGGCCGCCGCCTGCGCAATCAGGCCGACGAGCGTCAGCAACAAGACCGGATAGAACGTGAGCCGGGAAGTGTCCATGAGTCGAGCGCCTCGCCAAGGTGCGTCTGAGTGAGGTTGGAGTCGAGAGCCGTCGCCGCGGACCGCCGATCCGAGCAGCGCGGCGTCGAGTCTCCCATTATAAACAACCGCCGGGAGCCATGCACGCACGCGGCACGCGGGCAGCGACGGCCGCCAACAGGCCATTGTGCGATTGACTCGCGGACGCCCGTGGCCGAAGCTATCGGGTTGTGGCGATTTAGGCGGACCGCCCGCGCGCGTTCACGGCATCTCGCGTATTTCCAACGTTCGGGTCCCTGGCAACAGGGCCCCTGAAAGAGCCCCAGGCCGCCATGCGGAAGCCACGCATTCTTGTTGTCGAGCCCGATGTGGATGCTGCCCAGCAGTATCGCGACGCCTTAGTGGTGCTCGCTTCTCCCGACTTCACCGTCGTGCCGGCCGCCGAAGTGGGACTGGCGGCACTGCGGGCCGAGTCGTTCGACCTGCTGCTGGTGAACATCGGCCGCGGCCAGCCCGGCGACTTCGACGCACTGCGCCAAGCACGCGAGATCGACGCCGAATTGCCCATCATCGTGATGACCGCTCACCCGAGCGTCGACTCGGCGGCAGCCGCGCTGCGTTTGGGCGCGAGCGACTACCTCGCCGAACCGATCGACCCCGAGGCGCTGGTCGAAGGCGCGACGCGGTTGCTCGGCGAACGGCGGATGGAAGAAGAGTACGAGTTGCTCCGGCGTCAGATCGAGCGGCCGTACGGCTTCGACGACATGATCGGCGGCTCGCAGGCCATGCGTAAGGTGTTCGAAACGATCGAGCAGGTGGCCGAGTCCGACGTCGACGTGCTGGTCGTCGGCGAGACGGGCACGGGAAAGGAACTGGTCGCCCGCAGCATTCACCGCCGCAGCCGGCGAGCCGACGGGCCGTTCGTGCCGGTCGACTGCGGCGCGATCCCCGAGAACCTGCTGGAAAGCGAGTTCTACGGCCACGAAAAAGGCGCGTTCACCGGAGCCGAAAGCCGACGCATCGGCCTGCTGGAGTACGCCGACGGCGGCACGTTCTTCCTGGACGAGCTGGGCGAGCTGCCGATGCTCTTGCAGGCCAAGCTGCTCCGCACGCTGCAAGAGCGCAAGATTCGACGCGTGGGCGGACGCGAAGAGATCGACGTCGACGTGCGGATCGTCGCCGCCACGGCCCGCAACCTCGACGAGATGATTCGCAAGAGCGCGTTTCGGCAGGACCTGTACTACCGCATCAACGTCGTGCGGATCGACCTGCCGCCGCTGCGGAAGCGGGGCGACGACATCGGCCTGCTGATCGAATACCTGGCCCAACGCTACGGCCGCGAAATGGGACGCGAAATCAAGAGCATCACGCCCGAGGCCTACCAGGTGCTCAAGCAGTATCGCTGGCCCGGCAACGTCCGCGAGTTGCAAAACGTGCTGCGCCGGGCCATGGCGCTGGCCAAGGGACCGTTGATCACCTTGGACGATCTGCCCGACGACATCATCGCCGCCGCGGGCGAAGCCGGCACCAGCGGCGAAGTCGGCTTCTTCCAACTGCGCGACCAGCACATGTCGCAATTCGAGAACCAGTATCTCAGCGAGCTTCTGACCCGGCATCACGGCGACGTCCGCACCGCGGCGATCGAGGCGAAGCTGCCTCGCGGCACGCTCTATCGGCTGATGAAGAAGCACGATTTGGACACCGCGAGTTTCCGCTGAGGGACGTCGCGCGCGAAGAGGCGCGTTCTATCGGGTGATTTCGCCCGACTCTTGGCTGTCACACGGATGTGAATGGCGCTCCATCGGCGCGAATCTCCGCAAGTACTTCCCGGTTAGTGCGTTACGCGGCTTTCCCAGCGAGCGTACCGGCCGGCGCGATCTTTTCGCGAAAGCCCCACGTTTCTGGCAAGACGCCCCGCTTCGCTTCCGCTCGCCCCAAAGGCTTGATTGGTAAAGCGCTTGCGCGATGCGTCCCCGAAATCGCGAAAGCGCGACCGCGTTTTGGCACGAGCGTTGCTTTCTATGGGAACCGACGGCAATGAGAAAGAGGCAAACAAGAGTCAGTACCAACCATCAACGCATCGCTTACCAAAAGCGGAAACAACTTTTCGAAGGGAGCCTAGCCATGAAAAAGATCGAAGCCATCGTTCGGCACTTCAAAGTCGAAGAAGTCAAGGACGCACTCAACGCCAAAGGCGTGGCCGGCATGACCGTCACCGACGTGCGTGGATTCGGCCGCCAGAAGGGACACATGGAAACCTACCGCGGCACCGAATACGCCGTGGAGTTCATCCCCAAGTCGAAGATCGAAGTCGTCGTGGCCGATGCCAATGCCCAAACGGTGATCGACGCGATCCTCAACAGCGCTCGCACCGGACAAGTGGGCGACGGCAAGATTTTCGTCAGCGACCTGACCGGCGCGATTCGTATCCGCACCGGTGAGAGCGACGACGCCGCGGTCTAAGTGAGTGATGTGCAGGCGGCACAGCGGCACAACAGGCGGCACCGGCCCTCGCGGTCGGGTGCCGCTTGCCGCTTTTTGAGAGCAAGTTTCTCGCGGCGTTGGCGTTCAAAGCCAAGACGGACGCTGGGCTCCGACGCGGTGCAAGGCCCTAAGCGCAGCCGCGTACGAATCCCGCGTCCGTCTTGCTTCCCCTAGCGCCATTCCACTGGCACCGGCGGGGCGCAGTCGTCCCCGCAACAATTGATTCGCCGCAACCGCGACAATCTTGGATGCGGAGTTCGCGGAAAGGCGTAGGAAAACCGGCGAGAAAGCGGGCTAACGCCCTGCCCCATCGTTGCGGGTAGCAGCCGGCAGCGCTTGAGGCCGCGGCGGATCGGCAGCCGGCGCGGCTTGTTGCCCCGGGACCGGAGCGCCCGGTCTTCCGCCGCCGAGAATCGAGCGCGGCACGGCTCCGTTTACCCGGGGATTAGCCGGCTGCGGACGGGGTCCCCCCACGGGCGGATTCGCCGGCTGGGCTCCCGGCGCCGCCGGATCGGCGGGCAACTTGGTGGGATCGCCGCTGCCGGCCGAGGCGCCGCCGTCGACGAGCATATAGCCCGACCAGAAGAACGGATGACCGGCACGCAGCCGGGCAGCCCCTGGAGAAGCTTTCTTGATCCGCGGCTCGCGATCCGCTGCGAGCGTGGCATCGGACACGACCTGCACGCTCCGCTGCCAGGCATTGGCCGGCGGCACGAACGGCAACTCTTGCGCGTACTCGCGCACCAGCTCGATGCTCGTCTGCCCGGCGGTGCGCCAGCGGCTGATGAGCACCGTGCGCACGCCGGCCGACATCAGGCCGCAGACCGACAGAAACACTTCGCTTCCGTCGGGGCGTCCCTTGCGGATGCCGCTTTCGGCCGCGGTGTGGAATCCCGGCAGGATCATCTGCTGCGGTCCGCCCCAGGGCAGCGACAGCCAGCTCTCCAGCGACGCGGCGGCCGTCTTGCCGCGGTCGGCCTGCAGCGGTGCCCACGCATAAGGTCCATCGGCCGGCTCGACGTCGTCGAGCACGATCAACCCGTCGAGCATCACGCGATAGACGTTGGAAGGCGCGGTCAGCGGATGCGGCAAGGCCACGGCGCCCGCCACGGCGGGGGCAAAGCGGCGAAACGCCTCGGCGGCCACCGTGTCGTCGTCCTGCGGGTGCAGGCGTCCCAGGGCCACGCCCACGTTGGGCCGAGGCTTCTGCATCGCACCGTACTCCACGGCCAATCCGACCGTCGGCGTATAGCGTACGCGCGACAGCGAGATCAGCGGCCGCTTGCGATCCGGGGGGCCCACGATGAGCGTCTCGAACGGCAAGTACCACAGCATGTCGTCGGGCACGATCACGATCTCTTCGAAACCGCCGGTCAGCTCCACGTTCGAGCGATCCAGCAGCAGATCGGTGACCTTGGAAGCGGAAGTGCGCCAGTTGCTCTTGCTCAAATCGGCCTGCGACAACGCGTGGTTGGCGTCGAAGTTGCCGATCTCGCGGAGCAGATCCGTCACCTGCTTGCGCAACTGCACGGGCGAACGCACCTGCCAGGCCGCAAAGCGGTCGTTGGAAAACAGGAAGGCGTACAGATCGCGCTTCGTGGCGAAGAAGGCCAGCACGACGTGGCCCGGCGGCAGCGACTGCTGCACGTCGGTGGTCGAGCGCAGCGGTGGAAAGACCATGTCAGCCGGCTCGCGCCGCAAGGCAATTTCGCGCAGCACCACCTCCTGCGACCGGCTGACCTGCTCGAGCGCGGCGAGTTGATCTTCCTGTTCCCGCTTCGCATCGGCCGCCGCGGCCACCAGCGGTTTGGCGGCCAGTTCCGTGCGAATCTGCGCGGCGCGCTCGGCCATCTTAGCGTATTGCGGATAGTGGGCCAGCAGATTCTGACGCTGCAACAGCCCCTCGTCGCCGAGCGCCTCGACGGGGCCTTCGAGAATCCACCGCAAGGCGATCAATCGTCCGCCCATCGGCAGCGTGCTGTAGAAACGGTGGCGCCGCGCACGATCGGCGATCTGCACGGCCTGCTCTTGCTGCTTGGCATCGTCCATCGACAGCTCGAACCAATGCTCGAGCGCCGCCTCCTTGTTGGCGTGCAGCACCGAGTGGCATTCCAGCGGATGGGTCCGCCAGTCGGCCGGAGTCGGATCGCGCAAGACTTGCTCATAGAGCAGCGAAGCTTCGCGGTTGCTGGCATGGCCCGACACGTAGCGCTTGTCGGCCAGGGCAATCTGGAAGGCCCACAGCGAGCCGGACTGCTGGAATTGCAGGGCTTGTCCCAGCGACTGGTCGCCGCCGGGGACGTTGCCCATCTGGTAGGAGACCAGCGCGCTTAAGTAGTTCATCTCGGCGCCGAGCCGCGCTCGCGTGAGGCTGCTGCGCCCCATCGCGACGCGGGCGTTTTTCAGGTATTCGGCGGCCTCTTCCACCTGGTGCAGCACGGCCATGTTCTCGGCGGCCAGCAGCAACAGCGAGGCATGCAGGTGACGCGGAGCCTGCGTTCGCGACCAGTTCAGGGCCGGGCCGATCGGCGGATAGGGTCCCTTCTGGTTCAGCAGCAGGTGCGCGAGCGACCCCATCCGAAAGGCTTCTTCCAGATTCGTCGGGTTCGGGAAATTCGCGCAAGCGTAGCTGGCCTCCTGGCACAGGTTCATGGCCTGGGGATAGTCGCCGTCTTCCATGGCCAGCCGCGCCAATTCCAAAAGGGCCGTGCTGGTCAGCGGGTGGTCGAACTGGCCGGCGACGAGCAGGCCGCGCTCGAGCGCCGTCTTGGCTTGCGGCAAACTGCCGGCGGCGGCGAACGCGCAACCCAACTGCACGTTGACCCAGGCTTCGCTCCAGTGATTGGGCGGTCCGGGGCGGCGCGACAACACGTCGACCACGTTCTGCGTCAGCGGATCTTCCTTGCACACCGGGCCCATCAAGTCGCGGCGGCGGCGGATCGCCAGGCAAGTCGCGCGGACGATCTCAGCCACGTTCACCGGAAAGGCCACGGCAGCCTGAATCACGCCACCCTGGCGGGCCACTTGCGTCTGGTCGATCTGCCCCTGCCCCATCAGGTAGGTTTCGGCAAAGGCTCCGGCCGGCGCGCCGCGCTTGCTCTGGCCCCAAGGCGTTGCCCGGACCGCGTTGCGGGCGGCGGCGATGTTCTGAGGAAACTGGACGCGCATCATCCAGTCGGAGTAGGCCACGTAGAGCTTCAGCGCGGCGTCGTAGTTCTCGAGGGCCGCCGGCATCTGGCCGAGCTGGTAGTAGCACTCGCCGGCCATCGTGTAGTAGGGAATCGCGTCGATCCACTGGCTGTTGACGGTCTTGATGCCGTTGCGAGCCTCGTTGCGGAACAGCGCCAGCGAATCCTGGTAGTTGCCGTTGTAATAGTTCGGCAGCGCGTTGAAATACAACTGCGAAGGGATCTGCCCGCCGCCGGCTGCCGGGGTGGCCGAGGGGACGGCGATGATTTGCGCTTCGGCTGCCGGCATCAAGCCTGCCAGCAGCAGGCCGATCGACAGCGTCAGTCCCCGCGCCAGGCGCGCGAAACCGCTAGCAAGGAAATGCATTCCAGCCTCCGGGCAAGAAAACGCTCGCTACCGGCCTAAAGCGGAAAGAGGGCGGCAGCGTGCTAGCTTGATAAGTGTTCCGCAAATTCGCCATGGTTCATCATAACCAACAGCCCTCCGGGGAGCGAACTTTGCGGCAGGCCGCAACCCGCTAGCACCCTCGCCCCACCCCGCTGGGGACGCATCGTGGCCGAATGGTTGTCTGGGGGTTTTTCAACAACTTTGCCAATGAACTCAAAGTCTGCGGTGGGCACTGCCGATATGCTTCTTGCGGATTTTAACGGACGCAGTGAGCCTGACGGCCCCTCGGACGCGCCGGAGCTGGCGCCGCCGCGGTTGCGACTGCCCGAGCGAGGTCCGCTCCACGGAGGGAGAGATCCGAATGCGGCAAACCAACGAACAACGACGCTGCTGGCGAAACGCCTGGTACGGGCTGAGCCTGTGCGCGGCGATGGGCCTGACCGGCTGTCAGGTCGACCTCGGTGGGCAGACGCTGCCCAGTCCGTACTACCAGCAGGACGACATTCAGTACTTCCCGCCGGGACCGGAGTTCATGCTCACCAAGGAGGCTGCGGTGCAGAAAGAGTTCTCCGAAGACCAGGCAGCCCGGCAGTAGTCGAGGACACGATGCGGCGAGCGTTGCGCGGCAGATGGTGGAAAGGGTGCGCCGTGGCGATCAGCCTGCTGGCAGGCTGGATCGTCTCGCAGGAGGCGGTCCGTCAGGATCAGTCGCCGCTGCCCATGCCCTACGACCAGGCCGAAGATGTCCAGTACTTCTCGCCGGGCACCGAGTGGGTGCTGACACGTCACGTGCCGCACGCTACGACGGAAACCGATTCCCACGAACAACCGGAGTGAGTTCCCCAATGATGTGCGCAAGCGCGCCCGATGAGACTGTGCGCTTGTGCGTCGAATTATCGTCGAGCACTCGCTCGATGGGGCCGGCCTGTGGCCGCGGTCGTCTCGGCCGTCGGCAACCGTCCGGTTCCGCGTGCGAGTGTTGGGGGGACGACGCCCTCGGAGGCTGACGTCCAGGATGTTCGCCCTCGCTCCATGCGAGGTGCGCCCTGGTCGTCAGCAGCCGAGGGACTTTTTTCTTGCAGGTCGCCACGAGACGGTCGCCATTGCCATGAACATCACGGAAATGCAGTTAGCGCCCGAGGTCCAGGAGTGGGTCGACGTGGTGCTGATTTGGGTCGGCTTCGGCACGCTGGTGGGCCTGATGGCCAAGGCGGTGATGCCGGGCCGCGATCCCGGCGGCGCCGTGGCCACGCTGGCCATGGGCGTGGGCGGCACGGTCGTGGGCTGCGGCGTGCTGACCTATTTCTCCGGCCACCGCATCACGCCGGTCGGGCCGGTCGGCTTCCTGGTGGCCAGCGGCGGCGCGTTCGTGCTGCTGTTCTTCTACCGGCTGCTCAGCGGTCGCTTCTTTTACGAGGGCGACAAGGCACTGGTCATGCGAGGGTCGCGAGCACGAAGACGGGGACGGCGCTTGTATACGCACGTCGAGGAATGACCCCCGACCGCTTCGCCGCTCGCAGCTTGCCGAACCGCATTGGACCCCCAAGACGGCTGTGCCTCGCGCCCACGCGCATCGCGTGTAAACGCTAGCCTCGCCTCAAGTTTGCTCTACCCCCCGGTGGTTGCTACCGTAATGTGAGCGGGCGGCAGGGTTTCGCAACCGGCGTGCCAATCTTGCGCCAAGCGCGCGAAACCTCTCGGCACTTGCCGGTGTTTAATGGATCGCTCGACCGTGCAAAGGATGCGTTTCCCAGACAAGGGCCCAAGACATGCCTTTTTCCCGCATTTCTCTTGCCGCCGGCTTCTTCGCCCTGGCTCTGCTGCCAGTGGCCGCGGCCGGCGAGCTCGATCCCCACTCGGTTGCCCAGCGCGTCGATGAGCTGCTGGCCGAGGAAACCTACCAGGCCACGGCCGACACCGCGGAGCTGGCTCCTCGGACCGACGATGCCACGTTTTTGCGGCGGGTCAGTCTCGACCTGACCGGGGTGCCGCCGACGCCGGAAGAAATCACCGCGTTCGCTTTCGACACCACCTCCGACAAGCGCGCCCGCGCCGTCCAGCGGCTGCTCGCGCAGCGACAGTTCGGCGAGAACTGGGCCCGCTACTGGCGCGACGTCATCATGTACCGCCGCAGCGAAGATCGGGCACTGTTGGCCGCACCGGCTCTGTACCAGTTCCTCACCGACTCGTTCAACGGCCAGCCTCGCTGGGACGAGATTGCCCACCGCTTCATCACCGCCACCGGCGACGTACGCGAAGAGGGAGCCACGGCACTGATCATGGCCCAGATGGGCGGCGCCGAAGACACCACCGCGGAAATCTCCCGCATCTTCATGGGCATCCAGATTCAATGTGCCCAGTGCCACGATCATCCGACCGATCGCTGGAAGCGCGAACAGTTCCATGAGCTGACCGCCTTCTTCCCGCGGCTTTCGATCAGGCCGGTGCGAGTCGAGGGCAAGCGCCGCTCGTTTGCCGTCGTGCCGGTCGACAGGGGTCGCGTCAAGCGGCCCAACAACCCCCGCCAGGGCGCGCTCGAACACTTCATGCCCGATTTGGATCATCCCGAGGAAGAAGGCCAGTTGATGAAGCCGGTGTTCTTCGTCACGGGCCAACAGCTTGACGACGGCCTGCCCGACTCCGAGCGGCGCGAAACGATTGCCGATTGGATCACGGACCGCAAGAATCGCTGGTTCGCCAAGGCGTACGTCAACCGCATGTGGTCCGAAATGGTTGGCCTGGGCTTTTACGAGCCGGTCGACGACATCGGCCCCGACCGCGAGTGCTCGGCGCCCAAGACGCTCGACTACCTGTCGGATCGGTTCGCGGCCAGTGGCTACGACGTCAAGTGGCTGTTCGAAGTGATCGCCGCCACCGACGCCTACGGTCGCGAGAGCCGCTCGCGGATGGACGACGACGTGGCCCCCTTCACTGCCGCCTGCCCGCAACGCCTGCGGGCCGATCAGTTGTTCAATGCACTGGTCGAAGTGCTGGGCATTTCCGAAGGTGACGACGACGACAAGAAGGCGCGCAACTATCGGACCGCATTCAACAGTCCGCGCGGCCAGGTGAACAAGACATTCGGCTACGACCCGAGCGTGCGTCGCGACGAGGTAGCCGGCTCGATCCCGCAAGCCCTGTTCCTGATGAATTCTCCGCAACTGGCCCGGGCCATGAGCGGCGACGACCGCGGCACTTCGCTCGGCCGGATGCTCGACGAGATCTCCGACGACGAGGCGTTGGTCAGCGAGCTGTACCTGCGCTGCCTGGCCCGCGAGCCGAGAGAGTCGGAAATGAAGACGTGCCTGGAGCACGTGAGCAACAGCAACGAGCGGGCCGATGCCTTCGAGGACATCCTCTGGGCGCTGGTCAATTCCACCGAGTTCTTGAACCGTAACTAACAGCGTTCGTCCCGCGCCGCGGGATGGATTTCACGAGCAGGATCTGCATTGCCATGACCATGCACTTGCGTCATCAAGTCGACGTTTCGGTTTCCCGCCGCGGTGCGATTCATCGCCGCGATTTCCTGCGGGGTATTTCCACCGCGGCCGTGGCCGCCGGCACGCTGGGTTGGGGCGACCTGGTGACGCTGCAGGCCGGCGAACTCAAGAAGCGCGGCAAGTCGATCATCCTGCTGTGGATGCAGGGCGGGCCCAGCCCGTTCGAAACATTCAGCCCCAAGCCGGGACACGAAAACGGCGGCGAGACCAAGGCCATCGATACCTCGGTCGCCGGCATCCAGATCAGCGAAAACTTCCCGCAAACGGCCAAGGTCATGCACGAGGCGGCGCTGATCCGCTCGATGACCAGCAAAGAAGGCAGCCATCCGCGGGCCACGTACCTGGCCCACACCGGCTACCTGCCCACGGCCAACGTCAAGTATCCGGCCTTCGGCTCGAACGTAGCCGACCAGCTTCCGCGGCCCGAACTCGACCTGCCGTCGTTTGTGCGCATCGGCAACGGCAATCGCGACGGCAGCGGCGGCGGCCTGCTGGGGATCGACTTCGACCCGTTCGTGCTGAACAAGGCGGGCGAGCTGCCGACCAACGCCAAGCCCACCACGGCCGAGAATCGCTATTCGCGGCGGCTCGACCTGCTGGGACGACTGGAAGCCGACTACGCGGCCCAAGGCGCCGACTACGAGGTTTCGGAGCACAACAAGCTGTACCGCAAAGCCTCGAAGATGATCCTCAGTTCGCAGATGAAGGCCTTCGACCTGGAAGATGAACCAGCCGCTGTGCGGGCCGCGTACGGCGACTCGGAGTTCGGCATGGGCTGCCTGCTGGCCCGACGCCTGGTCGAAACCGGCGTGCCCAGCATCGAGGTGACGCTCAACGGTTGGGACACGCACTTCGAAAACTTCCCCCGTGTACGCGAATTGGCCGGCCAGGTCGACACGCCGCTGGCCTACCTGATCACCGATTTGAAGCAGCGCGGCATGCTCGACGACACGCTGGTCGTATGGATGGGTGAGTTCGGCCGCACGCCGCGCATCAATCCCCGCGCCGGACGCGACCACTATCCCAAGGCCTTCAACGTGCTGTTGGCCGGCGGCGGCGTGCGGGGCGGACAGGTGATCGGCACCACCGACGCCGGCGGTGCCGCGGTCGAAGACCGCCCGGTGACCGTACCCGATCTGCTGCAATCGTTCTGCCAGAGCCTGGGCATCGATGCCTCGTACGAGAACATCGCTCCCAACGGCCGCCCGATCAAGATCGTCGACGGCGGCAGTCCGGTGAGCGAATTGTTCGGCTAAGAGTCGGACCGCTCCGGACCGGGGCATTCGACGCGCGCCCGCGGCGCATCAAGCACCGGCGCGCCCCCCGATCCGCTCGGGTCGTGGGAATTTGGCGTGGCGGCCGATTCGCGTTAGCATTGACGGCATGACCACGCCGCCTGACGAGCCCGAATCCAAGCCACCCCACTTCGATTCGCTCGAGCAAGAGGCGTTTCTCAATCTCTGGCGCACTTACGACCGCCTGCACGTCCTCGAAGAAGACCTGTTCGGGCGCTATCGCCTCACGCCGCAACAATACAATGCCCTGCGGCTGCTGCGCGGCGAGGGCGAAGGCAAGCTGGCCACACTGGCCCTGGCCTCGCGGCTCGTCTCGCGGGCCCCGGACATCACGCGCCTGCTCGACAAGCTGGAACAGCGTGGGCTGATCGTGCGCGAGCGGCCGGCCGACAATCGCCGCATGGTGCTGATCGGCCTGACCGACAAGGGGCGCGATCTGCTGGCCAGCCTCGACGAACAGGTGCGGGCTTGTCACGCCCGCCAACTTGGCCATCTCGACAAGGAAAAGCTGCGGGCATTGATCTCGCTACTCAAGAGCGCTCGGTCGCCGCACGAGGAGTCAGGCAGCCACTGGCTGCCGACGGTATAATGAGTCGCCCGCCATGGGGCACCTCCCTGGGGGAGCAGCCGATTCGTTTAAAGAGGAATGTCCGTGTCGCAGGAAACCACCGTACTCCCTGAGGTCTGCCGATTCGACGCTGCCGGCGGGGCGAGGATCTACCGCGTCTCGTGCGACGCCTTTCCGGGGTTTGTCGTCCATTGCTACCTGATTCTCAACTACGGCCCGCCCACGCTGGTGGACGTGGGCAGCGGATTCGGCGACGCGAACGATCAGTTGCTGGCCGGACTGGAAAAGGTACGCACCGAGTTCGGCGAAACGGTCGGCCTGGCGGACATCGAGCGGATCATCATCACGCACGGACACATCGACCACTTCGGCGGGTTGTCGTTCCTGCACGAGAAGATGCCTCAGGCCGAGATCGCTATTCACCAGCTCGACGCGCGGATTCTGACCGCCTTCGAAGAGCGGGTCGAGGTGGCCAAGAAGGCCATTCGGCGATTCCTGCAGCAGTCCGGCGTCAGCGACGACATGCTGCAAGGCTTCATGGACGTCTACGGCTACTCGAAGAAGAACATGCACAGCCTGCCGGTGGCCCGCACCCTGGTCGACAACCAGAAGCTGGACGGCTTGCGGTTCATCCACACGCCGGGGCACTGCCCGGGCCAGGTGTGCATCATGGTCGGCGACGTGCTGCTCTCGGCCGATCACATCCTGCCGCTGATCACTCCGCACCAGGCGCCCGAGAGCATCATGCCCTACACGGGTCTGGGTCACTACCTGGAGTCGCTGGGCAAGGTGGCTCGGGTCGAGGGCATTCGCATGGCCCTGGGCGGGCATCAAAAACCGGTCGAGAACGTCTACCAGCGCATCGTGGAGATTCGCGAGAGCCACGAGCGCAAGCTGGAAAAAGTTTGGGGCGTGGTGGAGAAGTCGCCGGAGCCGCTGACGATGAACGACATCTCCTCGCAGCTCTACGTGCACGTGAAGGGCTTTCACGTGCTGTTGGCGCTCGAGGAAGTGGCCGCGCACGTCGAGTATCTGTACCAGCACAACCGGCTGGCGATCGCGAACCTCGATGAATATCGACGCGAAGAAAACCCGGCCATCCGCTACGTCGTGGCGTAGGACGCGCAGCTACTTCGCCTTGCTTGCCGCCTTGCGGTCGATCGGCAGATAGTCCGACGGCGTGCGTGCCGCCGCCAGCAGTCTCTCCATGCGGGCCACGACGTCGGGATGTTCTTCCGCGATGTCATTCGTTTCGCCCAGATCGGCCGACAGGTCGAAGAGTTCGAGCGAGGCAGCCGGTTTGTTTCGCACCGCCTTCCACTTGCCCTGCCGCACGGCCTGGCTGAATCCGCGTTCGGGAAACTCCCAGTAAAGATACTCGTGCTCGGGTTGCGGGCGCGACGCGTTCTTGCCCAACAGCGTGGGCACCATCGAGATGCCGTCAATGTCCGCGGGAGCCTGAGCCCCGGCGAGTTCGGCCAGGGTGGGCAGTGCATCCCAAAAAGCCCAGGGCTCGTCGCTGGTCGTGCCGGCGGCAATCTTGCCGGGATAGCGCACGATCATCGGCACGCGGATGCCGCCCTCGTACAAGTCGCGCTTGATCCCCCGCAGCGGACCCGAGCTGTTGAAGAATTCCGGGTCAGCGCCCCCTTCGCGATGCGGGCCGTTGTCGCTGGTGAAGAACACGACCGTGTTGTCGGCCAGGCCGAGCTCTTCCAAACGATCGAGCAGGCTGCCCACTTGCGTGTCGAGATACGTGATCATCGCCGCGTGATTCTTCTGGGCCTGCGGCCACGACTCGTCGGAGTAGGGATCGTCGCTGGGGACTTCCATCCCCTTCTTGCCCGCCTCGTTATTGGCGTGCGGCTGGGTGAGTGCCAGGTAGAGAAAGAACGGCCCGCCCTGCTCGCGCTCGACGAAGGCCAGCGCTTCTTCGGCGAACAGATCGGCCGAATAGCTCACCCGCTTCGAAGCGACGCCGCCGGAGACGACGTTTTCCAGCGGCACGCGCTGCTCGTTCCGCCACAGGTAGTCGGGATAGTAGTTGTGGGCATGCCGCTGGTTGAGGTAGCCAAACCAGTAGTCGAAGCCCTGCCGGGTGGGAATGCCCGTGGTGTCCGGTTCGCCCAGTCCCCACTTGCCGACGATCCCGGTGGCGTAGCCGGCGCTCTTGAGCACTTCGGCCACGGTCACGTCGCCGGGCTCGAGCGGCACGCGGGCGTTGGATCGCACGCGGCAGTGGCCGGTGTGCAGGCCCGTCATCAACGTGCAGCGCGAGGGAGCACAAACCGTGCTGCCCGCATAGCAACTCGTGCACCGCAGCCCCTGGCTGGCCAGTCGATCGATGTTCGGGGTACGGATGCGTTTCTGCCCGTAGCAGCCCAGATCGCCGTAGCCCAGGTCGTCGGCCATGATCCAGATGATGTTCGGCTTGTCGGCCGGCGCGGCAGCCGCCATCCGGCAAGCGAATGCGCCGACGTACAGCACCAGCGCCGCGAGGACGAGTCGGGCGACGGCTTTCGAGGCGTTGTGCATGGCTACTCCTTCGCTTTCGCGGTTGATGGTCCGCGACTCAGTATGCGTGAGACGCGGCACGGGATCAACGCAGGCGATGCTATTCGTCGTTGAGTAGTTTCCGCGCTCGCCCGAGGGCCTCTTGGGCGGCGGCGTCGAGCGTGGGATAAGCCAGGCCCAGCGATTCAAGCTTGCTGACGATGACGTCGGAAACGACGACGCGGCTGAACCACTTGCGGTCGGCGGGCACGACGTACCAGGGCGCCCACTCGGTGCTGGTATAGCTGAGCATTTCCTCGAAGGCCTTTTCGTAGTCGTCCCAGAAGGCGCGCTCGCGTACGTCGGCCTCGGAGAACTTCCAGTTCTTGTCCGGCGAGTCGAGCCGGGCCATGAAGCGCTCCTTTTGCTCGTCCTTGGAAAGGTGCAGAAAGAACTTCAGCACTTCGAAATTGTTGCGCTCCAGGTAGCGTTCGAAGGCATTAATCTCTTCGAAGCGGTTGGCCCACAGCTCCTGCTGCTCTTTGCGCGAGGCCTGCAAGTGCTCGCGGCCGAGCAGCTCGGGATGCACGCGCACCACCAGCACCTCCTCGTAGTACGAGCGGTTGAAGATCCCGATGTTGCCGCGCTCGGGCAGCGCCCGGACGTAGCGCCACAGATAGTCGTGATCCAGCTCTTCCTCCGAAGGGACCTTGAAGCTCTTCACCTGGCAGCCGGCCGGATTGACCCCCGACATCACGTGCTTGATCGTGCCGTCTTTGCCCGAGGCATCGATCCCCTGCAGGATGATCAACAACCCGTAAACATTCTGGGCGTGGAGCTTGGATTGCAGGTCGGCCAGCTTCTCGACGTCGGCGGCGAGCTTGTCCTGGGCCTGGGACTTGTCCCCGAAGGGCTCGGTCGCGGCGGTGTCGTAGTCGCGCAGGCGGACGTTGGTGCCCGGCGGCACGCGAAAGCGTTCGACGTTCATGATTCCTCCGCCGCCAGGCTGCCGTCGCGCTCGACCAGCCGGCACCAGGGATGCGGCGCGATCGGCGGTTCGAATCGTTCCGGATGAAATAGGTGGGCTAGAATCTCCAAACTGTCGACCAGCCGGGGGCCCGAACGATTGAAGTAGGCGTTGCCGTCCACGGCGAACACGCGATGGTCGCGCACGGCCGAGAGCGTCTGCCACTTGGGAAACGCCGCCAGCGGCGCGGCTTCGGCGACCGTCCGCTCCAGGTCGAACCCGCACGGCATGACGACGATCACCTGCGGATCGAAGCGGACGATCTGCTCCCAATCGGCATACGTGCTGTGCTGCCCGGCGACGACCAGCGGGCAGCGTCCGCCCGCCCAGGCGATCAGCTCGGGCATCCAGTTGGCGGCCAGCATCGGCGGCTCGATCCACTCGAGACAGGCCACGCGCGGCACTTCGCCCGCAGACAAATCGGCGGTTGTGGAGCGCACCCGGTCCACGCGGGCCTGGAGCCCGGCAACCACGTCGGCGGCCGTGGCCTCGACGCCGGCCGCTTTGCCGATACGGCGGATATCGTCGAACACGTCGGCCAGGTGGGCCGGATTGAGTGCCAGGACTTGCGATTCCGCGAGTGACGGCCGCTCGCGCACCGCCGCCACGACATCTTCGTAGCGCACGGCACACACGTCGCATTGGGCCTGCGTCACAATCAGATCGGGAGCTAGCTCGGCGAGCTTGTCCACGTCGATCGCGTACAGCGCCGACTGCTCGGCGGCCAGTGAACGCACCTGGGCGTCGATCTCTCCGCTGGCGGCCGTGGCCTCGACCAGCGAGCGCGTGAGCCGCGGCTTGGCGTGCACCTCGGGCGGAAAGTCGCACTCGTGGCTCACCCCCACGACCCGCTCGCCGAGTCCGAGCAGGTACAGCATTTCGGTGGCGCTGGAAATCAGTGACGCAATCCGCTTGGGGGTAGTCATGCGGCGCAGCTTACACCCCGCGCCCGCGCGACTCAAGCGGCGGGTGGCCGCGGGTCGCACAGTTGACCCGACGCGGCCGGCATCCCTAAGCTTACAGACGTGCCGGCGAACGATTCGGCGAGCGATCCCGCTTGCCAACCTTGCCGAGAAAGGTGGCCCAGCGATGAAGATGTTTGTGGCCGGCCAGTGGGTCGACACGCCGAAGAAAATCGAAGTCAAGAATCCGTTCGACGGCTCGGTCGTCGACACCGTGCCGCAGGGCAGCGCCGACGACGTCGATCAGGCCCTGGCCGGATTGCTCGAAGGGGCCCGGATCATGCGGGCCATGCCGGGCCACGAGCGCTACAAGATCCTCCGCCGCGCGGCCGACCTGGTCGACCAGCGCAGCGAAGAGCTCGGCCGCCTGATTAGCCGCGAGGAAGGCAAGGTGCTGGCCGAAGGCCTCACTGAGGTTTCCCGCGGGCGCGAAACGCTCGAGCTCTCAGCCGAGGAGGCCAAACGGCTGGGCGGCGAGGTCGTGCCGCTGGATGGCGCTCCGGGGGCGGCCCACAACCTCGGGTTTACGCTGCGCGTGCCGTGCGGCATCGTGGCGGCCATCAGCCCGTTCAACTTCCCGCTCAACCTGGTGTGCCACAAGGTCGGGCCAGCGTTGGCGGCGGGCAACGCCGTGATCGTGAAACCGGCCAGCGACACGCCGCTGTCGGCCCTCGCGCTGGTCGAGATCCTGCTCGAAGCCGGGCTGCCGCCGCAGGCCATCGCCTGCGTCACCGGGCCCGGCAGCACGCTCGGCGACGCGCTGGCCGGCGATCCTCGGGTGCGCAAGATCACCTTCACCGGCAGCCGCGAAGTGGGTGAGCACATCTGCCGCACCGCGGGTCTGAAGAAAGTGACGATGGAGCTAGGTTCCAACAGTCCGATCATCGTCATGCCCGATGCCGACCTGGACAAGGTGGCGGCGGCCACCGCGGCCACGGGGTACGCGAACGCCGGCCAGGTGTGCATCTCGACGCAGCGCGTGATCGTCTTCGATCGCGTGTACAGCGACCTGCTCGACGTGCTCAAACCCAAGGTCGAGGAAATCACGCTCGGCGATCCGCTGGACGAGAAGAGCAAGATGGGCCCCATGATCCGCACCAGCGACGCCGAGCGCGTCGAAAGCTGGATCGCCGAGGCCGTCTCGGGCGGGGCAAAGATCGTCGCCGGCGGCCATCGCACCGGGACTATGTTCCAACCGACACTCGTGGCCGACGTCGACCCGCGGATGCGGATCAGTTGCGAAGAACTGTTCGGCCCCGCCGTGGCCGTGAGCCGGGCCTCGTCGATCGAAGAGGCCATCAGCATGGCCAACGACTCGCCCTACGGCCTATCGGCCGGCATCTTCACCGAGAACGTCCGCTGGGCGATGCAGTTCGCCCGCCAGGTCGACAGCGGCAACCTGCACATCAATTGGGGCCCGCAATGGCGCGCCGACCTGATGCCCTACGGCGGGCTCAAGCACAGTGGCTTCGGCAAGGAAGGGCCCAAGTACGCCGTCGAAGAAATGACCGAACTCAAAATGGTCGTCTTCCACGACGTCTGACGCGGCGGGGGCGCCACTACGCCTCCGGGTTTTCGCCGCCGGCGGCGGCGCCCTCGGGCGCGGCGCCGGCGGGGTTCGACTGCGTGGGATCGGCGCTTTCGGCCTCGGTCTTGTTATTGGTGGACTGCCGCTGGCCGGTGCCCCGATAGAGATCGTCGGCATCGAGCACGTTCTGCAACACGAACTCTTTGGGGAACTCCCGATCCAGTTGATGCAGGACGCGGCGATAATGGTCGATCGATTCGATCAGCTCATCGCTGGTAGCAGCATCGTCCAGCAGCTTGGGATAGGCGTCGAGCACGTTGCGCCACTTGTCGAAGCCTTCTTCGTACAGGCTCGCGGCCTGCGTGATCTCGGCGTCGGCGAAGGCCTGGTCCGCATCGTACACGAGCTTGCGGGCGGCAAGCGCGTCGTCCTGCTGCTCGACTTCGCAGCGCAGCTTCCAGTAATCGTAGTTGACGATGCCGCGGTCGATGTCGATGGCGCGGGCCATCTCGTCGGCGAAGGTGGCCTCCTCGGCGGCCTGCAGCGCGGCGGCGCGGTCCTCGCCCTCGACGCGGTCGGCCACGTCGCGATGCGTCACTTCGATCTTCAGAGAGATGGGGAACATCATCTGCTGTTGCTTGCTCGTGCGGCTCTCGGGCGAGGTGTTGTAGGCGTCGCGTTCTTCTTCGGAAAGGGCCGCGATGCGCTCCTCGCGAATCTGCTCGCGGAGTCCAGGCGCGAGTTCCTCGAGTTTCGCCTGCGCTTGCTTTGATTTTTCCTCGTAATCTTCCTTTTCGTTGAGCCGAGCAAAGACGTTGTACTTCGTGGGGAAGTCGTGATTGGAGAACTCCGCCCAGTTCTCGGCCGCCTGCCGCCAGGCGTTCTTGGCCACCTCGCCGAACGTGCCTTCGCTCTCGATGGCCTCGGCATAGTTGATCAGGCACATCACGGGGTGGGAGTAGAACAACAGGGGCGATTGGCCGCGCAGCGGCACGCCGCGGGCCACGGCCTCTTCGGCCTTGAGCATCCACTGGCGGCCGACCAGCCAATTGTCGCGCTGCGAGACGGGCACGCTGCCGTGGAAGTCATCGTCTTCGACGAACATTTCCCGGAACTGCACGTGCTCGTCGGCCCGGCCGATCTTCTGCGCGATCGTGAAACCGATCTTGCCCAGCAGGCGCGGTTCGTCCTTGTTGTAGGTCGTGCCTTCCTTGAGGAAGTCGATGCCCTTGATGACCCAGTAGTAGCGGTCGTGATAGTCGTCGAACTCGACCGAGATGTTGTACGACAGGTTCCAGCCCTGAAACACCCAAACGCTGACGAAGTTGGGCTGCAGCCGGGCGATCTGCTCGAGCGTGGCCGAGAGATTCACCCAGTCCTCGGTCTTGCGATATTCGTTGGCCTTTTCCCACAGCAGGTTGGCGGCGATGTTGCGCATGCCGAGGGTCGCCAGGCGAATCGTTTCGCTGGCCGGATCGATCTCGCCGAGCTGGGCCTGGCCGAGTTGGTAGCGCTCGCGCATTTGGGCCAGTTGACCACCGTCGCTGTCGGTGGTCTGCGGCTGGCTGAGCCACGACAGCGGCAACAATAGCGCCACGATGATGCAGGCATAGACAATCTTGCGATAAAAACGCTTCTGCTGGTTCATCGAGCCACCTCGCGCATTCTGAGAAAGAAGTATCCGATGGCGAACATCGCGATTACGAATCCCACCCCGCTGAGCACCTGCACCAGCAGCAGGTCGGGCGGAATATCGTAGCCGTGCGCCACGTATTCGACGCTGTCGAATTGTCCAAAGTCGGGCAACAGGCTCGTCACCGACGTCATGACGGCCATGAAGACGACGTCGGCCGCCTTCACGACGTCGGTCGTCAGTCCGGGCTCCAGTTGTACCGTCACGTTCTTCTGCTGCACGAGCCGGATGAACGACTCGGCCGGTCCGCCGCCTTCGACCGTGCCGGCGGCGACGTCGAAGATGAATCCCGTCGAAGTACCCAGCACCAGGGCCGCCAGCGTGGCCAGCATGGCCACCGGGCCACTCAGGAACGTGCTGAACATCACTCCCAGGCTCGTCACCAAAAGCATCCGCACCCAAATGCCCAGGAAGCCCTTGATGAAGTTGACCTGGAAAGACGCATCGCGGGCCCGCAGGTACAAGTCGGCCTTGGCCACGCCGAAGTACTGCCCGCTGTCGAGGCACTGCATTTCGATTTCGAGCTCGCCCTCGGGTGCCAGGTCCTCGAACAGGTCGATCGTGCGGCCCTCGGGCGTGGTCAGCTTGCGCGGGATCTCGATCGGGTTGACCGTTCCGTCCTTGGCCTGGAACACCTCGACGGCGCTTTCGATGCCGATGTTGCGCGGGTTGCGCAGCTTGAGCGTGCCGCGAATCGGCTGTTCGATGTCCCCCTTGTGCGAGCGGAAGACGCGCACGGTCATTTCGATTGGAAGCGAATCGCCGTAGCGCTCGGGGGTAATGCCGTCGAATCGCCAGACGGCGGCCGCCAGCGTGGCACCTTCGATGAAGCTGCGGTACTTCCACTCGTTGCCCACGTTGATGCCGCGCGACACGGCGGCCCCGCTGCGATCCCGAAAGCGCAACTCTCCGTATTCGGGCACGCGGGCATTGAACATTCCGCGCGGCGGGCCAAGCACGTAGCGCGTTTCGTCGCCGTCCTCGACCGGATCGATCTCGTGCCAGTGGCCATTCACCGTATTGGTCGAACCCGTGCCGTCGGCCTCGAGCGTCACCTCGTGGCGGTGGCTGTGCTCCGGCTCGGTGCGGCCGGCCCGCTGATCGGAGCTGCCGCCGGGCAGCGGCTCGAGCGAAGCGACTTCGACTTCGTGCGTGTGATTCAGCAGCCGCACGACGAAGAAGTAGCTGAACACGCCCATCAAGGCCAGTAGCATCGTGCCGATCAGCGAGAAGCCGATGATCCGCCCCAGCACGATCTCGCCGGGCCGCACCGGCTTGGTGACCACCGTGTGGATCGTCTTGTTCTTGATGTCGGCCGGCAGGCTGAACACGCTCAAGAACAGCGCCATCAGCAACACCAGGTAGGTCGTCGCCGTGAGCACGAAGCTGATGTAGAGCGTGGCCGGATCGTTGCTATCGGTGTCGAGAAACCAGCCCGCGAACAGCAGAATCAACAGGAACACGCCGAAGCCGACCAGCACGCGTCGGCGGAGCGACTCTTGCACGGCCAGCCAGGCCAGGGCCATCACACGACGCGGCGAGAGGGCGATCAAATCGCCGAGACCGCGCTTCAGAAAGCGGAACACCCGGTCGCCGCCATCGAGCGGACCGTAGCGAAACGCGGCGATCAAGTAACCGCCGACCAGCGCCAGCAGCGCAAGGATGCCGGCGGCCTGCAAGAAGAACAACAGCGCCGGAGCGATCCAATCGCCGAAAGGAATCGGTTCGTTTTCGAGGACCATGGTAACTCGTGCGGAATATCAGCCGCCGGTCAAGCGGGCAATGTTTACTTCTCTTCTTCGGGGCGAGCCCGGCGACCGGGGCGTGCTTCGCTGTCGCGGACGATCGAAAGGAACAGGTCTTCCAGCGTGGTCGTGGGGTTGTCCATCATCAACACGTTGCCCTGGTGACGCTCGATCACCGCGCGAATCTCGGCCTGCGCCTCAGCGCTTAGGCCGCGGGCGCGGATTTCGGTTTCGTCGCGCAGCTTGAGCAGGCTATCGACCCGGCCCAGCTCCTTGAGCTCTCCCTGGTGCAAGATCGCGATGCGGTCGCACACGTCCTGCACGTCGGCCAGCAAGTGGCTGCTCATCAGCACGGTCTTGCCCTGCTCCTTGAGCCGGATGATCAGGTCCTTGATCTCGCGCGTGCCGATCGGGTCCAGCCCGCTGGTGGGCTCATCGAGCAGAATGAAGTCGGGGTCGTTGATCATGGCCTGGGCCAGACCGATCCGCCGGGCCATTCCCTTGGAGTATTCTTTGAGCTGGCGCCGCTTGTCCTTGTTCAGGCCCACCAGCGTGATCAGCTCGGCGGCCCGCTCGCGGCGCACCTTGGCGGGCATGTCGAACAGCCGCCCGTAGAAGTCGAGCGTTTCCTCGGCGTTGAGAAACCGGTACAGGTACGACTCTTCGGGCAGGTAGCCGATCCGCTCGTTCTTCGAGACGTCGGTGGCGTCGCGCCCAAAGACCAGTGCCTTGCCGCTGGTGGGAAACAGCAGTCCCAGCAGCAGTTTGATCGTGGTCGTCTTGCCCGAGCCGTTGGGTCCCAACAGCCCGAAGATTTCGCCGCGGCGAATCTCCATGTCGAGCGCGCGAAGGGCCCGCACCTTGCGGCGTCCCCAGAAGTCGCGGTAAACCTTGGTCAGGTTCTGCGTTTCGACGACGACATCGGGGGGCATACGGTGACCTCGAGTTGGAACGAACTGTAGGGGGACAGGGGGCTCTGCAGGACGCGATGTGCCTCGGGTCAGCCGCGCGGCGAAGTGCCGATAAGTGCTCGGCCGGGGCAGAAAACTGCCGCCAGCCGTGTGTCCGGACCTACGATCCGATACGCTCCGAGCGGCTCGAGAGTTCGCCCGCCTGCGACGCAGGGGCCTTCTTCTGCCCCGATTCCCCCGTTTGGGTCATGGTAAACATTCACTATACACCAGCTTAGAAATTGCTTGCAAGCTGCCGACCTCGCCCGCGGGCCCCCTGCGGGCGGCGAACCCGCGGCACCCACGCCCCATCAAGACAATGGCCCGGCCATCGAGTAAACTTCAGCGGTTTTGGGCACCCGGGCGACGCCTCGGCCAAGCGCGGAGCCGGCCCGCGCATCGGCTACGACCCCGCTTCGGCCACAACCGCGCGCATCGAACGAGACGCCCCGAGGACGACGCCCATGGCGACCCACCCCGTGCTGGCCGACGACGCCGCCCAGTTTCTGGCCAGCCGCATCAATTACGAGCGGGCCGCCACCGTTCCCTACGGCAAGCGCGATTTCCGCCTCGACCGGATGCGGCAACTGCTCGCGCGTCTCGGAAACCCGCACGATGGTCTGCGGATTGCGCACATCGCCGGCACCAAGGGCAAGGGGTCGGCCGCGGCGATGCTGGCCGCCGTGCTCACCGCCGCCGGCTATCGCACCGGTCTGTACAGCTCGCCACACCTGGACCGCGTGGAAGAACGATTGGCGATCGACGGCGTACCCTGTCCTGCGGACGAACTGGCCGAGCTCGTCGCGCAAGTGCGCCCCGTCGTAACGGCCATGGACGCGGAAAGCCCTGGCCCGGAGGGCGAGTCGACGCGGCCCACGTATTTCGAAATCGTCACGGCGTTGGCCCTGCTGCGTTTCGCTCAGCAAGGCACGCAGGCAGCCGTGCTCGAGGTGGGCATGGGCGGCCGGCTCGATTCGACGAACGTCTGCCGGCCGCTGGTGTCGGTGATCACGAGCATCAGCCTCGACCACACGCAGCAGCTTGGCTCGACGCTGGCGGCCATCGCGGCGGAAAAAGCCGGCATCATCAAGCCCGGCGTGCCGGTGGTCAGCGGCGTGCAGGCACCCGAGCCGCGAGACGTGATTGCCAAGATCGCCGCCGAGCGTGGTTGTCTGCTGGTCGAGTTCGGCCGCGACTTCGACTCGACCTACCACCCGCCCCAGCGCCTCGATCGGGCCGCGCAACCGGCGCTCGTGGACTTTCACGATCGCAGCGGCAACTTCGGGCTGGCCTGCCAGGGACTTGAATTGTCGTTGCTCGGAAGCCACCAGGCCGCCAATGCCGCGGTCGCGCTGGCAACGATCGCCCAACTGCGGCGATCCGGCTTCGACATCGCCGAGAGCGCCATCCGGCAGGGACTGGCGTCGGTGCGGTGGCCGGCGCGGGTGGAAGTGCTCAGCCGCCGCCCGACCATGGTGCTCGACGCCGCGCACAACGTCGCTTCGGCGCAAGCGCTGGTGCAAGTGTTGGGCGAGAGCTTTGCCGCCAGACGGCGGGTGCTGGTGTTTGCCACCACGCGCGACAAGGATCTGCGCGGCATGCTCGAAGTGCTGTTGCCGCATTTCGACGACGTCGTGTTCACGCGCTATTGGAGCAACCCGCGCAGCGTGCCGCCCGAGGCATTGGACGCGGCCGCGGCGGAGCTCGGATCGACGCGGCGGCAGATGTGTCCCGATCCGGCGACCGCGTGGCAGGCCGCTTCGCGGTTGGTGGGACCCGACGATTTGCTGTGCATCGCCGGATCCTTCTTTATCGCCGCCGAAATGCGCGCCGCCATCGCACAAACGACCAGCGGCAACCACAACGCGGCAACAACGCGCTAGGCCCGTGGCCAATTGCGCGGCGTCCAATCGGCTTCCCACACCTCCTCGCGATCGTCGCCATCCAGCGGCGGCGGCAACTCGGCCCGCTCGAACGCTTCGTCCAAAGCCGCCGCGCGGTCGAGCTTGTGCAGCAGGGCCGCGATGTAGGGATCGGCCCAGGGGACCAAATCGGCAAACCCGCGCGGAGCGGGCAGGTACGGGTCGCAAACGGGCGAGACTTCAACGGCGGTGCAGTGAATCGTGCGTGTCACGGTTGGTTCCTCGTGGATGAAGGAAACATTTCGACGAAGGGAATGGCCTGCGCGGGCACGGGTGCGGACGCCAGGCAGGCTGTCGCGTAGAGAAGCCACGAGGCTAGGAAGCAATTTGCGGGCCAATCGTGCGCCCAAGCGGCAAGATAATCCGACAAAGCGATGCAATCGGGCGTTGAAGCAACCGCCGCAACGCTTTACAGAGACGAAGCCCCAATCGACAGGCTTTGCCCAACCCGCAAAAGATCGCGGAGCGGCTCCGCAAGAATTTCAAACCGTGTGCAAGCATCGTCCAGCGCGGCAGCTCACGCGGCCGCGGGACCGTCAACCGCCGCGATCTCTTCGCGCAGCACTTCCACCGCGCGCAGCAGCTGCGGGTCGAATTCGGTCGGCGACCCCGTGGGAAGTTCCGCCTCGGGCTCGCCCGGCGAAAGGTCGGCCGGCGGTACGACGTCGCGCAAGCGGCGTTGCTCGACCAGCTCGGAGATCTGCTTATCGTCGAGCTTCACCTCCAGGCCCGGATCGGGGCGCACGCCCCACTCGTCCTGTTCGGTGCTCGATTCGAAGCGATGGATATTCTTGCCGCTGGGTCGCCAGTAGTTGGCGATCGTCAGCTTGAGCAAACTGCGGCCGCCTTCCAGCGAGATCATGTTCTGCACCGTGCCCTTGCCCCAGGTGCGGTTGCCGACGACGGCGGCCCGACCGTGATCCTGCAAGCAAGCGGCGACGATCTCCGCGGCGCTGGCGCTGCGATCGTTGACCAACACGACCAGCGGCAGGTCCTGATACTCGCCGCGACCGCTAGCCCGGGCTTCGTTACGAATCCGCTCGTCGCGGCCGCGCGTGGTAACAATCACCGCGCCGCGCGGCAGGAACATATCGCACACTTGCTCGGCGGCATCGAGCAGGCCCCCGGGGTTGTTGCGCATGTCGAGGATCACTCCCTGGCAGTCGCGTTTGGTCAGCCAGGCCAGGGCGCGGTGCATCTCCTCGACGGTCGATTCGCCGAACGAATTGATCCGCAGGTAGCCGATCTTCTCTTCGCCGGGCAGCATGAAGTTCCAGCTTCCGTCGCGCTGCCGCAGGTCGCCCAGCACCGAGTCGATCTTGATGCGGGCCCGCACGAGCTTGAAGTCGATCGGCTCGTCGTGTCCTTCGCGCTCGACCGAGATCGTGACCGGCTCGCCCTCGCGGCCGCGAAGCCAGCCGACGATTTCGTTGAGGTTGCGCTTGGCCGTCTTGCGGCCATCGATGGCCACGATCTGATCGCCGGCACGCACCCCTGCCTTGTAGGCCGGCGTGCCGACCAGCGGGCTCATGACGGTCAGTTGCTTATCATCGCCTTCGAGGCTGACTTCGATGCCGATGCCGCCGTATTGCTGGTCGATCGCTTCCTTAAATTGCGGTGCCTGACTGCTGGGCAGGTAGGCCGAGTAGGTGTCGAGCCGCGAAACCATGCCGTCGAGCGCCCCTTCGAACAACTGCTGCTCGTCGACCGGCTCCACGTAGTAGCGATCGATGATGGCCAGCGCCTCGGAGAGCCAACGGCCATAAGGGTTGCGGTCGGCCCGTTCGTAGCAGGCCACCGAAACCACAACGGTAGCCAGAATCAGCCACAGGGTGCGTCGCGGCATGCGAAGTGTTCCTCTCGAGACCCAGGGGCGAAGTTGAACGACATCCGTTTCCCGCCGGTGACTTGCGGTCTGTCTCTATCGTACCTGCTGCTGGCCGGACGGGCAAAAAACCAAGGGCCGACGGCATAGCATTTCGCGCCGAACTTCCACCGGTTTTTTCCCGCGACGCAGAATGTGCGCGTGCCGCGGCAGCGCGAGGCGACATCTGGCAGCCGCGCCCTGAAACATTACGCCCACTTCGGGCACGCCTGGCCCGGCAAGAACCTCCCGCCCGCGGGATGGCTCCGGCCGCTTCGCGCGGTACAATGGGCGGCACCTACCGCGAAGATCGCACGCCCCCGTTCCTCCCGCCCACGATTCGCACCCGAACCCGCCCGAGCCCCCGAACCCGCCCGAGCCTATGAAAAGCACGAAGCGCCTCGCGCGGCTGGTACTCTTGTGTGGGCTGTCGATCGTCGGAGCGGTTGCCCGCGGCGACGAGCCGGCAGCATCGTTGACCTTCGAGGAACATATTCGACCGATTCTCAAGGCGCACTGTTTCCACTGCCACGGCGGCGAAGACGAAACCGAAGGCGGGCTCGATCTTCGGCTGCGGCGGCTGATGGCCGATGGCGGCGATTCGGGACCGGCCATCATGCCCGGCAAGCGCGACGAGAGCCTGCTCTACCAGCGCGTGGCGGCCGGCGAGATGCCGCCCTCGCAAGACAAACTGAGCGCCGCAGACGTGGCGCTGATCGGCGAGTGGATCGACGCAGGCGCCGCCACGGCCCGCGACGAGCCCGAAACGCTGAAACCGGGGCTGCAGATCACGGCCGAAGAGCGCGCCTTCTGGTCCTTTCAACCGATCCCCGCGGCCGTGCCGATTCCGAGCTTCTCGGCCAGCGATCGGGTGAGCACGCCCATCGATGCCTTTCTGGCCCGGGCCCTGCGCGCGAAAGAGCTCTCGTTCTCGCCCGAGGCGGATAAGGCCGTGCTCTTGAAGCGGGCCTACTTCGACCTGATCGGACTGCCTCCCAGCCGCGAGGAGCTGGCGGCCTTTCTGAGCGACGACGATCCGCAGGCCTACGAGTTGGCCATCGACCGCCTGCTGGCTTCGCCCCACTACGGCGAGCGCTGGGGGCGCTATTGGCTCGACGTGGCCGGCTACGCCGACTCCGACGGCTACACGTCCGAGGATCGCGTGCGTCCGTTCGCTTACAAGTATCGCGACTACGTCATTCGCTCGCTCAATGCCGACAAACCCTTCGACCGCTTTATTACCGAGCAGCTCGCCGGCGACGAACTGACCGACGGCAACTTCAGCCAGCTCACGCCCGAAAAAATCGAGCTGCTCTCGGCCACGGGCTTTCTGCGGATGGCGGCCGACGGCACCGCCACCGGCGGCATCGACAAGGACCTGGCCGCCAATCAGGTGATGGCCGACACGATCAAGATCGTCAGCACGTCGCTCTTGGGCCTGAGCGTCGGCTGCGCCCAGTGCCACGACCACCGCTACGATCCCATCCCGCAGACCGACTACTATCGCCTGCGGGCCGTCTTCGAACCGGCCTACGACTGGAAACATTGGCGCACCCCCGACGCGCGGCTCGTGTCGATGTGGACCGACGCCGACCGGGCGAAAGCCGCCGAAGTCGACGCCGAGGCCGCCAAGGTGCGTGCCGAACGCGAGGCCCGGCAAGCCGCGCTCATCGCCGAGGCGTTCACCAAGGAACTCGAAAAGTTCCCCGAGGACCAGCGCGACAGGCTGCGCGAAGCCTTCGATACGGCCGCCGACCAGCGCACCGACGAGCAGAACAAACTCGTCGAGCTGAATCCCAAGCTCAACATTTCGGCCGGCGTGCTCTATCAGTACAACCCAGGGGCCGCCGAAGAGCTGAAGAAGTTCGACGAGCGCATCAACGCGATCACGGCCAAGAAGCCCTTCCAGGATTTCATTCCGGTCATGAGCGAAGTGCCGGGCCAAGTGCCCGAGACGTTTCTCTTCCACCGCGGCGATCACGAGCAGCCGCAACAGTCGATCGCCCCGGGCACGTTGACCGTCTGCGCACCTCCGGACGCAGTCGTGGACATCGCCGCCAACAGCCCTGCGCTGCCGACGACCGGGCGCCGTCTGGCGCTGGCGCACTGGCTCACCGGACCGGGAAATCCGCTCACGGCCCGGGTGCTGGTCAATCGCGTGTGGATGAAGCACTTTGGCCGCGGGCTGGTCAACACGCCGGCCGACTTCGGCGCGATGGGCGAAACGCCCTCACACCCGGAACTGCTCGATTGGCTCGCCCGCGACTTCATCGAGGGCGGCTGGAAGCTCAAGCGGCTGCACAAACTGATCATGACTTCGACGGCCTACCGCCAGGCGTCCGCCTACGACGAGCAGGCGGCCGCGGTCGACGCCGACAACCGCCTGTATTGGCGGATGCCGGTGCAACGGCTCGATGCCGAGGCCGTACGCGACCGCATCCTGGCCACTACCGGCGTTTTGAATCTCAAGCAGTTCGGCTCGCCCGTGCCGGTGAAGGAAGACGCCGTGGGCCAGATCGTGGTCGGGCCGGACGTGCCCGAGGGCAGCGACTCGCCGGTCGGGCACGAGGCGTTTCGCCGCAGCGTCTACGTTCAGGTGCGGCGCAGTCAGCCGCTGGCCATGCTGCACGCTTTCGACCAGCCGGTGATGGAAACCAACTGCGAGCGGCGCGTCGTGTCGACCGTGGCCACGCAGGCCCTGATGCTGATGAACAGCGACTTCATCCTCGACCAGGCCGGCTACTTCGCGACCCGCATCCGCAAGGAGGCCGGCGGCGATCCCACGCGGCAGGTCCAAACGGCCTGGCAACTGGCCTTCGGGCGATCTCCCGAGCCTGACGAGCTCAAGCGGTCGCTGGCATTCCTGGCCGCGCAAACCAGCGTAGCCCCTCCCGCTGCGCCGCCAGCCGCCGCGGGCGCGGCACCTCCTGCCGCGGCCGAAACGGCCTCGCCGGAAAAAGTCGATCCGCTGGTGAACTTGTGCCAGGTGTTGCTCAGCACGAACGAGTTTCTGTACGTCGAATAAGGATCACCCCTGATGCAATCGCCGCACTACCGTACGCGCCGCGAGTTTCTGGCCACCAGCGCCCTGGGCATGGGTAGCGTGGCCCTGGCGGCCTTGCTGCGCGACGAGCAGTTGCTGGCCGCACCCCACATTCCGCGTATTGGCCGGGCCTTCGACCTCTCGGCCAAACCGCCCCACGCGCCGCCCAAGGCGCAGGCCATGATCTCGCTGTTCATGCACGGCGGACCGAGCCACGTCGACCTGCTCGACCCCAAGCCCGAGCTCACCCGCCACGACGGCACCGATTACCAGGGCGACATCACCTACAGCTTCAAGAATCGGGCCAGCAAGAAGCTGCTCGGCTCGCCCTGGAAGTTCGCCAAGCACGGCCAGTGCGGCACCGAGGTCTCCGAGCTGCTGCCGCACCTGGCGGGCATCGTCGACGACGTGGCGGTCATTCGCTCGATGCACACCGACATCAACGGCCACGAGCCCTCGATCTGGTTCATGAACACCGGCAAGGCCCAGCCCGGCCGGCCGTCGCTGGGCGCATGGATGACTTACGCCCTGGGATCCGAGACCCAGGACCTGCCCGCTTACGTCGTGCTCAGCGACCCCGGCGGACACCCGGTCGACGGCGTGCGCAACTGGTCGAACGGCTGGCTGCCGCCCTTGTACCAGGGAACGGTCGTCCGTCCGACCGAGCCGCGGATTCTGAATCTCGATCCGCCCGAGCACTTGCGGGGCCTGCGCCAGCAGCAGAATCTGGAACTGCTCTCGGACCTGAACCGCATGCACCTGGAGCGCCACCCCGGCGAAAACGATCTGGAAGCCCGCATCGTCAGCTACGAGTTGGCCGCGCGGATGCAATCGGCCGCCAAGGAGGCGCTCGACATCTCGAGCGAAAGTGAAGCAACGCGCAAGCTGTACGGCCTCGACGACGATGCCACGGCCGAATACGGCACGCGGTGTCTGATCGCCCGGCGGCTGGTCGAACGCGGCGTGCGGTTCGTGCAGTTGTTTCTCGGCGGTCAGCCCTGGGACAACCACAACAACATCCGCGAGACGCTGCCGGCCATCTGCCGCCGCACCGACAAGCCCAGCGCCGCGCTGGTCACCGATCTCAAACAGCGCGGCCTGCTCGATACGACGCTCGTCCATTGGGGCGGCGAAATCGGACGCTTGCCGGTCACCGAGGGCGAGGGCGACAAGTGCGGCCGCGACCACAACGGCCAGGGTTACAGCATGTGGCTGGCCGGCGGTGGCATTCGCGGCGGCATCACCTACGGCCAGACCGACGAGTTCGGCCATCGCGCGGCGGTCGACCCCGTGACGCCCAACGACTACCAGGCGACCCTGCTGCACTTGTTCGGCATGGACCACACGCAGTTGAGCTTCCACTACAACGGCCAGGATCAGAAGCTCACCGACAACCGCCCCTGCCGCGTGGTAAACGAGTGGCTGGCCTAGCCGCAATCGCGCAGTAACGCGAGCTAGGGCGAGAAGTCCTCGCGCTCGATGACGTACGTCACGTTCGAGGCCTCGCTCGGGTCCTCGGTCGGCCGCATTCCCAACCGCTCGGCCACACGCATCGAAGCCCGGTTGGGCGGGTCAGTGCGGGCCCACATTCGCGGCAGCCCGAGCACTTCGAAGCCGTATTCGAGCAGAGCCCTCGAGGCCTCGGTGGCGTAGCCCCGCCCCCAGCAATCCGGCGTCAGGCCGTAGTACAGCTCGACGTGCGGGGTGCCGGCGATCTCCTTGATGGCAGTAAAGCCAACGAGCTTGCCGTCGTCAGCAGCCTCGAGTATCCAGATGGCCAGGCCGCGTTGGGCTCGATCGAGAAACTGTTGCACCATGTCCTGGGCTTCGTCGCGCGAAATCTGGCGATCGTCCCACAGATAGCGCCTTACGTCGGGATCGCGCCACAGCGCGAACAACACGTCGACGTCGTCCAAGTCGCAGGGCCGCAATCGCAGCCGGGCCGTTTGCAGTGCCGGGACGCTCATAGCAGCAACGACGCAATCGGCGGCCCGAAAGTTCGCGCTCTATTCACAGCGGCACTTCTGGACGGTTTGCCAGTCGACCTCGACGCCCAGCCCGGGCCGGTCGGTGATGGTCGTTAGCGGGCCGTCGATGGCAATCGGTTCCTTTGCCACGCGGATCTCATGATAATCGGCCCCCAGCATGTCGCCGGGGTAGTTCTCCACCTGCATGTTCGGGCAGGCCACCACCAGGTGGGCCATGGCCGCGGTGGCCACGTCGAGCTCGAGGTTCGAGCCGATCGAGCAGGCCACGTCGTGCTCGGCGGCAAACTCGACAATCTCTTTCGCCTTGCGAATGCCGCCCTGCTTGCCCGGATAGATGCTGATCACGTCGCAGCAGTCGCCGCGCACCAGCTCCTGGGCATGCACCAGGTTGAAGCAAATGTCGTCGGCCATGATCGTCGCGCCCGTCTCGCGCCGCACCCGGGCCAGGGCCTCGTAGTCGCCGTCGGGCGTGGGCTGCTCCACCAGCGCCAGCCGGCAGTCGGCCAGCTCGCGGATGCAGCGAATCGCCGTTTCGGCATCCCAGCCGCAGTTGGCATCGATCGTCAACTCGATCGCCGGCCCGATGGCTTCGCGCACCGCACGCACTCGAGCCACGTCGCCTTCGGCCCCGCGTCCGACCTTGACCTTGATCGTCGTGAACCCGGCCGCGACCAGTTCCTTCGCTCGCGCGGCCGCGTGCTCCGGCTCGTAGGCGCCCATGCTGTAGCGGCTGCGCGCGACCAGCGGCCGCGCGGCTCCACCGAGCAGGTCGTACACCGGCTTGCCGGCCGCTTTGCCCTTGATGTCCCAGCAGGCCATCTCGATCGCGCTCTTGGCGAACCAGTTGTGCGCGCCCACGGTGTCCAGCATGGCGTCGATCGCCGAAACGTCTTCGGGGTCCATACCCACCAACCGCGGCGCAAACACGCGATCGATGAGCGCTTGGGCGCCCCACACCGTTTCGCCGCTCCAGCGCACCGACACGGTGGCTTCGCCGGCGCCTTCCAGGCCGGCGTCGGTCAGCACCCGCACCAGCAGGTAACGCGATACGAGGTGTTCGCCCAGCGAGCTGATCATCCGCCGCTCGGGCTTGATCGGAATCTCGACCGGGTAGGTTTCCACGCGGGTGATCTTCATCGCATCGGCCACAAATCGTCGGCGGGATGGCAAGCGGAGGGATGCCCTGTTGTACCACGACCGGCCGGCCAACACGACTTGCTTGGCATTCGCCCCGGCCGGCTGGTAGAAAAACGGGCGCGTTGGAACCGCCCTGGGAACCCTCCCCTACCGCCTTACCCCGCACGCGCCCCAACACCATGTCTCGATTGATCGGATACACCAGCGACGAGCGCTACGTGGCCCTGCCCGACGTGCAAGTCGAGCTCGAAGGCCCGGCCGGATCGGTGGAAACACGCTCGCGCGCCACCGGAGCGCTGTACGCCGACGTTGCCCCGGGCACCTACCGCGTCACCCTGCAAAAGCCCGGCTACGGCGCCAAACGGGTCGAGGTGCGGCTGGGCGACGAACCGGTGCACTTTCGCCTGCTGGCCGACGGCCTGCTGGGCTACGCCTGGCCCAAGTGGGTGCGCTCGGGTGAGCGCTCGGAGTTTCGCGTCCACTCGGTCGAGCCCTACAAGCTCGAGCTGTGGCGCTACGGCTGGCAGAAGGAGCTCGTGCGCAAGATCGGCTGGTTCGACGAGCACGGGCCGCTGGCCACGATGCAGATCACGCCCGACGGCGACTACACCCAAACGGGCGTCCAGTGGAACAAGGTCGGCTACGGCAGCAAGCAGCACCATCAATACGTTGCCGCGCCCGAGCGGAGCGGCCTGTACTACTTTCACGCCCGCACCGACAGCGGCCGGTTCTTCGCCTTCCCCTGGATTGTCGCGCCGGCCCATCCCACGGCGAAAATCGCCGTTCTGGCCGCCAACATCACCTGGAACGCCTACAACAACTTCGGTGGCCGCAGCAACTACATTCACGCCGATCGCATGCCGCGATTGCCGACCGTGAACGCCCGCATGGAGCTGCTGCGATACAACGACCCGCAATTCGGCACGTGGAACGCCGAAGAGTACCTGCCGCTGTCGTTCGACCGTCCCGAGCCAATCAACCACATTCCCGAGCCGACCGCGATCACCGAGCCCATCGAAGGCCGTGCGGCCTGCCACGTGGCTCCGACCGAGTGGCGGATGCTCGGCTGGATGGAGCGCGAGGGGTTCGACTATGACCTCTACGCTGAGACCCAACTGCACGACGGCACGCTCGACCTGGACGCCTATCGCGTGCTGGTGCTGGGCCCGCACCCCGAGTACTGGTCGCGCGAAATGTACCAAGCCGTGAAGCGCTGGGTGTTCGAGCGCGGCGGGCGGCTGGTGTATCTGGGCGGCAACGGCCTCAACTGCGAAGTGTCGTTCCCCGATGCCGACACCGTCGTGTACCACAACGGCGACAATCGTAAGCTGCAAGCGAATCTCGAACGCTACGAGAGCCGCTTCGGCATGCGGGTGGAGTCGGAAGCCCACCTGCTGGGCGTCGTCTATTCCGAGACCGGGGTGATGACCGCGGCGCCGTACCGCGTGCTGGCCGCCGATCACTGGGCCCTGGCCGGCACGGGGCTGGAAAACGGCGACACGTTCGGCGAGCAGAGCCTGCACGAGCGGATTCCCGGCGGAGCCAGCGGCCACGAGACGGACAAGATCTCCGCCAGTTCGCCGACCGGCATCGAGCACCTGGCCAAGGGCCTCAACCCCGACGACGGCGGAGCGGACCTGGTGCACTTTGCCACCGACAGCGGCGGCGCCGTGTTTTCGGCCGGTTCGATCTGCTGGTCCTCGAGCCTGCTGGTCGATGCCGCTGTCTCGCGAATCACGTCCAACGTCCTGCGGCGGTTCGTGCAGTAAAGTAGCAGGCTCACTCCGTGAGCCGTCGCAGCGCTACGAATGACAAAGGACTCGGCACATGAATGTGCCCGCCAAGCGAGAGTTTTTTTTCGGCAGCGCCGGCCGGCGTTCTGCTTTCGGCTCACGGAGTGAGCCGGCTACAATACGCTCGTGAATTCCCGCCCCGATACTCCTGCCCACGAGCCGCTCGATCCCGATGCGGCGCCGACGCGAGCGCGATTCGGCGTGTTGGCGTTTCTGTGCTCGCTGTCGTTCGTGCTGTACATCGACCGGGCCTGCATCGGCAAGGCGGCCATCCCCATTCGCGAGGACCTCGGGCTCACCGAAGCCCAACTCGGCTACGCACTGGCCGCCTTCACGCTGGCCTACGGAATCTTCGAAGTGCCGACCGGGTGGTGGGGCGATCGGTTCGGCTCGCGCGGCGTGCTGGCGCGAATCGTGGTGTGGTGGTCGTTATTCACGGCACTCACCGGCGCGGCGCTCGGCATCGGGTCGCTCGTGGCCGTGCGGTTCTTGTTCGGCGCGGGCGAGGCCGGCGCTTATCCCAACGCGGCCCGGGTGATCGCCCGCTGGTTTCCCTTGGCTAACCGCGGCATGGCCCAGGGCTTCATGCTCACCAGCGCCCAAGTCGGCGCGGCTTCGGCGCCCCCGGTCGCCCAACTGCTGATCGACACGGTCACCTGGCGGGGCGCGTTCGTCGTGTTCGGCTGCCTGGGCTTTGTGTGGGCGGCGGCGTTCTACTATTGGTTCCGCGACGAGCCGGCCGAACATCCGGCGGTGAACGAAGCCGAGGCCGAGTTGATCGAGCGCGGCCGGCCGGCGGCACCCACCACCGAGCATCCGCCGATTCCCTGGCGGAGCATCCTCACCAGCCGCAACATCTGGCTGTTGGGCCTGGTGCAAACCTGCTCGTCGGCCATCTACTACATGTTTATCAACTGGTATCCCAGCTACCTGGAACAGGGGCGCGGCGTGTCCAGCCAGCAGGCGGCCTGGCTTTCCGCCCTGGTGCTCGCCGGCGCGGCGATCGGCTGCATCACCAGCGGCTATTTCAACGACCGCCTGGCCCGGCTGACGAACTTCAGCCCGGCCCGCTTTCGCTACTTTGGCTTTGCCGGCACGGCCACCGCGGCCGTGTTGCTGCTGTTGAGCGTGCAGGCCGAGTCGGCCACGGCCACGAGCTTCCTGGCCGCCGCCGCCTGCATCGGCACGATGTCGCAACAGGCCACGTTCTGGAGCGTCACCACCGAGATCAGCGGCCGGCACCTCGGCTCGGTGTTCGGCCTGATGAACTCGATGGGCATCCCCGGCGCCTTCGGCTCCGTGTTGTTCCTGGGCTACTTCGTCACGTGGATGCGCGAAGAAGGTTACACCGGCCGCGGGCAGTGGGACCCGGCGTTCTACGTCTACGCCGCGCTGTTGCTGGTGGGCGCCTGCTGCTGGCTGTTGGTCGACGCCAACCGCAAAATCGCCGACGACGAACGCGTGCCCATCGAGTGATTGCCACGGCGTCGGCTACTTCTTCTCCACGCCCAGCAATTCGAGTTGCGTGGCGATTTCGTTGGCGGCGTCCTTCGTGTTCACCTGCTTGTCGACGGCCTTGACCATCCCGTCGGGGCCGATGTAGTAGGTCCACCGCTCGGGCACCGGCCGGCCTTCGTGCACCACGCCGTAGGCCTCGGCCACTTCCTTCGAGGGATCGCTCAGAATCGGGAAATCGAGCGAGAGCGACTTGGCAAACTCGGCGTTGGTCTTGGCATCGTCGACGCTGGCCGTGAAGTAGGCCACGTCGTACGCCTTGATCGCTTCGCCGTTCTCCTTCATGTTCTTGCACTCGGCCGTGCAGCCGCGCGTGAACGCCTTGGGGAACCAGGCCAGCACCACCATCTTCTTGCCGGCAAAGTCCGACAGGGCGTACTCCTCGCCGTCGGAACCCTGCAACTTGAACTCGGGCGCCTTGTCCCCCACCTCGGGCGCGTCGGCAAAGGCACTCGTCGCGGCAAACACCAACACGGCAACAGCAGCGAGCAATCTCATGGTCGTTTCTCCTGAGTAAGTCACGCCGGCGCCCCGCAGAACTGCGACGCGGCCGGAGGTTTATAACGTACGTTCAAGTCCGGCGTCGGCAGCCGGCGATGTCCTTGCACCTTCGAATCGAGACAGCGGTCCAGCATACCGCACACGATCTGCGTCCTCTCGGCCGGATACGGCGCGGCCCCAGTGGCGAACATCGTCTCCATCTGGTGTACTAGGCAGGTCGAGTAGGCCACGTTGGGCGTGGTGGGCAGCAGGAACTGCGTCGACAGCAGTTTCGGCTCGCCGCGCAGCTTGCAAGCAAACGTGTAGTCGTGCACCGCGCCGTTGAGCATCAGCAGCGTGGCCCGTAGTCCGTCGTTGTATTCAACGAGATAGGCCGCCGGCTCGGCGACCAGTTCTTCGAGCTCGCCACTGTGGGTCAGGTCCTGCGTGCGGCCGTCTTCCATGCCCTTGCCGCTGCGCGAGGTGGAGCGCGACAGCGCCGCCTCCAACAGCCGCCGCGACCACACCCCCTTTTTGCCGGCCTTCCAGACAGCGGGCCCTTCGATCAGTTGCACGGCTTTCACGCCCGACTCGCCCCCCTTGCGACGCTCGACCATGCATTGCATGGCTTCCAAGGCGTGATAGTCCATCGCGTCCGATCCGCCAACGCCGACCATCAGCGCTTCTTCGAGGCTCGCCCCCAGCGGCACGTCCACCGGCGGCAGCCGCCAGGTGACCGGCAGGCTCGATCCGGACAACAGCGGAAAGCCCAGCCGGCGTGCGTCGGCCACCATCCGGCTGGCCTTGTCGAAGCTATAGGACAGGTGCTTGTCGTTGAACACCGGCACGCTGCGGCCATCGGCTTCGAACACGTTGACAATCTGCTCGAAAAGCTCGTAGCGCGGGTAGAGGATTTGCCCCTTCTCGTTGCGGGGATACTCTCCGTGCTCGCCGATCACGATCACGCCGTCGACCGCCAGCTTGTCGCCGCCGCAGCGCAGCGTTTCGGCGATGGTGGGATAGACCGTAAAGTCGAACTCCTGGGCTCGCGCTTCGCTCTGATCGCCCTCCGGCTTTTGATCGACGTACAGCGCCACGACGTCCATCTCGGGCCGATGCCAGCGCCCGTTCCAGGGATAGCCGACCAGGAAGCGGTCGCCCATGTGCTGCGCGTGCGAGAGGTAATGCCAAACCGTGGTAACGATGGCCAGCCGCTTGCGCTTGTTGTCGGTGGGAGGGGTCATGTTCGCGTCAGGCTCTGCGGTAGGTCGACTCGCCGGTCGGCTGGTAGCGGATGGCCAGGTGCGGCGTGTCGAGCGTGGCACTATCCTGCCACAGCGACTCGACGCCGGCAGCCACCAGCCCCGTGGTGAGTAGCGTGCGCGCAAGCGGATACGGCGGCTTGCGGTCGTGCATGAACTTCTCGATGTACCACACCAGGCCGTCGAAATTGTGCGGTTGCGTCGTGCCGCCGCCGCCCAGGTAGTTGAGCGTCGAGAGCGGCTCGTCCTGCCACTTGAGCTTCGCGGCGAACGTGATGTCGCCCACCAGCCCGTTGAGCAACAGCATCGTGGCTTTCAACCCGTCGCCGTACTCGAAGCGATACGCCACGGGCTCCTTCACCATCCGGCGCATGTCGTCGAACGTGGGATAGACGTGATTGAAGCCCTCGCGCGCCGGCGCCAGCTCGTGGCTGCGGCACAGGCAGGCTTCCAGCAGCGCGGGATTCCAGCCGCCGCTGTCCCAGCTACCCGCCTCGAAGGCTTTCCACACGTCGTCACCGCGCAAAGCCTGCAACCGCACCACACCGCACTCGCCACCCTTGCGGCGCTCGACGAAGCACTGGATCGTTTCCAGGGCATGAAAGTCGTAGCTGTCGACATTGCCGGTGGCGATCGACATCACCTCTTCGACTTCCGCCGCCCACGTCGTCTCGACCGCCG